>BNJV01002988.1_pt1 | contig 486383 bp, 641 predicted proteins | sample 8540591 | NCBI WGS metagenome assembly BNJV01 (sample SAMD00202457, study PRJDB9452) | human saliva metagenome | host: Homo sapiens | reverse complement strand
TTTACCCCATTTTTCTTCATTGTAATCGGTGGTAAGCGGCGCATACGTCCTTTGTGATCAACGAGCAACTGCAAAATCAACGTATTTACCATTGCCAAAGGCGATGCAGCATAAATAAATTTGCTAAAGGCACGGTAGCTAAAGCTACCTTTGTTGAGTTGAGTAACGTGATGCTGCATCACGTATATTGAATTTCAGAAACGCTTGCCATTTCTGGGCTGATATAATCGGCAACTTCCTCGTATGAACTGCGTGGAATAGAAATCTATCACTTAGCCACAGTGTGTAGTCGACGCCCTCGTTAGGCACCAGTAGGCACCGGACCATAACGTCGTAAAGTAACCAATAATAATAAGCCCTTACAGCTTGCGCCTGCCCTTTATAATCTAATTTCTCGGCGTCTGTCATCTTGGGATTATTATCAGTATTCTGGATAAACAGATGCTTGATAAATATACCTTTAGCATCTGCCCAGGTGATATTCAATTATTTTCGTTATAATTGCCTTGACAAATGTATTATATGACATTTGATCGCTTTCTTTGGTATCATAATTAAAGTCATGGTCGCCATAATACATATCGTCTGCAAAACAAACAATTGGAGCTTCCGTCTTTCGATACAATATCAGCATTGTCATCCTTAAGGGCAAGACCAAGAACCAGCAATGGGGCTCAAACTACAGGCGATCGGTAAATACCATATTCAATGTCGTGCGGTCTTTAAAATATTGTCGGGAATCGGATAATCATTGCAAGATGCAAATACTTACAATGATGGCGGAGAATCTAATGATATATTTCTTTTCCATAATCTGTTTTGAATAAAATAAGCAGGTAAAACGGAACTACAATGTGTTATTTGCAGCTGCCCGTCGTTAATGATTTGTTATAGGCATATGTTCGCCACGTCCACTTCCTAATTCCAGGGTCCCAATCTTTGAATTCTCACCAGGTGTATAGATTTTGACCTGATACATAGATCTCACATCGTTGGGAATGCAATTTAATTAAGAGCGACTTAGGTAGCGGTGTGTCCAATATCCAAATTCTTTAAACGCAGTGCATCTTCCGTCACGAAAGCCAAGAATGAGGGATGCCCAGCTGGTAATTATTTAAATTTCCACCATAATCGCTGCGGATATGTTGCATTTGGATTTTCGGTAGCTTCTGTTCCTGAAACATCTTTAGAAAATCCATCTTCCGTCAGTCATGCCTTTTAGTATATTTCCCCATCGTCCTTCACCAAAGGCATAAACAGTCCTGAAATTTGGAAAGTTGACTTTCCTGCTCCTTTGAAAGTGAACGTTGAAATCGACCCTTCCACGAAATCGATGCTCCAACACCATAAATAAGACTTGGGGTAGAGGTTGCTCCAATTGCTACCTGGTCGTTCCAGTTAACAACTCCGTCACCATTAACATCCTTATATTTTTATATCGCCAGGCTGAACTGTACCTGAATTGTTGTTTGGGAGAGTTTTCTGATGTCATCATAATCTTTTAAATAAGCCAAGAGCAACAAGTCCACGTTGCTGACCAATCCGATAGCCTCATATTGATAGGATATATTGTATTTTCTTCGTCCTTGTCAACGATACTGTCTCTTAATACATTATATTAGCCGCGGAGGGTCAATTAACTTGTTTAATGTTTTGTATTCAGTCTACCATCACTCCACGACTTTGCCAACTCCCACATTAGCCCAGGGATTACTCTCTAAAGCCAACAATGAGCGGGAGGAATCGGCGTTCCATAAACATAGCCGGAACGCTTTTCATGATAATAATCAACAGTGAACGATAGTTTTGTTTTAAAAGCAACAGTCGAGTCCAATATCAGTCTGCATTTCCAGGTAACATCATGATGCAATTTGTGTATAGTGATAACTCGTGTAATAGAGGGTGCTGTATCGGTTCCCAATCCCATACAATGCCTGGAGTTTCATTTATTGTATAAGGCAAGGGAACCTGAAAATATCCTGTATTATCATTTCCAACCCCACCCCAACTGTATCTTATTTTGAACGATATCCAGCCGACAGCATTGCTTTTTGAACCGGTTTTTCTTCAGCACATTCCATAAAGAAACAGGCAGGAAAGAAAACCAAACGATGGTTATCTGCAAAATTCTCTGAACCGTTATATCCGAAATTAGTCAAAGAAGCAGTGCGTTGGCAAATATATGTTGCCTGTCCTGCTAAAGCCATATTTTTGCGACTTACAGAATTTCAATATCTGAACCAACATTTGCGTCTGTATGTTTTCATCCATTGTATAACGCGCAACGCTCCTACATTATGCAGATTATTAAATGTCCTATTCCACTTTAACAGAGTCTCTAAAAACTCACGTCTTGAACCGCTGCCACCAGAAGCTTGTGTCATCTCTGATGACCTTGTAATTGATCCCAAACGATATTTCCATTTGCATCACGACTGTTTGCATGATACATGGCAGGCTGTCGATGGTGATTTTATCCAGTTATCACTATATGTGTCAGCCAAAACGTCCGGTAAAACTTCATTCCATTAAGAACGAAATCAAGGTTTTGATCTCAAAGTTACATTGGTTTGTACAACATTGCTCCATGCGATTATAACCTGTTTTTGTGTAGCAGCTACCATGTGATTCATTTGATGACTATTTGAACTATAAAGCAGGACACAGCCATACTATAAAGAACGGGAGAAGATAAAGCATTATATCCAAATAATTCTTGACCATACATCATCATCGCCCAGTCCTGGAGAATTGCGCTTGTTTAGGATTACCATTACCACCAAGTCTGTTAAGATGGTAGACTTTGTAATATCAATATCAACTTATTTAAACGATAGTTCCATCGTTTATAAAGCTAGCATTGGCATTGTAATCTTTCTTGCTAGTCGTCGTTTTTATGCATCTCTGATCTTCAGTAACCTGCATGCTGCTGATGCAAAATAACGAGTCAGCGGACCACCACCGCTAGCCAATGTCAGTACGATAACCCCTCAGTGCACTGTCTTTTAGTAGAAAAGCTTAGACCAGTCTCGTGTTAGGCAGTGAGTCAGGGTCTAATCCTGTTTGAATAAGTGCGTGAGCTCTTCAGGTTGAGTGTGGAGACAATATCTCGTGTTACGCGAGCTTCTGTTGATAGTTTAGCATAACTATAACCGTCAACAAACTGTGGCGTAATAGTTCTTGTATTGTAGATGTCTCTACTTTCGCACATATTAATTTTCCTTCTTGTGCCCGTTCGTCGCAGTAATATTACTCCATCTTGTCCCCTTTGGAACCACAGATAGCCGTTGCGAAGCATCTTTTAAGCACAGAGAAGCTTTCTATATCTTCAATATTTATATCATCGACATTACTTCTTTCAAAGCCATCGATCCAAAATTAAAGCATCTGAGCTGGCACCGAAGGTAGAAATTCGCGCATCCAAAAAGCGAGATGTATTTTTACCAGGCTGTCCAGAGCTTTGCATATCAATGATGCCATGAGTACATTACCAGCAATTGTATTGGTAAAGATTTGATGATGAATATAATTTCATCTGTCCCACATCTACACAGTAATAGCTCCTGTTACAGTTAGTTTCTTCTGTGCACCTAATCCAGTTACTATTACTTCGTTGAGAATATTCGAATCTTCAATCTCCATTTTTATATTTATGGTAGATTGATCCTTGACGAGAATCTCCTTTGATTTGAAACCGATATAGCAAATTCTAATGTCTGGTATTGTGTAACATTAATATTGAAGTCACCATTAATATCAGTCATGGTTCCAAGTCCTTTCTGATTCTTAATGACAACTACTAACTCCAATAAGGGGCTCTCCATTGTTATCAGTAACGTTACCCGTAATTTTCATTATTTTTTGTGCTGATATATTCAGGCACGTAAATAATAGGAGAATAATAAGGTTTAAGGATTTTTCATTTGTATGGGTAGCCTTTATTTTTCCATTGATATTGTTCTCACCCTTCTTCCACCCGAATCGAGTATGTAGAAAGTATTGTTCTCTTCATCATATGTAATGCCTGTCGGGTCACGGAATCGTGCAACTTCTCTAGGTCACCATCCTCTGTTCCCCAATAGTGTGAGTCGCCAGCTTGAGATGATGTGCCACGACCAGCGAAGGTTGAAATGATTCCATCAGGCGATAATGAGCGTACACAATGATTTCTATTGTCTATAAAGCAAAAGTCATAGACGTCATTTCGACCTTCTTTAACGTATTTTTGTTCTTTACAAATACGCCTTGATAGGACGATTTAATAATACATTTGTACCCACTCCGTCTTTCCATCCTGCAGATACGCATTTTGTCCTGCTACAACGTAAGCTGGAGCAAAACGCTTTGTGGTTTCATTATAATCGGCACGCAGAATATAGTGCTGATTTTATAACTATGATATAGCAATATTTTCCTGAAGGATGGATAAATAGTTTAAACTCCCATCTGTTATCACCAATAGTAACAATTGTTCAAAATTGCCGTCAATGAAGTTAGGTTTCCAAATATGTCCTGAATTAACAGTATTAAAAATATTTATTCATATCGAGCCTGAATACTTGTCCTCGCTCATACGAATTAAAAATAAATTTCACCATTGACAGGATGGACGGCAGCCGTATTACATTGCATGTAAGCAGCAATTATGGAATGTGCAGAACTATTAGAGAACGTTCCATCGGCGTTTCGTTTTACAATCCATACGCTTGGACTTGCTTGACGCCGATCATCACGGTCGGTCGAAATAATCATATACCGCCCGTCAACAGTAAAAATCAATGCATGGAGTCTTTGATAATCAAACGTAGATAATGACATAACAGTACTCACTGTTTTATTAGTGAGATTCATTTTGCTGAATGCCATGTATACCATCATAACAAATATAAATATGGTCTTTGTGAAGTGGGTCGACAGTTAGTGTTGCCTCAGCAGAGAAACCTGTTGCTGATGAGAAAGGTCCGTCATGCCAGCCTTGGTCATCATTTTCGTTCCGGTAACCACACTGCCTACAACCATTTTCGTTGATAATCAAAAGTGGTTGTAGCTTCTGCCGTTTGAATATTTCCCGATTCTATATTTCCAACGCTTACTTTTTATTACACCCGAGTAAGCCTTTGTGGAACAAGACAGTAAAGGCAATTGCCTTTAGCATTTATAAGTACAGCTTTCTTCCCTCCAATGGTAACATTGACAAGAGCTGTATCGTTTCCAAAGTTACTTCCATAGATTACCATTCGTTGGCCTACGCCACCATCTTTGGGAGTAAAATTAGTTATTGTAACAGGCTTTTGACGGGTCGTAACTTAATGTCCCGTCGCTGTCGTTAATATCTTTACATGCAAATGTGCAAAGTAAACATAATAGTAAGTGAACAGAGTAGCTTCTACCCCTAAATGTAAAAATTAGTCATAGATTTAAATTTGAAAAATAATACCTGTCATTAGGATTAATTGGTATGAAATGCTCCCATTGACAGGTATTGTAAGGATATTTTATATTAGCAAATTCGACGTGATCCATCACCAATTATCACATCAATTGCTGTGGGCTCTCGTGACCATATTTTGCAGCAAACTTAGCTTTTTGCGTCTGTAATAAACTTGTCACACAACTCATCTTTTACAAGATTAATAGTACAACCTCCAAAACCTCCTCCCATGATTCTGCTGCCTGTTACACCATTTCTCTTTGCCAGCTCATTCAGGTAATCAAGCTCTTCACAGCTTACTTCGTACTCTTTACTCAAGTCCTTCGTGGGTTTCTATACATCTTCTGGCCTACAACTTCATAGTTACCTTTCTCCAAAAGCATCGCAAACAGACAGTACTCGGTCTTTCTCACCCAAAACATAGTGAGCACGTTTATAATCTTCTTCAGATACTTTTGTTTTAACAGCTTCCAGGTCTTCCCATGTAGCATCACGTAGTGTTTCAAATTTACGATCGATGAAATGTTCATTCAATGCTTTAACTACATTCTCACATGATTTGCGCCGATCGTTATAAGGTGAACCAACAAGCTCATGTTTTACTTTTTGAGTTAAAGTAACACAAGTTTGTATCCTTTAGGCCCCATGGATAGTATTCAAACTCGCGACTACGACAATCTAATCGCATTAATTTTCCTTCTTTCCAAATACTGATGCAAATTGGTCCATTATACCACAATTTACACCAACATATTTATGCTCTGTTGCTCTGACCAGCTAATGCAATATCCCATTGTGATATTTTTATTATCACCAAATAAACTCGTTTAAAGGCAAATCAAAACAACTTCAAGGGCTGCACTCGATGACATGCCTGCTCCTAATGGAACATCACCGGCAAAAAGCAGCATTAAAAGGTTTAACGTCAACACCCAATGCCATCATTTCTTTACAAATGCCAAAGATATATCGTGCCCATGTTGCGTCAGGACCTTTAGGATCGTCCAGTTTAAAAATGGCACATATCTTTTAAATCAATTGAATATATATTACAGCTTTGATGACCATTAGGACGGGAGTTTTCGACCATAATTCCTTGCTCTACTGCTCCTGGAAACACAAACCCTCCATTATAATCGGTATGTTCACCTGTAGATTTGATACGTCCAGGAGAAGCATAAATGTTTCGGTTTTACTATCAAAGTGTTTAATGAATCTGCTTCTTACAAAATTTATATCCATGTTTTCTGGGTTTAAAGGTTATTTCTATTCTATTAATTAAGTGTAGTTCACGTTAGATCTTTTATTTGCTTACACAAAAGATAGTATTGTTGTTTGCTTATATTGTTCTCCAGGATTAAGAGTAACAGATGGAAAATAGGGATGATTAGGGTGTGTCCGGGAAATGTTGACACTCTAAACGAAATGGCCGAACGCACGTGGATAAGTTGCTCCAAGATTCCCTTTTTATTCCATTTAAGAAGTTGCCAGTGTACAATTGAACACCAGGCTCCGTGGTATAGACCTCCATCGTTCTGGCCGCTTAATGGCTCATGAACTTTGGCGGCAAGACTCAGTTCCTTCCTCTGTTTAAAACGAAGCAATGATCGTATCCTGAACCATTTCTAATTTGGATGTCTTCAGCTTCAATGTCCTCTCCCATGGGTTTAGCAGTCCTAAAGTCGAATGGAGTTCCTCCACTTTTCTTATTTCTCCAGTCGGGATTGAAGTCTCATCTATGGGAAGATAATAATTGGCATTGATCTCAAATCTACGTTATCAATGGTTGGGGTAGGTTTACTTATTCCAGCTAATGCAAAAGAAACCATGGTGCGTAAGATTGAGAATGGTTTGTTTATTGGTGCATGCAAGATAAAATATCTGAAGGTCATTATTGTCTGTCCAGGTATATTCTACGGTTATTTTTAGTTCACCTGTGTAACCTTCTTCGCCGTAGGCTGATATGTAATGCAGTACTAATGTGTTTTCATTCATCAATTCGGCATCCCATACTCTATCGTTAAATCCTTTTTACCACCATGTAACGAGTTGGGACCATTATTCACAGGCACACAATATTCCTTGCCTCGAAGTGTAAATTTCCCTTTTGCAATACGATTACCATAGCGTCCGATGAGTCGTGAAAGATAAGGTTCTGGAGAATTGATAACGTCTTGGATGTTGTCATGCCCCATGATAACGTTTGCCTTTTATTACCATTTTTGTCAGGAACCATAATTGCGACAATTGCTCCTCCATAGTTTGTAATAGCAACTTCGTTACCTTGTGCATTACGTAAAATAAAAGGTCGGTCTATTGATTGTAGTCTGAGTCTTCTCGCTTCAGACCACATACGTTTGGTGTTTCTGCAGTGTTCGTCATGTGAGTAAGTTTTAGTTATCATCTTGATACTTGCAAAGTAAAGAAAAATAAACGATAACTGCAAAAATAAAACTTATAAATAATTAAATTCTTGAAAGTTAAAAATTATTTTGAGAAAGTGAGATCTGCAATAATGTAATTAGACCCTCCAACAAAGATAAAACTCATCGGTGGTAGCATCAGATACAGCTTTCTGGTAAGCCTCCAATTACACGCATATATTTCTGTTCCTGACAAATGATGCTTACGCCCTGTTTCTGCAATGATGTCTACGGGTATGGCTCTTTTACTTGACGCCTGAGTCAATAATATATGGCGTTTTTAGGTAATAGGCTCATTACGGTATTGAGATCTTTGTCATCTACCATTCGAAAAACGATTCGAAGGTTCTTACATTTAATGGATTTGATTTGAGGTGATAGCCATTGCCATCCGGCAACGTTGTGTCCTGTGTCACAGATAACGAGGTGGATCGGTACGTAGTTGTTCCCAGCGGCCGTGTAATCCAGTCAGTTCTGTAACCTTTGAAAAACCATCAACAATATTACTATGTGTAATTTTTAAATATTTTTCTGTAATAATGGAATAGTCTTTCAAAACGGTGTTGACGTTTCGTTTCTGATAGTCACCACCTAATTCTCCATGAAAGTTCCCAAAATTTCGGGTTGTATAATCGCGCCCCCGTAGAGCATAAAGATGATGAAATCACTGGTTCTTCGGCAGCAAAGATAACAGGAGCCTTGCATTCCGTAGCTTAGTTCAAACATATCAGGGCGGGTGTCTTGTGTAGTCGTCACCAATAACTACGGGTATCTTTGGCTTGATGATTCCAGCTTTTCTCCAGCAATAAGTGGTAGTGTATTGCCGAGAGGTATGTATGGTCAAAACTTATGTTGTAATTAGAGATAAAACAGGAGTAATTATATTTGTACAGTCTAGCCTTCCCCCTAAACCAACTTCGATAACAGCTCGTCAATATGCTGCTCTTTAAAATAAAGAAAAGCTAAAGCTGTTGTGAGTTCAAAAAATGACGGATGGAGCGTTTCAAAGAAAGTTTTTTCTTGTTCAACAAAAATTAATCACGCATTGTTCTGGTATAGGCTCTCCATTTACTCGAATCCGTTCTCTAAAGTCGACAAGATGTGGTGATGTATACAATCCTACTTTATATCCGGCTGCTTGAAGTATGGCGGCAAGGGTATGCGAACATGAGCCCTTGCCGTTTGTTCCTGCCACATGAATAGTTTTATAAGCTGTATGAGGGTGTCCAAAATATTCATCGAGTTTCTTAGTAGTATACAATCCAGGCTTATGTCTGCTGCACCAATGTGCTCAAATACGGGTGTACTATTAAATAGATAATGTAGGGTTTTCCTGATAAGTCATTTTTATAGTATGTAATAGGCCAGCCAACACATCTGATGTCTCAAATGATTGACAGACCTTGTCTTTTTCCTAAATATCCAGATAGATTTAGTTGAAGTAGTTTCTAAACTTTTCAAAGATACTTTTCTTTGTAGTCATATCTCCTTTAAAGTTATCGCTATCTTTTCATTTCTTCGATATGTTTGTGTTCTTCCTTTGACAGAGTTTTTGGGAATAAAAACGCTCATATTAACGATAAGGTCGCCTATCCCCGTCCCATACCCTTTAACAGCAGGTAACCCCTTTGGCTCGTAATCTTACAGTTTTTACCTGGTTGTGTACCGGCTTCAATCTTAAGTTTTTATTTTTATTGTCAATTGTTGGAATCTCCACTTCACCACCTAACGCCGCAGTCGGAAAAATCGAGTAGCAGATTATAGATAATATCTTGCTTGTCGCGAACAAAAATATCGTCTTTTTTCTTCCTCTACTAACACTTGAATATCACCAGGAACACCGTTATGCGGTCCGGCATTACCTTTACCATGAACGTTGATAACCATACCTTCTTCTACTCCTGCCGGTGTATTTATTTCTACAACCTTTTCGCCTTTCACCACACCGCTACCTTTACAAAGCTTTTACACTTATTCTTAATAATGGTGCCTTCAGCCGTGGCATGTGGGGCATTCCGACTGTGTTGTCATTATACCAAACATCGATTTTACGGTGCGATTTACTACTCCTGCTCCCTTTACGTAGGGCATGTCTCGGGTTTACTGCCGCTCTCGGCTGTCCCACTACACTCTTCGCATTTAACGTCTTCACGAACTTTGAATTTTTAGTAACGCCACTTGCAATATCTTGTAACGATAACTTAACCTTTAATCTAAGGTCAGCGCCTTTAAATCACACGCTGCTGTGCGCCACCTTGGCCACCTTGGCCCACCCAAAAGCCTCCGAAGCCACCAAAACCTCCAAATCCGCCGTGTCCACCGAAAAATATCGCCGAAAGTCGAGAATATATCGTCCATATTCATATCGGCTCCGAAGCCTCCAAATCCACCACTCTGTGGTGCATCAAAGCCGAACTGGTCGTATTGGGCACGTTTGTCGGCATCATGTAATACTTCGTAAGCCTCGGCGGCTTCTTTTAAATTTACTTTCAGCTTCTTTATCTCCTGGATTGCGGTCAGGATGATATTTGATTGCTAATTTGCGATAAGCAATTTTAATATCATACTCTGAGGCGCTTCTATCAACGCCGAGTACCTCGTAATAATCCCTCTTGGTTTGCCATTTTATCTTTCAATATTTACAAAAGCTAATTTCTGGAAAAAGGTTTAAAAGGTGGAAAATCTTATTGTCCAACGGCTACTTTGGCGTGGCGAATTACCTTGTCGTTAAGGGTGTAGCCTGTTTGAACACAATCTACTATCTTTCCTTTTTATTATCGCCGAGGCCTGGTACCATGGCTATTGCTTCGTGGTAATCGGTATCGAAGTCTTTATCCTTCGTTTCCATTTTTCTTAACACCAAAGGCTTTCAAGGGTTTTTATGAACTTATTATATATCATTCTTACTCCTTCTCTTATTGCCTCAGGGTCATCACTCTTATCAGCAAGAGCGCGTTCAGAAAGTCGTCAAGAACAGGAGAATCGTGGATATGGTTTTCTCGCTACCGTTTAAAAATAAGTTCAGCCTTTTTCCTTTAGCGTTCTTTTTATAGTTTTTCAAATTCAGCTACCGAACGTAAATATTTATCTTTTTAAAGTGTCAAGCTCGTCAGTTACCTTCTGTATGGTATCGTCTTCATGGCCTTCGTATGCTTCGTCTTCATGATGACATGAACCACAATAACTTTCGCAAGCTTTCTCATGGTTACATCCTTCAGCAGCCTTTTTCACCAGCCATATCTTTTTGTATGATGGCAATTATCACACTGTTCCTCGTGTACAGTATGGCCATCTTCAACCTTTATCTTTTCTCTTTCATTTCTTTTTCTGTCATAATAGGTGATTTTTGATTTTTCAAAATGTCGTACAAAAGGTATGCCATTTCTTATAATCAAAAACCAATCCCCTTATTTTTACATGTTATACATTTTGAGCTTTTTGTTCTTTAATTTGCTCATCGTGTATGTATTCCTCGTATGGCATCAGCTTGTCAATGGTGCCGTTAGGGTGTAAGTTCAATAATACGGTTTGATACAGTACTGATAAGTTCCAAGTCGTGACTGGAGAAAAGGATATTCCCTTTGAAAGCTATCAAGTTATTATTGAAAGCCTGAATCGATTCCATATCGAGGTGGTTTGTAGGAGTATCTAAAATCAGGCAGTTAGCATTCTGCAATTGCATGACGTGCAATCATACAGCGCATTTTTCTCACCTCCCGACAGAACGTTAACTTTTTCTCAACTTCTTCCTGACGGAAAAGCATACGGCCAAGGAACGATTTCATGGTAACTTCATTGCCTGGACCAAACTGGCTTAACCACTCTACGAGGTTAAGATCGCAGTCGAAGAACTGTGTGTTGTCGAGAGGAAGATATGCAGTAGTAATGGTTACGCCCATTTATATGTTCCTGCTTCTGGCTCTCGGTTTCCCCGTTTATGATTTCAAATACAGCGGTCATGGCCTTTGGGTTATGACTTAAGAAAACTAACCTTCTGACCTTTTTTTCTATATTAAAGTTTACGTTATCGAAGAGAACTGTTCCGTCTTCGTCCGTAGCCTTTAGTCCTTCCACCTCAAGAATCTGGTTTCCTGGCTCACGTTCCATTTGGAAAAATAATGCCCGGGTACTTACGGCTTGAGGGTCTAATTTCTTCACATTAAGCTTTTTCGAGCATCTTTTTGCGACTTGTTGTTTGACGGCTCTTGGCGACATTGGCCGAAAAACGACGAATAAACTCTTCCAGCTGTTTCTTTTTCTCTTCGGCTTTAAGTTTCTGATTTTGTGCCTGACGCAAAGGCAAGCTGTGAACTCTCATACCAGAAACTGTAATTTCCAGCAAATACGGTAACTTTGCCAAAAGTCAATATCTATGGTTTGTGTAGTTACAGAATCGAGGAAGTGACGGTCGTGACTAACAATAAGTACCGTCTGATTTTTCGTCTATTTCTCCTAAATATTCTTCCAGCCACTCTACGGTATCGAGATCAAGGTCGTTGGTAGGCTCATCAAGCAACAGGTTGTCGGGCTTGCCAAAGAGACTTTGGCCAACATAACGCGAACCTTTTTCGTTATTAGAAAGTTCTGACATCTGCTTATGATGCAGGGTCTTCTTTAATACCTAAATTCTGCAAAAGCTGTGCAGCATTGCTTTCTGCCTCCCAGCCATTCATTTCTGCAAACTTCTCTTCCAGCTCAGCAGCTCGGTTCCCAGTCTTCTTCGGTCATCTCGGCCTTTGAATACAGAAGGTCGCGTTCTTTCATATTATTCCACAGTGCTTCATAGCCCATTAGAGACGGTATCCATAACTACATAAGCATCATATTTGAAGTGATCCTGCTCCAAAATAGATAGACGCCTCCTGGTCCCATTTCAACAGTGCCTTTGTTAGGTTCCAGATCGCCGCTTATTGCACGCAAAAGGGTTGATTTTCCTGCGCCGTTTTGCACCAATAACACCGTAGATATTTCACGTGTGAACTTAATATTTACATCTTTGTAGAGAACTCGTTTGCCAAACTGTATGGCAGGTTTGTCAGTGTAATCATTTAAAAAGAATATGCTTTTTAAAATATATAAATTGCAATTTTGTTGCAAAGGTACAACTTTAATTTATATATATGGGTGGGGGTGTTGTTTTTCGGTTATAGGATGGTACAACTACGTCTTATATTTAAAGCTTTTAAATAAGGCTCTTTATTTTTCTTTTTATATTACAGAGGTATAGTGAGATCGTGTTAATACACACTAATAAAGGGTAGCTTTTTATCACTACCCTTAACCTTTACTAGTTCTGTATACAATTAAATGTGCTATCCCAGATATTTCATCAGGATTTTAACATTGCCACTTTCACGAAGCTTAATAATACTTTTCTCGTATTTGTCTTACGCGCTCGCGCGTAAGAGCTAACGGTCGGCAATTTCTTCTAATCCTAATTCATTGCAACCTATACCGAAAACATTTGCAAATGATTGTTGTTTCGCGCTGATTCAATACACGTTGAAGCACTTCAAGCACGTCCTGTGCCATACTTTCGTAATCTACTGTGCGGTCAGTGCGACTGTCTTCACCGCTTGGCATGACGTCGAGCATAGTGTTGTCTTCTCCCTCTTCAAACGGAGCATCGATGCTTACATGGCGTCCGTCGGCCATCATACTGGCCAATCTTTGTAGTCATCAACATTAGTTGAGATCCGAAAATTTCCTCTAAGCTGGGTTTTCGTTCGCATTTCTGTTCAAACTATTAATCTCCTGGTTTATCTTACTTTAACTGAACCAACCTGATTCAATGGTAAGCGAACTATACGACTTTGTTCTGCAATGGCCTGCAAAATACTTTTGACGAATCCATCAGACGGCATATGATATAAATTTAAAGCCACGTGTTTCATCAAACTTCTCAGCTGCTTTTATTAAACCAATATTTCCTCGTCAATGAGGTCGGTGGCGATAATCCCTGATGTTGGTATTGTTTTTGCAACAGATACGACAAACCTGAGATTGGCAGTTACAAGTTTATCCTTGGCCCGTTTTGCACCTCGCCCGCCTTTTCTTTATTTCTTGTGCAAGTTCTATTTCTTCTTCTATTGAGATAAGAGGAGCACGTCCTATTTCCATCAGGTATTTGTCTAAAGCTTCACTCGACCTGTTCGTGATGCTTTTTGTATCTTTAACTGCCTCATTATGATGTATTAGAGTGAATGGAATTATTGAATAAGATGCCTGTTGATGTTTAATCCATACTTCTATGTAAAAGATACTGCTTTTATTTTTAAGATACTTACTTGTGTTGTCGTGTTTTAGGCAAATATAACGTTTATTTATTTATATTTATACCGAAATTTGGCGTCGCCCTGTTTTATTCATTATTTCAATTACAACAAAATAAAAAGGAAAAGACGTATTATTTGCCTTTCCTTTTCTAACGTGACTCCGCTGGGATTCAAACCCGGAACCTTCTGATCCGTAGTCAGATGCTCTATTCAGTTGAGTTACTGGAGCCATAATTGTATGATGCTTTCAAAAGAAAGTGACTTCGCTGGGATTCAAACCCGGAACCTTCTGATCCGTAGTCAGATGCTCTATTCAGTTGAGCTGCGAAGCCATTCTTTTTTGTAAGCGGTTGCAAAGGTATCATTAAATATTGATACCTGCAAATATTTTGGCTACTTTTTATTTCTTTAAGTTCGCCTTTCCTTTGTATGCTTTGTTTAAGCCTGCAACAACTTCGTTCGTAATGTCATAGCTTTTGTCGGCATAAAGAAGGTTATCTCCTTGCTTGGCAAAGATGAGAGCATATTTCTTATCTTTGTTATACACAGCGAGATAATGCTGTAAAGAATCATGAAGAGCTTTGTTATATTTCTCAGTTTCCAATTGGAACTCACTGCTCAATCGCTGATTGAGCACTTGTAAATCGTTGTTCTGTTTCTGTATACCAGCCTGAATCGCTTCAGCCTGCTCACGTGTGTATGCGTTCTGCTGAACCTTTTTGCTGGAAGTTTGCTGCTGCTGCCTGAAGAGCCTGCTGTTTGCTGGCCAGTGTTTTTGAATGTTGTTTCCCTTCTGTTCAAGGAGTTTGCTATAATCTTTACAGAAGTTATATTGCGTCATGAGAGAATCAACCTCAACATAAGCAATCTTTCCTGCTGAAGCTGCTAGGTTGTGAGGTCTCGGTTTTTGTCCATTTTGGGGAGAACTCTTGTCACATGAGGTCAGGCCGAATGATGCTGCGGCAACCAACGCTACTGAAAAAAATAATGTTTTTCATTTCAATTTTGTGTTTATCTTTAAGGACTTAGTAAGCTTTTGTTTATTTTTCCTTGCCTCTCTGTCCTGGTCAATAACAGCAGTGTATGCCTTTTTCCTTCATGGCCTTGCTGTCGTGAATGTGCATGGATTCAAATTTACCATGCCTGGAAAATATAAGTTTTACCGACATTAAAGCTATGGCAATAGCAATTATTAACACCGAGAGAGCAATGTTTCTACCATTTTTACTAATTTTTGCGATGCTTATAAGCACTTTTCATTGCAAAAGATAGTGCAAAATGATAAAAATGCAAAGAAAAGGACTAAACAATTTACAAAAATAATTATGGTAGAATTAAAACCCGCTCGCGTTTTTGAGCAATTTGCAAAGATTAATCAGATTCCTCGTCCTTCAAAAACATGAGGAACAAATGATAGAATACCTTAAGAAGTTTGGTGCCGACCGTGGTCTTGAGGTGAAAGTAGACAAAACAGGTAACGTCATTATTTGCAAGCCTGCAACAAAAAGGTTTTGAAAATCGTGCTACAACCATATTGCAAAGTCATATGGATATGGTTTGTGATAAGTTAGTTGACATTGAATTTGATTTTAAAAAAGACGCTATTCAAACCTATGTTGAAGGCGAATGGCTTCATGCCAAGGGAACAACTTTAGGGTGCTGATGATGGTATTGGTGTGGCCATCGAACTGGCAATTCTCGATTCTGACGATATAGAGCATGGTCCTTTAGAGTGTGTTTTCACACGTGATGAGGAAACAAGCCTTACAGGTGCTTTCGGTATGGAGCCAGGTTTTATGTCGGGACAGTATCTTATAAATCTTGATTCGGAAGACGAAGGACAAATTTTTATCTCTTGTGCAGGCGGTCAGACAACAACATCTACATTTAAATTTGAACGTGAAGATGCTCCTGCCGGTTTCTTTTTCTTTCAGGGTTCTTTGAAAGGTCTTAAGGGAGGGCATTCAGGTGACGACATTGAGAAGAAGCGTGCCAATGCTATTAAGATACTTGCAAGGTTCTTGTATATGGAGCAAGACAAGGTAGACCTTCGACTTGCACAGTGGAATTCGGGCAAGATGCACAATGCAATACCCCGGGACGGTAAAATAATTTTTGCTGTTCCTGCTGATAAAAAGGAAGAGATAAAGGCCGACTGGAATATATTTGCTGCTGATGTTGAGGACGAATTCCATGTTACTGACGTAGCTATGGCATGGTCGCTCGAGAGTGCTGACGCTCAAAAAGGTGCTGCCTAAACATGTAAGTGAAAAATGTAATTCGTGCTATCCAGGCCGTAGATAATGGCGTTTTTGCCATGTGTCAGGATGAGGAATTGGCATGGATGGTTGAAACATCGAGTAATATTGCCAGCGTACAAAGCTCAGAAAAATGAGATAGTATGTGTTACCTCGCAGCGTTCGAACGTGATGAGTAATCTGAAGAATATTGCCAACTCTGTGAAAGCAGTGTTTGAGCTTGCTGGTGCAACGGTTGTTATGAATGAGGGTTATCCAGCGTGGAAGATGCGTAAAGGCTCAAGTTACAGAAGGTAACCGTTGATGCTTATCGCAAGTTATTTGGAAAAAGACCCGATTGTAAAGGGTATTCATGCCGGTTTAGAGTGTGGACTTTTCTCTGAAAAATATCCCGAATTAGATATGGTGGCTTTGGCCCTACGCTGCGTTTTGTTCATACACCAGATGAGCGTTTGCTCATCCCTACGGTTCAAATGGTTTGGGATCATTTGCTTGAAGTATTGAAAAAAATATTCCTGAAAAATAATGAAAGGCCTCATTATTTCGGTTTTCATAGCCTTATTTGCTCTCCTTACGGGGTGCGGACAAGGCTATAAAAACGCTATAAAACAGTAGAAGATTTTCTAGAGAATCAAATGCAGATAACCCAATATAAGATTATTGAATGAGGGAAAAATTGATTCTACATTTCGTATTTCTTCTGATGTGTTGGCTGTATTGAGAAGGCAGGGTAAAAATTCAATTTAAAGAGATTTCTCATATTGTGTACCATCTGCTAAATTGAATTTTTCTTACGGTCAAATATGGAGGGATGCCAATATAAAAGGATACAGTAAGCCAGACTTTTTACATAAATGACCAGCTAACAGGTGTAGTTGCTTTTAAACAGAATTAATAAAACGACCCCAATTCACGGTAATCACTACTCGAATTGGGGCCTCTTTTAACCTTTTTAAAAAACTAACCTTAACCTATTGAAATGAATCTATGTTCCAAAGATAGGTAATTTTGTGTTACCTGATGTAAATTATTCGGTAATTTTTTGTTTTTCATCGTTTTTCTTAAGCTTTTACATTTTCCTTTCATTGGCACATTTTTGTGATAATAGAGCGTAAAAGATGAATTAAAAACATATAATTACAATGCAAAAAGGTAATATTGGGGTTACGACAGAGAACATATTCCCCGTGATTAAAAAGTTTCTCTACTCAGATCATGATATATTTTTACGTGAGTTAGTTTCCAATGCCGTCGATGCTACACAGAAGTTAAAGGCCCTCGCACAGAAAGGAATCTTCAAAGAAAACGCTGGTGATGCATCCGTTCGCGTAAAAGCTTGACAAAGATGCAAAAACGTTAACAATCAGCGATAACGGAATAGAGTATGACGGCTGAAGAGATTGATAAGTATATCAATCAGATTGCTTTCTCGGGGCGTTACCGATTTCCTTTCTAAATATAAGGATGAGAATGTTTCTATCATAGGCCACTTTGGATTAGGCTTTTATTCTGCCTTCATGGTATCAGATAAGGTTGAAATAGTAACCAGAAGCTACCAAAAAGGGATGCAGGCCGTCCGTTGGACCTGTGATGGCTCTCCTGAATTTACAATAGAAGATGCAGAAAGAGAGGTCACGGCTCTGATGTTATCCTTCATATATCGGACGATTGCAAGGAGTTTCTTGAAAAATCAAAGATTGAGGAGCTGCTGAACAAGTACTGTAAAATTTATGGCAGTGCCTGTTATTTTTGGCAAAAACCGAATGGAAGGACGGTAAGCAGGTTGAAACTGATGAGGATAACGTTATCAACAGCGTTGAACCGCTGTGGGTTAAGCTCCGTCTACACTTAAAGATGAGGATTATAAAAAAGTTCTATCATACGCTTTATCCCATGCAGGACGAGCCATTGTTCTGGATTCACCTCAATGTTGACTTCCTTCCACCTCACAGGCATTCTCTATTTCCCGCGCGTTCATAACAGTATCGACTTGCAACGCAACAAAATTCAGCTCTATTGCAATCAGGTCTTCGTCACCGACCAGGTTGAAGGCATAGTTCCTGACTTCCTCACACTGTTGCATGGAGTGATCGATTCTCCTGATATTCCTCTGAATGTCAGCCGCTCTTATCTGCAAAGTGATGCCAATGTAAAGAAGATTGCTACTTATATTACCAAGAAAGTAGCCGACCGCCTCGCACAGATTTTCAAAGACGACCGTAAGGATTATGAGGCAAAGTGGGACGATTTGAAGCTGTTATCAACTATGGTATGCTTTCGCAGGAAGACTTCTACGACCGTGCAAAGGATTTTGCCCTCTTTAAAAGATGTTGACGGTAAGTATTTTACCTTCGACGAATATAAAAACACTTATTAAGGATAACCAGACTGATAAGAGTGGCGATTTGATATATTTGTATGCCACTAACAAGGATGAGCAATATACTTATATTCAGTCTGCCCAGGCAAAAGGGTACAGTGTGCTGATGTTTGACGGCCAACTCGACGTGCCAATGGTAAGTATGTTGGAGCAGAAATTTGAAAAAAGCCGTTTCTCTCGCGTCGATGCTGATATTATGATAGGTTGATTGCTAAGGACGATACAAAGAAAGAGCAGCTCGATACTGCTGATAGCGACAAACTGTCAGAGGTGTTTCGTTCGCAGATGCCTGTGGGAAATAAGGTAACTTACAATGTTGAGGTTGAGGCTTTAGGTGAAGAAAGTACCCCCGTTATCATCACACAGAGCGAATATATGCGGCGTATGAAGGAAATGAGTCACTTCCAGCCGGGCATGAGTTTCTATGGTGAAATGCCCGACTCTTATACAGTAGTGCTCAATTCTGACCACCGTTTGGTAAAGGAAATACTAATGATGCCAATGCCAGTGTGGCAGAACCTCTGAAGCCCAGTGAGGCAGAACTGAAGGGTTTGCAGGCTCGTTTGGATGCGTTACGCCAAAGTCAGGGCAAGAAGAAACCCGAAGAGGTTACTCAGGAGAGAAGGATGACCTTCAGAATACAGAAGGCCATCAACGAACAGCGCGATAAAAAGAATAAGGTACTGGCCGATTATGCAGGCAATAACAAGGTAGTTCACGAGCTTATTGACCTTGCACTGTTGCAAAAATGGCATGTTAAAAGGCGAGGCACTGGATAAATTTGTGAAGCGTTCTGTTGAAATGATTGGTAGAGAAGCTCTTCTGTTTGATAAAAGTACGCTTATGACGCGTAAAGAACGTTACGATTATATTTTATCATATTTTCGGCAAGAGGCCAAATGTAACGACAGAGTTACATTTTTGGCTCTGCTTTCAGTTGCTTTGTGCTACTTTATTTGTCAGCCCAATGCACCGATAAGCGCATCAATGCAATAACACCGGCTCTCTTTGCTAAATATCCAACTCCCCGATTAATGGCACAAGCCGAACCCGAAGACGTTTTTCGAGTTTGTGCATAGTGTTAGTTATCCCAATGCCAAATCACGCCATTTTGGTTGAGATGGCGCGTATGCTGGTAAGTCAATATGGAGGTGAAGTTCCCGACGATCCAAAGGAATTGATAAAGCTTCCCGGCGTAGGGGCGTAAGACGGCCAACGTTATTCAGGCCGTCTGGTTTTGGCAAAGCTACGATGGCTGTCGATACACACGTTTATCGAGTATCGCACCGACTCGGACTTGTTCCGAAAAGCAGCTAACACCCCCGCAAGGTCGAAGATTATCTTTTAGCACATATTCCAGGAGCTGATATTCGCGATGCGCATCACTGGCTGCTCCTTCATGGGCGCTATGTATGCCAGAGTGCCCGGCCGAGATGTGAAGAATGTGCATTCAATAATATTTGTCCCAAGCTGTTGGAAGGGAGTAAATTAGAGTAGGTAAGTATATGGATACAAAACCAATATTCGATTTTCTGCGTGACATTGCAGAAAATAACAATCGTCCTGGTTTCAGGAGCATAAGGCTGAATATGAGAAAGCCAAGGCTGAGTTTGAAAAAGGTGTGGCCGATGCCATCAGTGCGATTTCAAAAATTTGACCCTTCTGTATCGCACCTTACGGTAAAGACTGTTGCTATCGCTTTTATCGCGATACACGATTCAGCCCTGACAAATCGCCCTACAAGCGCCATTTTGGCGCCTATACTCCGCCGGGGTAAGAAATCGTTACATGGAGGCTATTATATTCACCTTCAACCCGGTCATTGTTTGCTGGCTATGGGCGGTTACTGGCTGCCTACAAATATTCTTACTTCGATGAGAAATGAAATAATGGCCAACATTAACGAGTGGCGAAAAATGTGGGAGGCGGTAAGTTTATCAGCACCTTTGGTTATCCCAACGCTGCAATGTGGGAAGATGACTTTCCGTCAAGTGGCAGGGTTTTGGCATAGGGGCATCTTAAAAAGGCTCCGAAGGATTTCCCGAAAGACTATGAATTTCTGGCGTATCTTAAAATGAAGGACTACTGTGCCTGGCATTGCGTTGACGATGACTTCTTTAAAAATGACAGCTGGACGAAACAAATGTCGGATATTTTCAAGGTTGGCAAACCCATGATGGATATGGTGAATAGTGTGGTTGACGATTATGAATAATATAAAAATACGCGTATAGCCTGTTGGTTATGCGCGTATTTTTCTTACTTTATTGTCTGAATATCCCTGCTTTTTGATGTAACGCTGATTGTACGGCGACCGTCAGCAACGCTGTTGGCGTACGCCATACATGTTGTTCGACGACCGTGGTACGCGTTGCTGACGACCGCCGTACAATGAACGTCATGCCGTATGTGTGCAGCTTTTTTACAAATACTGGACAAGCGATACGGTCAGAATTCTGCTTGGAAAAATGCAATAAACGGTTTCCTTTACCGGGACAGGTGATGGGCAAGGGCAATGCGCCCCGAATCGACAGGTCCATAATATTGGATAGAAAATTTTTATTCTGTATTCTTTTTCAGCTTTTTATCCGTCGGAGCGCCTCCGGGAGGTCGGGACATAGTTGTAGTGCCTTTTCATAATTGCGTATGGCTGCTTCTCTCATACCTTCGTGTTCGCATTCCTTGCCCATCACGAGGTATTCAACAGCCAGCTGCTTTAAGTACTGGTCGCGCCTGATAAGTTCGTTTTGCAAGCGGTCAATCTCCTGTTTCTGACGGTTTATAATATTCAGCTTGCGACGGATATAGCGACGCGTACAGGTCTTTCTATGATGTATTTACTGTGTATAGCCTGAAAAACATATCGATAGCCGCCTGCATATCTCCTTTGTCAAACGCCTGAACGGCAGCGTAATATTCGCTGTCGGCTTTTGATTGTTTGATGGCCGAGGCAAGAATGGCCTGGCTGTTAAAGGTACGGGCGAAGGCCGTTACTTCCGGTCTGACGTATACATCACTTCGTAAAATGGGCTTGCTGAGCGTGATACCATCGAGCGATGTACATCGTGAGAGGGCTACATAAGCTTGTCCTCCTGCAAATACGCCGCCTGTAAAGTCGATACGAACTTTGGAAAAGGTTAGTCCCTGGCTTTTTATGTACCGTTATGGCCCAGGCCATACGGAGCGAGAATTGCGTATATGTGCCCAGTTCCTGCTCTTCTATTTTCTTTTTCCTTATCGTTGAAAGTATAGCGTATATTGCTCCAGATGGCACGCTCTACATCCAGTTCACGGCCATCTTCGGTGATGACAAATATGCGGTTATGTTCTTCTTCGTCGAAGCCGATTACCGTACCAAGTGTGCCGTTTTGCCAGCGATGTTCAACATCGTTGCGCACAAACAGTACCTGTGCACCTGCTTTTAGCTGAAGTTCCTTAGGAGTAGGCAGGTTGCTTTCTGGAAATTCGCCCTCCACGGTTCCCTTAAAAACTTCGGCTTCACCGTCGAGTTCGTTGAGCTTGCGCGTGTTGATGTAGTCTACGGTATCGCGGCGTGTTGAAAGTGTAATGGATAAATGGGTATTGGTTTCGGTAGGGTTTTTCTTCGCTGCATACCCTGCTGTTGAGCAACTTAAGGTCGGTATCGGTAACCTGCGATGTTCTGATGTTGTCTAAAAGGTGTATAAAAGTGCGGGTCGGTCTGGCGGTATATTGTTTTCAGCTCAATTGCAACAGGCTGCACCAAACGGAATACTTTTGCATCGAAAAAGAAAGAAGACGGGTAAAAGGGCTGAAGTAACTGCCGGTCGTCTTCTTTACAACAGGTTCGAGCTGGAAAAATATCGCCCACCAGAAGCAGCTGTTTCCCACCAAAAGGCTCGCGCATATTCTGGCTGTATACGCGCAAAAACCTTATCAATAAAGTCGATAACATCTGCGCGAACCATACTTATTTCGTCAATGATGACAAGCTCCAGCTCGCGTAAAATCTTTATTTTTCGCTGTTATATTTTAATGTTTTGCGTAGGTTGCGTACAGAATATTGTACATCGTTCGGCAGCAACGGGTGGAAAGGGAGCTTGAAAAACTGTGAAGTGTTACGCCACCGGCATTGATTGCTGCAATACCTGTTGGTGCCAGAACGATGTGCTTTTTCCTAGTGTGCGATGCAATGTATCGCAAAAGTAGATTTACCCGTCCCTGCTTTCCCTGTAAGGAAGAGCGAGTGGCGGGTAAACTGTAAAACCTGGAGTGCTTGTTGCAGCTCCTTATTGTTGAGATCGAGACCTTCGTCTTTAACTTTTGTCATGCGTTTAGAGGTCATCGAAGTTTATTTCTTCGGTTTTCTCTTCTTCTCGTTTTTCTTTTTTTGTTTCGTTTGACTTGTTTTCCAGCACCTGAAGGCATGGCTATTGGTTCGCCGTCTTCATCGAGATTAACCTCTTAACACTCACGGTGTGTGCTGTCATGGTGGGTAGTATCTCTTTTCGCAGTCTTATAGTAGCTCTGACACGTATACATGTCGGGAGTAATATTGTCGCCATCGCCCGGCTTCCTGAAATGCCCGCGATACTTTTTAAAAGGCAGGGTCGGAGAGAACAGCATTCATAAAGTAGCCGGTGATAGGCAAAAGCAGTGCGTGATCCTTGTCCCAGGGCACCTGTTCTAAAGTGTATACTTCGATACTCGCCACCCACCCAGGCACCTACAACAAGGTTGGGAGACACGCATTCAAACCAAGCATCCGAGTGGTTATTCGACGTACCTGTTTTGCCTCCAAAGTCTGTATCGCGGAAGTTACCGACGTATCCCCACAGGCTCATGCTTGTACCGCCCGGCTCTTTCATACCTCCTTGCAACAGTTGTTGCATAAGGAATGCACTTTATAGGGGATAACCTGCTCGGCCTGGCTACGGTCTAAGTAAACCTCGTTGCCGTCTTTGTCAACAATATGTGTAACAAGTACCGGATCATGGTGCATGCCGTTGTTGGCTACGGTGCAATAGGCATCGGTAGTTCGAGCAGATTAACATCACTCGAACCCAGTGCAAGCGATGGGGTATCGTCGAGCGGGCTCTTAATTCCCATTGCCTGTGCGGTTGAAATAATACGCTTGATTCCCATCTCCTGACCTAAAACGTACAGCCACTGAGTTCACACTTCGTGCGAAAGCAGTCTTTAAAAGGCATAGAGTCGCCAGAGAAACTGCCGTTGGCATTTGTTGGTGTCCATGTGGTCATTTCGTTCTTTTTTTCTTATCGAACACCTCCATCGAGATATATTCGTCACGGCGTTTATCACATGGTGTAAGCCCCTGATTCATGGCCTCTGTATACACAAATAGCTTGAAAGTAGAGCCTGGCTGGCGTTCGGCTGTTACCTTGTCATACTTCCACGACTTAAAGTCGATGTCGCCTACCCATGCCTTAACAGCTCCCTGTTTGTGGCTCCATGGCAACCATTGCACAGTGCATAAAGGTTACCATATACTTGATAGAGTCTTCGGACGTCATGTTTTTGACAATGGTACCGCGGTCATAATCGAAGAGCTTGACAGGGTGAACCCATTCCTTATAATAGTATCTGATGGAGTCGGGATGGTTTGAATATTTGCTCTCCAAGAGCTTGTAGAAAGGCTGCCGGCGTGCAATCTGGTCGATAAAAACCTGGTATTTCCTTACCGTTTTCGTCGCGCCACGGACTCTGTAGCAACCAGTTTTTGCTCTGTTTACGCGAAATACTCCAGTGGTTATTGAAATTCTGCTGAACTTGTTTCATCTGTTTGGTAGCAGCCTGCTCAGCATATTTCTGCATTCGAGTATCGATAGTTGTATAAATTTTTAAGCCCGAACTATACAGGTCGTAACCGTTTTCCTCACACCATGGCTTCAGATATTCGGCAATTGCCTCACGGAAATACATGGCCTGACCGTCGTAATTTTTCTTCTACTTTAAAGTGAAGTTTTGATAGGGGTATCCTTTTAACGAGTCGCATTCAGCCCTGGTAAGATCGTTGTGCTTGTACATATTGTTAAGCACTGTATTGCGCCCTGCGCAGCTGTTTTCAGGATTAGTTTTGGGATTGTACATTGTAGTTGCCTTGAGCATACCTACAAGTACGGCGCAGTTCTGGATAGAAAGGCTGTCGGGTGTAGTGCCAAAGTAGGTCTTTGGAAGCCGTTTTTAATGCCATAGGCATTGTTGCCAAAAGTCGACCGTATTGGCATACATGGTGATAATTTCCTTTTTGTTATACACCGTCTCGAGCTTGGTAGCGATGATCCATTCTTTACTCTTGACAATGAGAATCTTCAATCCTGGAATCTTCCCAAGGAGGCCAGTTGAATACTGTGAGCGCACGCGGAACATGTTTTTAGCCAACTGTTGTGAGATGGTAGAAGCACCACGACCATCATGATGCAGCACAGCGTCTTTCATAGCACTGAATATACCAACAGGGTCAATGGCCAGTCCGCGAGGGCGTTTATAGTAGCGCTCGTCCTCAGTAGCAATTAACAGCCTTAAAGAAAGCAGGATTAATTTCTTCGTATTTAACGGAGAGCGGTTCTCGTTAAAGAATTTTTCCAATCAGCTTGCCGTCAGCACTGTAAATCTCTGACGCTTGATTGGAAGGAGGATCCATAATGCCAGAGAAGTAACCGGGGCTTTTACCGAAGAGCCAGAAAAGATTAATGTCGACGGCACCAAGATAAAGAAACAGGAAAACAATGAAAGAAACGAAGGCTATGAATGTCTTCGTGTACCAGGTACGCCCTTGATATAACGACTTGTACCATGGCCAGAAGCGGCGGGCTTTGCGCCAGCACCAGCCGATGAAAGCTTTGATTTTATTCATATTTAATTGTCGTCAAAAGAATGTCAATTACAGTATAAAAGACAATACACGATTATATGCAAAAGTAATAAATAAGCTTATTAAACGGCATTATTATATATATATTTTAAGATATCTTCAATGTTATCGGGATTGAACCATGCCATATTCTCATCCTTCTTAAACCATGTAAGCTGCTTGCGCATGTACTGGCGTGTGTTCGATTGTATTTGTCTGACAGCTTCATTCAGAGGAATTAATTCGTCGAAATAGGCAAAAGAGCTCTTTATAACCTACTGTATTTAATGAATTTAAATGGCGTAGCGGATATACGTTGCGAGCTTCGTTTTCGAGACCTTCATCCATCATGGTCAGCACACGCTGATTAATTCTTTCATAAAGGATGTCGCGGGGGCGGTTCAGGCCAATCTTAATAATATTGAAAGGGCGCTGTTTTATGCTGTTGGTTCTGAAAAGAAGGTAGGGCTTTCCCGTCATATGGCAGATTTCCAGAGCATGTACAACCCGGCGGGGGATTGTTTGCGATCTACAATCTTCCAGTGTTCAGCATCGAGATGTTTCAGCTCATTTACCAAAAGCCTCAAGCCCTTCATTTGCAAGACGCTGTTTCATCATTTTGGCGCGTATTATCGTCGACAGTAGGGAATATCATCGATGCCTTTACACACAGCATCAATATACATCATGCTGCCTCCTGACATGATTATGGTGGTGTGTGCAGTACCGTCTTCACTGCCATCAAAAAGTTTTGTAAGTAGTAAAAGAGCATCTTGCTCGAATTTTGCTGCACTATAATAATCATGTAAGTGGTGATTTCCTACAAAATAATGCTTTACAACAGCCTGCTGTTCAGCAGTAGGGGCGCATGTGCCTATTGGGAAGTTCTGCAAAAATTTGACGTGAATCGGCATTAATGATGAGGCGAATGGAGATGTTTGGCAATTGTCAAACATAATTCTGTTTTGCCTACTCCTGTCGGTCCTGATGATTACTAAGAGGGTTTTCATGCAAAGAAAAGAACCGTATAAACGATAGGGTGTATCGTCCTATACGGTTTTCATCATTTATGTATTGAGCTATAAATCAATAAAGAATATAGAAACTAAAATTCTCTTGTTCGTATTTATCGGATAATACCTCGCTTTGAGCTTTGGACAAAGTCGATAATGTATTGAATATCCGAATTAACCTCGGAGTTCGTTCTGTATTATGCCCTCGGCTAAAATACCTTCGCTATAAAGTAAGCGGTAAGCATTGTGGATAAGCTCAATACGCTCATTGCTAAAGCCATGCCTGCGTAAACCAACAAGATTAATTCCAGCATATCGTGTAGGCTCTTTGCCGGCAATGATAAAAGGAGGAATGTCCTGACTGAAACGGCAACCACCCTGAATCATGACGTAACCGCCAATATGACAGAACTGATGGGTCAGCACTGCTGCGCTGATTATAGCCTTGTCATCGATGGTAACTTCGCCTGCGAATTTTGTAGAGTTGCCAATGATACATTGGCTCCCAACGATACAATCGTGGGCAATGTGCATATTTTCCATCAAAAGGTTATGGCTTCCTACACGTGTTGTACCTTTTGCTGCGGTGCCACGCGAGATAGTTACATTCTCACGGATACTGTTATAATCACCTATTTCACATGTGCTTTCTTCACCTTTGAATTTCAAGTCTTGTGGTTTCGTAGATATACTGGCTCCTGGAAAGAACTCGTTATGGCTTCCAATACGTGCACCATAGTTAATAGTAACACTGTTCTGGAGTATGTTATTGTCGCCCATAACAGTGTTCTTGTCGATGAAACAGAAAGGCCCGATAATATTATTGTCGCCTAATTTTAGCTTCAGGATGGACATATGCCAGTGGACTAATTTGATTCATACCGTTACAATTATGGTGTGATTAATTCTGGAAGATTAAATAAAAGGTTTATTTATTCTTAATAATTTGAGCTGTAAAAGTTGCTTCAGAAACAATGTGATCGCCTACAAATACATAGCCTTTCATGGTACTGATTCCATGGCGTAAGGGTGGAGCAGCTCAACTTTGAAGAGAAGGGTATCACCCTGGTATCACTTTTTGTGTCTGAATTTTAACATCATCTATCTTCAGGAAAATAAGTTGACCATCGTTCAGGTTCTTCAGTTGGCTGAGGATAAGCAAGCCTCCACATTGTGCCATGGCTTTCGATTTGCAGAACACCTGGCATAACAGGGTTCTTCTGGAAAATGTCCCTGAAAGAAAGGCTCGTTGGCAGTAACGTTCTTTACACTTACTAATACTTGTTGCGCCCATAGCCACTACTTTTGTCGACGAGTTGCATGGGATAGCGGTGAGGAAGCAACTGTCTGATACGGATATTATCCATTAAAGCCTCATCGTTCGGATCATAAATAGGGGCCTGAATTTCGTGTTTGCGAATCTCTTTGCGTATTAATCGTGCAAACTTATTGTTGATGGTGTGGCCGGGACGTGTTGCAATGATACGACCTTTGATAGGTTTTCCTATTAAGGCCATGTCGCCAATGATGTCAAGTAGCTTATGGCGGGTACATCTCATTATCCCATTGAAGTGGACGGTGCTGGATGTAACCAATCTTAGTTGCATCCATATGGGGAACCTTTAATAAGTCAGCAAGTTTAGTCAAGTTTGTTCTGTTCAAGCTGACGTCATAAATAACGATGGCGTTATCCAGGTCTCCTCCCTTTTTATTAAATTAGCCTCGAGGAGGGAGTAGGTCCTGTACGAAAACAAAAAGTACGTGCAGGAGCAATCTCATTTGTATAGTTTTATATTGTCTAACGTTGCAAACTGACTGTTTACAAATTGAGAATGGAAAGAGCACATGGCCGTAATCGAAAAGTCGTTATCAGGGTAGAATCGTAATAACAGAGCCAGTCTCATCGTCTCTTACTTCTATTTTTTTACGAATAATATAATAGTCTTTCGGAGCATTCTGTTCTATAATTCCTACGCTTTCAATCTTTTCAACGTACATATCTGCGGCTCCATTCAAGATGGGAAACTCAGGACCGTTGACCTGTATAAGGCAATTGTCAATGCCTAATGCGTACAAAGCCGACATTCCATGCTCGACAGTTGATACACGTGCTTCGCCTTTCTGGAGAACTGTACCGCGTTTTGTTTCAACCACATTGTCGGCAATTGCTTCAATAATGGGTTGTCCTTCCAAATCAATACGCTGTATCTTATATCCTGTATTTTCAGGAGCCGGATTAAATGTTACAGTTAAGCTCAGGCCTGTATGAAGTCCTTTTGCCGAAGAGTGAGAAGCTGCCACCTAATGTTGTTTGTTTTGCAGTATCCATATTTCTTAATAATTCTTTTTAAGTTCTTCAACTCTTTCTGCAGATTGTTGAGCTGTTTGTATATATCAGGAAGCTTTTTGAAATAGAGCCTGGCTCTTAAAGTAGAGCGAATTGCTTCATGGGAGGTGTACCGATAAGGGTTTGATTGCTTTCTAAAGAGGATGGAACTCCTGACTGTGCTCCTAAGAAAAACCTTATCACCAATGGTGATATGCCCGATATTCCCTACTTGTCCACCGAACATACACCATTGTCCAACCTTTGTAGAACCAGCGATACCCACCTGGGCTGACATCACTGTGTTTTCACCAATATCGTCATTATGTGCAATCTGAACAAGGTTATCAAGTTTTACACCTTTCCTAATGTAGGTAGAACCCATAGTAGAACGGTCGATACATGTGTTGGCACCTATCTCAACATTGTCCTCAATGGTGACGGTTCCTATTTGTGGAATCTTATCGTATTGGTTGGTTTCTGTGATCGGTGCAAACCCAAACCCATCGGCTCCTAATCACTGAACCAGAGTGGATAATGACATTATTACCTATCTTGCATTCATGATAAATGCTTGCATGGGGATAGAAAATACAATTATCGCCAATCTTAACATGGTCCATAATTGTAACATTGGGATATACTTGACAACGGTCTCCAAGCTCAACCCCATCGCCAATATAGGCGAAAGCACCAATATAGCAGTCGGTTCCAACCTTTGCTTTCGGAGAAACAAAGGCTAAAGGGATGAATACCCTGCTTTGCAGGCTTTGACGCTTCATATAGTTGTAAAAGCCTGGCTACGCAATCGCGTGCGTTCTTTACGCGGATAATAGTTGCTTTTAGCAGGATGTTCGAGCATAATGTTTTCATCAACAAGCACTATGCTCGACTTCGTTTCATAGATATAATGAATATATTTTGGATTGGCTAAAAAAGGAAATAGAACCAGTTGTTCCTTCTTCTATTTTAGAAAAGTATGAACACATGTGTTCTCGTCTCCTTCTATTTTTCCATGGATAAACTGTGCAATCTGTTTTGCAGAAAATTCCATATTTATTATCTTGGTTTAAAACGTTTCTCGCAAATGTAACAAATAATTTCCTAACTTTTAGGCTTAGGCGATACAAATTATACTTTTGTATAGTATTTGTTATATGATTACAAAATTTGCACAATTCCTGTGAAAACAGGTTATATTATTTTTGTTAGTTCTGTGGCCATTTGTTGTTGAAGTTCCTGGGCTTTATCGCAGCTACTTCAGCAAAGCATGTATCCTTACCAGAATATAAAATGCCACTGGCTCGAATTTACAAGTAAACCACAATCCTTAATCATCCCATACTTGCATACTTCCTGAAGGCTTCCGCCTTGTGCGCCAACGCCAGGCACAAGCAAAAAGTGTGTAGGAGCAACCTTTCTAATGTCTGCAAACATCTTGCCTTGGGTGGCACCTACTACATACATCATATTATCAGGGTGTCCCCATTGTTGTGTTCGTGTGATAACTTTTTCAAAAAGTCTCTGTCCTTCTGTGTCTTTGGTAAGCTGAAAAGTCATGGCTACCTTTATTACTTGTAAGTGCAAGGACGATAACCCACTTGTCAGAATACTCTAAAAAAGGGCAATATACTGTCCTCACCCATATAAGGAGCTACGGTAAGAGCATCCGTATTATATCTCGTCAAAAAGGTTTTTAGCATACATGGCCGAGGTGTTGCCTATGTCGCCTCGCTTTGCATCGGCAATGATAAAATGGTCAGGATAGAACTTCTTAATATACGAAACTGTCTTCTCAAAGGCTGCCATGCCTTGTAAAACCCTATAGCATTCGTAGAATGCCAGATTAGGCTTGTAAGCTACACAATAGGAGCCGTTGCATCAATAATAGCCTTGTTAAAATAGAATATAGGGTCGTCTTCCTTTTAATAAACTCAGGAATCTTCTCAATATCAGTATCAAGTCCAACGCACAGGAAACTTTTCTTTTTGAAGATTTCTCTTGTAAGTTCTTCTCTGTTCATTTTGTATTCTCCACTTTTTGGTGATTCAACTTTTGTTGTCTTCTTTTGTGTTTTTGTAACGCGTAAAGAAATCTTCGGATTAAAAGTTTCCTTTATCCTTGTCGTCATCCTTCTTCCTTGTCCAGAAATTGTCCCATATTATTTAAGAATGATATTTTCTGATATTTATTTCATCATCACGGTAATACGCTATGAATCTACTTTATAATTCGGCTTCTTTCAGCTTTTCAGCATTCTCTGCCACTGTGAGATGGTCAATAATGTCCTGAATATCGCCATTCAGAAAACCGGCAAATCGTGCGTCGTATAACCTATACGGTGATCCGTAACGCGCCCTTGCGGGAAGTTGTAAGTACGTATTTTAGCCGACCTGTCGCCGGTTGACACCAAACTTTTACGCCTGCTCGCAATGTCGTTTACATATTTTTGAATGCTCGTGATCATAAATATAGGTGTACAAGCGGCTCAGTGCGCGCTCCTTATTCTTGGGCTGATCTCGTGTCTCTGTGCACTCAATCAATATCTCTTCCACCTCTCCCGTGTTAGGATTCTTCCATGGATAACGCAGGCGAACGCCTGATTCTACCTTGATTTATTCTGTCCACCTGCTCCACTTGAGACGGAAAGTATCCCACTTAATGTCGCCTTCATTAATGTGTACTTCAAATTTGTCGGCCTCTGGCAGCACTGCAACCGTAGCCGCAGAGGTTTGCATGCGTCCGTTCGATTCAGTAGCGGGAACACGTTGCACACGATGAACTCCCGACTCATACTTGAGAGTGCCGTAAACGTTCGACCCTTTTACTTCGAAATCAATCTCTTTAAAGCCGCCAACAGCACCTTCGTTGGCGTTCATTACATTAAGCGTCCAGCCCTTTTTATCGCAGTAACGTTTATACATATTAAATATATCGCCTGCAAAAAGTGCAGCTTCGTCACCACCAGTACCTGCCCTAATCTCCATTTGTACGTTTTAGCGTCTTCAGGATCTGACGGAACCAAGGCTATTTTAATGCTTTCTTCTATTTGGGGAAGCTTTGATTCGTTCTCGAAAGTTCTTCACGCGCCATGGCTTTCATGTCTGCATCGCTTTCGTTGGCAATTATATCCTTTGCCTCTTTGATATTGTTCAGACAGTCGATATATTTTTACGGGCAGCCATTACGTCGCCCAAATCCTTATATTCCTTGGTAAGTTTAACATATCGCTGTTGGTCTGCTATAACAGCAGGGTCGGTAATAAGTGTTGAAACTTCCTCATAACGGGCTTCAAGACCTTCAAGTTTCGCTAATATACTGTTATTTTCTTCTGCCATCTTCGTTTATATTTGTTTCTCTTTTTCAGTCTGTTGGTTATTGTTCTTTTTTTATGAATACATCTTCCTGTCTTACGATATTAAGGTTTAGTAGGTAAACCTCCGTATTCTGAATGTATGGTGAGTGACCGTTCCCCTTTTTCGATATGCCCTATAACCTGTGCTTCAATGCCGAAACTTCTGCTAATTTCAATGATTGACGATGCAACCTCAGGTTGAACATATATTTCTAAACGATGCCCCATGTTGAAAACCTGATACATTTCTTTTCCAGTCGGTTCCTGAACAATCGTGTATTATCTTAAACAATGGGGGAATAGGGAACATGTTATCCTTAATAACCTTGCAGTCGTCACCTACAAAGTTCAGCACCTTTGTTTGTGCACCTCCCGTACAATGCACCATACCGTGTATATTCTGACGCTGTTCATCAAGCACCCGTTTGATGACAGGAGCATAAGTTCGTGTTGGCGAAAGAACCAATTGCCCTGCATTTACCGGTACGTCATTGATATTGTCGGTCAGCTTGTAGCGTCCGCTGTATACCAGTTCTTCGGCTACGGCATGATCGAAACTTTTCAGGAAACTTCTCAGCTAAGTATTTAGAAATACGTCATGACGTGCACTTGTCAGCCCGTTGCTGCCCATACCACCGTTATATCGTTGCTCATAGGTTGCCTGTCCTGTTGAGCTTAGTCCGACAATTACATCGCCCGGCCGTATGTTTGCATTGTTAATGACGTCGCTTCGCTTCATTCGACATGTCACGGTTGAGTCGACAATGATTGTCCTTACAAGGTCACCCACGTCGGCTGTCTCGCCTCGGTAGGATAAATGCCAATGCCCATCTTGCGCATTTCTGCAAGCAGCTCATCGGTTCCGTTGATGATAGCCGATATAACTTCGCCGGGAATAAGCATTTTGTTGCGGCTCTATGGTACTGCTTACCAATATATTATCAACAGCTCCTACACTAAAAGCAGGTCGTCGGTGTTCATCACAATGGCGTCTTGTGCAATGCCTTCCATACGCTCAAATCGCCGGTTTCTTTCCAGTACATGTATGCCAGACGACGACTGTACCTGCACCATCAGCGTGCATAATGTTGCAATACTCGGGATCTCCACCCAGAATGTCGGGGATAATTTTACAGAAAGCTTGTGGAAAAATTCCCTTGTCTATATTTTTTTATGGCGTTATGAACGTCTTCCTTAGCGGCGCTTACGCCTCGCATCATGTATCGGTTGTTCATTGTATATTGTGTATTTCAGGTTTGTTTGTTTTATTTGTTCCAGAACTCCCAGCTGGCAAATGCTGTATAGCAGCATTTCCAATCCGTTTTTAACTAATGCTCCCCGCGCTTTGCCACGCTTCATGAATAGTGTTTCGTCAGGGTTGTAAAGTAAGTCATATAATAAAGGTATGACTGTTCATGGCCTCATAGGGCAACTTGAGGCATTCATCAGCATGAGGATACATGCCGCAAGGTGTACAGTTTACGATAACATTATATTCGGTTATCAGTTCAGCAGTAATCTGTTCATAGGTGATAGCGTTCGGCTTTTCGTGCCTACTTACCCACTGAGTTTGCAGTCCTAATGACTTCAATCCAAAAGTCAATGGCCTTTGCATGCTCCTCCTGTACCCAGAATTAAAAGCCTTTTATGATACCTCTCCGCAAAGGTTCTATGCTTCATGTAAACCCTATGACATCGCTGTTATAGCCTTTCAGAATTGTGTTTTTGCCCTTATGTTCTACCTTTATTACGTTTACCGCGCCTATTGCCTGTGCTTCAGGACTCAGCGAATCGAGGTAATCAATCACCTGTTCTTTGTAAGGGATGGTTACGTTCAGGCCGCGCAGTTCAGGATTGGTATCAATAATTTCAGGAAATTGCCGGATAGAGGCAATTTCGAAATTCTCATATCGTGCATCAATTCCTTCATTCTCAAATTTCTCGTTAAAATAATTAATTGAGAAAGAGTGTCCTAAAAGGGTATCCTATAAGTCCGTATTTATCCATAACATAAGGGATATATTATTTATTTCTCAGCGAAAAATAGATGGTGCATATACCAAAATGTAAGCCGTTTAAAAAGAAACTTTGGTGAAGCCGGCTTCTTTCAGAATGGCCATCATTTTCTCGCCTTAGTGGAAAAGGCTTCTATGGTGGCGGTCAGATAATCGTACGCCCCGCGGTTCTTGGTTATAAAAGGCTCCATAAGCCGGGAGAAGGTGTGTGAGTATATCTTAAACAGCTGTTTCATGGGGAAACTTACAGGTGATGTAAGTTCGGCTATGGACAGATGACCGCCATTTTTCAGCACACGGTACATCTCTGCCAGGCCTTTATCCAGATTTTGAAAGTTACGAATGCCGTAGGCTGCTGTAACTGCATCAGAATGTTTCGCTGGAAATGACAGTACATACAGTCTTTTTCTGAACTCAATCATCGAATCAAGCCCCTGTTGTTTCACTTTTTCCCGACCTATTTTCATCATTCCTTCTGAAATGTCAGCTCCAATCAGGTGTTCAGGCTTAAGCTTTTCCCCAGACAGAATAGCGAAATCGCCTCGTTCCCGTAGCAATATCAAGTATTGTTTTGAGCTTAAACGTTGCAAGCTGCATAACGGCTTTTGTTGCGCCATCCCTTTGTCAATGTTCCATGACAAACGATGATTCAGCATGTCATATTTGGGAGCAATGTCGTCGAACATCTGCTCTACAAGCGTGCCTTTATCGCCTGTTCTGCCGTCTGGTTTTATCTCTTCTTGTTTGTACCATTTCCGTTATGATGAGAAAAGAAGGCGAAGAGTCATCCATTTTGTGTATGATGCTCCTTCTGCCCCTGTAATGTACTATTTACGTGTAGCCAGATAGTTGGCAACGTTGCGCTCTATGCGGGCTGCAATATCACCTTCTTCAGCTGCCTTGTCAAACTTTTCGCCTGTGATATGCTCAAAAAGTTCAATGTATCTGTCGCTTACGCTCTCGGCATATTCGTCGGTAATCTCCGGCATTTTCTGCCCGGGCTCGTTCATAAAATTGTGTTCAATGAGCCACTGACGCACAGAATTCTTTTTGACAATTGTTTCTGTGGCTCGCCCTTTTCAAACTTTTCTTCATAGCCGTCAGCGTAGAAATAGCAGCTCGAATCGGGTGTGTGAATCTCGTCAATGAGGTACAGTTTGCCATCGCGCTTGCCGAATTCGTATTTGGTGTCAACAAGAATCAGTCCCTGTTTTTGCAGCTATTTCCTGGCCGCGTGCAAAGAGCTTGCGTGTCCAGTCTTCAATAACGGCATAGTCTTCAGCCGATACAATACCCTGCTTATAATCTCTTCCTTCGATATATTCAGGTCATGTCCTTCGTCGGCTTTTGGTGGTAGGGGTGACGATTGGCTCCGGAAACGCTCGTTTTCACGCATGCCATCAGGAAGTTTTACGCCGCACAGTTCACGACATCCCTCCTGATAGGCACGCCATGCAGAGCCTGTAAGGATAGAGCGTATAATCATTTCTACGCGAAATCCTTCGCATTTCAATCCGACTGTAACCATGGGATCGGGTGTGGCAAGCTTCCAATTGGGGCATATATCAGCCGTAGCGTCAAGGAATTTTGCTCGCTATCTGGTTTCAAAACTTGCCCTTTGAGGGAATACCTTTAGGGAAGAACAACATCAAAAGCAGATATTCGATCTGTTGCGACCATTACAATAAGGTCGTCGTTGATGTCGTAAACATCGCGTACTTTACCGTGGTAAACATTCTTTTTGTCCATCAAAATGGAAGTCAGTGTAAGTTAATGCTTTCATAATTCTTCCCTTACCTTCGTTTTGCACGGAGGCGCTTTGCTGCGGGGCTCCTTTTTATTTTGTTAAACTATATTTGTTTTCTTAATATGAGTTTTACGTTCATTGTAGTTCCGCATACCATGTTGCCTCCTGTGTTTTGTGCCAGCAAAAATCAGTTCTCGTTGGTGCTGTCGCCTTCTATAATAGGGCAGCTTCTCCGTCTTTATTGTCCCACGGGCCAGCCTTGCATTTGCCCTTTTCAGCATGCTGTTCTTTCTGTTCCTCCTGCACTTTCCCTGTCATAAGCGTCGTAGGCATTGACGATGCGGGTTACTAATTTATGGCGTACAATATCTTTTTGATTGAGTTTTATTACCGATATGCCGTCAATATCTGCCAGGATGTGCATGGCTTCTTTGAGGCCGCTCTTTTGTTCTCGCGGGAGGTCTATTTGTGTAAGGTCGCCCGTTACAATCATTTTCGTACTCCATCCCATACGTGTAAGAAACATGCGCATTTTGCGCAGGGTGGTATTTGAGCCTCATCAAGAATAACAACAGCGTCGCTGAGCGTGCGTCCCCGCATAAAGGCGAGCGGTGCAATTTGTATGATATGCTTGTCCATCATGTCCTGAAGACGGGCTGCCGGTATCATATCTTCGAGGCATCGTACAGGGGTTGCAGATAAGGATCGATTTTATCTTTCATGTCGCCGGGCAGAAAGCCGAGCTTTTCGCCTGCTTCTACGGCCGGCCTGCTTAAGATAATCTTCTTGATTGTTTTCTCTTTCAGGGCCTTTACAGCCAATGCAATGCTGAGGTATGTTTTGCCGGTGCCGGCAGGTCCTACGGCAAAGATCATATCACTGTTCTCAAAAGTGTCAATCAGTTTTGCTGATTGGCCGACCTTCCCTTTATAGGCCTCGCCGAAACACTGTATACAAGAGCACCCTTTACACCTTCCTCACGTGTATGCCGCCCTTTTACAATGTCAAGAATATCCTCATCAGATATGGTGTTAAACTTTAAAAACATGTTTTGCGCATCGTCTCCAAATCGCCCTCAAAACGGGCTGTTTCCTCCTCGTCACCGAAAATTTTTGATGATGTTGTCCCGTGCTACAATGCGCAGTTTTTGGAAGAGCGACTTTATCATTTGGAGATGAACATTGTTTTCATCCCGTAAAAATAACGGGATCAATGTCTTCTAATGCAAAAATGCTTCTCAATCAATGTTTAAAAATTATTATTTTCCCTACTGCTGCAAAATTAAGTAAAAACGTGAGATGACAAACAAGTTAACTGAAAATATGAAGCCTGCCCAGGGGGCTTTTGTCTATGATTTGTTTTGTGGTTCTTTTTGAATTGTATTATTTTGCAATGCACAGTAGCGTGAAGTTTTTTGCATGTTGAAATGAAGATCTCGAAGAATAAATTTTTATTGGGTTTTGTATGGTAACCTTGTTGCTGGCTGCTGTACGTTGTATATTTCCTTCAATAGCTCGCAAATTCTTCGGCGGTTTCATCTTCACAAAACAACAATTCTCCTGAAAATATGGTGTCGCCGGGGGCGGAGACGCCGGTAAGCGTGACCAGCCGGTATTGGCTGACGGACTTCTACGACATCGCGTTTCTTCAATGCGAGCGAAGTGCGTCATCGTATTTATAGTGTGCCGGGATACGAAGTTTCGTTTCGATCAGAACGACGTGCAGCTAACATCAGCCCGTAAGTGGGGTGTAAAACCAGTGGCCGACAGTGCAGAAGCCGCCCAGAGGATAAAGGAATTGGTATATATTGGCAGCAACCCTTACTTCTATGTTGACCGCCTTCGCAACAGCATTCCCTACCTTGTACCGCGTGCGTCGGTGCTGTTACAGGACATAGGGGCGTAATTTTTGATGACAGTTTGCAAATTAAAGGCATACCTCTTCATAAAATCATTGTGACGAGTGTTGCGCCTAGGGCCGATGTGGCCAGGGCTTCGCGGTAAGAATCGTAATGCTACCGAGCACAGCCGTCATCTCTATGGCACCACGTTCGATGTGCGTTATAATCGTTACAAAACGGTACAGGCGCCGGGAGAGCACCGGCGTGAGGTGCGTAACGATACACTTAAATACGTTCTTGCCGAAGTGTTAAGGGATATGCGTGCGCAGAACCGTTGTTATATCAAGTATGAGGTACATCAGGGTTGCTGGCATATCACGGTGAGATAGCCGGTGGAAAAGCCACACTAATTTGACCCACCTCTGTCAAAGTATTTTTAGACCCAGTAAAACGATTTATTATTGACCCACTCAAATGCCCTGGTCGGGTGGGTCATTTTATTTCGCTATGTACTTGGTAATATTCTTTGCTTTTATCTTTCTAAGACTCTCTCCAGTTAGTTCTATTTGATATGAGGTATGCACAATTCTATCTAGTACAGCATCTGCCACGGTAGGGTCGCCTATTGCATCATACCAGTTGTCTATAGGAAGTTGAGAAGATATGATAACGACTCTTCTGCCTATCTTCTATAATATCAGCAATATAGGACGCTCTTTTGCATCTATAGGTACAAGGAAGGCATCATCGAGGATTAACAAGCGACATCGCTCTATCTTCTTTAGCTCTGTTTCTAACGTTCCTTTGTTCTGGCAACCTTAAGTGTCCCCAGCAGCTTTGACATGTTAGCATACATCGTTCTAATACCATTTTACAAGCATGATAGCCTATTGCTGTAGCGATAAAACTTTTACCAGTTCCTGATGAACCAGTAATAAATATATTGCGTCCTTGCTTGATAAAATCAAGTGAGAGTATTCTCTCCATTTTGTTTTGGCTAAGGTTGCATTGATATTATAATCTATTTGCTCAGGATAGGTTTTATATCTAAACCCTGCTGATTTTATGAGTCTTTCAATGGCTGTTGCAGAACGATAGTCCCATTCTCGAGATAGAGCCAGATAAAAAGGCATCTGGTGTCATCATGTATCTGCAATTGTAGTTGTTAGACTTTCTTCAAAGGCAGTTGCCATACCTGTAAGCCTCATTCTATACATTAAATCAAGAGATAACTGATCTTATCCATTTCTTGCACATAGGTGCTGTCTTATTATTATTTAGTTCCATAGTTGTTTACTTTAATTGTTTGCTTTATTGGATAATTGCTTTGAGAAATCAATCCTTGCCTCGTATGTTCTTATGAGTTTTTGGTTTATATTCAGGAGATAGCTCCATATTATCTTCATCCATAGATATATAGGGAGCATCATCACTTCTAGTATATCCTTTATCTCATTATAGCCATAGCGTCGTCCTTCCGAGGCACAGTTACAAGCTGCTACTAGACGAGCCATGCCATACTTCTTCTCCAGCGACATGATACCACGGCAAGAGCGGAAGGCTTTTGGTGGATATTTCATCTACGTAGCGACTTCCGAGATAAAGCAGAAGGATGTTGTCTCATTTGCCCTGCCCGTTGATATATTTTCCTCCAAATCCTTTTCAAGCTACCATGATGACTGGGAAGATTATGTGCATCTTTTCGTGAGTAGGTATAGGGAGTATCATCTCGCTGATGGATGGTAACTAACTTTAACCCATAGTAGATTTGAACATTGTCATTATCGTAAATGAAAGCTCCATACGTTTGCCGATATACTCTGTTGAACACTATAACTATGCTTTCTTAGCATACCGCAGCTATTAGCCATGACAGTAGCAGACTTTCGGAGACTCAGCTGATAGCGAGCGTAGGAAGAGGACGAAGAAAAATCTTTTTCCATTTCCTCAAACTAGTTCTTGACGATTCCTTACGCCCACTCAATCTACGGCTGTTAAATGTTTCAAAGATGTGCGTATAGCAACATTAAGTGATTCTAGATTATGGAAAATTTGTCTTCAATATCTACATATACCGACCGATACATTAGCTTTACAGCATTCTCAACCAGTGCCTTGTCCTTGGACGGCGCACCCTAGCTGGATAAACAGCCATGTCATAAAAATTCAGCCATAGCAGCGAAGTCGTCATTGATAACAGGCTCATTACGATCACTGCGGATAACGGCTGATTTTAGTTGTCCAGGCATACAGCCTTGGGTACACCACCAAAGAAAATGAAGAGCATTCTCGCAAGCAACGATAAGGTCTTCCTTCTTCATGCACCACACTGCCTCGCAATAGGTGTGATGACTGCATGGAAGGGTAGCCACAAAACCTCTACCTTCCGCACCTCACCTGTCTGTTCTTCGACTATTCTCAGCTTATCACCTGCATAATCAATATACATCTGATCGCCAGCAAGGTGCTCTCCATGTCCTACGGCTCGGTTTGACATCTAGTAGGCATGGATTGCGTGTTTGAAAGCAGAATACTGGTAACCATTAGGATGAGTTTTTGAGATACCCGTGTGAAGAGATAGATAGAAACCTCTCTTGCAAGCTCGTTTCACGCAATCAGGGAACAAGTGCCTCTAACTCCAACTTGCGAGCAGAAGGCGGACGGGTTACGAGAATGCCCATCTGAAAGACAAGTCCGCCAGCTTATACATCTGAAAGCGACAGAATTTTGCTCCATGGACAAGCCACTTTCGAATTTACGGACATACTTTGCGGAGGTGTGCATGAGATATAAGTGGAAAGTACTAGAAATACTTTATTCCCATACCAGATGCGTAACAGCGCAATAAATTCTTTAATTTTGTCATATAAATAATAGTTTCATGTTTTTAATGCCGGCCAGGGCAGTAACACAAAACTAAAATGACCCTAAAAACTAGCGTTTCAAAGGGTCATTCTTATTTTATGCAGAGGGGTCTCATTATTTTTAACCTTACGGCTCAAAATACGTGCCAGGGTGGGTCGAAATTAGTGGGCTTTTCCAAGCAGTCATGGGCATCTCTTTATATCTGTTTTTAGTTTCTTCCATTGTGGTGCAGGGCTGAATGGTTCTGCCTCACGCTGTTTTCTCGCAAAGGTTCTGGCCATTTGTTCCTGCCCTGGCATTGTTGAGTTGATGTTCGGCGTCGTCGGCAATGCCGCTGACGACCGTCACACCCTGTTGTATGATCGCTCGCCGGACGTGCTGCTGACGCTCGCCGAACGATGAGCATAAGCACAAGCTCAGAGGCTACATATATGATGAAAAGTGAAGATTATGTAAAACGGGCTGCGAGTGCAATACTTAATCCCTCATTCCAGAATATTCCATGTATAAAAAAGGGTCATGACGTTGTTATACGCATGGCCTCCTTCACTATTTTCTATGTTTGGTTTTTCTCGGGCGCCGTGGAACATATATCTCATCGTCTTCGGCAAGACGTAAACAGTTCAAGCGTATTATCAGCTACTTCGAGCCTGTTTCGGTATATCGTCGCGGAACTGCCGTAACATATCCTGCTCCGCGGTTCTATCCTTGTATATTTGCAAGGTAACGCGCCTCAAATTCCTTCTGTCGCTGGTCGTTCTCGGCCTCTAAAACGTGCGTATGTTTCCTACAATGGGAGCATAGGGCATTATAGTAGTTTGTCATGGCCAGTGTCGCCATTTGCGGAATCTCCAGTATGCCGACTCGTTGTCACAATGGTGAGTCGCCTGCGCTGTGTAAGCGCGGGAAAGCTCTTAATTCTGGTAAATGGGCAGGAAAATACCCAGGTCAGCCGCGCCGTTGGCAACGTGGCACGCTGCCCCTATGGCTTGTGGCAGCCAGGGACGAACCTGTATAAGGTGGGTCTGTGTGGTGCGGAAGATGATACCGCGCATGGTTCCTCGCCGTTATTGTACAGAATAGGATCGTTCGGTGCCATCGTAGTGAAACAAAGGCATTTCAGTTCTGTACAGTGACAGGCGCTGTCGGGCGTAGCAAAACGAAAATTATTGACGTTGACATCCTGCTTCAGCGACGGAGTGAAACAGCTTTTTGCAAGCCCCTACACGTGTATAATTATAGGTATGGTCGGCAATATCGTCTTTAGAGTAGGCCGTATGAAAGTCAAAAGGTCCTTCCTCTGGGTTCCAGAGACCGTGCTTTTCAGCAAAGCTGAGCAGGTCTTTATCGGCTAAGAAGTTCTCCTTATCGTTGGGATCGCACTGGCGAAAGCGGCTTCTGGTTGCCGGTAACAAAGATGACCTCGTCTGGAATACGGCAGGCGCCAGTGGTGTCCGCACGCATTCTCCAGGTACCAGGTCTCTATTATCGTCAGCGAAACCGATGCTGAAGCCTCTCGCCGAGCCGTATTTCTCGATCATAGCACCTAAGCGTTCTACACCTTCACGCGCGGTATGCACGTAAGGCGATACCGCGTATTGTAGGTGCAGTTCTCAGCTAATCCGTTCTCAACGTAAGGGTCGTGTTTCAGTGCTTCTGGGCTGCTGAAGATGGTTTCAGTAGAGCTTTTCGCCGACGCCTGCGGTGTTAAAGCCGGCGCTTCCATTCGTGGTGATACTGATAATCGGGCAGGAGCTGTGTAGCCTAAAGCGCTTTTTGGGCAGCGGACAGCGAAAAGAGCTGTCGTCTGCAACGAACTCTTCCCGGACGCTTTTCGCGTGCCATCGAAAACCAACCAGTTCTTACAGCGCATGGCATCAAAGTCTTCTGATCGTGCAAATATGCGCGAAACCGTCACCCGTTAATTTTCCCTCCTACAACGATAGTAGTACATTCTGACGAGGCCGTGTCCGGCCTATTATTCTTTTTCATAAGCAAAGAGTTTAAAAGAATCTTCTGTTTTTATCCCAGTGCCTTTAGCCAGCGCAGAGGGCGTTTGATAAGTTTAGGCAATACCGCTTTCGTGATTGGTGACAGGTGTTGTTATAGCAGCAGCTTTTGGCGAAGAACTGGTACGTCTTTGCCTGTCTTCGCCTTGCCTTTGCGGGGCGTCGGTTGTTGTTACGGCGGTTATGGTTGTTGCGCCGTTCAGTGTTGTTATTGCGCTCTTGTTCTCTGTCCGCGCCCTCTGTATTGCCTTGCCGGTTGTTCAGCCTGCGGTTCTTGTGGTTGTTATTAGTAAATGCGTGTTGCGTTGTGCGCCGTCGGTTGTTTCGTTTGTTCTGTTATTGTTCTGGCCTTGCTGCCTTTGCTGCTGACGATTATCCTGTCTTTTTCAGTATTGGCATTCTGGGCTTCGCCTTTGCCATTATTACACGTGTATTGCGATTGTTCCGGCGTCCATGTTCATGCTGTTTTGAGTCGCGGTGTGCCGTCTGGTTGCGGTCGTTCCGGCGTCGGTTTCGTGCATTTGTTTTACCCGGGCGCTTCGTTGTGGTATATTCCGCCCTTCGCACAGCCTTCCGGCAACGGGTTTCTGGGTGATTTCGCGTTCCAGAAACTTCTCACTTTGGTGAAAGCATACATGTCATCTCTCGTTGACAAGGTGATAGCCACACTGTCTCTGTCCGCACGGGCGGTACGTCCCATACGGTGAACATAGTCTTCGGCATCGTGAGGGCACATCATACTTAATAACCATTGTGATGTCATCAATGTCAATTCCGCGTGAAACAATGTCGGTAGCGACGAACATCAAGTTGTCGTCGCTTTTGAATTTATACATCATTTCGTGCGCGCTGTAGCTCGGTCAGGTCGGATGCATTTCCCCACTAGTTGATCTTAAGACGCTCGTGAAAGCCTGATTAATTTGTTTTACTTTCAACTTCGATCCTGAAAAATGATGACACGTTTCAGGTCGCCGGCCTTTACAAAAATATCATCGGTAATTTTCGGGCTTTTGTGTTTCGTAGCAGATGTAAGCACTTTTGATTTATCTTCTGGCGGTTGCTGACGGCGAGCTTATTTCCACAGGGGTTTTGAGAAGCTTTTGTGCCATGGTCCCAATATCCTTGGGCAGTAGCCGAAAACATAATAGTCCTGGCAGCTTTTCGGGCAGTCCTGATGCTATCTTCAGGGTGATGTCTTCGGAGTCTTCCAAAAGCAGTATCTGGTCGAGTCGATCCAGTACAAAAGAAACTCACTTTGCTGTAAATCGATGTTGCCCATGCTGATATAGATGAGACGACTGCGGGTGTAGCTATGATGACATCAGCGCCAAGGCGCATGCTTTTCATACTTCCTGATCGTGGCGGTCCGTCGTTACCGCCATACACCGCCACGCCGCCGGAAACATCGGGTAAACGAAACTAATAGGAAAAGCCCACCGTACTGCCTGGTCAGTTTGTTGGGCAAGCTCACGTGTAGGCGACATGACAATGCAGTTAACCGCATCCTTTGGAAAGCCACCGTCGGCCAGGACGTAGAGTATTGGCAATAGGTAGGCAGCCGTTTTTCCTGTTCCGGTTTGGAGCCGCGCCCAGAACATCGCGTTTATCAGGATGGGATATACAATTTTGAACGTGAGCAGGCAGCCTCATCGAAGCGCACATCGTACAGCGCATCGAGGACGTTGTCGTCTAAATCTAATTCTTCAAATTTCCTCATTCTTATCTCTGCTTATTGCGATGAGAAGGAGTTTCTGACATGCTTTTTATCTTGTCTTGCCATGAAGTTTAGGGGCGATGTAGATGGTGCGCTCGCCTGCAACAAATGAAAGCGATAATACATAATATTACCAGGCAACCAGGCTGCTACTGCGGGTGAAAGATCGATCTTTTAACGGCAAACGATAGCGGACACGGTTTTGACCCAACATAATATGAGGTAAAAACGACAAAGGCTACAACCAATGCCCAGGTGCTATACCCATGCTGCCTTTTCTCTTACGTGCAGATAGAGAGCGCCGATGATGGCGGAGGATAAACACGAAGCAAAACGCGACGCTATTCGTTTTATAATACTCAACTTGATAAACTATCGACGGTGCTGAACCCCGGTTAATTTGCTTTGAACATGTCTCCTTTAACTCAGGTGAAGTAAACGTCTCCTGCTGGCCTTTTGAGTAGTGCGTCAGTAGGCTCAATCTGAATCAACGAGTCTTTGCTTGCTCCCGTGGTGATATATATTCGCGCAATCCTTTCAGTTTGCGGAGCTCCAGCTATATAATTTTCTAGTGGTATTTTGAGTCAGATATGGTGTCGTATTTGCACCTCCATAGCGGTAGATGTGATGACAAGCTTCTTGTTTTCGAACTTATCCAGGCAAAATCCATATCCCTGCTTGGTATTATTGTCGCCAGTTTTGCATGTAGACAATGACGCCGGGCCTCTACCACTAATTCTGAATATTCGTCACGATATTGGTTTTCTATTCTGCAAAGGGGTTTGTCAAGTTGTGTCTCACAATTGTGCCGTGAGTATGACACAGGCCGGAAAGGTAATACGAAGAGAGCAGAAAGCAGGGCGCACGCAGAATCATATACGGCCTGAGAAGCCGCTTAAAACTGATACCCGATGCCAACATAGCGATGATCCTAGATGCCCTGCAAGTTTCGACGCAAATGAACGGCGTACGAAAACAAACAGCGCACAGAAAGTATTGGCCAGGTAAGGCGCGAAATTAAAATAATAATCAAAGACGATTGCTTTTCAGTGGCGCATGATGTTGCGTGCAACTTTGCCAGATTCTCATTGACGCTCAAGTATACAATGGATATGGTAATAATGAGCGCTAGTGCAAAGAAGTAAGTGCACAAATGAATTTACGGGTAATATACCCGCTCAACTCCTTGTAATACAGTGGAAAAGGATTAAATATTCTTCGCAGGAGCTAAATAGGGCAACAGCCATAAAAGCCCTTTTCGGCAAGAACTTATCGTGTGCTTGTTTATGGCACGAACATACTGATGAAGCCGCTGCCGGACGCCGGGCTCATCCATCTGCCTGCATGGTATAATCGGCGGTATTTACGAATGTTAGCGTAACTTCTCATTATTATATATCTCTCTCGCCCAACTGGTCAATAACACTGTTCTTCCAGCTACAAAATCACCGTCTTCAATGTGTTTTCGTGCATCTGTTACAAGACGCAGATAGAACGATAAGTTATGGATGGACGCAATTTGCACGGCAAAAGCTCACCTGCTTTTGAAGAGATGATGCAGGTATGCCTTTGTCGTAATGCGCTCAATATCACATCCATCGGGGGTCGATGGGAGTGAAATCGGTCTCCCATGTTTTTCATGTTCATGGTGCCATTATAAGTAAAGAGCATGGCATTGCGGCCGTTGCGCGTTGGCATCACACAAGTCGAACATGTCTCACCTCTTTCTATTGCCTCAAGGATGTTTTGCGGAGTACCCTACATCATTAAACGGGGACGGTCCTGGGAAGTATCTCGTTTTACAACCTCAATCATCTCTATACCTACATCACCTGCTGGCTCCCTCAACAGCCAGTCCGCCAATGGCGTTACCGTCGCGCACCCTTGTCGGCTACAAACATAGCGGCCTCGCGTCTGAGGTCTTTAAACGTGCACCCTTGCACGATAGGGAAGAGGCTTTGCTGGTATCCGTACAGAGGTTCAGTCTCATTAAAGTGCTTAATACAACGGTCAAGCCATCGTTGTGTCATCGCCAGACTCTTCTTTGCATATTGATAATCGCTCTGTCCTGGGGGACATTCGTCGAGCGCCATCATAATATCGGCACCGATAATACGCTCTGTATCCATTACATTTTCAGGAGTAAAGAAATGCTTCGAGCCATCAATGTGCGAACGAAACATACATCCTTCCTCCGTCAGTTTTCTGATACCTGTGAGTGAAAACACCTGAAACCCGCCACTATCTGTAAGTATTGGTCGTTCCCAACCGTTGAAACCGTGCAGTCCTCCCGCCGCTTTCAGTACCTCTAAACCGGGCCTGAGGTACAGATGATACGTGTTACCGAGGATAATCTGAGCCTTTACCTGTTCGCGAAGTTCGCTGAAATGCACTCCCTTTACCGAGCCGCAGGTGCCGACCGGCATAAAGATTGGTGTCTTAATTTGGCCGTGGTCGGTCGTAATTAATCCTGTACGGGCATCAGATGCCTTGTCTGTAACTTGTAGCTGAAACTTCATTTCTGTTCGTTAATTCGACATCGTGTCCCGGCTATTGTTCCACAGCCTTTTTGTGAATCTTTTTCTTCTTTTCTTGTCGATGGTATAGTGAACGGGATGCGAAACCATTTCTTTTGTAAGTGCAAAATCCCATACATCCTGTACATCCTCAACGTAATGGAATGTAACTCCTGTTAAATATTTCATGGAATTTCATCAATATCCTTCTGGTTATCCTTGCACATTACGATGTCTGTAATGCCTGCCACGCTCGGCGGCTAATATCTTTTCCTTTTATTCCTCCTACCGGTAACACCTTGCCTCGCAAGGATTATTTCGCCTGTCATGGCGGTGTTCTTGCGAACGCTTTCGCTGTGTAAGGGCTGATGCTATTGATGTGGCAGTAGTGATACCCTGCCGATGGTCCGTCCTTGGGCGTAGCACCTGCAGGCACGTGGATATGGATGTTATAGTTGTCGAAAATGCGGCAATCGTTCCCCAGATATTCACAGTGAGCCTCGACGTATTGCGGGCAATAATGGCACTTTTCTTTCATTACATCGCCCAGATTACCCGTTAATGGGAAACACCGGCGGCACCTTTCGATAACGATGTCTCAATAAACAGAATCTCTCCACCTACACTTGTCCATGCCAAACCGGTTACAATGCCTGCATATTCGTTTCCCTGATAAATGTCACGATAATAAGGAGGCTTGCCCAATGGTAACAACGTCCGATGGGTAATGGCTTTTTGCGGGAGAAAGAGTCATCGACAGCCTTGTTGAATACAATCTTTCTTAAAAGCCTTGTTTATTTGTTTTCCAATTGGCGTACGCCGCTTTGCAGTCATACGATTCAATAATCTTCTCCAAAAAGCAACCTTGTTAAACTTTACCCTGGGCTTTTATCGTTAAGTCGGTATTCTCTAATTCTTTTTGGAATAAGGTGGTGTTTTGGCTATCTCTGATCTTCTCTTCGGTGATGTATCCAGACACTTCTATGACTTCCATTCTGTCGAAGGGGCGCATGGTATCGTATTCAATTCATGTGCGAGTAGCAATGAAAAAGAATCTTCGAAAGGTCGTAATCTATGTCCAGATAATTATCATGGAATGCTGCTGTTTTGCTCGGGATCGAGTACCTCCCAGCAATGCCACGAAGGTCTCCGTTGATGGCATTCTGCGTAATTTTGTCAATTTTCGTCGAGAATAAAACACGAGGATTTGCCAGACCCGGCCTTCTGCATACTCTTGATAATCTGCCGGGCACGGCTCCCCACGTACGTGCGACGGTGTCCGCGAATTTCGCTTTCATCGTAGTCGCCGCCAAGCGAAACACGCACATATTTCGTGCATGGCTTTGGCAATACTCTTTCCAGCCGATGTCTTTCCTACGCCGGGAGGGCCTACCAGGCAAAAGACTAGGCGACTTCATATTGCCCACGAAGTTGCAGAACGGCAAGGTATTCGAGAATGCGTTCCTTCACTTTCTCCATGCCACAGTGGTCTTCATCCAGTATGCGTCGGGCATGTTTTATATCCAAATTGTCCGTTGTGCTCTTGTTCCACGGCAGTGTAAGCATCTGCTCCAGGTGAGATAACCCGTATGCTGCCAGTATTCAGGACTCTGAGGATTAAATGAATCTAATCGCTCCAGCTCTCTGGTCGCAGCAAACGAAACGCCGGCCATTCCTTCTTTTTGCACCTTCTTCCAGTCGTGCCCGTTCGGATTGTTTCCTTTTCGCCCAATTCTTCCTTAATGTTTTTCATTTGCTGCTGCAGGAAATATTCCTTGCTGCTCATCAAGGTCAACTTTTTGTCTTACGGCGAATGTCGTTTTTCAGTTGCTGTAACTGTATCTGGCGATTCATTAACTTCATGCAATTCCATTGCTCTTTCTCTCATATCTGTGGTGAGAGCAACGAAACCTTTTCCTTTGCATCAAATGGAAGATTGTGTGCATACGAAGTTAGTGGCAGCACATCGTTCGTAAGGTTCCTGACTGTCATGATGGTTTCATCAGAATTTCGTCGCTAAGCTGTATAAACTGTTGTGTGGCGGTACGTACATTGCTTACTATGGTTTTTAAACTCTTCGTTGTCATCGGTCGGAATTTCTTCGGGCATTGCCGTAACATGGCCTTTGTAAAAGGGCGTACGGTGGTTATACTGTCTAAATGGCAACGGCCTGTTGCCTGAAAGATAGCTGTGATATTGTCAGATGAGGGCATTTCAATAATGCGGACAAGACGTGCATATACACCTGTGTCGTAGATGTCACGCTCGCGGGGTGTGTCAATATCGACTTTCTTTTGACAGAATATTGCACAAACGTTATTCTTCTCAGTTCTTGCTCATCCAGCGTGCAAGAGCCATGCTTGGTTTCCTGCCAAGGAGGATAGGAACAAAAGCACGCCGGGAAAGATACCATATTGCGAGTAGCAAGAACGGGGACAATTTCAGGAGCATCAGTTTTAAGAATATCGGCTACATTGCCTTCTATATCAGCAAACATCTGAATGCTTGGATTGTTGTTTGACATAAAAAAGATGCTTTTTCTCCTGATTTGAGAAACTCAAATGTATAAACTATTTATTACCTTATCATTAAATCTGCAAGAGTACACAAAAAAGTAATAAATCGCCATATAGTAGCGTTAATAAGTTATGTTAAATGGCTTTGTTTTTAAAAGAGTTTCCGTATTCGGCACGACCGTTGCGCGATGAAGGTGAAGCACTGACGGTGTTTTGCTGGAGTGCATGGGCCTGTGACCGCATTCTTGACGTAGGTTCGGGCTCCGGGCCTTGCTAGCGATGATGATGGCTACAGCGATTTCGCCATGCCATGATTGAGGGAATTGAGATTGATGGCGATGCGGTACAACAGTCGTGTGAGAATGCAGAACAGTCGGTTTTGCAGAAACAGTTACGGTTTTACCATGGCGATTTGCGGACATGGCAGCCTCAGCATCCTTTCGATGCGATGGTAACTAATCCGCCTTTTTCTTAACGAGTCTTAATGCACCTGATAAAAGCAGAGCCATGGCACGCAAATGCCGAGTTTCTTCCCTTTGCCGATATCTTTTTGCCAGCCGCTGGCTCGTCAAAAACAGGGTGCTTGTCGGCCATTGTTCCTGTTGAGGCCTACGAGTTGTTTGCTGCCGAGGCGGCCTTACAGGGCTTTTTCATGGAGCGTTTATACCATGTGAAGCCAGTCTTTGCGTAAGCCTGTCAGGCGCTGTCTGGTGTCGTTTACGTCTTCGCCCCGAAATGTATGACGAAAAACAGTTGTCTTGTCCCGTCCTGACGGTAGCGGAGTCGGAATGGTATGCCGCTTTAACCCGCAACTTTTACATCAAATAACCGTTTTTGTATTTTCTTGTTTACGCCGTCGTGGCCTTGTGTCGCGACGGGTTGTTCGTGCCTGATGTAAAATATCAGTGCAGGGGAATTTGCATAATTGCGGCAGGGCTTTTCCTTTTGTTTCAGGGCTATACTGCCTTTATGCGTTAAAAGTTGCTGGATAACCCTATATAGTATATCAAAACAAACAGTGTACAATAATTTTGACAAAATATATCCATAGGCCTGTGCTGCATTAAGTGTATGACGGGCCTGGCCATATGTTTGTGTTTTTCAGGTTTTTCTATTACAGGGTTTATTGTAAGAGGATGGGGAGCTATGTGGCAGGCTATATGTCGTAAGCGGTATAAGTTTTCGTATAATAGAAGAGATACATAAAAACGGCATAATATGAGCGCCCACCTTCACAGGCAAACGCTTCAAATCTTCAATAGGCATTAGTTTCATCTAAAGGTAAAAAGATTGTTTTCAGGATAACGATAGCAAAATTAATAAATAATTTGATTAAACAATCATTTTATGGTAATTATTTTTACTTTTCAATTTTAAAAATAATACAAATTGTCAGTATTGTCAGCTTTTTCAGACCATAATGACAGTTTTTTCCGACTTCATTTCCAGTTGCGATATACTGCACGATGCTTCATTTTATTTTGTATCCTGCGAATTAATCGCAGTCTGGAACTCAGCGATGTTTTATGACATTAGTGCGTTCTTCTGTTGTCAAGTGATTTCTTAATGTTGCCCCATCGATGTCCGTTCAGCCTGTTGCATAGTGGTGTAATGTTCATCGTCCGGCGGCCGTCAGCAGTGCTGTTGACGGCCGCCGGACGGCTGATCTCGGCGATCGCCGACTCGCTGCTGACTGCCGCCGAACATTCTCATACAATGTAAATGTCAGATAAAAGCCTATGTAAAAGACCGGCTGCATTGTTCCTTAAAGCCATTGCCATAACGCCTGTTTTGTTTAATAGGTATTGTCCCGGGTTCTGTTTTGTTATAATATAGGTGTTATGGGTCAACATGCGTGCCCTGTTTGTTAAAAATGGGAAAAATTTTAAGGGTTGTCCTTTGTGCAATTTCAGATTAATGTTTAATTTTTACATGCTAAATTTTTAACATGCTTGACTCTTTGTGTTATTATGCGTTCTCTGTTTGCCAGTGGCCATGCGTTCGCAAAGTTGATTGTGAGTTTTACAACAACGGCCGACGCTCCCAAAGTCTTAGCTTGACAACTAGGAAAAACCAGTAAGAAGGAAGTTTCTGAGCACCTGGTACACTACATCGCAACAGCAGTTATCAGGATATTGACGGTTTTGGCTATGCCCTCACATACTCGGCGTGTTACAATTTTGCTGAAAATGTCGCCGGCTGCGCGTCACCGTTTTCTGGTGCAGACGTTTTTCAAATCAGAACGGTTATGGTGCAGGTATGTGCGAATGTCGATAGGTTGTAACGATTTTTCGAGCACCGAGTATACGCTGTGCGATAAAAGGGAGGCTCGAAAACTTTGCCTTCATAGTGACGAAAGGCGGTATGTACTGCCCCGTTTTAAAAGGGTGCTGGCCATAAATCCCGCTGTTAAGGTAATTGCTGCACCATGGACGTGCCCGCGTTGGATGAAAGTTTCCGACCCCTGTAAGCCGAAAACCCCATTACTCGTGGACGGACGGGCGTCTTAATCCCGCTTATCGCGACGTGTATGCACAATATTTTGTGAAGTTTATCAAATAGCCATGAAGCGTGAGGGTATAAGCGTTTATGCCGTTAGTCCGCAGAACGAACCTTCTGAACAAAGAGGCAACTGTGCGTCAACCTTTATGCCCTGGGAGGATGAGGCTCCGTTTGTAAAAAGCAATGGCACGAGCCTTTAAAAAGGCAGGTATAAAAACCAGAATCTATGTGTTTGACCACAATTATAATTACGACAATATGCCGATCAGTACGAGGTATCCTATAAAGGTTTATACGGCATTGGGCTCATCTTTTGCCGGCTCAGAGCTTTGTAGGGGCCGCTCACCACTAATTACGGAGGGGCAGAAAGCGGAAGCTTGACAACATCCGCAGGCTGGCACCCTGGGGAAAGAACTCATCTTTACCGAAACCAGTATAGGCAGCATGAACAACGGCCGTAGCCTGAAGGCGCGCCTCAATGACGATATGGAGCATGTGGTTCTGGTACGGTTAACCGCTCGTGCAGGGCGGTAATGGTATGGAATTTAATGCTCGACACACGCGAGGACCCAATCTTGACGGCGGATGTCAGACGTGTTATGGTGCCGTTGACATTGATAAGGAAAGCTATTCGCATATTACGTACAATTCACATTATTATATAATAAGCCACATTGCTGCCGTTGTAAAGCCCGGTGCTGTACAGGGTTGATACCAACGGATGGCAACCTGATGGGCTTACCTATGCGGGCTTTGTAAGACCCCGACGGCAGCACGGCCGCGGTTCTTTCAAACAGCAACGACGAGACCCTTTCGCTTACCATTACCGGACGGCAGCGGGTATCTGGACAATGGTACCTGCCAATGGGGGTAGACATCAGTGCGCATGGGCAACTTCAAAATGCCGGTTATCGACAGATAATTCAGTTGTAAAAGCTCAATAAATATCTTGAAATTAATCCCTTTTAAACAAAAACAAAAACAAGTAAAAATCATGAAAAAGAAAACAAAAAGTCGAACAGTCATCAGGTCGTTCCTGTTGTTATTGTGGCGGCGTTGCTGATTTCATCGGCGGCCTTTGCCCAGCAAACGAAGGTGACAGGTAAGGTTGTTGACGAGCAGAATGAGCCGGTAGTGGGCGCCACTGTGCAGGGTGGAGGGAACTACAAATGGCACAGCTACCAACGTCGACGGGCGGTTTACGCTCGAGGTTAACAGCGGTACGCGTCTTCGTTTCTCATATGTAGGGTTTAAGACGCTGACCATAAAAGCTGCCAACGGCATGAAGGTTACCATGCAAGAAGACGCCAATACACTTAACGAAGTGGTGACAATAGGTTATGGTTCTGTAAAAAGGAAGGATGTTACAACGGCTGTTTCGTCGGTCTCGACGAAAGATTTGGAGAAGCGTCCCATCGTAAGCGCTCTGCAAGGCATGCAGGGAATGGCGGCCGGTTTGCAGATAAGTCAGGCAAATGGTCAGCCGGGCGCATCGCCAACTATACGGGATTCGCGGAACCACATCGCTTAACGGTAGCAACAGTCCGCTGTGTGGTTGACGGTGTACCCGTAGATAATCGTCGACTATCTGTCGTCAGACGACATCGATAACATCCAAATTCTGAAGGATGCCTCCTCTGCAGCCATCTACGGTAGCCCGTGCAGCCAACGGCGTTGTCATCATCAATACCAAGCAAAGGCAAGGCTGGTGTAACAAAAATTGCGCTGAATGCACATTACGCTTTCAACGGTGTGCGTGATAATCAAAACTCATTAAACGCTGCCCAATACAAGGAGATTGATGGACGAGCTGGGCGTTGTCAGGCTTCCAAACTAACCTTGTTGACCAGACCGATTGGAAAAAAGAGGTTTACCGTGTGGGCAATGTTCAGGACTATCAATTGAATATTACAAGCTGAGAATGACAAGTTACGCTATTTTTTACTGCGGCTATACGGGTGAAGATGGTGTAATTCGCGCTCGAATTACAAACGATACAACGTTCGCTGGCAATATAATCGTGATATTTCAAAGTGGTTAACCATTAACGCTGACGTGGCATACTCCGACTATACTTACAGGGGCACCGGCATTATATCGGGTACGGGCAGCAACCGTGGAGGCGTTTTGGCATCGGTTATTGAAACACCGACATACCGGACCAGTATGGGATCCTGCAAACCCTAGGGCGGTATTATTCAAACTATTACGGTGTAAACGTTCACTAGCCCGTTGGAGAATATTGCACGAACAAAGGATAACAAGAGCCAGTATAACAGCTTCTTGCATCGGGAAAAAGCCATTGTTACCCTGTTGCCGACACGCCAAATTTACGAGCACTCTCGCCTTTGACCGTTCGTCGGCGCATAACTACAAACTTCCTCGATCCTGCAGAAACGCCTCGAAGGTCGCAACCAGCACGGGAACGGGATATGACAGCCGTTCTACGGGAACGATATGGACATCTCGACAATACAATCAACTGGAAGAAGGAGCTTGGACGTCACAGTCTGGATATGATGGCTGGCTCTTCGTGGACAAACAGCCGCTGGAGCCAGAGCGATATCAATGGTTCTTATTATGCCGATGCTGACGCCAAAAGACGCTGAATGCCGCCAATAAGATAAGCTGGACGAGGCACGGGTTCGACAGCTTCTGAATGGGCAATACTCTCATTTTTCGGTCGTTTGCAGTATAATTATAACGATACTTATCTCTTCACAGCGAACTTACGTGCTGACGGTAGTTCTAAACTTGCACCGGGACACCGTTGGGGATATTTCCCTTCTTTTTCGGCAGCATGGCGCATTTCGCAGAAAAGTTCATGAAAAATGTCTCATGGATTGACGACTTAAAGCTGCGAGGAGGATGGGGGCAGACGTGGTAACCAGAGTGGATTAGGCGATTATAGCTACCTCGCTCTGTACAAGATTAATCGCATTCAGTGGTTTGGGACAAGCGGAGAGATCCCGAGTGCAGTGCCTACGTACGTACGAAGAGTATATTGAGCAATCCTGAGCTTACCTGGAAACAACAACAGCGCAAACTAATATTGGCTTCCCAGACTCATATTGTTTGAATAATCGCCCCACATTCTATGTGGATTATTATTATAAATTGACGCACGATTTGTAATAATGAACATGACGCTTCCTACGGGTGGTGCTGAGGCAAATACGATGGCGTTTAATGGTGGTGAAATAGAAAACCGCGGTTGGGAATTGGCTGTAAGTTCGAAAAATCTGACAGGAAAACTCAACTGGAATACCGATTTCAACATCTCGTTCAATCACCAATAAGCTGAAGAGTCTTAAATTAACTAAGGTATATCCGCTGCAATTACCACCGATCGTATACATGATTATGTGGTCCGTAACACGCCGGGACGCCCGCTTGGCAGCTTTTACGGTTATATAGCAGACGGTGTAAACCGTGAGACTGGCGAATTAAACTACCGCGATATAAACAATGACGGCATTATTTCAGCCAATGACAGGACATACGTGGCGACCCGAACTCGATTTTACTTTTCGGTATGACGAACACGTTCGCATGGAAAGGTCTGAGCTTAAGCGTACTCTTGCAGGGAAGTTACGGCAACGATATTTATAATGTATCACGTATGGACAACGAGGGTATGTTTGACGGGCGCAACCAAAAGCACTAACGGTTTTGCGCCGTTGGCGTATTCCTGGTCAGATAACAGACGTGCCAAAGGCTGGCTTTTGACCAGAGAAACTCTACCTATTATATAGAGGATGGCAGCTACTTGCGCGTGAAAAAGTATCACACTTTCTACGATGTTCCTGCACTTGCATTACGTAAAATGCACCTCACAAGGCTTATGCCGTACATTTCTTTCTACCAATTTGCTGACGTGGACAGGCTATAAAGGTCGCGACCAGGAGGTGAATCAGTATGGCGACAGCGGTACCGTTCAGGGGACTCGACTGGGGTACTTATCCTTTGAGTCAGGGTCGTTTGTGATGGGACTTAAGGTTGAATTCTGATAGCTAAACCAATTATAAATTAATAATCAATCAATGTTATGTTAGTACCTGACCGACATACAGTGGTTTGTTTACGCTACAGCCATATGTTTACAAGCATGCGGTCGGATGTTTACAAGCATACAGTTGATTTTTAACAGCATATAATTATGAATAAAATATCATTAAAGATTGGTGTTTTTGTGCATTGGCATTGGGATTATTCAATGCCTGTTCACTTGATATTGCCCCAATCTCAGATCCTTCCGAGCTAACGGAGGAGGAAAAAACGATGCAGCAACCGTCATTCTGAAAGATAAGGCTGCTGCCGACAACCAATTGAAAGCCATTTATGAGCTTTATCGCACGAGACAAGAGCACGCACACTCGACTATGTCATCCTTGGGGAGGCACATGCAGACAATGCTTACGGTGGAACAACAGGCACAGAGACCACTCCTTTGGAAGTAAACTCGGTTGATGCAAGCAATGGAAACTTCAGCCGTGACTGGAACAGGTATCTCGAAGACATCGCAAGGCTAATGTTTTAATAAAATGGAGCAGAGCAATTACTTAAAAAGGTGCTATCAACGATGCTGAATACAGGCTGTATAAAGCTCAGGGAGAGCTGTTCCGTGCGCAAATGATGTTCCGCCTTGCTCGCATATGGGGTTCGTTTCCAGTAATTACTTCTATTGCGAAGACGATTACATCGAATAACATTGAGGAAGTATGGCCAGCTTATTATCCTCCTCGTTCTACTCAGGAAGAGTGCTACAAGCAGATCATTTCTGATTTGGAGTATGCGGCTCAAAATGCTCCTGACTTCGACTCTGCGGACCGCACGCGTCTTACCAAGCCCGTAGCCTTAGCCTTTTTAGCCAAGGTTTATGCTGAAAAACCAGTACAGGACTATGACAAAGTAATTCAATACGCCGAACAAGTACGTAATACTCCCGGTATTGCACTGGAGCCATCGTTCTCTACTTTGTGGGGATGGAACCCTGTTACACATGATTGTGTAAAGCGAAATACATCAGAAGGTATTCAGGAAATACACTGGAGCCAGGAGCAAGCAACTGGGAAAGCTGGATGTACGGCCGCTGTTTGGAAAACTATAACCAGTCGTTTTACGTGGGCAAAATGGGTTACTCCTTCACGCGATCTGATTAAAGATTTCCACTAATGAGGGCGATACTGCACGATTTTAATCAAACTGTTGTTTACTACTCTTGTACGTGGAGCAACTACTATCCCGCTGCCAACTATCCGTTTATGTATAAGTTACGCTCGGGCTCATAACAATGAATATGTTGTACGTCTGGCCGATATTATTCTGCTTGAAGCCGAGGCTTACGCTTTCAAAGGGAAACTTATCGAAGAGCGCTGAGCTTGTAAACATAATTCGTCATCGTGCAAAGCTGCCCGACCTTACAGCTGATAAGACGGCAACGAAGGATGCCATGATTGAGGCTGTGCTGCATGAACGTCGCCTCGAACTGGCCATGGAGGGAGAGCGTTGGTTCGATCTTTGCCGATATGGTAAGGTTGAACAGTATATGAATACAATTAATAGTCGTGACGAAGGCCGCTTTACAGCAGAAGAAAGCGTTTGATAAAAACTCATACCTTTTCCCCTATTCCGCAGACAGCTCTCGACCAGAATCCTAATCTTATACAGAATCCCGGTTACTAAAATGTATCGGTATTTATGTTTGAAAAACAGAAGTATGATTCTAAAATTAGCAACAATGAAGCAAATAAATATAAATATTTTTCATTCACTTATGCGCCATAAAATGATAGCTCCATTATGTGCTTTTTGCATTCTTTGGGCTTACAGCGTGTAACGTTGATAATGGTTTAGACTTGCAGAAACCTTTGGCAAGTGAGAGTCTTTCCATCAATCCTGTTCCTGCAAATGGTCAGGTTCGTTTTGTTTACCACATCGGCAAACGGTGTTAGTTTGTTGAAGCAAGATTCAGCCTCTTTATTGTCAGGAGTAAACATGGCGCCCACAACGATTGAGAGTTGATCCCGCTCAACACAAGCAGACTATGGAAGGATTTGGCTATGCTATCACTTATTCTACGGCGTATAACTTGTTGAAAATGGACAAGGCCGAGCGCGAAACATTCTTAAAAAGAACCTTTTCGCCTACGGCAGGATATGGTGCAAGCTATGTAAGAATATCGATAGGGTGTAGCGATTTTTCAAGTACCGAATACACTTTATGCGATAAACCCGGTCTCGAAAAACTTTGCATTGCAAAAACGATGAAACCCATTTTGTAATACCTGTATTGAAGGAGATTCTGGCTATTAACCCTGATTTACGAATCATTGCCTCGCCATGGACATGCCCGCGATGGATGAAAGTAGCCGACATTGTTACAAAAACACCGCACAATAAGTGGACCGACGGCCATCTGAATCCTGATTATCGTGCCACCTATGCTCAGTATTTTGTCAAGTTTGTGCAGGCTATGCAGCAGCAAGACATTCATATCTATGCCGTAACTGCCGCAAAATGAGCCGCTCAATCCCGGCAATAGTGCGTCTACTGATATGCCCCTGGCAGGAGGAGGCTCCGTTTGTAAAGGAAACTTGCTCACGCTTTTTAAGTCGACGGGATTATCAACTAAAATTTATGTATATGACCACAATTACGACTATGCTAACGGGCAAGACGACTACCCTGTAAAGGTTTATGACGCTCTTGGCAGCGGCTACAATGGTTCGGAACTCGTCGTAGGGGCTGCCTTTCATGACTATGGGAGGCAACAACTCAGAACTCAGCGACGTCTATGAAAAAGCGCCTGGAAAGGAGCTTATTTTTACAGAATCGAGCATTGGTACTTGGAATGACGGTCGCAATTTATCCAAGCGTCTGGTTGCCGATATGAAGAATGTTGTTCTTGGTACAGTCAATAAAATGTGTAAAGCTGTGCTTGTTTGGAACCTGATGTTAGACTCAAGGATGGGGCCTAACCTCGCAGGAGGATGCCAAACATGTTTTGGAGCTGTCGACATTGATGCGGCAAACTACAAAAATATCACTTATAATTCACACTATTATGTAATTAGTCAGATTGCCTCTGTGGTTAAACCCGGAGCTGTAAGGCTTGGCGTGAAGAGAGATATACAAAACGACAAGCTTATCCATGCTGAGTTTTTGAATACCGATGGCACTTTGTGCGGCTGTGCTTTTTAAATACTGATGATCATGACCAGCTGATTACACTTAGTGACGGTAACCATCATTTTCAGATTAAAGTACCTACCAATGCCGTTGTATCGGCACGCTGGAAATAGGGCATAAATGTTTAACAGTTTTGATATGAAAATAAATAAGATATTAGGAAAATATGCTACAAAAGCTACAGTTATGGCCTTTGTGCTGGCCGGTGGCTTTGTTATGGCCTCGTGTAGCGACGATAATAACGACGTGGCACCAAAGGATGGTAATCCACAAATTGATGTAGCGGCCGTCAGTCCGGCCCTGTTTGGCGACAGTATTACGGTGAACGTAAAATGCACTGATACCAAAGTGCCCTTGTCAACATTAAAGGCTGTGTTGAAGTATGGGCAGGAAAGCGTGCAGCATATCACGCTCCGCACAAAAAGTGATGGCGATTATCAGGTACGCCTTTATATGCCGTTCTACCAGAATGTGCCCGATGGCGATGCGCAATTACAGCTAACTTTACAGGACATACATTTTTACAACGGCCGAAAAAGACAATCAATATCCCGTTGTCGCGTCCCCATTATGCTTCACTGAAATTGGTGACAAGTACGGGCGATGAGTATACAATGACTCCCGATCCTGCCAATCCTTATCTGTTCTCGGCGATGGTAAACTCGCCTTCTTCCAAAAACGGTAAAGGGACATATTGTTGCACCGAAGCAGGGCGCTAACGGGCGTGAGATAACCTTCGGACAAGGGTACACAGGGCGTAAAACAAGACTTAACCGATGACATCAGTTTCGTGAACATAACACGAGGCACATTTAAGGTTACCTTCAATACGCTTACCTATGCCTATTCTCCTGTTTACGATCCGGCCACAGCATCACAGGAAATTGTGTTCTCTGCTACCGAAACAACCTTTCGACGGCGAGCTTGCACAGGGGCGGAACTATGAGTTTGTAGGGCTTTCTGCGATTAATTCGCCCGGCTGGTATTACGATCCCGACTTCTTTACACCCTAACGGAGATGGTACGTACAAGTTTAAAGCAGTAACAGGTAATTACCATATTACGGCCAACACTACGCGTAACGGTTTCCAGATTTGGGCTACCAAGGCCGACAAGTCGACCGCAAGACTGGCATCAGACGGCTCTGGTGCGGTGTGGATTATTGGCAACGACGGTTTCGGTAAGCCTGCATTCAGTTTTGTTGCAGGGCAGAACTGGTGGACCGATACGAACCACGCACTCTGTATGGCGCAGGTAAGAGACAAGGTTTACCAGGTTACATTTACTGTGGGTCAACAGTTAAGGGCTACCGATGTCGACTTTAAGTTCTTCGGACAACAGGGCTGGGGCACCGAGTTTAAAGGCTCGGCAGCTGCCTATCACCTCACGTCTACAAGTGCTGTATTCTGTGTAGGCGACGGCAATGGCCACCATAACGGGAACGTTTACGTGCCTGCCGGCACAATACTTAACAATGGTGATACATACGTACTTACCATTGACCTCACACAGGGTTGCGACAAGGGTGTACTTTCGGCTGTAAAACTGTAATACTTTTGCAGGCCATACAGTTGCCTGCACTATAATAATGGGAACGAGGTTCTGTGATAATGCAGAGCCTCGTTTTTGTTTTACGTATCAGCTTGTATTATATTGAACGTTGGAATATAAAAAAAAGAAAAAGCCTCAATGAAGCTTTCTCTTTTTGTGCGCCCTTAGGGACTCGAACCCCTAGACCCACTGATTAAGAGTCAGTTGCTCTACCAGCTGAGCTAAGGGCGCTCTGAACGTGGTATGGGTCTGATGTTTACCACTATGATGTGCGCCCTTAGGGACTCGAACCCTAGACCCACTGATTAAGAGTCAGTTGCTCTACCAGCTGAGCTAAGGGCGCATACATATTCGTCACAATATTAAAAAGACCTTAAAAGGCTTCTTTTTGTATTGCGGTTGCAAAGGTACATGCTTTTTCCGTAATTACCAAATAAATTATTCCTTTTTCTGTAACGTTTGCTTGTAACGGCGGGCTGTTTATGCTATGATATGACATGGAAGGTACATAAGGCTGGTTTTGTTTGTTATTTTCAGCCTGAATGCCCGGCTCATTATATTTTTAAACTATCAATTACAAGGCAAGGGGCATCGTCGTTCTACGGCCGCCAACCGCGCGTACGGCGACCGTAGAACGATGGTGTGACGACCGTCAACCGTGCTTTCGACGGCCGCCGAACGATCAACTTAACGGCATAAAAGCATTGGCACTATACCCCTTATTGTACGATTAAGGGCGTAAAGTAAAGCAGCACCACGCGCTAAAGGGTTAAGCGGTGGTGCTGTATGCGTGTATAAGGCAAATGTTTATTGCTGAAGTAAAAACTGTTTAAAGTCGTCGAAACGGCGGGGCATGGGTATACTTTGTTTCTTTCCTCCATGAACTGGCGCAGACGCGGAGGAATGGTTATATCAATACCGTCGATCGAATCAACTGTTTCTTAAACTTGGCAGGGTGTGCCGTTTCAGGAAGACGCCAGTCCGTCAGGCTGTAACTGCTCACAAAGAGCCTGATAGCCGCATGCACCCGTGCAGGGTCGAGCACGTAGTTTGCTAGTGTCGTAGCACGTTTTTCATGGTGTATCTGATATGGTCATCGGTATAGGTAGCACCGCCAATATCGTTCTTTATCTTTGTCCATTGGTTATCATAAAGGTCAATAATGCGTGCAAAATTGCTGAGCGCCTACATCCATAGCGTTGGCAATGGTTTGTTTGCTGGCCTGAGGTTTCGTACAAGCCAGTGCGCAGATAGTTGTAAAAACACGCTGTTGGCATTGTTTGCAGCAATAAAATGTTTAACCGGCAGGCCCATATGTGCAGCGAACAACCCCTGCCGTGACATTCCCGAAAATTGCCGCTTGGTACACAGAATACGAGGTTTGAAAACTAATTGTCCCTCGCTATTTGCTGCTATATTCAATATGCCTTCACGCTTCAATTGTGCAAAGGCGTTAAAGTAATAAAAGGCTTGTGGCAGAAAGCGTGCAACGTTAATCGAGTTGGCCGACGTCAGCGTCATGTGCCGTTTCAGCTCATCGTCCATAAAGGCACTTTTTGACAAGCGCCTGACAATCGTCAAAAACGCCGTCCACTTCAAGTGCTGGTAATATTCTGCCCGAGGGTGGTAAACTGGCTCTCCTGTATGTGGCTCACTTTTTGCCTTTGGGATATAATACGTAAACGTGTATGCCGTCGACGCCGAGGGAAACCGTTTGCAACGGCCGACCCCGTATCGCCTGATGTGGCTACCAATACGTTTACCCTGTGTGGAGCTGACACTGTCTCCGTCTGGTCTTTTCGAATAAAATATTGCAGCAGACGGGCCATGAAGCGTGCTCCTACATCTTTAAAGGCGAGGGTAGGACCGTGAAAAAGTTCGAGGCATGAATGTTATCCCTTACCTTTACCACTGGTGTTTCGAAGTTTAATGTGTCGTAAACAATGCGCCGGAGGTCGTTATGGTTAACGTCTTCGCCAAATAAGGCACGGGCAACCTCAAACGAAAGTTCCTGAAAAACTCATTTCGTCGATATGCTCGAAAAACGTATTGGGCAGCAGGTTCAGGCGTTCGGGCATATACAAACCGCGGTCGGGGGCCAGACCTTGCTCCACAGTCTGTTGGAGAGAAGCTAACGGAGCCTTATGATTGGTTGAATAATACTTCATAATTAATTGATTTTTCATAAAACATATCCATGAACTCGTTTTAGCCTAATAATCCCAGAGAGCCACTTACACAAGCCACTTCATTATAAGCCTGTACATCGTCAGGTACGATACCCGGATACCAAATCAGGAAAAGGAACAGGCTCGTTTACATGCGTGCGCACCTCAACGGGCGTGGGGTGATCAGGCAGAATGGCGATACAAACAGGCTCATTCCACGTCTTCACCTCATTATAAATGGGTTCTACAATACGATGGTCAAGGTAGTTGATTGCCCTTAACTTACAGGTCTAAATCGCCGTCGTGCCCGGCCTCATCAGTGGCTTCAAGATGAACGTATACAAAGTCTTGCCGGCGCAATGCCTCAATAGCTGCCTGGGCCTTGCCTTCATAATTGGTATTGGCAAGCCCCGTAGCTCCCAGGTACTTTTAATCACGTTGAGACCAGCATAATGGTCTATACCGCGAATTAAATCGACGGCCGAGATAACCGAGCCCGATTTTTAATTTGAGGGTACATCTGCATCAGTGTGTCCATCATTGGGCGGTAACCGCCTCCCCAAGGCCATATTGAGTTGGCCGGGCGCTGGTGGTGAGCTACCTTGTTCTGGTTGAAAGGATGGGCCTCGAGCAGCGTTTGCGACTTCAGAATAAGGTTATCAGCAGTTCAGCTGTTTCGTTACCGGTAAGTCTTAATTCGCCTGTTGGCTTGCCATCAGCACCAAAAATGGGTTCTCTTACGTCCTCCCAGCCCGGCTCACTTTGTATAAGAAGCGGACGCCATGGCTCATCTGGGTGGTCGTGTGGCGGTGCACAGACACTGTGTTTGCTGGCTTTTTTTACCACAAGAAGGTGGCGATACTGTATGCCTGTAACAAATTTTATCTGGTCGTTACCGAGTTCACGGTTGAGCATGATAAGCATGTCACCATCTTGCGTGCTCAGGTTTCCACCGTTGTGAGTTATTATGCGGCCGATCGTGCAACGTAATGAGGTTGCAGCGCATCAGCCATGTCTTCGGGTTGCAGTCGATAACTCTATCGAGGGCTGCCTCGAGCGGACCTCGCCCTTCATACACCTTTTGTTGAGGTCGTAACCCAGTATTGACGTATTGGCTACTTCAGAACCTGGATGAAATCCCTTCAGGGAATGGTTATCAGACGGCCACATTGTCCTTCCTTCGCCAGCATGTTCATGTAAGGCGCTTCGGCGCATTGCAGAAGCGTTTTGCCACATAGACGATCAACGGGATGGTCGGCCATACCATCACCTAAATATAATAATGTGTTTCATATTATCCTGTATGAATCTGTCCAAACTAAATGTTTGCAATGCTCATGATATTGGCAAACACACCGGCTGCCGTAACACTTGCTCCTGCTCCGTAGCCCTGAATGAGCATGGGATACTCCTTATAGCGTTCGGTTGTCAGCAGAACGATATTGTTGCTACCCTCCAAATTGTAGAAGGGATGGTCGGGACCGAAAAGCCTTTTAAGCCCACGCTGGTTGCACACCATGATTCATGGTAGCCACGAAACGCCAGCGCTTTCCTGGGCAGCTATGGCCTTTCGCTTTTCTCAAAAAGTCTTGTCGAGATGGAAGTTTACGCTCAAAGTCGGCAATGACCCTTTAAAATAGTCGTCAGGAACAAATAAATGTTTCTCACATCGGCCTGTTCACATGGTATCCTGCCTCACGAGTGAGTATTACCAGTTTGCGAATAACATCAACTCCGCTTAAATCAATACGCGGATCAGGTTCGGGTAGCCTTGTTCACGGGCTTCGTTTACAGCCTTTGAGAAACTTATCGGCCGACAGTTTGTTAAAGATGAAGTTAATAGTGCCACTAAAGCACAGCCTCTATTTTTAAAAATATGGTCGCCTGAGGTTGCGTAAGTCGTTGATAGTACCTATAATTGGGAGGCCTGCACCGACGTTGGTTTCGAACCTGAACTTAACACCACGTTGCAAAGCTGTGTCTTTTAATCGAAGGTAATCGTCGTATTTGCCGCTGGCTGCAATTTTATTAGCAGCAACAATACTGATATTATGGTCGATGAATGTTTGGTATAGTGCTGCAATTTCTTTTGAAGCCGTGCAATCAACAAATACAGAATTGTAGATATTCATGTTCAGAATATTGTCTTTTCAGCAGCTCAGGGCGTGTAGGGTTCAGAGGCTTTTAAGCTGTGTACGGTAGTTGTTGAGGCTGATACCTTCGCGTGAGAAGATGGCATTTTAGAACTGGCAATGCCCACGACATTGAGCAGCAGGTTTGACCGTTCTTGCAATTTCTCCTGCTGTGACCGTATTTGTTCGATGAGCTTGCGCTCCCACAGTTCCCACACCACATATAAAGGTTGAGCACTTTATAATCGGACAGGGAAGAACGAATCGTGCAGAACGTTCATCGATTTGCGAAGATTTTTGGCATCAACCACAAACGAAATGTTTGTCTCAGAAGCGCTCTAGTGCAGGCTATCACCGAAATTCCACTGCGTCCAAGAGTTCCAAAAGAGCTTCCCTGCGATGCCGGGGGTATGCTTCATGTTCTCACCAACAATGGCAACAGTGGCTAATCCTGTTTCGGCATGCATGGAAACATGGCTCCATTCGATATTTCGGATGCGAATTCATGATTTAAAAACCATATGGCTTCATCGGCATCTTCGTCGCGAACGCCAATAGACGTTGAACTTTCAGACGAGGGCTTGCGATACCATAAAAGACACTGATACCGTTGTTTGCCAGTGCAGTGAAGATGCGACGGTTTACACCAATAACGCCCACCATGGCCAGACGGAAACAGTAATAAGCGCTGTACCTTTGATAGATGAGATACCTTTGATAGGCTTATGGTTGTTCTCGATTTTTGTCTTTAATAATTGTTCCCGCACCTTTGCGGGTTGAATGTGTTTCTTAACCCTGATAGGAATGTTTTTGATTCTGACAGGATAGATAGTAGGAGGGTATACTACTTTGGCTCCGAAATTGCAAAGTTCCATAGCCTCAACATAGCTAAGTTCGTCAATGGTATAGGCTGATTGGATAACCTTTGGGTCGGCCGTCATGAACCCGTCCACGTCAGTCCATATCTCAAGTAGCTCTGCATTGAGGGCCGCAGCGATGATAGCTGCGGTATAATCAGAGCCTCCGCGCCCTAAATTAGTGGTTTCTCCCGTATTGCTATCGGCAGAAATAAAGCCGGGAAGAGTGTAATGCAGTGTAAATTGGCACATTGTTCTTTTTACCAGACGGTAGGTAGCTCACGGTCTAACTTGTTTTTCCGTTTACTTCATGAGTTTTTATGAAGTCTCTCGAGTCCATCCATTTAGTCCCCTTAACCAGTGTTGCCACTATATTAGAGCTTAGGCGTTCGCCATAACTAACGATGGTGTCTTGTGTTTTGTGGCTTAGGTCGTGTATAAGATATACCCCAAAGTAGATGGAATGGAGCTGTTCGAAGCAGCTTGATCAACCCTGTTGAACAGGTCTTCACGGTCTTTGGGGTCGGTGATGATGGCCTCAATCATCTGATGATGTCAGCTTACAATCTCTTCAAACGACTGTTTCCATCCGTCGTCACCGTCCTTGCCAGCTGCGATGTTGAAATAAGTTTGTCAGTCATTCCCCTAAAAGCACCACGACAACAACAATGGGTTGACGACGTGCTTCTTTTTCGACGATGCCTTTCAGAGATAAATGCTCGCCACGGAACCAACAGATGTTCCGCCAAATTTAAGAACCTTCATGCTTTATATTAAAATGATTGTACCCGCATCCTTAAAACAAACAGGCTATACAGATACTTTTGCATGCAAAGTTAGTAATGTTATGTTACATAACAAAGAAAGAATGTGATAAAATGTTATCCTAATTACTTAGTATTGTGCAAAATGACATTATTTCATTACTTTTGCAATATAAATAGATTATGCGTTCAGGAGAAGAATTTCAAATTAGGGTAAAGCCGGAAGTAGCGGCATCGGACAGGGAATATTATTCGATTTATATCTGAAGATAAAAGGGTATTGATGCAAAACAATATGCCAGATGCGGGTAATACGCAGGGTGTTGATGCACGACAGCGTAATATTTTCATCAAATCTAAAAGTGAGAGCCTATATCACGAGATGCCTCAGGATGACAGTTTTTCAGCATACCGAATATCCTGATGTGAGCAAACGACCACAGGTTATTGTTGTAGGTGAAGGTCCTGGCGGCCTGTTTGCATCGTTACGACTGATAGAACTGGGTTATCGTCCCATCGTCCTTGAACGCAGGAAAAGCGTAAGAGAACGAAAAAGGATATGGCATTGATTAATCGTACACAGCAGGTTGACCCCGAAAGCAACTATTGTTTTGGTGGAGGAGGGCAGGAGCATATAGTGATGGCAAACTTTACACGCGTAGTAAAAAGCGTGGAAATGTGGATAAAATACTGAATGTGTTCTGCCAGCATGGCGCATCAACGAATATTTTAGCTGATGTTCATCCGCATATTGGTACAGATAAACTCCCGCGTGTGATTGAAAATATGCGACTTCAGATAGTAAAAAGTGGAGGAGAAGTGCATTTTCAAACCAAGATGACATCCTTAATATTAAAGGTGACGAGGTTGTTGGTGTGGAAGCACTGAATAGTGCAGGAAAAAGAAGAAATATTTCAGTGGCCCTGTAATTCTGGCAACAGGGCATAGTGCGCGTGATGTGTATCAGTATCTGAATGATTCGAATATTGAAATAGAACCAAAAGGGATAGCAGTAGGCGTTCGTTTGGAGCACCCCTCGAAGTTAATTGACCAGATTCAGTATCATAACAGAGAAGGCAAGGCAGTATCTCGCGCAACCGCAGAATATTCATTTGTAACACGAAGTTGACGGTCAGGGGCGTATATTCATTTTGTATGTGCCCGGGCGGTTTGTTATTCCTGCAACTACCGATGCTGAGCAAATTGTGGTTAATGGCATGTCACCGAGCAACCGCGGACGCGCATGGTCGAACGAGTGGTATGGTTGTAGAGATAGCATCCTGAGGATATTCCTTCGCTCCAAATGACGGACAGTACAGAAAATTCTTCAAAAGCTTTTGTATGATGGAATTTCAAAAACGGTTGGAGAAGAACTGCTGGCAGCAAGGAAATATGAAACAAACAGCTCCTGCCCAGCGTATGGCCGACTTTGTGAATAACAGGCTAAGTTATGATCTGCCTCACAGTAGTTATGCACCAGGACTGATTAGCAGTCCGTTGCATTTTTGGCTTCCGCCATTTATCAGCCATCGTTTACAGGAAGGTTTTAAAGGCCTTTTTGGCAAGCGTAGTCATGGCTTTTTAACTAACGAAGCATTGCTTGCAGTTGAAACACGAACATCCAGTCCCGTACGTATAATCCGTGACGAGAAACGTTACAGCATATTCGTATAAAAGGACTCTTCCCATGTGGCGAAGGTGCCGGCTATGCGGGTGGGATTGTATCGGCTGGAATAGATGGAGAAAGATGTGCCGAAATGTGCGTTACTTACCTTTAATTATAAATGATATTAGTTGAATAATATTACAGTAACTTTGCATAAATATGAATAATGTGCAATGAAACAGACGAAAGATTGTTTGCTCAATAAGTGACCGTCATTGTGCGAACAGATTTTATAAGCAACTTTTTATTGCAGGGATGAATGTTGTTCGTATGAACACCGCCCATGCAACGCCAGATGGTATTCGATATTATCACACGCATTGGGCAGTGTATCACCTCATGTGGTATTCTGATTGATACTAAGGGTCCTGAAGTACGCTACTACGGACTTAGATGACTCATCCAGTACAAACAGGAGAGATGGTTAAGATAGTAGGACGTCCGGATGTGAAGACGACTCACGACTTTTATCAATGTATCTTTTCCAGAATTTGCATGTGACCTGAAGGTAGATGACGACGTTTTGTTTGATGACGGCGCCATAGACGTGAAAGTTCGCGTATAGAAGGTCCTACTGTTTATGCAGAAGTAATGAACGATGGCGTGCTGGCGCGCATAAAAGGCGTAAATGTTCCCGGAGAACATATTGACTTACCTGCACTTAACAGAGAAAGGATAAGCGCAGACATATTACTTGCGCTATTGAGGAAGACATTGACTTTTACAGCACATAGCTTTGTGCGCTCAGCCGATGATGTAAAAAGCCGTTCAGGACATATTGGATGCCCATCATTCTGATATAAAATCATCTCAAAAATTGAGAAATCAAGAGGGTGTTGATAACATTGATGAGATTATTGATGCCAGCTATGGTATTATGATAGCACGAGGAGACCTGGGTATTGAGGGTCCCAATGAGATGCATCCCTGGTATACAAAGAAAAATTATACAGAAATGTGTAAGGAAAGCATAAGCCTGTGATTGTTGCTACACAGATGCTTCATACAATGATTAATAACCCTCGTCCTACGTGCTGAAGTGACGGATATTGCCAATGCTATCTATTCAAATACTGATGCTTTGATGCTTAGTGGCGAGACTGCATCAGGGAAAATATCCTTTAGAGGCCGTTCGTACATGGCATCTATTGCTGAGCATGGCAGAAAAGGACAGGCAAAGTTTTGGTCATGCAGAGGATATTCCGTTGATGACAAAATTGTACTCAAAAGGAATTCCTGGCTCATGCGGCAATAAATGCGACGCGACTGTTGGGCGTAGAAGGTATTATTACTGATTCAGAGACGGGTGAGACTGCTCGTAATCTTGCCTCTTTTCGAGGTCCAGCCTATCTTGGCTATCTGTTATAAAGAGAAAAACGCAACGGTGGCTAAACCTTTCTTATGGTGTAATATCAGTATATCAAAAGGAACATCAAAATGCTGACTTTATGTTCCTGGCAGCTTTACGTATGCTTCGGCAGAAGGGATATTTAACAGATAATGATAAAGTTGCTTATCTTTCTGGCTCACTTGGAGAGAGGAGGTGGAACGACATTTATAGAAATTAACGATGTAGTAAAAGCCTTTGACGAGAAATATCAATTCCATTTACCGAAAGTATAGCCCACGAGTCGGTCAGTTCGGTCGCTGCTTCCTCTGAAATAGACCAGTGCCCTGATACGTATTTTCAGTTTGGAAGAAGTTTCCTTCTGATGGGACAGGAATGAGTTGTCCGTCTTTCTTCATCATTAAATACTGGTAATTGTAATAGCCTTGTTTTAGTAAGAGGTCACACTTCATATTGCTGGTTTGCTTCATTCCATTTCATTTCATATTGTGGAAAGAAATTATCATTGGTAAAGAAACCGTTGATATAAATGGGTATATTGATTTTTCTGTCTTAAGTCTGAAATGAGTTATCATATAATCAGAAGCAATATCATTCTCAATATTATCTGAATTTCTTATAAGAAAAGCTCCATTTGCGTCTTTGTCAAAAACATAACTGCGTTTGGTTCATCAGTCCATACCCAGGCATGATGATCCATTCCCATCCCAGTTTATGCTATCCAGGCCCATGGTTGTGTGGGTAACATCCAGAGTTTCAAACTTGTGATATTCATTTCCGGCATTGAAAATGTAAGCTCGGCAGTGGGTCCATTCTAAACCATAGGTTTAATATATTGAGGTTGTGCATTTATGATGTGCATTGTCCCACCTGCAATTTTGCAACAACAGTCTTAATTTGTGTTTGTAGGATTGGTTGCAATATTGTTGCCATATCCAACAGACATTTCTCTACTTGCTGATGTTTTTCATTTATATCGATGTCCGTGTTTGTTGTTACATTAGTGTACAGACATTGAAGGATCGACAATCATGAAATATGCTTTGCAGATTACTCTCTTTTCATTGTTTTCATCATATATTGTTACTTTGTAGTTACCGCTTAGTTTTGAGCGGCATTTGTTGCTGGGAATAGTAATGTTATAATGAGTATATTGATAGTTTGTATTGACAGATTCCTTGATATTATCTATTAAATTGTTAGATGCAAATCCGTCAATATAATCGCTCTCAAACAGAGAAGTTGATGCTTTCAATCAGATTCACGATGTTCTGTTTATAACAATAGCGTTGATACTCATGGGTTAAATCGTCAAAACCAATGTTGATCAAAAATCGTCACTGTTAGAATCATGACGGTAAGCTAAGCCAATTGTTATCATTACTTGCAGAGAAGCGATGTTTGGGTCCAAAATCTCATTACGCTGTGCGCAGATATTTAGGTTTGCAAACAAAAGTATGAATAAAAAGAGCTTTCTTCATTTCCATAACATTGATGATAAAACAACAAAGGCGTTCACACATATTTATTGTTACATGCGAAAGCCTTTGAAAAATCTTTATATTTGGAGAGGGAGTAGTTTATTCTCCCTTAATAGCTGCTACGCCTGGAAGAGTTTTTCCTTCGATAGCTTCGAGCATTACCGCCACCCGTTGATACGTAGCTTACTTTTCAGCCAGTCCAAACTTGTTAATTGCTGCAACAGAATCGCCACCTCCTACGAGAGAGTAAGCGCCATTCTTTTCTGTGTGGCCTCAGCAACAGCTTTTGGCAATCTCGCCAGTTCCATGTGAGAAGTTTTCTAATTCAAACACACCGACAGGACCATTTCCATAAGATAGTCTTCGAGTCCATGATGATTTTTCTTCCAAATTTCAATCGATTCTTCAGACGCATCCATACCTTCCCATCTCATCAGGTATTTGGTTAATAGGAATACTTTGCGTTCTGTATCATTTGAAAAATCCTTACCACAAGAGTGGCAACTGAAAGACTAAGATTGACTCCCTTTCTTTTTGCCTCGGCAATTACGTTTAATGCTTCAGGCATAAATCGTCTTCGATGGAGAGATTTGCCAATATGTCCGCCTAGTGCCCTTAATAAATGTATAGCCCGCACGCCACCATGATAAGATTGTCAACCTTATCGAGAGGTTTTTAATAACGCCAAGCTTGGAACTTACTTTAGAACCTCCGATGATTGCTGTAAACGGATGTTTGGCATTCTTCAATACATTGTCGATGGCTGTTACTTCTTTCTCCATTAAATAGCCAAGCATTTTGCTGTCTTTGTCGAAGTAGTCAGCTATTACTGCGGTTGAAGCATGCTTGCGATGTGCAGTACCGAAAGCGTCATTTACATATACATCGAGCATAAGACGCTAACTTTTGGCAAACTCTTTGATTTTCCCTTAAGGGCTTTCTTTGCTTCATCCGTACTCTGAGGTACCTTTTTCCACACCTGTTGGCTTGCCTTCCTCTTCAGGATAGAAACGTGAATTTTCAAGAAGTAAAGCTTCACTCCATCTTTAAGGCTGCTACTTCCTTCTCGGCATTTGCACAGTCAGGAGCAAACTTAACATCAACGCCTAATTTCTCAGAAACCTTATTGACAATCTGTTTTAGACTCAATTTTTCGTTTACTTTTCCTTTAGGCTTACCCATATGACTCATCATGATAACAGCTACCACCGTCTGCAAGAATCTTCTTCAGAGTGGGAGGCACCACGAATACGAGAGTGTCGTCAGTTACATTACCGTTTTCATCCAATGGGACATTGAAGTCTACACGTACAATCGCTTTCTTACCAGCGAAGTTAAAATGATCAATTGTCATTACGTTTGTATTTAGTTTAAAAATATAATTTCCTGTACAAAGATACGAAAAAGCGTGATAGAGAAAGCATACAACGCTAAGTTTTATTCTTTTTGTGTACTCCTCATGCTGTCTTTGTCATGTCATACATGCTAAAAATAAATATTAAAGCGGTTGACATTTCCTATTTACTTATACTATTAGTATATTTTTACACTTCCTCATATACAGTTGAATCCTCTATGCCTGCTTCTTTAAGTGCCTCTTGTCGCTCACGCAAGTCTCACATTCCCACAGTGTTTTTCTCCTCCTTTGTAGCAACTCCATGTTTCAGCGTAGTCTATTCCAGAGTCTTCCGTGTCTCGCATATCAGCTTTACTAAGATTGGTGTAAGGAACAAGGAGTTTAACCCCACGAATGTTCCTGTTTCAGCTGCTTTTGACATTGATTCAACAAACTCTGGTCTGCAGATCAGGATAAATAGTATGGTCGCCGCTGTGGTTAGCCATCATAACAAAGGGTAAATGATTGCTTTCTGCAATGCCAATGGCAATGCTTAACATGATGCCATTTCTAAACGGAACAACGGTCGATTTCATATTGTCTTCATCGTAATTGCCCTCCGGGCATAGCATCAGCTCCTTCTAATAAACTTGATTTAAAAATATTGTGGCATAAAGCCTAAATCAATTGTAATATGGGGTATTCCCAGGCGTTTGCAATGAAGTTCTGCAAATGAATTTCACGCGCATTGTGGTTACTGCCATAGTTAAAAGATATACCGAGTGCAATACGATCTTTAAATTCGTGAAGCATGATGAATTGAATCCATGCCGCCACTCACTACAATTACAGAATCTTTCATTTTTAATATCTTACTTTATATGTCACTTGCCATCAATAGATGAGCAAATAATCAATTATTTTATGTTTCAATTTTTCAGATGATGCCACGCATCTTGTAAATTGTCTTCAAAGTATGCGTTGTCTTTATAGAGAAACTACCTTTGGCTCAACATCAATTTAAATGCTTTAATTCGAATACGTTCCTCCCACACAATAGGCGATGAGGCTATGAAATCCTTATAGAACATAACCAGTTTGCGCCTGTCAGTATCATCTAATTTTTAAATGTGTTCTGGTTTTATTTGAACGTGGATTAAGTACCACAATATCGCCCCATACATGAAATACATAAATAAATCCTTTGTAATACAGAATCTTATACATTTTGTATGCTTGATAGGGTGTTCTTTGTGCGGACTAAGCTGTTTATAGTTGTCTTGATATTGAAATTCCCACATGCCGTAGTCTGCAATCCTCATAGCACAAACTTCACCGTTATAACGTATGCTTATGCTTCCATTATCTTTGAGTTTTATGGGGCTGTCTGCTCTGTATTCCAGTATTTCCTGTCAAATGATTTAAATATATCTTCCTCAGTCATTAACCTTGCTTGATGTTGCTCCTTGTTTTTGAGCATATAAATAAGAAGAACGATTATTGCAGCAGCTGTTGTCCATGCCATAACACATTGCCTTAACCAAAGAGAATACATAGAGCCTCTTCCACTTTTTCACGGGATGCAGTTCAATTTTATATTTGTTTGGTGTTATTCCTTAAATGATAAGCTGGAATGATAATGTGTTCAAAAGCCTAATTTCTCTGCTTCTGCGATGCGTTGTTCACTCTGCTCACCGGTCTGACCTCTCCACTTAGTCCTACTTCGCCACACATACACCATCCATTCTCGATGGAGTATCTACATTACTTGATAGAACGGCTGAAATAACGCTCAGGTCCATTGCCATATCAGTCACTCGTAAACCACCTGCAATATTGAGGAATACGTCTTTTTGCATCAGTTTAAAACCAACTCGTTTCTCCAGTACGGCCAACAACATATTCAGTCTGCGCTGGTCAAAGCCTGTTGCTGACCGTTGCGGCGTGCCATAAGCAGCCGATGAAACCAGTGCCTGAGTTTCAACAAGGAAAGGTCGTACACCTTCAATGGCCGATGAAATAGCTATACCCGATAGTCCCTCATGGTCCTGTGTGAGTAGCAATTCCGACGGATTCGACACTTGTCGCAATCCGTTTCCTCGCATTTCATAGATACCAAGTTCTGACGTGCTGCCAAAACGGTTCTTGATACTTCTTAATATTCTATACACTATAATGCTGGTCACCTTCGAATTGAATAACGGTATCAACAATGTGTTCTAATACTTTTTAGGACCAGCTAATGTTCCCTCCTATATTAATATGTCCAATCAAAAATAACAGGAACAGTTACTATTTTTGCAAAATGGAGCAGAGAGGCAGCACATTTCTCTTATCTGTGGAATACTACCAGGAGAAGAATCTACTGTTTCGGTTGATATAGTTTGAATTGAGTCAACTAATCATCAATTCGGGCCCTTATCTCCTCAACGTATCCATATAGTTTTCTAAAGAAGTTTCACAAAGAATATAAACATTGTCAGGCATTCTATTTTTCACTATCCGTGAGAGCTTTCAGCGCGTCTTTTAATTTGGTGTCACTCTCTTCACCGATACATATAAAATACGTTTGTCGTGCATGCTGACAAATGTTTGTAGGGAAAGAGGTCGACTTGCCAATACCCGGCTCCTCCTCAAGTAAAAATAAGGCTGCTCTGTGCACAATCCTCCCCAACACGGTTTAGCTCATTATCCGGAGTGATAATTCTTTCACCTTCCTGTGATGATATTTCTTGTAATTTTAATGGTCGGTTATTTGAATTTAACAACCCACTCGCAGTTATAGGTGACTGGTACGAACGAACGGCACTCTTTTGTATTGTTATTATTATAATCGGGTCAACCTTTATTTGTTTAAAACTATCCCATTCGCCACATGAAGGACACTTACAGCCATTTTGTTGATTCGTATCCGCAGTTGCTGCAGACAAACATTGTCTTGTCTTTTGCCATGTTTTTACGAGATTGTTTTGTAATATATCGTTCCTTGCAAAAGTAATAAAAAATATGATTATTGCAAAAAAACTTGTTATCTTTGCATGGCAATGAATAAGATTTGTGTTTTATTTTGACATACTAGTTTCCTTATCTCATTCTTCTCGTGTGGACAAAGTTATAAGCGAGGAACAAATATCCCGTGCACAGCAAGCAGAGTTAGCGCGAGCTGATTCTGCAGGTGCTTTGAAAATGCAACTTGGTACCTTACGATGGATTGTTTACCCATATTTCTTGCTAGCTGAGGATGAGTGCATTTGCAAAAAGCGAGGCTTAAAATGTCCATATAAGACGTTGTAATGCTCAGCTGGATGAGGGATATCTCTTTATCGCAGGAGGCCATGTTGAAGGCTTCGTAACCGGACCTTTTCGCAGAACGATTACAGCGTCAGCGGTACGCCGCTGATACATTGCATGCAACAAAACGCTTCGGTTTGCTGATAGCCAACAGAGAAATCACGTGTCCGTGAACATTAAGCAGTTGTGTCTGATAAAGATGATAGCCATGACACGATTTTCGGCTACTGATTACCTGTCTGACTCCTTGCTATTGATAGAGCAAACCCAAGAATGATGTTTATCGCATACAGATAAACAACGTGCACTACGCGTTTAAAATGCTTCTACTTAATAACGAAATGGATGCTATGCTGTTACGTCCGAACCTCAGGCTACTACTGCCATGATTAACCATAATGTGGTTTGATGGACAGCCGGAGAAAATATTTTCGGAGTGACAGGCTCGTGTCAGTGCCTTTAAAAGAGAAGGACCATGTAGACAGCTGAATATAGTTTGTGAGTGTGCATAATAGAATGCGATTCTATAAATCATAAAGTAAGAGCCTTTTTCTTCTGTTATTGGCAAATACATGGGCACTGATAAAGAAAACAATAGCTGCTTCCCAACATTTCATTGTCAGCATGCAGTTTCTCAGACATGCGATGTCGATATCGCAAACACTGTGATTGGGAAAAACAACAACATATCTTTCTCATGGAATATTCAACACATCTTTATGGCAACATGAGTTGGCAGGATTTGTCTCGTCATATTCAATCTCTTACAACAGATAGAAAAGGGCTGTCTCTCGGTAGTATTTATAACCGAATTAAAAACATATCTTACTTTCTTCGTTTCCAGCCTTTACTCAGCAAACATTTACTCGCTATTGAAGATGATTATAAGCTGATGATGCAACATCTGCTTACAGGGACGACCGATCCAGAGTAGAGATGAGCTTTATTCTCGACACAGATTTCCCGAACCTGTCAGTTGCTTTGCGAGACATCGAACTTAATGTCTCAGTTACATCATAGTTCTAACATGATTGCATTATTGGGCAGATGATGTCGCGAGATGAGATATTAACGACATTCGCGGTCAAAATGGAAGGATATGTGACTGATGCTGCAACGCTCTCTGCTTGCACCGAGCAGATCAGCGAAGCGAAAAGTTAAGGCAGCTGGCCAATGTTCATCAGGAATTTCGTCGCTGTATTCCTCCATATCGTAGGGTCGGCACAGTGGAGCCATGAGTTAGCCTCTGATATGCTTTCATTGATTCTTTCTCCAACTATTGATAGCATTGATGCACAATTGCTTGTTTCTGCCATCATGATGTCGAGTTTGTTTGTTATGGATGCTGAAAAAGATTTTGGCCTTAATGTGTATTTATGATGAGAACTCAAAATGAAAAGCTGCGTCAACGCGCTCTTGTCGGCTGGGCATTCTGTTTAGATCAAGGAGAGCCTGTCAGCAATTCCGGCTTTAAATCAGAAAGCTTAATGAGTTTGCTTAATCGTGAAGAGGTACGGGACGATTTGTTAGAACTGCAAATGCAAATAGTGTATTGCCAGAATGCCGAACGACGAAGAACGTATCAGGAAAGAGGTAATGCCTACCTTACTGAATGGTCAAAGCTACGAAATAAACAAAGTTCGGTATAAAAAGAAAAGGATGACGATGCGCTTGAAGACATTTTGCATCCTGATAACGATGAGCGTAAAATGAAGAGCTTTTGAGAGCGGTATTCAGAAAATGGTAGATATGCAACGCCAGGGGAGCAGATATTTATTTTGGCGGTTTTTCAAAAATGAAACGTTTTAGTTTCTTCAATACGCTTGCCAACTGGTTTATGCTGTTTTATTCAGAATCATCCTCTATTGCAGAATACTTCTTCGGAATTTATGGATTCGTCATACATGAGAAAGATGTTTGAGAAGGGACCGTTCTGCGACTCGGACAAATATAGTTTCGTACTGGATTATCGTCAGTGTTCAATCAGTTGCCGGCAAATGTACGCGAAATGCTTAAGAATGGTGAAGCTACATTGGGCATTGTTGGTAACGATGGCGTCACAGATACTACACCTGCCTATTATCGTCGGCTTTTACTTACGGGATTTGTACCGTTTCTTTAAGCTTAACGATTATCGTCAATGTTTCCATAATCCGTCGAAAACCAAAGAGGGCATGCTCTCGCTGGCAAAGTTTACATACCTTTTCCTTCATCACCAGGCTGTCAGGCTGGTTCGTTTTCTGTATCAAAAGCAAATGTATGCTGAGGCTAAGTCGCTTTTAATGCTTTATTATGACAATTTAAATGTGCAGGATATAGGTTTGCGTGCTCTTATTGCCATGAAACAAGGCAATTATAACGAAGCAGCAGGTCTGTATCAGAGAGCCTTTGAAAAGGACAGCTCAACGAACTTTTACTCAAAGGTTATGCCATGTCAACTTTTTATTCAAGCGACTTTTGATGAGGCTGTACAATTGTTTGAACAGCTTCTTTTATAATCATCCCTGATAATCGTAAAATTCAAGTTAAACTTCAGCCATTTCGTATATGAATACGAATAAAGAGAGCGACGGCGTAAAAGCTTTTTATACGAATTAAATTATAAGTTTCATCAGATGCTAATGTAAAACGTGCTTTGGCATGGGCTCTTTTATTTACAGGTCAGCTCGCAGGCTTCTAAATTGTATGATGAGATTATTGTAGATGACCTCGGTTTCTGCCGTTGATTATCTGAATGCAGGCTACTGTACCTGGTTTGATAAAAATGTTGAAAGCAGCCTCAAAACTATTTTTATGAGTATCTTTGTAAAGTTCAAAGCAGATAAGAATTTGAATGATAAGGATGATATTCGTTGTGGCGAAGTGCTGTTGAATAAGTTCCAGGACGATATTCTTCTATTAGCAAAACATGGTATATCAGAAGTTGGAAATAAGGTTGATGACTGATATTACAACACTGCTTTTCCATAGTAATAGCTGATACTATAAACAGTTGTATAAAAAAATCAGGAGCATAAGAAAACCATCCTTATGCTCCTGAGTTTTTCTATTTCTTCTACTTCTATCCGTTCATTGATAACAAGAATTCGTTATTATCGTGTGTTCTCTGCATCCCTGTCATGAATAGTGTTCATTGCTTCTATGGGGTTCATGTCGGCAATATACTTACGAAGTATCCACATTCTATCCAGTGTTGTCTTGTCTTGTAGTAAGTCGTCTCTGCGCGTACTTGAAGCCACGAGATTTACTGACGGATAAATACGCTTGTTACTTAGCTGCGATCGAGCTGCAATTCCATGTTACCCGTTCCCTTAAACTCTTCAAAGATTACTTCATCCATCTTTGAACCTGTATCGATAAGTGCAGTTGCGATGATAGTCAGCGAGCCTCCACCTTCAATATTACGTGCTGCACCAAAAGAAACGCTTGGGCTTTTGTAGTGCGTTTTGCATCAACACCACCTGTAAGAACCTTGCCTGAAGCAGGGCTTATCAGTGTTATAAGCACGTCGCAAGACGTGTAATAGAGTCGAGGAAAATAAACCACATCACGGCCACATCACCATGCGTTTAGCCTTTTTCGAGCACAATACCTGCAATTTTAACATGGCGTTCTGCTGGCTCATCAAAAGGTTGAAGCTATCACCCTCTGCATTCACAGTGCGTGCCATATCCGTAACTTCTTCGGGACGTTCGTCGATGAGAAGCATCATCAAATAGGCTTCGGGATGATTGGCAGCTATGGCATCTGCAATGTTCTTCATTAAGATAGTCTTACCTGTTTTCGGCTGAGCGACAATACAGCGCACGCTGTCCTTTACCGATGGGTGAGAATAAATCTACAATTCGTGTCGACAGGTTTTGTTGTGCGCGGGTCGCCACAAAGCGTGAACTTTTCGTCAGGAAAAGAGGGGTGAGGTTTTCAAACGGGACACGGTCACGCACTTCTGATGGAACACGCCCGTTAATTTTTGTCAATACCGGTAAGTGGGAAAGTATTTTCTCCTTCATGTGGAGGGCGGACATGACACTGTACAACATCGCCCGTTTAAGCCCGAAACGCTTAATTTGGTTGGCTGCAACATAAATGTCATCAGGCGAAGACAATAGTTATAGTCGCTCGAGCGAAGGGAAGCCATAGCCATCTGGCATAATTTCGAGAACGCCATTGGCTGTGATAATGTCTGAAAAATCAAAATCTTTATCCAAGTTTCCCATATTTTCCAGAGTAGTATCCTGATAATCGGGCGTTGCCATGCGTCCGTATGCAGGCATTGTCGGGTTATCGAACATGTCGTACCAGGTACTGCTCCTCGGTCTTCTATCGTATATCGAGCACTGTTATAAAGTCGGTACCATCGCCAGGGTCTCCCTCCCAGATACCATTCTCTATATTTTCATTTTGTTTTGCAACAGCCTCATTATGCACTTTTTAATCTAGCTTTGCAGTTTTGCAATCAGCTCCTCGTCGGCTACACGAATCTTTTTTTCAGCCTGGGGCGTATTGGAAATGACTTCAGACTCTGCCGAATTTTGATTGTCGGCATCCTCCTGAACTTCAGTATTGCCATTGCTCTCCTGGCTTTCTTCTGTTGCTTTTGATAGGTGGTATTCGCAGAAACGTTCTTTATATTGTTGAGTTCCGACTTAAGTTTGTCAACTTCTGCCAGAAGTTCTTTTTCCTGTTTGGTTTTAGGCCCCCGGTGTTTGGGCAGATTTTTCAGTTGAATATTTAGTTCATCTATTTGTTTTTACAATGTCTTTTGGCCGGATTTTCCTCCATATTTAGGGTATCATTATGTTTTTTTCGCCGGTTGTTTTATCATCAGTCTGTGATGATGAAATATCACTTTAAACAAACTTTGTGTTACAGGTTTGTTTTTTGTTGCAGAATCAAGGTTCTCTCCGATTTCCATTTACAGAATAAACATGGTCACGTATCTTTCTTCACAATTCTTGTTCGTTTATGCTTTGATGCGGTAAGCGGGTTTTAGAACCTTCTACTTCTGCTTGTCTATCGAGAATAGCGTAAACAGCTTCATCTTGTGTGGCATAACTGGTTGAGTCTAATCCAAGTTTTGTTAGCAATATCTGCAGGTCTGTTACGCTTTTAGACTAATAGTTCTTCGCTATACATGTAGTGTATAACAAGTTTATTTGAAATAAGAAACTGTTTCCAGAACGGAAACGGTAACATTAAACGTGTTGCAAAAGGTAATGAAAATATATATGAAATGCAATGATTACCATAAAGAAAATCAGACGTGTTAACATTTATTTTATTTATGGGTAGCATTAGGGATAAGGCTTTCGATGATAGCTTGCGTATGTATTTTTACCGTGTATGAATTAAAAAGGGGTAACTGTATAATCAGTTACGCCCCTTATAATATTAACTAATAGTTTTATCTATTAAATAGGATATGGTTTACTTGTCCTTTTCCATATCGGCCTTAAGTTTAGCCAGTACGTCTAAGTCGCCATGAGTTCCTGCTGCAACATTGTTGATTGCCTGAGCCTCATTCTGTTTTGCAGGGCTGCATTGTGGTGACGTGGCTTAACTTCCTCCTTAGCTTCCTCGAACGTGCGAGAGTGAGAGAGAATAATACGGCGTGTCTCCTTGTTAAACCTCGATAACCTTAAATGGTAACTCTCACCCAGCTTGGCTTGTGAGCCATCTTCCTTGGTAAGATGCTTGGGAGTAGCGAAGCCTTCGCCGCCTTCGTCGAGCGTTATAACCGCACCCTTGTCCATCATTTCGGTAATTTTACCCTGATGTACGCTGCCGGGAACATACAATTCTTTCGTATTTGTCCCATGGATTTTCCTCAAGCTGTTTGTGGCCGAGGCTTAAACGGCGGTTCTCCTTGTCGATTTCGAGAACAACAACATCAATATCAGCACCAACAGTAGTGAACTCTGAAGGGATGTTTTTACCTTCTTGGTCCATGACAGGTCTGAAATATGGATAAGACCGTCAACGCCTTCTTCAAGCTCTACAAAAGATACCGAAGTTTGTGAAGTTGCGAACCTTTGCAGTGTGTTTGCTGCCTACCGGGTACTTCTGTTCGATTGATTCCCACGGGTCTTCTAATTGTTTGATACCTAAGCTCATCTTGCGCTCCTGACGGTCAAGTGTAAGTGATTACAGCTTCAACCTCATCGCCGACATGTAAGAACTCCCTGAGCTGAACGAAGATGCTGGCTCCACGACATTTCTGAAACGTGAATCAAGCCCTCTACGCCTGCAGCTGAATCTCAACAAATGCACCATAATCAGCGATAACTACGACCTTACCCTTAACGTGGTCGCCAACTTTGAGCTCAGGATCCAGCGAATCCCATGGATGAGGAGTAAGCTGTTTAACACCAAGTGCGATGCGTCTTTTTCCTCATCAAAGTCAAGGATAACAACATTTATCTTTTGATCCAGAGCAACAACCCGTGAGGATCGTTTACGCGGCCCCAAGAGAGGTCGGTAATATGTACAAGTCCGTCTACACCACTGAGGTCAACGAATACACTGTACGATGTAATGTTCTTAACTGTACCTTCAAGAACCTGACCCTTTTTCGAGGTGAGAGACAATTTCTTTCTGTCAGCTTCCAGCTCAGCTTCAATTAAAGCCTCAGAGAAACGACAACATTGCGGAACTCCTGGTTAATTTTTACAACCTTAAATTCCATGGTTTTGCCTACGAATACATCGTAGTCGCGTATAGGATGGACATCAATCTGGCTACCTGGCAAGAATGCTTCGATACCAAATACGTCTACAATCATACCGCCCTTGGTGCGACACTTAATATAACCCTGAATAATCTCGTCGTTATCAAGTGCTTTATTAATGAGATCCCAACTCTTGCTCAGGCGTGCTTTCTTGTGAGAGAGAACAAGCTGACCCTTTTATCTTCCTGGTCTTCAACGTAAACCTCTACCTTGTCGCCAACCTTCAGATCGGGATTGAGCGGAACCTGAAGCGGGAATAATGCCGTCGCTCTGTAACCGATGTTAACAACAACCTCTTTCTTGTCGATAGAGATTACTGTACCCTCAACAACCTCATGCTCCTGAATCTTGTTGGAGTGTTTCATCATAAGCCTTTTTCGAGATCGGCCTTGCTTGCACCATTGCTGGTCCCATTCTCAAACTCGTCCCAATTGAAGTCTGCTAATGGTTGAACGTTTTTGATGTCGTTTAAATCTGACATAAATAATTTAAATTGTTAATGTGTTAATAAAGTTAGACTTTATGTGAATTACAGGGCACAGTTCACCCATACCCTCAAAATCGTGTGCAAAAGTTACTTAAAAATCAATGATGTAACAGACATTCGATTACTATTATATGTTGATTTTAAAATGTATTTAACATGACGGTGATTATATCGTTATGTTCATGGTTTGACGGTCGCCGTACGCATGGCTGACGGCCGTCAACAACGCGGCTGACGGCCGTCGAATGATGTGCGTGACGGCCGTCGGACAACGAGTCTTTGGGCGAAATGACTGGAATATGAGGTTGAAGTGGTATGGCGTTTACCTTTAAAAGGTTTGGCTTTTTGCGGTGTATGTTATTCGTGAAGGTTCTACAACCCCTTGTACAGGCGCAACTTGTCATTTTCCCTGAGTATTTCAGACGTAAGCCGGGACAGATGTTATGCCGTAGTCCGACAGGATAAAAAGCATGACATTTACTTGCTGTATGGGAAATAATATTTATGTTTGCATATATCATTTACGCTTTGTTCACGGATGCAAAAGGTGGTAATAGTGTGGTATAAATACTTGAAAATACGTGCTAAAAATATTAGTCGCATATCATGATGTTCATTAAAGGAAAAAGGCGATATATAAGCAGATGAAGACAGATACGATAAATAAGATTGATGATTTCTTTTTGAAGAATACCGTTGCCCGGGGTATTCCTTCGAAGATAGAAGATATAATATGCGCCGAAAAAGGAGCTGGAAATGGAATTTGATAAAGGATTATGTGTTTTTCTTGCTTCGCTATGGAGGGTCTTTAATTGGCGGAAAGGAAATCTATGGGCTGCATAACTGTGGACTGATGGGGATGAAACCGTAGTTGATTTGACCAAACGTTTCAGGGAAGATACAGGCGAAGACGACGGATGGCTTGTTATTGGTACCGACTATACCGGTAATCCCATAGGAATAGACAAGGAGGGAAAGGTGAGGATGCTTGACTATGATTTTGGAGAAACTGGCGTTCTGGCCGAGTCGTTTGAGGATTATATCCTTCAGTCGCTGTGCTCAGAATAGTGGCATTTTTCTTTAATAAGATTTTTTCTCTTATCTATTGTGCACAGTTAAGCCGTGGTATGATTGACAATTAGTTTCGGAAAAATTTCTCAATTGATATTGTTATTGTGGAAACATTTGCTTTGCGCATGGGAAATAATCGTTATATTTGCAAGAAGTATTTATGGTGTATTTTAATCTATGCTGAATGGGTATGTATCGATTGGAATTTAAGGCTCATGCCATAACGGCTTCGAAAAATACGCGTGATAATTATTATATGGTTGGTTTGGCCGATGATAAATATCATTATACTAACTATGTTTTATTTCAGCGTCCTGTTGTTTTATCGGCTGATGATAACTGTGAGGCTGATGCAAATGGCCTTTATGCCGAATGATAATGGGTGAGGTAGAATATAACACATGCAGGGCTGTTTGTTTGACAAATAAGGCTTTTGTTCTGGAAACTATCGATAGTATAATCACGGTAAATCTTCAGAATGTTGAATTAACACCACGCTTTATTGAATATTGTAAAGCCGTGTTTAAAGAGCTGTTAAGTATTAATTTACAATAGATATTGACAGAGTGGAAGGAGATTATAGTCTTGTATATCGGATAAGGCAGATAGAAACAAACGCGAATCAGATTATAAACTTTAAGTCATTAGCCGATAGTGAGCGCTATTGGAAATACTTTATACTGAACGAAGACGTAGTGCATGCCGAGTATATAAACCCTTTACTGCTTGCATCATCGGGCTATTCGGAACGGCAAATTGATAGTTTTGATTTTTCTAAACTGTGTGATTCCTATCCCTATTTTTCTCAGAAAGATTCGTGGAAAAGAATGCCGTTATCCTTGAAAAACGATATAAAAATTTTTACCCTGCAGGGTATCGGGAGGACACGGTATAACTACATTTTATATGGGACGTGTGCTTAAACACGATAGCATTATTGATGCAGACAGAACGGGTAAGCGGGTTTTAACCGATGGGACGTGTGTTCCTGACGAGCCTTATATTTATAAAAATACAGAGGATAACTTTTTATGTTGCGCGATAATGTGTATAATTGGCATTATGTGGTATCGGAACGGTTTCGCGATTTATGCCGGAACTTTAAGTTGGAATTTCAAAAAGGTGAGAACTAATAGCTTGTGAACTGTAAAAACGTAGTATGGGTATGTGTATAGATCAATTTAAATATTTTTACGTTTACGGTGTTTGAATGCTCGTTCGAACAGGTTACAGATATGGTACGAAAAAGGGTGGGGAAGCAGTGAAAAATATAAGATAACCGAAGTAGCTTTTAGCCCCTGATCTGTACGAAAACTGCCCTTTGTCAGGTGGGGCACACATGTTGAAAAGCCTACTTTTACGCTCCTGAATTGTGTAAAAACCGCTGTGTAATGTTTTTCGAATTATGCTGACGAGTCTTAGCTCCTTGGCTTATCAAATAACAGATTTATTAAAGATAAAGGCATACCTATTTCGCATTAGTGCTGATAATTATCCCGATGCCACGAATGCTTTCAGCTTTATTGAAGACGGGAAAAAGCCTGCGAACGGTTTTATGCTATGCGAGATCCGGGTGGACATTTTATGGTCAGGGTGAGATATTGCCGTTTGAAGATGAACGCCTGTATGGTCAAAGGCTTGTCAAACGGCGTTTGAATAAGAATATTTTAACAGACTATTGCGCGACTGGGCTATGATATTACCGACCATTTGTTTTGGAAAAGTACACAATCGATATTGTTGGAACAGGTTATGTGGTAGGTAACGTCGGGGGATAACGAATGAGCTTTAACGGCCTTTTATGCCTTTTATCACCTTTATATAATGCAGGTTATGAATGGCGAAAACAGGTGTCTATAATTTCGTTTCGCATTTCATCGTTCGTTCCTCCTGAAATAATTTCGACAGACAGACGGTAGTCTTCGGGCAGTTTTCGGCCGAAAACCAGATCTTGTAAGGGTCAACATTTTTGTTATACCGATGGCAAAAGGTAGAGCCGTTCATTGGTAAGCGGAAGACACACAGGCCCGTCAGCTCGTGATTATCAATGATTTCGTCGGCGTTGAGAGGATTTCATCTAAGATTACGGCGTCAAATAGTCCGCTTTTATGTTGTCGGACAGGGTGACTGGTGGTTGGAGACCACCCAATATCTTTCTTAACCAGCATGCCTCCGTGACGTCCGTCGAAGTTTTCTCCGCCGATAATGCAGCTTATTTCCTTCGCACTTCCTGGTAAGCCTGTACTTTTCGGTTGCACGGATAAAGGTTTATCCACGTGCCCGAGTCAATATTCTGTAAATTGGCACGTGCATTTTTAGCGGGATAATGTAGCTGAAACGAAGGAACTGTCGTAACAGGAGCTGTAAATAATAATTTAAGTTGGGTTTGTATCAATGCCATCAGGAGCTGGCTCGGTAGAAAAAGTAATGATAAAACCGTATATAGGGGTGACTTCAGCATTTGGGCAACCACATACAATCCCTTTCGTGTTTCAATGCTTATCACACGATTTTTCTTTCCAGCAAACCCTTGCCATGCTCTGCTATTTGGGTCAAAAACTGCTCCTGGCAGGTCTAAACATCGAAATATTCCTTTAATGCCTGATTGGCACTCCCGTTTATATTGGGCAAGTCTTCAATAATATGGCCGTGCTCGAGTAGTGCAATTCGGGTGCTGATGTCGGTGGTATGCTGCAGGTTGATGGCTGCTGATGAGAATGGTTGCACCGACGATTGGGTATACTGGCTGATGATATGTTTCAACTTGTTCTGGCCCGTAGGATCGAGAAAAATTGAAGGGCTCGTCAAGAATAACCAGCTCGGGCCTGGTAAACAGGGCCGAAATAATACCTATTTTTCTGTCTGTTACCTGCGCTGAAATCCTGATCAGTTTCTTCTGATTAAATATTTCGCCGTTTGTAAAAAGGAATGAAAGGCGACAGGATGCTGTCGTCGATATGTTTCAGTTAAAAAGGAGGAAGATTGTTGATTCTTGCCAGAAAATTAAAATATTCCTCCGGTGTGAGGAAGTCAATCAGAAAGCCTTCGTTGATATAGGCACCGGTAAATTGTTTCCAATCTTCAGAAACGGTAGGGTCGATACTGGCTTTTCCCGTTCTGTGGCATCATGGCAACGGTACCAGTATCGGCTTTAAGAAGGTCGAGAATTAATCGGAAAAAGTGTGGTTTTGCCCGGCACCATTGTTGCCTACCAAACCAATAATTTCGCCATTGTTAATAGTGAAATCAGTAATATCTACGGCAGTTTTATCCCCAAACGATTTGCGGAGCTGATGAAGACTAATTTGCATTTTTCTAAAGGTTTGTTGAAATAAAAAGAGGCTATGGAAGCTACTTTCGTAGTTTTCATAGCCTCTTACCATACAAATAATGCTTATATTATTGGATGTTAGCGTATACCACGTCCATGACAATTCTTGAATTTCTTGCCGCTTCCACATGGACACGGGTCGTTAGGGCGAGGGCATTTTATCACGAATAACAGGCTGATGCCTCTGTTCCTGCTGACTTTGTGTAGCCTGATTAGCCGCTGCACGCTGTGCTTCATCGGCACTTTCGAAGTCGTCTTTTTGCTCATGGTAGCGCTGTTGATGCACTTCAGGCGCAGCCTCTACGACATCCTGCTGTTGTTGTACAGGCAGTTGGGCACGCATTAAAAAGCTTGCAATTCGGGTATTCATGTCGTCAATCATGCTGTCCCATAGCTTTGCGCTTTCGAGTTTAAATACCAAAAGAGGGTCCTTTTGCTCGTAAGAGGCATTCTGTACGCTATGGCGAAGCTCATCAAGCTGACGTAAGTTCTCTTTTCCAATCGTCGTCAAGGATATGTAAAATCACAAATTTCTCGAATTCCTTAACAACGTTTTTCGACTCTGTTTCGTATGCTTCCTTAAGGTTTACACGCAACTGAATAACGTTCTTTCCATCGGTAATGGGGATAAGAATGTATTGATAAACATCGCCCTGATTCTCATAAACCTCTTTAATTACAGGGTAAGAATCGGCTTGTATGCGTTCTGTCTTTCTCTTAAATGAAGCCATAGCCTCCTGGAAAGCGCGCTCTTCGAGTTCAGGCTTGTTTGTATTCTCAAACTCTTCAGCCTTAAAAAGGAATCTCCATAGCGAGAATTTCAAAGAACTTTTCTTTTGCATCCTTGTAATCATAGTTCTCAATAATATTGACAACACGATCCCAAATGATGTTCGAAATGTCCATTCCCAGACGCTCTCCATAAGTGCATGCCGGCGCTTATCGTAGATAACGGTACGCTGTTTGTTCATAACGTCATCGTATTCGAGCAAGTTTTTGCGTATTCCGAAAATGGTTTTTCCTCTACCTTTTTCTGTGCACGCTCAATGCTTTTTGAAATCATTTGACTTTCGATACGCTCGCCATCTTCGAAACCTAAGCGGTCCATTATCTTGGCAATACGCTCAGAACCGAACTTACGCATAAGCTCATCTTCGAGCGATACATAGAAAAACAGATGAACCTGGGTCGCCTTGACGTCCGGCACGTCCGCGCAATTGTCGGTCAACTCGTCGGCTTTCGTGTCGGGTTGTACCTATAATTGCCAGACCGCCTGCGTCCTTAACTTCCTTGCTTAACTTAATATCGGTACCACGACCAGCCATATTTGTAGCAATGGTAACAGCACCAAGAAGGCGCTCTTCATTGCGAAGGAGGGTCTCTGCATTTTGTCCGGCTAATTTAAGATCGGCGTTTTTCTCGCCCTTGTCAGCTGCCTCTATGAGCTTATTCTGATGACGAAGCGCAGAGGTTTTTATCAGTAAACGCCTTATCATCCGATGTGAGGTGAAAACCATTCCACGGGTACTCTTACCAGCTTCGGCAACAATCATTGATTCCTTTTTGATGCTGTTTTGCATTGAGAACCTGATGTGGAATTTTTGCGCATTGTAAGCATCTTAGAAAAGCAACTCGCTGATAACGACCAGTTGTACCTACCAAACAGGGACGCCCACTGACGCGCATCTCCTCAACTTCCTCAATAACGGCTGCATATTTTTCGCGTGCTGTTTTATAAACGCGGTCGTTCATGTCGTTGCGAACAACTGGTTTGTTGGTAGGAATCTCTACTACATCGAGCTTGTAAATGTCCCAAAGTTCTCCGGCTTCTGTACTTGCCGTACCAGTCATACCTGCTAATTTGTGGTACATTCTGAAGTAATTCTGCAATGTAATTGTAGCGAATGTCTGGGTTGCAGCTTCAATTTTAACATGCTCTTTTGCCTCTATTGCCTGATGTAAGCCATCGCTCCAGCGACGTCCCTCCATAATACGCCCAGTCTGTTCATCGACAATTTTCACCTCTCCATCCATAACGACGTATTCATCGTCTTTATTAAACATGGTGTATGCTTTGAGAAGCTGTTGCAATGTGTGCACACGGTCGCTCTGAAGAGCATAGTGATTTAACAGCTCATCTTTCTTGTCAAGACGCTCCTGGTCGCTAATGTTCTTTTCATTCTCAAGTGATGATAGTTGAGATGCAATGTCAGGAAGTACAAATAAGTCTTTTATCCTTTACCTGATTTGAGAGCCAGTCGGTTCCCTTATCGGTTAAATCTACGCTGTTTAATTTCTCATCGACAACGAAATACAGTGGTGCAACAGCCTCGGGCATACGGCGATTGTTGTTCTCCATGTACGTTTCCTCGGTGCGTTGTAAGCCACTTTTAATTCCTTCTTCAGAAAGATATTTGATGAGTGCCTTGTTTTTGGGCAGAGCTTTAAATGAGCGGAATAGACAAAGGAAACCGTCATCCAGCATGGATTGGTCTTTTTTTGCCTGTCCTTCAGATATTTTCTGACGCGCGTCTGCTAAAAGTTCTGTTGCCTGTTTGCGCTGTACTTCGTATAAACGCTCTACAAGAGGCTGATACTCTTCGAACATCTGGTTTTCGCCTTTTGGAACAGGCCCCGATATAATAAGAGGTGTTCGTGCATCGTCTATGAGCACAGAGTCGACCTCATCCACAATAGCGAAGTTATGACGACGTTGTACAAGGTCGCTCGGAGCGAGCGCCATGTTATCTCTTAAGTAGTCAAATCCGAACTCGTTATTGGTTCCAAAAGGTGATGTCGGCCTGATAAAGCTTTGCGTCGTTCTGCTGAATTTGGCTGATGTTTATCAATACAATCGACCGAAAGACCGTGAAATTCGTAAAAGCGGCCCCATCCATTCCGAGTCACGTTTTTGCAAGGTAATCGTTAACAGTTACCATGTGAACGCCATTGCCTGTCAACGCATTTAAGAATACAGGAAGCGTTGCAACCAGTGTCTTTCCTTCACCAGTTGCCATCTCTGCAATCTTACCCTGATGCAAAAGCGATACCTCCAAATATCTGAACATCGTAGTGAACCATGTCCCATTTAATGAGGTTTCCGCCGGCTGTCCATGAATTATGGTAGATGGCTTTGTCGTTATCAATGGTGATAAAGTCGTTTTGGGGTCACTTGCCAATTGCTTATCGAAGTCGGTTGCAGTAACAATGGTTTTCCTCATTTTCGGCAAATCGGCGTGCTGTATCTTTACAATGCTGTATGCTGTGGGCATTATTTCATTCAAAAGCATTTTCTAATGCTTCGAGCATTTCTTTGTCCAGCTTGTCAATTTCGTCAAAAATGGGTTCACGTTCGTCAATAGGAGTCTCCTCAATTTTATCCTTCAGCTCCTTTATTTTCTCTTGATATGGAACTGCAGCATCCTGTACATACTTCTGTATTTCTTTTGTTTTGGCACGCAATTCATCGTTACTCAGCTTCTTAATCTCAGGATAAACCTCTTTTACTTTTTCTACAAGAGGTTGTATGAGTTTCATATCACGGCTGGATTTTATCGCCGAATATCGACTTTAGAATTTGTTGAAATTCATATATTTGGATTTATTTATTTTCTAAATGTGCAAAATTACTAAAAATAAATCATAAATCGGCATACTTCAATAACTTTCTTATTTTAAAACGGTATTAAAGTTGAAGTATAGGAAGTTACGATTTTTAAAACAGTGGCGTAACGTTGCATGCATTTTGGTGCTCGTATCCGAATAGTCCGTGCAATAGTGGATGTTATTCTATCGGCACTGACAGGTAATGATATATGTTCGTGAAGAATATGATTACCTAAAAAGAATATAGGAAATACAGTATCACCTAATCTGCTGGTATAATTTTTGCTGTGTCTTCATTAATCAATTTCCAACCGGGAGCAACCTCAACAATTATATCACCGCTTATGGAGGGATGAATCCCTGCTTTAAGCTTGTTTTGCCTGTCATCATCCAGCAAAAGATGTTCGATAGAGTAAACATTGGCTACTCCTGCATTCTGAAAAAGGAAGTCCTGACTTTTCTTTACGAGTTCTGAAAACGAAATATGCTTTTTGCTCTATAAGCTAGCGATCTAAATATATTTGGTTGTTAAAAGCACTGACTTACGTATTTACCGTTACCGTAAATAGCTCCCAGATACATGTTGAGCAGACTGGCAGTGCGGTTGATATAGAATGTGCCCGTAGGTATACGGTATCGTTCTGGGTCGGGATTGGTTTCGTCAGAGTAGCCTGTTGACGTAACAACGAACATGATATTACCAGAGCTTAACCTTTTCTCTATTCCGTCAAATAATTTCCCCAGTGTAGTATCCAGACTCTGATACGTGGCCTGAATATCTTGTGATGCGTATTTAACCGATTTGTTTTCAGTTGTTGCAGCCGACAGTGTAATATATAGAAGATCAGGAATGTCGTCCTGTCCCAACCTGGTTTGCTCAATGGCCTGCAGACTAATATCTGCTACCTGGCTATTAAGTTCGGCAAGATTATTTTTTGTTACCGGTTTTTTCGTTTTGCTGATTATATGCTTTCAGCCATTTAGGGTTGTGCCGAATGATAATAATTCGAGCCCGTCCACCAATTGCCCTCTAACCAAAAAGCCCCGTCGGCTGCATGCCCGGCGAGCATGATAGCTGGTTCTTTGTTTGCAGCAAAACGAGTATACAAAATGCCTTTCCACCAGTAGTAACCTTTAGCTCATCCGAAAATGGTTGAGGTTCTTAATTGAGCTGGAGAATGCTGGTATCTTTCGTCGTTTGTAGATAAAACCGGTTGTAATGTTTCACGATTTAACCATGAATTACCAATAATACCATTGTAAAAATGGAACTGTTCCCGTTGCAAGTGATGCCGTTGACGATGAACGGTCAACAGGTTTAAAAGGGATATGAGGCATGGTCGTAATAACGCCCGTCTCTCATTAACCGTTTAAATCCTCTCTGTATAATATCCATAGAAAGCCTCCATATAATCAGTCCGCAACTGGTCAATAATAATATTGACAACCAGTCGTGGCACATACTGGGAGCTTGCACCTCAACAGATGTTATGGCAGCAAGAATGAGAGCAAGATACCTCATTAACCTATGGTTTCTTTAGCAAATAACGATTCATCATACACCTGCTTAGCAAAATCAATGCCAGAATATTCATGCCTTCTGCATAACATTGAAGTGCATTGCCTGCAAAGAACAGTATGATACATATCAACAGTACATTCCAGAACCAATGGAAGCGTTGTCTCACCTCACGGTTTATGACAGGGTATACAAAAATAAGAGAAAGGGGTTTAATAATAATATCTGCAGGTTCAAATTAACCGTAGGATGTTGTGAAAACACCATCGCCAGCAATATAATACCTGCTATCCCGTCCAGGGTAAGAAGCGTAACATCAATCAGCCAGAATGTTTTCTGTCTTCTGTATTCTATCATTCCGGCAAGTAATATTACAATAAACACACCGCTCCATAACATAGTGGGTGTAATGGTATCCCATATGTTACGATTGCTGACAACGTTGTCTGCATTGGCTTTCAGTAAAACGGCAGTTGATGAGACCAGTGACCTGCTTTTTCCTGCACTGTCAACAATGGCAGCTCCTGCAAAAATCCTTGCGCAGAGTATCGGGCAAAAACTGTTGCTCTGCATAGTTAGTCTTCGCATCTGCTTTCACGCCTAACAGCAAATCGTTTCCGAATCGATGCCCACCTGTGGGCTCCATTCCATTGGTGAATCATCGTACGGTAGGATGATGTTACATTTGGATTAATCCTGTAACTGACCTTTGCTGTAATGTTATCAATCAGAATATTTCGTGCTCTTGTTGTGCAATTGTCGTAAAAAGAAATTATAACGGTAAACTCTGTTGTTCTGATAATTCAGAGCAAGAGCCTGCAGAATGCGCTCCTTGTCGCTATTGGCTTAATTGTAATGTTTTGCTGAATAACCTGCCTTCCTTGTCGTGCATATTCTACCATAAACATGTTGAAAGGCTCTATTCCCATCTCATAATCGGTTAATCCGAATACAAAACGGAGAATAAAAATTCGACTGCCTGAAGTTGAATAAACCATAGTTTATTACAATGTCCTGAGCGTGAGCAGGATCAAAAACTCTGATAGCCGTATGCCCATACAGGCTCCATACTTCATTTCCGGGCGAACAAGTAAGCAAACTTATTTGAACACTATCCATTTGCTGACGTTCAGCACCTTCAGCTCGTTTGGCCATGAGAGATTGTTGCTGTGAAGGTGAAAACAACAACAAATAACGCTTTTATGATACTATTTAAGTGTTTCACGATGCAAAAATACCTTATTATTTTTGACTTTACATGCGTACAATTCATTTTTCAATACTTTTTGCCGACGATTATTACATAATCAATCAGAACTTATTAAAGAAAAATCATACAAGTAATGTTGAGAAAAATATATTCTGTCTGCTTGTCTTATCGTTTCAATTTCTCAAAGTGCACTTGCGCAAAGTGGAACAAATTCTCCTTACAGTCAGTTCGGTCTGGGCTTGCTTTCCGACCATTCAACAGGTTTCAATAGAGGGCATGAACGGCTTGGGTATCGCCTTTCATGAGCATAATCAGGTTAATAATATTAACCCCGCTTCATACGCATCAATTGATAGTTTAACCTTTATTTTCGATGCAGGAGTGTCTGGACAAATTACGAATTTTAAGGAAAATGGCAGGCGTCTCAATGCAAAGAATGCCGATTTCGAATATATTGTTGGTGCTTTCAGGCTTCATAAGCATTTGGGTTTAAGCTTTGGCCTGATACCTTATACCAATGTTGGATATTCTTATTCAACGTCAGGCAATGTTGGTGATATTGCCAATACAACGTTTTCCAATAGTTTTTACGGCACGGGTGGCCTTCATCAGGTTTATGCCGGTATCGGTTGGCAGCCTGTTAAAGGGTTGTCTGTTGGTATGAACGGCGGCTATCTCTATGGCGATTATACGCGTACCGTGGTAAAATAGTTTCAGTAATAGTGCGCCAACACATTAACAAAGACCTATTCGGCCGATGTCAGAAGCTACCTTTTAAGCTTTGGAGCACAGTATTCACTGAAGCTAAGCAAAAGGATGAACTTAATATTGGTGCTACATTCAGCCCCGGACATAAGATTGGCGGCAAGCCGAGTTTAAGTATTATTTCAACCAATACCCAGACCGCGCTATCTGATACGACTCGTTTTCCTGCCGCAGGACAAGGCAATATGCAGCTTGAAATTCCAACTTCTCTGGCAGCAGGTGTAATGATAAACCATGATAACTCGCTGAAATTGGGCGTCGATTACCAGCTTCAGCGATGGGCATCGAGTAGAGGAACCGGCATTTACGGTCAACTCGAACGGGCAGGCAAGCTATGCTTTTAGCCAAGGGTAATTTTATGAATCGCCATAAAATTACGATAGGCAGCGAGTATTGTCCTATGGAATTAAGTCGCAGTTTCTTTAAACGTATGCACTATCGTGCTGGTATCAGTTACGCTACACCTTATTATAAAATAAACAATGCTGACGGCCCAAGGGAAATCAGTGCGAGCGTTGGTATCGGCATTCCTGTCATAAACAGCTGGAATAACCGTTCGTGGCTGAACATTGGAGCACAATGGGTACGCCAGTCAGCAAACCATTATATTACAGAAAACACGTTCCGTATCAATATCGGACTGACATTTAATGAGCGGTGGTTTGCAAAGTGGAAGTTGGAATAACATTCAATGAAAGCTTTTATAAAAAGTATATATATTTTTTCATGCTTCCTTGTTGTTTCCATGCAAGGAAGCTGTTGAGCTATACGGCAGGAGCAATTAGAGAACGTGATTCGGTAGCCGTGATGACAACGCTTGGCGTTAATACTTTTAATATCCGACTCGGGTATTACCAAATATCGCATTGTTACAGAACGATGGGAGGTTAATCAAACAAAAAGCCCTCGCGATGGGTCTTTGACAAGGGTTTATTTCTTGAACAATTTGATGAAAAAGTTCCATGTACAGGGCCTATATACAGTGTGATACAGCCTACTATTATGACCAGCTAAGGTTATGGGAATTGCGTTCTAGGGTTCGCATCTTGACAAAGAATGGACTTCGGTTTCGTCAAATCAGTTATACTGGGACGAAAACAAGCATGAACTTTATTCATATACTTTCTCACGTTTGGTTACGCCCGAACGTACACTTCAGGGCAGTTATTTTTCGTTCTGATGAGCGTATGACCCACTATCTTGTTACCAATTCACGCGGCTCGTTCGAAAGTGCCGACTTCGAGGAGGACCCAGTCCGTCTCCTTCACCGTCAGGGAACCGGCGACAGTATAATGATACAGCAGCGTAGCCCGGCGCAGCCTTCGCGTAACTAACTAATGTAAGCTAATATTATTTATTTGTGAATATAGAACTGGCTCAGATTATAGAGATTGTCGCTACAATGGTTCTCAGTGCGTTTTTCTCCGGGAATGGAGATTGCCTTTGTATCGAGTAACCGTATGCTTGCCGAAATGGACAAGGATAAAAACCGTAATGACATATCTCAAATTCTTATTTCTTATTTCTACCGTCATCCCAACGGCTTTGTGTCTACCATGCTTGTTGGTAACAACATTGTGCTGGTGATGTATGGTATTTTATTTGCAAATATCTTCGATAATACCTTGTTTGCAGACTTCGATGCAGGCGCAAAGAGTTACACTCGACACGATATTTTCAACGATTGTTATTCTCTTTACAGGGCGAGTTTCTGCCGAAAGTGTTGTTTAAAGGCCAGCCCTAACCGATTGCTCACATTATTTGCACCTCTGGCAGCAGTGTTTTATGTGTTGTTGTGGCCCGTCAGCAAGTTTGCGTCTTTCTTGTCGCGTTTGATGCTCCGTATTGGAGGAACACGTATCAATGTGGTAAGCGAAGAGGAAGGATTTTACCAAAGGTTGACCTCGATTATCTTCTGCAATCGTCAATAGATAATGCCTCAACCGATGAATCGATAGGCGATGAAGTAAAGATATTTCAGAATGCACTCGACTTTCCTGATATAAAGGTTCGCGACTGTATGATACACCGGACAGAAATAAAGGCTGTCGATATGAACACGTGTACAAAAAGGCCGAACTGTTGCAAACTTTTGTAGAAAGCGGTAACAGTAAAAATCATAGTGTATCAGGGTGACATTGACCATATAGTGGGCTATATTCACAGTTCGGAGATGTTTCGCAAGCCCGAGCACTGGCAAGATGGCATTAGAAAAATGCCTTTTTGTGCCTGAAACGATGGCCGCCCAAAAGCTGATGCGCATATTTTTACAGCAAAAAGAGTCCTCGGTGTGGTAGTAGACGAGTTCAGCGGCACCAGCAGGCTGGTTTCGTTAGAAGATATTGTGGAAGAGATTTTTGGCGATATTCAGGACGAGCACGACAGCAGCAGCCTGGTTGCTAAAGCGTACTGAGAACAGCGATTATATTCTGTCGGCCCGGATGGAGATTGACAAAGTAAACGAAATGTTTGACCTTGACCTTCCCGAAAGCGAGGAATATATGACCATTAACGGTCTCATTCTCCATGAGTACCGCAGTTTTCCAAAAGCCTAACGATGTGATAAAAAATCGGCGATTACACGTTTAAAATTCTGAGAACTACAGTTTGCTAAAATTGTACTTGTTAAATTAACTGATAACCGTAAGCAATCGAAGTCATAGCAAGTACAGCATAAAGCTTTGTTGTTTTAAGCATAAATTTACACAGATTACGAGGGCATGAAAGAAAGGTTTTGCTGCGTTATTCTCAGTGTTTGACGGCCGTCAGCAGGCTGCTGACGGCCGTCAACACGTTGTACGGCGACCGCCGTACGCATTGCCGACAGCCGCCACTGATGAACTTTCCTGCCGTATGTTTCTATACATGGTTATTAAATAATGGCAGCAATATTTCGTAAAAGTTTATTTTTCCATTGAAATATACACGAGTTTGCCGATTAATTAGTAAATTTGTACGCATTTATATATGGAAAAAGCTCCTGATATTGAAATTATAAAAACATCAAAAATAAAACAATTAAAACAAATGGCAGCATTAGGAAAAAAATCAGAAGCAGAGGCCTGACCTTAATCATAATCATCGGTCTTGGCTTGCTTGCTTTTTATTGCCGAAGAGGCCTTTCGTTCTTGCGAGTCTTCCGCAATAACCAGCGTCAACAAATCGGTGAAGTGTTGGGTGAGAAAATGAGCTTTGATGATTTCGCCAAGCTCGTTGACGAAGCACAGGATGCTATGAAGGTCATGGGGCAGGAAAACCTGAACGATGACCAGCTTAACTCAGTTGCGTGATCAGGTATGGCAGAACTACGTTCAGTATAAAGCTTATCGAGAATCAATGCAAGAAACTGGGGCTTACTGTTACGGACGATGAAATGGAAAACGTGCTTAGCCAGGGTACAAACCAGATGCTTCTCTCAACTCCGTTTGTTAATCAGCAGACAGGTCGTTTTGATGCCAACCAGCTAAAACAGTTCCTTGCACAATACAAACAGGCAAAACGGCTAACCCACAGGCGGCCCAGCAGTATGAAAGTATTTACAAATACTGGAACTATATTGAAAAATCGTTGCGTCAGCAGCTTCTCATCCAGAAATATAATGCACTGTTAGCCCACTGCTTCCTTTCGAATCCTGTTGAAGCCAAGATGAGCTTTAACGAAGAAAAATCTGGAAAGTCAAATCCAGCTTGCAGCATATCCTTACTCATCTATTCAGGATAACAAGGTTACAATATCTGATGAAGACCTCAAATCTAAATATAATGAGCTGAAGCCTCGTTTCCAGCAGTTTGTTGAAACACGCGATATTAAATATATCGATGTGAAAATAACAGCTTCGGCTGCCGACCAGTGCTGCATTATTAAAAGCAGTTTAATGATTACGGCAAACAGCTTGCATCGGCTGATGATCCTGCTGATGTTGTACGCAAGAGTACATCGGCAATTCCCTACCTTGGCATCCCTGTTGGTAAGGAAGCATTCCCCTGCTGATATTGCCGGTAAAGCTTGATTCGATAGCTGTTGGTCATGTTGTGGGCCGGTTGAAGACAAGCAGGACAACACACTTAACCTCATAAAGGTTATTGCAAAACAGCAGCTTCCTGATTCGGTTCAGTTCCGCGCCATCCAGGTTGGCGGTACAACGCCCGACGAAGCACATAGAGAGCCGATTCTATTTATACAGCATTGAAGGGCGGTGCCGATTTTGCAGCTGTTGCAAAGAAGTATGGACAGGACGGTTCAGAGCGAGTGGCTTACTACCGTCAGTATGAATATACCAATACAATTGACAATGACAGCAAGACCTATCTGAACAACTTGCTGACCATGGGCGCCAAAGAGCTGAAGAATATACAAACTACACAGGGTAATATTATTGTTGAGTTCTGGACCGTAAGAACATGATCAACAAATATACAGCTGCTGTAATTAAGCGCACTATTGACTATTCGAGCGAAACACGCAGTAAAATATTTAATAAGTTCAGTTCGTTCGTAAGCGCAAATCAAACGCCGGAAGCTATTGAAAAGAATGCAGCCCGTAGTGGTTATCGTTTGCAGGAGGCTAAGGATGTTACTACAAGTCAGCATTATCTGGCCGGTATACGCTCAACACGCGATGCTATGAAATGGCTCTTTGATGCTAAAGAAGGTAGCGTTTCACAAATGTACGAGTGTGGAAACAACGGTGATAACCTGTTATTGGTTGTATGCACGAAAGTTCACCCCATAGGTTACAGAGGCCTTGATGACCCGCAAGTGAAGGAGATGGTTAAGGCAGAGGTAATGCGTGACAAAAAGCTGAGCAGCTTATAGCCAAAGCTAATGGCGTAAAGAGCATAGCAGCTGCCAAAGGCTAAGGGCGCTATTGTGTCGACAGTTAATCAGGGTAACGTTTGCCGCTCCGGTGTTTGTGCAGACAACCGGTGCAAGCGAGCCGGCACTTAGTGGTGCTGTTTATGCTGCCAAGGCTGGGGCATTCAGCTCACATCCTGTAAAGGGTATGGCTGGTGTATATCAGTTCCAGGTAATGAATCGCACAAAAATGCGGCTAAGTTCAACGATAAGGAGCAGGAAGGAAAGCTTATCCAGAAGGCCATGCAGTATGCCGGCAACTTCATGAACGAGCTTTACATTAATGGTAAAAGTAGTTGATAACCGCTACTTGTTCTTCTAAACACATACACTTATTATATAATATAAGAGCCTTGCCATTGTGGCAAGGCTCTTGTTTTATTTCTGAGCTTATTATGATTGGCTCAGACCTGTTTTTTTCCTTTACAGCTCTTGTGCATACTGACTAACTTTGCACAAAACACCGTAATTGTGTGATATTTATTCCGATAAAATAAATTAATAACTAAACAACAACAACAATTTTATGATTAAACCAATTAAGTCGTCGCTGGTAATTGCGTTGCTGGTAGTAGGTAGTTTGCAAATCATGGCACAAAAAAGTCGTTTTAAATTCGACCGTGTAATTTCATCCCCAAAAGACATGAAAGAGGTTGTCTTTTCCTGCTCAATTAACTAAGATTGGGCCTGACGATACGTACAAATTTGTAGGGTACACAGAACACGATAGATGTGTATCCTGCCCAAATGAATTTGGGAAAGGGAAACGGAATTAATGTAAAAGACGGTGCTGCAAAGTACACAATAGAGGTGTTTTATACCAAAAAGCCGGAGTTTAAGCGCGCTTTCGACTTCCAGAATGCACGCTATACTGGCGATACAAGTGCCGGTGTTTGCCTGCGTACAGAGGTAAAAGTTGGTGTTGGTTGTAAAATAAAGGGAGAGGATGGCAATACACTTGTATACTTTTCTCTTTTAGATTCAGCCAGCGTTGAGAAGGGCTTTGTAGGGTATGATGCTGCAAGAACAGTATTTCCATTACTGATAAAGCTAAGCTCTGCAAAGTGGGGTGCTGATGAAACAGCAGGCAGATTCTTCAATGAACACGAAGGAGCTATACGCGGTATGGCTGTAAAGAAAGCCGTTGAATATGCCGGGTACAAGCTTGCACAGCGCGTACAGTTGTTCCTTGTTGGTGATAAGTATAGCAAACTACAATATGCTGATGTTCCCGAAAAACTACAATCGTCCTATCTTTCTGAGGCAGCCCTGGCCAAAGAAGCAGGTCAACTTATATGGCCAGTGGCTGCAAAAATATGGAAGATGGCAAGCTTTAATGCCCAGCTTCTGGCACTTAGTGATAAGTTCGCAAGCCTTGATGTTAAAGGAAAGTCAATTGAATACGATTACTTTGTATATACTAATGCCGCTATGCTTGCTGCGATGGCGCAGAGCTTTGACAAGGCACACGAATATGGTGTAAAGGCTGATAAGAGCGACCCCAACTCGTGGAAACCATCACTTAGCAATACTATTTATGGTATTTATCAAAATGTATATGCTCAGGAAATTGCTGGCAGAGCGCACGTCGCCCTGACGCTTTTTATTGACCTTGCAGGCGGTGTAGCCGACGTTTACAAGCGATAATGGTTATTATGTTAAAGGCGTATCATGACTGGTTTTCATGATACGCCTTTTTTTGTTTCTGCAAAACTTTAATTCTGTAACTTTGTTGTCACGCGTACTTTTAATCGGAAATATTATCTGTTCTGCGCGGTGATGGTTTTGCAGTAAGTTGTTTTCTTAGGATATTCCCAATTTACCCATTGCAATAAGCAGGGAGAAACCGAGTATCAGTGTGATGATTCCAACGAGAATTCCTGCCTTTCCCATGTCCTTTTGCTCAATAAGCCCCGTGGAGTAGGCGATGGCATTTGGAGGAGTTGATATGGGCAGGCACATGGCAGCAGATGCTGCTACGGCAATACCTACGATTACAGTTGATGAGCCTCCAATAATATTCAGTTTGTCTCCCATACCTGCACATACTACGGTTAGGATGGGAATCATGAGAGCTGCCGTTGCTGTGTTGCTGATGAAGTTGGATAAGAAGAAGGTAACTAAACCGGCAATCAGCAATATTACTATCGGATTCCAGTCGCCAAATGGTATGGCATTGATAGCTGTTTTTGCGAGATCGGTACCGTTCATGGCCATACCGAGAGCAAATCCGCCTGCTACCATCCATATCACTCCCCAGTCAATCTCCTGAAGATCTTTTAGCAGTGATAACGCCTGTTAAGGCAAAAACGGCAATGGGTAACATGGCAACTGTGTTTGCATTTATACCTAATGGTTTTCGAATATCCAAAGAAGAATTGTAACAACCATTGTAACGGCAACGACGATAGTGCGCCAGTTATGTTGCATTTCGCCCTGAATATCCAGCTCTATGGTTTTACCTGTAAAGGGAAACAAACGGCATAGTAACAACCATGCAATGAAAAGGAGCGCAATAACCAACGGAGCCATGATGGCCATCCAGAGTCCAAAACGACACGTCCATGTTTAAACCGGCAGGGTCGTTCAGTATTTTTGAAGGCAAAGGCATTGGGTGGAGTACCGATGGGAGTTCCCATACCTCCGAGGTTTGCGCCAATAGGAATAGCCATGGTAAGGGGCTATTCGTCCTTTGCCATTGGCAGGAAAGAGCCCTTAAAGACCGGCGTAAGGAAGGTAAGCATCATGGCTGCGGTAGCCGTGTTGGAGATGAACATGGAAAATAATCCCGTAATAAGCAGAAAGCCCAATAATACGTTTTCGCTTTTCTTTCCAAAAAGGCTTTATCATGGTTTTGGCCATCCATACGTCAAGTCCTGACTTGGTAGCTGCTATGGCAAGGATGAAACCACCGAGGAAGAGGATAATGGTTGGGTCGGCAAAACATGCCATAATACCCACCGAATCGAGGAAAAAGCCCATACTCTCCGCCTTCTCCTTGCATAAATTTAAATGATGAATCGCTGACAAAGAAAAAGTAAAACAAAGATAATACACACTGATGTTGCCCAGGCAGGAATGGCTTCTGTTAACCAAAGCATGACGGCCATGACGAAGATGGCAATAACACGCTGTTGTACAATAGTAAGTCCGTCAATGCCAAAAAAGCTGGCAGGAAGGTTCCACACAATAATTGTGAGAAGGGCAGTTAAAAGGAACCATAATCCCTTCTTTTTGTTAAAGTCGCCGGTTAAGACTCTTTTCACGGTCTCTTGCATAGTTTAAAGTTTGGTAGTTAAAAATGTTTGTTTATAGGTTTGAGGACAAATTTAGCGTTTAAATTATTTTCAGGCAAATAATTCAGGCCTTTTTTGAATAAATAAAGGCCGCTTTCTGTATTTAGAAAGCGGCCTTGTTGTATTTTCAATACTCTGTAATGTAATATAGAGTATAATATAATATCTGTATGATTCTATTTTCCTGTTTTCGACTCTGTCATTGTTCCTTCAATGTAAAGCCGTGTAATTTCAGGCACTCCATTTGTGCGAATGGTGATGGCTTTTTGAAATGTCCGGTGAATTTTGTCTTACCGTTGTATGTAACCTCACAGTTCCTTTCTCTCCTGGCTTTACAGGATTCTTGGTGTATGTTGGTATCGTGCATCCACAGCTGGCTGCAGCCTGATTGATAACAAGAGGCTTGTCGCCAACATTCGTGAAAGTGAACGTACATTTCTGGACAGGACTGTCCTCGGAAAAAGGTGCCAAAGTTATATTCTGACTTGTCGAACTTAATCTGTGCCTGTGCAAAAGTCGTCGTGATTCCTGCAACGAACATGAATGATGCTAAAATTAATTTCTTCATTGTATGTAATATTTCTTTTTCTGTTTGACGAACAAAAATATAAAAAGTTTCATGGAGTTTGTTACAAAATGTAGCTTTTTAACATTCTTTTTAGAGCTTATTATTATTGTTATTTCCATTCCAATAAAAAGTAGTACTTTTGTATGTAGTTATAATTATATCATTAAAGGTATGTATAGAACAAATACTTGCGGAGAGTTGCGGCTCTCTGATTCGGGAAAAGATGTTGTTGTTGCCGGATGGGTACAGCGTTCACGCAAGATGGGTGGGATGACTTTCATCGATTTACGCGATCGTTATGGCATTACACAACTGGTCTTTAATGAGGCCGATGACAAAGCTTTGTGTGATGAAGCAAATAAGTTAGGAAGAGAGTTCTGCATCCAGGTAAAGGGTGTTGTCAGTGAACGGCAGAGCAAAAACCCCAAGATGGATACTGGTGATATTGAGATTATTGCTAAAGAACTAAACGTATTGAGCACGTCTTTAACGCCTCCTTTTTACCATTGAAGACAGTACAGACGGCGGAGATGACATCCGCATGAAGTATCGTTATTTGGATTTTACGTCGTCCTTCGGTTCGCTATAACTTAGAGCTTCGTCACAGAATGACAATTCTGATACGGAATTTTCTTGATAACCAAAAGTTTATAGAGGTTGAAACTCCTATACTAATTGGTTCTACTCCTGAAGGTGCACGCGACTTTGTAGTACCGTCTCGTATGAATCCTGGCCAGTTTTTATGCTTTTGCCTCAAAGCCCTCAAACTTTAAAGCAACTGTTGATGGTTGCGGGCTTTTGACCGCTATTTCCAGATTGCGAAATGTTTTCGTGATGAAGACCTCAGGGCTGATCGCCAGCCTGAATTTACCCAGGTTGATTGTGAAATGAGCTTTGTTGATCAGGACGACGTGATTAATTTGTTCGAGGACATGTGCCGTATGCTGTTTAAAGAAATACGTGGAGTAGAGCTTCCTAAACCGTTACAGCAAAATGACCTGGCATGAAGCCATGAGGAAATATGGCTCTGACAAGCCCGACTTAAGATTCGGAATGGAATTTGTTGAGTTCATGGATGTGTTGAAGAATATAGGGCGACTTTTTCAGTCTTTAATGAAGCAAACTATATCGGTGGTATTGTAGTTCCTGGATGTGCAGATTATAGTCGTAAGCAATTAAACGAATTAACCGACTTTGTTAAAAGGCCGCAGATTGGTGCTCAAGGGGCTGGTTTATATTAAGTTTAATGCTGATGGCTCTGTTAAGAGTTCAATAGATAAGTTCTATACAGAGGAGCAATTGCTGCAAGTTGAAAAGAAGTGTCCGAGCTAAGGATGGTGATCTCGTTCTTATTCTAAGTGGTAATAATGCCAATAAAACACGCGTTCAGCTTTGCAGTTTGCGTTTAGAGATGGGAGAAAGGCTTGGTCTTCGTGATAAGAATACATTTTAAATGTTTATGGATTGTCGACTTTCTCTCTTTGAATGGAGCTGATGAAGAGCAGCGGTTAATGGCTACCCATCACCCATTTACTATGCCAAATCCTGATGACATTTCATTGTTGGATGAACACCCTGAGCAGGGTAAAGAGCAAAGGCATATGACTTTGTTTGTAATGGAATAGAAGTAGGAGGTGGCTCTCTTCGTATCCATGATACGCAACTTCAAGAGAAGATGTTCGAGGTGTTGAGCTTTACACCTGAGCGTGCCGAGGCTCAATTTGGTTTCTTAATGAACGCTTTTAAGTATGGAGCACCACCGCACGCAGGACTCGCTTTCGGTTTAGACCGCTTTGTAAGTATATTGGCAGGTCTCGACTCTATTAGAGATTGTATAGCCTTCCCCAAAAATAACAGCGGACGAGATGTTATGCTTGATGCGCCTTCTAGCTGGACAAGAAGCAGCTTTGACGAGCTTCATATTAAAGAAGATTTTTAATGAGTGTGAAGCTTAGTGCTTCTTAATCTCGAATAATCATATAATTATCATCCCGCTTCAATATTTGGAGCGGGATTTCTTATAATTATCCGTTAATAAGTATTTGATAGTCAAAAGTTTGATTTATATCAAAAATATTAAAATAAGGATGTATATCCTGATTACAATCTGTAATTTTATTGATTATCTATAACATTCATTGGTGATAATTGCTTATATTTGCAACCGTCAAATTGATTTTTATAATAGGGAAAAAGGTTATTTTTAAATTTTCTAATTATGGTAGAGAAGAAAACGACAAAGTGTGCAGTTGTTAAAAAGTCGCCGTCAGGAGTAGCCAGAAAAACTACAACCAAATCAAAAATGTCAAAGGAAGAGGTCTTCGTTGATGCAGAAATGCGGGTTTCGTGCTGGAGACGTTTATCAGGCACTTTTATTCTGCTGGTGCTTCAAAATCGGTAGAGGAGCTGGTGATAGCTCACAGGAAAAACTGAAGTAGAGGTATTACTCGGCATCGGATGGTTGTAAAAGAGGGTAAGGTAAAGGTGATGCAGGGAAAGTAGTTCTGGCTTAAGACTAAATCACGTCATTAATACTTTCTGAACGAGTAATAATAAAATAAAACCGCAATTCAAAAGATAATTGGGCTGCGGTTTTTCTATGGATGAGGATATTTAAAGGCTCTTGCTGAAGCTGGTGACAAGGGTTTGAGCTTACAGAAGATTATTATTTAGCACTTATAATTGCCAGAATAGCCTGTTTCTTAAATATGAAAGGAACGAGGTTAGAAGGTATGTTATACGTTATCTTCGTAAAAATACAAAATATTCTGGTTCACTTATTCAAAGAATATCGCGGGGAATTTATCGTCTGAATCCCAATCTGACAAAAAAATCCCAGCTTCTTTTAAGTTTTGAAGAGGAGCAACAAGAATGTGGAGCCAGTTGCCCCGACGGTGGATGGGATTACGAAGCGAACCTTATTCGATGACCTTTAATGATGTGAGCTAACTTGCTTAGTGTAATTATTTTTCTACCTTAATATAGTACGATAAGCAATTTTCACTTGTAGACCGCTATTAATTTCGCTACTACTATATCGCAAATTGATGATTGATATTTTGTGATTATACCTGTATGGAAATGATCATATTCTTGTAATTACTTTATATTTGCGAATGAAAAAACGGCTACTCCCATAATATTGAAAGTAGCCGTAGCCTTATATCTTATAATCTTTCAGATATTTTTCAAATATCATCGATTTGCAAAGCTGTTATATCTGCTGAAGCATTTCATTTTCTTTTATAAGGTATATTGCAAATTTATAGGAATAAATGCCCTACCTGGAACACAATAGCTGATACTACCCAGGCCAGACAAGTAGTGTAACCGGCTGCGAAAAGAGCCCATTTCCACGACCCAGTTTCCCCCTTGATAGCTGCGATAGTTGCAATACATGGGAAATAAAGTAATACAAACAACAGAAAGCAGTAGCTTGTAAGTGTAGCTATTGGTGCAGCATCCACAGGATTAATACCGTGCATTTTTGCAATATCGTTTGTAATATATTGATGCAGATGTTCATATTTTCCACCCTCATCGTTGTATGAATTGTCCTCTCCGAAGCTCTCATCATTTGAGTATATCACACCCATTGTTGAAGCTACTATCTCCTTTGCACCAACGCCGGCCAACAATCCCACATCTAATTTCCAGTTAAATCCCTGCAATTTGAATACAGGTTCCACCGCTTTTCCGATACGTCCAATATAACTTTGTTCCTGCTGTTGCTGGTTATCTAATCCTTCGGGGTGTGGAAAGTATCCCAAAGCCCATACTATTATTGATGCCACAAGGATTATTCCTCCCATCTTTCTCAAATATTGTTTGCCTTTTCCCAAGTGTGACGTAGCAGTGCTTTTGTTGTAGGGAATCGATAAGGAGGCAATTCCATTACGAAAGGCGTATCCTCACCCTTTTACCATTACTTTTGTAAAACAGTTTGCTCATCAATACTGCCATACCAATGCCTATTAAGTAAAGTGACAGCATTACCAACCATTGTATGTTTCGAGTAAAGAATGTACTGATAATCATAATGTAGATAGGTATGCGTGCCTCGCAGCTCATGAGGGAAGAATAAGCATAGTTACCAACCTCGAACGGCGGCTTTCTATTGTACGAGTTGACATTACGGCTGGCACATTACATCCAAAATCCCATGATCAAAGGGATGAACGACTTTCCATGTAGCCCATCTTGTGCATAAGTTTGTCCATGATAAATGCGGCTCTCGACATATATCCTGAATCTTCCATAAACGAAATGAACAAATAGAGAATCAGTATTTGTGGCAGAAAAACAATTACTGAGCCAACTCCTCCCAGCACACCATCAATTAACATAGCCTTTGCAGGTCCGTCAATCATGTGTTGTCCGATAGTGTCTTGCAGCCATGCTACGCCGGCATCAATCCAGTCTTGCGGATAAGAACCAAGGTAAAAGGTCGAGGGCAAACATTACCATGAGCACCAGTACAAATATCGGAAAGCCTATGAATTTATGTTTGTCAATATGGCGTCAAGTAAGTGTGTCCACTCGTAAGTATCAGCATTATTGCCTCGTGCTATATTTTTGGCTTCCTTTAATGCTCCATGTATAAAAACCATACTTGGCGTCCATAATGGCGGTTTCCGAATCCCTCACCAGTTTCTTCCTTTACTCTTTTGGCGGCATTGTCACGATGCTGCATAATCTCACAGGAATCGGGTAAAGCTTTCACCATATTCTCTACCTCATCGTCATGCTCTAAAAAGCTTAATGGCAAGATAGCGGGTCGAATAATGATTAGTTATATCAGGTACTTTCTTAAGATGTTCCTGTATTTCGGTAATACCATTTTCTATTTCATGGCCATGATTTATGTGGATATGGCGATAGTGTGCGTCCGAATCTTCTGTGCCTTCGTAGGTTTTTATAATCTGCCTAAAGAGCTTATCAACACCTCTTCCCGTTGTAAATACAGTTGGAACCATTGGTATTCCGAACAGTTCCGAAAGCTTATCATAGTCAACATGGTCTCCTCTCTTTTCTGTTTCATCAAACATATTGAGAGCTACAACCATGCGCATGTGCATATCAATAAGCTGTGTGGTAAGATAAAGATTGCGTTCGAGGTTTGAGGTATCTATAACATTGATGATTACATCTGGTGTTTGTTCAACCAATTGCTTACGAACATAAAGCTCTTCTGGCGAATAAGCTGACAAAGAATACGTCCCCGGCAGGTCTACAATATTAAATTTATATCCGTCAAATGTGGCGTGACCTTCCTTGGCATCAACCGTAACCCCGAATAGTTTCCAACACGTTCGTGTGCTCCCTGACACAAAGTTGAAGAGTGATGTCTTTCCACACTCGATTTCCGACGAGCGCAACGTTAATCGTCTTAATCTTTTCTACGGCAACTTTCTCCAGCTCTTTTTCTGTTATACTGTTTTCTTCATCGACCTCTAAGCCTGGTAAACTTTCGCCATTATTTTTTTCCCTGTCCTCCTTTTCTATTTTGAGGGCTTCTTCTTCTGTAATTATTTCTATCATTTCAGCCTCACTGTGCCGGAGGCTGACTCCATACCCCATGATTTTATATTTCACAGGGTCTTTAAGCGGAGCATTTAAAAAGTACGTCAACTTTTTGCCTTTGATGAATCCCATCTCAACAACACGTTTGCGAAAACCGCCATGTCCAAGTACTTTTTACGATAATTCCACTTTCTCCTGTATGTAACTCAGACAATCTCATACGCTAATGTTTTTTTCTCAATGCAAATTTAATAATATAATCTTGCAACCATGTCGCAAACGCCTTTAAATTATAAATAATACCTAATTATGAGGATATATATACTGAGATATTTTAGTAACTTTGCATGAAAATCAATAATTGACATGAAAGAAATTGTGTGGGGGTTTATTGGTTGTGGCGAAGTAACCGAGAAAAAGTCGGGTCCAGCCTTTAACGAAGTAGCGGGATCGCGTGTTGAAGCCGTCATGAGTCGAAGTGAAAAATAAGGCTCGTTCCCTATGCCGAAAGGCATCATATTAAGAAGTGGTACACCGATGCTCAACAACTAATAGACGACCCAGACGTCACTGCAATATATATAGCGACGCCGCCTTCCAGCCATGCAACCTTTGCCATTATGTCAATGAGAAGTGGTAAACCTTGTTATGTTGAGAAGCCTCTTTGCGGCCAGTTATGAAGACTGTATTCGTATAAACCGTATCAGTGAAGAAACAGGCGTTCCGTGTTTCGTGGCTTATTACCGTCGTTATCTTCCCTATTTTAAGAAGGTAAAGGAAATTATTGATACCAATACAATAGGTAAGCTGCTGAGTGTGCAGTTGCAATTTGCCGTTCCTCCCTCGCGAACTTGATTATCATGCAAGTGCTAATCTTCCATGGCGCTTGCAACCAGACATATCGGGAGGCGGTTATTTCTATGATCTGGCACCTCATCAACTCGATTTATTACAAAGCCTATTTGGTGTTATTATCAGAGCACACGGTTATCCAACAAAACCGTGAACATCTGTATCCTGCCGAAGATACGATTAGTGCTGCTTTCATTTTTGACAGCGGAATATCAGGTAGTGCCTCGTGGTGTTTTGTGGGACATGAAAGCGCTAAGGAAGACAGAATCATTGTAATAGGTGATAGAGGAACACTATCATTTTCAGTTTTTAATTACGATCCTATTCGTCTTGTAACCAGTGAAGGTTTACAAAGCATTATCGTTCCTAACCCATCTTATGTACAGTTGCCTATTATTACTTCGGTAATTCATCATCTCCAGGAATAGGAGAATGCACATGCACGAGCGTTAGTGCCACACCTGTCAATTGCTATGGACAGAGTGCTGGGTAAAATTTTAGTAATATGTAATTGAAATTTCAATCATCCGCATGAAAAATTTTAGGTATCTGTTGATGATATGGGTTTAAAAATGTTTTTGCTTCAATATGAAAAACTTTTTCTTTGCTTTTTGCTATTGTTTTGGTATTGAAAATATGATGTTATCACAAAACAGATAGTATAACAACTACCGATTCAATAACACCGGCTGTTGCCGTGCAGCCGCGCAAAGGTTTTCTTCAGAGGCTGCGTAAAAATGGTGCGGTCTTTCTCCCTATATTGATACGAGTTATATTGAACCGCAGGCTTATAACTTTACGGTAATGCTTCAAAAATACCAATACTTTTGAAATTTATAACATGAGTAATAAGGATGAACAAGAGTTCTCCTTTTCGCCGAAGCCTTCCTATAAGCTTGGCCCTTATGTGGGATGGCGATGGGTTTTCCTGGGCTATACCTTTGATTTAACCCATCTTTTTGATGGCCATTCACGCCAGGATTTCAATTTAAGTTTCTATACAAGCCAGATTGGGGTCGACCTTTTTTATCGTAAATCGGGTAACGATTATCGTATTAGCCGGATAGATCTTGGCCCTTCTTATAATTCTGACGCCATAAAAAACATGTCTTTCAATGGTTTTACCTATAACATGAAAGGCTTTAATATTTACTATATCTTCAATCATAAGAAATTCTCATATCTTGCAGCTATAGTCAAAGCACAATACAACGTAAGTCTTGTGGCAGTGCACTTGCAGGAATAGGCTATACAAAACATAAAATTGAGGTAAACTGGGCACGTCTTAACGAGCTTGTCGAAGAGCGTTTAGGAGCATCTCCCTCACATCCTATCATTGATTCAACAATGGTTTTGGGTAATATCGAATATTCCGATTATTCGATAAGTGGTGGCTATGCCTACAATTGGGTATTCGCACATAACTGGCTTTTTCGATGTTTCTTTGCAAGGAGCCGTGGGCTATAAGCATAGCAAGAGCGATTTAACTAATAGTAGAAACGTGCGTTCAAAAGACTTTGATTTGAGCAATTTCAATCTTGATGGTATCCTTCGCCTGGGTATTGTCTGGAACAATATGCGCTGGTATGTGGGCTCAAATGCTGTTTTTTTCATGGATATAGTTATAATAAAAGACAGTTCTCCATGAATAACATGTTTGGTAATCTCAATATCTATGTGGGTTATAATTTTGGTAAACGACACTGAAATAAATCATTCCCATTTCAATTTTTAAAGGCTTCGTCAGATGAAAAATCTTTTGCTTTGTTTTTTGTTTTTTTATTTCGGCAGGGTGTGTTTCGCTGCCAACTTCTCAACTGATTATCAGCGTGCCGATTCGGTTAAAGTGGTAAACTTACTTAAAAAGGGCAGCTTCGCAGAAGAATATGGGTAATAAAGTTATTTATTTTGCGCGGCAGTTAGGGGTATACCTTATGTAGCCAAGACACTTGAAAAGAATAAACAGGAGCGCCTGGTGGTTAATCTTCGTCAGCTCGACTGTACTACTTATGTTGAAACGGTGCTGGCACTAACGCGTTGTTTAGAACAGAACAAGCTCACATTTGCTGCCTTTTGCCACAATCTCCGGATGATAAGGTATAACGAAGGTGTTGTTTCGTATCCTTCGCGCCAGCATTATTTTACCTACTGGATTCAGCAAAATGAGAAAAAGGTATTGTTAAGGATATACAAGCACCCAACCCTCCGTTTTTCGGCAGTTCAAAAAGTCAATACCAATTACATGACAACCCATACAGAACTGTATCCTATGCTGCTGCAAAACAAGTCGTGGGTCAGCCATATCAGGGCAATGGAAAACAAGTATTAATGGCTTAAAAATGCTACTATATACCCAAAGCAAGTCTTACAGACAGCAAGCTCCTTCGTCAAACAATACACAATGGAGACATTATTGCCATTATTACTCGTTGAAAGGTTTGGATACAAGTCATATTGGTATTGCGGTATGGCATAAGGATGGTTTGACATGCTCAACGCCTCTTCCATACATCATAAGGTTGTTGAAGAGCCTATGTTGTTGCGAACCTATATGCTGAAGCATCCTTCACAACTGGGTATTCGTATTGCACGTCCGTTATAAACCTGTTACGGGTATATTGCTGACGGTTTGTGTTTTCATTAAATTAACATCGCACTACCGTCAGTCTTTATATAGATTTGTTACTTTTGCAGCTATATGAGTGAACCTTTAGCTGAGCGAATGCGCCCGCGAACGCTCGACGATTATGTAGGGCAGGAGCAGATTGTTGGTAAGGAAGGCGTCCTGAGAAGGATGATTGAGTCGAAACATATCACCTCTTTCATCCTATGGGGACCTCCTGGAGTGGGTAAAAACTACGCTGGCAGAGATTGTTGCCCATATGCTTGACGTTCCATTTTTTTACGCTTAGTGCCGTTACAAGTGGCGTAAAGGATGTCAGGGATGTGATTGAAAAAGGCACGTAAAGGACGCTTTTTTTAATAGCATGTCGCCAATACTTTTTATTGACGAAATTCACCGTTTCTCAAAAATCTCAACAGGATTCTCTGTTGGGGGCTGTTGAACGAGGTATCATCACGCTCATCGGCGCTACTACCGAAAAACCCTCTTTTGAAGTGATACGTCCGTTGTTGTCGCGTTGTCAGGTTTATGTGTTGAAACCGCTTGACAAGAATGCTTTAACAACAATTCTTCAACGTGCTGTTAATAAGGATGTTGAATTGTCAACGAAAAAAATATACGTCTGGAAGAAACTTCGCCATGTTAAGATATAGCGGTGGCGACGCGCGCAAGCTGCTTAACATACTGGAACTTGTTGTTGATGCGAGCGAAGGAAACGATATTATCATCACCAACAAGCTGGTAGAAGAGCGTATACAGGAGAACCCGCTGGCCTATGATAAGGACGGTGAGATGCATTACGACATTATTTCAGCCTTTATTAAAAGCATCCGTGGGTCAGATCCTGATGCCGCTCTCTATTGGATGGCGCGTATGATTGAGGGTGGAGAAGACCCCCAGTTTATTGCAAGGCGCCTGGTTATCAGTGCTGCCGAAGATATTGGTCTGGCTAATCCCAATGCCTTGCTGCTGGCCAATGCAGCTTTTGACGCTGTAATGAAGATAGGATGGCCCGAGGGACGCATCCCTCTGGCCGAAGCAACGGTGTATCTTGCCACCAGTCCCAAAAGTAATTCAGCCTATTATGGCATTAATGCTGCGCTTGAAGAGGTAAAGAAAAGCGGCAACCAGCCCGTACCTTTACATCTGCGCAATGCACCTACTGCCCTGATGTCGCAGCTGGGGTATCATGACGGTTATAAATATCCACACGATTATACAGATAATTTTACACCGCAACAGTATATGCCTGATGAGCTTCAGCATGTGCGATTATGGCATGCACAGCATACGTCTGCCGAAGAAAAAAACTGTACCAGAGTATGCTGAACCATTGGGGAGAAAGATATAAAGACGAGAACAACGACTAATTTTTAAAATTACATAATATTACAGAATATGAAAATTGTTAGCATTGACGGGTATGCCGCCAACCCCGACGATTTGTCGTGGGAACCCCTTAAAGAGTTTGGCGAACTTACCGTATATGATCGCACTTCGGCCACCGACTTGATTAAACGTGCACAGGATGCCGATATGGTTTTGACAAACAAGTGCAGGCTGAAGGAAGAGGAGCTTGCCCAATTGCCCCGCCTGAAGTATATCGGGGAGTTGGCAACAGGTTACAATAATATTGATATTGAATATGCGCACAGCCGTGGAATAGTGGTAAGCAACATACCATCGTATAGTACCGACAGTGTGGTACAGATGACTTTTGCCCATATTTTCAATATCACCAACCAGGTTTCGCACTATGCTTCTGAGGTCAGGGCGGGCCGATGGAGTCGTAATGCCGACTTTTGTTATTGGGATACGCCGTTGCATGAACTGGCCGGACGTACACTCGGTATTGTGGGATTGGGACACATCGGCATGCGTGTGGCACAGGTTGCACACTGTTTGGGCATGGACGTTTTTGCCTTTACCTCAAAGGGTAAAGACCAGTTGCCGGCAGGTGTCCAAAAGACAACACTGAGGGACTGATGGGCTTTTTCGGACATTCTCACGCTCCACTGTCCGCTTTCGCCCGATACTTATCACCTCATTAACGAAGAACGCCTGCGTATGATGCGCGAAGGCTCTGTACTTATCAATACAAGCAGAGGAGCGCTTGTTGACGAAAAAGCGGTGGCCGATGCCCTTGCTCGGGCCATTTGTTGGCTTATGGTGCCGACGTCATGTCGAAAGAACCGCCCCTTGCCGACAATCCTCTCCTGTCACAACCCCATGCTTATATCACCCCTCACATTGCATGGGCAACTTTTGAAGCCCGCCAACGGCTCATGAAAATTGCCGTTGAAAATGTAAAAGCCTTTTGTTGAGGGACAGCCGCAAAACGTAATATAATGCTGTATACCGACCCTGTTATCGTGCATCATGCGCAGCAAATCATTGAGATTCTGGGTACACTGGCTTTTGCTATCTCTGGTATCCGGCAGGCTGCCTTTTAAGCATTACGACTGGTTTGGAGGCTTCGTCTGCGGCTTTGCTGTTGCTATTGGCGGAGGTACACTACGCGATGTCATGCTGGGTGTGATACCGTTCTGGATGACGTCGCCCATGTATATTCTGTGTACATTGCTTGCACAGGCTATTGTTATTTTGTTTTCACGATATATGAAGAGGCTTGATAATACGTGGTTTGTGTTTGATACACTGGGACTGGCGCTATTTACAATTGCCGGTATACAGAAAAACGCTTCAATGCGGACATCCGTTTTGGGTAGCCATTATTATGGGTTGTATAACAGGTGCCGCCGGTGGCGTTATACGTGATGTGCTTTTGAACCGCCCCCCTGTTATCTTTTCAAAAGAGATTTACGCCATGGCCAGCATTGCAGGAGGCCTGCTTTACTGGGGGCTTTTTATGCTTCATGCAAATATTGCCATCACGGTAATTGCAAGTTTTCTGCTTGTAGTAACCATTCGGTTTGTGGCCGTGCGATACCATATTTCGCTTCCCGTGCTGCGATAACCCCTGTAAACATGCCGCTTATATGAGCGTATGCCCCGTATCATTACGATACGGGGTATTTTTAATTACGGTTTTAAGGTCGTTGTCCGACGGTCGTCAGCAGCGCGTACGGCGGTTGTCGTATACATGTGATGACGGCCGTCAACAGTGCTGCTGACGGCCGCCATACAACAAACATAACATGGTAAACGCACATGCCTTACGCTATAATAACAGATAGTTTGTTATGTTATCTGTTTGAGAATTAAGCGTATATGTTATTTATTTTTAAAGTTTTTATAATATTGATATAACCCGTATGTTGTTGCTGTATTATCGTGGGCTTATCCGATACCTGCATGGCCGTGAATGAAAAAGTTTTGTCATCATGAAGAATAAAAGCACTATCTTTGTTCCAGTCGCTAGTAACTTTGCAGAGTATAGCACAATTGCTTAAGGTTTAGAAAATATAAATCATTATATAATGAAGATTTCATATAAATGGCTTAAGGAATATGTCGATTTTGACCTGACGCCACAAGAAACTGCCGATGCGCTTACGTCAACAGGTCTTGAAGTAGGGGGCTCTTGATGAGGTACAGGCTAAAAAGGCGGTTTAAAGGGTTTGTTTGTAGGTAAGGTTCTTACTTGCGTAGCACACCCGAACAGTGACCATTTGCATGTAACAACAGTTGATTTAGGCAAGGGTGAGCCTCAGCAAATTGTATGCGGCGCTCCCAATGTAGCAGCAGGGCAGAAGGTGATAGTGGCCGATTTAGGCTGCGTTCTGTATGATGGTGATAACGAGTTTGCCATAAAAAGAGCAAAACTGCGTGGTGTTGAGAGCTACGGTATGATATGCTGCCGAAGACGAAATAGGCGTAGGCACCGCATTACGATGGCATTATTGTGCTTCCTGATACAGCTATTCCGGGAACACCTGCCGCCGAATATTATCACCTTGAAAGCGACTGGATCATCGACATTGACATTACGGCGAACCGTGCCGACGCTCTGAGCCATTATGGTGTAGCACGCGATTTATATGCGTGGCTGGTGCAACGTGGTTACAAAACAAGCCTGCACCGTCCTGATTGCTCAGCTTTTTCATGTTGATACGAGAGCTTGCCCATTGATGTTGAAATTGAAAACCACAAGGGCTTGCAAGCGATATGCCTGGTAAGCATAACTAACTGTGAGGTAAGGGAAAGCTCCTATGTGGCTTCAGGAAAAAAACTGAATACCATTGGCCTGCGCCCTATTAATAATATTGTTGACATCACTCAACTATGTGATGATGGCCTCATGGACAGCCCATGCATTGCTTTGATGCGTGATATGGTTAAGGGCCATAAGATAGTAGTTCGCACACAGCCTGAGGGAACAAAATTTGTTAGCACTTGATGGCGAAGAGCATGTTTTTGGGTGCGCACGACCTAAGCATTTGTAATGCCGAAGAGCCTATGTGTATAGCAGGTATCTTTGGCGGGAAGGGCTCAGGAACCCATGAAACTACGAAGAACGTGGTGTTGGAGTCGGCCTATTTCCACCCTACATGGATTAGAAAAAGTGCCCGTCGTCACGGCTTGAGCACCGATTCGAGCTTCCGTTTTGAGCGTGGTGTTGATCCTAACGGCACTATTTATGCGCTGAAACAAGCAGCAATTTTGTGTCAACAGCTTGCCGGGGGCAAGGTTAGCATGCAGATTCGTGGACGTATCCGGAGCCATTACCCGATTTTGACGTTAATTTGAAATACGAATATTGCGACCGTTTAATTGGCAAGAAACTGGGAGCTGATACCATTAAGAGTATTGTTACATCGCTTGAAATGAAGATTAAGCACGAAGATGCAGAGGGACTAGAACTTGATGTGCCCGCTGTGTAGATGTACAGCGTCCGTGCGATGTGGTTGAGGACATATTACGTATATATGGCTATAATAACGTTGAAATTCCAACGCAGCTTAGTCGTCGCTACCGTGCAGAACGAACAGGACCGTGAACATAAAATTGAAGGTTTAGTTTGTGAACAGCTTGTAGGTTGCGGCTTTTAACGAGATACTTAACAACTCGCTTACCAAGTCGGTATACTATGATCACAACGAGTTTAATGCTTATCCATGGAACAATACGGTAAAGGTGATGAACCCATTGGCGCCGATTTGGGCGTGATGAGACAAAACCATGGTGTTCGGTGGCCTTGAATCGCTGGCACGAAATATTAACCGGAAGCGTGTCAACCTGAAATTTTTGAACTGGGTAACGTTTATCGTTATACACCTGAAAAGGATAATGGTGACGAGATGGTTCGCGCCTATTCGCAGGAAAGTAGGCTTGCTTTTGTGGATAACAGGTAAGCGAGTACAGGGAAGTTGGGCACATGCTGACGAAGATACTTTCTTTTTACGAACTGAAAGCGTATGTAGAAAACGTCTTCACAAGGGTAGGAATACCGGCAGGTATCATTGTAGAGAGCAATACAGATAACAATATTTTTGCTCTATGGCCTGACGCGATGTAATAGGTGGCAAGTTACTGGTTGAATTTGGTAAGCTTTGCAAAGAAGGTTACACACCGCTTAGGGCATAGAACAAGATGTTTATTATGCCGAGATAAACTGGGACGAACTGATGAAGGACACAAAGAAAAATAAGGTGGAATTTAAGGAATTGAGCAAGTTCCCATCGGTTAGTCGTGACCCTGCCTGCTGATAAACAATAATGTTGAGTTTGCAGACATTGTTCAGATAGCACGCCAGACAGAAAAGAAACTCTTTGAAGAAGGTTGAGCTATTTGACGTTTATACAGGTAAGAATCTGCCCGAAGGCAAGAAGAGTTATGCCGTTAACTTCATCCTGAAGACGAACAGCGTACATTGAACGATAAGCAGATAGATGCCATTATGCAGAAACTGCAGCACAATTTGATTACGAAATTGGGTAGAATTGCGATAATTATATCATATTTAAATACAAATTTAATCATATACTTTTCAAAACAATGGGAAGAGCATTTGAATATCGTAAGGCTACAAAGCTCAAAAAGATGGGGTCACATGGCCCGCACATTCACCCAAGTTAGGTAAGGAAATTGCCATCGCTGTTAAGGCAGGTGGTCCCTGAACCTGAAAATAATCCGCGCCTTCGAGCCATTATTGCTACCTGCAAAAGGGAAAATATGCCCAAGGATAACATAGCAAGAGCAATAAAGAACGCGATGGGAAAGGACACCAGCGACTATAAAGAAGTTACCCTATGAAGGATATGGACCTCATGGCGTTGCAGTGCTGGTAGACACACTTACCGACAATACGACACGTACTGTAGCCGATGTACGCTCAATCTTTAACAAGTTTAGCGGTAACTTAGGTACAACAGGTTCTTTGAGTTTTCTTTGATCACAAAGCTGTTTTTACATTTAAGCAGAAGGACGACATTGATATGGACGACCTTATACTTGATATGATTGACTTTGGTGTAGAAGAAGACTTTGATGTTGACGACGAAGAGGGGTGAGATAACCATATATGGAGCTCCGACAAGCTTTAAGCGAAATTCAGAAACATCTTGAAGAAAAACGGCTTTTGAAATTACCTCTGCTGAGTTTTACCTATATTCCGAACGACCTGAAGGATGTAAACGATGAGGAGCGTGAGACCATTGATAAAAATGGTTGAGAAATTAGAAGAATTTGATGATGTACAAAACGTGTACACCAACATGAAACCCCTCGGAAGAGGACGAAAGCGAAGAATAAACTATTTTGACAATCAACCTTCCTTATTATATAATAAGGTGTAAAGAGTGGGTTGTTATGATAAAAATAACCATCATCAAATGACAATGATGTCATGATGATGGTTATTTAATTGAAAGCAAATCTGCTAAAACAGTGAAGATTTACTTTTTATACTGTTTTGATGTAAAGGTATTTTCGAGTAGAACATTTCCTTACTCCCTGACCTGAAGATGTAATGGAAGCTGAATCCTGCGTCTTTATAAACCTTTGCCGAGGTGTTTTCTTTTAGCTGTTTGAGCAAAGCATCGGTTATTTCTTTTGTTTTTTTCCTTTATAATATCGGCATTGTCGGCCTTGTCGACGAGGGTAAAGTAATAATTAAAGGTATGTGTTGAACGGTCATACGTAAGGCTGTCAGTGCGCTGCATGTCCCGAACGGGAGTAGGGCAGAAGTCGTTCGGTATAGTCTTTTGTGTATTTTTCGGCCCTGTCGTCGAGAGTCTCATGATGACATGCGCACAAAACATACACTTAATAATGGAAGCAATATATTCCTTTTTATCATGATCATATTGTGAGTTATGTTTTATGCAAAGTTATTAAAAATATGTAGTTGACGTTTTAATTATCCTATCTTTTTTTATTACCTTTGCTTGTAAAAGCATATTATTTTACATGCATGGATAAGATTAGAAACTTTTTGTATTATCGCCCATATAGACCATGGTAAGTCAACTTTGGCTGACCGTATGCTGGAGTATACCAAAACAATTAAGATTACGGAAAACCAGATACTTGACAACATGGACCTTGAACGTGAACGGGGAATTACCATTAAGAGTCATGCCACAGATGGAATATGAACAGAATGGAGAAAAATATATTTTCAATTTAATTGATACTCCCGGACATGTTGACTTTTTGAGTGATGAGGTGTCGCGAAGCATAGCTGCATGTGAAGGTGCGCTTCTTGTTGTTGATGCAACACAGGGAGTTCAGGCCCAGACCATATCAAACCTCTATCTTGCCATTGACCATGATTTGGAGATTATTCCTGTAATTAATAAAATTGACATGCCAAATGCAATGCCAGAAGAGGTTGAAGACGAGATAGTTGACCTGATAGGCTGTGACCCTGACGACATTATTCATGCAAGTGGAAAGACAGGAGAGGGAGTGCCTGAGATATTAAAGGCGGTTGTCGAGCGCATACCTGCTCCTGCAGGTGATAAGGATAAGCCGCTCCAGATGCTTATTTTTGATTCTATTTTTAATTCATTTCGTGGCATTATTGTTCTTGGTAAGGTAGTTAACGGTACTATACGTAAGGGCGATAAAGTGAAGTTTGTTCAGACCGGTATGGGAATATACCGCTGATGAAGTGGGTGTTTTAAAGATGGATCTTGAGCCTCGGAAAGAGCTTTCGGCTGGAGAAGTGGGCTACATTATTTCAGGTATTAAGAATGCTACTGAGGTAAAAAGTGGGTGATACGATTACGCACATTGAGCATCCTTGCGATAAAAGCTATTGAAGGGTTCCAGGAGGTAAAACCCATGGTTTTTGCAGGCGTATATCCTATTGACCCCTGCCGACTATGAGAATTTACGCATGTCCTTAGAGAAGCTTCAGCTTAACGATGCAAGTCTTACTTTCTCACCAGAGAGTTCACAAGCATTAGGCTTTGGTTTCAGATGTGGCTTTTCTGGGACTTTTGCACATGGAAATTGTGCAAGAACGATTGGACAGAGAGTTTAATATGGAGGTAATAACCACGGTACCTAACGTATCGTATATGGTGTATACCAAGCAGGAGAGGCACTTGAAGTGCACAATCCGAGCGGACTTCCTGATCAGACAGAGATTGACCATATTGAAGAACCGTATATAAAGCTTCAATAATTACATCGGCAAACTTTTATTGGTCCAATTATGACACTGTGCTTAGACAAGCGTGGTGAGCTTATAGATCAGCAATATGTATCGGGTAATCGTATTGAACTTAACTTTTACATGCCGTTGGCCGAGATTGTAATCGACTTCTATGATAGCTTAAATCTATTTCTAAAGGGTATGCCTCGTTCGACTATCATATTGACAGCTATCGCCCGTCAAAGTTGGCAAAAGCTTGATATACTGTTGAATGGTGAGCCTGTTGATGCGCTTTCGTCGCTTATTCATCAGGAAAAATGCTGTGACAATGGGCCGCCGAATGTGAGAAATTAAAAGATTTAATACCGCGTCAGCAGTTTGATATTGCTATTCAGGCAGCGATAGGTGCAAAAGATTATCGCCCGCGAAAACGGTGAAACAAGTGAGGAAAGATGTGCTCGCCAAATGCTATGGAGGCGACGTTAGCCGCAAGCGTAAGTTGCTTGAAAAGCAGAAAAAGGGAAAGAAGCGCATGAAGCAGATTGGCAATGTACAAGTACCTCAGAAAGCTTTCCTTGCAGTTTTAAAGTTAGATTAAACATCTTTACTTAACAATCTAATTGATTATATAGTAACAATGAAAGAGCTACAAAACACGACGAGAGACATTGCGCGAGAACTTGCACGCAAGTACAGTACGATGACACATGAAGAACTGGATGTTTTGGAGAGTATCTTAGTTCCCAAAAAGTTTGTAAAGGGGGAGATGATACTTGAGGAAGGTGATATTTTGCGAGAGTATTTATTATATAGATAAGGGACTTGTTCGTCAGTTTTATTTTAAGAATGATAAGGAACTTACAGAGCATATTGGCTCTGATGGCGAAATTTTTCAGTGCATAGAAAGCCTGTTTAAGGAACAGCCTACGAAGCTTCAGGTACAGGCTATCGAAACAACAATGGTATATATGTTACCTAAACGTCGGCTCGAACAGGTGGCCCTTCATAATGTGAACATCCAAATTCTTTTATCGGAAAATATTGAAGAGAGCCTCATCATTTCACAAATCCATGCCGATTTGCTCCGATTTGAAAACAGCACAAAAACAGGTATCTGCGGTTATGTAAAATGAAACCACAGGTTGTTTTGCGCGCTCCTTTTGGTATATATTGCAAGCTATTTGCAGATGACACCGGAGACATTGAGCAGGGTCAGGGCTTCATCTCTTTAGACATTTTGTTATATAGCTTCATTGTCAAGTCTGTAACTTATGCTGAAGTTCTTTATAACACATGATAAAAATGCTCATTTCAATCGATATGATTCGATGAAATGAGCATTCATTATTTTATCCAAATCTATTTTATATGATATTTTTTTATCCCCTTTTATGCTTCACCATTGAGATGAAAAAGCAACGATTTTGCCAATATTTAAATCTATAAGGGTATTTCCAAACGCTATACCACCGTCACAAACATGATATACGTGTTTTTGTAGTCTTTCGCCAATGCTTTTTCCCATCTAAAGGAAACTCTTGTGCTTTCTAAATTAATTAAAACCATAATATGTCCATTTTCTTTATAGGCAATATATTGTTTAAAAATATCTTTTAATGGTAAAGGCTTACGTATTTCTATCTCTCTTCACCCGTTTCTTTCCCTCGTTTATCTAATTTAATAAGGCGAATGGTGTCGCTCCACCACGATTGACATACTCTGTAAGAATAAGCTTAGCCTTTTTCCTGCTCTTGTTGTGTCATTCGATGATAAGTTTTACTGGTTCCAAACGTCTCATTAAAGCCCTCTTTCGAAAGCACGTAATCAAGAGAATCAAGGGAAGATTTAATCGGTTTATTCTGAATTCACTGAAACCAAATTGTATTTTTTTATGATTGCTGTTACATGCCGTCAAAGACAACAGTATCAATATAGAAATAAGTAATATTTTCATTGTAGCATAACCATTAATTAAATAGCGTAAAATATTATTTACTAACATTTTACGCTATATTAATTTATAAATATGTTAGCGATAATCATTCCTCTATGTACCAAAAAGGAATATCTGTGATTTATCTCACAATCACTTTTTTTAGTAGTTATTCCTTCTTTAATAATGTATATTCCAGAAGCAGACATATCGTTAACACGTGTACCAGAAATTGTAAATATCTGACGATTATGTGTGTTTTCGCTATTCACTGCATTATAAATTCCATTAGTAACTTGAGCATTTTCAACCGTTATATTGTCAATAATAACCTCCGAAGCTGTACCATGGAATATACCATCAAAAACGAATTTGGATTTTCTGATTGTTTGATTGTAATTTTATTGGGAGAATAATCTCACGCCATTCAGCTTTATCTCCTTCAGCATTTAATGAAGAGAAAATACTTGTCCATGCTGTATCGTCATGCTTAACCAATACTTTTAATTCGTCTTTCATACCCTCAAAAGGGATAAACCAGTAATGAAACTTCAAGGTAACACTATCTTTTCCCATAACGTTTATATGTGGAGAAATAAGACTTTCTGTTTGTCCCTCCTCACAATAACCATAAAAAGACATGCTGCCAAACCACCATCGTTATCCTGTGGTTCTGTATTTAGTGTTTCATCGGTAGGAAAAATAATAAGTGGATGCAGTGTTGGGGAACATCCATGCCTTATATGTATAATATTCGTTATTTTGTGTTGTAGTGGTGACCAGCCCTTATGGTCAAGTGAAGAATTTGAAAATGACTCTTTAAAAGGTAATACAGCTGGCTTCCCTACTAAAAACAGGGGCATGTCTACATCTTTAACGCTTTCACCAGCTATGTTTACAGCTGTCATGCGATAAGCAATACATGTTTCTTCTTCTGTCGCAGGCTTGTCAATATAACTATTTCCTTTGATTCCACGTGCAGCAACTTCTTCTGTACCATCAGCACTAATCCGGTACAAATTATATGATGTCATTTCAGGCTCATAGCTGCCACCGCGGCCACCTGTCGCAGGTTTCTGCCAGGTACTTTTTACTTGTTCACCCTCACTTTCACAAGTAAAATCTTCAGGTGCGCCTGGATAGTCAAGACCAACATATGTGCTTGCATCTACAAATCCGCTCTTCCCTTCAGTGCCTGAAATAGCGATTGCACGGAAATGGTAGGATTTATTCATTTCAAGTCCTTCATATTTCCATGTGTATGTTTTCCCAGGTTCTACATCTGTAAAGTCATGTACATCAACGTAATCAAAATATTGCTGTTTGAGTTGAATACGAATCGTGAGAGGTTTGTTCAATGCTTCGCCAGTTACTGCTGTATCAGGAGCTATAACCGAAAGGTCAATTGCATTAGTATTTGCATCTGCTGTTGTTGCGGTAAAGCTCTTAACAGGTGCTGGAGTTTTTACCTGTGTAGATATGTTCGTATGCTGTTTGGCTCACAAGATCATCAACATGAACTGTTAAAGCATATTCATAACTCTTGTCAGGCAGTACATTTGTATCAACAAATTTGAACTCTTTTCCTAATGCAGGCGATGTAATCCGCGCTAATTCTGTATCTGGCCACGGTGTGCCCACATCGTGCCGTTTAATTGAAAATGTACGAAATGTAAGGCAAATCATGTTGCTCATAAGTATCCCAATCATATTCAGTTGTAGTGGGTGCAACTGCGGTTATTGTAACAGTGTTATGTTCAGCATCGTATATCGCTTTCTGATGAATAGGTCGCTCTGGTTTAAGGTTTTTCGCCCATAGCCTGTACTGAGAAGGGTGAAAGAGAAAATGGCCGGTATGATTATTGCCAATAAATATTTAATTTTTGTCATATTTATATGATGGTTATTATTGAATTAAAGTAACCTATACCATAATAAGTATAGGTTACTATATTAATATTATTTGATTACCGTTTTTTACCGTTAATAATGTATACGCCTTTTCTTAAGTTTAGCAGGAATTTTCGTCCCCATGTAAACCCTTTCCCTGTTAATGAAAAATATTGATTTGCTTCTTTAGCTTTTTAATGAGATCGTTTCAATAGCATTGGGAATGGTTTCTATTATCTCTATATTATTGAGGAAAATAGCTGATTGTTTCTTTAGGACTAATTGCATGAAAGCCTACATGGTATACTCCATCTTTTTGATAGTGAAGGTAACGGAATGAGGAGTAGGGATATTATATTCAGGATGGACACTGTCTGCTATAATCTTATAATCGTCAACATTCATGCTTGCTCCTAATCCCACCGACATAATCTCTTCATAACGCTTTACATCGCGATAAGTATCAAATATAAGTTTGTATGTCTTGTTCTTTTGAAGATTAAGTCCTGGTGTAATAACCAATCGTTAGCATCGTTATTACTGCTACGATATACAGGTGAACCTTTTGAGTTTTCTCCCCATACAACCAGACTTCTCCACAAGGTATCCCCATAATACCCTGTCGGTTTTATCACCGTTTACATCAACAGAAGTATATTCGTCAAATGCTCCTGACCGTACAAAAATCCTCCTTATAAGGAATGTCATAGGCTGGGCCAACGGCTATTTTATTGCTGTAAGCTGTATCAGAAGATATTCCTCCATTGACAGCAACGATACCATATGAAAACTTTTTATATGAACTTGAATTAAGCGTTTCTTTGAAGAAATTTGTGTTGGTAACATTGCCAACAATCACACTGTCGGGATAACGAACTATGTTATACTTTATGTTGGTTGCATCCATGTAACCTTTATGTATAGTAGAGTCTGGTCTCATTCCAGGTAATAGTAGCTTGTCCATCGGTATAATTGAAACTTACATGAGTGGGTATCGAAGTTTTATCATATCCTATCCATTTTTCACATCGGCCTTTGGGCTTATCCCTGCTGTATTAGTTGTACGGACAGTGAATTCTTTTTCACAACCTTTTTCAATATGAACAGCAACGGGTACAGATATTTGCTCACCAGCATTACATGTTCCTTTTGATAAAGTATCTTTACCTGTTGTAACATTGTAAGCAAGTGTTCCTGTAAGAGGTTGACCAGTAGGTTTGTGAAGGGCTGTAAAAGTGATATAACCGTGTGATGAAGGCCTGTTAAACAGAGCCTTTACGTTTGTGGCTGCTGCCGGAGCATTATCCTCTGCCTCTGGTTTAGGAATATAAAAGGGCTACAACTTGTGCAAGCTCTGGGAACGTAACAATTAGTGTGGCCTTTACCTGTTGATGTGTTGATTTCGTAAAGTCCTGTTCTATATTCTTTTGCTTTTTATTATCCCAAAAAGATAGGCTGACCAATCACATCTTATTTGTTCGAGGATCGATGGTTGCACTTTGTACCCGGTCCTGAACTGTAAGTCCTTGTTCTCTTAATCCAAGGCTGCCTACAAGTGTTTGTTCTCCATTCTTTGTAATTTTGAAAAGACTTCCTCCTTCAGAAATTGCATACAGCTGCCCTTCATTACTGCAAGCCAGACCATAAAAATGCAGTATCTGGTTTTGAAATAAAAAGTTTGTTTATTTGTGTTGTAATCAATTGTCCCGAACTGATAGCCCTTATCAGTCATAAAAGAAACCATAAACAACACCATCTGTTGGGTCCTAGTCAAGTCGAAAGCCCTGAATGAACTACTAACGTCTTTTGGGAGAACCCCTGTAATTCCCAGGTCTTAGTATTATAGGTATACAATTGTGTATAGTAGAGTATGAATAATCATCAAAGTCATAAACTACAAAATGGTACAGTCCGTCAGAGGTTATAATTCCATTCCCGGTAGGGTAGAAGTTTAGACTTTTTCTTTGATTTCGACAACCAATTAAATTTAAAACCATCTGCTTTTTGCAGGAAAAGAATAAAACACCATACGGTTTTTGAGTATTCAGACATAGCATCCCAACTTGTCATTTCAATGATGTTTCCATACTTCTGGCACATAGTTGTTGGCATGAGAACAAGATATTGTCATTAGCATGATGGTAGTAAGTAGAATCTTTTTCATACGCAAAATAATAATAATTAGATAAATTAAACTAAAATACTAGTGCAAAATATAATAATTAATAACGAAATAAGCTAGATTATCTTTAATTTGTTATCAATTATAATAAATATATGTGTAAATTGAAATATAAATTTAAAAATAGAAGATGATAACGGGATATTTTATATTTTATCAAAAAGTTATTTTCCTCAATTTTTCTTGCTTTTCATTCATTATTATGCTTAAAACGAACAAAAATATGCCTATCGGGTATTATTTATTATAACCCGACAGGCAAACTAAGCTATTTAAGCGTATGTAAAACTATTTTACTACTTTTTGTATAGCTACCATTATGCGTAGTGATTTTTACGATATAAGCTGCACGAGGTAGGCTAAAAGCTTAGGTAATTCTGTCCCTGTGCCCATTTCTTTGCTACCAATACGCCACTTAAATTATAAAACCGAAACCTGTTGCAAAACCTGCTTGACGCAATTCTAACAGTCCGTCAACGAAACTAATTGATGCTGTTTCGCTCGTATGGTGAATACCATTCGTTACGTCATTCGGATAGGTATTGTATGGCCCATTAATAATTGAAACATAGAGAGGACTGGCTGTTTCAGGTCACAGATTTACATCTTTGCCATCAACTTTTCCCATTAATGCAACCTGATAGCGACGATTATTTATAATTTTCAGACTGCTTGCACGCAACCACCCACTAATAATTTGAACCGATTCATTGCTCGAATTCAGTTGAATTACAGAAGGAAGGTGTTTAATGTAATCTTACGGCCATCTTTTTGTATCAATAAGTTGGAGTATCGAAGAACCATTATAATCTACATTTTCTTTTCTTATAGACAATACAACCTATTTTAAATACATTGTTATAACGCATGTCAATATTCTCGCTTGGCATGCTTGCGCCCGAATTATCGCTTACAAAACCTAACACGTTAGCCAGCACGGCCGTCGCTTCTTCTTGTTCTAACACCTTCACAACTAGAAGCTCCCCATATTATAATTGCGCACGACACACTCTTCATTCGTATCTTTTTAATGATTGTTATACGTAATGAATAGTCGGCAGAAGCCATATCGTAAGGTAACTGCAGCGAAGTTTAACCTTAGTTGTAGCAAACTCTTCGAAATCAACAACGTTCTCAGTTGTAAAACTGGCTGCTACCGTTCCGTTGCTATCAATAAATTCAAGTTTAACCTTGCCGTCAAAGGGTAGACCATTCAGCTTTCTCAAAGCCAAACGAGCCTTATTTGTTCCACCCGCATAAAGTGGTTTCTCGAATGTTGGAGTAGCAAAGAGTTGGAAAGCAGGCGCAATTGAAGGCATTTCACGATAAATAATATTACCGTTTTTACCTCTATCACCATACGTGGGGCCTTCTTTATCTTTGTCCACGTTCCAAATTGGCCAGATTCATCGCGCACCCAGCTGCTATGGGTAATAACGATATGTGCCATCGGTTAAACCTGTAAAATCAAGCTTAAACTCAACATCTTCAACAATAAGACCACTTGGAGACATCTCGCCATTATAATCGGCATAACGCGATACCGTATATCCACCCACAGCATGATACGCTGACGGACAAGCGCGAACTAAAGAACCTTCGACTGAATAGATTCCAACGCCAAAGTCGCCACGGAAAGATTTTTGCACTCTGATTGGTAAAAATTCTTGTACACGATGTGGCCTTCGGTGCTTATATTTGTAGGTGCATCACCCACAAAATGCATATCACCATCTATACCAAAAGCAATATTGGGTGCATTTGATCGCAACTGTTCATCAATAGGTTCAACACCTGCTTTCTTGGGATGAGCTGCACTAACCATTAGTTGCCTGTTAAAAAGACAATGGCCGACCGTTAAACTCTTGTCCGTAGTAGTCAAACTGAGCGCATAAAGCGAATAATATCCATCAGCCTGACCGCTCCAACCAAAGTTCATGTGCACCAAACCCTCGCGATCAAAACCATCTACTACCCATGCGTGGCCGCTGGTACTGTATTTTGTAAATCCCTGAAATATAAAGTGGAAAGCCTTTTCGAAGCTCGCTCTGTATAATCTCAAGGAAGTGTGAAGTGCCTTCATCTATCTTGCTTATTGTGGCTACATCATAATCAAAATTATCGTGTAGTGCCTTTGCTGCCGAATAGTTTGAAGCACTACTGGCGGCATGAGTATATTGCATGTATACCGAAATACCTGCATCGTTCATCAATAATGCAACTGCATCAGCTTGCACAGAGGTATAAGTACCTGATGAATAATCGGCAACATCTGTGACCACTTATACTCTGATTGCGAGAAGTCGGCCGAACGTACGCTCTGATCGGTTGATAATGGTATAGCTATTCTGCCCACGCTCACGCTTAGGGCCACTGATGAAAAATACATCAACTGGGCCATAGCTGCTGCCACACAGCCCGTTACATAACCCTGTTTTTTTATTAAAAGGTTCTCTTTGTCCCCAGCGCGATTTTAAAAGAGGCTTTACCTCATCGCTCACTGAACGTGGGGCGAAAGCACGCGTTTTGGCAGCAGGGGCTTGTTGAAGCTCTTCATAAGCCTCGTCGATAGTTTTGCAACAAGAAACGTGCTTCGAGGTTCAAGCTTGTAGTATCTAAAGAGCCATTGTGGCTATAACTCTAACACTTCGCCCATGGCATCATTGCCTCGAAACAATAACAAAGCCCTTACCTTGAGCATCATTATAAATATAGTAAGGCGAAGTGGAGGGCGCCTTTGCTGCACGCATCTTCACGTTTCGCTGTACCTGTTTATCTACATGAACGTAGCGTTTTGCAATGTCAAGTGCCGCAGAAGGCGTTATCACCTTTGCCACTACTTGTGTAGCAAAACAATAGAAGCGTAAGTAAAAAGCAGTATTTGAAAGTTTATGAAATAGCTTATTGTCGCCCATATGGGTTGATTTTTGCAACTCGTCTTAATACCATTTTAATTAATTATCATGAAGTTTTTATCAGAATATACTGTGGTTTTATAATTGATTACCAATCAATTATAAACCTATTCTCTTCTTAATTACGAACTACAAAGTTACTCATTTATTTTTGTTTTCAGTACCTTTTCAAGTTATTCTCGCACAATGAGAATTAAAAGCTGGTTATTTATTCTTGAAAGAAGCCAGAATACAACGTTTAAGATTCCAATGAGTTTCGGAAAGGTTTAGTTGTTTGCATATAGCTATATTCCTACTTCTGTTCGGGCAATTTACACGTTGATTTTGCGATTAGCCCATTAATCGTATTACGATTACGACGTAAACGCATCGTGATTACGTCGTAAACGTGTTGCCTTTACATCGTAATCGCATTGCGAAAAAGCCCTGTAATCGAGAAATATTTATTTCACAATAAATGACTGAAAACCAATATAATATAAATATCATTTTGTCATTACGTCATAATCGATATTCGATTACGACGTAATCGTAACACCACAGTGAAAACTGGCAAACGTTATGACAAATAGGGTAGAAGAGCGAATACTGTCAACAAGAATACCATCAAGAACAGGAGAACTCAGTTTATATATATTCCACTTCAAATTCATCTTCATACAATTTATACCAATAGATAAGTGTTTTTGCGGAATAATCGCTCCATAATCAATAAAACTAACTATATTTGCATTGAGTGTTATTTACAATGAATATTACGCATACATGGCGATATTCAGATAAATTAAATCGTAAAAATAATTTAAAAACATGTTTGAACATATTGCAGATTTCACAGCTTGGGCCAATTTTTAACAGGTATTTTTCATCGGTTACATCGCTAATCGCATTATGAGTGGCGAAGGAAAAAGGGTGCTGTATGAACCTTTTTTATCGGTATTGTGGCAGCTATGCAGGCACATTTATCAGCCACTTACTAAATATAGAACTATTTTGGCACGGGCTATCTCACGAATTTTATCTTCTGTGTTCTTGACGCCGTCAGCGGTACTATGGATTTGGAAAAAGCTTTTTGATTAATGTCTACTATTTCATTATCCAGTCTAAATATATGGACAAAATAGATACAACAAATATGTGCTCGCATTTGCAAAAAGAAGCTTTTCGATGAAGAAGGAGTATATAACCATATTTGGAAAGCAATTCAAAATGATGACGAGTTAACTGCAGTGGTTCGCTCACGACAACTACATATCTATCGCAATGCTAAAAAGTATTAGTGCTTGCTGGTAAGGCTGCACCAAAAAATCATTCGAGATGATAAAATTTGTAAGATGATGAGATAAATAAGAAATCTCATACAAGAAAACCAGAGTAAATGAAAATACTATTATATTTTATTCCTTCTTATTTTTTTCTTTGTGAAGCAAAACTAATGCGAAGCAAATAAAAAACTTCCATGTAATAAGCTATAAGAAAGTAGATTGCGGCTATCAATATTCTACTGATATTATTAAATGGAAAGGAAACTATTACAGTCCTTATTTATATGAAGAGTATAAAAGGAATAATTTCGAAAGTAGGAATTTACAAAAAGTGAAGGAATTTTTGTTTTATTCACACGCTGACTTAATTAAGGATAGCTTACTACGAAATTATTTATCTTTAGCATTAAAAGAAATATCTATCTTACTATATATAATAGATAAAGGTAGAAAATATAAAGTAAATTTCTACCAGCATAAATATTATTGGAATTCTGATAAAAAGCTTAAAGTATACATTATTGATAATAACAAAACACCATAATATTAGTTTAAGAAGTATATTTTATATCTTGAAATAGTCAGTTTGAATAGATAAATGATGCAAGACATGCATTGTTTTTTGAGTATCATAAGTGCACAATACATTATCCTTTTCTTTGTATAACTTTGCAACTAAGTTGCAACAAAATATAGTTTTTCTTTGATCCATATAAAAGTTATAAGCTATGTTTTTGGGATTATATTGCAAATTTCTACGACTTCTTTGAGAATCTATACAACAGCAAAGTTAATCGAGAACTGTGTATAAAGGTTGCAGAAAAATATCTTATAATGATAACGTATTGGAATGTGCATGTGGTACAGGAATGATTAGTGTTCACATTGCAACTAAATGCAGAAGTCTTGTCGCAACAGATTTTTTTCGCAAGGAATGCTTGCAAAAAGTAGAAAAAGATGCAAGAAAATAAAGAATATTAGAGTTGAAAAGGCCAATATTTTGCAGCTTGAATATCCAAAATGAGTCATTCGATAAGGTAGTTGCAGCAAACGTAATTCACTTATTGATCAACCAGACATTGCAATATCCGAGTTAATTAGGGTATGTAAGAAAGGTGGGCAAATTATTATTCCAATATACATTATAACGAAAGAGCGTGCAATATCCACAATATTTATTAGGCTTATAAACCACTTCACCAAAACATTTCTGTATCAGTTTAATGAACAAAGCTATAAAAACTTCTTTAAAAACTGGGCTATTCACAAATAGATTTTGAAGTAATTAATGGCAGAACTGCATGTTGTATTGTTGTTATCACAAAAATAATTTATACAACTAAAGATAGTGTAAAAATATTACGAATAATCTGTTTTAAATAATAGATATAATATAAAAAGCCTCATTTGCCGATACAAAAATGAGAGAAAATATTATTTAACGTCTCCTGAGGTGAATTTGTCCACCTGTAATATCAGCAAGTTCTGAAAGACAAATACGAAGATCTTCGGCAAGAAGATCGCCAGATATATCAGAGGTAAGACCAATAATAACCTGCTGAATACTTTCATGAGCGCGAGAAAGGGCTTCGTAGTGACGAGCTGAAGTTATTATAACACTATTCTCATTTATTTCTGGAATATCTGCTGCCTGGTAAATACAATCCTCAAGTTCTTCAATACCTAAACCCAATTTAGCAGAAATAAATATTGGATTTAAAGTCTTAATACCATTAAAGGAAGAAGACATTGAAGATTTATATTGTTTTATATCACTTTCACTGATTCCTGATGTTGGGTTATCTGTATGTAATTTATCAGAAATCTTATCAATTTTATTAATAACAGTAAGCAATGTCTTACCTATACAACGACTTGTAATATCTTCAAGCTCTTGTTGTGTAGGATTGGCATCAAGTAGCCATAAAACAATTGCAGCTTCTTCGAGTTTCTGAAAAGCTTTTTGAATACCCAGTTTCTCTATTGTATCCTGAGTTTCACGAATTCCAGCAGTATCAATAAAACGGAATGTAACACCTTTAATATTAGTAGTATCTTCTATTACGTCACGTGTGGTTCCATCAATATTACTAACTATTGCCTTTTCTTCATGCAATAAGCGATTAAGAAGTGTCGATTTGCCTCACATTTGTTTTTCCTATGATAGCAACCGAAATACCTTTGCTTTAACGCATTCCCAGTCTCAAAACTACGAGTAAGAGTTGTAATACGCTCATCTATTTTTATTGCAAGCTCTTTTAATTCTCCGCGATCAGCAAATTCAAGTTCCTCATGGTCGCTAAAATCAAGCTCTAATTCAAGTAGAGAGGTCATCTTTAACAGTTGTTCTCTAAGTTTTGACAGTTCACTGCTAAAATGACCTTTCAATTGACTTAGTGCCATTTGATGAGTAGCCCTATTCGATGCAGAAATTAAATCGGCAACAGCCTCAGCCTGACTAAGATCCAATTTGCCATTCAAATATGCTCTTTTCGTATATTCCCCAGGTTCTGCCCTGACGTGCTCCTGCTACAATAAGCGTATGCAGGACCTGCTGAAGGATATATTGGCTACCATGACAACATATTTCAGTTACGTCTTCACCTGTATAACTATGAGGAGATTTAAAAACCAAAACAACCACATCATCAATATCATGACCGTCCATATCATGCAAAACACCATAATGAATGGTATTGGGCTTCGCTTCTTTTAAAACAATATTGAGATAGGGTAGAGCTGTTTTCTGTGAAAACCTTATCCGTAATTTCCAAAGCATTTGAACCAGAAAGCCGAATAATTCCGATAGCTCCTCCCACAGGAGTGGCAAGTGCACAAATAGTATCTGATGAAATCATAGAAGAAATGACAAAGTTATTAAAACTGCCATAATAAAATGGCAGTATTAATTTATGGTATTAAAAAGATAGTTAAATGCGATCAAGAACCCGAATTATCAGCCCATCAATATTATTTTTATAATTTGAATTTACCTTATGAGCGCGTCTGTTGGCAATAACCATACAACATGTTATAGCTTTATGCCCCATCAATGTACTTAATCCAGCAAGGGCCGAACTCTCCATTTCGAAGTTTGTAATTTTCAAATTTTTGTATTCAAAAATCTTCAATTTTCTGATTTAATTCAGGATCCATAAGGGGCAATCTAAGCTTACGACCTTGCGGACCAAAAGAAACCTCCACAGGCAATTGTTACACCGCGTACCATATCGTCAGCTGCAATACGCTCAATTAATTCAGAGTCTGCTGTGGCAACATAAGGATTACCTATTTTGTCATTCCATTTAACCTGTGTCTTAAATTCGTTCTCAAAATCAAGATCTGAAGCTTCATCACGACCAGCATAGAAATTTAACAGGCCATCAAAGCCTATACTTTTTACACTGGCTACATAAGTTCCTGTGGGGTATTGAGTTGTAATCCACCGCACGTCCCGATACGTACAAGTGTTAATGATTTATGGTCAGGCTTTTTCTGTACGAGTTGAAAAGTCAATATTTGCCAATGCATCAAGTTCATTTAACACAATATCTATATTGTCACAGCCGATGCCTGTCGACACACAAAGTGATACGTTTACCCTTATATGTTCCTGTTATAGTACGAAATTCTCGACTTTCTACTTCGCATTCTTTCGTCTCAAAATGTGAAGCAAACCATGCTAACACGTCCAGGATCACCTACCAATATTACTTTATCAGCTAACTGTTCAGGTTTTAAAATGAAGATGAAAAATAGAACCATCACCATTTATAATTAATTCAGACTCGGCAAAAATAGTTATTCGTAGACTTATTATTTGTATTCATTTTCAATATTCCTTATTCTTTTTCTATTGCAATTTGTTCTAATTTTTGTTTTTGAATCAATTGTTCTTCCTTTATAATTATTGGATATAGTTTTTCCCTCATAGAAGAGTCTGACTCATATTGTATTCTCTGCTTTTGCAGTTGCTGCTCTTCTTCTGTTATAATTTGTTTGATTTCTATTAACTGTTTATACAATGTACGACTTTCGTCCGACTTAAAATCGTCAACCGATCTTATAATCTGCTTATCGTTAATAATAAAAAATTAATATTATTCTTATTTTGTTGTTTTCTTATTTTTGTACGTATGTTTTTAAGGCGCAGCATAGCAGTCTGGCGGTTTCCAAACTTCCAGGTATCTTTAATGCTCTTAATATCGGCATACGATTTTTAACATGGCATTACTTAGTCCATCCACTTCAAAAATTCTGTCTTACGCTTGTAGGTACAAAGGTATACACGCATACTTTACCTTCGGGCTGACGACGATCAGTTACCAACCACCCTAATGAATCAAGGTCGTCAATAACTAAAAGATAATCATTTGCAGGTGAATTAAATGGCAAACCATAATTTTGTGGTTGCAACCAAATACCTTTATCCGAGTCGAAGCTTGTCATAAATATATCCCTGCCCCCTATCGATGACGGGCCATCTGCCGAGAAATAGAGAGTTATACCGTCAGATGCCAGGAACGGATAGTTTTGTAACAGATACTCTTTATTATCTAAACCAGGCAATTTCTCGGCTAAACTCCATGACTTTCCTGTTGCAGTTTGTGTCTTTAATAAAGTTATAGCAGTATCACCATCGGCGATAAACTTACGATCGTCTAATTCATTCTGATATTCCAATAAATATGAACTATTGGGGCGAAACTTTATTTGACCTAAGTCTGAGGGTAGGGAACAGCCTGAAGAAATTGTTCTTTATCAACAACCACACTGTCAATAAACATTACTTTAGCAGTAGACTGCAACATTGATTCGTATAATTTATTGACAGAAACGGCTGGCTGTGTCTTGGGTTTAGCAATGATATTCTTCTTTTTACGATTAGCTAACGATATAGTAGATGATAATATCATAAAAAGAAAGAAATATCTTATGTATTTCATGTTTGTCATACTACTGTTATTTAGTCAACTAGTTGCTTTTGCCATATTAGCAGCAGCCCTTCTCCCGTCTCCCATGGCAAGAATAACGGTTGCACCTCCGCGCACAATGTCACCACCTGCATATATATTATCACGATGAGCACATATTTTCATTTACGACAATTGTATTTTTGCGCCCTAACTCCAGGCCTTCAATACTTTTTCGGTACCAGTGGGTTGGGAGAAACTCAACGGCTACTATCACTTGGTCGCAGTTAATAGTAACTGTTTTTACCTGTCGAAACAGACTTGCGACGTCCTGATTCATCTGCTTCGCCTAATTCCATTACATCTAATACACGCAGCCTTTACATGACCATTTTCATCTGCTAAGTATTCTTTTGGGGTTGTGAAGTGTTAGGAATCGTATACCTTCTTCTTTGGCATGTTTTACTTCTTCCAGTCAGGGCAGGCATTTCTTTTTCACTTCTCCGGTAAACTAATGTTACATCAGCACCGAGGTCGTTTTGCAGTTCTTACAGAATCCATAGCTGTATTTCCGCCACCAACAACAATTACTTTTTACCAATATTAATCGAGGTGTCTGAATGTGGATTCGCAGCATCCATTAAGTTAACACGGGTAAGATACTCGTTCGATGACATTACGTTAATAAGATTCTCTCCGGCAATACCCATAAAATTAGGCAAACCTGCACCCGAACCTACAAAAAAATCCACAGAACCCCTCCTTTTTCTAATTCTTCTATGGTTATGGTTTTACCCACAATAGTATCTGTAAAGAATTTAACTCCTGCTCGTCGAAGATTATCAATTTCAACATCTACAATATGGTTGGGCAATCTAAATTCTGGTATTCCATATTTTAAAACGCCTCCAATTTCATGCAATGCTTCAAATACATATACGTCAAATCCACGTTTTACCATATCACCGGCAAAAACTTAATCCTGATGGTCCGGAACCAATAACAGCTACTTTTTACCATTAGATTCTGTTTTTCTGAGGCGCCGAAACTTGTCCGCTCTCACGCTCATAATCTGCTGCAAAGCGTTCCAAATAACCGATAGCAACAGCCGGTGAGTTCATTTTCAAATGGATACACTGGCTCTCACATTGTTTTTCTTGCGGACAGACGCGGCCACAAACAGCAGGTAGGGCAGAGGTTTGCTTCAGCACTTTCGCGGCATCAATTATGTTTCCTCGTTCAATATTCTTAATAAAATCAGGGATTTGAATATTTACAGGGCAGCCTTTTACACATGAAGGGTTCACACAATCAAGGCAACGGCTCGCCTCTCGTATTGCCATTTCCCCGAGTCAACCCCTTATTTACCTCTTCTAACCGCTTTGTAGCCCGATAATCAGCGTCAAGTTCAGGCATCTTAACTCTTTCAATACCAATTCGCTCTTTCGGTTTAAGCAACTTACGTAAATTATTTCTCCACAGGGCATTACGTTCGTTTAGCAAAAGAGAATCTGACGAGTCGGAGGCATCCTTATGCTCTGAGGTTTTCCTCATTACTGATGGTTTTTGCCAGGCTTTACTGATTGCTGTTCCCGGTTTATTTCTCCTGATTATCATCACAAAACCATCATTGTTGAACTATGTACAGGATTCGAAGCTTTGTTTTCCTGCTCTTTAAATGTACCCATTCGCTCGAGCATTTCGGTCCAATTAACATCATCTCCGCTAAATTCCGGACCGTCAATGCACACAAAGCGTGTTCTACCTCCAATAGTCAACCGACATGCACCGCACATGCCTGTGCCGTCAACCATAATGGTATTCAGGCTTACATAGTTGGGAATATGATATTGATGTGCCAAAAGAGAAGTAAACTTCATCATCATGGGTGGGCCAATGGCCAGAACTCTGTCAACGTGTTCACGTTTTATTACCTCCTCAACTCCAACCGTCACAACTCCTTTTTGGCCATAACTACCATCGTCTGTCATAATAATTACGTCGTCAGAGTTGGCCCTGACATCCTCTTCCATGATAATTAATTCCTTTGTACGTCCTGCAAGAACGGAAACAACTCTGTTTCCTGCCTTGTGAAGAGCTGTCAGAATTGGGAGTATTGCTGCTATGCCAATGCCACCGGCAGCATATAACTGTACCAAAGTTCTCTATTTCAGAGGGTGTACCTAACGGTCCTACAATATCATGCACACTGTCGCCTGTATTTAACTGGCATAGTTTTGAGGAGGAACGGCCTACTTCCTGTACAACTAAGGTAAGCGTTCCTGTTTCTATATTGTTCTTTGCTATGGTGTACAGGTACTCGCTCGCTGTGGTTATCAACACGAATAATAATAAAGTTTCCCGGTTTACAACTACGTGCAATTAACGGAGCTTCAATTTCAAGACAATACACTTTTTCTGAAAAATTGAACCTTATTTTTTATTTTATTCATTGTCAATATGCTTTAGTTTATATATATGATAGAGACAAAGATAAGAAAAATATTATGAATTTACAATCCAATTTTGAAAATTACGTAGATTAATACGGTATTGGACTTTTCATGAAAGCAGGTAGTTTATTTTATATTATTTATCATAATCATGATTATCTACATTTTTGTTTCATTTTTAATATAAAAATCTGTATGAAAATTAAAGTTGTTAAGACAATTCTGTCAGTTCTGATTGATGTTATTAGTGTTATTCTGCCTTTTTAAAACAAGGCTGAAAGTGACAACCGTCTTTCTAAAGAAAGAAACTTCTAAAGATGAATCAGACACCACGCGCGTTGCGGAATAACAACCCGTGCAACATTCGTTCAGGCTCCCGTTGGTTTGGTTTGTCACCAAAGCAGACTGACGGTGAGTTTTGTCAGTTTAAAGACGTTATATGGTTTTCGTGCCTTTTCAAACTCTCATACACTTATGTTAATAAGTATCATATTCGTTCTGTATCTGGTTTCATCAGTCGGTTTGCTCCCTGCTTCTGAAAAATAATGTACGAGCATATGATTGACATCGTGGCGTCCGTTCTCACGACAGCACGGTTTTGCGAAAGATACCTTCCCTGCTTTTTCGTAATTCTGACTGGTGGGTTATGTTCGCCCTTGCTGTTGCTTATGTTGAGACTGGCAAGGAATCTGTCATAACTTCGCTTGTTCTTCCTGCTACCGGCGCATATCGTATGGTTTTCGGTTTTTCCTGATAAAGTTTTTCCCGTTAAAGTCTTCTGAAAATGCTCTCCGTCCTTTCGAAACCTGCTTTGAACCCCCAGCGCATTTATAACCACTACTCACGGTATTGAGTATGTGCGTGTGTGTGTGAGGCGTGTGTGAATAAGAAAGTGACAATCAGGCGCGTGTGATTGACGCGGAGTACAAGAAGCACTCGTTTCTGCCTGTTCTTTACGCTTACATATAATAATGCGTCTCTTCCCTGCTTTCACCGTGTTACCGATGAAAAACGGCTTTTCCCGTCTCGTTCCTGTCGGCCGTATGACTTCTGATGATGGTTATTTCAGCTATTCTCCGTGGCATCCCTTTCGTTACTGATGACGGTGTTATGCGTAAAAACTCACAATTCATCGTAATATCAACGGTATTGAATGTGTCGAGAGATGATGTGTTTCTTCCTCCTGTTCAGAAATTCAGGTTTTGAGAGAGATGTTTTTGCTGTTATCTGCAAGCAGGATTTAATAAGATTTTTCAAACGTTTTAGAAAGAGTTTAGATAATGAGTTCAAATTCCAAGAGCATAGAATCAGCTATTATGCGTGCGGTGAATATGGCCCTCGCACGTATCGACCGCACTTCCATGTGTTACTTTTTCTTCGATAACCCGAAAATCTGTGGAAAGTGCAAGCGCTTATCTTTCAGAGCTGGGGAAGGTTCGAAGACTTTCGTGGACATGGACGTAATCGGTTTTGCGTTTCGGCCGTATCAGGCTTCTGACCGATTCGAGTTTAAGAGTTCCACGCCGAGATGGAAACCTTTCATATGTTACAGGCGGTGGTAACGCTGCGTCACGTTATGTTAGTTCATATGTTACTGGGCATTCAAGTTTACCTAAAGTTTTGCAACTTAAGGCCTTTAGGCCATTCACACTTCATAGTAAAGGCGACACTTTCGGCAGTACAGAGAGGACCGTAAAGAAGTTTAGACCATTTTAAAAAGGATGGCAACATAGAAACGACTATCTCGGCCTTTCATCGATTCCGTTACGACCGAGATATTACGTATACGCAGTCCGATGGCGTTCCTACTACGGTTGGTGTTCCTTTCCCGCGGTTCGTACTGGATTCTTATGGAGCAAGCCCTTCGAGTATCGCCTACTTTCTGATTCTTCAAAATCAGCTGTTATTACATTCATATGTAGAAACTATCACGGGCCAGTCGATGATGTATAGTTTTTTCATGATAGGATGAAGCGTGAACATAATATTGAATATGAGTTTTTCAGATGGACAAACCTCAAAACTGGTCTTCTGCCCTTAAGTGTTTCAGGTTCTGCCGTCGTTTTAATGTTGACCCTGCGGAGTATGTTCAGGTCTTCGAGTTTTCTCTTTTTATGCACACCAGCAATATAAGTTGAAAATGTTCTATGAGCAGCAACAGGAACTTTTACGCGTTTTACGATAAGTCTGTCCTGATTTCGGCCTATTCGAATGTTTTGATGATTTGCCTTTCAAACGTTCATCTTTTCTATGATTTCTGCGCCTGTCCAGCTTATGTTGACTGTGGCGTTTCCATCGATGAAATGTACAAAAATGGCGTTTTGGACCGTGATTTTGTCTATCAGTTCCTGTTCAGAAAATCAGGTCGTATATAGGCCTGGCGTTCTGATGTTTTAAAATAAGAATTTTTCTCGTAATAAATCTAAATTTAAAGAAAATTATGCCAAAGTTTAAATTTCCCAAAAATTACGGTAAGTCCTCACAAAGGACCCGTAATGCTTTTTGACTTAAGTCAGCGTCACATGTTTCACCGCCCTTTAGGTATGCTTTTTGCCTGTTTTAACATTGCATGCTAACCCCGGTGATCATTTTGATATTTCTGCTACTGATTTTTATGCGTACAATGCCTTTGAATAGTACGGCTTTTCGTTGACTGTAAAGGTGTATGAGTTCTTTCGTTCCTTATTCGCAGATTTGGCATCCATTTGACCAGTTTATTACAGGTCAGAAAGATTTTTGGTTCTTCGCTTTTTCAAGACTTTCGATCGTAAAATTCTGATGAGTATACCAACCGCTGTTTAAGGATTTGATAGATGGTGTTGATTCGGATGAGGACAAGGTTTCTGCTCATCGTCTTTTCTCTCTGCTTTGGTTATGGTAATTATTGGGATAGTAATGATTTGCCCTTTGCTTTCTGTGTTTCTATTCCTGACATTGATGTTAATATTTTTCCCTTTTCTGTGCCTATAATAAGATTTATCAGGATTTTTACCGTAATACCCAGTATGAGCAATATAGTACTTTGTTTTCGTTGGATGAATATTCAACAACTTCTTCTGATATGGTTGCTGATAGTCTCGGTTCTTCTAAATTCTGTATGCCGAAGTTCCGTAACTATGGTATGGATTATCTGACTAATATTCGTCCGTCTGCTTTGTTTAACGGTAATATTCAGTCTGCCCTTGCTCCATGTTACCTATATGCAAGGTCAGAGTGTCGTTGGTCTTACCTCTGAAGTTGGTGAGGCTTTTACTGGTTCTCAGTCTGATGTAGTTTCGGCAGGTTATACAGATTCACATACAGACCGTGTGAGTGTTGCTTCTCTTCGTGCAGCTTTTGCATTTGATAAGCTTCTTTCTATTATGGGCCGTGCGCCCAAGACGTATAAAGACTCAGATGAAAGCTGTATATGGTGTTGATGTTCCCACTGGCCGTGATGGTAAGTGCTATTTTATCGGTGGTTTTGATTCGCCTTTCCAGTTCAGCGATATTGATCAGACTTCTGCTTCTCAGGATAGTTCTTCGCCCATCGTTCGGCTCTTGGTTCTGAGTGTTTCAAAGGTGTAGGTAGTGGACAGGGTCATGTTAAGTTCGATGTTCGCGAGCATGGTATGATTATGTGTATCTATTCGATTATTCCTACTAATCAGTATGACGATACGCGTATTGATCCTTTCAATGTTAAGCATGTTCGTAATGATTACTATATTCCTATGTATGACCATAGGAATGCAGCCTCTTTATGCAGGTTTTATTAATAACCTTCGTTGTTACGAACAACCTCACGGTGTCGTTATTGACGTGCAAGTTCATTGATAAGAGGCAATAAGAGTATGACGAAGCTTTAGGCTGGCAGCCTCGTTATTCTGAGTATAAGATCTGTTATTGATATTAATCACGGCCAGTTCTCAAAAGGTGGTCCGCTCTCCTATTTCACGAGCTGCCGTGCCCGTAGTGCTACTTCGATTCCCGACAATCGTTATAAGGGTATTGCTTATCTTCGTGAGTTTACTTTGTACGATTTTTAAGATTTCTCCTAATCTGTTTGATTCTGTTTTTCAAAGTGAATTATAACGGCTATGAAAACTACTGATCCGTTCTTTGGTGGTTGTTTTTCAATATAACTAAAAGTGTCAATATGGACGTACAGAGTCTTCCGTACGCTTAATTTTTTTACTATTATGTTGAAAACAAAATTTTCCTGATTTTCCCGAGTTATGCGATCCTGTCGTTCCTGCTCCTATGCCTGACTTTGCGGGTGATATTAATGATATTCTCGACCGTTCTTGCCCTGTGAATGAGAATACTGGTTTACGTGACAATCTTCTTTGATAGGCTCGATAGTTCTGATATTACAGAATCTGAACGTAAGACCATTTTAGAAAATATGTCAAAAGTTGCCTGTTTCAGAACGTTATGATGTTTCGGATGATGTTTTGCGCGAAATGCTCCCGTCTCGTTATGCTTCAACTCAGTTGATATGCAGGCTGTGCGTAATTATTATAATAATCTCATTTTGGATGAGACTAAAGGAAGTCGGCAAGCGTGCTGATGGTTATAAGTAAGTTTTTGTTTAATGTGCAGGGATGCCTTGTGTGTCCCTGCTTTTTAATCTTTTGTTATGGATCCAATTGTTGGCGGTTTGATTACAAGCGCTGGTTCTGCGATTATGTCCGGTCTTGTAATTTTTTCGGCGGTAACGCTGCGTATAATCGTTCTAAAAAGCTGATGGATAGGCGAGGCAGGTTATTCACGTGAATTTGCTACGACTGCTTTTTAATGCGTCAAAAGCAGTTGATAGATGAACAAATGCTTATAATGACCCCTCTGCTTCGCGCGCGCTCGCCTTGAGGGATGCAGGTTATAACCCTTTTGACTAATCTTGATGGTTCAGGACAGCAGTTACAGGCGAGTTCTTCCCCGATGGCTTCTGCTCCTGACGCTCCTTATCGAGCTGCAACCTATGGTAGTAACATTGGTAGGTGACTTAGTGCAAGGTTTTCAAGGTGTTATGGATGCGATTAATAAAACTGTCCAGTACTCAGGCTGATGTTACTCTTAAGAATGAGGAAGCAAAGCTAAGATGATTAACGATGCTGTCGGCCCAGATGGTAAGCCTCTTGTTCTTGCTGATTATGTTAATCAGCTTAACCAGTCGAAGTTGCTGAACAGACTGCTAATTTACTCTTGCTTTGCAGAATCGCAAGGCCGAGGCAGAAATGTCGTTTTGTCTGGAACTTATCATGATGAAAACGGTAATACTGTTCCAGCTGCTGAAACAGGTGACGGTATTTCTGATGCAGACGGTAACTACTACTGTTTATGGTTATATGCATCAGCTTATGGGTCAAATGAAACAGGTAGATAAGCTTTTCGCTGGAATGCGCTGAAACGTGGTCTAAGGTCGATGTTAATAAGTCTATTGACTATATGAATAAGCAGATGGATAAGATAGATGAGGAAATCAAGACTATTAAAGGACTTCGTCCTTATCGAGATCAGCAGCTTAAGGTTTCTATTCAGGAAATTATATTCTGACATCACGACTAATCAGGCACTTGCTGCTAAATATCGTGCTGATGCTAAACTTGCTACTGAACAGGCTACTACTGAATCGCAAGGCCGAAGTGCTAAGATTGCTAATATTGAGGCTGATACTGATAATAAGAACGCGGATACTGGTAAGAAGAAATCGGAGGAAAATCTCAGTGTATGCTAATACTCAACGTATTATCTTAACGCGACACGCTTTTGTTCGTTCTGCTTATACTGCTGCTAATCAGAATGAGACGCAGGCTAATTCTATGGCTTGGGATACACTATTTTTCCGTAATGTGGTACGGTTTTATGCTCGCGGTGTTCGCAAGGCTCTTGTTTCGCTTTCGGCTCTGTCTTTCGGTCCAATGGTTGGCGCAGGTGCTACCGTTCTAACTAAAAGGTAAGGTTAAGTAATTTTTATTTAATTTTATTAACACGCATATTGTATATATCGTGTTTTTATTATCTTTGGGTATAGAAAAATATTAAACAATTAAACTTATTTATTATGATTATTTTTCTGTTCGTTGGTCTTCCACTGAAGCTTTTTGAGCCTTTTTCTTGAATCGGTTTCTGTTCCTACTCATGCAGTGCGTTCAAGTTTTATTTCTACAATCTCGATGATGCAGCTTTTTCAAAGTTGAACTTTCAAAAACTACATTAAAAGCCTTTGTCCTCTCTTGGTTTCCGATCCATCTGATGATGAGGTATAATAGTCATTGTGTACGTCTTTCTGTTTCTAAAGAGGATACGGAGGATGAGTCTGTTTATGAATCTGTTTCAGATGATTTTGATTTCAGATTCTTTTTGTGTGATTTTTGATATTTCTGTTTCACGCAGTTCAAAAAGCTCGGCGAGTAGCCAGGCTTTTCATTAAATAGCTCGGTTTTTCCGAAGAAAAATGTAGAAACAGGCCTCCGCTCTTTCTGGTTCGTAGCCGAACGTAAGTGAGCGAAGATCCAGCAGGGAGCTAAAGCGACCGCCTATAAACCTATATGTCTTTGCTGATGCACTCCTGCGAAAGCCCTTGTCTTGTCTCTATAGGAAAACCGACACTACATATTTTGTCGGTTTTATCCATATAAATGCTGTAAATATTTCTTCATTTCGTTTGTTTTGTTTTCATCTATATTTGCACCAATATTAAATCTATATTAAATGTTTGAACCATCTAAAATAATTCGTTATTGTATTGCTTATCTTTTCGTGATTCTATGCATTATTGTCACGGTTGCTATATTAATGGTTTTATACTTCGCTGTTGATTTCATCATTTTAATTATAGTCTATTTATCATTTTTGTTTACATAATCATGATTGTATAATAATAATAGCACTGAGGGAAAATGACTATATTTTTGAGTCAAAATATGATTTATGATTCCTCAAACATACTTATATAAGATACCATTCATGACGAGTATATTTTTTAAACGGTATCTTATATAAGTCCGAGACATACTGATGCTAAGTTACAGCTCAGGCCTGATGAACATCGCGCAATAAGTCGATTAACGGTCTTTACAGGATTAAATGTTGACAACGGTACTTCAACGAAAATGGTATTCCAATCACTCATTGCGCCATTCCATAGATCCGGGTAATTCAAGGGCTTTTAAGGTCGTGGCCATTCTTGCTTTTGTAGCTTATAAAAGCCTGTATGATGGTCAACATAATCAGCAAATTAAACTTTTCACCTTTAAAATTCTTCGTAGAGCAAACAATATCTACAGGGATTAAAGTGTGTACGCTTCGGCAAACATCTTCTGGTATTCTGTATTATTATCTATTTTGTAGGGCTTCTAAAAATTTTGCAAACTTATTGTTCCGTCCTGATTGTGAAAAGCCCAGAACGGACCGCCACCAGGCTCTCCAACATTCCTCACCACACCACAAACCCTGACAGGTCTGTTCAGTTTGCGTTTCAGTATTCAGCTAATTCTCCGTCTTCTAAAGCTTTTGGCACATCTTGTCTTATGCAGCATAAGTTATCCTGAAGAAAGTGCAGAATCTCTTCGAGAACATTACGTTTGTAATTTCCCGATTCAAGAATTTTCAAATACTCGAATACTTTTACGTTGTGCCTTAATTAAGACACCGGCAATAATTTGTTTCCATTTTACGGTGTCGTGCTTTAAACGATCTGGCACAACATTATCAATATTTTTGATGAATATGACATCAGCGTCAATATCATTCAGGTTTTCAATCAAGGCCCCATGCCCGCCAGGCCTGAACAATAACGTGCCGTCAGAGTTCCTAAACGGACTGTTATCCATATTGGCAGCGATGGTATCAGTAGATGTTTTTTGTTCAGAAAGAACAACTTCCAAGCGTACTCCCAATTTCTTTCCGTAGCTATCCACTTTTTCATGAACCTTGTTTGAGAATAGTTCTAAGTGATTGTGTGATAGCGTAAAATGTATATTTGCCGAACCATTACTTTCTGCATACAGGGCCGCTTCAACCAAATGCTCTTCCATGGGTGTACGTGGTCCGTCCTCATAGTTATGAAAAAGCAGTAAGCCTTTAGGCAGCTGGCCATAGTTCAACCCTTTGGAGGTGAGCAAAATTCTCTACTATGGTTTTATATTTTCCTTCAGGAATAAGCTTGCATAGTCCCTTTCCCAAATTTCTTTTACATTGCTCACAGAGGGCATGATGAAAAGGCAAACTTACGTAATCCTTCAAAAAACTCCTTTTCAAAATGGGTTTCTGGCGCATCATAATCAGCGTTCAGAAATGCAAACATGTCTTTAAACATTCTGCTTGCTGCACCCGAAGCCGGCACAAATTTTACAATATCGTGTCCTTCCTGCTTGTATTTCTCCCATCTCGTTTTCAGCCTGCTTTTGTGCATTTGCGTCAAGAACCAGTATACCATTGCCAGCAGCCGCAGCCGATTTAATACGCAGAAAGAGAACCCTGCCGATTTGTTCCAGCTGATGCTCCCACTTGTGCAACAGTCATTGCACGGGCTTTAATTTGTTTTTGTCAGATTCTGTAAACATGTTCGTAAAGATTTAGTATAGATTCAATGATAGGCAAATATAAAAAACTTTTGTAGAGCGAGGAAAGAAATATCGTAAAAACAATACTATGCTGTCACTATTTTTATGATAAGTGCAGTATGATCTGTATCAATGTTTAATCGATAGCGATCGTCTATTCCAGCGACCTGCCAGCCATATGATATGGTCATCCATATCGGTTACAACAAGTTGTTCGCGTCTTTGTTTCGGATTACACTTAATATCTTTCAAATAATTACTAACCAGCTTGGTACCTTTCATGCCAAATGGTGTAAACTGGTCTCCGGCTTTTACACGCCTTATCATAAGAGGAAAGCTTATTTTCTCTCCATCTAGACATGCGGTTTCCTTTACTTTAGGTATATGAAATCAGGTGTAACGTTATACTTCTCAAATCTGAACAGCTTTTTGCCAACCTCATATAGTCCCTCTTCGGGTACATCAATGGGACTAATGCCTGTCTCCACTCCACACGGTTTAATACCTGCAATACATTCCGAGCTGATTACAATTACATAGTCTGCACTATACCATGTTGATAGTTCTTCGTAGTAGTCACCATTTCTGTTATCTGATTGCGGTTAAAACCTTTATCCGACAACAGTTTCCATAAGAAAAAGTGAAAGGCGAGGCAAGTTGTTTTATCTTGTACCAGTCGTATGTTTCAGGGCCTTAGCAGACAATCTTCCCGGTCACGCTTAAAAGTATTATCAATAACACGACCTGCCTCTTCAAGGTGTCTGCTCATGCGAATCACATGTTTTTGAAAGACGTAGTTGATGTTTTCGAGCAAAGGAATTACATTTAATCTTAGACATTACGCTGTACATCAGCTATAAGGTTTGAACTGTCAGTAACATAATCCTGCCCTATCTGCTAAGATAATCCAGTAAATCGTGTCGTGATACAGGCAACAGAGGTCGCAGAATAAACCCGTTTTGGGGTTTCATACCCAATAAACCGTCTAACCCCGTGCCTCTGGCAAGATGTAATAAAATTGTTTCAACCTGGTCATCCTCTATGGTGTGCCACACAAATGCCACCGGCATTTATTTCCTTACGCATCTGTTCAAAAAACGATAGCGCAGTCTCTGGCGGCCATTTCATTAGAAACTTTATGCGATGAGGCATAATTAGCTGTATCCAAAGCGAACTAATATGTATAGGAATATTCAGCTTCTCGGCAAACTGCCTGCAAAAGTCTTCATCGCGGTTACTTTCAGAATCGCGTAACTGAAAGTTGCAATGGGCCGCCTGAATATGATAGCCAAGTTGTTGTAAAATGCAGGTAAGTGCTATACTATCCGCCCCACCGGAGAGACCTGTCAGATAGGTTTCCCGTTTGTTCATCAAGTTATGCTTGCGAATATACTCTTCGATGCAACAGACGATATTCTGCATAGATTATTCAAACAAAGAATGCTGTTTTCCCGGCGTTGGCTTGTTCAACATATAGCACCAGCTTTAAGGTATTCGCCTTCGGGGTGATAAATATTGACAGGATGGTCGGCAGGCTGATGAAGTTGGGTGCAAAAATGCGTACGTTTCTGCCCGCTTGTGCAGCAGCGGTAAACACAACATTGCGGAAGTTATCCTTGCCCACAGCTTGCGAACAACTGAACGTAAACAGTATACCACCGGGCCAATGCGTTGCATCCCCTTTAGTATTCAGCCTGTAGCAACCCCTTTAGGGCATTGTGCACATGCCATACGGTGTTTTGGCAAAAGCTGGCGGATCGAGAACAATTAAATCATATTTTTATCGTTCTCATCAAGGTATTTAAAGGCGTCGTCGCAAAACGATTCGATGACGATTATCGCCAGGAAAGTTCATGTTTACATTGAGGTCGGTCAGCTCTATTGCCTTTGCACTACTGTCAACTGAGTGTACCATCTTTGCCCCGCCGCGCATAGCGATATACCGAAAAACCGCCGGTGCAGCAAAACATATTCAGTACGCACTTTTACCTTTTTGCATAGTGTTCGAGGCGGCGATCTGTTCTCACGCTGGTCAACAAAAAGCCGGTTTTCTGCCCTTTAAGCCAGTCGACATGAAACTTCAGGCCGTTTCGACAGCTGTATTGATATCAGTACTTCCATAAATAAAAGCCGTTTTCCTGCCCTAATTCGGCTTTAAAACGGTGAGTGTCGTTTCACTTTTATAATAGACATTTTGGATGCGATTGCCCATCACGTTCACAAGAGCCTTGCATATTTGCTCGCGGCAAACGTGCATGCCTACGCTGTGAGCCTGCATAACTGCCGTCGATCCGTAGCAGTCAATTACCAATCCAGGAAGATTGTCGCCTTCGCCATAGCTGCCAGCCTGTACGTATTGTCTACTGCGCTGTTTGCTATGCCAATGCTCTCCCTAACTGCCAGAGCCTTCTGCATACGGCCTTTCCAAAAGTCCTCATCGATGGTTGTATCCTCGAAACTTAACACCCTACCGTTATGGTCCCTATCTGTGATGTCCGACGGCAGTACAATTACCTTCGGCTGTTATCACCCTTACGGTGTCGCCTTCTGCAATGCCTTTGTCCATATGATGGACGGCACCTGAAAATATCCACGGGTGAAAGCGTTTCGGTGACTCGTCTTTCCGGTGTTTGAGATAAATATTTTTGTACATAAATTAGTTCTTTTCATGGTTATCTTAACCAAGCTGCATATTGCCATCTTCACCCTTTTAGTCAGACTTCCGTGTTGCTGCCGGCTGCTGTTCAGCGGCTGGTTGTGATGGCATTTCATCGTCCAAGCTGCAATTAACTCATAGTTACCTGTTTGCCTAAGCTCCTCAATTTTTCTCGTATATCCTAATACAGGCCCAAGCATCTGACTGAGGCATACTGTTTCTGTTTGTCGTCAAGAATGGGCGATTCCCAGTTGGAGAGGCGCTGACGCTTGCTTATTTTCTGGTGAAAAAGGTTGGCGTATAGCTTTTGTAAGCTCATGTCCTCGATACCAATTTGTGGTACCATATCCTGCAATTCGATGAACCATCCGGCGTAAATTCCGTACGGCTCTTCAATCCGCGTAAATCATCGCTGCCACGAAAGGCCTACTTTTTCTTTACCGTCCGATCTTCAAGGAACCGTTTGATAGCAGGTGTTATTCCTGTCAAATTGAGCCTGAAGAGAGAAACAAGTGTCTCTGTTCGATGCCTGTAATAAGGCTACTTTGTGTTGTTCGCCACGGCGAAACGAAGGCTTTGTTTCAGTATCAACGCCTACAATATCACTTGCAAGCAGATGGTTTACAGCTCTCGGCTTCGCCTTCAGTCATAATGGTGATAATGCGCCCTGGAAACGTTACCGTCGGAAGGGCTTTTATATCTTTTTGTTGAACTTACTATAAATTGTATCGTACATTATCAATGTATTGTTATATGCAAAAGTATAAAAAGTTATGATATATGAGGAGGCACTAACTTATTTTCTTCGCGACAATAAATAATAGTTTTACATCAATCATGGGCGTTATGTATGCCGTTATATGGCACAAACCCGTTTTGCATTATACTTTTAAGTTCATTGCGGCCGCCAGCAGCGCGTACGCCGACCGCCGAACAACGCGTATGACGACCGCACGCGCGTTGCTGACGGCTGCCGTACAACAACGTGACCTACATAATGTGTCGGGCTTTGCATAGTAATGGGGTAAGTGTTATGATGTAAACTACTATTCATTACCATACAATAAGAAAACAAGAAGGCTGTTTTCATTGATATTTTATCAATATTCAGGAAGTGTTCGACCATGGTTTTTACTAAATTATTTTTAAATGTAATGCTATTATGAAAAGATATAAATTTTACTTTGCATTTACGATGAAATCACGTACTTTGCAGAAGTATAAACATGATAATATGGCAAGAAAAACTGGACGCAGCACAAAATCATTCAGTGAGGCGGTGGGTTTCCGAAAATAAAATACCACAGCGATACCACAGACTTCTTCTTAGGCTTTTTCTTTTGGCTGTAGCCGTTTACTGTATAATAGCCATGGTGAGCTATTTAACTCACCGGACAGGCCGACCAAAGCACGTTGGAGAATATGCGTCCCGGCGAAATCACGTAACAAACCATGAGTTTACCAACTATTGTGGCTCGACAGGGTGCGCTACTCTCCTATTATCTTATACGCAGAATTTTGGTATTCCGGCATTCATAGTTCCGTTTTTCATTACGCTTGTTTCGCTTAAAGCTGATGAAAGCCTATTCAGTTAATCTGCTGAAATGGTTTTTCGGGTTAGCCGTTATCATGGTATGGTCGTCAATTACCTTTGCTAAATTTCTCACACCTGTGATGGGTGCCCTCATCTTTAACCCTGGTGGCGAACACGGATTATTTTGTGTTCAACATATCGAAAACGTGATAGGGCCTCCCTGGATTAACAGCAATTCTGTTGCTTTCGGCCATTGCCTTTTTAACGTTTCTGGGCGGGGTGAAACCATAGAACTGATAAGGAAAGCCCTGAATCCGGTAAAGTATATTACGGGCAAGGTGAAGTTTACGGTGACGGATCAGCAGGCAGAAGGCACCAGTAAAGAAGATATTGGCGACGATATTTCACAGAGCATTGACGACGGTTTGGCGGACGAGGTAACGCCACAGGAGGATGAACAGGATAGAGGATAAAGGCTGATGAAGAACCTGCTGTCGTTGATTTGACTGATTTCTCACAAGGTCAAATCTCCGGGAAAAAACAGCAGCCGGCCAGTATACAGCCTGATATTGTAGCACCTGTGGCCAGTGCCGATGATGAAAATAAGATGAAAGTAGAAACACAGCAGAAGAGCTGGCTACTTCAAATATATCTTCAGACAACATCAATCTCAATGTCCCGTTTAATCCCTGGACGCCATTCAGAAATACCGTTTTCCTTCGTTCGACTTGCTGAAGAAATACGATTCGAAGCCCGTCATCGATATGGAAGAAATTAAAGCTAATAATGCCCGTATCGTTGAAGTTTTGAATAGTTTCGGCGTAAGAATAAGCAAGATAAATGCCACGGTAGGTCCAACGATCACATTGTATGAAATTACTCCTGCCGAAGGTGTTAGAATCAGTAGAATACGTGGTTTGGAGGCCGATATTGCCTTAAGCTTGTCGGCTTTGGGCATTCGTATCATTGCTCCTATACCAGGAAAGGGAACTATTGGTATGAAGTGCCGAACCAAAAGCCTCAAATCGTGTCGATGGAAAGCGCTTTGAATACCAAAGAAATTTCAGTCGACGAAGATGGCTTTGCCCATGGCACTAGGTAAAACCATTACTAATGAAGTGTTCATGGTTGACTTAGCCAAGCTGCCTCACTTGCTTGTAGCAGGTGCAACAGGTCAGGGAAAGTCGGTGGGACTGAACGCAATCATCACCTCTTTGCTTTATAAGAAAGCATCCTAATGAGCTGAAATTCGTACTCGTTGACCCGAAAAAGGTTGAGTTCAGCATCTATAACAAGATTGCTCCACACTATGCGCAGCCCTCCTGAGAACGAAGACGAGACCCATTATCACCGATGTTCAGAAGGTTGTACGCACGTTAAATTCGTTGTGTAAAGCTGATGGACCATCGCTATCGACCTGTTAAAGCGCTGCACAGGTTAAAGAAGATTGACGAATACAATGACAAGTATATTCATCATAAATTAAGGCTTACCGACGGTCATGAATATATGCCTTACGTTGTGGTTATTATTGACGAGTTTCGGCGACTTAATCATGACGGCAGGTAAAGAAATAGAGCTTCCCATAGCCCGTATTGCACAACTTGCGCGCGCTGTAGGGCATACGCATGATTATTGCAACCCAGCGACCCACGACGAAAATTGTACAGGTAACATCAAAGCCAACTTCCCGGGCAGGATGGCATTTCGTGTAGCTTCACAGATTGACTCGCGAACTATCCTCGATCGTACCGGAGCTGACCAGCTTGTAGGCCGTGGCGATATGCTCTTCCTGTCGGGAGGTGAGCCGGTTCGTGTACAGTGTGCCTTTATCGATACGCCCGAAATTGAAGGGGTGAACGATTATATTGCTAATCAACCAGGACCTGTTGATCCCTATGGAACTGCCGGAACCAGATGAAAACGACTGGTGGAACGGATGGTGCGACAGCCACAGATGCCCGGAACCTCGACCCCATATTTTGATGAGGCTGCCCACGCTGTTGTTATATCCCAACAGGGTTCAACCAGTATGATTCAGCGCAGATTCTCGATTGGATACAACCGTGCCGGGCCGACTAATGGACCAGTTAGAGGCTGCGGGTATTGTAGGGACCTAGCCCAGGGTTCCAAGCCACGCGATGTGCTTATTCAGGACGAAAACAGCCTGAATGTAACATTAATGCAAATTCATGGCGGTGCAGCCTGATGGATGAATCGCCAGATTGATAATTGAAAAATGAATCTAAATTCAAGGATATGAAAAAGGTATTTCTGTTAAGTTTAATGCTAATCAGCACCCTTTGCCTGTCTGCTCAGGATGCTGTTCTGGCCCGTAAAATATTGGATAAAAACCGCAGCTGTGGTTGGAAGAGCTGGTGGAGCTTCTGCCTCATTTTAGCATATCAAATGCCGAGTGGTTCCAAGGCCGGTACAATAGCCATTAAAGGCACAAAGTTTCATGCGCGCACCTCAAGGCTATCGTTTGGTTTGACGGTAAAAACACAATGGAGTTATCTGAAATTAACGAACGAAGTAAACATATCTACCCCCACAGAAGCCAAGCGAATGAGCATGAATCCCCTACACGTTTATTACCATGTACAAGAACGGGTTACAACCTCGGTGTAAACAAAAAAGGCAAAGAAATTATGTGGTTCATATGACGGCAGAGAACACAAAACGAAGCGTACAGGAGGTGTATATTACGATTGATAAAAAGCAGCTATACGCCAAGTTTGATCAGGATGCGACAGGGTAATGAGTGGACGAATATTTCGGTTTCAAACTTCAAGGCCAGGGATATGCCTGATAGTGAATTTGTTTTAATGTCAGAGATTTTTCCCAAAGCAGACGTGATTGACTTAAGATAGATAAAGCCGCATTATAGCCATCAACTATGACAAACCTGACCTTTCTACAACTTTTTCGCGATATTAAGCATCACAGAAATCTATCAGAAAAGCGGTCGCCTATATTTGAATCGAATAAGGCTGCCAAATGGATGGTGGGCATTATGTCCTCTACTGTTGTGATTTATCTGGTTATGTTTTGCCATTGTTTTTGCATTGGATGCCAACGCTTCCCACAGGTTTACGGCTATGGAATATATAGTGGCAGCAGATACCTTTTAGTTCTTACTAGTCGACTTTTTAGCGCGTCTCATGTTTTCAGCAAACACCGTCACAGCTTGTCAAACCATACATTCTTCCTGTTCACGATATGTCTGTATTGACAGTTTTATCTTAACCTCGCTTCTTAGCTGGGGTAACCTGCTGTGGTTTTATTATGTTTTGTACCCTTTTGTTCTGATGTCGGTATGTTTTTAGTTATGGTTTGCTTACTTCTGTTTCATTCCTTATTCTGGCTTATCTCATTATATTATGCAGCAGTCAGTTTTATTTAATTTGTCGCACTTTATTCAACAATAACATCATCTGGTGGACGCTTCCGATAGGTGCATTTCTGGCTATTTTCCTCCCGTGGATATTGAGAGGGTATACTGCATTCTTGCGTTTTTATGCTCCGGTAGCAGACGGGAATTGAGAACACTGGCAACATCATACCCCATTTGGGGAATACTGAGCTGTTTTAGCCGTGTTGATAATTATAAATCGCAGGCTCAGTATGTCAGCGTATGGCAGGGAACTGGGTAAAACAGAAAGGAACATTGAAAACAGATAGGTAAGTTTTCGCTTTTTCAACCGTTATGATGAGATTGGCGAATACCCTGAAATTGGAAATAAAGTCTGTTGATGCGCAACAAAAAATCCACACGCAAAACATTCTTATTTGCTATTGTTCTTGTAGTTGTTAATCAGTATGCATTATCGCATTTACCTCAGTATATGACAGTCAGTTTATGACCAACTTCTGGTGTTTTTATTGCTTCGCTATCTTTGGTGGAATGCTGCTGATAAAGGCAATGTCGTATGAGGCTAATTATATAGAAACGCTGTTTATACACAAGGAAAACATCCTGAAACTATCTCAGAGCGAAAAGTATTATTTTTTGCTGTATGCTCTGCTGATACCCTTTATGATGCTCCCCATGGTTTTATGGGTAAATGGAACATCGCAATGCTGATAGCATGGTGTGTTTACGGCAGGGCAGTCAATACTGTCTGATTATGCAAATGGCAGTATATAACAAGCAAAAAATAGCATTAAACGAAAAGATTGTGGGTAAAGGAGGTATCGAAAACAGCTATATGCAGATTCTTACTGAGGCTATTGCCTTCTTCTTACCATTGGCCATTATACAACCATTTAGAAATTATTGCTTGGCAAATATGCATGCATGGGGGCACCATGTTTACGACAGGTGTTATATTTATTGTCACGCATAAGTTGTGGCTTAATAATATCTATCGCCATGATGAAACGCAAATATAAGAATTTAGAAGCTTTTTATCAACTCCTGAATAAAGCACCTAAGCTATATACTTTACAAATACAAAAAGTAGCCAGCATGCCTATAATAACCAGCAAAGCAATGGTTTTTATTAGGCAGCTTGTTACTTTTTTAACAACAATGATTCCTGCAACAAGAGCAATCAGTACAAATAGATAATATACAAAGTTATTGTCCATATTGGTAAATATCAATAGCGTTAAGAGTACGATAATTTACTTAGAAAAGCTTACGGAAAGTCTGGGAAATATCTGTCGTAAATTCCATCGGGACGATGATTGACTGGATGGTAGAAACAAAGCATATAAGCATGCAGGCATAAGCGTCCGATTGGGTCGTCACCATTTCCATATTTTCATGTCGCCACAAACAGGATGCCCCATGTCTGCAGCATGAACGCGAATCTGATTTTTACGTCCGGTTTCCAGTTTAAACTCAACAAGGCTGTGCTCGTAGCTCCTTTTCAACACACGAAAGTATGTGATAGCATATTTGCCACCATTGTCAACAGGGCTGCTGTATGTAATATAGGCCTTGTTATCCTTAAAGCCAACTAGTAATAGTTCCTTCGTTATCAATAACCTCTCCCGAAAGAACTGCAACATATCGGCGGTCAAAAAACAATATTGTGCCAGTCGGCTTCGAGAGCCAGTTCTGTTTGTTTATCCTTGGCATATATCATTAAACCACTGGTCTCTCTGTCGAGACGATGTACGACGTGTGCCTGACACTTCTGCCGGCTTTGTTTAAAATAATTATCAAGAACGGTTTTAATGTTCGGCGAACTAGGCCCCTGCAACCATTGAAAGAATGCCTGGTTTCTTCTCGATTACAACCAAATGGCGGTCCTCGTACACTAATTTTACGTAGTGATTCTTAAATAAATTATTCTGCTTTGTTTTTGCTAACGGCAATCTTTGTACCCTTTTTGAGAGAGGATAATCAAAGTGTGTAACAACGCTTCCATCGACCTTAATGCCCTGCCCTGCCAATGTAGCCTTAATCTTCGAACGGCTATCAGGCAGATGGGTTATCAAAGCCAGTTGAGAAGTTCTGCCGGCTCATTTACTACGTAATAATTATATTGTTTCTGTGTGTTAATTTGCATAAGGCTATTCTTTTCTTTTTCCAAATCACACTATTTTATGTTTAACGACCATCATATTACAGATGCTAACTACCAGAAAAAGGGATTATTCCTAAGCCTATTGCCGGCAGCATGCTACTGTCATCAATATCTGGAAACAGGGTTTCAACGATGTTCATATAATACCTTCGCACAAAGAACAAGATGCCCCAGGCAATAAAAAGAACACCAATATTTAAACAAACGGTAAGTATCTGGTACGGTTTGGCTACATGTCCAGGTCCGTATCCTATAAGCAGAAGGTTTTCAAGCTTTGCCGAATTCTTTTTGTACCAATAAATAAATACTTAGCATCAGGATGTAGAAGCTGAGCAAAGATATGACCAATCCCACGGTTATCACCATCGAAACCAATAGTCGAAGGAAAGTAGGTTGTTTTCTCAGCCTGCATCTTATTGTCCTCAACCTCGTAGCCTTTCTTGTCAATATATTTCGACAATTTGCCGTCGGCCGAGTTGTTTACATCAATAATCAGGCGGGTTGGCTCGCCTTTTTCTCGAGCGCAAAATAATTGTTGCTCAGTCCATAAACGACTGGGGCACAAGAATAATACTTATTCTGTTTGAAAAACCGATGACCTTCCCTTTAAAAGATTCCTTATGTCCATTGCCTTGGATGAAGATTTCAAAATCGATCATACCGACAAGCCCGTCACTAATCTTCGGTAACGAATGGCTTTTGTGCAAATCAAAAGTTATACATAGCGATGTAAGTACGTGGCAGAATAATGGGAACCACGTGATCACCGGGCTTAAATTTCCAATCGTTTTTGGAGGCATCTACAAATTCGTCCGGAATACTCTCAAAGAAAAAGCTCCTGAGTTTAACACGTTCGTTACCGGCTATACCCATGTGCGCATCAACCTGATATTCGGTTGAAGTAAACTTGCCAACCTTGTTGGTAAAAAGGCTGTTGAGCTATATTTTCAAACTCATTCTGCGTAAAAAGTATTTGAGCGTCCCGATATTGTACTGCCGGTTCCAATCTCCTTGTTGATAATAAGATAGTCGGATTTCATAAATGAATCTTCCGAAGTAAATACAGGAGCTATATCCTTGTAAAATTGAAAGCCTAACAGAACAATAAGCATTCCAAAAAGGTTGGCAAAGAAAAAGCCGATAAATTGTGGAATGCTAATATATTTGTCTTAATAATTTCGAGACCATTTTATAACTTAAAGGTTCGTTCGTAATTGAGGTTCATATGCTTTCCTATGCTTGTAACAATAACACCGGCACCCTGAGCTTTGGCCTCGTTCATCATAATATATCCCATAATTTCAGCATTTGTATCGTCAAGATGCGATATGGGTTCGTCAACAATAATAAAGTCGAAGGGTTGCACCAATGCCCGAATCATAGCCACACGCTGTTGTTGTCCGAACGACATATGTCCTATTTTTCATTCAGTTTATCAGCTATTCCCGAGTGCTTCAAAACCATTCGGCTATTTGCTTTTCACTTTTAAAAGTGTCAATTTGTTTTTATCTGCACATTCTCCAGGGCTGTAAGTTCAGGAAAGACTTAATTCCTGGAACAAATGGCTGATATGCTCTTTACGGATATTAACCCATTGTTTAACCTTAAAAAGCCTTTGTATCCTGAGTAGTCAAAACAGAACCCTGTCCACTATAATCGTGACGATATCCTACAATATAGCTGCAAAAGGTGCTTTTTCCTTTTCCCGAGTCTGCTTCAATAAGATATAAATGTCCCTTTTCAAAGCAAACATCAGTATCCCAAATTTCTGAATTAAGATTCTCCTGATGTGCAGAAAAACCCTCAAGAATTACTAGAACAAAAATTGTATCCTGTCCATAAAAATATGAAAACCTTTATTTTTATTTCATCATATAAATGATGGTGTTAAGATATCAAACAGTGGTTTTTAACATAGCTGTTAGCAGCCTGAGCCCTTTTCGTCTTTTAAAGAACCAAAGTTAATGAGCATGACCAGTTTTTCCCCTGTAATAAAGCTGCTGAATATCAGTGCTTTAGAGGTTGTTTGCTTGGACAAATGCTCCTTGAGCAGCCTCACGTGAGCCTCCACTCATATGTGCATATCGCCGGTTACTCCAAAATAATATGCAGTTTGGTTGCCTGTATAATAGAAACAGTTCTTACCCCAGTCGCCAATATGTCCTCCCTGTGGCACACTCTGTTTCCAATAAGATACATCTTTCAGCCAGTTAGCGTTGCCAAGTTTGGCTGCCATCGTCATCTGAAGGCTGCCTTTACCAAAGCCTGAGGCTGTCAAAGCCATGTCACCGTCAATACTTTTAATAATATTGTCCATATCAATAGCCGTATTGATACCCGTAAGCATGCCCGAAATTCCCTTGTTCTGCCTGATAAGCTAGTGGAAATTCTTGCCGTCAACATTCATAAACAGACCCATAGCATCGTTGGCCGACATGCTTTTTACATAGTCTCCTTTTATAGGACGGTAAGTTTTTTGCGCCTTCTGTAATGCGGCCTCTATCTGTTTCTTGAAAGAAAACGTTTGTCCTTTCAATGATTAATCTGTTGTTTTTGACCTCCATTGATGCCGCAATCATAATATCTGGAAGTGATCAGCATCGCGAGGTGCACCAACCGTAAAGGGCGTTACAAACTGTTCAGGGAAGAGCCTGTGCCTGACAAACAAGTGCCATGGGTGCATCAATAGTTTGAAGACGTTCCATTAAGGGAGTGCCTTTGATACCCTCATCTTCATCCTGCTTTAGATATTGTACCATCTGTACTTTCATGTCATTTTGTGCCGCAGGAACTACGGGACCCATCATCAGTACCGACACGTCAGAAAATCCAATTATCCAGTTTCCCGGTAGCAATGCAAAGTGAAAACCGCGTCGTTTTTCCACACGGCAGCCGGCCTGCTGAAAGCATATCAGCAAGCTTATCATCATCGCTTACTTTAGCACAAAAGGCCAATGTTATAGCGTGCATCTTCAAAAATAAACGTTAGCTGAAAAATCAATTCCGCTTTTTATCAATATCACTGACCTTTAAGCAACGATTTAAGCAGATGCTGACTGCCTGTACCTGTAAGCTTTGCAGGGTTTGTCGACATACGAGCAATGTGCTTGATTGGGGTATGGCGTTGATATAATCATCGCCCGAACATGAGCTGAACAGTAAGGCAAAAGAAAAATAATGCCATCACTGCGACAGCCTTATAACATTTACTGACGGCTTTTAGCATATTATCAATTTGTTATTTACGTTTTGTAATTTGAGCCATAGCTACACCCATCAGACCTGCTGTTTCGGTGCGAAGCCTGCTGTTTCAAGCGTTATTGGCTTGTAACCGTTCTCCATTGCAAGCCTTACTTCATCAATAGAAAAAGTCGCCTTCAGGACCTACAAGCACGGTAACATGCTCGTCTGCCGGCAGTGCTTGTATTTCATTTAGAAAAATCAGTGCGCTCTATTTCATTTGTAACAGTGGGCAATATACTTGTATCCCTGACGGGGTTGCCTGATGAAATCGGCAAAGTTTTGTATGTCATTTACCTGCGGTTTCCACGGCTTTCTGCTCTGTTTTGTGGCCGCAACAACAATTTTATCGATACGGTCAACCCTTATCTGGTGACGTTCGGAGAACTTTGCAATTCAGGAATGATAATTCATCAAACCCTATTTCAGTAGCCTTTCTGCAAGCCACTCCATGCGTTCCATCATTTTTGTAGGAGCAATGGCAAGATGAATACGTCCCCGCCATGCCTTATCCTGTGGCAAAGTATCGGCTATTGCATACATGCAATGCCTTTTTGAAACAAGGCTTACCGTTGCGCGATAAAACGTTCCACAGCCATCCATAAGAAACATTTCATCACCTTCTGACGAGGCGCAGCACTTTTTATGGCATGCAGAGCCTCCTCTTCAGGCAGTTCCTGTTGGCTGCAAGCGTCGGGAACATAAAAGTATCTTGTTTCTTTCATACGCTGAACTGACAAGCCAACATAACTTTCCTTATGCCTGCTTATGTGTACTATTTAAATGCTTTGGTCTGAAAAACAACAGCAAATGAAAGACCTACCCCCAGGGCATAAGCGGCAAAAATATACCAGCACGACTGCCGTGCTACGACACCTGCAGCATTGGTATGCAGGTCGACAACGGCCTGAGCGGCAAACGATCCTATTGTTGCCCCCAGCCCGTTAGTCATTAACATGAACAGTCCTTGCGCTGAAGAGCGCAGGCTTGGGTCGGTAGACTGATCAACAAACAGAGAGCCTGAGATGTTGAAAAAGTCGAAAAGCCACTCCATAAATAACCATCGAGGCAACAAAAAGCCATACACCACTGCCCGGATTTCCTGCCCCAAGGAACGCAAAACGACCTACCCATGCAAACATGGCTATGAGCATAACGTTCTTAATGCCATACCTTTTCATGAAGAAAGGGATAAGCAGAATACAGAGCGTTTCGCTGATTTGTGAGATAGAATAGAGAATAACGCTATGTTTAACGCCAAATGTTTCGGCATAATCAGGGATGTTGGCGAAGCTCTCTATAAACGGTGTGGCAAAACCATTCGTAATTTGAAGGCTAACGCCTAGGAGCATGGAGAACAGGAAAAAAATACAGCCATTTTTTCTGTTTGAAAAGAGAAAAGGCCTGTAATCCGAGTGCATCAACAAACGATTTGTGTTCTTTCTTTCCAGAAACAGGGCATTCGGGCAATGTGAAAGTGTGAAAAACAGAATCAAACTAATTGACTCCGCTTGTAACAAACTGTATTTCATTGGCCTTAAAGCCCATAATATCAACAAAGCCACATGGCACATATAAAAGCCTATGGTACCAAAGACACGAATAGGCGGAAAGTCTTTAACCGTGTCTAAACCGGCACACGACAGGGCGTTGTATGCAACCGAATTGCTTAATGCCAACGTAGGCATGTAGAAAGCAACGCTAAGCGAATAAAAGTGTAAACAGGATGGAAAAACTGTGTGGCAGAGCCTTGTGTATGCCCACTACCATGCAGCTGCAAACATAAACATGCCGGCAAGAAGATGACAGAATCCCAGCAAACGCTGCGCAGGAATCCAGCGGTCAGCAACAATGCCCATGAGGGCAGGCATAAAAATTGATACAATACCCTGCATGGCAAAAAGGGTCCAATATGCGAAGCCATGCCAATATTGCTCAGATAAATTCCCATACAGGTGAGATATGCTCCCCATACTCCAAACTGAAGGAAGTTCATCAGGGCAAGGCGTACTTTCAAATTCATGGTTACATCGTTTTTAATTTACTTGCAAAGATACTGTTTTTACGAGTAACAACGATATTTAAAACCGAAAAAACTAAATGATGCAAATAAAAAAACATTGAAAAAAGATTGGCTGTCATCGCGACAACCAATCCAAAACTTAACCTTAATAATCTAATACCATGAAAAACACATAGCAAATTTAAATAAATAATTTATATATAGTGTTTTTAGCTTACAAACTGAATTTCTTGTTTTATAATTATTTAAAACATATTGCCATTCCATTTTAGCATTATTAATCTTTTTAACTTCGTTAAAATGAGCTTTTTGCTCTTCGAAAAGCTCAGGATTGTCTACCGACAACTGTAAATTATCATTATCGGCAAACAAGGAGGCGCCCTGGTAACAGAACGTCGAACGACGATTTTTATTTCCTCATACGTCTGTTCATCCATACCTTCAGGGCGCACAATAAGCTTCGGAACCATGCCCGATAACGATTCGGTGCCCAGTGCATTTTTGCTTCAAAGGCTGCCAATTCTCATTATATAACTGTATACTGCTGTATTTGGAAGGCCCGAACCATGTGCGTACACGCAGAGGATAGAATCACCGTTCTGTACGAGGCAGTTGTTTTATCTGTATCATTAAAGCCTCACTTACCCTTACCTGTATAAAAATCGGAGGTAAGTGTATCCATCGTACTCTTTGATTCAAACATATTGTCAACATCACCTTTCAAACCCATATGCAGGAAGTCGACCATCTCACTACGATGCTTACTGTCAACATAAGGCATCAGCGAATCGGGCATCAGCTTCCATATATCAGCCATAGACCTGGCCCCCGGCTGTAAGCGAACAAAGGGCAAAAATAGAAAAATGAACAGCTTTTTCATAACAGTATGCAATATTACGCTATATCTGACAAAAAGTATAACGTTAAAAGATAAAAAACAACAATGCCAGCGGCAATACAACAATAAGTATCTGGAAAATAATAATAAATACAGCATAGTTGAATCATATTGATCATTTGTGCGGCGGCCGTCAGCAATGTTGCTGACGGCCGTCATCTACGTAGTTTTGACGGTTTGCCATACACGCTGTCGGCGACCGTCGAACAATGAGAAAAATCAACGTGGCGAACAATGTAAATAAACAATATGATACAGAAAATGCTGCCTATTCTATTTACAATAACAACATAATAGTATACACAGCTATCAAAAAGTTCACCTTTAAAAAGCCAGGGATAAAAGTAAATTTAATTTATTGCGTTTTATACTGTGTCAGCATGTACATATGCTGAGACATAATTATGTTCATAGGCTGACGTGCGTAACGTCATGAATTTCAAAGTGTGTCTACACACTAAAATATAATAACATACAGAACATAAAAATTGTATATAAAAAGTTTGGTAGTATCAATTAAACTACATACCTTTGCAACCGCAAAAAGGACATGGTGCGTTGTCCGAACGGTTAGGTACCGGTCTGCAAAACCGCTCAAGGCGGTTCGACTCCGCCACGCACCTCATGAACCGTAGAAATCAATCTGGTTTCTACGGTTTCTTTTATATTACAAAACAAAACTCCCCAACAATATGGCTGAACATATTATTGGGGAGTTGTAATCTGGAAATTCTGATGGATGCTTTATAACTATCTGTTAACCGAACCACCTACTATATCAAGCAGCTCATTGGTGATAGCCGACTGTCGCGACTTGTTATACTGCAGATTAAGCTCACGTAAAAGCTCGTTGGCATTGTCGGTGGCCGTCTGCATGGACACCATACGGGCCGCATGTTCTGAAGCATTACTGTCGAGAAGGGCTGTGTAAAATCATCAGATTCAGCAACTGCGGGATAAGTGTTGATAACACAGAAGCCATGTCGGGTTCAACGATAAAGTCGTCGTTGAGCGGTACATTCTCTGTCGTTTCACGCCGTTTTACCTTACCCTTTTCACGCAGATATTCCTGTGCTTTTGCCGTAGCCTCATTAGAAGACAGGTCGCGATCGTTATACATTCCGATATTTTTCGGTCGACAAATCTATCGGGAGGAAGGTACGACGGGTTAATACTTGTGAGCCGGCACTTTTGAAATGATGATAAATTAATTCAACTTTATCAAATTCATGCTTTTTTTATATTTGCTTGTCAGCTCATCTGCTATATCCCTGCATTTTTCAGCATCAGGCTTCTCTGCAAGCTCTGAAAAGTCACCGCCAGAGGTAAAACCTAACTTAGAAACCTTCTCTGATACCTTGCGTCCAATGGGGTAAACAACAATGTTTTCAACGCCCTGGGCCTTGTATTCCTCAATAGTTTGCAGCATCATACGAATAACATTGTTGTTAAAACCACCGCACAGCGAACTGTTTGATGAATAAACAACAAGTGCTACTCGCTTTTACCCTATTCCTCGCAATGCTGAGACTGTTCTCAGCATCGGGTGTAGAAATAAGGAAAGACTTAAGTATATGCTCTAACAAATTTTCATAAGGGAGCATATTCTGAATAGCTACCTGGGCATGATGCAGCTTAGAAGAGGCTACCATTTTCATGGCACTCGTAATCTTTCGCGTGCTTTTCAACAGAGGCTATTCGTGTCTTAATCTCTTTTAAAGAAGGCATAAGCTGTAATTAATTCTTAAACTGACCCGCAACATTAGCCATGGTATCCTCCAATACTTTGGTAATATCATCAGAAATAATACCTGACGCTAATGTGTCGATAACATCATGATGAAGGGTTCTCATCTGCTCAAGGAACTGGTCCTGACAGTTGCGAACCTGGTCAACAGGGACGTCACGTAATAACCCATGCACCCCACAATAAAGTATAGCAACCTGTTCTCCTACGGGCATAGGGCTGTATTGTGGCTGGATAAGCAATTGGTTGTTTTTACGTCCGCGGTCAATTGTCATTGCCGTAACGGCATCCATGTCGCTCGAGAACTTCGAGAAGGCTTCAAGCTCACGATATTGAGCCATATCCATTTTTAAAGTCCCGGCAACCTTTTTCATACTCTTTATCTGTGCCGAACCACCTACACGGCTTACCGAAATACCTACATTGATGGCAGGACGAAAGCCCTGATTGAAGAGGTTGGTTTCGAGATAAATCTGTCCGTCAGTAATAGAAATGACGTTTGTAGGAATATAAGCTGAAACGTCACCGGCCTGAGTTTCGATAATTGGCAATGCCGTAAGCGACCCTCCACCCTTTACGTGGCCTTTCATACACTCGGGCAGGGTCGTTCATTTGTTCTGCAATTTCCTGCTGATTATTAATTCGGGCAGCACGCTCAAGAAGGCGAGGTGAAGATAAAACACGTCACCAGGATAGGCTTCACGACCTGAAGGTCGGCGAAGAATTAAGAAACTTCACGATATGCGACTGCCTGCTTTGACAAATCGTCGTATACGACCAGAGCGTTTAAGCCTCGGTCACGGAAATATTCGCCAATTGCAGCACCGGCAAAAGGTGCGTAATATTGCATGGCAGCAGGGTCAGCGGCTGTGGCACTCACAACAATGGTGTAATCCATAGCACCATGTTCGCGCAGCGTTTTGCACGAGAGTGGCAACCGTACTGGCTTTTTGGCCAATGGCAACATAAATACAATATACAGGGTTACCGTTGTCAAAATTCTCTTTTGGTTGATAATGGTATCAACAGCAATGGCTGTTTTACCCGTCTGACGGTCACCAATGATCAGTTCTCGTTGGCCACGACCAATAGGAATCATACTATCAACGGCCTTCAAACCGGTTTGCAAAGGCTCCTTTACAGGCTGACGGAAGATTACACCAGGTGCTTTTTCTGTCCAAAGGCATTTCGAAAAGCACCGGTTAAATCAATCTCTCCTTTGCCATCAATAGCTTCGCCCTAATGGATTTACAACACGGCCAAGGAAATTGTCATTCACAAGAATAGAAGCAATTCGATGGGTACGCTTAACCTTTTTCTCCCTCTTTAATGCCTGACGTTTCTCCCAGAAGGATACAACCAACATTGTCTTCTTCCAAGTTCATTGCAATGGCCATCGTACCATTTTTCAAACTCCAACAACTCGCTTGCCTCTACATTTCGGAGTCCGTAGACACGAGCAACACCGTCACCCACCGTCAGAACGGTGCCTACTTCATCAAATTTCTCCTCAACATTAAGACCTTCAAGCTTACGAGTAATACTTCTGACACTTCGCTTGGTTTTTATTTTATCTGACATCTTTACTATTTCTTTATTTAATTTCTTAAGGTTGTCAGAACTTCTTTAAGCTCAGTTCTAACACTCGTATCCATTCTAAAGGTAGTCATATTCAAGGATAAATCCACCTAATATTTCAGAATCAACCTCAGTATTAAATTCTACCGTACCATGTGTTTTATCCTCTATCAGCTTACGCAATTTGTCCTCTGTGTCTTTAGAAACAGCAACGGCTGTGGTAATTTTACCGAAAATGATATTCTTCTCCTGGCGATAAAGGGTGATGTAGAAGCCGCCATAAATTGCAGGGCACCTATTCGTCCTTCTTTCAATACAAGTTGAAAGAAACGGCGTGTCAAATCAGACGGTGCTCCTCCACATGCAGTTTCAAGCAAATTTATTTTTGTTTTTATTATCAAGCAGCGGGTTATCTAATGTCTGACGGAGCAATGGAAAGTGGATATAACTTTCCATAAGTGATTCCATTTCAGCATATACCTCTGCCTCTTGCTTTTTGCTTTTGTCGCACACTTTAGAAGAGCACGGGCATATCTTACAGATATTACACCTAAATCCATAAGCTACTTATTGTTTATCTACATTGGCCTCAGAAGAGAACTCATCAAGCAATCTGTCGATTAATTCCATTTGATTGGCATCTGTTGACAGTTGCTTTTTGATAATCTTTTCAGCAATCTTCACAGAAAGTTCCGCCACTTGCGAACGAATTTCACGAATGGCATTTTGTTTTTCTGCGTCAATCTGAACCTTGGCATCGCTAATAAAGCTTTTCGCCTTGTTCCTTGGCTTGACTTTCAGCTTTGGCAACAATGGCATCGCGAGCCGATGTAGCCTCTTTTAAAAATTAAGGCTTGCTGTTCGCGAGCTTCCTGCAGAATGGATTCCCCTTCTTTTTGTATATTGGCCAGTTTTTCATTGGCTTCATGCGCCTTACGCAAGCTCTCGTCGATATATTGTTTCCTTTCCTCAACCATTTTCGTAATAGTTGGGAAACCAAACTTCCATAACAAAGCCGAGAACTACGAAGAGACGATGGCCATCCAAAACATAAGGCCAAAAGCTTGGCATCAATAAATCCATACGCAGCGTTTAATTACTTCCTTTGTAATTCGTATATTTAATATTACTTGCTAACGCACATGAAGGCAATAACTGCTGCGAAAAGGGCAGCACCCTCGATTAAGGCAGACACAACAATCATGTTAATGAACAGCTTATTCATAACTTCAGGCTGACGCGCCATTGCATCCATTGCGTTACCTCCAATCCTACCAATACCAATAGCAGCACCAATAGCAGCTAAACCTGCGCCAAGACCAGCGCCTAATTGTGCAAGACCACTCGTTACTAATAATAATGACATCATAGTTGTAATTTTTTTAATTGTTATTTATTTGTTATATTTTTATTCTAACTTTATTTCTTTATTCCGACTTTGTACGAGCTAAGCCTATAAAAGATAGAGCTGAGCATAGTAAATACAAAAAGCCTGAATAAAACATACTAACAGTTCAAGACACATCATGAAAATACTCATAACCACACTGAGTGTAGTCATCCATAGAGCTTAATTCCTATTCCTTCAGCTGCAACTAAAAAGATAATGCTCGTTAATGCCAAAGCTATTGCATGCCCTGCCATCATGTTAGCGAAAAAGACGAATCATAAGTGCGAATGGCTTTTGTAAATATGCCAACAAACTCAATAAAGGGAATAAGTGGAACTGGTGCTTTTAAAAAGAATTGGAACATCAGGCCAGAAAATATCTTTCCAATAATGCTTTGACCCACTGAATTGTGTAATTACAAAAGTGCATAAAGCCAGGAAAAAGTGTAATGCTAATGTTGCCAGTAACATTCCCTCCACCCGGTGGGAATGGAACAACACCCATTAAATTACAAATGAATATGAAGAAAAAACAAGTTAATAAGTATGGGCTAAACTTTTGATAACCTTCACCCACACCCGGCTTAACAACATTATCCTCAACATACATGATAAGCATTTCAACAAGTCCAGTGAATCCACCAGGTGCATTATCACTACATTTATGTCTGCGATACCATCGTGCCGGTAACAGAACAAGTAATAGAAGTAATGTAGCATCAATAAAGAGAACTGCCACTGTTTTTGTTATTGAAATATCAAAGGGCAATACTTCTTTCCCATTATTTATTTCAACTATCTTCCCTGTGTGCTCACCAGTAGTAGCAATAGCCAGTTGGTCGGGCCCTATACGGTAGCCTTTATCGTTGGTTTCTTCGCTAAATTGGTTGGAAAGAAATAAATGCCAACCAGTCGAACTTTTTACAATTACCGGTAAGTATATAACAATACTTTTATCTCCAATATCTGTAACATGCCACTCATAAGAATCTTTAATATGCGATATAATCAGATTTGTCACATCTAAAGGTGCCTGCTCATGTTCTTTTTGTAGTAGTAGCCTTTTATAGATGAAACTATCAGCAAGAGAGAAAAATATCAATAGCAGTTGCCTAAAAATATCTTATATGGTATAACTTATACATCTGTTTAATGTCTTATTAATAATGTGACCGTCATCATCAGAGCATACATTGAAAGCATCATGATTACAAAAGCCTCTGTTTCTTCCTGGCTTTCTGATATAAATATCAGATATAATCCTATCACCGTTAAAATGGAAATCATCCTGATAACTGTCAAAAATCATATGGAACCCCGGAAGATGTTGAGGAGCATGTTTTTTTAAATACCTCACGCCCTTTACCCATACGAAAGCTAAGGCAGAATAGAATGAAACTCCAAATATAACAGGCAATATCGACATGTCAAGGGTATTTATTGTTTTTCTGTTTATTATTAATATTCAGAATAAGCGTTACGGCAAACCAAATACCCAAAGCAATATATGCAGAAATGATAACATATTCTATATGATATTGCAATTGGACAACATTAAGAATTAGAAGAACTAACAGCGATAAAGCCGTTATCATCCAAATTCCACGTTTTCGTATATTCTTCGTGTTTGCCATTTAATACCGATGTTACTTCTCGTTTACAACTTCAATACAAAGGCTAACCTGATTCTTTTTGACCTCAACAAAGCCACTCCTGACATTAAGACATTGCTTTTCTTTTGTCGTCACATATTCTACCAGTCCTTTTGTCAGTGAAGATATGATAGGAGCATGATCGCTTTAAAATTTCAAAGCTTCCAAGTGTACCTGGAACTTTTTACACTCTCAGCATCGCCATCATAAACGATTTTTTTCTGGAGAAACAATTCTTAGCTTCAACATTTTCCTTATTATGTTGTTTAAACCTCTAAGACTTTGCAGCGTCAAGCAGTTTTCTTTCCTTTTGCAATTGCATCTTCAATAGTTCCTACATTTAAGAATGCCTGCTCTGGAAGATCATCTACTTCACCGTTTAATATGGCATTAAAGCCCTTGATAGTATCTTCAATACTAACCATAACGCCAGGTACTCCAGTAAATTGTTCGGCAACCGCAAAAGGCTGCGACAGGAAACGTTGTACCCTTCGTGCACGGTTAACGACAAGTTTATCTTCGTCCGAAAGCTCATCCATACCAAGGATAGCTATAATATCCTGGAGCTCATTATAATGTTGCAGGGGTCTCTTTTTACACGCTGCGCACATTCATAGTGTTCCTTACCAACGATAAGCGGATCAAGTATTCGCGATGTACTTCCTAAAGGATCCACAGCAGGATATATTCCTAACTCTGTTATTTTTCTATCCAAAACCGTCGTTGCATCAAGGTGAGAGAATGTCGTTGCTGGTGCAGGGTCAGTTAAATCGTCTGCCGGAACATATACTGCCTGCACAGAAGTGATCGACCCATACTTCGTAGACGTGATTCGTTCCTGCATGGCACCCATCTCCGATGCTAAAGTAGGGCTGATAACCTACGGCCGACGGCATACGTCCTAACAACGCTGAAACTTCAGAGCCAGCCTGTGTGAAATCGGAAAATGTTGTCGATAAAGAACATAATATCAGCCGAAGAACCATTCTTGCCTCCATGATCACGAAACTCCCTCGGCAACGGTTAGTCCGACAATGCCACGCGTGCACGTGCCCCTGGAGGCTCATTCATCTGACCGTATACAAGGGTAGCCTGCGACTTTTTCAGCTCTTCTGGATCGACAAGACTTAAGTCCCATCTTCCCTCTTCCATAGCTTTTCTGAACTTTTCGCCATAGCGTATAACGCCAGAATCCAGCATATCTCTTATCAAATCGTTGCCTTCACGCGTACGTTCTCCTACACCGGCAAAAACAGAATAGCCATCATGACCTTTAGCGATGTTGTTGATCAGCTCCATGATAAGTACAGTCTTACCAACGCCTGCACCCCCAAACAATCCTGTTTTGCCACCTTTCATATAAGGTTCAAGCAAATCTATTACTTTAATACCCGTCTGGAGCATTTCCTTATGGGTAGAAAGGTCCTTAAACTCTGGTGCCGGGCGGTGAATAGGATATGCGTTTTCCGAATCCAGAGGCTTCATACCGTCAATAGGGCTTGCCAATAACGTTCATCATACGACCTTTTATCTGCTCACCAGCAGGCATTCGAATATCACTCCCAGTAGGAATAACTTCCATTCCACGCCGTAATCCATCGGTACTGTCCATTGCAATACACCGTACAGTATCTTCACCAATGTGCTGCTCTACCTCTAATATCAGGTCATCTTCATCAGCACGCTTAACCTTCAAAGCCTCGTAAATTTTTGGGAGAACCTTTTTCAGCTTCCTGACCCTGCGTATCAAAAAATACATCAATAACAGGTCCGATAATCTGAGAAATATGTCCGTTAATCTGTGACATGCAGTAAATATTTTGTTTTAATTTTTATCAAATTTTCGCTAAGTGTGGCGAATTTACGTAGTTTTTCCAAATGTAACAAGTCTTTTAACAAAGTTAACACGATTGGACTACCTTATTATAGTAAGGGCTGATACCGATGTTATCAGATACTCAGTTCGTCCAGTACCTCTATCAATTTTCCTGTCAAAGGGCTTGTCTGAACGTATTGCTTCCGACAATGGTACATAAGTAATTTCATTATTTTTAATACCAACCATAATGTTTCGCTGACCTTGTATAATGGCTTCTATTGCACTTACGCCAGTCCTGCTGGCCAGAATGCGAGTCGTGAGCTGAAGGACGTCCCCTCTTTGTAGATAGCCAAGCATGGAAACACGCACATCAAACTGGGAAATTCTTTTCTTTACACGGTCTGCATAATAAAGGGCACCGCATTTAGGGCTCTCCGAAACAATAACAATACAGCTCTTTTTCGACTTTCTGATTCCCCTTTCCATAAACTTAGCCAACTGGTCAACGTCAGTTGAATCTTCAGGTATTATGGCTGCTTCTGCACCACTTGCAATGGCCGAATTTTGTGCAAGGAAACCAGCATCACGTCCCATTACCTCAACAAAAAGATGCGTTGATGGCTCTGTGCCGTGTCACGAATGCGGTCTACACATTCTACAATTGTATTCAATGTGGTGTCATATCCTATTGTTGTGTCCGTACCGTAGAGGTCATTATCTATGGTTCCGGGCAACCCTATGCAGCAAAGGTCATAATCGCGTGCAAAATTCATGGCACCGGTAAGCGAGCCATTTCCGCCAATTACAACGAGTGCATCAATACCTTCTTTCTTTATATTCTGATAAGCCTTGTCTCTGTCCTTCCTTCGTTATAAACTCTTTCGAACGGGCTGTCTTCAGCATCGTACCGCCTTGCATTATAATTCCCGATACATTCTCAGTTGTAAAGGTTTAATCTCGTCCTGAATAAGGCCGTCAACCTCTGTAAATACCCTTGACATTAAAGCCTTTGAAATAGCAGCGTGTAACTGCCCTGATTGCTGCATTCATTCCAGGTGCATCTCCACCAGTAGTCAGCACACCTATCGTCTTTATCTTATTCATAACTTCATAGTTATTAAAAATTCTCCGCATTTGTTTTTGCTCATTCTACCTTGCAAAGATAACCATTTATTCAAAAAAAGGCACAACGTCGGCTAACTTTTTTATTCAGGTTTAACGAAGAAATATTCATTATATTAATATGGTATGACAAAATGAATTAATATATATAGTTTAATCCAGCTTAATTTTGTAATTTTGTATTCTAAACGTTTATATTAAAGTATAATGGAAGATAAATTTATTGAGGTTAAGGGCGCAAAGGTCAATAACCTTAAAAATATAAATGTAAACATACCCCGTAATAAACTTATTGTTATAACTGGTGTTTCAGGTTCTGTAAGTCGTCTCTGGCCTTCGATACACTGTATGCCGAGGGGCAGCGCCGTTATGTCGAAAGCCTTTCGAGCTATGCACGCTAGTTCCTTGGGCGCATGAGTAAGCCCGAATGCGATTTTATCAAAGGTCTTCCTCCCTATGTGCCATCGAACAAAAAGTTATTTCGCGTAATCCTCGTTCAACCGTTGGCACATCTACTGAGATATATGAATATCTCCGTATGTTGTATTCACGCATAGGACACACCATATCTCCCGTATCAGGACAGGAGGTTAGGAAACATTCTACGGAAGATATTCTTCACAAAGTAATGGAATTTGGCGAGGAACAATGTTTATGATTCTGTCGCCTTTTCATGTTATCACCGGCCGGACAGCCGAAAAACAGTTAGAGATGTACCTGCAAGAAGGCTACACCCGCGTCATGTATGGTAGTGAAATTATTCGTATTGAGGATCTGTTAAGTGCGTCCGATGATAAACACTGCTTCGCTTTTTGTCAGACATTACCCGCCATATTACATCTGCCTATTTGTTATTGACCGTTTACGTGTCTCCAAAGAGAAAGACGATATAGCACGATTAATTGATTCTGCCGAATCGGCAATGTACGAAGGCGACGGCTCATGCCGCCTTGTTTTCTTGCTTTCTAACCTGTCGTTCGACTTTTCTTCACGATTTGAAGCCGACGGAATTACTTTCGAAGAACCCAATGATAATATGTTCTCTTTTAACTCACCTATGGGAGCTTGTCCCGTATGTGAGGGATTTGGCAGCGTTATTGGCATCGACGAAAAGTTAGTAATCCCCAACTCTACCCTCTCTGTCTACGACGGATGCGTACAGTGTTGGCACGGCGATAAGATGAAGACATGGCAGGATGAGTTCTGCAGAAGAGCAAAAATGACAATTTTCCTGTCTTCACACCGTACTATGAGCTAACTCAAGAGCAAAACATACTGTGGCATGGGCTCCTTCTGAACGAAAAAAGATGGAACGCTCAAAAGAAGATGCAGTATGTATCGACTCATTCTTTCAGATGGTAAAGGAGAATCAGTACAAAATACAGTACCGTGTCATGCTAAGCCGGTATCGTGGTAAGACTATTTGTCCTGCCTGTCATGGCACACGCCTTAAGAAAGAGGCCACATGGGTTAAGATAAACGGACGCAGTATTACCGACCTTGTAGAAATACCCATAGGCAATTTAAAGGAATGGTTTGATCGTCTGGAACTTAATGAACACGAGAAAGAGATTAGCAAACTGGCTGCTTATTGAAATAAAAACGCGCCTGAAACTTTCTTTGTGAGGTTGGCTTACAATATAACACTAACCGTCAAAGCAATACGCTTTCGGGAGGTGAAAGTCAACGTATAAACCTTACGACGTCATTGGGTTCGTCTCTCGTTGGAAGTCTCTATATTTTAGACGAGCCAAGTATCGGCCTGCACAGCCGCGACACCGACCGATTGATACACGTTCTGCGCGAACTTCAGGCTTTGGGCAATACGGTTGTTGTTGTTGAGCACGACGAAGAGATAATGAAAGCTGCACTGGCTGATTGATATTGGTCCTGATGCGGGCACAAACGGAGGTGAAGTAGTATACCAGGGGCTGTTCCTGAACAATTAAGCCGGAAGCATTCCGACAAGGGAGGAACTTCTTCAACGCTATCCACGCAGTTATACCATCAGGTATCTTACCATGCTGAGCAAATACCCGTTCCCTCTTCACGACGCAGCTGGAACAAGTCGATAACGTTAAAGGGCTGTCGTATGAATAATTTAGCAGGTATTACAGCACAGTTCCACTCAATGTAATGACGGTAGTAACCGGTGTTTCAGGTTCAGGAAAGTCGAGTTTAGTAAAGGGAACGCTTTTCCTGGTGCTTAAAACGCCGTTTGGATGAGGTTGCCGACGCACCGGGAGAATTTCTTTCTCTCGACGGCAATTGGACGGATATTAAACATGTCGAGTTCGTCGACCAGAACCCTATCGGTAGAGTACGCGGTCAATCCGGCCACATACCTCAAGGCTTACGACGCAATTCGCCAGCTTTATGCCGAACAACCTCTGTCAAAACAACTTGGATTCACTCCGCAATACTTTTTCATTTAACGCCGATGGTGGCAGATGTGAAGAGTGTAAAGGCGCTGGTTTTCATAACGGTTGAGATGACAGTTTATGGCCGATCTTACCTTAGAGTGTGAGGCATGTCACGGTAAACGATTCAGAAAGAGATATTGGATGTGCGCTTTGAGGGAAAAATATCAACGATGTATTGGATATGACCGTTTCAGAAGCGGTGACTTTCTTCAGCCGTTACGACCAAAAAGGCTATCGTAAACCGTCTGAAACCTTTAGAGGATGTGGGCCTGGGCTATATCAAGCTCGGCCAGAACTCGTCTACTTTGTCGGGTGGAGAAAACCAGCGTGTGAAGTTAGCCTTCTTCATCGGGCAGGAAAAGCAGGAACCTACACTATTTATTTTCGACGAGCCTACAGCAGGACTTCACTTCCATGACATCAGCAGGCTGCTTAAAGCATTCCATGCTCTCATTGAACGTGGCCACACAGTGCTTTGTCATTGAGCACAATCTGGATGTGATAAAATGTGCTGACTGGATTATCGATCTTGGCCCAGAGGGAGAAATCGTGGTGGTAACATTGTGTGTACAGGCACTCCTGAAGAGATCATAAAGTGCAAAAGTATAACTCTAAGTATTTGAAAAAGATAAGTTATTATGATTTCTATATTAATCCCTACCTTTTAACGATGACTGTCGCGGGCTTGCAGGTTCCGCTGATGATACAGGCAGAGGCCATCAACAACCTCGAATGGGAGATTGTGATGAGGCGATGATGCCTCTACCAATACGGCTCTTGTTGAAGGCCCTTAGCCAGCTCAATAAGTTAGGAAAGGCTTTCATTATATCAGGTGCAATACAAACTTAGGGCGCAGCGCAATCAAGAATTTCCTGTACACAAGCCCGTGGAGAGTGGCTGCTTTTTGTTGATGCCCATCGTGTTATGGTAGTAACGACTACCTTAAAGCATACATTAGTGCCGCCCAAAACGCCTCAGGTTATATGTGGTGGACATCAGGCTCTCAAGGGCCCTGACGGCAATTTGCGCTACCTTTACGAGCATGAAGCTGAACGTAACAACAGTGCAAGCTTAAGGGCCAAGCATCCATACCAGAGCTTTAATGCTTCAAACTTCATGATTCGGCGTGATATTTTTATGCAGCACCAGTTTGATACCCGCCTCCATAAGTACGGTTACGAAGATGTTTTACTGGGCAGAGAGCTGGCTCTTGCAGGCATTCCCATCACACATATCGATGCGCCCACGGGGTATATAGAATATGAAAGCAATGCGAATTTTGTGGAAAAGACCGAGCAGGCCATGGAAAATCTCGTATGCTCTGCGCAGCAGTTTGCGAGAGCTATTCTTCTGTTTTGGCAACAGCCAATCCGCATACAGGGTAATCCGTTGGGCTTTATTTTCCGTAAAAATATTCCAGTGGAGACGCAACGCCTGGAAAACTAATCTTTTTGTCGAAAAAGCCCAGTCTTTTTATCTTTAAACTGTACAAGTTAGGCTATACTGCAACTTACACAGGCATAAAGGCCTTTTGTTGCTGCACATTGCATATTGCTACCCCTCTTTATGCTGTAACGCTCATTGTTCGACGGCCGTCGTATGCGCTGCTGACGACCGTCGAACAATGAGTGTGACAACCATCATACGCGCTGCTGACGGCCGTCGAACGATGACCATAAGCACGTAACAACGACAGACGTCCCCTGTAAAGGGCAGCAAATAACAATAAAGAAAGAATGATAAGAGGCTAAAACTTACGGCGTATGCCTAATTTTTAAGTGTGAAAATATAAGTTTCCTCTAACCTGAAAAGCAGCCAGAACGGCCTGAAGGGGCATATAGCCAAACCTAAACCGATAACGTACCGACAGCCTTTTGGTTTCAACAGAACACCATGCTTCTTTAATCTTCATCAAACCGTTATCCGATTCGTTATCAGATAAATCGCGATGATGGATTTAAAACCAAGACAGTATACATCAGCAATTATAAGCCATCGGTGATTTTCATAAATGTCCAGTATCTCCTCCGGTGCGTTTAACTGCATGAGTTTGCGCTTCACAGCGTCGGCAGCTGTCAGGTAATCGAAGCGTCGCGACGTTATCTGGTGGCTCACACTACCGGTCATGTTGCCGGTAATGCTAAATGCCATTGCAACACCTTACTTCTTTCGATGCAAGATAATGCAACGTGTGGTGTTGTCGTCGCTGTAAGCACAGGGCCGACTCGTCATACGGAAACCTGTGGTGAATATCAGCTCTTACCAGATAGATACCGTGTATTTTCCAGGTCAACGATTGAACAAACGCCTCCTCACCCTGCAATACGGCAAACGGTTTCATGGGATAAGGCTTGCGGCTTTCGTCAGGATAAACGTAAACCGTATGCAGCAATACACATCCCGTTCCAGGGTTTTTGGCCGAAAGTTTTGTACGCCTCCTGCAGGCAATCGGGCGATAACCAATCGTCGCTGTCAACAAAAGCCAATATAACGTCCTGCCTTCTCTAAACCAACATTACGTGCATGGGCCTGCCCATATTATTAGAGGTGTATTACTTCAATTCTGTTGTCACGAAGAGCATAGTTTTGCAGGATGTTCGAGGAACAATCGGTTGACGCATCGTCAATACAAATAATCTGAATATCGTGTAATGTTTGCCCTATCAGCGAGTCGAGACAAGCCGAAATATATTTTTCGGCATTGTAAACAGCCACTAAAAGCAGAGAACTTACAGGAAGACAACGTCATGGATTATAACGATACTGGTAAATTTATCTACACGGAGTTCCATAATGGGTTTTCGAATGGATTATAGCAGTGACAACACCAAAGAAAGCAATCCTAACGCCATACCTATGGCCCAATATACAGGTCCCTTCAGCGTATAGCCCAATACAACAGTAGCTATACCAACGGGAATTTGTACCAAAGCATACAATTTAACAGACGCTGAGAGCACAAAACCATATTTAAACCAGGTGTCACAACAACAATAAGAAATTGACAGCCACGGCAATCATCAGTCCATAGCCTGTACCTGTTAATCCGTAAATATCATAAAACACAATAATAAGCACCGCTGCCATGACATCATATACCAGTTCCAACACAAGATATGTGCGCGAATCGCCACGCGACAGGGCTATATACTCCATGGGAAGTGACAAGGCATCGGAAATACATGGCAATGACAGTGGCCTTCATCATGCCCATAACGGGTAGAAACTTGCCACTGTAAAACAAGGGCAGTAAAACAGGGAAGTCCCATGATGAAGAAAACAAGCATCGGAGCTACAAGCACAGCGACACTTCCATTTGATGGTTTACCACCTGGTTTAATCCTTTCCACAGCTGGTGTATGCCTGATAATCGTGGAAATAATCGGTTTCATAGCTGAGAAAAACCATACCTGTATAGGTCATCGTCATCATGTAACCGGCATTAAACAAGCCTACGGTTGAAAGGTCGCCCGACTGATTAAGGAATGAGCGTATGACGAAATCGCTGCCACTTCCAAACATACCAGCGATTACAAAAGCTATACCCAGACGTATCATCGGGCTGCCCTCGCCGTAATCTGCTGCCGATAACTGTATTCGTGGAGGCACAAACGCCATGAATAGCCAATGGTAAGCACGCATTGTAACAGCGCGATGATAACCAGGACGGCACAATACCCGTTTCGCCCATGATGTAATATACCGGAGTTGGCAATAACGAGCGCCAGCACAACATTGAGCAGCGAAATGACGGCAAAGGCTGCGAAGGCGGCGCAAGCCTTTGAGAATAGCGGCCTCACCACCTGTAATGTGCCTCAGGGCTACAACGGGAGAGAGCAGAATATAGTGTAGTGTGTGGTTGCCTCCCAGCTAAACGACCATTTGTTCAACAGAGGGCTAAGCAGCATACAAACCATCATACCCAGCTCGGCAGTAGCCAGGCTCCATGAGCGTATTATCTTTATTTGGTGCGCCATCAACACTTCATTGCCTTCGTCATAGGCCAGTGAAATATTCTTGACGGCGCTCATGGATATGCCGAAAATTTGTCGAATCGGACTAAGTTTTGTGTAGGAATTGAAGAGAAAGCAAGCCCATTCCTGAAGGTCCCAGAATAATGGCTACAAGTTTATTGCGACGATGCCTGCAAGAATGCTTAAAACCCTGCACACTTCAAAAAGTGCCGTATACTTAAGAATATGTAAATAGGAGCTGTCCTTTTCTGTTTCGTTCATCGAAAAATTTAACGCTCATATATATTCTTTTTATTGTTTCTAACAAGCACCTTTACATCAAAATAGTTATCTTTGCAGGTATGAGACTAAGCATTATTATACCAGTATATCAGGTTAAGCACACGCTTGCACGCTGCCTGACAGTATTGTGAAGCAGAGTCTCCGCGATTGGCAGGCCATATTGGTTGATGATGGTTTCAAACAGATGGCAGTAGCAGCATCTGCGATACGTATGCAGGCACGACCCTACCGCCTGGGCTATATACCTAAACGCAACAAAGGGGTTAGCGCGGCGCGATGCTGGTACTTGATAAGGCCAAAGCCGAATATATTACCTTTATAGACAGCGACGACTTTGTTGCAGACGATACGCTGAAAATGCTCATGGAGACACTTGCCGTACATCCCGATTACGACATGATTGAATATGCGGTGCTGGAGCATTTTGGTTCAAAACATCCCCACCGACTGCAATTCTTTACGAAAGGAGTATACCGATATGACCGAATATTGGTTACAATATGAGCATACCGTCACACACGTATGTGTGGAACAAAGATATAGAAGGGAACTGTTTAATCAGGTGCGATCTCCTGTGGGCATGACCTTTGAAGACTAGTCCCTACAATGCCCTCTGATATTACTGCCGTCGGGTAGCTACGCCACAGGATGCAGGATTATACTACTACTGTGAAAATAAGAACGGATGACCCGACGTGCAACGGCTGCCGATTTGAGCTGTATGCTGCTGGCTCATGTAGAACTCATCAATATTGAAACGATGGATAAAACGGGGACGCGACAGAAATGGAATAACGATATGGCAGCATACTATGCACACGTGCTGAATATCAGTTTGATGTATACGACAAGTCGGGTTGTTTCTTCGTGAACAGTCGAACAACGAAACTAAAGTGCATACCAGTACCGCTTCCCCATACTGCCTTACGCAATACCTTTAAACTAAAATTATTACATCTATAGGGCATTAAGCATGCTCACTCCACAGAATCATCAGACACCTCTTATAAGCTTTTGTTGCTGCGCTACTATAATTTGCCCGTTGAAATGCTGATACAATGTATTGACAGTATACGGCGTGTCGCTTAGCAGGGAAGAGCGCGAAATAATTGTTGTAGATGACGGTTCTGACTGTCGCCTTTAAACGATATGACGAAGCAAAGAGATGATATCAATATATGCGACAGCAGAATGGTGGTTTTGTCTTCGGCAAGAAACATGGGACTTTGCATTGGCCAAAGGACAGTATATTCAGCTGGTTGATGCTGACGATTATCTGCTTCAGGCACCGTATGAACAATGTCTTGATATTGTGAGATACCATAAGGATGCCGACATGAGTACTGCTAAAGGGGACATGCTGACATCGTGCTCGCTTATCGACTTTAGTTTTTGAAGGCCCATTCGTGAACCGAATTTATGCAGCAAAACAACCCTGAAAAGGGGCTGCGTGGGGTATATTTTCAAACACGATATTTTAGGAGATTTGCACTTTACGCCAGGTATCACGAAGATGAAGAATTTACACCCGCCTTATGCTCAAGGGCATACATGTTTTATATAACAACATCTGAGGCCTATTTTTACAGACGCGCAGCAATTCAATCATGAACAACAGGAAAGATGAGCATATTACAAAAGCGGCTAAAAGGACTTGTTGAGATGTAATTATTCACCTGAGGATATTTGCACAATTAAATCAAGAAGAACAAAAAGGCATTAAACAGGCGTGGGTCAGCTACAACCGACTATTTATATAATATCATTCACCCTCACCCATAGCCAGAAACAACTCGAAAAATGTCAATGAGAGCTAGAAAAGTTTGCAGCTTTTATCCGCTGCCTGCGATAAACTATAGATCGTAAATATACGCTTTTTCGTAAGATGACAGAGACGAAAATAGAGTACGGACTATTTTTAACAGCGTTAATTAAATAACCTGTTTTACTAAGACGATGAAAATTCTGCTTCTGGGAGAGTATAGTAATGTGCACGCAACGCTGGCCAAAGGTTTGCGTCAACTGGGCCATAAGGTAACAGTTGCCAGCAATGGCGACTTATGGAAAGGCTATGAACGCGACATTGATTTGGCCCGGAAAGATGGAAAATGGGGAGGTTTGATGTTTATATACTCAAAGATGATAAAGCCTGCTGCCCTGGCTCAGGAGTATGATGTTGTACAGCTTATCAACCCGATGTTTCTTGAACTAAAGCTGAACGTATTGAAACCTATTTATAATTTTCTGCAAAAGCATAATAAGAAGGTGTGGTGATAGGAGCCTTCGGCATGGACTATTACTGGGTAAGCGAAAACCTGCATCGACTGCCCATGAAATACAGCGATTTTTAATAGAGAAGCGCATACGAACTGATGAACTCAGCCCTCAGAGAACGCAACGACTGGTTGAATACGCCCAAGGGGAAGCTCAAAGCTAGGGATAATGCAAAACAGCTGTGACGGTATTGTTGCAGGGCTGTACGAATACTGGGTTTGCTACCATCCTGCTGTTTCCTGATACAGACGGTATTCATACCCTATCCTGTTGTGATGGATCCTCAATATAACCATAAAGACTCTGATAAAAATAATGTGGTTAAATTATTTTAGAAAGGCATAAGTAGGGGCCAGGAGTGCTTACAAGGGAACTAGATATCATGTGGGGAAAGTCTTGGGACATTTGCAAAAATACCCGGATAAAATAAGTCTTCGTGTGGTAGAAGGGCTGCCTTATCACGAATATATAAGGCCACGAGAGATGCTGACATCATTCTTGACCAGCGCTACAGCCATACACCTGCAATGAACTCATTGCAGGCGCATGATGCGGCATTATAAGTATGGGAGGAGGCGAAGAGGAAGGCTATGAAATAATAAACGAAAAGAACTCCAGGCCTATTATAAACGTGGAACCTTCATACCACAGTGTTTACACAGCTTTGAAACATATCGTACAACATCTGAGAGGTAACAATGCGTCGGCACAAAGTGTTGACTATGTTGGAAACACCATGATTATGTGCATTGCGAAAACAGTATGAGGCATTTTACAAATAGACTTAGTCATAAGTAAAATAAAATATGTAAAATGTTTGTTGATTACGAATTAGTTAATTACTTTTTGCACCACATAAGAACGATATATCATGAAAGAGCTAGTACCTAAAGACTTTAACCAAAAAGCAATGTTTGGGATATTCAGGAAAATGATGTGTTCCGCATGTGGGAAGCAGACGGAAAAGATGCAGATCTCAAGATAATATGCGCAGATACACTGACATTAGTAAAACTGCCTTGACGTTGAAGAAATAATGGTTGACCGTCCGGAGGTAATCTCTAAATTCGAAGCACGTGGATTTAAGGTGGGCAACATCAAAATTGATGATGAAAACAGGAAAGAAATATGCCATCAAAAAGAAGGCTATCATGCGTGTTACTGATCTTTCCGTACGAAAATATTAAACATATTTCTGCTGCAAAACTGGTTAGCGTGTTGGAGCGTAATTTGGAGGTGGCTGGGAATCACTCTCCCAGAGCATACAAGATATTATAGAAACAGGTTGAAATTTCCACGACTACCCTGCCTCAGGAGCGTTTACACAAAGCCGGTGGCCTGTATGAGAAGAAGGTTGCCGACGGATATGAGGTTCTTGAAATTCCTAAAGGAACATGGACGGAAGCTATATTTGTTAAAGAAAAAGGAAGATATAGAATGAGACCACTTGTTCTCATGGCGGATTTTCAGAAGATGAAATGGAGAAATTGTTGATGTGATGACGATGAAAACGACAGCGATTCCGACGAGAGTAGAAAACGTAGACCGCAAGATGACGACGATGACAGCTTTGATGATGATAAGTTAACAGAGGAGAGTTAGTCGTACAACATATGAAACTAACTCGAAGACCTCAACTATGAAAGTCGAGGAAATTAGTGACGATGAAGAGTTTTTAGTTGAATATCTGCTAAATACAGGGTATATCAAACCATTGATATACCCTGTTTTGTTTCCTATAACAATACGATAAAAGCCTGAATGCTATTTATTAGTTGGATATTCATATTTACTTCCTGTTTCTTCGACAAGACGCTTACGGAACGATTCGGGGAAACCCGGGCGTGAAAACATTAGCGCCCAACCCTTCAGGGGTACGCTGAAACTGTCCGTTAGCATCAGGTTTAACAATCATATCATTATATTTTTACAATAAGATGAAAGCCAGATCTTTCCATCGTGAAAGCATCTGTTGGGCTTTTTATTACTGTAATTATTGAGGAACTTCAAAGCCTCAGCCCGATCAGACGAATAAAGCTCGAGGGCTTTTGACTCAATTTCCTTTTTGATTGGCAAAGTAATTTTTGCTCTAAGGAGTCGCGGACTTGCTTAAGACTTGGGAACATTAACGAATAACGAGATAAACCATATTGCTTACCCAGTTGCAAACCCAATAAGCATTGTTCATGGAAAATGTTACCGCATCAGCTCCAGGAGTGTTGTAAATATTCAGGCTGTACCGTGTTTCCACAATAAATTGGTGTATAAGCGACCATGTTTCCATCGTCATTTCCAAACCACAGTATACCGCCAATTTGACGGGTAGCCAGTCTCTCATCTGAGAAACAAACGAAAAGGCTGTTTTGTTGTGTGCTGACTGGTCGTTCGTTAAAATACTTTTTCCATTACATGAGAAGATTAACCGTGTTGGTCGATAAGGCATTTGCCAGACTCCTCCACCAAACTACTTGTACTGTCAAGAGCAAGTGGTACCCTCGTAATGGTCACGCATAGCCTGCTGTACATCCTGTATGGACAGTTTTTTATCAGGAATGACCCATAAAGGCATGTCTTCTGCATCCTTGTCTTTGCCTAAAGCCCAGGGCAAATAGCGTTCGAAGCCTTTCTTAAAACGATTGAAAAAGGCCCAGACACGAGCGTCACAAAAGCGACGTCCTTCAAAATTCGGAGTAGCATAAACCTGTTTCCAGCTAAAATCTTTGTCGTTACCGGTAAACCATCCTTTCGCTCGAGGCAAACTTTTATCGACATCTTTAGCATACATGACATTATACTTATCGTTCATATTAAATTTACCAATACGGCTCTGGTTAGCATGTGCACATATTGCATTATCGGGAATACGCTGGGCAACCCATACCACACTTTTCGACCCTGGTCCCTTACCTTGCATCTCCATAATCCAGGCTTCGTTGGGATCGCATATTGTAAAGGTTTCACCTTCAGAACAAAAACCATACGTTTGTGCAAGGGTTGTCATGACCTTTATTGCTTCGCGAGCATTCTTAGAACGCTGTAAGGCAATATAGATAAGAGAACCATAATCGATTAAACCTGTCGGGTCGACCATATCTTCACGACCTCCATAGGTTGTTTCGGCAATGGTAACCTGGAACTCATTCATGTTACCTAGTAACGTTATAAGTTTCAGGAGCTTCGGGAATTTTACCATGATATTTGTCGGGTATCCCAGTCAATGATGTCGCGCATCTCACCTTTTGTATGTTTTCCTGCTGGATAATGTGCAAGACCAATAAACATACCATAGTCGTCAGCATTATAAGTACAGAAAACAGAACCATCGGCAGAAGCCTTCTTTCCAACAATAAAGTTGGTAAGAAAATACTTTTACTCCAATCAACAAGAAGATGGAAAATATAAAATAACGTTTCATCTATTGTATATTGTATTTAAATTATATGAATAAAAAGGTTGGTATGAAACAACTTGCGGTAAGTCTTTTAATCTTACTTCGAACTAATGCCATCGATTTTTGAAGATTGAGGAACAGGCGAACTGTTATCTCCAGGCATGCCTTGCGGTCGCATACGCTGAGAATCGGGCTGTAATTGATTAACAGGTATATTGCTCTCGACAGCATTCTGCTTTACAGCCTTAGTACTTACATGGCATCGCATTAAGTAAATATTACTGATATTCATTAATCGCAGAGTTGTAAAGTGAGCTAGTTACTGCTATTATCTTTTTGTCAGTATAAAGTAGCCCTTAACCTCTTTTATGCCTATGTTGTCATTGTCTTCAATCTCTATGCGCTGTGCCATGAAGATGACAACTGGACTGTTCGTGCAATAACACTGTCATTCTTTAATACAACAGCCATTGTTGCAACGCCACTACGTATACCATCTTGGAAAATAAAGTCACAATTAAAATTCAATATTAATTTGTCACCTTTATGAAAAAGTAGAATCTGTTTTAAAGAATAAGAATAAAGATTATAAGGCTGATTGGGCATTAAAATAGGAACGTTGCGCTCTCCAAATGTCAGCAGTATCTCCTGACGCTGAAAACGAACCAGCATAAAGTCCTTCTGGTGATCCGTATTTCTTTGCTTCATTCTGCGTACGCTCGACCAATATGGCTATATATTGTCTGGGAGTTCATCGGTATGACGCATATAATATACCATTGATGTATCCGAATTTCTCCTTACTTACACCATTTTCTCTAATACTAAAGAACGATATGCAACTAAATTTTCATCATAATTTCCTTTGTGGCCTGGCCTGCCATGGCATCGGCGAGATATGATCATACAATATATTCTCCACTGTCTCCTGCCAGGATAAATTCGGATGGAGTAGATGGTTTTACATCCCGTAAATTGTAATATACCGATAAGTAGGAAAACAATTCCTAAAACAAGTTTTTATATTCCATGCTCAACCACTTCAGAATTAAAATATCAGTTATCTATTCTTATAGCGTTTAATGGCATTACTGAAAAGTATCACCTATCGTACCCATATCTTTGAGTACAGAACAGGAACAAGCAAATAATCCCTGTCATAACGAAGCATCTGCAAAATTAAATATAGGGAGAAAAGAAGATAAATTCGTTTCTTCCTACAAAAAGAAACCATGCAGGCCATGTTGTATGAATAATTGGGAGTAAAACATGTCAACAACCTTCCCCCATTAAAAAAGCCAGAATAGCCCGTTCCAAAGTCTACTATTGTTGAAATCATTGGAAAGGGTGGAAGAGAGAATATCAGGCCATAGAACATAGAATCCAATATATTCCCAGCAACTTATGAAAATCGACTGAAAAGTAGAATCACATATAAAATCTTCCTTTCTACTTTTAATGACTTGACAAATATACCAACCTATAACGGTTACGGCTATGACACGTAATACACTAAGAAATAACTTATTAACTAAGGTAACGCCATAGGCCATACCATTATTCTCAATAAAATAAATATAGAACCAGTTTGTTATACGAATTGATTCTCAATAGACATAAGTTTTAACTGCTATCTTTATTGTTTGGTCTATAATCAGAATAGCTATGATTGAAAATCAGAGCTAAAATACCTTTATTGGCGATAATTTTCTTACACATCAATATTCTTTCTCAATGTAGAAACGTTAAGTGTAGCATGAGGGCACAATACGTAAACGTTCTTTTAGGGATTAGTTCACCTGTGATGCGATCTATTCCATACGTTTTATTTTCAATACAGTAAGTGCAGCCTCTAAAGACTTAATAAATTTATATTCGCGTTGTGCCTTTTGAACGAGATTTTCCCTTGTAATGATCTCTGTGCCTTCCTCTAAAAATATTATAAGATACTGACGTATCAGCATCAGTATTTTGAATTGGCATTACTTAACTCTTGCATTGCCTCGTCGTAACTCTGACGAGCTATTGAAAAGCATTATTGATTAGTTGTCGAAACTCTACAAGTTCTTCGTCAGAATAATGTCTACTGAGTCCCATATGGAAAATTATATCAGAGGATTTAAAGAAAATATTTTTCGTTTCCATTCTGTTTAAAAGTTAGAATAGAAACGAAAAAACATCCAAATATATTATACTTTTTAATTTGAATATTCAAATTAAAATTATCAAACTCTATTTCAGAACCATTATTATTTTTCAATAATAATATTGTCAGCTAAAACTTGAGACATAATATAATCTGAAAAATCTTTTACCGCATCGTCCATTTCAGCATATGGAGAACTTACCGTTACAATAATACGATCAGTAATATCTAAGCCTGTATCTTTCCTCATATTCTGAATTCCGATTTATGAAGTTCACAGGCCAGGCCTTCCTTACGTAACTCAGGAGTTAACTCTGCTCCAAAGCAACAGTAATATTCCCATCATTACTACAAGCCAGCCTGGAATATCTTCAGAAATGATGTCGACATCATCAACAACAACTGATATCAAATCATCATTTTACATGGAAAGAGATTGTACACTTGCTTTTCCAAAGACTGTGATTTCTTCTTGTGTTAAACTCTCCATCTTGGCTGCCACGGCTTTCATTTGCTTACCGTATTTTTACCCATGACACGGAAAGTTACACTTTACTTTTTACAAGGATTCCTTGTCCTTCAGCAAACTTCAGTTCTTTAACATTTACTTCGTTCAGAATCAAATCCTTTACACCCTCAATATGCGCTTTCTGCTCTTCGATCTATTGCAGGAATCATAATCTGTTGTAGAGGTTGGCGAACTTTATATTCACTTTTCTGCGAAGCGCCAAAACCATAGATGTAATTTTCTGCGCAATATCCATTCGCTTCTCGAGGTCTTCATCAATAAGAGAAGTGTCTCATCTCTGGGAAAGTTTCAAGATGGACTGATTCTTTTCACCTCCTAAATGCATGATATAATTGATCTGCATAGAAAGGTGCGAAAGGTTGCAAGGAGTTTTGAAATCGTAAGTAAACATGTGTAAGAGTGAAGATGGCAGCAAGTTTATCATTCACTCATCTCTTTGCCCCAGAAACGTTTTCTATTAAGCCCTGACATACCAATTACTTAAATCGTTATTCTACAAAGGAATCGATGAGACGTCCTGCACAGAGTTGGATCATAATTGTCTAATTCAGACTTAACATGTTCAATCAGTGAATTAAGACTGGTAATATCCAACGATCTATTTCTGTCAAAGAATTGGTACTAAATGACACTGCACTTTGTTTAGGATTAAAACCGTCAACATTGGCATAAAGAGCAAAGAAACTATATGTATTATATAATGTTCCAAAGAATTTACGACGACACTCGTCTACACCATTTTCGTCAAACTTTTAAAGTTATCCCAAGGTTCACTGTGAGTTAGCATATAGAATCGTACAGCGTCAGCACCATACTTATCTATCATTTCAAAGGGATTAATAACGTTACCAACGTGTTTTACTCATTTTTGTTACCCTTTGAGATCGAGCTACAAGTCCTGATGATATTACATTTTTAAAAGCAACAGAATCAAAAACCATAGTTGCAATAGCATGTAATGTAAAAAACCATCCACGAGTTTGATCTACTCCCTCATTAATAAAGTCGGCGGGGAAAAATGCAGGAGCAATAGGTGTACCAGAATATGAGCTATGAACAAGCATATTTCTATGTTCCATTTCTGATAATCCCGTGCATTTAAGTTCTTCTTTATTAATTTCTCCTTCAAATGGATAGTGAGATTGTGCATAGGGCATGGAACCAGAATCAAACCACACATCAATTAAATCACTTCTCGATGCATTGGTTTTCCTGTATCACTTACCAAAAATTATATAATCAATATAAGGACGATGAAGGTCTATCTTATTGTAATTATCTACACTGTAATCACCTACTATAAAGTTTCTATCCTTTAATGGTTAGAGACTCATATAAAGCCAGCAGATACAGACTTTTCTATTTTCAGTGTAAAGCTCTTCAATTGAGCCAATGCATTTCTCGTTTTATCTTCATCACATTAGCAATGGCGTCCCCAAAAACGTAAACGTAGACAGATTCCAATCATTAAGATTTTCAAGCCAATTGCCAAATCGACCAGAACCTGTCGATTCTGGATGTAAATTAATAGTTTATTTAGAGCAACCATCTCCTCTCAGTGGTATCACGAATAAACCAACTATCAAGTGGATAATATGAAATTGGTTTATCAGTACGTAAGAATGAGGATAATTATGTATATGCTTTTTCTATCTTAAAAGCAAGACCTTGCTGTTTTAATTCCAAACAAATAATGACATTCTAAATCATCATCTTTCTCTGACTGTTCTTTATTCCATATACCATTAAGATTATATTTAGGAGCATATGAGTTCTTCACATAATCACCAGCATGATGATTATATAATTCAACGATTAACACAAAGATTTGATAAATGCAGAATCCAATTCATCAACGGTATATACTTTCCTTGCAGGTCTACCATTGGACGAGTTTCTCCTTTTTGTTTATAAGATACAAAGAAGGATTCACTGCATCTTTGGCAACCTTTTGCATCATCTGCACCAAACATGGGTGCAATATGAACGATACCAGTTCCATCTTCAGTCGTTACACATAATCACCTAAAGAATAACTCAGATAGCTTTTCACTCATTTCAACGAACTGTTCATACCATTTTGTTCAAAACTTTATTAGGATGGTCCTTTGCATATTCATTTACATCAAAGCAGGACTAAATTTTCCTATCCTTTCACATGGTTTTTACCCATGGCATGAGTTGAGCATAATGAAGACCTTCAAGTTCTTTACCTTTATATGGTCAACTATTCGCCAGGCATTTTCTTTCTTCTTTATTAAAGCTCTAACTTACCATCCTTAACTTCCTGTTCTAGAGAGAAGTAAGCATTAGCACACGACTTTCTGCTATGATAACTGTTAACGGTTCACCATTATAAAGTTATACGATTCAATAGCATAGTCTATCTTAGGGCCAACACATAGTGCAACATTTTGAAGGAAGTGTCAAGGTGTCGTAGTCCATGCTATAAAATATGGTCACCATGTCTGTTCAAAGTTGGTTTTGGGATCTTTATTATTAAAATTGTGCCGTAACCGTAGTATCTTTTACATCCGGTAACATCCAGACTGTACTAATTCATGACTCGACAATCCTGTAGCCGTCAGAAGAATAAGGTTGTGTGTATAGCCTTTGTAAGCAATCCTTTATTGTAAGTTGCTTAAAAGCCACCATAATGTTTTCAATATATTTATTATCATAAGTGACGTACGGATGGTCTAAATCCACAAAATATCCCATCTTCTCTCGTAAGCTCACGCCATTCTTGTGTAAACTTCATGACGTTCTCACGACACTTATGATTATAATCTTCTACTGAAAATATATTTATTAGAGTCTTTATTATCAATATCTTTCTTTGTTATACCAGCTCTTTTTCAACTCTCAGATTCAACGGGAAGCGCCATGGGTATCCCAACCAGCTTTTACGCAGGACATGAAAGCCCATCATGGTTTTGTACCTGTTAAAAGTATCCTTTATGGCACGAGACTAAAACATGATGAATACCTGGATGGCCGTTTGCAGAAGGAGGTCCTTCGATAAAATTGGGACATCCATTACGTTCTTCAATCACTCTTGTGGAAAATATCATATCTGATTCCACACCGATAATGATTTCTTCATTAGTTTTTGGTCAAGTCAGAGACCATTATGCTCAGTAAACCTTTTAGTCATTATAAAATACTTATATCCTTATTATTAATTTCATGCAAGATAGATAATATGACTAAACAAGAAAATATTTATCTTTGCACGAAAACGAATTTTCGTGTTAAAAGTCAAGAATGCTAAGTATATAATATCCTCTCCAAATGTAGGAAAGTGTCCTGAAGACACAACTGAGTTCATTTATCGGACGAAAGTAACGTTGGAAAGTCAAAGCTTAATCAATATGATTTGTAATCACAAAGGCTTGGCAAAAATATCTGCCACTCCCGGCAAAACTCTTAACATTAATCATTTTCTTATTATACAGATTGGTACTTTAGTTGACCTTCCAGGATATGGATATGCGAAGCGTTCAAAAATAGTACAAGAGAAATTGAGATCGAATGATACGATCATATATTCTTTTTACGAAAAACAACTGTATTAATCTTTTTGTACTCATTGATATTCGGCACGAACAGCAGAAGATTGATCGTGACTTTGTTGATTGGCTTGGTGCAAGTCAAATCCATTTACAATTATTTTTACTAAAGCTGATAAGCTCGGACATGTTAAAGCGCAACAGAATGCCGAAAGGTATGGATGGAGCAGCTACTTGTAACCTGGGATACGCTACCACCTTATTTTTATATCAAGCTCTAAAAAGACAAAACTGGGCGCAATGATATTCTCGATTATATAGAACAATGTATTAATGAACTAAAAAGATTAAATTATGTCACCTTTTTAGATGTGTACAAAACCTTACAAAGTCCTTTGGTTCACAAATACTTTTTAAAAGTATCAGCTTCTCCGTTGGCGAAGGTCAGAAGGTAGGACTGTGCAAAAATGGTACAGGAAAAATCAACACTCCTCGAAATTCTTTCCAATAAAGAAGGTTATGATAATGGAAAAATCATTTATCGTAATGATATTAAAAATAGGCTATTTGGAACAAATCCTAAATTCAATCCTTCAGAAAAAGTTATTGATGCTTGTTTTAATCATCATGGTAACCCAGACCGAATATTAAAAAGCTAAACAAATTCTCACACAATTACACATGAAAACCTTCCAACAACCCATAGGAGAACTTAGTGGCGGACAACAAAAACGTGTTGCCCTCGCTAATGTTCTTATCGATAATCCCGACTTTCTAATATTAGATGAACCTACTAACCATTTAGATTTACTAATGATTGAATGGTTAGAAAATTTCCTTTCCGTTCTTCCCTCACGTACTTATGAGTCACCCACGACAGATATGGACCATGTCTGTAATTTAATCTTAAGAACTTGATAATGAAAGTATTTATACTTATCGTGGAAATTATAGCTATTATTTAGAGAAAAGACAAGAGCGTGATTGATAACCTGCGTGCAGAAGTTCAACGTACCAACAACTATATCATTCAGAATTAGAATGGATGCGTAGAGATGCCACAAAGCCAGAGGGCATAAGGCAAAATACAGAGAAGAGCTTTTTATGAATTAGAGAACAAGGCTCACCAGCGTATTGAAGAACGTCAAATGCGCTTAAAAACAAAAATGTTTACATTGGCTCTAAGATATTCAGTGTCAATACGTTTCAAAAAGGTTTGAACAAGATGACAGAACTGCCAAAATTATGCTGATAACTTCTATTATAATTTTGCCCTTTAGAAAATGGGTATTGTTGGTGACAATGGAACAGGTAAATCTACATTTATCAAAATGCTTTTTAAATATTGTCAAACCTGATGAGTGGACAATTTGATATTGGAGAGACTGTTCGATTTGGTTATTTTCACAAGAAGGTTTAAAGTTCAAAGAAGATGATAAAGTTATTGATATTATCACAGACATTGCAGATTATATCGATTTAGGTAATGGACGAAAACTAACAGCTTCACAATTTGCTTAATTATTTTTATTTCTCTCTGAACAGCAATATACATATGTTTATAAGCTCAGTGGTGGAGAGCGTCCATCAAGCTTTATCTGTGCACTGTTCTTATGAAAGAATCCGAATTTTTGGTCTTGGACGAGCCTACAAATGATTTGGATATTCAAACTCTTCAAGTCCTTGAAGGTATCTTCAGAGACTTTCAGCTGTGTTATTATTGTGAGTCATGATCGTTGTTCATGGATGAGTAGTAGACCACCTGCTCGTTTTAAAGATGGTGAAATAAAGACTTCCCAGGAAACTATACACAATATAGAAGATGGAGACAGTTTAAAATCAGCTGAAAATAAACTTCTGGAAAGTAAAAACTATAAATAAAAGGAAAAAGGATTACCATCATGATACACGACGGCGTTTAAGCTTCAAAGAGAAACAAGAGCTTCAGCAGCTTTCTCTGGATATTGACCGTTTAGAAGAGGAACAGAAAAATATCGAGAAGCGTTATGCTCTGGCAACCTGTCAGTAGCCGAACTTACTGATAAGAGTAAACGTTTACCCATACTTAAGAATGAGCTTGACGAAAAAGCATGAGATGGCTTGAACTTAGTGAGATTGAGTAACTCTCCTAACTTCTTCCTTCTCTAAAAACAGGCCTATGCAAATCCGATTAATATTTATCCTTATCTGTCTTTTCCATGTCTGCAATGCTCAGGCCGACAGGAAAAAAGGGATACACCTTCTCCAACGGATTCACAATTATGCCATATCCATAGATACTTCTAAAGCAAATAAAGCACAGTATTATTCGTATGTCGAACAACTATCGATGTAAAGCGTCGCAATTTCCTCCTTCCTTTAGTTCCCACCGTTTACGTTATCGCTCACGGCAGGCAACGACAATATATTTCTGAGAGCTATAACAAAATTATATCGCGGGGTTATAACGATTATTCCATTCAAACATTACTCCGTACAACCACTATACCCGGAAAAAGAACCTCTTACCAATCTCAATAAATACCTGGCACCAAGATTATATGAGAAAACCATTATAGATATACACTTCTTTCTCCTTTTCACCCGGCAAACTTTAAATTCTATCAATACCGTATTCATCGTAGCACACAGTAACACCATTCACATACGCTTTATCCCCAAAAGATACAATACGTTTAATCAAAGGGCGATGCGAAGTCGACTATATTACTGGACGTATTATTAAATGTAACTTTTCTGGTGAATACGATATGATAAGTTTCTCATCACAATTAGAACTGGGGAAAAAAGGAATCATGTCGTTGTTACCTCATTATGGTACTACACAATTCCAGTTTCGCTTCATGGCTAACCTGATTACAGGAAGCATGACTGCCTATTATAATTTAAACAAACCTCTCTGACAGCATTAATAACGAGGGACAATTTTTAAACAAATGTCTCTTCTGCGTCCCGATTCTCTTAGCCCAACTTTAAAGGATTTATATCAGCAACAATTAAAAAGACAGATACAAGACTCTATCGAAAAGGCCAGAGACTCCATTCCTCACAACAATTGGGCTAAGCGAATATTCTGGGACATCATCGGTGACAATCTCTTAAACCATATAAAAACCAACTACGGCCAGAATAATAATGGTTATCTTCGTATCAACCCCATCTTTAATCCGCTTTATATGGGTTACGACCATCAAAGGGGTTTACCTACAAATTCACCTTTTAAAACAAATTATCAACTTAGCTCAAATAGCGAATTATCTGCGAAATTAAGAGGGGATACGCTTTTTAAGCAAAAACAATTTTGTTTCCAGATCCCCGTATTTTATTATTTCAACAAATATCATAATGGTTATATAAAAAGCCGAAATTGGCAATGGCAGCCATATCACAACATGTCAGTACGTCGTGATATTGAATCACGGTTTGCCAATTCGCTGTGGACCGGACTAATCGATTACGACCTGTGAAACGAGTTTCGTCAAACCGATGCCCGACTTACTTGTAATTACGACATCAATAAGTACTTCAGTTTTTCAGGCTGGTTTTCTTTATCAGCGTAAAGATGCCATCTATAAACATGCCTTTAAGGCATTGCAATGAGACCTACCTATATCTCCTTCTCCCCTACTTTCGAATTACAATACCGACCATGGGGATGGCGCGGACCCATTTTTCTCTGCCAATTACGACCGCAGCTTTAAAAATATTCTACGCTCAAATACTCGCATACGAGCGTATGGAATTTAACGCCGAATATATTCATCAGCTAAACCCGTTACAGTCGTTACAAATGCGTATTGGCTCAGGATTCTATATTCACCGGCATCATAAAGCCTACTTTCTTAACTACGAAAACTTCAAAGAAAACAATATTCCAGGCGGCTGGAACGATGATTGGAGCGGTGAATTTGAACTGTTACGAAGTGATAACTATAATGCCTCCAATTATTATATCCGTGCCAACTTTACATACGAAAGCCTTGCTCTTGCTTAGCTGGCTTCCTTTAGTGGGCCATTATATGGAAAACCGAGACGTATTTATTTCTCAGCTCTCGATGTTCGCAACGCACATCCTTATTTAGAACTGGGCTATGGCTTTTACGTCACGTATGTAGTATCTGTTGGTTTCTTTTGTCAGCAATGGCAAGAATAATCGTTCTGTGGGTTGCAAGTTTGGTTTTGAACTTTTCCGCCATTGGTAACATATATCAAACAGGCTGCGAACAATTCTTATTTCTGAATTATCCGCAGCCTGAACTTTTTCTATATAGTTATTTATTCTTTATTCCAAACCTGATAGTCTGTATTGTCCAACGTAATCAAACGATTCCGACTCTTCATCATCAAATAAATGCTGCTTAGCCAGGCCTTCATTCTCACCCACAGAACGTGAACTTATTACAAACTGGGCAATATTATCATCAGTTAACAAGCAAGTTAACTTCACCTCAGGAGCAATATATTTCTCTTTCATCGTATCTGTAATCTTATTTTATTTTACAACTTTCTTACCGTTAATGATATAAATGCCGTGTGAAGGATGCGCTACACGTCGTCCCTGTAAGTCGTAAATTACATCTTCTTTCTTTTTGCACATCGCTATTTATACTGCTAATTCCCGTAGCTTCACGGGCAGCATCAAAGTCAATTATCAAACTTTTTGGCGCGTGCAATAGAGCATCCAGACATAAGCCGGCCCGATAAGCAGGCAGATTAATCGACTTACCTTCACGTATACCTTGTTTATAAAGCCCATGCCCTGTGAGCCGGCTGCCAGTACATAATAGCGTTTCCCGTAGTGCTAAACTCTCGCCTGTTGCTGTACCTACTAATAAATTGCCTGTTACATCTTCTTCTGCACCTGTTACATTAGCCTGGTAGGTAACCGTACTGTTTGCAGGGACCTTGCAGAACAAAAGCCTGTTTGCTTAGGAATAATCTTTCCTGCAAAGCTTTCACAATTGCCTGATCAGGTGAAAGCCTGATTTCCACTTGGCGTTACGCCAGTAATAATATAAAGCCGTGACAGCCGGGAACAAAGTTTTCATTATTCAAATAATAAGTGGTAAAACCAGTAGAACCTATTTTTAATTCTTCAATAATTTTATCAGCATAAGATGACCAGGCATACACAGTTTTAAAGCAAAGCTCCTATCTATGGAACTTGGATTTTAAGTGTAGATGTAGTTCGAAAAGCATTCAGTACCCAAAGTAAAAAGGATTTTAAATGCGGAACAGTAACTTTACCTGAAATTTCAAATTATATCCTCCTATATTCTCAATTGTATTAGGTACCATCAAAAATTTTCTAAGGGCAATTGTGCCTGGGTAGCTTGTGCTCAATAAAAACTGCATCTCCTATATTACGTATTGTTGGAGGTAATAGCCATATCTTTAATATATGCAATCTTATCACCATCCAAATTACTACCATAGACACCAATATTAGTGTACCCACGTAAACATCCTAATCCTAATTCTTCTATCTTTGTTTTAGAAAATCCATGAACTCTTTTTAATCCCTCAACAGCATTTAAGGCATAGTCTCCTACCTTTACAATATTGGGGATAACCAAATCTCTTCATTTCTGAATCCCATAAAAATAGTCTGGTATTTCTTTAAGATTCTCAGGCGTACAGAATTTCTTTATTTTTGCATACTGAAAAATTCTTCCTCCACTCTTTAATATTGTTGATGGAAGTGATAAGGAGTCTATCACAATCCCATTCCGAACCTCATTACTAAAGGCATAGTTATCAATATAAGTAACTGTATATGTTGTCACCATTGTGAGTAACAGTTGCAGGGACTTCAACTGTACCGAATAATAAGAGCTTGTTGCAGGTTGCTTTTGTGTTACTGCAACCTCATTGTAGTGATGCGTCATAAGATTTTTCAGCAGCTCCTGCTTGTAGTATACAGAAACCAAATACCGTTATCCTGAAAATAGGTTTCCTGTGCTACCATGGAAATACAAACCATAGAAAAAAGTAGCAATGTATAAATTCTTTTCATTTTTAAATTTGAAGATTATTAAATATAATGATTTATTAAATAGCATTATTCTCTCTTTATCTAAATAAATTACAGGGCATATAAAAAGCGAACAAAGGAACTTAGGAAGCCCTTTTGTTTTATTGGTGATACAGCACGCTAGCGCGCGTAAGCGAAGTTTAAAAAGTGTGATTAGACGCTAATAAGAATGTGTGTGTGTGTGTGTGTGTGTGTGTGTGTGTTAACAAATAATTTGGATTAGCCAAATATTTTGTTATAAAAATCAATAAAACAGATAAAAAACCGCTTGTTAACATCCCAAATGCTGGTTGTTAAGCATGGCATTATACTGTGAGATTGATTTAAAAACTCTCATCAACATTCTATTAACTGGCGTGCAAAGTTATGCAATATATTTAATATCACAAAAGTATTTTGCATAAACAATCTGCAAAATTTTAATATTGAGTCAAATTAAAAGCCTGTTTTTAAACTTCGGTTTTTCTCATACCTCGCGGTGGCGATGGACTGACATCCATGTCCCACTTTTGCTTTATATACTTGTCAACTCATACACCATTCAGTATCCTAGCAATGACATCATATCATAAACCCATCAGCAAAGGGCATCAATAAATTATTGTGAATGCTCTGTTGCTCATGGGTTCTTTATCTTATTCCGGCTCTATAAAAACAGAATAGAACCAGAACGATATTATTTCCGTATATAATCTTTGGCAACGAGGTCGTAGTAAAGGGCCTCGAGCTCGCCAAGCGACAGTTTTTCAACGCTGTGTTCAATGGTTTCGTATCAGCTCTTCAGCCTGCTTTCCTCGTCTCCGCCAAAATGAGTAAATACCCTGTTCATGTTTACTCTGCTCAAACTTATCTTTACTCCCACTCAATTGTCGATGGCGGTTTCGACGAAATATCGTAACATACGCGGTTTACGCCCTTTACCTTACGAATAATCTCGTTCGAAACATCGGCCATAAAGTCGTAAAGGCAGGCGCGCCCAGTCGGCCGTCATGGCATCCATAGAGGTTACAGCTCTCCGAGTGCAACAGGGGTGTTCGTAGGTACGTTCATCGCCCATTACGCCCACTGAACGTATGGTTGACAGCAACACCGTGCCGGCTTGCCATACATGATCGTACAAACTGCTGCCATCATCCATTTTATATTGGTGCATCTTTTCGATGTAAATATCGTCAGCATCTTGCAGAATGCGCACCTTTTTCACGTGTAATATCGCCCAGAATGCGTACCGCAGGACCCAGACCAGGAAAGGGGTGACGCTTAATCAGATGCTCGGGCATCTGCAGCTCGTAGCCCACGGCGCACCTCATCTTTAAACAGCCACTGCAGCGGTTCGCACAATTTCAACTTCATATCCTTTGGCAAGCCGCCTACGTTATGATGGCTCTTGATGGTCATTCCGGGTTATACTGAGGCTCTCTCTATGCGGTCAGGGTAGATGGTTCCCTGAGGCCAGCCATCTGGCGTCGGTTATTTTACGGGCCTCGGCATTAAACACTTCTACGAAGTCTCTGCCTATTATTTTGCGCTTCTCTTCGGGGTCGGTTACGCCCTTTAAGTCGTTAAAGAACTTTTCGCTGGCATCTACACCTATCACGTTAAGACCCAAACCCTCGTAAGCTTCCATCACCTTCTTAAACTCGTTCTTACGCAACATGCCATGGTCAACGAATATACACGTCAGGTTTTTACCTATGGCCTTGTTCAGCAATGTGGCGCAAACCGATGAGTCAACACCGCCCGAAAGCCCCCAGAATTACACGGTCGTTGCCCACCTGCTGGCGCAACTCTTCTACGGTCGACTCAACAAACGATGCCGGGCTCCACTGCTGTTGCTCCACAAATGTCAACAACAAAGTTCTTCAACAATTGCATACCCTGGAGGCTGTGGTATACTTCGGGATGGAACTGCACGCACCATACCGGCTCTTTGTCGCTGGCGAAAGCGGCATACTTTACATCAGCCGTCGAGCCGATAATATGAAAGTAGTCAGGGAATAGCCGTAATGGTGTCACCGATGGCTCATCCAAACCTGCGAATTTTTGCCTCGAAACCCTTAAACAACGGGTTTGTAGTATCAATTGTCTGTAAATTGGCACGTCCATACTCGCGCGTGCCGGTTTGCTCAACTTTGCCCCACCTGCATAGCTGATAAACTGTGCACCGTAGCAAATGCCGAGCACAGGATATTTGCCCGTAAACTTTTTGAGGTCAACCTTAAAAAGCTTCCTTGTCGTGTACCGAGTAAGGACTGCCGCTAAGAATAACCCCAATTACATCGGGATCGTTCTCAGGAAACTTATTGTAAGGCAGAATTTCACAGAAGGTATCCAGCTCACGGACGCGTCTTCCTATAAGTTGAGTGGTCTGTGAACCGAAGTCGAGGATGATGATTTTTCTGTTGCATTGTATTGTTATTGTAGTGAGTAACCGTCAGTTATCTTGTTTAAGCCTCTGCAAAAGGCGTCAGCATCGTGCAGGAGTCGAGTTTTCCCACGTCCATCAGCTGTAAATCAGTCTTCACTACGCCCTGAACAGGAATATTTTTGCAGTTGTTGAGATAGAAATCAAGTATGGGAAACTTCTCCGGACAGCCGTCCATCAGCGGAAACATGCGCGGATAGAACACGTGAATACCACTGAAAGCATAGATAAAAAGATGCTCGGTTATGGGCTTTGGCGTTGTACCGATGGCATAAGGATGAGGCTACGGTTTGAAGCTCGGTGCACTTCATCGAACGGTGTCTTTATTTCTTACGTCTCTATTTACCCATCCTACAAGACGCATCGCCCTTATTGAACGCAAATAGCGTTTGGTTTTGCGCAACTACCAGCAGTCGTGCCCCGTCATGAGATGAGGTGCCCTGCAGTCGGGGCATATCACTTTCTCATCGAGCGAGTATAAGCGGTCCAAATCAACATTGCTCAATATATCTACATTATGAATAAGGATGGGATAACGCCTGTCAAACAACGCGGCTGCCCTTTTTAATGCCGCCCCCGTATCGAGCAAGCCGCCGGTTTCATCGCTGATACGAATATCCATATCAAAATTATGATTATCCCTGAGATAGGTAATAATTTGGTAGCAAAGTGGTGAACGTTCACCACAATGCGCTCAAAACCTGCATCGCGCAAGCCAAATATAACATGTTTCAGCAGCGGTTCTCCCCCCACCCTTACCAAAGCCTTGGGCATTGTATCAGTAAGGGGCTTCAGGCGAGTTCCCAAACCCGCTGCAAATATCATAACTTGTTTCATCTTTCTGCTTTCGGTATTTACACCTTATTATAATAATACACACCGCTACACATTCTGAACGTTTCGCGCTGGCATAACTTGTTCTATGTTTTGCTCACGATGAACAACATGAACTTCAACGCCAAACTTCTGGCTTATGTGCTCAGCGAGGTGCTGTGCACTGTATACACTGCGATGCTGACCGCCTGTACAGCCAAAGCAAAACATCAAATGGGTAAACCCGCGCTGTATATATCGTGCTACATGCTTGTCGGCAAGGGCATAAATGTGTTCCAGAAAATCTACTATTTCGCCGTCGTCTTCAAGAAAGCGTATAACAGGTTCGTCCAGACCCGTCAGCTTTTATAAGGCTCATAACGTCCCGGATTGTGCGTCGAACGACAGTCGAACACATACCCTCCGCCGTTACCCGACGGGTCTTCAGGTATGCCACGCTTGTACGAAAAGCTGTAAACGGATACCTTTAGCGGCCCCTTGCCATCGTATTTTGAGAAGGTAGGCAGCCCGTCCTGCGGATTAAGCGGATAAATATCGGCCGATGTGGTTTTGAAACCATCCTTACGCGGCTGTATGGGAGCTTCACGATGGGCAAACTGTGGCATATCAGTAAGCCTCTGCAAAACATCACGCAAATAGGGATATGGCAACACCGTTTCGCGCAGTTTCAGCAAGTCGCGCAGGTTGTCCATGGCAGGGAGGTATGCTGTCTATAAAGTGTTGCTTGTGCTCAAAATAGCCTCTAAATCCATGAGCACCAAGCACCTGAAGCGTGACGAAACAGCACAAACAGCGTTAAACGGTCGGCAAAATGGCGCAGCGTAGGCACCTCGATGTATCGCTTTGGCGAGTTATAGTATTCGGCTATCAGCTCACGACGCAGCTTAAACGGGTACTTAGCCGATGCCTGCCACAAAAAAGAGGCCAGGTCATAATAGAACGGACCCTTACGGCCACCCTGAAAATCGATGAAGAACGGCTGCCCTTTCGCATCGAGCATTACATTACGAGCCTGAAAGTCGCGGTAAAGAGCTCTCGCTTGGCTCTGATGTCAGGTCCTTTGCAAAGCGCCGGAAGCTGGCTTCGAGCTTTAATTCGTGAAAGTCTAACTCCGTAGGCCGAGAAACAATATTTAAAATAGTTCAGGTCGAACAGCACACTGTCCTCATCAAATACGGGTTGAGGGTAACAGTTGTTCCAGTCGAGCCCTGCCGCTCCCTTATCTGGATATTCGGCAGCTCACGTATTGTGCGCTTCAACAGGCGCTGCTCGGCCGGGTTATAGCGTCCTCCGGCTTCGCGTCCGCCCTTGATAGCGTCGAAAAGCGAAACGTTGCCAAGGTCGCTTTGCGGGTATCTCATCTCGTCTTCACTGGCTGCAAGCAGCTGCGGAACGGGCGAGACGACGCTGCATAAAGTGTCTGGCAAGATATATAAAAGGCATGGTCTTCGTCCTTGCTGGTACCAATAACGCCTATCACCGTCGCCCCCTTATCGTCGGTAAAACGATAATACTGGCGATTGCTGCCGGCGCCTTCGAGTTTCTTTACGCTTGCCGGCTGGCGTCCTGCCCATTGCACATATAATTTGGTCAGCTCTTTCATCGGCGGTTGTTTTCGGCTGGTTTGTTCTCCTCATCCATCTTTTTCGCGCCGTAAATCTTCAAATATACGGTGCGTCTGCTGAGCGGTATTCATAGTTTTGCTATCAGTGCATCAACCACAAAAAGCAGCATCAGTACACCCGCTGACATCAGTACCGAACGGGTAAGATAAACCAGCCAGCCGATATTTGCCAAAAACAGCAATCCAATCCAGACGAATTTTGATTTTCATACTGCAAAGATAACATTTTTCTTTTTCATTCGTGCTTCTTCTGCCCTACAAAATACAAACATCTCAGTGTAATAGTTTGCTCAGAAAAACATAATGCTACCCGTTTTACATGCTGATGTCATTGGTTATACGCCTTTTTCGCCATTGTACGGCGGCCGTCAAAAGCGTTGCTGACGGCCGTCATACCCTCGTGGTGCTGCGATCGCCGTCAGCACTGCTGACGACCGCCAGACAATGAATAATACGCCATAATGGCAGATATTATTCGAAGCAAAAAGTTCAACAAATAAAAAGGATACGGGCATTACACCTGTATCCTCTTTCTTTATGATATGGCTAATATTTACATCTGTGGTGCCATTGGCATGGGAAGGGTGTTCTCCGGGCTGTCAACAATAAGACACTCGGTTGTCAGGAACATTCCTGCAATGGATGCAGCGTTTTCAATGCTACGCGTGCAACCTTGGCAGGGGTCAATGACGCCCTTTGCACGAAGGTCTTCGTATCATCGGTACGGGCATTGTAGCCAAAGTCGCCCTTACCCTCACGTACCTTGTTTACAACCACAGCACCTTCACCGCCTGCGTTGTACACAATCTGGCGGAGAGGCTCCTCAATTGCGCGGTGAGACAATGTTGATACCTGTTTGCTCATCCACGTTATCGCCCTTAAGACCAGCCAGTTCTTCCTGAGCACGGATGTAAGTAGTGCCGCCGCCTACAACAACACCCTCTTCCATTGCTGCGCGTGTAGCTAGAGAGCATCGTCAACACGGTCTTTCTTTCCTTCATTTCGACCTCAGAATTAGCACCTACATAAAGAAGCAACACCGCCAGCCAGCAGCTAAAGCGCTCCTGGAGCTTCTCTTTATCGTACGAACTTGTGGTATTTTCAATTTCGTTCTTAATCTGTGCCACGCGAGCCTTAATGTTTTTCTTATCACCAGCACCGTTAACAATGGTTGTATTGTCTTTAGAAACAGTTACCTTGCGAGCTGTTCCCAGCATTTCAAGTGTAGCCTGCTCGAGCTTAAGACCCTTCTCTTCGCTGATAACCACACCACCTGTAAGCACTGCAATATCTTCAAGCATTGCCTCGACGGTCGCCAAAAGCCAGGAGCCTAACGGCACAAATCTTTAATCCGCCACGTAAACGGTTTACAACGAGTGTTGTCAGTGCCTCAAGTCGACGTCTTCAGCAATAACAAGCAACGGACGACCGCTTTCAGCAGCAGGCTGTAACACTGGAAGGAACTCCTTAAGATTAGATATTTTCTTATCACAATGAGGATATACGGATCGTCCATCACGCATTCCATCTTGTCTGTATCGGTTACAAAGTAGCCCGAAAGGTAACCACGGTCGAACTGCATGCCTTCAACCACACCGATAGATGTGTCACGAGTCTTGCTCTCTTCAATAGTAATTACGCCGTCTTTAGAAACTTTACGCATGGCATCAGCCAGTAACTTGCCAATTTCAGGGTCGTTATTGGCCGACACCGTAACCACCTGCTCAATTTTGTCATAGTTGTCACCTACAACTTCGGCATTGGCTTTAATATGCTCTACCACCTTGCTGACAGCCTTATCTATACCGCGTTTGAGGTCCATAGGGTTTGGCACCGGCAGTAACATTCTTCAGACCTTCGTTTACAATAGCCTGTGTAAGGATAGTTGCATTGGTTGTTCCGTCACCCTGCATCATCCCTGTTTTGCTGGCAACACTCTTAACAAGCTGCGCCCCTGTGTTCTCAAACTTATCTTCTAATTCAATTTCCTTAGCAACTAGTAACGCCATCTTTGGTAATTTGAGGAGCACCAAACTTCTTCTCAATAACCACATTCCGTCCCTTAGGACCAAGTGTTACTTTACTGCATTGTGCAATTGGTCAACACCCTGCTTCAACAAGTCGCGGGCATCAGTATTGAATTTTATTGTTTTTGCCATGATATTTTTAATTTATAATTTCGTATTTAAAAATTTATTGTTTTCGGTCTCAGCCTGTTTGCTAACCACTATGTTAGTCTTCTACCACTGCAAGGACATCACTTTGACGCATCATCAGATACTTCTCGCCATCACATTTCTAGCTCGGTTCCGGCATGTTTGCCATAAAGAACAGTGTCGTTTGCCTTAAGCACCATGGCTTCGTCTTTTAGTACCTCCGCCAACAGCGACAACCTTACCACGTTGTGGTTTCTCTTTAGCTGTGTCGGGAATAATGATTCCTCCTACCTTTTCTTCAGCTGGTGCAGGAAGTACCAGCACTCTGTCTGCTAATGGTTTAATCTTCATAATTGTAATTATAATTAGTGTTTGAGTTATATAATTTACATTGAAATACACCGTCTTTTTAACGAAAAATGTGCCAATTACAGCATAAAGGGCTGTTATGACCATTTTGTCAGTCGAGTATAATGACAGTTTTGTCATATCGTACGGCAGAACGAGTGTTTTCATAACAAAATAGCTTTTTTTCTATTTTTATTTGGATAAATTGCTGTATATTTGCAAGCAATCACCTTTTTAAAATACATAATTAACGTATGAAAGATTTTCTTAAAAATGTAGGCGCAACCGTTGTCGGGTTGATGTTGTTCTCTGTAATCGCTGGCGTTATCGGAATTATGGGTATTGTAGGCATGATTGCTTCAACAGAAGCTACACAATCTACAACTGACAACTCGGTTCTCGTGCTGAAACTCGACGGATTAATGGAAGAACAGAATAATGAAAACGAAATTGCAAATCTGTTCTCCGACAACAACGACGGCACATTAGGGTTGCAGGAAACACTATCTGCCATCAAAAAGGCAAAGACAAACAACGATATTAAAGGCATTTACATACAAGGAGGTGCGCTGGGTGCTGACATGGCACAGATGCAGGAATTGCGTGATGCATTGGTTGATTTTAAGAAATCAGGAAAATGGATCATTGCCTATGGTGAGGACTTTTCGCAAGGAACATACTATATTGCCACCACGGCCGATAAGATTTACCTGAATCATGAAGGTGCAATTGACTGGCACGGTATAGGCGGTCAGATAGCCTTCTATAAAGATGTACTGGCTAAAGTGGGCGTGAAAATTATACCGTTTAAGTGTGGTAAGTACAAAAGTGCTACTGAACCATTTACTGAAGACAAGATGAGTGAGCCGAGCAGGCAGCAGACGGAACGCTATATCGGCGGATGGTGGAATACAATTTGTCAGGCCGTAAGCCAGAGCCGCGGTATCAATGTAAGCACACTGAACAGCTATGCTGACCGTGTTATATCAATGGAACCAGCCGAAAAATATGGTAAAAATATAAAAATGGTTGACGGCTTGTCTACAATGATGAAATAAAAGACGTAATTAAAAAGAAACTCGGTCTAGGCAAAGACGATGTTATCAATCAGCTCAGTGTAGCCGACATGGCAAATATTAAAGAGGATACAAATGGCGATGAGGGTTGCCGTTTACTATGCCTATGGCGACATTGTTAACGAAACACCGAAGCAGGCTATATTACAGAATAATCACTACATTTCAGGACAAGATATGTGTGACGACCTCGAAAGCCTGGCCGATAATGACGATATTAAAGCCGTGGTTATCCGCGTAAACTCGGGCGGTGGTTCTGCCTACGCATCTGAACAACTGTGGCATGCAGTTCAGAAACTGAAAGCAAAAGAAACCTGTTGTCATCTCTATGGGTGGGGCTGCAGCCTCTGGAGCATACTACCTTAGCTGCGCAGCCAGCTATATTTTTGCCGAACCTACAACCATTACAGGTAGTATCGGTATCTTCGGCATGGTATTCAACAAAACCGATTTGATGACAAAAGAAACTCGGAATTAAATATGATGAGGTTAAAAACAAACCGCAATTCTACTTTCGGTTCTGCTGATATTCCTATGACAACAGAGCAGATGGGCTTCATACAGACAAGCATAAACCGTGGTTATATGCTATTTAAGAACAGGGTTGCAGCGGGTAGAAAAATGTCAATGGAACGTGTAGAGGAGCTGGCTCAGGGCCATGTTTACCTAGGGAGAGGACGCTATAAAGATTAACCTTGTTGACGAATTGGGCGGTTTAGACCGTGCCGTTGCCAAAGGCTGCACAGCTTGCAAAAGGTGAAGACATGGTATGCAGAATCATATCCGGAGCCAATGGACATGGTTGAGCAATTATTAAATAGCGGAACAACAAGAAACAATTTCCTTGATGAACAGCTACGGCTTGCACTGGGAAACACTGTACGAACCTTTTATGTTGACACGAAGCTTGCAACAAATGGATGCCATACAGGCCCGGATGCCATTCAGGCTTCAGGTAAACTAACAAGGATTTTGGATATAGCGTAACAACAAAAATAAATGATTGATAAAAATAAGTAAGGAGAAGCATATCGCATGATTGGGTAGAAAATTTCAGACTGTTTGATACAGAATTAAAAGCTGTTTCATGCAACATCGAAAGCCGCATGCTATAATATAATAAGGTATGAGAACAGAAGGCGACTTAATTAAGATAAACCGCTGGCTGCTACCATTAAGTTGGTTGTACGGGTTAGCTGTGTCGCTTCGTAACGAACTGTTTGCCCTTGGCATATTAAAAGAGCGGAGCTTCAGCATACCGGTTATATCAGTTGGCAACATTACTGTCGGTGGTTCAGGCAAGACTCCACACGTAGAATACCTTATCAGGCTATTGCAAGATTATATTAAGGTGGGTGTATTATCGCGTGGATATAAACGGAAAAAAGCCATGGATATGTATTGGCTGACGACAATAGTACCATGCGTGATTTGGGTGATGAACCATACCAGATAAAGCAGAAGTTTCATGATATTTATGTGGCTGTGGACAAAAATAGATGTAATGGCATTACGTCTTACACACGATAAAGCTACTTCCAACGTCGGCGTGATACTTTTTAGACGATGCTTTCCAGCACAGATACGTGAAACCTGGGCTCAATATCTTGCTTGTTGATTATCATCGACTTATTATTTACGACCGTCTTCTGCCCGGCAGGACGACTGCGTGAGCCGCTAAACGGCAAGCAACGAGCCGATATTGTAATCGTTACCAAATGCCCAAAGAGACCTTAAGCCCATGGAATTCCGTATTCTTACAAAGGCTATGGATCTCTTCCCTTACCAGCAATTATTCTTTACAACCATCGATTACGGCACACCACAAGCCCTTTTCTCAGACAAAACTACATCGCTAAATAAATACAATGTGCTCTTAGTGACAGGCATTGCATCGCCAGAACAGATGGAGAATGACATGAAAACATAAGTGTCGTTCACTCACATCGTTAGTCTTTGAAGACCACCATCTGTTCAACACTAAAGACGAACAGCGTATCAATAATGCTTTTGAAAGATTACCTTCACCCAAAATTATCGTTACGACCGAGAAAGATTCAACGCGACTTGTCAATCTCAACGGCCTTACAACAGAGGTTAGAGATGCAATATTTGTATTGCCAATTAAGGTGAAATTCATGCTCAATCAGGAGAATTATTCAATAATAAAATTATAAGTTATGTACGAAAAGAATTCAAGAAACAGCAACATGGTTAAAAGAAAGAATGACAACGCATCCCGAAACAGCCATCATTCTGGGAACCGGACTGGGACAATTAGCTTCCGAAATAACTGATTCATACGAGTTTTCCTATAAAGATATTCCCAATTTTCCAGTATCAACGGTAGAAGGACACGCCGGAAAGCTTATATTTGGTAGAATTGGGAGGCAAAGGATATCATGGCCATGGACGGTCGTTTTCATTACTATGAAGGCTATGACATGAAAGAAGTAACGTTCCCCGAACGCATCATGTATGAGCTGGGAATTAAAAACGCTTTTTCGTCAGCAATGCGTCAGGGAGGCATGAACCCTGATTTCAAATTGGCGACTTAATGATTATTACAGACCATATCAATTTCTTCCCGGAGAGTCCGCTTCGAGGGCCGTAATTTCCCTACAGGGACCACGCTTCCCTGACATGCACGAGCCTTATGATCATGAACTAATAGCCTTAGCAGAGGATATTGCAAAAGAAAAATATAAAGGTCCAGCATGGTATTTACCTCGGAGATATGGGACCAGCGTTCGAAACTCCTGCCGAATACCGCATGTATCGCATATTGGGAGCCGATGCCGTTGGGATGAGTACGGTGCCCAGTAATCGTAGCCCGTCACTGTGGCATTAAGGTTTTTCGGCATGAGTATTATTACAGACCTTGGCGGTTTCGATGTTCCTGTTGCCGTAAAGCCGCGAGGAAGTGCAGAAGGCTGCGAACGAAGCTCAGCCTCGAATGACCGAAATTATGCGCGAAATGATTCGACGTTCATAAAGGATAATTTCAGAAAATGGATATTTCTAAATTGGGAGAGTTTTGGCCTTATTGACCATCTCACAAAAAAGATATTAAGCTAAAAAACGCTTCTTCCGTGTATGGTGTGGGCGATGACTGCGCCGTTATGCACTATCCTGACAAAGAGATTCTCACAACCTCAGACATGTTAATGGAGGTGTTCATTTCGATTTGACCTACACACATTACAGCAACTGGGATACAAATCGGCCATGGAGAATATCTCTGACGTCTTTGCCATGAATGGTACACCACGTCAAATGATTGTTTCAATTGCTGTAAGCAAACGCTTTAGGGTTGAAGACCTCGAAGAATTCTATGACGGACTGCGTAAGGCATGCGACAAATGGAACGTAGATATTGTAGGGGCGACACCACTTCGTCATTTACAGGCCTGGCCATCAGCATTACGTGTATCGGTGAAGCCGATGCGAAAGATATTGTTTATCGAAACGGAGCACGTGAAACCGACCTTATATGTGTCGCGGTGACCTTGGTGCAGCATACATGGGACTACAATTATTGGAGCGAGAAAAAGCGTATACTATCAGCAAATAGATACTATAAACAAGAAAATTCAAAAGGCAAACGCTGAGGGTAACGATGCGTTGTAAAGCATTTACAGGAAGAAGGTATGAAGATTACTGACTTCCAGCCTGACTTTGCCGGTCGCGAGTATCTTATTCAACGGCAGCTTAAGCCCGAAGCAGAGGAGATATTATAGCACTTCTCAAAGAAAACAACATCCGTCCAACTGCTATGATGGACATCTCGGATGGCTTATCGTCTGAGCTTCTGCATATATGTCGTCAGAGTCATTGCGGTTGTCGTATCTACGAAAAAGAAGATTCCTATCGACTATCAAACCGCCGTTACGAGCAGAAGAGTTCAATATGAATGTTTACAACATGCGCCATGAATGGTGGAGAAGATTATGAATTGCTCTTCACCTGCCTTATTGGAGACCATGAAAAACTGAATGCTTTAGAGCATAAAGGCATCAGACAGATAGGATATATCACAAAAAGAGCTGGGAACAAGGCTCTTGTCACGTGATAATAAAGAGTTTGACATTACAGCTCAAGGATGGAAAGCCTTCTAAAGGCATCGCCCACCACTTCCTATATTTTTCATCATAAGGCCTGCATCCTGCCATCTTCAGGATGCAGGCTTTTATTAAAATAGAAATAAGCAGCCAAAAATTGAATTATCTCATTGCATAAGGCGGGGCATTTTGTTAATGGATATTAAATGTGTTTATTTAATTAAGACATTTCTCTTTACTTTCAATCGTATTCACTACCTTTTGCAAACGCTTAGAGAAAATAAAGGTACCTTAGCTCAGGTGGTAGAGCAATGGACTGAAAATCCATGTGTCCTTGGTTCAACTCCAGAGGTACCACATCAACCATTACGAAGGCAGTTTCTTATAGAAACTGCCTTTTACTTTCAATCTTATGCCTGAGGCCTGCTAATTATAAGAAAAACGGCATGATTAGTGTGAATAAGATAGAATATTGTAATTTAGCTGCATCAATCGATTAACATATTATTATCATCAAAAACCATTTTTAAGGATGAAGAATTTTTGTTGCAGTTATATTCTCATTCCTGCTTATATCCTGCGGATTAGAACACAATAAGGTCGACAATGCTGTCGCAATATGCTGAAAGCGCAGCAGACTGACAAAAATCCGACAATTGATTTTTGACAAAGCCTTCAACTTTGAGTGGGACTCACTACGCTTCTATTCTGTGGGCTGCAGCCTTGAAGACATCAACCATGATTTAGGTTTTCCTCTCACGGAATATACAGATTTGGCCGACCGCATGGTGTTTTTGAACCATGGTAAGCCTCGCATACATTACAGGATGGTGGTATAATACAGAGAAACCAAGTGGCACAACCATTGGCTGTAATGGTTCTGTCTTTTAAGACAGACCGAAAGCATGCTAAAGTTCAGAATCAGAAAAGAGGCAATCTCTGCATTCTCTGGCCACAGCAAAGGTGATAAAAATATTTATAGTATTACAGCGTTTAAATAGCAAATACACATCATAAAAACATAACATATTTTCCTATTCCATTAAACTATATCAATGAATACGATACAACAAATAAAAGAAAAACTTAGCGTTAATTCATCATGTTGACGACTCAAATATTGACAAATTAAACCTGCTTTGTGAAGAAATCAACCATATAAATAAAGGTATACAGCCTGACACAAGCCTTATTCGTCCTCTCCTCGACATCTTGGAAGCAAATCCCGACTATGATTTTGGTATGCCCGGATACATGGTACACACGCTCGAAACCTATTATAAAAGGGATTAGAACAGGAGTTAATCGGTTCCATAAAGCGCAACCCCACCCTCTATACCATCTGGATGCTAAACCGAATTATCAATGGTACAACAAACAAAAAGAACAAACCTGCTACTTGAATATCCTAAAGGAAGCACTTCAAAAGAATATTCCCGATTATTTAGGACGCAAATTCAACACCTCATTGATATTCATCAATAGCCGGCAGCCTTTTTAAGATGCACTATAAGTGCGTTTTAAAAATAACCACATACAAATAGAGCGATGTAAAACAAATAAAAATAACAGGGGTATGATCTTTGAACAAACAGAACAGCAACTGACCAAAGCAGAGATTACTGCATTTGAACAACAGTATGAAATTGAGCTTCCCAGAAACATTTTAAACAGCATTATTTACAATACAGGAGGCTATCCGCCATACGAATACCTCAAAGGGGCAGACCATATATTTTACAATTAACGGCTTCTACCCTATTAAATATGGACGCCTAACCATTGAAAAGCTAATCAGTGATTATCAGAAAAGCGGAATAAACCTGACAAAAGCAATCCCGTTTGCTTATGATAGCGGAGGCAATGTATACCTCTTATCAGTTGAAAAAGCACCTGTGGCCAGGTATTGATCATGGAAGCCGAAAGTGAAAAACAACAAAAACCTTTGTTGGTTTGCAAAAGTTTTACCCATTTCCTCGACTCTTTCTTTGAATAAAAGGCCATACAAAAGTTTTACTCCTTATCAAGAAAGAAACCGGCAAATATTCAGTCGAGAAACTCGGTCCACTACCCGTTCTCAAATAAAAATCGGTTTAAACATCGCACGTTGTCAGATAAAATGACAACATAAAACACAAAAAGCAGCTACATGGTAGCTGCTTTTTGCCGATGCATACGAGATTCGAACTCGTGACCTCCTGCGTGACAGGCGGGCATTCTAACCAACTGAACTAACGCACCTTATTTAAATAAGGTGAGCAAAGCAGTGCGTACGAGATTCGAACTCGTGACCTCCTGCGTGACAGGCAGGCATTCTAACCAACTGAACTAACGCACCAATCTTTGGATGCTCATTACTTGTTGCGGATGCAAGGGTATGTATTTATTTCTGCATTACAAAACTTTTATATAGTTTTTATAAAAAGTTGCATCAAAAACAGCGTCATGATATTTACTTCCATCGTATAACCAATCACGAAGTGGAACATTAGGTTGAAAAACCAGCATGCTTAAATAACCGGATACTAAACGTATTGTCAGCATCAACAAAGGCATAAAGCTGATGAATACACAAAACCTTACGCGCATAGCTTACCAGCTTTTCCATGGCAGCCTGCCCATATCCCATGGCCCGATAAGGCTTTTTGAATAACAATTCCCACCTCAGCACGGAGATGACGAGGATTAAAAATCAATTAAGTCAACCATGCTCTATTATCTCTTTCTGCCGGTTACAAATCATAAAGACGTACCTGTCGGTCAGCATAAATATCGCCTGAAGCATTCGACATATATTCATGTAACACGTAGCGAGAATAAGGTACATTGGTATTACCTGCATCCCAAAGCTCCATATCGTTCTCTATCGTGTAGAGAACATCAAGGTCTTCAGGCTCCATCGCTCTTAAAGTAACATCGGGAAGTTCCCGGCCGTTTGTATCCAACTTCTTACACATGTTGTCAGGTATTTAAAAAACAAGTTGGCACCATTGTTATGTCCTGCTATTTCAAACCTTCTGTTACGGGCTGTCCTTTTAGAACATCTGTATCAGTTATTACTATTCCCTCGTCAGGATAATACATGGCCATCACTGCCCCTGAATGACGATGTTGTGAAAAGAAACCCAAAACATCATTATATGAAAAGCTTGACATGTCAAAGGCAATATATTGTCTGTTGGTTCCCGATACATCAAACATGTCTTCAGGAATTGTCGTATCGGTGTCAAATATCTTTGCGCGAAGTCCCTTTCGCCTGATGAGCAATTCACATGGTTTACGATGCTGCGATGCAATATAAAAGATATACAGCGGGTCCGACTTAAACGTTTTGTCTACAAAACCCAATGACCTTCGTATCTTACGCAGCACCATAGGTATAAGCGCCAGTGATGCTTTTGTGTAGATAGCCAGCTGTACAGGAAATGTAAGAAGAATGCTAAGATGTCCGAAATGCTTCCTGAAGAATATGAGCATAGCCTCATAAAAGACATGCACATAGCGGAAACTCGACTTCTGTGTGCTCTCACCCTTGTAGTGTAACACCCGTACCGGCACATACCAATTAGCCCACCCTGCTTTCAACAAGCGGTAACTCAGATCAATATCTTCGCCATACATGAAGTAATCTTCGTCTAAAAGACCAACCTCTTCCAGTGCCTTGCGCCGCAGCATACAAAAAGCCCCGCTTACAATTTCAATTTGTTCGGGCCGGTCCCACGACAAATAGCTCATATAATACTTGCCAAAACGACGGCTGTTTGGGAAAATGACAGCAAAGTCCACTCATTTTATAGAACGACGTCATGGGCGAAGGCACACCACGTCGCGACTCTAAGGCATCGCTCCCGTCGACCTTAACCATCCTGACGCCTGCCGCACCGGCATCGGGATGGCAGTCCATAAAGTGTACAACCGTGTGCAAAGCGTTCTCCGAAACTACCGTATCGGGATTAAGCAACAACACATATTCGCCTTTACTCTGCCCGATAGCACGATTATTGGCACGGGCAAAACCCCAGATTATGATTGCTGCTGATAAAAGTATAATCAGGGAAACGAGGCGACAAATATTCTATTGAACCATCGTGTGAATGATTGTCAATCACTATCACTTCAGCGTCAATACCACAAAGAGCTTTCTGCACTGAGCGCAAACACTGCTCTAAATAGTACTTCACATTGTAATTAACAATAATTACCGACAGCTTCATAACCTACAACCCACAACTATTTCTCCTGTTCTGTTTCGTACAAATAACGTGCACGAGTAGGATAAACAAAGCAGCAAACACAACATGTCTATGATAGCCATATATCCAAAAGCTACATTCATAAACTGGTAATACAGCCACGTGTTAACCATCATGGGTACAACAAACAGGGCTAACCGCACCAACGCCCAGCGCACATAGCCCTCTGCACTATGCTTTATGGTACGCCCGGGTATTGAAAATTTAAACAGCCTGAAGGCCACAGGAATACAACAAATGGTTAAGCATTCCATAACGGTTGAGGCCAGAAAATCATACTGTTTGTCAACAGCCAGCCAGCCCGGCAACAACAGTTCGTTCTCGTACACAACAACCATCAGCACACATACTAGCTACCGACAGCCAGTAAATTAAAGGTAAAAGTTTAAGAATATCTTTCATAAATATTCGTATCCGCTATGTATACAAGGGCGTTATTATTTATCAACAGGTGTACGGTTCACAATAGAGCGCCCTAGTGTAACCTCATCTGTATATTCTAATTCATTGCCAACCGATATACCCCGCGCAATAACGCTTACCTTAACCTGATAGGGTTTCAGCAGTCGCGATATGTAAAAAGTTGGTCGTATCACCTTCCATCGTACTGCTTAAAGCCAGTATCACCTCTTTAATATCGCCGCCGGCCACACGCTCTACCAACGAGTTTATCTCCAAATCGGCAGGCCCTACGCCGTCCATTGGCGATATAATACCACCCAGAACATGGTACAAACCGCGATACGTCTGCGTATTTTCTACGGCCATCACGTCCTGAACATTCTCTACAACACATACAGTTGTTGTATCCCTGCGGGTATCAGAACAGATAGGACACACCTCAGTGTCGCTGATATTATGACATACACGGCAGTATTTTTATGTCCTTACGCACATGCGATACGGCATCGGCAAAGCCGTCTACACTACTTTCCGACTGTTTTAAAAGATGCAAAAAACAAGACGCAATGCCGTTTTACGGCCTATTCCTGGCAGCTTGCTAAACTCACCCACTGCGCGCTCAAGCAGCACCGACGGGTATTGTTCCATTAGTCCTATCAATATAAATACCAAAGCCTATGCGCAAACCGATGGTAGAATAATCAGAATGACTCTTTATGCTTTGCTGGTAATACACCGCCGGTTCAATAGTCACCGTACGGCTGATAAAGAACGCATAGCCCACCTCTACGCCGGGCAGTACATCGTTATAGCCGCCATTGGCATGTACAAGCTGGCAGTTTGCGCCAAGAAAAATACCGTTCTGTGTAATATAGTAGCGGCCACCGGCACCTACTGTAAAGGCATCACTCCTGCTCGAAGAATGCTGAAAGCCCACATTTCCCAACAGCATCAGGTTATCATCTACAAAATAACCACCTTGCCCGTGAATGTCAAGATTAAGCTTGTCAGTACCATTGTAGCTCAGATTAAAGCCAGAAAGTGATGCACCGGCATACATCTTTCCCTGTTCAAACTGCGCATTTGCGGCAAGTGTCACGCATAATGTAAAAAGAAGGGCAATTAACTTTTTCATATCTTATCGTTGTTAAAATAAATTTTCTACAACCTGCATGCTGCTGAATATCCATATTGTAAAGCGAATGGCATTGCATGCAAACCTGCATTTTATTGCAGCAAAAGTAATGTTATTTTTTGAGAAACACGAGCGAACGGGTATCTTTATTTCAAATAAACAAACAATTGCATCACCTGTTTTAAACCAAATGCTATTTTCAATATGACGTGTTCTCCCTGGCAATACATTGTCGTACACCAAAAATTACGGGCATAGGGTTTATGGTATGGCGACCGTCAGCAGCCCTGATGACGGCCGTCATACCAGCCCGTTCGGCGGCCGTCAGCAATGCTGTTGACGGCCGCCGAACAATAACTATAGCAAACAAAGCTCCCGGCCTTGCACTGTAAAGAGGGTATGAATACGATGTAACGGGATTTACTTATCGCATATCATTGTCGACAAAACAAAGCGGAAGGAGGTCTTTTATGCTTTTAATACGGTATATGCCATCAGTGCCATACAGCAGAATTTCGATGGGCTGATGGTATCGTTCTTCATTTCAAGAATAACCTGTCGGCAGGCTCCACAAGGAGTCACGGGCTTCTGACGCAGCCCTTTTGCATCGCTGGCAGCTATTGCAAGACATTTTACGGGCTGATCGGGGTAATTAGCCTGAGCCGAAAAATAGCCGTTCGCTCGGCACACAGTCCTGAAGGGAACGCCGCATTTTCCTGATTGGCTCCGATAACAACCTTACCGTTTTTCGAGCATTACGGCTGCCCCCACATGGAAATGGCTATAATTGGCATACGAATTGCGCGTAGCTGCACAGGCACACTTTACTACTGTCTGTTCGTCGGTGGTTAATTCGTCCATCGAACAGAACTCCATTTCTATTTCAAGCTTAACTTGTTTCATATTGTTTATAGTGTTTTTCATATCCTAAGGCTTATATTCGAATGCTCCCATATCGGGCCTGCTGTCGCGCGGTAAGCCGCTGCAGTCGGTAGGAACAGCCGTTGAAGGGTCGGCCTTATCGATGGCAGCCGACTTGTTTGAAAAGCCTGAAGTCGTAGTATTGCCGGTTTGAATCAATCTTCATAAAATGCTTCTGACCCATGCTTACCGTGTCTTTCACATCCTCATAAAGCACGTTTGTAAAGTGAATGCTGTCGACAGTGGTAACCTTCGGTGTACGAATAACGCAATGGTCAAAGCTATAATTGAACGGTATGGCGGCGTCGGCGGGAGTTCCCATAAGCTGATCGTCGGCATAACCAGTAATGATTGTGTTTCGCACATCGAGGTTAAGCAACGGATAGCGCGCTGTAAAGGCGATGGCTGCACCCCGGTTCGAGTCGAAGGGATAGAACTGAGCCAGTGTACAATTGTTCACAATGGCCCGGCCTCCATTAAGGTGAAGACAGTCGTGCAGGGTGTTTGTTATCAGCGTATTGGTAAGTTTTAGCTGTGCATTATCAGCTTTTAGTCCATACCCCTGGCAATTATGGATGGTGCTATTGGCCATGGTGAGCTTAAAACGCGACACGTCTGACGAGTCAACAACAACGCCATCCTGCGTACTGTGCACGTCGGTATAGTTAAATTCGTTGCCATACGACGATGTGTAAAAGCGCAAACCTTTCCACTGCGCCGGTACACGGTCGTAGGGAAGATAGCCGAACATACGGTCGATACGGTCGCCACGCAGCGTTATATTTTGTGCAGACGTGCCCTGACAAAGCAGTCGGCCGTGAACGTTCATTCCTGCATTGGCATGAAAATACAGCGTTGTACCGGCAGCAATAGTAAGCGTTGCCGCACTGTCGACGGTAATACCGCCATAAATTACCAGCGGTTTTGAAGAGAGATATAAAGCGAATCATGGCTTACACGAATGTTACGCAGCAGCATTGCATCCCACGACCAGGCCCCTAAAGCCACTTTTTGCTCTACTCCACTTTCTAAAGTAAATATCAACTCGTCGTCATCAGCCTGCGGTCCCGTCTGTGAGTTGAGCGGGACAGTAAGTTCTACCATCACCCTAAGGCTGTCGCGGTTATGCAAGCTAACCTCGGTTGTGGTATAATTCATACGGTCGCTGAGATAAATACCGTCGATGTTAACACGAAACCCCGACCTGCTTCCACGGGCCAGACGCACACTTTTACAACGAATGCCATCGCCCGGTGGTTATAAACCCACATACTTCGCATGGCACCGGGCACATTTGAAAAATACAGTATCGAGCTTAAGTGTATCGGTTGAGAACGTAAGCCGGCTGGCTTGCGATTGCGAAAAACTGTCATCATCGGCACACGAAACAAGGGTGAGCACCGTTAACAACAACCAAAAACAAGGTTTTAATATCTTCATCATCACATAATATAACGCCAATCAGCGGTTTTTATTATGCAGATACCAGGGTGTATAAGGTAATTGTAAATGATAAAGGCCGTTGCAACAAGCACGAGGGCAACAACAAGAACCTCATAACGGTTGCCCAGAAAGATACCAAAGGCTACACCCGACATCAGTCCGGTCTCCCATCCCAGAAAAATATGTGCTCTGCGTTGTACCACGCTGGCAGTGTTTTTGCCAGTTTGATAAAGAACAAAAGAAAGCGCGAACCCATAAGCCCTGTACCGAAAGCAGTAAGAAGTGAGGCAACAATTACTGCCGCTGGCTCATGACGAAACAGCAGCAAAACAAGCGAGAGAATAAGACATATAAAGCCTACCACAGCCTCACTCTTTAGTTCAGCATTGGCAAACACATACTTCTCGGCTATTATTGCTATCATAAAGCCGGCCAGCATAAGGGCATAAAATATGGGAGTATGGACGGTAGACAGCAGCATTCCTACCACGGCAATAACCAGAAACAAATTAAAAAACAAGGGAAAACCGCGAACAAGGAAGAAACGGTCAAGGCTGATGGCCGGAGCTTCATCCTCAGGAGTACGGAAAGGAAAGCTTATGAGGGTTATTAATAACATGGCCAGAAGCGAGGCTATACCCGCTGCGGCAGTACCATTCTGAAACCAAGGAAATGAAATATCATCAATCCTGCGCACGGACCCAGGGGCTAACGACAGGCGGCCAAGCCAGGAAACGGCATGGTTTCCCTCTGTACGGTGGCTCGATTCACAGGGTATCAACAATAAGTGTACTTCGCAAAACCATCTCGGCCAGGGCTGAAAAACAACCGGCAAATAAACAGGAAACAGCTGTTAAAATAATACTATGCAGATGGAAGAAGTAGTGAAAGGCGAAGATAACAGACGGCGAAAGTATCGAATAAGTGCAGACATGGTTACGTCTGTACTTCTCAACGAAATAGTTTCACGGCAGCCGGGCACGCTACAAACCTGCAATATATGCAGCAATACACATTGTAATTTTGCAATGCCGTATAGCCTTTAACGACATCTGCAAAGGCAAAACAGGGAGGAACAAGTAAACAGATGTGGTAAGTAACAGATTGGATAAGGCAATGTTCCAGAAGTTACGATGCCACAATGTAATGTGCATGGGGAGCGTTTTGTGTATCCATTCTTTTCAGCTTATACTAAATTAACAACCTGACTTGCCGATATATTTGTATAGTCGTCTATAACTAAATTGGCATACTTGGCAACTATTTCGCGCGGATTTGTTGTTGCAAGGCCAATGGTAAACATACGTGCAGCCTGCAACGCTCTTAAGCCATTGATGCTGTCTTCAAAGCCAACTACACTCGTCAGGACGCAGATTAAAGCAGCGGGCAGCCTTTAAAATAACAGTCGGGATTAGGCTTACTGTATTCGAAATCCTCACTTGTAAGTATCGCGTCGAAATGGTTTTTAGCCCAGGCTGCATGCTATACACCTTCTCCATCTTATGTAAATTACTGCTCGTTACAACGGCTGTACGCACGTTTTAACTTTGAAAGGTCTGATACAAACTGTTCAAAACCCGCAATATAATGGTAAGACATTTCGGCCTCAAAGGCGTTAAGAGCATCGGTAATTTGCTTTTTGAGCCTGAACGTCAGAAGCAAAAACTGATCAAAAATCTGTGTTAGGGTCATACCCTTTATGCGTTGTGCAAAGTTTTTTTATATCAGGGATAATATAACAATCCCTGCCTTTCCCAAAAAGCCAGTATACTGACTTTCAGTATCTAAAACAACACCATCCAAATCAAATAACGCTGCCCTTAACATATGAGAATAATGTAAATAATGGCTGCAAAGTTACGATAAAAATATCGTAACTTTGCATACAACTAAAGCAAAATAACATATTCATTATATGCAGATTATCGACAAATATTTTTCCCCAGCTTTCTCAAAAGCAGAGAGACAATTTCAAAATCTCGATGCCTTATGCAGGGAATGGAACGATAAAATAAACGTAATTTCACGCAAAGATATTGACAATTTATACGAACATCACGTGCTGCATTCAATGGCAATAGCACGTGTTATCCGCTTCAAAACCACAAACGTCTATCCTCGATTTTGGCACAGGCGGCGGCTTTCCAGGCGTTCCTTTGGCCATTCTTTTCCCAGAATGTAAGTTCCGTCTCATCGACAGGGACGGGCAAAAAGTAAACGTTGCACGTGAAATTATAAAAGGCAATAGGGCTTGAAAACGTTGAAACCGCACACGAACGAGGGTGAGGGATGAGAAAGGAAAAATTGACTTTATCGTATCGCGTGCCGTCATGCCTCTGCCCGATTTGGTAAATATTGTGCGCAAAAAGTATTTCGAAAAATCAGCATAATTCAATCGCCAACGGCATTATTACGCTTAAGGGAGAGACCTACGGCAGAGTTAAAGCCCTACCACAAGATAGTAGAGGTTACACCCATATCACAGTTTTTCGATGAAGAATGGTTTAAAGGTAAACAGGGTTATCTACCTGCCCATGTAACCATTAGGGTAATTTTGAGCTCAAAAACAATTATTATAATGTTACGACGATGCTTAAAATAAAACGCTTTGTCTGCAATCCTATCCGGGAAAACACCTATATTGTAAGCGACTCACTGGAGAAGCTGCTATCATTGACTGTGGCGCCTGCTTCCTGAAGAGTATGAAGCCATTAGGGGAATATATTGAATTAAACCAGCTTAAGCCCGTAGCGTTGCTGGGAACTCACGGTCATCTCGACCACCATCTGGGCGATTCGTTCGTCTTTGACATCTGGAAGCTTAAGCCACAAGTGCATGAAGGCGACAAGGAACTGATGCAGTCGTTGCCCGAACAGGCTCAAAACCTCTTTGCAATTATCGCTTACAGCTGACAACTTTTTGTGCCAGCAGGCAAATATCTCTGGCAGCGACGTCATACGTTTTGGAAATCATGTCTTTACAATTATTGAAGCACCCGGCCACTCAAAGGGCAGTGTTATCTTTTATTGTGAGAGCGAAGGCCTCTGCTTTTCTGGCGATACGCTTTTCAAAAGGCGGCATAGGGCGTACTGATTTACCCGGTGGTTCAATGTTCGAAATGATACAAAGTTTGCGCCATATTTGCCAGTTGCCCGACTCAACACGGGTTTATCCCGGGCACGGTGAGCCGACAACAATAGGCGATGAGGTTGCAACGAACCCTATTTAGACCGTTAACCCGCTTAAAAAGCAAGATTAAATCGTTTTTAAAAAGCGAATCGTTTCTTTTTAAAACAGGAAGCAAACCTCTTATAAAACATCGTAAACTTTCTATCTTCCAGCAAATGCCCATCAGGAAAAACCCAACAGAAAAAGATTATTCTTGGCATGATCCCGGCACAAACGTAATGGGATATGGCGTGATTATTGTCACGGGCAACAAAGGCTTCCATGCGATGCAATGGGTGTAATTGACCTGCGAAAGATGGGCGATCCCCATTTAAAGCTCGGACGAATATTTGAGCGTGTCACTGGAATTATTGACGAATACCCTGCCCGACGAAATGGCCATCGAGGGCACCTTTCTTTGGCAAAAACATCCAAATCGATGCTGAAATTGGGTCAGTGCAGGGCGTAGCCATTGCGCTGCCATACATCATGACATTCCCATTCACGAGTAGCCCCCTGAAAATCAAAAATGGCCATCACCGGACAAGGCTCTGCTTCCAAGGCCCAGGTGGCGGGAATATTGCGCGTTTTGCTCCATATTGCTGAACAAGATATGCCTAAATTCATGGACGCTACGGACGCATTGGGAGCCGCTTATTGCCATTTCCTGCAACTTTCAGCGCCTGTAACCGATGCCAGACACTATGGATCGTGGAAAGATTTTTGTCAATAAGAACAGCGAACGGGTAAAGAAACAAACTACAAAATTGTAGTTACCTTCTCCCCTTTCTTTCGAAACCAAAAATATTTAATCATGATAATGAACAAAAATAACCGCTATCATAGCATGTTTACTGGCTATGGTGGGCACTTCAACCATGTCGGCACGTAACAAAACCGTCAATTGCGAATACTTCAAACCAGTGATGTGCATGGCTCTTTCTTCCCATACGATGCCATTAACCGCAAACCGAAGGCAGGTTCGCTGGCCAGAGTAAGCAGCTACGTTTCGCGCTTGCGTAGTAAATATGCAGTAACCTGCTGCTTTTTGACAATGGAGACATCCTTCAGGGCCAGCCAATTAAGTTTGCTTTTCCAACTTTATCGATACCACAGATACCAATATTGCTGCACGGGTTGTTAACTATTTGAGTATGATGCCGTCACCATCGGCAACCATGATGTAGAGCCAGGTCACAAGGTTTACGACAAATGGCGCAAAGAAGTGGCTCGCCCCGTGCTGAGGGCAAACGTTACTGACGAAGCAACAGGGCTGCCATACCTTAAGCCTTACACTATTTTTGTTCGCGCATGGCATACGTATTGCCGTGCTCGGTATGCTTACACCCGCTATCCCAACTGGCTTTCGAAAGATATTTGGCGCGGTTTACGCTTCGACGATATGGTGAAAACGGCCCGCTACTGGATGCCTGTTCTAAAGAAAAAGAGCGTGCCGACGTTGTCATTGGCCTGTTCCACTCCGGGTGCTCACGGCGGAATCACCACGCCTGATTATATGGAAGACGCCTCCGAAAACGTTGCACGCGAGGTGCCCGGCTTCAATATTGTGCTCTTCGGTCACGACCATACGCGTCACAACGACACCGTTATCAACACGAAAGGACAAAAGGTTCTTTGTGTCTCGATCCGGCCAATAACGCCATAACCATAAGCGATGCCACCATACAATTAACCCTGGGAAAAGGACAAATGGACGGTGACAAGCACCAACGGCAACCTGCAGGACATTACGCAAGAACCCGTTGACGAGGCTTAGCATGACCCACTTTAAGCCCTACTTAAACAAGGTGGATGCCTTTACAAATGAAAAGATTGGCGAATTCAAACACGACATAACTTCGCGCGATTGCTATTTCGGCAGCTCGGCTTTCAACGACCACTTTATACTGAACCTGGAACTGAAAATGACCGGAGCCGACATCGCCTTCAACGCGCCGTTGCAGTTTAATGCTACCATCAAGGCAGGGGCCAATATGAGCGACATGTTTAACCTCCATAAATATGAAAATCAGCTCTACGTCAGGCGCCTTACAGGCGAAGAGGTTCGCAAGCATCTGGAGATGAGTTATGACCTGTGGATGAATACCATAACATCGCCTAACGATCATCTTTTGTTGCTCGACAAGCACGTATGGCGATGCTCAACGCATGGGTTTTAAGAATTTCTCATTTAATTTCGATTCAGCGGCTGGCATTGACTCATACTGTTGACGTTACAAAACCAGCAGGACAGAAGGTTACTATTTTTAAAAAATGAGCAACGGTCAACCCTTTAATCCAACGGCTTGAGGCTAAAGTAGCGGTAAACAGTTATCGCGGAAACGGTGGTGGCGAACTGCTTACACGCGGTGCAGGAATACTCGAAAAGATAGTTTAGAAAGTCGCATTATTTGGCGCTCTGAACGCGACCAACGTTACTACCTTGCAGAGGAAATTCGCAAGGCTGGCATCATGGACCCTCAACCCAACAACAACTGGAAGATTATTCCTGAAGAGTGGACACGTCCTGCTGCCGAAAGAGACTACAAGCTACTCTTTGGCGAAGCTTCTCAATAAACATTTATAAATCAACCCGTTGCGCTGCAAAAAGCATAACTAAAACAACAGTAACGCCTATGAAAGCCATTGTATACAGCCTACTTATTTTGCTATTATTTGTAGCTTTCTCGTGCCACAAGCGCAACAGGGAACACCCACTTGCACACGCAAAAACACCTGCTGGTTCCGTTTATTGACAACCGAACCATCAAGTACAACATTATGCTGGTGGCTTGATACATGTGCGCCTATCCATGATATGATACCGTGTTATAATAAGCCTTTCGGCAAAGAAGACAGTATAATTAAGCACATCAGTAAAGGGCAGTGGCTTAGCATGCTCAACGACAAGAAAACCGATTTTGCGGCTAATCTGCTGCTCTATCGCCTCTACGAGCGAGAAGCCATTGTGCTTTTACATTACAATAATGCACCTGAATGGCGGCAGGCTATGAAAGAAAATGACCTGCATTACTGGCAACAGACGCTGAAATAAAACCATGGTAAACAATTGATTACCACAAAAGTGAAAACTTATTACTTTATATTCAGCAAAACCGACTTGCTGTTACAGCGCACACCGACGGCGGCCACACCATACCCTGCTGCAACAACGTGCCCGTAAAAATACATCCATGGACACACATCATCAGAATGTAACGCCCTGAGGAAGACGGTACAGAGGTGAAGACCTTTAAAATTGATTCTCCCGACCATTTGCAGATAACCGATGAAGTTCTGTTGCAGGCAGGATACGACTTTTACGGGGCTTCGCGAATCGTTTTATCACCTTTACCGGGAACCGCTTATCTGAAAGCAGGCAAGTGTCAGGAGCTGCTATACTGGGACCATAACACTGCAGTTTTGCGGTGTATGCGGGTCGCCGATGCGCACTGCAAAACCGATATATCGAAGGTATGCTACAGCCCGTGTGCAAGGAAGTGTGGCCGCAATTGTCAACAGCCGTTATCGTGCTTGTCTCATAAAGGTGATGAGGTTTTACTTGTTCCGCACGCAACTTTAAAAGCATCTCTACGGCCTTGCGGGCGGGCTTTGTTGAGACAGGAGAGCGCTCGAAGGAGCGGTAAGGCGTGAAGTGATGGAAGAAACAGGCCTTACAATCAAGAACCTGCGGTATATCGATTCGCAGCCATGGCCCTACCCCTGCGGTTTGATGGCCGGATATATGGCCGAATACGAGTCGGGCGATATTCGCTTGCAACGTTCAGAATTGTCAAGGGGCGCATGGTTCAGATACGACAATATGCCACGCATGCCGCAAAAACTGTCCGATTGCCCGCAGGCTAATTGACCAGTGGTTAGCCCGATATGGTGCTCGAGTTGACGCAAGACTGATACCCTGCTTTTGCATACAACGTTCACGGTATGGCGGCCGTCAGCATGCTGTTGACGGTCGCCATACACGTTGTTTGACGAACGCCGCACGCGTTGCCGACTGCCGCCACACAATGATAAATACGCCAAAAGATAATTGCTTAACGCTGATAACGAACCAGCATTATTGCCCATACGTATCATAAAAAGGGGCTAACGTAGTAACCTTACGTTAGCCCCTTAATTGTATTATACTTGTTTTCAAAGCTTATCTCAAGTCGACCATGTCACCATGTTTCTAACATGGCGCTCCATCACTAAATGAAGCAATTTCAGCTTGCGTTTCGGCTCAATCAGCCTCCTTATAAATATATGGGTATAGCCACCTGAGGGCAATGAACAAAATAACAAGGCTGGCCTTAATGGCATAATTAAAGGCAACCGTAAGTTCTACCAACCACACCGGTCATCTCTATAAAGCCAAAGAGAGCACGATACATCAGTACACCTGGTATCATTGGGATAACCGACGGAATGGCTATCACCTGATGGGGAATGTGATGCCAGTGGGCCGACTTCGTTGCTATGAGGCTAACCAGGGCCGATCCCACAAACGAGGCCGATGATAATACCCTGATCAAGCCCTATGTTACGGTTGCTGGGACCCAGGTTTACAAAGTTACGAGTGCACACGGCTATGATGCCGGTTACGGCCAATACAGGCAGTATGCGTCGGGGCGTATTGTATATGGTTGAGAAGCCCATGGCCGAAATGGCAGCAGCTATGGCATAATCGATATATGAATTATGCGGTGTCATATCGAGATCTTTGACGAAATTATCAATATGGCATATCTGTATGGCCAGAACAATACCAAACGACATGGCCAGAACCATCATTAAAGTGGTGATGGCTCGCGTAAGTCCTACCTGCACATAATCGCTTATCATATCGCTTACAAAATTGATAAGCGGAACACCCGGCACAATAAACAGCGTGCATGCCATCAACGGATGGTAAAGGCGTTGCAGAGTGCATAAAACTCGGGAACCATCGCAGAAAGGGTTGGATCAGCGATATAAACGACATCAGCCAGGCCAGAATGGTAGCTGCAAACGCACTGATGGCTGTGCCTACATAGCCATTCCAGTGGAGCTGTGCGAACCACATCTCTCAGCCTGAAGCCAATAATCGCGGCAAAGAAGCATAGAAAAACGACGGCCAGTCGCAACCAAACGCTGACAAAAAGCCTCCGCAGGCAAGTCCCTGCTGCTACGGCAATAGTCCACGGTGTGCTAGTTTTTCTTTACGTGATTGAAGGCTTCAAGTTCAGCCTCATAACGGTCAAGGCTCCAGTCTTCCTTAATCAGCCGTCCACAGCATATTGCTTACTTTCGACACGATAGTAAACTCACGTTATGACGTCTGCAACGCCGATACTTCGAGAACGAGTGACAATTATCACTCAAATTCACCATAACGATGTTATAATTCAGAAAGATATGCACATTGTCGGCGGGCAGTCCGAGGAAAGCTTCACAACGTTCCATATTGCGCATAATGCGCGAACAGTCGGCATTACTCTCCATAGGGATGGGTACCACGTTTCGAACTAAAGGTCGAGCTTTTCGCGAGAACCACTTCCGAAGTAGTATGCTTGCTTCAGCTTCAGCCTTCAATTCAACAATACTCCTCGGCGTGAAGCTTTTCTTCAACGGCTTTTTGATTGCATTTCGCTATAAACGCTTGTTTCCATTTTACGGCAGGAATAACATGATTAATATTTGAATACTGATAATTCTAAGAAACATGGCAAACGGATATACGGTTGCGCCAGCCCGCGAGCTGGCGTGTCGCTTGTTGTAAGCATATTTGAGTAAGCCAGGGCGGGAGGTTGGTATTTCCACCCGATAATACGCCCATCAGCGTATAATAATTAAGGTGAAGGCATTAGCGCCCGATGATACCGCCAAGCAATATAGGGTATCATCGTAATGAGTAAAACCATACCCATCCAGCTCAATCCTTGCTCGGTGGCTAGCGTTGCAAAGAAATCTTTACCAGCTCAAGCCCTACACAGGCGAGAAAAATGGTGATTCCCATTTCGCGCAACATCATATGGCACTGATGGTATGTATGTAACCATGTGGTAACGGGGGCCAAAATAACCCACTAATATAGCAACTATGAAAGGACCACCCGCTAATCCAAGTTTAATAGGCTGAGGAATACCCGGGATTAAAAGCGGAATGTTTGCCACAATACATCCTAAGGCAATGCCCAAAAAGATAGGTGAGGTTGGGATAATTGGAGGCGTTTAAGCTGGTTTCCAAGCAGTTTGTCGGCCTTGCTCAACGCAAAGCTCGGTACCAACAACGGTTAAACGGTCGTCAATTGAAGGCGAAGATGAGGATGTGCCACCAAATCGACACCGTTTCATTGACGCGGGTAACCGTAGCACCGAAGTTATTGCTGATATTCAAGTGTTCTAACGTAACACCATTAAGTTCAGGTTTGGTTACCAATATGCGGCGCGAAATCATCTCTTTTTCGCATTCGCTCCAGTCGATATTGCTATCATGCCCTATCAATGCGGTGATGGCATCAGCATCTTTAGGCGCAGCTACCACAAGAATACGGTCACCAAGGTGTAGCTTAGTACGCCCGTTGACAACCGTTTTCGTGGCTAACGCCGCTCGGCTCGCAAGATACGAGATAGCTAACGAAATGGCGGCCAACAATGCTCTCAACCTGCTTAACCGTAACATTATTAATACGTTCATTGGCCCAGGTTGACTGCGTACCGTTAATTGTTCCAGCTGACCCAGTCCACGTTCGGCTTCGGCTTCCTCTTCCGCGGATTGATACGGAAAAGTATATCTTAAGACAATGAAAGACAATATCATTCACGACACCCATAGGGTAAGCCATGGCATATCCCAGCGCAAATGTCGGGGCTTCAACCCCTTTCATGCACGAAAGCCTGCTGGGCAGCACCAAGACTCGGCGATTGGTTACAGCCTGAAAGTATTCCTGCCGAGCAGTGACGGGAACTCTGAAGTAAAGAGTGAATAACAAGTGCGACAATAACGTGAAAGCTATCGTTATAAGGATAAGCATGTTAAGCTGATAAGCCGCCTTTCTTAAACGAAGAAAAGAAGCCAGGGCCAACCTGAAGCCGATAGAATGAGACAAACAACACCAGTCCGAACTCCGTAGAAAGTGAAGAAGGTTTTCGTCAAGGTTTAGAAATTGAAATCAACCAAAGATAATACCTGATGATGAGAACCCATGTTAAATCAGAGGTAAACTATTTTTATCTTCCCAAATAAGTCCGAAAGATATAACCAACGCTAAAAATAAGCAGGGAATGGGAAACACCTCCGCCCCAAAAGTCAGGAGCTGACAAAGACTTCTCAATAGTTCCATTATTACAAAATAATTTATTGTATTGTTCGGCGTGCAAAGGTACGCATAATATATATATATGTTATCATAAGCAGAATAATTCGCATTTATTACTTATCATGCCGATAAAATACGGCATATCGAAAATATATACATCTGTTTGTCCCATTAATAAAATTGTCGTACTTTTGCGCTCCGATGGAAGTCCATCACAAAACGCGAAAAACTATAAAACTTTTTAAAACTAATGGATTGGATAAAAATCTATTTGAGGGTACAGGATACGGTGGCACACATTGTCCTCCTCTACGGTTTTGGTAATTACGTAGGCGATGCTAGGTAAAATTAAGTTTGGAGGTATATCCCTTGGTGTAACATTCGTTCTGTTTGCAGGCATTGTAGCCGGACACTTTCACTTTACAGGGCCGACGCCTATCTTAAATTTTTGTTCAGGATTTCGGTCTTATTCCTCTTCGTCTTTTGTATTGGCTTGCAGGTAGGTCCCAGCTTTTTCGAGAGTTTTAAAAAGGGCGGTGTAGCATTGAATGGGCTGGCATCGGCAACCATTCTGCTCAATGTCCTTGTAATGTTTGCTGCTATTACCTGTTCTTTGATACGTCCAATCACGCTAATTTACCTATGATGATTGGTACAATGTATGGTGCTGTAACCAACACGCCGGGCTTAGGTGCTGCCAATGAGGCTCTTGCTGCAATCTTTCAGGCAACGAACCCATCATCGCCAACGGCTATGCCTGTGCTCATCCTCTCTGGTGTTCTCTCGGCATTATAGGCGCTACATCACTTGTCCGTGTGCTTACACACACCTCCCTTGAGGCCGAAGAGGCACAGCTTGCAGCCGAGGAAGCCGAAAACCCGCAAGCGAAACCCAAGGCAATGACTTTAAGAGTGAGCAACGATTACATTGCCGGACGCAGCATGCAACAGATTAATGACTTCCTCAATCGCGACATTGTTTGCACACGTTTACTTCATGACGGACGAGATAAGTACACCCGTCACAGGATACCATTTTACAATCAGGAGACTCAATGTATATTGTGTGCGCCGAAGTGGATGCCGAAGCCGTTAAGGCGTTTATTGGCCCTGAAGTTGATGTAGAATGGGACAGCAACACAGAGGAAAAGCCCATGGTTTCGCGCAGAATCATCATTACAAACCCGAAGATGAACGGTAAAACGCTGGGCAAAATGCACTTTAGGAGCGTGTATGGAGTAAAATGTAACCCGCATAACAAGACAAGGAATGGACGCTCTTGCCAGCCGTAACCACCACTTCCAGGTAGGTGATCGCATCATGGTTGTGGGCAGAGAGGACAACGTTAACCGCATGGCCGAGTTGATGGGTAACTCTGAAAAGCGACTCAATGCGCCGAATATTGCAACCATTTTCATCGGCATTGTAGTAGGAATATTATTTGGAAGCATTCCTTTCTCGATACCACAGATGCCTGTTCCTTTAAAATTAGGACTGGCTGGAGGCCCGTTAATCATCGCCATTCTTATCGGACGCTTCGGACATCGTATGAAGTTAGTAACCCACTACGACGTCAGCCAACATGATGTTGCGCGAAATGGGGCTGGCATTATTCCTTGCAAGCGTAGGCGTTAAAGCAGGAGCCGGCTTCGTCAACACTGTTATCCAGGAGACGGCCTGCTGTATGTGGAACAGGATTCCTTATCACAGTAATACCTATTTTAATAATCGGCCCTATTGCACGATTGAAATTTAAGTTCAATTATTTCTGACCATTATGGGAATGATAGCAGGTACTGACTGCCCAGACCCACCGGCATTAGTACGCAATGCCACGCTGTTCGAAGGAGGCTCCGGCCGTTGGATACTCTACCGTTTATCCGCTACTATGTTCCTTCGCATTTTTGTTGCACAAATTTGCGTGCTGTTTTTCTGTACAGCATAAGAATAAAGGAAGATAACTGCCGTAACATATCATCAATATACCACAATGGCGGCCCTGCCATTTCCATGGGCCGCCATTGTGTACTGATACAAAAAGCCAGAAGTCTTATTTCTTAATCTTCATGCTCATACGTCCGTTGACTATGCCACCGTTACCATTACCTGATAACTGCTCATCGTCTCATCGGGCATAACAAGTGAGGCCTGAAAGTGAAGCCCGTCGCTGTCAACACTCTTCAAATCAGGTCGCTGAAGATGCTTTGACGCAAGAAATCGGCCGGCACTCACACTGCTGTAACTGTTGCTTTTAATATCGCTGTGAGTACAACCGGCGTGCTCCTGAATACACATTAAGGTTGATAATGTTGCTCGTAGTATACGTTGTCTACCTCTACTCCTCATCATTCCACGACGATTTTATAACCTTATAGGTTGTAGGATTAATTTGTATATAACAGTGATATGACTTGTTTTGGAAACTAACTATCGTGTCACGCTTAATTAATTTTCCCTGATTCAGTGGTTGAGGATGCTTGTCTGAAAAGAAGTTGGCATCGTCAGCATCATCACTCAGAACAAGTCTTATCTCATCTCCGTTCTGATTTCTGAACACAAAAGATGCTGGTCTGCTTCAATATGAGGATATTTTACATCGCTCGCACCGTGTAACACCAATGTGTCGGCGATGATTTGAAACCTCACCGGCATGCTTGTCGAATCGGGATAAAATAGAATCGCCCTGCGCTTTAAAACGCAACGTCCTGCTCATCCTCATCTACCCAGATGCCTTGTAGCATTTGTTTTGCAACAGAATCTTCCTGTACGGTAACATCTTTCTGTGCTGCTGCTCCTTTCTTACACGAAGAAAACTGCCCAACAGCAAGAATAACCATTATGGAAACAAATGCTTTTCTCATTTCGAAACTTATCGGATTAAACGTTTTTCGAGGAAATAGTTTATTCCTCATTCCGTACATATCGGGTTGATCCAAACACCTCTGCCTCTTCCAGACTTTTGGCTTTCAGCAAATCCTTTTCGCTTGTAACTACATCCTTTGCTGCAACAGGCCAATTAATATTTACGCTGGGGTCGTTCCACTTTATGCTGGCTTCGTGCTGCGGTGCATACACATTGTCAACCTTATATGTAACACAGCCTCGTCGTTAAGCACCAAGAAAAACCGTGTGCAAAGCCGCGGGGGATGAAGAGCTGGCGATTGTTTTCCTCAGACAATTCAACCATAACATACTTACCAAACGTCGGCGACGACTTCCGAATATCCACTGCAACATCAACAACACGGCCGCGAAGCACGCGCACTAACTTTGCCTGGCTATACTCTCCTTTTGATAATGTAACCCACGAAGCACGCCCTATAGCTCGACTTCGACTGATTATCCTGAATAAAAGAAGTATGGTAACCTATGTGCTTATCAAAATCGTCCTGCTTCCAGGCTTCAAAAAGTAACCACGTGCATCATTAAAACTTTCGGTTCTATAATCCACACCCTTTAATTTCGGTCTACCTTGTATTCCATATCACTAAATTTTGCCCCAAAGTTAATAAACAAATATGAGAATAACAACATCGCAACTTTTTGTTTTCGATTTCATAAAATTGTATATTTTTGTTGGATGATTTGCCCTTTTTGCCTATTTTTGCACAGCAATGATTGAAATGGACAGCACATTGAGATTCTTCTTACTGAACACCGACTGCGTTATTGTTCCAGGATATGGTGGTTTTGTGCGCATCATGTTGACGCAAGAGAGAGACGAAACCGACGGAAGCATTCTTCCGCCCATGCGCGGCAGGTTTCAATCAGTAGCCCTTAACGATCTCTCCTTGCCCAGTCGTATGTTGAGGCTTATGACTAAGCTATCTGACGCAACACGCGCGCATTGAGGACGAAGTGCGTAACTTCGGCAACGTATTGATATTGACGGACAATACGAATTTCGCGACCTTGGCGTCATCAATCTGAACAAAGACGGGCATTATGAGTTTACCCCCTGCCCGGCAGGTATCCTCACGCCCGAGCTTTACGGTCTTTCTCCAGTTGATATTCAACCACTATGCAAGCTGAGAACTACCGACAATTCATTTGTTGAGTAAAGCCTTCGCCTGCTATACAGCCCGAGAAACCTGCTGAAAATATAGCCGACAGCGAAAATATGGCAGATGCTTCTGAAAACCATTCTGCCCGTTTCGCAGCGTTATGGCGAAATATTGCCGCTGCATGTATTGCTGTTCTGGCCTTTTTGCTCATCCCCTCACCGTTGTCAAAACAATCAGCAAATAAGGAGCGGCATTGATACCCGCTTGCTTAATCGTGTCATGCCACGAGAGGCAACTACCGGGCAGCCAGCGTAAAAAGCTCTGGCAAAGCTGCATTTAATAATACCCGGCAAACATCAACTCAACCAACAGCATCCAAAAGCAAGCACCTGCTGATACTGCTTCTCACCCTGAGACAACCGGTTATACTATTGTATAGCTATGTCATGTATCGCGCAAAAATGCACAAAGCTATACGGTGGCCGTACTCACAAGAGGGGCTACGATCGGGCAAATGTCTCATACCCATGCAGGCAGAACCAAGATTGTCTACGGACTTTATGTGCTGCGCGTCAGAGGCACAGAAGGTTCTCAACAGGCTGAACAAGATTGACGAATTCAACAGTTGTTGGATTACTCGCTTAAAATAACATCCGTCTTTTATGAAAAGAGTACGTTGTCCTAAGTGCGATTACTACATTACTTTTGACGAAACTAAGTATCGCTCAGGGTCGTCTCTTATTTTTCAATGCCCCGTATGCAGCAAGCAATTTGGCATTAGAATGGGCGAAACAAAGCTAAACCGCGTCAGGATGATGAAGATCCGTGAGGCCGAAGCACAGGCCTCTGACAAGGGTGCGGCGCTATTGTTGTCATCGAAAAACGATTATTGTTATAAACAAGTATTGCCTTACAAATGGGCAATAACACCATAGGTCGCGCTACTGAAGGGCAATAACATCACTACTCCTATTGGAGACAGGTGACCTCAACAGCGGACTTATTGCACTGCATGATCAACGTTAGCCGCAATAAAAAGGGCAGCTTCGGTTCGTGCTTAGCGACGGACCCTCGAACCATGGAACCTTTGTCAATGGCCGAACGACTGCCTGCACGCGAAAAAGAAACCTTGAAAACGGAAGCGTTTTTCAACACATTGGCGTTACGTCTGTTATATTAAAGAGCGAAGACGAGTGAGACTGTTTTTACACCACCTTAATTATAGCATTTCATCTACGGTATTTGATATGGCATTTTACAACTGTTTTGTTGTAAAACTGTATTACCATGTGTATGACATTGACAAGAAAAACGATTGCTGGACACCGCAAAGTAATTGTCGCTAACCTGTTAAAGCCACCTACTGCTTTCAAAGCCCATCGGTTTAACGCGCATCTTCATTATTGTTTACGTTGATTCGTAATAGAATTGTTGCTAACAGAGCTGCGAATTACACTGTAATGATCGTCGTATGACGGCCGTCACACACGTTGTTTGGCGACCGTCACACCCATTGTTCGACGGCCGTCGTAAACGCTGCCGACGGCCGCTCAGCAACAAGCAAAGCCCATGATTATCACGGCAAACAGGAAGAAAAGCTTTATTACATACTACAATAATTCAACCACAAAAAATAAGATTAAAGGTACACCGATAATTACCGTTTTATAGCGGAAATAAAGTAGAGAAGTCTCGTTATATTAACATCGTGGGTACCTATTAACATGGAACTTGCGCATAATTAATAAAACTAATACCTTAATTACAATTGTGCGACAAAATATAATTTTAATCTTGCTACATTCACAAACATTTAGTGAATAAAGACAAATGGCAAAAGCTATTGCTCTAAAATTATGAGACTAAAATAGGAATAACACCAATTATTTCGACTGGATTATAGCTCTAATTTGTTGCTCTGCAACAGCTATCCTATCGTTTAATCTCTTCGTCAGTAAATGTATCATCATGAAAAAGCTCACAAACAAAAGCTCAATAAAAATACGGGATAACAGCAAGCAAACTAAAACTTTCAGGTTCAAACGATACCTTTACGTAAATTTGCAACATCATTCCTGCTGCTCTCCTATTGAAAACCCTTGTCGTAACTTAACATTTGGCCTCCTCGTTGCTATCATCCAACGTCGAAATAATACGGCATTTTAATATGTCGTTGTTGTCGTCTTTCAGGTAAATAAGCAGAAGTAAACTCCTTCTACCACGTAAAATGGTCGTAATGTATATCAAACTTCTCTTTAACAAGATGCAATAATACGTTATTAGTCATCATATTATTGCCTGTAAAAATAAAAACCAGGCAGCATACATCAAATATTGTAAACCTCGAGGCGAACTCATATCAGCCGTGTAAGATACCTAAACAAGGGCATAAACAGTCTGTTGTGTGAAAAAGTAGAATAATTTTCTTTTATAAGTTGTTCCATAGTTGATGATTTTAGCTATTATTTAAGCACGAACTAACTGTGTTTTATGAACAAAAGATGCCTCGCCATAACACTGGTTATTTACCTCATTCTTACACAACAATGATTCAATATTCCACCAACAATTATCCATACATAGTTATTGTCTTCTATTATAGGTATCATCGTGCGGATTACGCTACGACGCTTCCCAATCCATGTCATCCATGACGGCAGCACTGCATATTCCGAAAAACATGGCGCGGGCACTACTGGTAAACGTGATAGTTGGACGATGACGGTATGTTTGGACACCCTCGGCCACATACCTTTCTGAATATAGTATACAAATTTATCGCGCATCTTATATTCTGATTTGGCGATATAGCAAAAGAATACGGGCCTTTTTCTTCAGTATTGAAATGGTAAATATTTGCTCCTTCCCCGTCCGATATGACATAATCGATGTACAAAAGCAAGGTTAACGTTATGAGATCGCTGTTCTTACCCGTTATGTTTCTTTCAATAGTTTCTATCAATTCAGGATGAGCCACGAAAGCGTTTCTTGTCATCTCGCTGGAAGATACGGTTGATTTGTTGGATATTCCTTTTCCTGATTAAAAAGCCACATGGTTAAGCTGCGGGCTGGCGTAATAATCGTAGTCGTTTATAGATCGTTCAGCATTCGCTTTGCTGTCATAATAGTCCGCCCAAAGTCGTCGTCATCGCCTTCATATTTGAAGGTTTCCACTTTCTTGGCAGAGCCTTTAAATCGTTATAGAAAACAAAACTGGTTGGAGCCCACAATATTTGCTTTAACGCGGTGTTTTTCAAACGTTATTTTATTGCCCTCACCTCATCAGGTCGCGCGAAAAGCCAGCTATAAGTGACAAAACGGCGGTCTTTTACCGCAATAAAACCACTGGCAAAAGTCGAACGATTGTACGCCGGCAGATTTATACTGCGTTTTGAATCCATCAGGAGCCGTGTGGGCCGAATACCCTTTTAATCGTTTTGCGAACAGTTCACGTGATGGTTGTTCGAAAACCGTGCAGGTAAAGGTAACGTTCTACAAAGGGAAAGCGTCAGCAAAAGTCGGTTTTCGTTGGCTCGCAAAACGGGGTGATTGACTGGTCGTCTCTGAAGTCACCGCCATACCATGCGCGCGTCTGGAGCTTAAGATGCTTGCGCAAAAGCGCTGTCAATTCTATTTCGGCAAGCTGACTCGTCGTAATAACGCTGTCGTCCGGACTTAATGTGAAAGCCTGTACACCGTCAACGCTGCGTTTATCCTCTGGCTTGTCGCCGCACAGCCAAGGATAGAAGACGCCGTCAGCATTAAAAATAACAACGAAAACTTCTTTCATTTGGAATATGATTTTTATGTTCTGATTCAAATAATATTACATAATCTGTCATCATCAATAACCTGTTTAACAGATAATCACCGTGTTTTTCACAGCATTATTTCTCTCGCGCTCAACAAGACTATAATATCTGTTGCTTTCAAACGATAAGCCAGTGCCATCGGTGTCGCCGCTCTCATCCTTCACACCCTTTGCTGGCACCATATTTCAAAAGAACAGAACCATTGCTTTATTACGGTTCTCAATAAGCATCATTAAAGGATAGAAAGTATGGTCTCCTCCGAGGTTGCCTACACCGTTTGCGCAGGCCCCATGCTTCAAAAGAAAGCTCGGCAAACGCAGTATCTGTCAATAACGCTTACTATAAGGGGCACTAATCCATCCTCATTGTACTGGCCGATTAACATTTTGAACTAAGGGAGATAAAATACTGAACCATGCTCAAATCGCCACTATCTATTGCCAAATAAAGGGCATCATAGATGTAAATTTCATCTGAGGCAGCAGCTTATGTCAGCTTTTTGCACCAACAAGTTTCTTACAGCCGACATGTTTTTGTAGAGGCAGGCATATGCCCAACAGTGAATAGGAATAATCAGAACTTTGTAAATCAGTCAGAGTCGACATGGTGAATATGTCAAGATTCGCCTCAAAGACTGCGAGTACGTTATTTGCTTTTATCGCTGCAATGGCTGACGCAGATAGTTCTTTTGGCGTTGTGCTTTTGCGACTGAGCACAAAATGGAAGAACAAAAGCAAAAGAAACTATTTTCATGGTTTTATTTTACATTTACAATATTGATGATTCATACACGGCGTGCTGATTCAAATAATCGTTTTACGCCCCAAGCTCACTATTGTTTAACCTTCTTCGCCCCTCGTGATGCAGAAATATCTCTAAATGGTCTTCATATCGGTCGTAGAGCTTCCTTCTAGCAGGGCAAATCTTTAATGCCGAAATACTGATGCTGTTTAACAAACGATACAAATTCGGATTTTCGTGCACTGATATTTAAAGCCTCCCATTAAATTCGCGTGGTGACTGGCTGTTATACATTAAACCGTAATATCCTACAACAGCACCAATCTCATAACGCTCTTCTTTAGTAAGTTGGTGAAAGGCGTTCCCTCTAAGTCAAAAATGCGATTGAGATATGACCCTTTATTTTATAAGTAATCACTGTTTTTGCCGGCATGATTCACCATAAACTCAGAAAGGTTACGACTATTTGCAATTTTCCTGCAACGTTATGCGATGCAAAGTATCGCCCATACCTTTATAAAAGCTCTTCTTTGCAGTATTAGTTGGTCGATAGCTATCTTGTTTTATCACGTCATTCTTGTCGTAACCATAGTTTCCAAGTAACTTCAAAAGGAAGTCTTATCGTTCTTTGTCAGCCATTTGAAAACCTCTTTATCGTCATGAAATATAAACATATTTTTCATAATAAAAGGGGGCTTATACGACAAATCGTAATATATTTTACCCTGCTTTTTCTCAATATTGAAGTCTTCGTCATACCCCATGCCCTTAATGTCGACAGCTTCACTCTATAGTTGGATAAGGAGAAAGAGGTAGGTATAGGTGAACGCCAATCATTTGAACCAGAAAAGATGGTGATAAAGTACCGGGGTCTTGGTCCATTGACCAAATTTTGTTCTTTCGCTTCGGCAGCGTCTCCAGTCCTTAAAAATATATCGCCTTATATCGTATTTTACAAGAAATTTATTGCTTTTCGTAATGTCAATATTATAGTATTTAAGGATAGCTTTGCGGGCATCCTCATTGCTAACCGGCGTAAAGCCCCATTCTTCGTGAGGCTTCATAGATAAGCTCGACGGCAATATCGGTATATTTTATACACTTTTTCACATCCAAAGCACATACTCCATCCAGTCCACTTCGTCGCAATCGATGAAATATTGCCGAATATCTTTGTCGTAAATATGCGTAAATCTTTATCAACGGTTGCCTTTTTCTACGGGTAGTTGCTTGGGTTTCTTGTCATTACAACTGCATACAAATATTGTCAAAGTCAATTAGGAGTGAATATTTAAATAATAATTTCATTGCGTAATTCTCTTTTCATTTATCAATATTAATATAATAAGCCTATCGCATTATTAACACTAATCTCACTTCTCATAAAGTCTGTCAAACTCATCTTCAGGGCAACATATACCGAAGATAATAGCCTGTATACTTCTTGTTTATTGAATCCAGGCGTTGTCCTCATGCGCTTAACGGCAGCAGGAGGCAGATAGTGTGAAGAACTGTCCATTGGGATGCAAGCGGTCTTGTTTCCAGTGTTTCTGCGTTTTCTACGCTCAATATCATCGCCCGATATGATGCGATGCAGGAATATGGGCACTGGTTTCTTCTTGCTTCCATACGATTTATCTCTCCACTGTATGTGGTTTAACATAAGCCGAAATCACCATATTCCCGCGCATTAAATTCTGTTGAACACGGGCAGCATCATAGTAACGGTTGTTCAATCCTTTCACAGCGTCAATACCTTCAACCCATATCAGCTCCATGTATCTTTTGTAATGGGGTATATAATATGTATAGCAAGTAACATCAATTAAAGGCTTTTTTTTCTCTCCCCAATTAATAGCCTTCGAACGAGTATGAAAATTCTGCCACATCGAAACCATCCCAAAGGTTATCTGAAAACTGCACGGTTATGCTGTCCCAATCCTGTACATACGTGTCAACATAGGCAATAGCTGCACGGTTTCCTTTTAAAATAGTCGACAACAGGACACAATAAATAATACAGTCCTGCACCAAGAACCGGAGCACCTATGGCTTGTAATACGTATATTATCCATAGCCATCTGTCATTCTTTGTTAGGAAATGGAAATTAATTCGCTGTTTCATATACAATGCTGTTCAGGCTAAACTGCGTTCTTTCTCTTTTGAAATAAAAATGATAACAATGTTTAAAATGCGAAGGTAATCATTACATACCTCTTAAGCAATATTGTTACTATCTTTTTGATTTTAATTTTCTTATTCCTGGTTTTCTCAATTATCGGATACAAATATATATTTTTTCGAAACTATTTGGTAACTTTGTCGCTGTCAATATACCTCATCAGGTTGACATAACTATCACCTTTTTGTTTACAATTATCATTCAAAAACCATAAAAACTAAATCTACAAACAATGAGAAAAAGTTTATTTTCTGCCGTATTACTGGCATTTATGCTTTCACTATGCGTTCCTGCAAATGCCGAAAAACGCAATCAACCCTGTACAAAAACAACGAAATATTGTACAAATGCTTGTTCCGGTTACAGAAATATTGTTTCATTTCCTGGAACCCTGTCGTCGAAAAGGGTCCTCGTTGCTGACCCCACAGGGCCCGACTGGCATGCGGCTCCGGAGAACCTCGTTGGCAGCCATACAGAGCTGCATTGACAACGGCGTTGACATTGTAGAAGTTGACAACAAGCTTTACAAAAGACGGCTTTTTGGTTATCATGCACGACCAAAACCGTTGACCGAACTACCAATGGAAAGGAAAGGTTAGCGACTATACGCTGGCCGAAATCAAAAATTGCGGCTGAAAGATAAGGATGGAAACCTCACCAGCGAGTGCATACCTACCTTCGAAGAGGTCATGAACCTTTGCCGTGGTAAGGTTATGGTTAACATCGATCAGAGCTATTATTACTGGGATAAGGTTATGGAGATTCTGAAAAACAAATACAACCGCACAGGGCATGATGAAATCGGGGCTGCCTTACGATAAAGTTGTTGCCGATCATGGCAATATTTTCGGACAAATTGCATATATCCCCGTTGTGTCGTTAGACAGGGGAAGGGCTGAGAAAAACGGTTGACGGCTTCCTGGGAAAGTGCCCGGTGGTAGAGTGTTGCTTTGAGAAAGTTACACCCAAAGTGCTGCAACTCATGCAAAAATAGCCGACCACGGCTCGCGAGTATGGGTAAATACCATGTGGGCATCGCTGAACGGAGGGCACGATGACGTCACGGCCTACAAAGACAATAACTTCAAAGACACATGGGAATGGCTGGTACAGGCCGGTGCCAACGTGCTGCAAACCGACTATTCGCCACAGATGGTAACATACCTTACGCAACACGGCATGCGATAAAACAGCCAAATAGTAATATAAATTTAACGTTTTTGCCGCCTCTGCTGAAACAAAGCAACAGGGTTATTCGTTATATAGCCAAATTAAACCATTAAATGGAAAAACAATGAAAAACAAAAATTATGTTTATTAGCCATGCCTCTCGTATTTGTTGCATGTGGCAATAAGGGGCAGAATGTTGCAAAAACACAAGCAACCGACAGTGTAACAACCGACTCTACTGTATATGCAGGAGAGATTCCTGCGGCAGATGGTCCTGCCATTAGTTACGAACTGGCCATTGCAAACGATTCTACTCATGGATACCGTATGACGAATACCTATACCGTTGGCAAGGAAGGCGAGAAGAAAAACATTCCAGAATAACGGCAAAAATGGAGGTGGTAGAAAAGGACGTTGACGGCAAAAAGGCTGAGTTCTATAAGCTGAAAAGCTACCGACGGTGCTGGCGACATCATCTTCAAAAAGGTTGATGACAACACGCTTCGCATGGTTGATGGCAACTTCAAAGAAGCTGAAAAGCAAGCTCAACTACGATTTAAAGAAAAATAAAAGCGCTGTTGGCTTTACAAAAAAACAGCCGAGAACATGACTCTGAGGGAATTTTTCATGATGAAAATTCCTCTTTTTATAGATAATTACGCAATACTCTGTAAACCAGTTCGTCATATCCATACACATCTTCATAGCGAACGATGCTGCCGTTACGGTCGGGGAAACAGCGTATAATAAACAATAAACAGCGGAATCGCCGGTGTAACCTTTGCGCTTCCTATGAGCATTCGTCTGTTCAACGTGTCGACACTCACTTGCTGTTCGGGCGTAAGCTCTGAGCGTCGTTTGCCCTAATGACGACACGTCTGCTGCCATTGAGTAACGAATACGCTCCAGTATTTCAGAATTATTATTACCCAAAAGAAAGGCAGCAAGCTCGTAAGGGTATTGCACGCGCACGCAACCGTGACTCACACCACGGTCAATTTTCGAGAACACTTCTTTTAGAAGAGGTGTCATGTAAATAAATAGACAGGCCGTTATCAAAGCGAAAAACAATACGCCCCAGTGCATTACCTTCGCCTCCTTCCTGAATAACAAGGTAGTTACTACTCTATCATGGCCGGAGTAACGCTTTCCCAGCGTATTATTTTACCTGTTTTTACGTTCACGAACAAAGTATCGATGCGACCTGAAATAGCTCACATTACCTACACGTGGCAGAATAGTTTTTGATAATACTTCGTGGAAGTATCCACTGCGGATTTATATCCATCCGTTTTATAGCGCTCCTGAGCAGAGGTGTCTTGGTTTCAAGCGAACCGCAACCGATGCGCATCGCCAGCACCTGGCCCGCATGAATGGCCTGAAGCTGAAATGATGGTATATTGACAACAACATATTTTTCCTGCGCTTCCGCCATATTGTCTAACCGCCAACGACTTCGTTCCAGATTAACCAGCACCAATTTACGGCCATATAACGATACAGAATCGCTGTTCAGAAGATGCAGAAACCTGCGGTAATACGCCCCATGGGGTTCTATTTGACGAAGAAACCATCCTATGCTGTCAACATGAACCATATGCAAAGCCCATTTGAAGAAATGGTCACCCGGCCGTTGTCCGCGTTGCGCATAAAGCGTTTGGTAACTGGTTTTGTACCGAATCAGACTTATGTATATCATGATGATTAAGCAGGAAAGCAGGGTTAACAAATCCGGAACCGCTGGCCTGTTGCAAAACCTCGAGATAGGCTTTTGTCAAGTTATATTCGAGGCGACCGACTACCCTGTTAATCGTATTCTTATTGTCATCAAAGTCCAAAAAGTCGCATACGTTTCAGGTCAGCCTCAATTTGAAAAACGAAAAACGCTGCAGATTAAACCCCATTTGCTCTACCTTGCGCAACGCCATGAGCAGACTGTCAGCGCGATAATCAATACCCTTACGGTCAATCCATACCAGCTGATTACGCTTCAAATAATAATTACGAACCCGATAATCGGGCAATAAAGTGTCAGAATCGGCTTCCATCTGGCGTCTTATTTCACGCCATATCTTATGCGAATCGAGCTTATATGCCGAAGAATTTAACGAGTCGTATTCGGCCAACGACAAATGTTCATTGGGATTTACAACCTCTTTATGGCATGACTGTACCAGCCATGCCAACACACAAAAATAAGAAAAATAGAACAAAAATGTTTCAACCTGCTGAAACCTTATCCTTATCTTATCGAAATCTTTCTCACCACATCGCCCACTTTAACAATGTAGCAACCCTGAGGAAGATTCAGACTATACGTTTTATCGGTGCCGTCAACCTTTGGTGACATTACCCTCACTCCAGTTACATTATACACATATAATGCAAGCCCGGCAGCACCGTTTACACGCAGCGCAGAGCCGTTTACAGTGATATTAACCGGTAAAAGTCGGCTTCAACAAGCTCTACTGCCGGCATTGCTCCTACCTTACGGGCAGGGAACAATAGTAAAACTGCAAGAAAAAGAATAGAAAAGTATATGTTTTGCCATACGCGTATTATCTTTAAATGGGATGTGTTTGCAAATATAATTATTTTTCTAATGGAAATACAATTTTGTATCTCCCAGAAAAATTGTGCTTTTAAGATAATTTAATTTTTTTAAACCGTTTATTGCATAATCATTCTTCCTAAAAGCATGTAAAGTAAAATGCCATTCCGACATTCAGGTCACCTGTTTACTGCATAGTGTTCATTGTATGACAAACCGTCAGCAACGCTGCTGACGATCGTCATATCCATTGTTCGACGGCCGCCGTACGCGCTGATGACGGCCGTCAGACGATGACAAAAATAACGCAATCCACGAAACAAAAACAGGCCTGACCCATCAGGAAAAGCCTGTAAAGCTTACAGCAAATAAATGTAATGTACAGATAATCAGGAAACTATTGTAACACCTCTATGGTTTCTGAACGTTTACTACCAGACCTTCACCAGCCAGCAGACTATTGGGAAATATGGCCTGAGCTTCCTCCAAAAGACCGTTTTCGTTATCATACCGCGCACTAAAATGGCCCAGAACAAGCTTCCCCACAACCGCATCACGCGCCACCTGTGCTGCCTGTGCTGCCGTCGAATGGTAATAAAAGCCGGGCACGCGTTCGCAGCTGCTGTCATAAGTAGCCTCATGATATAGCACGTCAACGCCTTTTATCTGTTCAGCCAGCGACGGCATATAGCGCGTATCACTGCAATAAGCATACGCCCTCGGCGGCACAGAAGGGGTAGTAAGGAGGCTGTTGGATATGGTTTCGCCGTCAGAAGTAACCCAGTCGGCCCCGTTTTTTATATTGTTAATCTGGCTAAGGGGAATATCATAACAATCAATCATGTCGCGGCGTATGTGCGGAAGCGTAGGCTTTTCGCGAAACAAATAGCACAGCAGTCAATGCGATGGTCGAGCGGAATGGTTGAAACCGTAAAGGCTCCGGTCTTCGTAAACAATTTGGTTACGGGCAGTATCTACGGCATGAAACACCACCTCATATTCTAATCCCGTGCAGAAAAGTTTCATCTGTGCATCGAGCAGTGGGCCCAATTGGGCCGGCGCATACACATGAAGCGCACCTGTACGGCCCAGCATACCAAAAAGTAGAGATAAGTCCCATCAGCCCAAAGCAGTGATCGCCATGTAAAATGTGATATAAAAATGGCCTGTATTTTTGGTAAAGCCTATGCGCGAACGGCGTAGCTGAATTTGCGTGCCTTCGCCACAGTCGACCATGAAAAACTTTCCCCTCATCTCAACAACCTGGGACGAAGCATAGTGGCGGGTTGTGGGCAAAGCACTGCCACACCCCAGAATATGAACGTTAAACGGTTCCACAAACTGAAATAAAGCGATATGGTAAACGCAGGTTATTTAGCGCGCTTATACACAAAAATACCATTCTTTATTTTCAAGATAGAGCGAGTCGCTGCCCAGATTGTCAATATCAAATGTATCACGATTCAATACCAGACGGCCGTTAACAATCCTCCAGTTCGTCCATGGATTCTGCTCCAGCCTGCACTGTTGATTTAACCGTTCCATCCTCCTCTATCTCAAAATTCTTGTCAAGGCTGGTCCATTTGCCCAGTAAAGTAGTTAGGTTAATTACCTTTTCTGCAACCCTTTCGCCATCAGTTTCAGGGCCTTCGACAACGGCAAGACGGTCGCCTGCCAGCAATCCACCCACAACGTTTACGTCGCCATTCTCGTCTTCGTTCAGCACAAACCGCATACCGTCGCCTGCATCAGTAATAAGCTCAAGGGTGTGCATGCCCGTGCTTTCTCCGCAAACACCATATAAAGTAGAATCGGTAACCTGGCTGCCGGCAGCGATACTGTCAATGCCATTGCCTGCAACGCCTCTGGCTTTATCCTTACAACCTGCCATTAAACAGGCAATTACGAATAGTGGTAAAACCACAAGAACAATTTTTCATATTTTACTGGTTTTTCGTTTTGCTTAGCTTCGTTCCATAACTGGTCCATTTCTTCAAGCGTCAGCTCTTTTATATCTTTGTGCATAGCCCTGGCTTGTGCTTCAATATAACCAAAACGGGCTATAAATTTTTGGTTTGTGTGCTCTAAAGCATTGTCAGGATTAAGGTGGTAAAGGCGTGCAGCGTTGATAATACTGAACAGGAAGTCGCCCAGTTCGCGTGTAGAACGTCCGGTATCCTCGCGCTTCAGCTCAGTTTCCAATTCGCTTAACTCTTCGCGAACCTTGTCCCAAACGTCCTCCTTTTTGCGCCAGTCGAAGCCTACATTGCGCGCTTTGTCTTGTATACGATAGGCTTTTATAAGCGAGGGAAGGGAGGCTGGCACACCGCTCAACACCGTTTCGTTACCGTCTTTTTCCTTTTGTTTACGCTGCTCCCAGGTGCTTTCAACCTGGGTGGCTGTTGTTGGAGAAGCGGTGACAGCCTGATGTTGGGATGCGTTTTCTTCAGTTTCCCTATACTCTCACCCTCCCTTCGGCATTAATGTATAAGGCCGGATCGGCTAAACCGTCCAGCTGCCATTCTCGTTCCAATTAATAAAATCGTGACGGAACATCAGCTTGTCCGACTGCTTGTTGCAAACGTCGGCAATATCGAAATCGCCCTGTTTCCTCGCCCAAAATACTGTATAAAACCACATGTTCCATGACGTCACCCAGCTCTTTACAAATATTACGACGGTCGTCGTTCATTAAGGCATCGCAAAGCTCAAACGTCTCTTCGATGGTGTTTGGACGTAAGCTTTCAAAGGTCTGCTTTGCTGTCCCATGGACACTCTTTTGCGCAATCGTTCCTGAACATCCAGCAATCGTTCAAACGCTTTTTATTTTCTCTTCTCTGCTGTGCATAGCCGTAAATCTTTTTGTTGCAAAGTTAATGTATTTAGGCTTAAAAGTAGTAATTTTGCACAATATATATATAGATTAGGATACAAAAAGACAGAATAAATGGAATTAGCAAGTAAATATGACCCCAGGGAGGTAGAGTCGAAATGGTATCAATACTGGCTCGACAACAAACTTTTTAGTTCAAAACCCGATGGCTGCGAACCATATACCATCGTCATTCCTCCTCCAAACGTAACAGGTGTGTTGCATATGGGCCATCATGCTTAACAACACCATCCAGGACATTTTGGTAAGAAGGGCACGCATGGAAGGCAAGAATGCCTGCTGGGTTCCGTACCGACCATGCCTCTATTGCAACAGAAGCAAGGTAGTAAAACCGACTTGCACAGCAGGGTATTAAGAAAACCGACCTTACCCGTGAGCAATTTCACACATGCGTGGGACTGACTCACGAACATGGAGGCATATTCTGAAACAATTGCGCAACCGATGCTCATGCGACTGGGATCGCTACGGCGTTTACAATGGATGAAACACGCTCGAAAAAGCGTAATTCACGTATTTGTAGACCTTTATCGCAAGGGCCTTATCTACCGGGGAGCAAGGATGGTAAACTGGGACCCGCAGGCTCAAACGGCTCTTTCGGACGAAGAAGTTATCTACAAAGATGAACATTCAAAGCTTTTTATTACCTTAAATATTATGTAGCTCGGAAGACCAGACGAAAGTTTCGCGCAAGGATGAGGGCAACGTCATGCACAAAGACGACAGGGATATTATGCGGTTGTGGCTACAACACGTCCCGAAACCATCATGGGCGACTCGGCTATGTGTATTAATCCCGAAGACATTAAAAATACATGGTTGCAGGGTTTGCAATGTAATTGTACCGAGAGTGGTCGTGTTATTCCTGTGATTGAAGACTCTTATGTTGATATTCAGTTCGGAACAGGATGCCTAAAAGTAACTCCTGCACACGACATTAACGACCACATGCTGGGACTTAAGCATCATCTGGAAACCATTGACATATTTAACGACAACGGAACCATATCGGAAGCTAGGCATGTACATCGGACAAGACCGCATGGATGTGCGTAAACAAATTGCCATTGACCTGCAAAAATGACGGGCTAATGGAAAAATTGAAGACTATAACAATAAGGTAGGCTTCTCCGAACGTACGAATGTCCCCATAGAACCCAAGCTATCGCACAGTGGTTCTTAAAGATGCAGCACTTTGCTGACATTGCATTGTCGCCCGTTATGGACGATGACATTGAGTTTTATCCCAGAAATACAAGAACACATACAGGCACTGGCTGGAGAATATCAAGGACTGGTGTATCAGCAGACAGTTATGGTGGGGACACCGTATACCGGCATATTACTTCAAAACAGCTGAAGGAAAACCGACTTTGTGGTGGCAGAGACAACCGAAGAGGCCGTAAAGCTGGCACAAGAAAAAGGCTCCAGGCATAACAGCTACGGGCTTAGAGCAGGAAAGCGACTGCCCTCGACACGTGGTTTTCAAGCTGGTTATGGCCTATCTCGCTGTTTAACGGCATACTGGATCCTGACAACGAAGAGATAAAATACTATTATCCAACAAGTGACCTTTGTAACAGGACCTGACATTATTTTCTTCTGTGGCACGAATGATCATGGCCGGATACGAGTACCGTAAGGCGATGCCGTTCGCTACGTTTACTTTACGGGATCGTTCGTGATAAGTTAGGCAGGAAGATGAGCAAGAGCTTAGGCAACTCTCCTGACCCTATCGCACTGATAGAAAAGTATGGAGCCGACGGTAAGAATGGGAATGATGCTCTCGGCCCTGCCGGCAATGATATTTTTATTTGACGAAAGTCTTTGTGAACAAGGACGAAACTTCAACAATAAAATATGGGAATGCCTTCCGTTTAATTAAAGGATGGCAGGTGTGTGACACAGAACAGCCGGAGAATTGCAGAACAGCTGCAAAATGGTTTGAAGCAAAAATTAAAGGAGGTAAATGAGCAATTAGACTGACCAGTTCAAGGCTTACAGAATATCAGAAGCCTTAATGTTGGTATACCGTCTGTTCTGGGACGAGTTCTCTGCCTGGTATTTGAAATGGTAAACCGGCCTATGTCAACGGCGAAGCACATGGCCCATTGACAAGAAAACCATGGATGCGACACTACGATTCTTTGATACCTTATTGAAGATGTTGCATCCGTTTATGCTATTTATTACTGAAAGAGCTGTGGCAACATATCTACGATCGCAAAAAGACGGTGAGAGCATTATGACTGCGGTTTTGAAAGTAGACGCCCTGACAAATGACGATAAAAAGCTATGTTTTGATATTGAACAGGTGAAAGGTATCGTAGCCGGCGTTCGAACTGTACGTAACCAGAAAATATTGCACCAAAAGAAAAATGTAGAGCTTCAGGTTATTGGTGAGAACCATTATCAGGCTTACGATTAGTATCATGATGAAGATGGCAGACCTTGAAGCCATCAATAGCGTAACCGGGAAAAAGCGCAGATGCTTCAGCCTTTATGGTGGGAACGGACGAGTTTGCCGTACCTGTCGGCAGCCTGATAGATATATCTGCTGAGATAGAAAAAGCAAGAAAAAGGAACTTCTGCACTTAGAAGGCTTCCTGACAAGCATAAAGAAAAAGCTTGTAATGAGAACTTTGTGGCACACGCTCCCGAAGCTGTTATAGCACGTGAACGTAAGAAACAAAGTGACTCGAAAGAGAAAATTGCAGCGCTTAAGGATTCGCTCCAGGCACTTAAAGCTAAACAAAAGTAAACCGAATGAAGTATTTCCTCTATCTGCTATGCACATTTTGTGCCTGCTATTCATTGGTTTCGTGTGATGATGGTGATACGATTGATGTGGAATGACATCAATAAACAAACTACCATTATTTACATGCCATGGACAGGTTTCGAACACAGACTCTGGTCTGTTATATGAATTCAAGGACAACCTGGATAGCATAGAGGGGGCAATTATAAAAAGCAAGGGAACAAACGGGCGGGTAGTTGTATTCTTAAGTACATCACCCGACTCGTCATCTCTCTACGAAATGGTATACCATAAAGGCAGGTTCAGCATATAAATATCCAGAAATATGGCGGTCATAATTATACTACTGCTACGGGATTAGCATCTATTTTAAACGATGCAAAAAGCTATGCACCTGCACTAAACTATGCCATGATGGTCAGCGGACACGACAGCGGATGGACATATAAGGAAGATTGGACTAATTATCCTTTCCTGCAAAGAGGCATATTTTAATGCCAAGATGCGGATAAAGCTGCCTTCTACACGCTTTTTGGCAGTGTGTCAGACAATCAATATGCTACAAAATATTTCAACCATTGCAGAAGCCATCGCAAATACCAGCATGAAGATGCAATTCATACTGTTTGATGATTGCTACATGGCCAACATAGAAAACAGCATATGAGCTAAGAAATGTGACAAACTTTCTGATTGCTTCTACATCAGAGTTATGAGTATCGGCATGCCTTATCAAAGTATGTGGAAGTTATTGGCAAGCCCAACACCCAACTACGAGGGTGCCGTGCAAGCATTTCATGCCTTTTATAAGAACTACGATTACCCCTTTGGGGCATTGACTGTCATCGATTGCAGAAAACTTGATAAGCTGGCAGCCCGTATGAAATATATTAATTCGAAATTTACTTTCACAACATCTTTAAGAGACAGCTTAGAGGTTTTGGACGGATTCAATACAACGTTATTTTTATGATATGGGCGACTACGTGACACGACTATGTACAAATAACGAACTGTTAAGCGATTTCAATAAAGATCTTAAGGATGCTGTTAAGGCTACAAGCCATACTGACAGCCTATATTCGCTGATATACTCTCATAGCCCGCGTTATATTAAGGTAAAACGTTACTCAGGTGCAACAATCTCTGATCCGAGCACAAAACCCTGTGGTTACAAGGGGAATAACAAAGAGTGCATGGTGGAGAGCTACCCACTAGAGGGCTGGAGACGAATGCGTATTTACAGGTTACGCCGGGAAGAATAGTTGAAGTTGTAAGCTCTAATCAGCAGGTAACACTGTGCTTACTCGTAAACTCACATAGATTAACTAACTTTGTTGAGGGCTTTATTATAGAAAAAGATATTATTAACTAAGATTTTTCGCATGTGCAATACAAAATATTTTTAGAGGATTAGGTATAGCGCTTATCACACCTTTCACTGCACAGGGAGAAGTAGACTATAATACTTTGGCAAATTTGGTAGAATATCAAATTACAAACGGTGCTGATTTTTTGTGCATATTAGCAACCACAGCAGAAGCTCCATGCCTTACCAAGGAAGAGAAAAATAAGATTACAGAATTTATCAAAACGGTTAATAAGGGACGTGTTCCTGTCCTGAAATATTGTGGAGGAAACAATACACAGGCTGTTGTTGAAGAAATAAGATCGGGCGACTGGAGCGGTATCGATGGTATTCTAAGTATTTGTCCTTATTACAACAAACCATCACAGGAAGGTCTTTACCAACATTTTAAGGCAATAGCCAAGGTTAGTCCTAAACCCATTGTGCTTTATAATGTACCTGGTCGCACTGGTGTTAACATGACAGCAAGAGACTACTGTTCGGTTAGCATGGAATTTACAAATATTGTTGGCATAAAAGAGGCTTCGGGAAATTTGGCACAAGTTGACGAAATATTAAAAATAAGCCTGAAACTTTCGATGTAATCAGTGGTGACGATGCACTTGCCTTTTCAATGATTGCAAGCGGAGCTAAAGGTGTTATTTCTGTAATTGGCAATGCTTTACCCAGGGAATTTCACGAATGATTCGCTTTAGAGTTCAACGGCGAATACGAATCTGCAAGAAAAATACATCATACGTTTACCGAATTATACAAGTTGTTGTTTGTAGATGGCAACCCTGCGGGCGTAAAAGCACTGTTAAATGATATGGGGCTTATTGAGAATATTTTACGCCTTCCGCTTGTTTCCACAAAGATAGAAACAAAGAATAAGATGGCTGAGATTCTGAAAAAGACTTACATTTTAGGATTCAACAATTTAGAAAAGCAAAGAGGATATGTACGATAACATATCCTCTTTTATTAATATCTGAAATAATAATTCAATATTATTATTGGAAATACACACTAAAAGTGTGGTGAAGCACGCTGATTAACCAAAGTTATCAAACATAATACTATCAGAATCAACACCTAAACTGTCAAGATAATCGGTAACAGTCTTTATTAACATAGGGTGGACCACAAAGATAATACTCACAGTCTTCCGGTGCATCATGATCCTTTAAATAGGTATCCCTGATACAATTAACAGCAAAACCAGCATAATATTTAACCCCTTCTGCATCAGCTACCGGGTCTGGACGGTCAAGAGATAAATGGAAATGGAGTTCGAAAAACTCCTTTTTCTAATTCCCAAAAATCCTCAAGGAAGAATGCCTCCGTGAGAGAACGTGCCCCATAAAAGAAGTGCATTTCACGATCACGACAATTTAATGTCTTGGTCATGTGCATAATTTGTAGAGCGCAAAGGCGCCATACCTGCACCACCTCCAATCCATATCATTTCACGCTTACTGTTGAATTTAGGGATGGAAATCGCCATAGGGACCACTCATCTTTACTTTGTCACCCGGCTTCAATGAGAAAATATAGGATGAGCTCTATACCTGTTGGAACATCCTGAAAACCGACCTGCGGACGAGGCAGGAAACGGCGTTGTCGCAATTCGAGACAGTTAATGTAATAATATCTCCTTCAGCAGGATAGTTAGCCATTGAGTAGGCACGAATGGTGTCTTCAGGATTATGAGCTTTCAAAGAAAGGATGTTAAACTTCTTCCAAGCCTCAATATATTCATCACCTATCATGCTTTTATCAAAGTCTCTATCATAATCAATGCAATCATAAGCAGGAATCTTGATTTGTGCATATGAGCCGGGAATGAAATCCATATGCTCGCCGGGGGAAGCGCAACCTTAAATTCTTTAATAAAGCTACTAACATTATTATTGGAAATTACGGTACACTCTCACTCCTTTACATTAAGAATATCTTCACTAACCTTAATGGAAAGATCACCCTTCTACCTTTGTCTGGCATCCTAAGCGCCAATGTTCCTTAATTTCTTTTCTGGAGAAATGGCTTTTCTCAGTGTCTAAAAATTTCTCCACCTCCTTTAATAACCTGACAACGACATTGTCCGCAACTACCTTTCCCGCCACAAGCAGAGGATAGATGAATGCCGTTATCATTCAATGTTGTAAAGCAAGCTATTCCCCTGCTCTACAACAAGCTTGTCGTTATCATTAACCGTAATTGTAACCTTACCACTCGGACTAAGGTACTTTTTGCTACCAGGGAGTATTGCTACAAGCAGCAGAATAACAACCAGAAAAACCGCTATGCTTATTGAAATAAACTCGCCCATATTTTTGTATTACTCTCAATTTTAGAATTTCAAACCACTGAAACACATCATAGCCATCGCCATAAGTCCTACGGTAATAAAGGCAATTCCCATTCCCTGAAGAGGCTTAGGCACATCGCTATATTCCAGTTTTTCACGAATTGCACCAAAACATTACAATAGCCATTGTCCAGCCAAGTCCCTGAACCTAACGCATGCGCCACACTGTCCCATACATTATTTATAGCCTGAGAATTGGCCGGATCCATCAGAATTCGTTGTTGCATAAACAGCGAAGCACCCATAATTGCACAGTTCACAGCAATTAAAGGCAGGAATATTCCCAATGCAGCATAAAGTGAAGGACTATATTTTTCAACTGCCATTTCAACAAGCTGGAACAATACCTGCAATAACAGCAATGAAAAGAATAAAGCTCAGATAACTGAGGGTCTACACCCTTAACTAAACAGTCGGGGCCAGAATCTTCGTTTTGAAGAAGATAATTAATTGGCTCTGTTACCAACAATACAAAGGTAACTGCCAATCCTAAACCGAGAGACGTTTTTACATTTTTACTTACAGCCAGGTACGAACACATACCCAGAAAGTAAGCAAATATCATGTTGTCTACGAAAATAGATCTGAATAATAATGATATAGCGTGTTCCATTTACTTATTTCCTATGATTATAATATAAAACTTATTTGCTTTCATCGTGAACAGGCGCGATTAATCCATATTACACAACCTATCAGTATCAAAGCAGTGCACGACATATTCATCATACCATTGTTCATATAACCTAAATCATACATACTCGATGGGATGATTTGGAATCCCAATAAGCTCCCACGGCCAATAAATTCACGAAACCATCCTACGATAACAAGGATTAAAGCATATCCTAATCCATTCCCTAAGCCATCCAGAAATGAAGGCCAGGGCTTATTCATCATGGCGAAAGCTTCCAGACGTCCCATCAGAATACAGTTGGTTATAATTAAGCCTACGTAAACAGAAAGCTGCACACTTACATCATAAGCAGAGGCTTTTTAATATCTGATTAACGATGGTAACCAGTGCGGCAACAACAACAAGCTGTACAATAATACGTATTCTGACAGGAATCGTATTACGTATAACAGAAATAATTACGTTTGAAAAAGCAGTAATTACAGCCACAGCAAGCCCCATTACAATGGCAGGTTTAAGCTGCGATGTTACAGCTAAAGCACTACAAAATGCCAAGAACCTGCACCATAATCGAGGTTATTCAGGTGGAGAGGTTCTGTGAAAGCTTCTCTATTTTGTTTTGAAAAATAAACTCATCTTGAAACCTTTTATAACTGTTTTTATCATTATTTCTTATTCAGGAAATCGAGGTATTGACCTAATCCATTCTCCTTATCTGCCATCATTTCCAGCCACTCCATTTGAGGTCAATGTGGCGCCGGTTACTGCGTCTACTTGCGTTTTGGGGTCAGTAATCTTCTTTGAACTGACAACGCAATATCACTATGTTTCAAATTTGAGAAAAAGTTTTTCCCTCTAAATTGCTCTTGCCATTTACGGTTATCTTTAATTTCTGCGCCTAATCCTGCTGTTTCACTCTCATGATTAAAATAGGCACCATACACCGTTTCCTTGTCATCGTTTACTGCTATGAACCCATTAATGCCACCCCAAAGGCCCATACCCTAACCGTAAACACATATTTGATTTTACCATTTTCACCTTTAAAGGTATAAATCAGTGCCATTATGAAACTTCTTCTCCGACACAAGCATCTTGTTATAATCAGCCTCAGCCGTAGCATTGTCTAAATCGCGAATGTTCAGACTGCACAGAATTTGCTTCTTCTGATCCAATGCTACATTAGCATCCTGTGTAGGCTTTAATACCTGATAAACAAATGCTAAAAAGAAAAAGCTACTACTATTACTATGACAATAGAATAAATTATAGTGTACGAATTACTATTTGTTTTCATACTCCGTTTTCTTAATCAATTACCTTACTTCTTTTGGCCCGTTTTGTAATATTTCTTTTGCACAACACAATAGTCAATAAGTGGTGTAATCACATTTCAAAGAATATTGCAAGCATCATTCCTTCAGGGATAACTTGGATTCATCACTCTTACGATGAGTGCCATAGCGCCTACAATGAATCCATAAATCCACTTACCTGTCTCTGTTCGTGCTGATGTTACAGGATCTATAGCCATAAATACAGCTCCAAAAACAGAAGCCTCCAAGGATAAGATGCTCCCACCATTTCACAGACGATTCGCCTGTCATCTGGAATAATATGGCCATCAATGAGCCACCTAAAAACACACTAAACATGGTTTTCCAACTGGCAATTCAGTCCACAGCAGAATAACGGCTCCAATAGCAATGGCTATTACCGACGTTTCGCCAATAGAACCAGGCATTAACCCAACTATCATATCCCAGACACTATTATTAACAGGCGTATGCTGCGCAATGTGTGCCAGGGGAGTTGCCATCGTAAAGCCATCAGGTAATGTATTTCCTAACCCAAAGATACTTTCCTTAGCTACCCACACTGTATCGCCAGTCATCTTACTTGGATATGAGAAAAACAGGAACATACGGGCACCAATCGCTACATTTACAAAGTTCATTCCCTGTGCCTCCGAATATTTCTTTGCAGAAAATTACAGAGAAAGCAACAGCCAATGCCAACATCCACAATGGTGTTGTAACAGGTATTATCAATGGAATTATCATTCCAGTGACTAAGAAGCCCTCCTGTATCTCTTCCCCTTTCCATTGTGCCCAGGCAAACTCAATTCCTAAACCAACAATATAACTGACAAGCAATTTAGGCAGAACAGCCAGAAAACCGAAGAAAAATACAGATAAAAAGAAGCCGACTCAAGTGTATGTGCCGCAAGATAATTTTGATAGCCTACATTGTACATGCCAAAAAGCAAGACTGGCAGCAGCGCAATGTCAACGAAACTCATTATGCGTTTCGAGTCGATTGCATCATGAATGGATGCTCCACTCTGCAAAGTTGTATTTGGAACAAACAAGAATGTTTCAAAACCATCGTAAATACTTTTGAAAGCGTGCAGCCTACCGCCCTCTTCAAAAATTCGGTTTTTATCTTGTCAAGATAACTTTTAATGCTCTCATTATTATAATATAAGACTGGAGATTATTTTTAAATTATGCATTCTCTTTTCTGAGAATATCCAAACCTTTCTTACAATTTCCTGTAAAAGGCAGCTTTGAACTATCAACAAATTCGGCTAAAGGCAAAAATCCTCTGGTGCCACTTCGTAAATACCAAGTTCCTCCTGACGGTCAATATTTCCGCTTATAATGGCTTTAATTAAGTATTCAGCGTAAATATCCATTGGCAATACTCTATCGTATTCTCCACTCATAATCATATGCCTTTCACCGCCTTTAATACGTGCATCGAGGTCATATTGCCTGCCCTTAAAGAGCCACGACAGAATACGAACGGCTTGTCGAGAACTCATCAGTACGCGGCATAATCCATCCCAGCATTTCGTCAACGTTATCCCCTTCTGGAATAACCGTTACCTCTGACGTATGTGCTCCAAGATAGCCATCAAAGAATCTTTACAACCGGTAAGCGGGTTTCCATTTAAAAATTCGGATATGTTCTGTCGCAACAATTCTGTTTTCAGAATGTCTTCCAGTTTTGTTCCTACCAAAACATCCGAATATGACGGATCAATTACCTGGCTGCCGGCTACCGCTATCGTCCTTGTCAGGTTTACTTTTCCCGTTAAAAACAGACGTCCAAAGAAAATAACTGCCGTAGGTTCAACCGTCCATACGGTCTCTCCCTTGTTAACTGGTGCGATATGATTGATTTGAACGCCCACATTTCCTGCCGGACAAGGCCCGTCAAAGACATTCAGGTCAACGTCTTTTACCGTCGTTAATATATCAGCGGTCTGGTGGCTTCCAACGCCCAAATAAACTTTTTGCTATCTTCGACAAAGCCTGTAACCCTTTTCACAAAAAGCTTCTTCATTACCCTGAAGTTCATATTCAAAATCGCCAGAAAGGGGCATATCCCTTAAGGCTGATACAAATATTCCTTTCGGAGTTACATCGGGAGTTGTCGATACGGCATACGGCAACTGGTTGATATAACCAAATAATCCGGCTTCCAACAGCTTTTGCCTTTACACCTTCTCCATCCAGCAACGCAGGGTCAGCCTGTCCAAAATCTTTGTACAGCTGTGCTTCATCTGCTTTTAATTTTACGCACAACACCTTGCGGCGTTCACCTCTAACCACAGCTTCTACTACACCACTTACAGGAGATGCAAAACCAACCTGCGGACAATTCTTATTGACAAATAAAGGCTTCTCCTGCCAAAAACATGATCGCCTTCTTTAACCATAAGCTTTGGTGTAACACCAGAAAAGAAGTCGGGTACTAAGCCATATTCAAGGGAATATTGAACCTTTGTCTTCTTTTTTTCAGCTTTCCCCTTTAGGTTTATGTTTTAAGCCTTTTCTTCAACCTAAATATATTTTGCCATAGAAAAAAATAGAAATATTATTCTTTTTAATATTTGTAATTTACGATAACAGTAAACCAACATGTCGCTCACATTATCAGCTATGCAAAAATTAAACAAAATTTAATTCATTACCGATAATTTACCTCTTTTATTTATACTTAGCGCAAAATTTATATATTTGCAGCCCAATTGAGAAGAGCAAAACACATTATCAATAGTGTAATATGGGCAATAGTTACGCTCTATTTCGCTGCAATCATCATGGTAAACATACCTGTGGTGCAGCAAACTATTGGCGAAAAAGGTTTCTGATGCTTTTAGCAAAAACTGGCTACCAAGGTTTATATTGAACGTGTCGACTTAGGATTCTTAAACCGTATCATCGTCGACAACGTCAATATTCTCGACCAAAAGCGGGCAGAAAAATGCTCAAGGCATCACGTATTTCTGCTAAATTCAGCTATATCGAATTATTAAAAGGCCGCATAGCTATTACGTCAGCTCAAGTATTTGGCATGCAAGCCAACCTTTATAAACGTAATGAAGCTGCCGCACCTCAACTTTCAATTTGTCTTAGATTCGCTTGCATCTAAGGATACTACACGTCAGGCTCCTCTTTATTTAGCTATTAACAGTCTTATCATCAGGCACGGTGACATTGCATGGAACAGGTTTGATGTTCCCAGAAAAGAAAAACATTGAGATATCAACCATTTACATTTTACAGACATCAGTTCGCACATTATTCTCAACGCCTTAACTAACGATTCTCTGGCCCTTAATGTTCGTACGCTTTCCTAAAAGAGACTTCGGGACTTAACTTAACATCATTAACGTTTAAGCTTAATGCAGGCAGGAAAAACTTTTTATTGAATAATTTTGATGCCACTCTACCAATTCCCGCCTTTCTATCACCAGTATCGGCGCTTCCTATCAGTTCAAAGACAAGCGGTTTTGAGCCTGCTACTTTATTATATAATGGTAAGATAAACGAATCGTTTGTTACGTTGTCCGACTTGGCTTTTTATTTATTCTGCTTTCAAAACTACAAAGAGAACGGTTGTCCTTCGTACCGATTTTTTTCAGGTACAAGTTCGTCTGTTCGCATCAAGTCTATTCAGCTGAGTGTGCCATCAAAAGGTACAAAAGCTTCCCTTTTTATCTCCTGCCGACATCCGGTTAACGGCTGATGGTTCGGCAAACGGCATCCCATCATCGCTCAGATGGGCGGCTAATCTGTCCCGGTTAACGGTTAACGGAGAAGGGCTTAAGCTGCTTACAGGCAAAAATTCCAGCCCCTGTCAGCCGGTTGGGAAGCATTCAATTCAAAAGGCTTTGTTGGCGGTTACCAGTCGGATATAGCTCTAAAAAGGCCTGCTTTTATCAGAAGCAGGCAATGCCCGTTTGGGAATAGGCAAACATGGTAACAGCTTTACAGGTCATATCGAATCGGCAGGATTCAACATGCGTCAAATACTTAACGACAATAAATTTGGCACCATAGCTACCAATATTGACATTGACGGGAATCTGAAAAAAATAAATATATTAAAACACAGGGAACCATATCACAGTTCCATTATAACGGCTATACATACCATAATATAAAGGTCGACGGCCAGTGGATGGACGGCTTATACCAGGGTGTTTTTCAACATCAATGATAAAAAAATATAGTTGCTGCTATCAAAGGCTCGCTGAACACATTGCCCGGCAATACTTCGGCAAAAGCTCACTGCCGACATCAGGCGTTTTGCTCCATCTACACTGAATTTGTTCAGTGGTAAGTTTGCCAACAATACCTATTCTGCGCTTATCGTTGCCGACTTTTACTGGGCGAAGTCTTAACACCGCCAACGGCAAACTGGGAATAAGCCGGCTGACTGTACGAATGCCGTCGGCCAATTATACCCTCGATTCGCTCAGGCTGTTGGCAGGAACAAACCATAATGGCCACTTCGTTACCATGCACAGCGACTTCGGCCATGCCACCATCACCGGCAATTTCAACTATACTACGCTGGCCCAAAAGCATTGAAAACATCATAGCCAACAAGCTGCCGAGCATCACAAAACTCTCATCTATAAGGTTTCATGCGGTTAAAAACAACAACTACACCTTAAAAGCCGTCATTACAAAAAGCGATTGGGCCAGAGCCTTACTGGGCATTCCTGTCGAGCTTCATGACACGCTTACCATCAACAGCCAGTTAAGCGACAGGGGAAAAACCCTTAATGCTGATATTTTTGCACCCAATATTACATACGATAACCGGCATCTGAAAAAAATGTAAGTATTGTACTGAACACGCTCAACAACAGGCTTAATGCCGATATTATGCTTTCACAAGCCAGTAAAAATGGCAAAGCATCCGATTATCGTATAGAAGCATCGGCGGGAGACAACAAGCTGTTTACGATACTCTCTGTTGACAATCATGCACGAAAGCAGCGCCTGCGGGGTCGCCTGAATGCCAATATCAATTTTACACAAAGCACAGATGGTAATGCAGTTGCCAACATGGAAGTGTTGCCTTCACAGGTTAACATTGGCGACACTGTGCTTACAATTCATCCTGCCAGCATAAGATACAGTGCACAACACCTGGAGATTGACAAGTTCGCCATTACAAGTGGAGAGCAGCATATTACCGTCAACGGCATGGTAACCAAAGACAAGGACGATTCGCTTACCGTTGATTTGAAGAACGTTAACGTTGAATATATTCTCGATTTAGTTAATTTCCACTCGGTAAGTTTTGGCGGATATGCTTCGGGCAAGGCTCATGTGGCTCACCTTTTCGATAAGCCTTCTGTCAGTGGAACGATACAAGTTAACCACTTTAGCTTTGAGGGTGGCTCGCTTGGCACGCTGTATGCCGATGCCAACTGGGACAACAAGCTCGGACAAATCAACATCGATGCTGTTGCAAAAGATACATTAAATGCCCCCTCCTCGCCCCTGCCCTGGCGCACGGCTTTCGTGAAGGGGTATGTGTCACTTAAAAATCATGACATCAATCTTGCCATGAAGCTCAACGAAACGCGCGCCAACTTCCTCGGAAACCTGTGTTCAAGTTTCCTCAACAGCGTTGATTTGTCAGGAAATGGCGAGCTGACGCTATGGGGCGACTTAGTAAACTGAACCTTACCGGCAACGTAACGGCACACGGTAAGGTTGGAGTTACAGCGCTCGGCACGTGTTACTCGGTCAACAATGCAAGGGTAAACTTCGCCGAAAACGAAATAAAGTTCCTTAATGATACCGTATATGACAAGGTCGGGAATGCAGGAACCCTCAACGGCAGCATCCATCACCAGCATCTTAGCCAGATGAGTTACGACATGAATGTGACGGCACGCCATCTGCTTGCCTACGATTTTAATGCGTCATCAGGCTCATCTTTCTATGGAAAGGTGTTTGCAACGGGGCAGGCTGGCATCAAGGGACAGTCGGGAGAAGTAAATATCAACGTAAACCTTACGCGAAAAGGGAAGTGAAATTGTTTACGACATTACAAGTCCGGAGGCTTTAGACACACAGAATTTTATACACTGGTCGTCACGTGACACGCTAAACGCAAGTGCTCTGGCCTTTAATGTACCCCGGGAAAACAACGACAGCATCCATAAAGAAGATGAGGAAGCCGATGACATTCCAACTGATATTCATCTCAATTTTATGATTAACGCCAATCCTGATGCCACTATCAAGCTCATCATGGATAAGGCATCGGGCGACTATATTGCGCTTAACGGTAACGGTAATTTGCGCGCTACCTATTACAACAAAGGCGAATTTAACATTTTCGGCAATTATAAGGTCGACCATGGCATATACAAACTAACCATTCAGAACATTATCAAGCGCGACTTTGTTTTCATGGAGGGAAGCACAATATCCTTTAGAGGCGATCCCTATGCGGCACTATTAAAACTGAAGGCACAGTATCCCGTTGCATCTGTAAAGCTTTATCTGACCTGCACATAGGGCGCAGTTTCTCTTCAAATAACATCAAAGTGAACTGTATTATGAATATTACAGGCACACCGGCTGCACCAAAAAATCTCGTTCGATCTCGACATGCCCACAGTGGGAGCCGATGCTAAACAAATGATTTACAGCATTATTAACAGCGAAGAAGAGATGAATCAGCAGGTGCTTTACTTGCTGGCAGTAGGCCGCTTTTATTCACAAAACAACAATAATGCTGACACCGAAGGCTCCAATCGTGCCTCTCTGGCTATGCAAAGTATCCTTAGCGGACAGCTCAGCCAGCAAATAAACAACGTATTAGGAACTGTTATTCAGAATAACGACTGGAACATAGGTGCCAATATTTCAACGGGCGACGAAGGGTGGAATAATGCTGAATATGAAGGCTTGCTGAGCGGACGTGCACTCAATAACCGTCTTTTGATAAACGGTCAGTTTGGTTATCGCGACAACAATAACGCAACAACGTCGTTCATTGGCGACTTTGACATCCGCTATCTTATATTTCCAAACGGCAACTTTAGCATACATGTCTACAACCAAACCAACGACCGCTACTTTACACGCAACTCTCTAAACACACAAGGTGTAGGCTTTATCCTGAAGAAAGACTTCAACAGCCTGCGTGACTTACTCAATTTCAACAAACGAAAAAGAGCGTAACGCCCGTAAAGTAAACTGCCATACATCGCCCTTTTCCGTTTGCGCGCTTCTCCTTTGCTGTGTTATGCGCAACCATAACCGTGTTTTTCTTGGGGTATAACAGCTTCACATGGTATCGTCAGCCCCTTATGCCAACGTCTTTACAACCTTAAAGTGGTAGCATTTCATCGCCATCCTACTGCCATTACATGCTATGTGTCATTGTTCGGCGGCCGTCGGCAGCGTTGCTGACAGCCGTCGAACGATGTGTATGGCGGTCGTCAGCAATGCTGCCGACGGCCGCCGAACACTCAGCATACAACTTATTTGGGCTTAACAACATACTATAATCTACCTTTGCTAAGCCGCTTATCGTTTTACATTTACACGCTGTTCTATCATACAAAACATAAAAATCGGACAGACGATTGATATATTTTTGTAAGCACTTCGGGGACAATATGAAAACGCTGCAAAGCTGTAAGACGACGTTCGCATGTACGTACTTTGGCACGTGTAAGATGCAGAACGGCATCGGTTTCGTCAGTACCGGGCAGCACAAAATGAAAGCGATAACCTGCGCTAAAAATCGTCAATAACCTGCTCCATGTGTGTTATGGCATCCGCAAGTCGGGTCGTTCGTTCAGCGTCAGGCTCTGAACGGTTATCAGATACCACAGCCATAAAGTCCATTAAACGTAATTGTATATCATCGAAAACAGTTTGTAAGCCCGTCTTTACCTTGCATAAGCCCAACAGAGCATTCAGTTCATCCATCTCGCCTACAAGCTCAATACGGGCGTCATCCTTGCTGACGCGCGAGCCGTCACGCAACGATGTTTGTCCGTAATCGCCCCGTTTTGTAGTTATTGATACCATAGTTCTTGTTCATTTAAAAAGTTGAGGAGAGTTTATTGCTTGCGCAACAACACGTAAATAATGACCGGAGCACCTACCAATGGCGTCACGGCGTTGAGCGGTAATATACCGTTTTCTCCTGGAATACTGGTGAGAACGTTGCACAAAAAGCGCGATAACACAGCCCGTTAACGTGGTAACAGGCAGCAGCTGGCGGTGATTCTGTGTGCGCAATATGAGGCGCGCAATATGCGGTACTGCCAGTGACAGGAAACTTACTGGTCCGCAAAAGGCCGTTACTACCGCAGTAAGCAGCCCGGTTACCACCAATATCAAATTACGGATACGGCGCACATTGAAACCCAGATTTTCAGCATAATAAGGCCCCAGAAGCATTGCGTTAAGCGGTTTGGCCAGTAAAAAAAGCAGAGAATACAGCCATAAAGGTTATCAATGCAAACAGTGGCATCTGCCCCATAGACACATTATTGAAGTTGCCCATGCCCCAGACTGCAAAAACTTTTTAACCCCTTCTTCGGTAGCATAAAAATTTAACAGCGTGATAACGCTGAACAAAGATAGCCCGTCATAATACCTATAATAATAAGGGATTACGCTACTACGCACCCATCTGCTAAACATAACGATAATGGCTGTAACGGCTATCGCTCCTACGAAGGCAGCGGCAACCAACGACAAATATCCCAGTATTGTGCCCACTAGCAAAGGCCGGAGCCAGCGTAAGAAGGGCGACTGCCAGGCTGGCTCCGCTCGTAATGCCAAATATATCAGGGGGCTGCAAGCGGGTTGCGAAAGGCTGTTTGCAACAACAATCCACTCACCGACAGTGCACCTCCGGCCAATAAAGCAGTAAGGGCCTGGGGCAAACGACTGTCGAATATAATATAGCGACAACTCTCCATCTGAGGCTTACCACCCGTAAAAACAGCCCAAATATCGCGAAGAGGAATAGCCACAGAGCCGTGGATAAGGCTGAGAACAAACAACGATGCAACAGCTATGACAAGGAGAATATATTTGCGCATAAAGCCAGAAAAAGAAGCTAAAGCTTGCGATAATAGCGTAACCCACCAAGGTTAACGCCGGGATGAAGCAGCTGTATCATCTCGCGAAGCAGATAATCAGGACGGAAAGGAACTTCCTCAAAAATAAGGCGTTATACTACAATTGCACTCATAGATATTACCCGTACGAAAGGCTTTCAGGGCGTTGTAACCGTAAAACTCGTGTAAAAGGTCGCTGCGGGTCATCATTTTAGGCCCGTTAAACTTAAACGCCCAAACGTCACTCTCGCCTGCTTTGGCAATAATTTGCTCGTAAGAAAGAGGTAAACTACCACTGTGACCATCGTTGGCAAAGGCATAAGACGCATGAGCGTCCTTAAGAAGTGTGCCTAACCAGCTTGCTCCACCAGGTGTATACCAGGTCGATCCCGTTTTACGCTCAGTAAGAATACTAAGTCCGAGGGGAAGCCGTGCAGCATAATGTTTCAGGCTTTGGTAGGTAGAGTCGACAACATGGAACAACGAATCGGAGCGCTGCCGGCAACCAAGAAGACGGCCGTAAAGCCTCATCCATTCGGCTCTGCCCAATGCTGACGGTTCCATATAATCAGCAGCCTGAATAATGGGTACGCCAAGACGCTCTAATTTACCAAAGCCTCCACCTCCCTCAAAAGGAGAAAAGGATGATGGCGTCAGGCCGTAAGCTTATGATTTTTCTCCACATCAGGGTTCATGCTGTCGCCACAATCGGCAATACGTCCTGCCTTAACACGACGTTGAATATCGGGTATAAGAATATATTTCAGGTCGCAAACGCCTGCAATTCTGTCAGCCATTCCAAGGTATTCCAGCAACTGACAGTGGGCCGTAGAAAAACAAATAATACGTTTCAACGGTGCAACAACCGCAGAAGAAGAGGGAGAGCCTGAAGCTGAAATGCTGAAATGCTGAAGCGTTTCGCCTTGTTTCCACGGATTTTTAACGGTAACAAGCAAGCTGTCAGCACAGCTGTCAACACTTAAAAAGCTGTGCATACTTCCATGGAACGGCCTGAGATGTGGTTTTCGAAACACGAGAATCGCGACACGAAAGCGTTACGAAAAACCAACAGAAACAACAACCATTTACCCGTTTTCATACACTTCAAATATTTTTATTTATTATTTTTTCGTAACAGAGTGCCGCACCAATGGCCGTACAAAAACTCTGAATACTTGGGAATAATAAAATGTACTTTATAAAGCTTTTCCAAAGCAGGGAATACATTTTTGCACTGGGGCAGCAGGGTTAAATTGCCTATAAGAACATACTCGCGGATGCCAGAGTTGAGCGATGCCAGAATACAGCTTGAACCAATAGTTTGCAATACAGTTGTGATAATGCCCAAAGCGATGTCTTCACGCGAAGCGTTGCTACGGGCATTACCAAAGAGAGATGCCGTAGCATGCTTGGGAAGACCGGGCAACGGGTTCGGACTGATGTCGCCAATCTGTACATCTATATTGGACAATTCGCCACCCATGGCAAGTGATATGACCTGATTAATGTCATCAGTCTTCAACATAATGCGGCTCAAACCAGTGAGAGTGCCACCTCCTAACGCAATACCCCCGATGTGACGAATGCCTGTTTCGTCACACTGTACGAGGCTGGTACCAGTTCCCATTGACACAACAATCATCTTTTTCTTTCCTATTTCATATTGCGCACCGAGGGCCGTCGGCCATAAATTCTTCGGCTTTATGGGTGGGAAGACCGTATACTGGTGAATCAATATAAGCTGCACCAACACCCGTTATCATCACACGTTCGATGTCGTTAAGACGTATTTTATTATCGTAAAAGGTACTTACCAAAAAGCACCATACAGCGATGTTACAGGGTCGGTAGCCTTAATACGGATGGGTGATACAACGATTCCGTCGTGGTTAATGCCAACAATTTTTGTCGTACTGATGCCTACATCTATACCTATTACCATATTGTGTTTTATTGTTTTTCGGTTGGAAGTTTAAGTTTTTATATTACCATTTGTTGCTGTTACAGCCTCTCTGTTCATGTTATGCCATCACTTTATCTATACAAGAACACCGTACCGCCATCACTATGACAATATTTCCGGAGCAACTCCTGGATATATTCGGCATTGGCCTGCACGTTATTCTCGTTGCCATCATAGCCGTTTATAAGAACCACAAGATGCTTAGTTTGCAACGTCAGCTTTGTACGCTCGTTATCAGAAGTGGTGTTCCTACGCCACCTGTGGCGTCACGGTAAACAGGTAAGCCTTCAATATTAATCATACCACGTCCTATTCCTTCGTAGGGTTCACCGGAACGGCCAATGCCCAGCGTCAGTATTTCGCCGTCAAACTTATCGGCATCGAAGCCCCTATGCTGTAACCATAGGCGATACTCGCCAAATTTATAAGGTCAACAAGCGTGTCTATCTGATACAAACTTTTTGCCCATGAGCATTCTTCGTATCAGAGCTTCGGATGCCGGACGATAGCGTGAAGGATCTTTTTCCACAAGCACGGTAAACCCTGCGTGTGGCAGCAATGCCTGAAAGTTGCTTTAAACTTTCGGTGGTAAGCGTTGAACGGTATTTGTTTCCCATTGTATTGATTTCATCCCACAAGGGCTGACAGTAAGACGAATTGGATACAATGGCATCGACACATGCCCCTACAAAACCGGGGGCATACAGAATGAATATCAGGTGATACAACAATTTTCATAAAAACCTAAGCAGGCAAACACGATGCGTCAGCCCTCTTTTTATATATAGATGCAAAGTTAACAAAAAGGCCTGAAAAGCCTTATGGATAAAATAAAAATTTCTATCTTTGTACAAAGTTATATCCATTTTCAAACTCAATATATGGACAACAAGACACGCATGCGCCTGTTGGCAGACAAGCTTAACAAAGCATCTGACGCATATTACAACGGTCGTGAAGAGGCCATGACCGACTATGAGTGGGATGCTTTGTTCGATGAGTTGAAACGTTTAGAACAGGAAACGGAGAAATCCTGCCCGACTCACCCACCAATAAGGTTTCGGAAGACAACATTACCGGTCAGAAAGAGAATCACGAATTTGCAGCATTGTCACTGGCCAAAACCAAAAAGCCTGAAGATTTAGGCCCGGTGGGCCGAAGGGCGACCGATATGGTTGTCATGGAAACTCGACGGGCTTACGCTTGTTGTAACCTACGATGGCGGACACCTTACAAAAGGTAGTTACGCGGAAACGGCCATACGCGGCACCAATATTACCCACCTTGCCAAAGCCATAAAAAGGCATTCCACCGACCATTAAGGATGTAGGGCATGTGGTTATTCGTGGTGAAGCTGTCATCTCTTACGAAGATTTTGAACGCTTTAACATGGAAAGCGACGAAGAATATGCCAACCCGCGCAATCTTGCATCAGGCTCGTTGTCGCTCAAAGACCCTGCCGTGGTAGCACAACGACATATCAACTGGATACCCTTCACATTGGTTTATACCGACAACGACATCAATTCGTGGGGAGCACGCATGAATTATCTAAAAGAGATAGGACTTGGATGTGTTGAGCATGAGCTAATAAGTAACCCCTACCCTTGCCAATATCGACAACGTAATTAGCCAATGGACGCAAAGGGTTACCGACCATAAGAACCCGTATCCAGTGGATGGACTTGTCATCGTTTACGACGATTCGTCATACGCTTCCACCGGTTCGGTAACAGGACACCACGCTACACGCGCAGGCTTTGCTTTTTAAAATGGCAAGACGAAAGTGCATGTACAGAGCTTGTGAATATTGAATGGAGCTGCGCAGCTTCCACCATATCTCCAGTGGCTATATTTACGCCAGTTGAGCTTGAAGGCACCACAGTTAAACGGGCTTCACTATGTAATATCAGCGAATGTGAACGCTTAGGCATAGGGGATAAAGGCACAAAAAATTGAGGTTATTAAGGCCAATAAAAATTATTCCAAAGGTAATAAGGGTAAACGAAACCATAGGCAAACTTGTTATTCCAGAACATTGTCCGGTATGCAGTGCGCCCACAGAGGTAAGAATCAGTGCCACAAGCGGAACGAAAACATTGCATTGTACCAATCCCTTATGCCCGGCAAAGCAACTGAAAAAGTTCGCACGCTTTGTTTCAAAAGAGGGTGTAAACATTGACGGTATATCAGAACAGACGCTTGCTAAGTTCATAAACTTAGGATGGATTAAGGAATATGCCGACATCTTTTAAACTATCAAATTACGCACAGCAAATAAGCAAGTTGGAAGGATTTGGTGACAAATCGGCTACCAATATTATACGATCTGTTGAGAAGGCACGCGATGTCGAAGCCAGAAAAATTGCTCTATGCGCTATCCATTCCCTTGTGCGGACAGGATGTTTGCAGCCGTTTGTTATCGGCTTACAGCTTTAACGATCTCACAAATATTGCAAGAGGTTCGGAAAATCATGCTGTTACATTGCCTGATTCACAAAAACAACCTCTTCACTCCACCGGCAGAAGAGATGCTTGCTACCATCCCTGGCATTGGACCAGAAAAGGCTGGAAGCTTCGTGAAATGGTTTAAAAATAAAGACAATCAGGAAATTTTTCGACCAGCTTTTACCTGAGCTTCATATTGAGGAAACGTCAGCAAGAGCTACGGGTAACCGCTGTGAGGGTCTTACATTTGTAGTTACAGGCGACGTTTTTCAATTTAAAAACCGCAACGAATTAAAAGGCATACATTGAAAGCGAAGGGGTAAAGTAACTGGTTCGGTGAGCAAATCGACGTCGTTCCTTATCAATAATGATGTAACATCAACCAGTGGAAAGAACCAGAAAGCATCACAATTGAGAATACCTGTCATATCGGAAGATGATTTCATCAATCGGTTTCAGAAGTAAATTATTTTAAAAAGATCAGCCGTTTTTATTAAAACACGTTCGTTGCAAGATAGCAAGGCTACATCTTACAACGCAAGAAATAACTTGTCAACAATAATGAGAATAGATATTATAACTGTTCTGCCCGAAATGTTAGAGGGCTTTATCAACGAAAGTATTATAGCACGTGCCCGAAAAAGGTCTTGTTGAAATACATTTACACAATTTACGCGATTACACCCTGGATAAATGGCGACGCGTTGACGATTATCCCTATGGCGGATTTGCCGGAATGGTGATGCAGTGTGAACCGATAGACCGCTGTATTTCTGCCCTTAAGGCTGAACGAAACTACGATGACGTAATCTACGTTTCGCCCGACGGTGAGAAGTTTGACCAAAGAATGGCCAACAATATGAGTCTGCAAGGCAATCTTATCATACTGTGCGGGCACTACAAAGGTATCGACTCGAGCGCGTGCGCGACCATATGATTACACGTGAGATTAGCGTGGGCGACTTCGTGCTTACTGGTGGAGAGCTGGCAGCTGCATTGATTACTGACGCTGTCGTTAGGCTTATTCCGGGAGCAATTAGCGATGATCAGAGCGCACTTTCTGATTGCTTTCAAGACGACCTTTTGGCCGCTCCCATCTACACCCGGCCTGCTAATTACAAGGGGTGGACGGTGCCGGAGATTCTGCTTAGCGGCAACGAAGCCAGGATAAAACAATGGGAAATGGACCAGGCCATGGAACGAACACAACGCCTCAGGCCCGATTTATTAAAGAAATAAAAACTTAATGCTAAAGGGATAATAGCTTAAAAACAGAATTGAAAATACTGTTTTTAGCGAAATTGCCTAAAACTTATTTTTTTTGCCCTGCCTTACTATGGTAGGGCAATTTTATTTTCTGTATTCACTACATGAAATACTCGCTTAAGACTACACTTCATTATGGTAAAGCGTAATTATTTTTTTGTATTTACAGTATGAGTACGACAGAATTGCTCACCCAATTGGAAGCCTTCTTCATACAATGCTTCCAATTTTGAAAGATCATTATCTATGCGTCGAACCTCCATTGGCCTTTTGCGGGCGAATACATATAATTTTATCGGCGCGCTCTAAATCCTCAATCAGTTGCAACTGTGTGTTGTAAAGTTCTATACGATGGCTCAGTGCAACGCGCAGACGAGGATAGTTTTTATAGATAAAATAAGGAATTTTACGATCGGTTCCCGATTCACGGTAGCCATAATTACGTGTAGAAATAACCACATTTGTAGCGTGCCCGGTTTCCATTGCACGCATAACGGGAATGGAATCAACTATGCCTCCGTCAAGCATAGGGACGTTATCAATCCACGTTATTTTGCTTAAAAACGGCAAACTGCTGGATGCTCGTGCTATGTCACAAGCGCGCTGGCGGTTACTTGTTTCGGTAAGATATTCGGCCTTGCCCGTATTACAGTTTGTTGTTACCATTTCAAAGCCTGCCGAATGCTTAAAAAACTCGTCGTAATCAAAGGGTACAAGCTCGTTCTGATAGCGGTTATACAGCAAGTCCTGGTCAAAAATGCAACCCTGAGTAACCAGGTTTTTTATTCCCACATAATCGTATTGGGCCACATAATCAATATTAGCAATTCGTGCTCTACGGGGTTGACGCGAAATATAGCTCATGCCATTGCATGCTCCTGCCGACACGGCTACAACATAATTAAAGTATAACTGGTACTTCATAAAAGCGTCAAGCACTCCGCTTGTAAACACACCGCGCATGCCACCACCTTCAAGTACAAGACCCGTTTTGCTGTCAAATTGCATAGAAATAGTTAATTTTGCTTGCAAAGATAACACTTTAAACCGACTATTTTGTACCTTTGCGTAAAAGTTAACTGATTTATTTATGTTTAGTAAACAAACTTATGCAGACCGCAGAAAGCAGTTAAGGGAACTTGTTAAAAGCGGTATTATTATTCTATTTGGAAATAATGAATCACCCGCTAACTTTCCAGCTAACGCTTATTACCCTTTCAGACAGGATTCTTCATTTCTTTATTACTTTGGCCAACAGCGCGAAGGGCTTGTTGGAATAATCGATATTGACAACGATAAAGAGGTTCTTGTTGGAGACGATATTGACATAGAAGACATTGTCTGGTACGGTTCGGTCGATAGTATACATGATATGGCTGGCAAATTGGCGTGGCAAACACTGCCCCTATGAAGGTTTTGGAAAACCATTTGTAACGATGCTTTGCGTGCGCAAAGGGCCCATACACTTCCTGCCTCCTTACTGTGCCGACATACAAAATACAGCTGTTTGACCTGCTCGGCATTCACCCAAGCCAGCAAAAAGGAAAGCGCATCGATGGAGCTGATTAAGGCTGTTGTGGAGATGCGTTCAACGAAAACGGCTGAAGAAATTGACGAATTAGAGCGGGCTGCAGTCATTGGTTACAAGATGCACACAACAGGAATGCGCGCCACAAAGCCCGGACTGACTCGAGAAATATGTAGGTGGACTGATTGACGGCGTTGCGCATTCGTTCGGTTCAATGGTAAGTTTCCCAACCATTTTCTCACAGCATGGCGAAATCATGCACGGCAATCCGTCAATGAATATTCTCGAAAGCGGCAGGTTTGCACTATGTGATGCCGGCGCCGAAACAATGGAACACTACTGTCCTGACAACACCCGAACCTACCCTGTAAACGGTAAATTTACCCAAAAACAGCTTGAAATATACTCGATTGTCGAAGCATGCCACGACCATACATTGCAGGTTGCACGCCCGGGTGTGAAATATATGGACGTACATTTCGCCGTATGCCACCTCATGTTTGACCGTTTAAAGGAGCTGGGACTGACGAAAGGTGATACCGACGAAGCTGTAAAGGCCGGTGCTCATGCCCTGTTTTTGCCTCACGGTTTAGGCCATATGATGGGTATGGATGTACACGATATGGAAAAACTTTAGGCCAGATAAACGTAGGCTTTGACGATGAAACACGCCCCAATTTAAAGCAGTTTGGTACAAACGCGCTGCGCATGGGACGCCGTCTTCAGGAAGGTTTTTGTAGTTACAGATGAGCCGGGAATCTACTTCATTCCTGATTTAATTGACGACTGGAAAGCCCGTGGACATTGTAGGAATTCCTTTAATTTCGATAAAATTGAAACCTATAAGGACTTTGGCGGTATACGTATTGAAGACGACGTACTGATTACAAAGGACGGCTGCCGCTTCATAGGCAAGGACCGTATACCCTATCATCCCAAAGATGTTGAAGCTTATATGGCCGACAACTAAGATACAGGTTGCAAAATCATTAACTAGATAACCGGCTGGGATAAAGACATTTTACTTTATCCCTGCCTATAAACAAACACCAATTAACAAATGAAGAAAACTATTTTGCTGGCTCTTCTTGCCGTTTTTACAATGAGTGCAGGTGCGACTACTCAGGACAAGAAGAAGGAAAACCCCAACAAACCGGTCTTTACCGTTGTAAAAAGAAACCCCATTACCAGTAGTTAAGAACCAGAATCGTTCGGGTACTTGCTGGGACTATTCTACGTTAAGTTTCTTCGAAGCCGAAATACTTAAGGCTACCGGTAAGACTTATGACCTGTGCGAAAGCTTTGTAGCGAACAAAAACTTACGTGGACAGGGCCATACAAGTAGTACGTTTTCACGGCGACTGCCAGTTTGCACAGGGCGGAAGTGCCTACGATGTTCTGCACTGCATACAGCATTATGGCATTTGCCCTGAAGAGGCAATGCCCTTCCCCGGCAGTCTTTACGGCAGACTCACTGAACAATTTTAACGAGGTTCTTCAGCGTGCTCACCCCTTACGTTGAGGCCATCGCAGAGCAATTCCAAAAAGCTTACACCTGCCTGGCAAAAAGGGATTGCAGGGCATTCTTGACGCATACCTGGCAAAATGCCCCGACAATTTCACATATCAGGGCAAATCATATACTCCGAAAACCTTTGCATCAAGCCTGGGATTAGACTGGAACAACTACGTAACCTTTACGTCATACACCCATCATCCTTTCTGGACACAATTTGCCGTTGAGGTACAAGACAACTGGCGCTTTCCATTATCGTGGAACGTTCCCATTGACGAGCTGGGCAAAATTATTGATAATGCCGTAATGAATGGCTACACAGTAGCATGGGGCGGTGACGTTTCGGAAGACGGATTCACACGCAACGGTCTGGCTTACATGTATGATACCAAGAAAATTGAAAGCATGGAGGGAAGCGATATGGCACGCTGGCTTAAGCTCACGAAAGCAGAAAAGCAGAACATTGTCGACTCACTCGGTGTCAATATACCTGAGTTAAGCCTCACACAAAAAGCAACGACAGGAACGCTTCGACAACTGGGAGCTTACCGATGATCACGGTATGGTAATATACGGTATTGCGAAAGACCAGAACGGTAAGGGAGTATTACATGGTGAAAAACTCATGGGGAGAAACCGGTGATTACAAAGGTATCTGGTACATGACAAAGAATTTTTATCATTGCAAATACCATGGACTTCATGATAAACAAAAATGCTGTGCCCTAAAAAGATGTTCGCAAGAAATGCGGATTCTAAATTGCACGCTTTATCATACAGTAGGCTGATATAACTACACCGTAGCAAGCTTTTGCATATTGTTTGCAGATAGTTGCAAAGGCCAGAATCACGACAATTCCATTTCTTTATAGAATCATTTTAGCCTCAGGATAACGTCCTGGGGCTAAATGCTTTATGCCTGTATGGTTTTATTATTCCTGCTAACAGGCAATGCCTTTACGGCGTAAAGTTCATTAGCATGTCGGCCGCCAGCAGCGCTGCTGACGGCCGGCATACGCATTGTCTGACGACCGCCGCACGCGTTTCCGTCGGCCGCCACACAATAACCCTTAGCCCGTTATTCATGCTGGCAACAACACTAACGGATGTAACAAAACATCCTAAACCCTGATTACAAACCAGCATTATACAAACTGAAACAGCTGCCCCTGGGTCTCGTGCTTTTAGTTACTTTTTAACTATCGGTCATTTAAAAGTGTTATGAAAATTTAGTAACTTTGATGGCAGAATAAAAATAAATTACAATGCATTTCAAATGGAAGTATGATCCCACCCACACCAGAAGAAAAGCAGCAGGCAAAGGAACTGGGCGAAAAGCTCAACATAAACTCCCATACTTGCAGGCTTGCTTATTAAGCGGGGCATTACAACAGAGAGTGCAGCCAAAAAGGTTTTTCAAACCACAACTTGCCGACCTTACCAACCCCTTCCTGATGAAGGATATGTACGTTGCCGTTGACAGGGCTTAACGATGCCATGGGGCGAAAGGAACGCATACTGGTATATGGCGACTACGATGTTGACGGGATGCACAGCCGTTGCACTGGTGTATAAGTTTCGCAACAGTTCTATTCGAATATCGATTACTACATACCCGACCGCTACGACGAGGGATATGGCATAAAGCAAAAAAAGGGTATAAAATATGCCCACGATACAGGCGTAAAGCTTATTATTATTCTGGATTGCGGTATTAAGGCTATTGAAATGATAACCTATGCCAAAAGTATCGGTATCGACTTTATCATATGCGACCATCATGTTCCCGACGAAATTCTGCCGCCGGCGGTGGCTATTCTGAACCCCAAACAACCCGACGACAGCTATCCTTTTAAGCAGCTTTGCGGATGTGGCGTAGGCTTTAAGTTTATGCAGGCTTTCGCCAAGAATAACGGAATACCCTTTTCTCACCTCATCCCCTGCTCGATTTCTGTGCCGTCAGCATAGCAGCCGACCTGGTTCCTGTGGTAGATGAGAATCGTATTCTGGCCTATCACGGTTTGAAGCAGCTCAATCAGAATCCGAGTATCGGACTGAAAGCCATCATCGATATTTGCGGATTGAACGGCCGTGAAATATCAATGAGCGACATTATATTTAAAATTGGTCCGCGCATAAACGCCTCAGGACGTATGGAGAACGGCAAGGCCAGTGTTGATTTTGCTGGTTGAAAAGGAATTTACATCAGCGCTGAGCGAGGCTCGTCATATCAACGAATATAACGAACAACGAAAGGATATTGACAAGCAAATGACCGAAGAGGCCAACCAAATTGTATCGAAGCTCGAAAGTCGAAACACCATTCGAGCATTGTTCTATACGACGAGCACTGGAGGCATTATAGGCATTGTGGCATCGCGGTTAACCGAAATATATTTCAGGCCAACGGTGGTGCTTACGCGCGACGGTGATTTTGCCACAGGGTCGGCAAGGTCGGTAGTTGGTTTTGATGTTATGCTGCAATTAAAAGTTGCCGCGATTTGTTATTGAACTTCGGCGGGCACACTTACGCTGCCGGTCTTACACTCAAGTGGGATGATATTACCGAGTTCAGGAAACGCTTTCAACACTATGTCGAAGAACATATCCAGCCTGAACAGACGGAAGTCATCGCTCAATATTGATACAAAATCGACTTTAAGGATATTATCAAAGCGGCTTCATAACGATTTAAAGCGTTTCTCACCGTTCGACCGTGCAACCAAAAAGCCTGTATTCTTTACCGAAGCCGTGTACGATTATGGTACGAGCAAGGTGGTAGGGACGGTCGCAGGAGCACATTAGCTCGAACTTGTCGATTCTAAATCGAGCACCGTTGTGAACGGAATAGCCTTTCGGCCAGAGCGCATCGGCAAGATATATCAAGTCGAAAATGTTCGTTTGACATTGCATATACTATCGAGACAACATTTCAAACACAACCAGGTACAGCTTCAAATAGAAGACATACAGCCAACAGAAGGCGAATGGACCGACATGAACTGACACAAAAAGGGTTGGAAACGGCCGACTATCTTAAAAATTCTAAAACAATATTGGGGGTATAACGGCTTTCGCAGCATACAGCTCGATATTATCGAAAGTATCGGCAATGGGCGCGATACACTGGGGTTACGCCTACGGGCGAGGGCAAATCAATAACCTTTCAGGTGCCTGCCCTGGCGCAAGAAGGCACGTGTATTGTCATCACACCGCTTATAGCGTTGATGAAAAGACCAGGTGCAGAACCTGAGAAAAAGGGTATTAAGGCCGCCGCTGTGTACACGGGGCAAGCTGCGAAAGCGAAATAATCAAGACGCTCGAAAACTGTATTTTTGGTGGCATAAAGATATTATACATATCGCCTGAGCGCCTTTCGTCGCCTATTTTTCAAACCAAACTTCATCACATGAAAGTAAGCTTCATCACCGTTGATGAAGCCCATTGCATCAGTCAGTGGGGTACGACTTTCGCCCTGCTTACTTAAAGATTGCAGAAATAAGAAAGTTGAAGCCGGCTCCCGTGTCTTGCACTTACAGCAACGGCAACTGAAAAAGGTGGTTGACGATATTCAGGCACAACTCGCTTTTCAACAGAAAAAACGTGTTCCGCATGAGCTTCGAACGGCCTAATCTGCCTATGTTGTTCGAAAAACAAATGATAAGATAGCCGAGCTTATCCATATTTTGTCACGCATAAACGGCAGCGCAATCGTATATGTACGAAGCCGACGACGGTGTAAAAGAGCTGTCGGCCATACTCGAGACAAACGGTATACAGTCTACTTTTTATCATGCAGGGCCTGAACCATCAGTGCGCGACGAGCGCCAGAAGCTTTGAACGACAATACGCGTAATTGTAGCCACAAATGCGTTTGGAAATGGTATCACGACAAGCCCGATGTAAGAGTGGTTATATGATATGGACAGCCCCGACAGTATCGAGGCATATTTCCAGGAAGCAGGACGGCAGGACGTGACGGTATGGAAGTCGTTTGCCGTGCTTCTTTGGAATAACGGCGACCCGGCAAAGCTGCAAAAACGCATCAACAGCAACTTTCCGCCGAAGGAATTTATCAGCGATGTATACGAACATCTGGCTTATTTCTATCAAATTGGCGTGGGGAGTGGTGAGGGTCACACTCTTTCGTTCGAAATCGGACGCTTTTGTGTAACCCTACTCATACAGCTCAATATATGTCGATTCAGCCTCCGCATACCGCAAAATGCAGGTTATCTGCGCTACGAAACGGAGCGCGGATGCCAGCGCCCGCGTCCATATTCTGCTACAACGCAACGACTTTATCGACTCAATGAGCTCATCTCCGAAAGAAGAAGCCGTCATGACAACATTGCTAAGATGCTATGGAGGACTGTTCACCAGCTATGAATTTATTGATGAAACGCTCGTAGCATCGCTGGCGGGACTAAGCAACCGCGAGACCTACCAGAGCGCTGAAGTCGCTATCCTTGCAGCATATCATCCACTTTATACCATGCAGCGTAAAACGCCGTATATCACATTTTTACGGTGATCGCGCCGACTTTATTTACCTGCCAGAAAGCATATGACGACAACCGAAAAACGGAATATATTAAACGTATCGAGGTTGTGATAGCCTATGCTTCGAACGATTATGTATGCCGAAGCAGGCAGCTGTTACGTTACTTTTGATGAGAAAACAACGCACGATTGTGGGCAGTGCGACGTATGCCTAAAATCGGAACATGACGACTCTGCCCGTGAAAGATTATGCAATTATTAAAGGACAACAAATGGCATCAGCGAAAGACGTTATGAAAATAGATGCCGAGAGCACTGATTTGACCATGCTCTTAAATACCTTGTGCAAGAAGAGATTATACATATTGATGGCGACAAAATATCATTAAAAAACAACGACGAATACAGATAGGTATAAACGCACAAACACCATGCCGTGAAGCATGGTGCATAACTGTGTTATCGAAAATAAAACTGATGTGAACCTGTTGGAAGCACAACATATTACTTGTCGTTTACGAACCTGATGAGGCTGCGAACTACCTCTATTTCTTCCGGGATATGCCTGGTAATCTTTACACAAAACTCTATATCCGACTTCTGTTCTAAATAAAAACTGAGCTTGTCGCCGCCGTGAGCTTCGGTAACATAGGCAATTTCGAAACGCTGAAGACGATGGTTTCGATAGAAATCAATATCGAAAGATCGAGGATATGTTCAATATATTTCACCGAATTAACATGTCCGTTCACGTCAACATCATTGTAACAGGTGTCCATTTCGCGCACAAGGGCAGCACCATTATCCATGGTAACACGTCCCGGTTTGGTGATAGGACACGGCTCAGACGTCTCAATATACGAACCAATCAATCCGTCTTTTTATCTCCAAAAGATTGGCAGGCTGCCGGCTTTTCTGTATCAATCAAAGCCCAGATACTTCGTCCATAGCCGTAAATTTCATTTGTTTCACTGTTCTTTACCGCAAAATTCCTGCTTGTAAATGATTTGATTGCGCTCTCAACCCACGTCGAAATCGTAATCTTATCGTAGGCCAATGGCATACCGCTGTTAAGCTCGAAAAGCAAAAACGCGACAAAACCCATGTGCGATGAATGGTATTGAGGTAAGTCATGCCGTAACCACGGTCGTTGCTATGATAATCGGCCGCATTAAGCATGGCATTACCCAAATGTCCTGTGAAAAACGGTTGCGAAAGTCGCAGTGAAAGGGTTCAACCATAAAAATCATACCTCCCTGTTTTTGGGCAGAAGTACTTGCCTGATGTCTTCCTTATTCATTTTAATACACTCCTTTTTCATAAACTTTCATGAACAAGACTTTCAGTAAGCCCCTGTCCCGATGCCTCATGCAAAGATACCATCATTCAATAAAACGTACAACTATCTGATATGTTATATCATAAAAAGCGGAGTTGTCTCCTCGAATTTACAGCTTGCTAAAAGTCCTACCGTAACTTGTAATCGATGCCCATTACTTTCCCTTCGGGACTGATATAAACCGTTGTAGGGAATTTAGATATAGCATATTTATTTAGAATATCTGACGATTCGGGAACCAGAATATTAACCCAGTTCATCCCATTTTTTGGCAATACAGGCACGCCATCGCCGCTCATTGTCGAAGCAAGCCAGACTACAACCACCGTATTGGTGCTGTTACAGGCTGCAAATTCTTTCAGTTCGGGCAAGGCCATCTGGCATGCTGCACACCACGTTCCCAGAAATCGAGCAGCACATACTTCCCGCGGAAATCGTGAAGTGAGTGCCATCTTCCCTCACTGTCCATTAAATGGAAGTCGGGTGCCACGCTTCCCTCCTGTAAAAGCTTGCCCGAAGCCTCACCCATATGCTGCTGTTCCTTTTCCTGCTCCATACGAATCTTCATCATATTTCGAAGTAGCGCCCATCCGGCCATTGCGCACGTCGGTCGACAACGTTGCAAAAGCAACCTGAGCCTCATTGATAGTTAGCGGATAAGCGCGCCAGTCGGTCAGCATTACGACCGACATCTCATCATTCGGATGAGCGTTTAACATATCGCCCTTATGGAATCAACAGCCGAGTCCATAAAGCCCCAGCTACTAAGACGGTGCAATACTGTCGAATACTTTTCATAAAAAGACGAACCGCGAGGGCTGTCCCGCCATTTAAAAATAAGATGCTCACGGCACGGCTATGAAGCGGTCGACTTTGGGATCGCCGTCAATCTCTGATACCATAATTGCTGTCTGCAATATCAATAGTGGCTACATGCTGCAGGGGAGCGTAAAATCGAAGATACCATTCTTCCGCACAAAAAGCCTTCTCCTTATGCTGGTCGTAAGCAATATATATAGTATCGGCCCAGCCCTCCAGAGGTAGAAGTAAAAATGAAATACCCCTGCATCCCTGCCCCAAAAACGGTGTACAAAGGAGTAGTGTAAAGAAGAAAAAATTAAAGCCTGTTTCATGTCAAAAGAATTAAATGATGTCGCAAAATTAAATATTCTACATGAAATTTCTAAGATAAATTCTTTCTAAAAAGACACGAAAAGAGCGTAAAAATACCCTTTAAAACGAAAAAGGTGAATTATCAGACAAAAAGGCAGAATACCCGTAACGAAACCGATGGCAAACTACACTGAAATAAACAGGAAAATAGTAATGGTACGGACGAAAAACGGTACTGATATAGACAGTATATAGGAGCAATACAGATAGAAAACAGGAGTAATACATGATAAGGTCCCGTTACTCAAAATGAGCAACGGGACCTTATATATAAATTATTGTCGTATAATTACTTTACGTAAACCACTGCCAGACGGTTAGAAGTTGTACCCTGTACACCCTTACCATTAGCTTCGTCAACAATAACGCCCTTAGACTTCAGGTAAGAAGCTACATTGTCTCGCACGCATCTGAGAGATCTTCTGGTTAATTTCCGCAGAACCTTCAGGTGATGCTGTACCAACAACTTCAACGTGTGCCTGCTGCAATAGCGTTAAGTGCCTTCAGCAGCCTTAGTAAGGTCTGCCTTACCCCTGTGCAAATGTTACAAATACAAGGTTTTTCAACCTTAACTGGCTGAGGTGCAGGAGCTTCCTTAACAACAGTCTTAACAACCTTTTAGGCTTCTTTGCAAGCTCATTACGCAAGTCGTTGATCCGCTTGTTTGTAAAGCATCGATCTCTGATTGGTCTTTACCGTCAGCAATCTTAAAAGTTGTGTGTACCATTGCTATTGCCGAATTTGTATACAAGTCCTGCATTCAACTGGAATGCACTACGGTTAATATTGTACTGAAGACCTTCGTGGCCAAGACCGTTTAACGTCCAAAGCATTGCAGGTCTCTACATATACTTTGCCAGCTTTGCTTTCGCTAAGGTTGAACGCAAAGTCACTACCAGCTTTTGAAGTCAGGGAAGTTTTTCTTTGCATATGTTGCGTTAGGCAGAAGAGACTCGTCAGTAGTTGAACCAAAATGTATGACCCCAACCAAAGCCGTATACAGGAATAACCTCGAATGCGCGTGGCTCACCTTTGTAACCTGCAAACCAGTTACCTAGGTTAACTGTTGCCAAAAGGCTCAGTGTTTAACAGGCGTACTGTTGTGTGAAGAGCAGGTGCTGGCTTTGTTAGAAAAGTAAACATTGCTCTCAGCTGCCAAACCAAAGACAGGAGTAAACCAGCGTCCAATACGCAGACCTGCGTTAGGATCGAGGTTCTTCATCCATGCGTGGCCGGTTGTTTTAACACCTCACACCACCATTAATACCAACGTAGAAGTTGTCAAAGTCTTGCTTTCGTCACAGTTTGAGCAGAAGCAGACACTGCTACATTACGGCAGCAGCCATCATTGTAAATAACTTTTCATACTCTCTAAATAATGATTTTAAATTGTTATCTTTTTATTTTTCGAGTGCAAAGTAAGCAAAAAGGCATTTGTGCAAATATTTTGTCATGACAAAGTGCGTTTACGAGCCATTTATTGAACTCTTAAAAGTCAATCTTTTTAAAATATAAAACGAGAACCGCATAAAAAGGCAGTTCGCATCACTGCGGTCTGCCTTTAATTAGAGAGTTATTCAAAAATCAAGTTATTACCAATATATTTTTATTTTATAGAAATATGTCTTTATTATTGACAATTATTACCGATCAAATTTATTTTATGCAACAATATAATAATGGTACGCGTGACATCTATAATAGGTACATTTGCACAATACTGATATAATTTGCACGAAACCATCACATGATTTGCACATCGTTACTTACTTATAATACTCCTTTCGACGCTGCCGCGAGCGTATTGCGCATTAACGAACATATCGTCATTGGCCCCTACACCACCCGGAACAGGTGTAATAAACGAGCATTCCGGTGCCACTTCTTCAAACTAACATCGCCGTTAAGACGATACCCGCTTTCTTTGTAGCGTCAGGAACACGCGTTGTACCTACATCAATAACAACAGCACCCTGCTTCACCATACGTCAGCAGTTACAAAGTCGGGACGATCTACTGCGGCGATAAGAATATCCGCATCCCGACACTCTTCTTTCAGATTTTCCGAATGGGAATGACATACCGTTACCGTGGCATCGCCGCCATCCTTCTGCAACACTAAGCTGAGCCGACAGGTTTTCCAACTATATTACACGACCGATAATAACGCATTTTCTTTTCCCCGATGTCGCATAGGATAATGCCTTAACAGCATCATTATACCTGCGGGAGTAGCAGAAACAAAACAAGGAAGCCCTATCGAGAGCCTCCCTACATTAATAGGATGGAACCCGTCGACATCCTTACGATAGTCGACTGCCATAATAATTTTTTGTTCATCAATATGTGCAGGTAATGGAAGCTGAATGATAAAAGCCGTCTATTTCGCGTCTTTATTCAGCTTATCCACACATTGGAGCAGTTCTTCTTCGGTGACATTCTCTTCAAAAACGAATCAGCGTCGACACGAAACCGCATTGTTCACACGCAATCACTTTGTTGCGAACGTAGGTCTCCGAGCCTCCATCGTGCCCGACAAGTACGGCTGCAAGATGAGGCCGGCGAGCGCCATGTGCCACCATTTGCTCTACTTCCGCTGCTATTTCCTTTTTAATAGCTGCTGCCGTTGCTTTTCCATCTATCAGTGTCATCATTACTCTCTCCCGACAATACGCTATCGGTTTTACATCCCAGGCATGTTCATGCCTTCAGGCATCTGCCCTTTGAAGTTTTTCATACGCGACATCATCGACTCATTTGGTTACCGGTAACCATCTTCATCATCTTTCGCGTCTGGTCAAACTGCTGATCAGCCGGTTAACTTTCCCTGAATATTGGTTCCCGGAACCTTTCGCTATACGCATACGACGGCTTTGATTAAGTACCTCCGGATTGGTACGTTCGCGCGGCGTCATACTCTTAACCGATAGCCCTCAATACCTTTGAATGCGTTATCATCAATGTCAACATCCTTAATAGCCTTGCCCACACCGGGTATCATTGAAGCCAGATCTTTCAGGTTACCCATCTTTTGATTTGCTCAATTTGCTTCGGAAATCGTTGAAATCGAACTTGTTTTTCTGTATCTTTTTCTGCAGACGACGCGCCTCTTCTTCGTCAAACTGCTCCTGTGCACGTTCAACAAGCGATACTACATCGCCCATACCTAAGATTCGGTCGGCCATACGGTCGGGATGGAATACATCCAAGGCTTCCATCTTTTTCGCCCGTACCTATAAATTTAATAGGCTTGTCAACAACAGTTCTGATAGATAATGCTGCACCGCCACGGGTATCACCGTCGAGCTTGGTAAGCACAACACCGTCGAAATTAAGACGATCATTGAATTCCTTTGCCAGTGTTTACTGCATCCTGACCTGTCATTGAATCAACAACAAACAAGGTTTCATTAGCATTCACTGCATTTTTAAGAGATTCAATTTCGTCCATCATCTGTTCGTCAACAGCCAGACGACCTGCCGTATCAATGATGACTACGTCGTACGATTTAGCCTTAGCTTCCTGTATGGCATGCAATGCTATCTCGTTCACATTTTTGTTACCCTCTTCTGTATACACGGGAACGCCAACCTGTTCGCCCACTACCTTCAACTGTTCGATAGCGGCAGGACGGTATACATCGCATGCAACAAGAAGCGGATTCTTATGCTGTTTGTTTTAAGCATATTGGCAAGCTTGCCGCTGAACGTTGTTTTACCTGAACCTTGCAAACCCGACATCAGTACTAATCGAAGGCCTGCCGTCAAGGGCTCAGCCCTACGGCTTCACCGCCCATCAGCTGTGCAAGTTCGTCGTGCACAATCTTAACCATGAGCTGTCCCGGCTTAACGGCCGTGAGGAATATTCATGCCAAGGGCTTTCTCTGAAACAGTATCAGTAAACGATTTGGCAACCTTAAAGTTAACATCAGCGTCGAGCAGTGCACGGCGCACGTCCTTCATCGTTTCCGCTACGTTAATTTCGGTGATTCGTCCTTCACCTTTCAGTATCTTAAACGAGCGTTCAAGTCTGTCGCTTAAATTCTCAAACATAGTCTAATTTAGCTTCTGCTTCTAAAGGTTTACAAAGTTACACAATTATAACAAAAACAGCCGAATATATCTAGCAATTTATTTTATATATTTTATCATATTTACACGTAACATACTACATACATACACAAGCCTGAACCTTTACGCCCGTATGTCTGCGGCTTTATCGGCATCTGCCCGGGCCATTGCAGCATAGTATTTCTGCCATTCAGCCATAGGCTCACCGTCCGGCGGCCGTCAACAGGGCTTACGACGGCTGCCGAATAACAGGCTGACGGCCGTCAGCAGCGCTGCTGGCGGCCGTCATACAACGAACAAAAACCATTAAGTTCCTGGCAATATCCCACAAAGGTATTGACGTTATTGCTGTTTAGCTGAAAGTATTGCGCCTGATCTTTATGTCAGATAGGCCCCTCATACGGTCAGCGTCCTTGTGGTCAGTAATATCGAGAAGTTCCCTGAGCTCTTCACGAATTTGCGATACCTGGTCGTGGGTATAGGGTTAAACAGCATCTCCTGCAACAAATCAATCGTCTTCAGAAAGCACACCCGGCTATCTTCAGTGTGCCTTTTTGAAGGTTGTTCGGCATCAAGAATGCTTCATTACGGCCGAAAATACAAATGTCGACACACAAAGGGGATACTCAAAGAATAGGCTACCGTACGGTCGTGTTCGTCGAAAGTATATTCGTATATATTCAGTTCGAGCTTCGATAAAGGTTCTTTAAAGAATAGCTGCGTCCCATGTAAACGCCTTCCTTTGATAATAATAGCGTTCTCCTCTGACAGCCGACTAAGATTGGCAAATGTGGGGCCGAACATGGGATGGGTAGACAATAGCGGGTGACCCGCACGTTCATAAAAACCTCGTGCAAACCTGTTTTTAACTGATGCTATATCCGATATAATGCAGCTGTCAGGGCAAAAAGGGAAGCACCTCTTCAAAGGCAGGAATGGTATTCTTTACCGTTACGGCATTGATAACCAATTCGGGCTGAAAGCTGCGTATTTCCTCAAGCGATGTAAACCGCTGGCAGTTATATGTAAAGCGCAAACGGCGGGCATCATGTTCATAAACCGCCACTTCATGGTCGAAACTAAGCAGGTCGGTAAAGAACGAACCCATCTTACCTGCTCCCATTATCAATATCTTCATCTTTAAAAATTTTCAGTGGTACGCCGTTTCCGTCGGCATGCTCATTTCCATAAGCGGCTCAAGCCCCGGCACCAACACCATAGACATGCTGTGAAAAAGCCTATTCGTTCACTATTTTTAGCTGCTGACGCACGCCTTCTTCATGAATAAGCTCGAATATACGGGCGGCAAATTCGGCATCCATTCCGCACAAACTGCCTGCGCTCCACGCTTTTGCAGAATCTCGTTATAGCGTCCGGCCTGCAGAACGGTCATGTTATGCTCTTTCTTAAACGTACCTATTTCGCGGCAAACCTTAAGTCGTCGTGCCAGCAGTTCCATTAAATTGTTGTCCAATTCATCAATCTGGCTACGCAACATACGCAATCCTTCGGTAGTAGTATGCTCGTCACGAATAACCAAAAGACTAAGAATGTAATCAAGAATACCAGGAGAAATCTGCTGCCTTGCATCGCTCCAGGCCCTCATCGGGCGCGCAATGGCTCTCAACAATCAAGACCGTCAAAGCCAAGGTCCATGGCCTGCTGACAGAGCGGTGCAATCAGATCGCGCCGGCCTCCTATATGACTTGGGTCACAGATAATGGGCAAATCGGGATACGCCGGTGCAGTTCGATGGGTATTTGCCACATGGGAACATTGCGGTATATTTTCTTGTCGCACGACGAGAAGCCGCGATGTATGGCACCCAATCGCTTAATTCCTACCTGGTTAAGACGCAACATGGCGCCCAACCACAATTCAGAATCGGATTAACAGGGTTTTTACAAGTACCGGACCGTCAAAAACCGCGCAAACTTTCAGCCAGCTCCTGCATGGCAAAAAGGTTGGTAGATGTACGCGCACCAACCCAAAGTATGTCAATTCCATACTTTAACGCTAGCTCAACATGCTCAGGTGTGGCTACCTCGGTGGCGGTAAGCATACCCGTTTCCTTTTTTACCTCCTGCATCCAGGGCAATGCTTTTTCACCATTTCCCTCAAAACCTCCCGGCTTTGTACGCGGTTTCCATACACCTGCACGAAATATATGGCAGCCTTTAACAGCCAGTTCCCGGGCTGTTGTCATCACTTGTTCCTCGGTTTCAGCCGAACAGGGCCCGGCAATTACAATGGGGCGTCCTCCCTCATCTGACGGGAGGTTCAGGGGTTGAAGCTCTAATTCCATAGCTTATATTTTATAATGTTATGCTGAAACAAAGGTATCGTTATACTTTTTCCGATACCAGGTTGTTACAATTCGGCTTCGCAAATACGGCGAAGAGCCTCTTTCATTTTTTTCTTCTGTGGCACAAAGGCTGATACGAATGTACCTTTTGCCGTTGTTTCCAAATATAAAACCCGGGGGTAATAAAAACGCGGGCCTTGTAGCAAAACGGCTTCGGTGAGCTGCTCACACATCGCTGTATCTGTCGGGGAATACGGCCCCAGAGAAACATGCCTACTTGCGCAGGGTCGAAGCTGCAATGCAGTGTACGCATAATGTCTTCGGCTATATGGCGTCGTTTCTTATATGTTTCTATATATACTTTCGATGCCATTCGGCCGTATTCGTATTGTAAGTCCTCGGCAGCAGCAAGCTGAATGCCGCGGAACATACCGTTTTTCTATGTTGCTCTGTATTTTTGAACATCCATTGAATATATTGCTCATTGCCTGCGAGCATAGCCACTCGCCAGCCGGGCATATTGTGGCTTTTTCGACATCGAATTAAGCTCCAGGCAGTAGTCTTTAGCCCCTTCAATTTGTAAAATACTCATGGGATGTCTCGTTCAGGATAAGCGAATAGGGATTGTCGTTTACCACTAAAAATATCATATCTGCGGGCAAAATCAACCAGCCTTTCAAACGTTTTCGCGACGGGCATTACCCCTGTTGGCATGTTCGGATAATTGGTCCACATTACCCTTACCCGGCTAAGGTCCATGCGTTCGAGCTGTTCAAAGTCGGGCTGCCAGCCGTTATCGGCCTGCAAATTATATTTTATCACTTGTGTCCCAAACAGTTTATTCACCGCCGTATGGGTGGGATAGCCGGGGTCGGGCACCAGAACGGCATCACCTGCATTGCAAAAAGCCAGCGTAACATACATGATACCCTCTTTCGAACCAATAATAGGCTGCAGCTCTTTCTGAGGGTCAAGCTCAACATGATAAACACGATGATAAAAGCCTGCCATCGCAAGGCGCAGCTCAGACAGTCCGCTTGTAGGCTGATAACCGTGTGCATCGGGCTGACGTGCCACCGCACAGAGCTTGTCAACAGTTTGTTTTGAGGGTGGCATATCAGGCGAACCTATGGCCAGTGAAACAATATCCTGCCCGGCTTTATTAAGTTGGGCTACTTCTTTTAGCTTGCGACTGAAATAATATTCTTGTATTGCGCTAATGCGTTCAGCGGGTTTTATCATAACAATTCAGGGTTTGTATAGAAAAGTTGTAAGCATTATGCCTGTATAACGGCATTGTTATTTGCCTGTTTTTGCCTCATTATATTCGCCTCAAAATCTTAATATCTTTCGTTAAAGGACTTATGGCATCTATCGCCTGACGGTAACGAACGAGATGATTAAACGTAACATCGACGTAGAAAGATACTCCCATTCCTGACCGATAATGGGCAACGACTGTATCTTTGTAAGGTTAATGTCGTAAAAACTTAGTATGGTAAGCACTTTTCGAAAGGAACCTTCGGTGTGCGGTAACGAAAATACCATGCTGGCCTTATTGGCTTTATCCACAGGCCTAGGAAATCAGCCTTAAGCGGATGGGTCATAACAAGGAAGCGTGTAAAGTTATGTTTGTTGTCTTCTATATGGTCTTCCAGTATCTTTTAAGCCGTATAAGCGCGCGGCATCAGGATGGCAAATGGCAGCCCAGCCGTGCTTTTTTATTACTGCTTATCATCGCCGCGCTTCCGGCTGTATCCTCTGCTTCAACAGCTTTTATAGCAGGATGATTTGTCAGGAACAGCCTGCACCGCATCAGTGCAACGGGGTGAGAGTGAACTTCGGCGATGGTATTCCAGTCGTCTTCAGGCATACAGCAGATGCAATGCTGTATATGAAGCTTGTGCTCACCGACGATAGTCTGGCCGCTTGCACGCAGAAGCTCGTAGTTATGCAGTAACGAACCGGCGATGGTATTTTCGATAGCCATCATGGAGATAACCGTAGGGTCAAGCCGTGCATGCTCAAAAACTTCCTCAAACGTAGCACAACAGTCGAGCTGTATTTGCTCATTCGCAAAGTATTGACGGGCTGCAATGTCGTGAAACGAACCGTGAATGCCTTGTATCGCTATCCTTTTCATGTTGTTTTTATATCGTCGTAGCGGGTTAAAACAAGGCGTCCGCTTCATCTTTAGAGAAGCGGGACGTTGACTGTAAACCCATTTTTGGTTTAATATCTGTTGTCTTAAGTTGAAATCTACACGCAACTTCCCGCCTTACAATTCCTTGCAAAAGTAAAAGTAATAATAATAAAATGCGTAAGACTTCGTCATCATTATTTGTTTTTCCAGCCTTTGTCTGCTGCACAATGATACAATCAGAACAGCTTATCGGTTGCAAAATATATAAGTTTCTTTTCGTAACGGGCAAACATTATGGCAGCTTTTTTTATTCAAAAAGCTACGTTTTTATGTAAGCGGATTGATGTTTTTGTAAGCATTTTCTGTTGCAGAGGCTATATCTTCATGCTTTTCGCTTCTGACTCGCCGTCAGCAGAATCAAGCTCTTGCAATTGTTTTTCGTCTTCCTTAGCCCCTTCTTCATCTCCCAACATGCGCTTTAAACAGGCACGTTGCTTAAGAGCCAGACCACAAAAACGGGTTGGCAGCAAGTGCCTTATCCAGTTACATCGACAGCCTCCGGCGTCATATTTTTGTGCTTGTAAACATTGAGATTTGAGTATCAAAGCGTCTTCATGGTCGGGAATGTGGCACAGCAGGAAGTCGGCATCATGCTCTGCTTCTGCCGTCTTTCCTAAATTAAGCCAGGTTTGTCCGCGCAGTAAGTAAGCCTCCCAATAGGGTTCTCCTCCGCACTTATCGATGGCAATGGTTAGAAATTCAACTGCTCTGGCCTTGCCATGATTGCTCATGCAGCGCACGGGCATACGTAATTGGCCTGCGGATTGTCAGCATCGATACAGCGTGCTTTCCCGCAAGCTGTCTCCATAATGTCGTAATCGTTCATAACATACGCCACACTGGCCATACGAAGCCATATATTTATATCTCGGTTCGGCGTCGGCCAGTATACGTAATTGCGAAATGGCCCGGAAGTTTTCTCCAATGCTATGAAAGTTTGAGAAAGATAGTCGTGTATTTCAAGGTCATCGTGAATGTCAAGAGCATGTAAAAGCACTTCTCGGCGTAGAAGTCGAACACATGCTGTCGCATCGCAGCCACCACTGCTACTTCAGTACATCAAAATCGCGTGCAGCCTGTTCGCTGGTGCCTTCTTCTGCATTTGCAGCGGCTCCATTAAACAATCGTCTCAAAGAAATTCAGTGTTTTGCCTTTTTCTATTCAGGAAATACGCGAGCTGCACAGCAGCAACATACCACTCTTCCAGCCCTGTTTGCAAAGATATTCAATTAATTTTCAGGGAATAAAGCCATTAGACTTTTTATATAAAACAATAATAAAAAGGCTAATACATAACATTGCAGTAAAAGCTTATATATTTGCATCAACAAATAAGAAATACAGGTATGAACAGATATTTTTTTAACGGCACTTACCTGCAGCAACCTCAGCTTTACACGCCCAGGCGACAAAATGCACGTCGAGCAGTATCACAACAAGGTTTATGCCCGGTACTGCCATTATAAAGGGTTCGCCTTCACAGGCTGTTGCTACCATGCCCACAGGCTCATCACTGAGCATGAAGCCTGTTATCGATTATTCCTATCCGGGCAAAACAACACCCATATCGTCAGAAAGAAACAGTGTATATGGCACAGAGCCACACCCCCAGGGCAATTACAGCACAAACAACACACCGGCCACGAACGATGATTTAACCGCGCCCGACGATGATTATGCCTATGGCGACCTGCACCGTGGCCTTAATGCGAGCGTTGATTTAAGTGTAATGGCAGCCTTTGACGTCATAGCTCCATGAGGCGCAGGCTTTGCACAGCGAGTCAATGCCACTTATCTTTCGCCGCTCGGCAAGCTATGGATGGCTGGCAACAGGAGGCTATTTTTGCAACACCTTAACTGGGATGGGGTCAATGCTACAAGCGGTGGACTGTATGCCGAACTGGGCTACAGGTTCAACGATCATTGGGCTGTATATGTATATGGACAAAAGAATCTGGTGAACAGCGGGCTGCCACGCTATCCGGCTTATTATGCAAACGGCATGGGATACTATGGTATGGGGCCGGCCTTTTTACGGCACACCTTATTATAATAACATGGGTGACAAGATTGGTGCAGCCGTCAGATGGACGCCAAAACCCAACGTTCTCCGTCCAGCTTTCGGTCGAAAAGAACTGGTATCCGAACAACAACTACTATGGAAAACAATATGATTACCTCTGTACCTATAAGATAATGAAAGTAGAATAAATAAAGGCCAATCCTGAAAGGTGGCCTTTATTATTTCTCATTAAGCAAACTTTAATCGCAGCGAGTCAAGTACTCACACTTACGCTCGACAATGCCATCAAGCCGCTGGCCCATGCGGGTGTTATCTGGAAGTTGATGCCGAAAAGATGCAATACGCCCGCCGCAAGGGGAATACAAACTAAGTTATAAACAAACGCCCAGAAAAAGGTTTTGCCATATCATGCGCACCGTTTTTCCGGCTTAGTTTGATGGCTTTTGCAGGCAGTGCCATAGGTCGTCGGTCATCAAGCGTTACCTCGTGCAACGTCCATGGCTACATCGGCTTCTGTACCAATGGCTATTGAAACATCGGCCAGCGCTAACGCCTGTGTGTCGTTTATCCCGTCGCCTATCATAGCTACAATTTTACTCGTCAGCCTGCAGCTCGCGCACCTTTTTCTTCCTTGTCGGTTTGGCACACAGCGACTCTTAAAATGGCCAATACCGGCTTTCTTTTTGCCCAGTAAGAGGCTGCTTCTTCCTTATCTCCACTCATCATCCATACATCTATACCCTGCCCTTCTAATTGCAGCATGGCTTCGCGTGCATGGGGTTTTTAGGCGTTCGCGTACTTCGAGAGGAAGCGAGTCGGCTTTTGGTAAAGTCAACCCTTTATTGGGTATTGTCAGCGTTCCTGTTTTGTCGGTTACCAGCGTGTTAACCCTTCTCAGCCGCTCTAAAGCCGTTGCATCCTTGATCAAAATGTGCTTATCGGCTGCCTTTCCTATGCCAACCATCAGGGCAGTAGGCGTTGCAAGCCCCATGCGCACAAGGGCAGGCGATGACCAATACCGCCACTGCCGACACGATAGCCTGAGGCAAAACCGCCATGCCACCGAGCAAAAAGCCACAGCAAAAGGTAAGTGGCAATGCCTGCTACGGCCGGAACAAACACAAGATGCGCGATTTACAATACGCTGCACCGGAGCCTTTTGAGTCTTCAGCCTCTTGCACCATCCCTGATAATATGGGCAGGGCCGTGTTTCTCGCCCACCTGACGGGCACGCATACGAAATTTTCCCTGGCTCGGTATGGTGCCGGCAAGCACCTTTGAGCCTTTTTCTTTTCGGCAGGAGTAGGTTCTCCTGTTATCGCTACTTTCGTCAACGTAGGCTGCATCAGGCGTCATGAAGCTCTCGGCCCATGTTACTTCCGCCATCAACAGGCACCTTTTCTCCCGGCCTGCTTCAACAATGTCGCCCACGTCTAACGTGGCAACGGGTACCTCTTCCACATCATTGGCAGCAGCGTTACCCTCTTTTGCCGGCTCCGCACTGGCTGAACGGCAGATATGTGCCGTCTTAGGAGCCATACCCATCAGCTGCCGAATGCTTGTCGCTGTGTTGTCCTGGCTTTCTCTTCCAGCATACGCCCTCGTAAGAACAAAGGTTATTATCATCCCGCACGAGTTTAAAATAGGTATGCCATTCCATCCCTGCGGGCACCCCAAACAGCCTCTCCCCAGAACGTATTAAAAACACTGAAGACGAACGCTATCGATGTAGACAGTGCCACTAATGTGTCCATATTGGCTGCGCCATGGCGCAATTGCCTGACCGATGACGTGTAAAAGGTACTGCCGCAAAATACCATATTGGCCAGTGCTATCAGCATAGCCACCTGATTAGTAAAGCTGTCATTGCCAAAGGTTTATCCACTTCATGCTGACCGCCATGCCCATACAGACAGTACCCAGCTGAGCAACGTACGACGGCGAAGCACAGCATATTCACGCCTTTATGGTTTGCCTCGGCCGAACGACCGCTCTCATAACAAGGTCGTAGCCGATGGCATTGATTTCGCGTTTCATGTCGGAGAGCGATATTTCGTGCTCATCATAATCGACAAGTGCTGTACGGCCGGCCAGAGATACCGAAGCCGACTGCACACCTTTCAGGCTGTTCAGCCGGCGTTCAACGTTGGCAGAGCACGACGAACATGCCATACCAACAACAGGAATAGTTTGTTTCATGCTTATTCGCTAACCATTTTCAAAGTGACCTGCAGCGTCTACGGCGTCCTTCATCTGGGCCTCGTTTACACAGCTTTCATCAAAATTTACCTTCACATTATGATTGGCAAGACTAACCTCTGCACTTTTAACACCGTTAAGTGCCGTCAGTGCCGATTCAACCTTCATCTTGCAATGCTCACACTTCATTCCGTTAACCTGAATAGTCTTTTTCCATATTCTTTGATTGTTTAATATTTAACTGTTTTAATTTCTGTATGCAAAGATACTATCGTAGCTCTGCGAAACATGTTATAATTTTAAGGATAAAATTTATATTTCTGCTTTACACTGATACAGCTTTCACAGATAACGCCGCACCGGTATGGCATCACCCTGCATCAGAAACAGCTATATGCGGTCGAGTTCACGGCGCTTATTTCCACTTATTTGCCTGAACTGTGACGGTGTCATGCCTGTAACGCTTTTAAACTGAGCCGACAACATAGCTCACGCTCGAATAGTTCATGCTCAGTGCTATTTCCGTAATGTTCAGCTCATTATATGCTAGAAGTTCCTTTACACGTTCCACACGCTGCTCAGCATCAATAGCGTTCAAGCGTCATCGATGTGTACTCGGAAGAGCTGACAACGCCGAATAGTCCTGATGAAGCTCTTGTTGTACGTAACTGGAAAGATTAACGGCCGTAGAATTGCCTTTATAATGAACTAAACGTATTACGGCAGTCTTTATCTGTTCAATGGTTTGGAAAGAACGATCATCACAACATCAAAAGCCAAGCTGATGCAGGCTGCGGGCAATTCGGTTGCGCTGCTGCTCTACTGACCCTTTTTATAACGGCTTTTACCCAGTTCTATGTCAACCGGCGCGAGCCCTTCGTCTTCAAAAACCTTTGTTACAGCCATGATACAGCGGGCGCAAACCATATTTTTAATATAAAAACCTGTTCGTCCATACTTTTATTTAATTATACCTATTATAATAAACCATATTTCATTTGCAAATATAGCAAATTATGATGGCAAATAAGCAGACATGAACCATATAATATTGTTACAAACCTTACGCCCTATATATAAAGAACAATATGCCCGCAAGCCCGTATTGTTATCGTTATATGTTTGACTGTACGACGGCCGTCAGCAGCGCGATTGACGGCCGTCACACCTCGTTCGGCGGTCGCCGTACGCGTTGCTGACGGCTGCCGCACCGATGACCTTTAAACCACATGACGAATACATAATGGCGATATATACAAGAAATTTAACGAAATCAATGCACACTTATCCCACAATCACAAACGTTCAGAATAATTATTAACCTGCCACGATAATATTTTTAAACGCAGGCATAAAAATAAGTTTTTGTATATGAACAAAAAGCGTCGGTTAGGATAATTATTTCGTAAATTTGACCCTCAATTGTTGTAATTGTGCTGTAACCTGCACAACCTACCGCTAAGAACTGAAGAATTTTATTTAATAAAACCTAACATGAGAATTGTGACGTATAACCTTGACGGATTAGTCCATGGTCGAGTGGCCATAGAGTTCCATCCAAAAAGCAGCGTGCATGTGTCTTCTACTGGTTTGTTACTACCCTGCTAACGCTTTTTGCAGGTCAGGAAACAACCGCATCGAAGACCGAAATCGCGTATTCGCTAAATGTTACACAACAAAAAAGAAAGCTGTAAAGGCCATGTAACCGATCAGCTGGTGAGCCATTAGTGGGTGTAACCGTGACCGAAAAGGGAACGAAAAACACCGCCATCACAAACTATTGACGGTAATTTTCAGCTGAGATGTTAAGCCCGGAGCACAGCTCGAAGTAAGCTATGTTGGCTTTGCACCTAGACAGTAGCCGCTACCAATGGCATGAATATCACGCTGAAGGAGGACGACCAGCAGCTTAATGAAGTGGTTGTTGTAGGCTACGGTACGCAGAAAAAGGCCAACCTTACCGGTGCCGTTACTTTCAGTAGACGTAAACAAATCGCTGTCAAGCAGGCCTATTGCCGACGTAGGACGCGGTTTGCAGGGTGTTGTTCCAGGTATGAACTATTACCGTGCCTACGGGCGAGAGGTTCAGATCCCTCATACACATTCGTGGACAAATAGCTTCTGTAAATGGAAGTGGCGCACCATTAATTCTGCTCGACAACGTCGAAATACCAAGTATACAGCTGGTAAACCCGAACGATATTGAGTCGATCTCTGTGCTTAAAGGATGCTGCTGCATCATCAATCTATGGCTCAAAGGCAGCCTTCGGTGTTGTGCTCATCACCACAAAAGAAGGGTGCAAGCTCATGACAAATTTGAAGTAACATCACCAATAACTTCTCTTTCCAGCATCTTGCCAATGATATTAAAATGGCAGGTATTGACGGTTTGACGCTATACATTAGACGCTCAAATAAACCGAAAAAGACGCAATGCCGGCGGGCGGTTTCTGGCGTATCAACGAAGACAGCTATCAGAAAGCCGTTGAGTGGCAGCAGAAATACGTAGGCTCTGTCAAGTATAACGACCCCGTTGTATACGGTCGTGACTGGATCTTTGACTGGCACCGACAAGTATGGTTACCGTATATCGACGGTGTAAAAAGCACATGGTTTCGCGACTGGGCACCATCGTCACAGCACAACCTTTTCTGTCAATGGCAAAGCAGTAAAAACCTCATACAACATTGGCTTAGGGCCTGATGAACCAGGACGGTATGATGAAAGCGGCAAAGCATGATGACTTCCGTCGTTACAACGCTTCGCTTAAATTATCGTCTGATAATAAGTATGTAACCGTCCGTGCGGGCGCAATATACTCTGATCGCAACAAGCGCTCATCGGGTGTGAATTACTGCGTAGGCCGACCCATGGCTGTATGTTGTATCGCTGGAGCCGCCTGATGCCCGAAGGTGTACAGGACCAATTAGGACACAATCTGCGCGAACCCGTTGCCGAAATAGCACAGAGCAACACGGATAACTTGCAGAACAAGTATTTCAATATTAACCTCGGTGCAACCCTCAACATTACCAAGAACTGGGATGCACAGTTTGATTATACCTACGCTCACCAGGCAACCGACCGCAATAACTCTGTAATTCAGTATACAGGTGGTCAGGAATGGTATGCTCCAGAGCTTTGGACTGACAAGAACGGCGACCAGGTGTATGTGGATGACAACGGTAATATTGTTACCGACGGGTCAGGAATGCCGGCCTATCGTTTCCCATACCAGACGTATTTCACCAATAATACGGCAACAAGTGTGAGCAATTATACCTACAAGTATAACCAAAGCACCATCAATGCGTATACTACCTATCGCCTGACTTTGGGCGCAGAGAAAGAGCATGCCTTCAAAGTTCATGCTCGGTATGAACCGTGTAACAACCAATTACAGCTCATACACAGGACGCAAAACTGACCTTATCGAGCAGAATAACCCACAGTTTGACCCTCGCCTCGGGCCAGCAATTTCATCAATGCTACGCGCAATTGGGACGCACAGTTAGGGTTTTCTTTTGGCCGTGTGAACTATGCGTTTATGGACAAGTATCTCTTCGAAGCGAACATGCGTCGTGACGGTTCTTCCAAGTTCCCTAAGAACTTACGGTGGGAGTGGTTCCTTCTTTTCTCTGCAGGATGGGTATTTACAAGCGAGAGCTTTGTGAAAGCCATCGAGAAGGTTTTTAAGCTTTGGTAAAGTTACGTGCATCATGGGGTTCAATCGGCGACCAGTCGGTAAGCAACTCGCTTTACCAGTCGTTCTGCCGAGGTGGACAAAGCTCATGGATTGGCTATGACGGCAAATTGGCAACCTATTTTCGGCACTCCTTCATTGGTTGATGCCAACATTGGCTGGCGGCGTATTGAAACTTTCGACCTCGGTGTTGACCTTCGTTTCCTGAAAAATGAGCTTGGTGTTAGCTTCGATTGGTACAATCGTAAAGACCAAGAGCATGATTATCGCTGGTGAAAGCCTGCCTGTAACACTTGGAACAGAAGCGCCCGACGGCAACTATGGTGAGCTTGAGACCAGGGGTTGGGAGCTTTTCTATCGACTACCATCACCGCTTTCTCGAACGGTCTTGGCGTCAATGGTACATTCCAGTTATCAGATGCAAAGACAAAGACTGTACGCGGAGCCGACTACAAAACCAAAGTGGAGCGCGCGCTCAGTATACAGTTCTTTCTGCAACGGGCAGCACGCTACGGCGACATCTGGGGTTATGTAACTGATCGCCTTTACCGAAGGACGACTTTGCCTATGATGCAGCAGGGTAACCTCAAAACAACCACCGTTATCTATAAAGGAACGCCTCGTACCACACACGTACAGACGTCAGAATATCCCGTTTATCAAGTAGCCTTCGAAGATGGTAATAAAGCTTATATGCTCGCCTGGTGACGTAAAGTTTGTTGATTTAAATGGTGACGGCTATATCGATAGCGGCTCAAATACATTCGGCGACCACGGCGACCTTAAGGTAATAGGCAACGCTACTCCACGCTTTGAATACAGTTTCCGTCTGGGAGCCGACTATAAAGGCTTCGACTTTTTCAATCTATTGCCAGGGTATTGGCAGCGTAAGATTTGGGGTGCAGGCCAGCTTGCCATCCCAGGATGGAACGCAAAGGAAGGTGCTATGCCTGAAACTTTCGCAAAAGACTATTGGACAGAAGAGCGCACTAACGCCTTTTATCCACGTGCCTGGGACCTTGGCGGAAGCAATACAGGCTTTACCATGCAGACGCAAAGCAAGTATTTGCTTAACATGGCTTACCTACGCGTGAAGAATATTAACTTCGGTTACACGTTCCCAAAGAGTGGATGCGCAAAGCTTACATCAGCAACTGCCGTGTATACGTATCGTTAGAGAACTTCTTAACATTCGATCATCTGAAGGCTTGCCAATTGACCCCTGAAGCAATATCAGGTTATTCTATGTTCAGTTCCAGCTACAACTTGGGACGTACTGGTACAGGAACACCTGTATTTAAGTCAATGTCACTTGGTCTTCAACTTACATTCTAAAATCATTTACTATGAAACGTAATATCATTCCGATAATCATGTTGGGACTGCTCGGCTTCAGCAGTTGCAGTGATGTGCTTGACCGCCCGTCACTTACGAAGGAGCAGGACAGTAAATACTGGACAAGCGAAGAGAAGCTGCGTCTGTATGCCAACGACTTTTACAGCTATTATTTTCCCGGCTACGGCAAGGGCTGGACTGTTTACTATGCTCCGGGTATCAACAATAACACGTTCAACGATGATGTTTTGACCAACAGCAGCCAGGCAAACTTCAGTCGTCAGGTTCCTACATCAATAGGAAGTACCTCAGAGGGCACCGATAACTACCAGAGCCAGTATTGTGGATCCCACTTGGGATTTTGCCATGGTTCGCAAAGCTAACATCATGCTGGACCGTATTCAGCAGAAGATGGGCGGCGTATTATCGACAGCAGCTTACAACCACTGGACCGGTATCGGACGCCTGTTCCGTGGTATGGAGTATGCCCGACTGGTGAATGTGTTCGGTGATGTGCCTTATTACAACCACGAAATAACAAACGAAGATCGTGACGAAATATACAAAGACCGTACACCTCGTAACGATGTGATGGACTCTGTATACAACGATTTCAGCTTCGCTATGCAAAAACGTTAGCTGAATGACGGCGAAGGCTATATCAATAGATATATTGCAGCTGCTCTCGTTGCACGCTATGCTTTGTATGAAGGCAGCTGGCAGAAGTATTATTATCATGATAACGATCGTGCCGCTAAGTTCTTTAAGCTGGCCGTTGAGGCTGGCGACCTGGTGATGTCAAGTGGTAAATACCAGATTGAGACACCGTTCCGTGAACTGTTCTGTTCTTATGATCTGACTAAGAAAAGGATGTTCTTTCTGTACCGTAAGTATGATGCGTCGCTTGGTACAACCCATTGTATTGCATCATACTGTAATGTAAACGAAGCATTGGCAGCAGGACCATCAAAGAATCTTATCGAGATCGTTCAACTGTATCGACGGTAAGGATTATCAGGAATCAACAGTAGCTAACTGCAAATAACTTTACTCTCGATAACCTTATCAAGACTCGTGACCCGCGCTTGAAGCTACATTCTACGACTCTCTCACCATTCGTTCGCGTTCAAGCTGCTTTATGTGGTGAAGTTTATTCCACGTACAGCCCTCAGCTATGTGAAAAGGAGAAAGGTTCTCCAGCCACTGAATGGACTGGAACCAACAACATAACAGGGATTCCCTGTCATCCGTTATTCTGAGGGTATTATTGAACTGGATTGAGGCAAAGGCTGAATTGGAAACCCTCGGTGAGGATGTTGTTACTCCAGCAAGACTTGGATAATTCGGTCAACGCTATTCGCGATCGTCCACTCGATGAAATCCAACAGGCAAAGGGATTGCACAAGACAGCACATCTCGTACTGTCTAACTTGCCGAATGATCCCTAGCGCGACGGCGATGTTCCACGCTTGCTTTGGGGAGATTCGCAGGAGAAGACGTATGGAGTTTTGCTTTCGAACCCGGTCGTATTATAGACCTGCGTCGCTGGCACAAACTGAACTACATGGATACCGATACTCGTGCAAACGGACTGCTTCATGGTACTTATGTTGATCTTTCTACTGGCAGACGGACAACTTGCCGGCAAGCTTGACGACTATAAAGGGAAAGCTTCGTGTAAGAACTGCTACGGGCGATATATGTTACCTATAACGGAAATAATGCTGCTCAAATTAAGGGCTGGTTCCAGGCTCGAAACAACGCAACCACGCTTGAAATATCTCAATTTGGTGAACGTAAATCCATATCTTTGTCCGATAGGTACAAACCAAATTATTGACTATGCCAACAGAGGCTATCACCTTACACAAACTGCAGGCTGGCCTTCTACAAACAATTAAACAACTAAAGGTTTAGAAATATGAAGTCATTTAAAATTAAAATCATATCTTGGTTTAGCCGCATTCGCAGTGACAGCACTACTGAATGGCTGTGCCGATGACTACCCATCTGCTACCGTTAACCCTTATGCCAATGACCTGTTAAGCTTAAAAATCATCAATGCACAAGACGGAACGGGAACACTGTGCAGCTGGAGGGAACGATAGATGAGGATAAAAAAGACCGTGAAATTTCCACGAGTGAACATTGCTACCGATTTTAGCAAGATTGTTGTAGTGGCTACAACTTCTGAAGGATCGAAGTTAACGCAGGACACTCTCGACTTTTCCATGGACGATGAAACCACGGAACGCACAAAGACTGTACGCGTATTGAATCACAATCGCTACAAAGACTACTTTGTAACCATACGTAAAAAGGTTCCTCTCTTTGGCGGAGACTTTGAAAAAGTAAGCACGTACGCCTTCGATAATACCAATGCTTATGCCGGTCTTAAAACAGCAACAGCCCGTTGTTCTGATTTTGACGGAACACATGTACTTGTTGTTGATCGCGGAATGGGTCCACATCTCTTGAAAGTTTCTGACGTAATGGCAGGCAATGTAAGCAATCCTGTTATGCTGAATACAACTGGAATATCGGGTGGTACTTTCGCATATAACACTAGGGAGCCTTGGCCGGAGGTCACATCTATCTGGCAGAGTTTGGCCGGAGGTGCAACCTCTCCTCTAAGATTTACTATTACGAAAAATGAGACCGCTACGCCTGAATGTATTGCCAATATCGACATCAGCACGTTGCCTTTTTGTAAAAGGCACGTCATGGCGATAACATGTCGTTGACACTCGATGCAAGCGGAAACGGCTTTATGTTACTTCGGTGCAAACCCCACAGGAGAAGACTTTATCCGTGTGCCAATAAGCGCATACAAGACCGTCGGTACACCTGAAGTTGTTCCTGTTCAAGGTACATTGCCTGGTCTTTGCACCAATGTTTACCGCGTTGATGGCACAGAGAGGTACATCTATTCAGGAAATAAGATTGGTGTTACTCTTGCGAGACGAGTCATTAAATGCCAAGTATACTGTTTCAAAAGACAACTTACCGCTTGAGGCTACCACAGCACGCGTGTTCACTTTCAACGGTAATCGTTACCTCTTTGTGACCACAGCTGGTTTCAGTGGCGCCAGCTAAGCTGTACCAGGCATCTATATTTTCAAGCATCAATAAGGAGCAGATACCATGGAAGCCCTCAAGAACTTCGATGCTGCAGAGGACCATAACCCTGTATTTAAGTATCTTATTGGCGGTGCAAACCTAGGTTATTGCGGAGGCAATTCGAACTTCTTTATTGAAAAAGACGCTGCCGGCAAGGATCTTTACTTGTGGGTATATGCAGGGCCGTTCGACCTCAGGTTTTGCCATTGTAAAGGTACCTCTGGCAAAAGATGAGGATTAATAAATCTGAAAAAATAACTGATTCTTATTTCCTTTCATACAAATTAAGAATCAGACAACAAAAGAGTTCAGACTGACAATATGCAGTCTGAACCTTTTTTGCCATTTTCTGAATCTCCTTGCCCTATATAATAAAGGTATAGCGAATATTCTAAAACCCGAAAAACAGCATAACTACTTGTCATAAAAATCGTAAATCAGCAGACTAAAGATTACTAACAACCAGCAAAAACCAATATTACCATACATAAACACGATTATAAAGAAAGAATCTAAAAATAAGAAAACATTAATGCTACTAACTGTGTTATATATAAAACAGCCCTTTCTGTTAAAAAACTTACGCCGTATAAGTTTATATAAAAAACAAAAATAAGGCAGCGGGTATCGCTGCCTTATTCATATATGTAATATCATTATCCTTTGAACAATTCTTTTTATTCACCCATACTTCCCATCAGATTGGTTGCTTCAAATGGCAGGAAAACCGTCTTGGTTTTGTCACCACTTGATACATCTGTCAGCATTTGGATGTAGTTTTTAGCCAGTAAATAGTTGGCTGGATTGCTTGATTGTCCTACTGCCACTGTTATTTTATCAATAGCTGCAACCTCCGCTTCAGCTTTCTTTATACGAGCCTGAGCCTCACCTTCTCGCTATCAATATGGCCTGCTGCTTGGCTGCTTCGGCCTTGTTTATCTTAGCTTGCTTCTCACCTTCCGACTGTAAAATCTGTGCTTGCTTATTTCCTTCCGACTTCAAAAATGGTAGCACGTTTGTCGCGTTCTGCTTGCATTTGCTTCTCCATAGCCTGTAATACGCTCGACGGTGGGATAATATCCTGAAGCTCTACACGGTTAACCTCAATACCCCACTCTGTTGGTAGCATCATCCAAAACGCCGCGAAGCTTGGTATTTATCACGTCACGCGACGTAAGCGTCTGGTCTAATTCCATCTCTCAATGATGTTACGAAGTGTGGTTTGCGTCAGCTTCTCAATAGCATTAGGCAAATTATTAATCTCGTAAACAGCTTTGAAAGGATCAACTATCTGGAAATAAAGCAGTGCGTTTATCTGCATTTGAATATTGTCTTTCGTAATAACGTTCTGCTTGTCAAAGTCATAAACCTGCTCTCTAAGGTCTATAACGCTACTGTAAATATACCTTCCACGATCAGATGTAACTATGGATTTGGCACTGATCTACAAAGGGAATTATAATATTTATGCCCGGTCCGAGCGTGGCAAAATACTTACCAAGGCGTTCAATAATGCGTGTTTCGCTCTGCGGAATAATCACAATGGCCATCTTTTACAAAGATAATAGCCAGAAGAACAAAAACCAATAACTACGTAGTATCCAATCATAATTTTTAATATTAAAGGTTTAATTTCAATCTGAAAACTTTTTATTTCGCATGGCTAATCAATAGGTTCTACGGTAACAATGATACTATTCATTGCTGTTATTCTAACTGTTTCACCCCGTTCTATCATCGAACCGTCGGCCGTTACTGCACGCCATTCATCACCATCTATCTTCACATAGCCAGGTCTGTCAGCCGTAATGGGTTCTATAACTATACCCTGACGCCCCAGCAAAAGCACTTACATTGCTCAACCGTTCGCCCTTTGAAGGGTGTAAATACTTCAATAAGAAAGGACGGATACCATAAACACTAAATGTTGAAATGGCTGCGAAAAACAAGTATCTGAAACCAGAAAGGCGTATTAATAAGCGAAACCAATACAGCACCTACTGCACCAATAGCAAAAACAAATCAGGTAAAATGTTCCAGAACTTATTTCCAAAACAAGGGCTATTACACACACAAATGTCCATAAAAGCCATAAGTTTTTCGGTTAGGGTAATCTACCATTATATCAAAAATTTAAGATTATAAAAATATGGAATTAATTCAAGCTAACTCATACAATATCTATGGTTTTGGTGCAGTAAATTTAAAATAAAAATATTGACATTACAAAAATAATTCCATTAAAAAGTGCCCTCCTTGTCTCAACGACAAGAAGGGGCGAGCATATAGTCTGCCGAATTTAACGGCAGTAGAAGGCATTAACGCCTCCTCTTACCTGACGGATTCGAAATTCTTACTGTTTTGCTCTGGCTTTCTACGGGTGCTGCTGCCTGATAATATTTCATAGCCTCCGGCATTAGACGCGTAAGAGCCGCGATACGGTTTTGCATCACTTGGGTGATCGCTAAATATATCAGTACTGTTACCATTGCCTTGTGACATACGTTGCCAAAACGGGATGGCTTCTCGAGGGTCATAACCGGCCATTGCTGCAAAGATAAGCCCCATATGATCAGCCTCCGACTCGTTATCTCTACTGTATTTTAAGGTTTGCAAAAGAGAAGCCCTGTTTTTGCAATTGCTGACGCAACGTCGCCTACGCCACTGCCTACTGCCGAATTCAATACAGTGCCAAGTATGGCCGTTCCATACTGTTGGCGAATTTGTTTCGACATTTGTTCGGCACTATGCTTGGCTACGGCATGCAATTTCATGCCCAAGCACTATTGCCAGCGCTGTTTCATTCTTCGTATATGGAGTAATCCATCATACACAACAATTTTACCGCCCGGCATACAGAACGCATTGGCCGACTTATCCTGTACCAAATTAAACTCCCATGCGAAGTTTTTTTACCTCATCGGCTGCCCCATGGCTGCGAAGATAAGCCTCAACAGCATTTGCCAAACGCGTTCCAACGCGCTTCACCATTGCGGTATTGGCGGCATCAGCAGAAGGCCGTGCGCTCTTCGCAAACTTTGAATATTCTTGCTTGCTAAGGCTTAAAACCTCAGCATCGCTTACCAACAACGTGTGCTTACGACCTGTAATTGGAACCCTGACGTTGAACCGCACCCTATAAACAAAAAGCGATGCGATAGCTGTTAGCAAAATATGTTTTATGCTGATCATCTGAATATCCTGTTAAAACAATCCTTTCATACCGTCCGCAAAAAAATATAAATTAAAAACTACAACCGTGAAGAAAAAGTGTATTTTTATTATTTTTAAATAATAAACTCTACGAACTAAGCCTTACTGCGCCGAAAAACTTACAGGTCAAAACCATATCCTAAAGTCAGCATGATGGTTTTATTATACGACGAGTCGTATAAGCTCTGGTCTTTATACACATGAGTCAAACCCAAATGGTAACGAAGGTCAACTGCCACATGCTTAAACTCGTAGCTTATACCCACAGGAAGCGACAGGTTAACCCTGTTAAATACTTGATTGAAACCTTTTGACACTCTTATTTCAGGCTGTAAACCTATTTTCACATCAACATTATATTTTGTCGTTGCAACCAGCATCACAGGCACAATCAGATCATTATGCTTCATCTTAAAATCAAAATCTGTGCTGCTTGTCTTTTTAAAGGCTGTTCCTGCTTGCTATAAAGCAATCCTATACTACCTGCCATCACATTAGTAAACTGGTGCTGCACCTCAGCACCTAAGGAAAAACCTGTCTTAAACTGCGATGGAATATAAGTATCAGAACCCCTAGTATTCTGTCCTGTTGTATAAATTTTATCACCACTAAACTTTGAAAAAAATTAATACCTAAACGAGGGTAAACCGTTGTTGTTCCCGGCTCTTTCCAGGCCAATATGTGCAAAGTGAACATGCACATTAAAAATAATGCAATTGTCTTTTCATTGTTATTCTTAGTTTATATGATAACGTTCTTCACCTTAATTTATTATATTACAGCTAACTCCTACCATGCGACATGTACCTTTTTCCCTTATGCCCTGTAAAGATGCTTACTGTTCATGAATGTGACAAGAGTATCCCATGCACCTTATCTTTTTATGTTCTGTAAAGTTGCACACGAATACCATATAAAATAACAAAACCGGCAGACCCTGAAGCCTGCCGGTTATATTAGTTAAACCTTATCTTTTAATACCTATATTATAGTTCGGGCTTAATTTCGTTCAACCATGCGTCTACACGCTCGTCAGTTTTATCGGCCTCATTCGTCTCATCGAGAGCCAGTCCTAAGAATTTTCCATCGATAACCGAATCAGAATCGTCGAAGGTATAGCCGTCTGTCGATACAGCTCCTACAACTTTTGCACCTGCCTTTTTCAACAGCATCGTAAATGGATCGCATGCCACCACAGAAAGTATCGCTGTATCCTTCCGAGTCGCCTACACCGAAAATTGCCACTGTTTTACCGCTAAGGTCAGAACCTTGCAACAGGCTGATACCATCGTACCAATCGTCCTGAGGGTCGCCTGCGCCCCATGTTGATGTACCTAACAGCAAGTTTTCATTCTCGTTTACAGTGTCAGCTGTAAAGTCAGTAACATTAATTGCCTCTACTCCAAGCTTATCTGCAATTTTGCCAGCTACCTCTTCGGTCATACCTGTCGATGAACCGAACACTACTATTGTCTTTTTCATTGTTGTGAAATTATTGATTAGTGAATTTAACTTTGTCGGTCTCTTTTTCCTTAATCATTGTAATCACCATCTTAAAACGCTGTGCAGCATTCACCGAATGGCGAGCACCCGAAGGAATAATAAATGCTTCTCCCGCTTTGATTACGTTCCTGACACCTTCAACCGTAAGTTCCATCTCACCGTCAATAACCTGTATAAGTGCATCAAACGGCGCAAAATGTTCCGACAAGCCTTGTCCTGCATCAAAAAGAAACAGGGTTACACTACCCGACGTATTGTGAATAAGCTCTTTGCTTACAACCCCACCGTCTACATAATTTACAAGCTCGCACGGTTCAAAAACTTTGCCTTTTTTTCAAACTTTTCCATAAGTATTATTGCTTTAATTTGATTATATCATTTTGCTATTTTACATGTGTACAACAGGTATGCCATACTTATTTTATTAAGCTCCATGGTAACAAATGTTATCAAAACAACATCATACTTAGCAGGCGCATGTGTCAGTAACGAAAACCGAAACTTCTGCCATATCGCTATACAACAGACCAAAACATTCATTCAGCACGTCAAAAGTAAGAAAACTTTCTGACTTAACCATGACTTAAATGGCTATTAATCGGCAAAATACCTAAACATGATGATTGCGAATATCCAAAATCAACCAACTATCATCATGATGTATACCTATTATAATAAGGGTATATGCTCTTCTGCTTTACAATAAGTTTTACGCCAAAAATGCTTTATCTCGCTTAACGATGCCAGTGCCTGCTGCCGTCCACGTTCGTAAGTATCTTGCATTTCGTCAGGATTATGCGATATATGCCCTATCGTCAGTGCCCCGGCAGGCCGTATCACAAAAAGCGCGTCCGGCCTTTTCCTCGTCTCTCACATACGCTGTCTGCCCGTTATACATATCATGTCGCGTGCTGAGCGCATGCACAAGCTCCGGATATTTCCGTATAAAGGGCTTCATCAATGGCAGCAAACGGTTACGCGTTTTTACATAACCCTCAGGCTGAGTAAGCACAACTATGTTCCTTTCATAGCCCTGACGCTGGAAGAATTTCAGGGGAATGGAATCGGATATGCCTCCGTCGAGCAACTTTTTACCCTTTATTTCTACCACCTTTGATACGACAGGCATCGATGCTGACGCCCTTATATACTCTAACATTTCGTCATTTACCGTATCAAATTTTTCATAAACGGGCTCTCCTGTCTCTACATCCGTGCATACACACCAAAATTCAGACGAGTCGTTATCGTAGGAATGCTTGTCGAAAACATCAATATGCCATGGCAGATAATGGTAACAAAAAGTCGCCTCCAAAAATAGTCACCCGTAGTCAATAACGACCTCAACGAAGCATATCTCCACTCATGAGCCATTGCCTTATTATATCTGATGACGCGCCCAGGCTGATGCGATTTGATGTTACAACCGAAGCAAGCCCCCGCCGAAACACCTATTACGCCATCAAACGTTACGCCATTTTCCATCAGCACATCAATAACACCTGCCGAGAATAAGCCCCGCATGGCTCCGCCTTCCAATACAAGTCCCTTTTTCATATCTGTCAGATTATTTCATTCATACGACCTGCAAATATACGAATATAAACCTTATGTTATTTCCTCTGCATCCGTTTTATTTATCCGATACAATGCCAAACCACCTGTACAATAACGATAAACAAAAAGGCAGGGAACATCATTTCCTGCCCTTTAGGTTTAGTTTGAAGCGTTGAAGAAGCCCGTCACACCCGTCTTCTATAAGGTCAAGGGCGTATTCAAAGGCTCTACCGTCACCGTAATATGGGTCAGGAACAACCGTTTCGCCATCATGACGGGTAAAGAAATCGGCCATCATCAACACCTTTTTACGTTGCTTTTCGTCAGGTGCTACCGATGTAATATACTTATAATTATCATCATCCATCACAATGATATAATCGAAACGAACAAAGTCGGTCGCCGCATCAAACTGCCGTGCATGATGATTCACATTGTAGCCTCTGCTGTATCCATGCTCCCTCATGCGCTTGTCGGGAAGCTGTCCAACGTGCCATCCTCCAATGCCTGCCGAATCAACGTAAAACCTTTCGGCCAATCCTGCCTCGTCAATCTTATGCTGCATCACAGCATGTGCGGCAGGAGAACGGCAGATATTGCCCAAACAGATAAAGAGTAAACGTAATTTTTCAGGGCGAACAGTGTCCGCCGAATGGTCACAAACCATAGTAACAAACTTATTAGTCTTTAGTAAAGCTGTTTCTCTGCCTTACTAAAGACGACATTAATATTTTCAAAAAGAACTGATTATTCTTCTGTATTCAATTCACTTTTGCGCTGTTCTTCTCTAATTTCTGCAACGATAGCTTTCGCACGTTCTTCATATTTGCGAAACACTTTTATGGCAAAAACCTGGCAACGCACCATAGCCACCGTTCACACCCGTAAGCGTTTCGTCAATAACCATACAAAGGTATTTCAATCTCTTCAAGCCTATATTTTATTTCCTCTGCCAATATAGGGGTTGTTGCAAATATCAATAAGAACCAAGTCTCTTTCAGCCATAACTTTACAGATTGAGGATTATTTATAATGGTAAAAACAATTTGAAAAAAATACTGCATACAGGAATCTTGGAACATATAAATTACCATCATTCCGTATGCAGCACTACATTAAACTTATTTCTGAAGCCTTAAGCCACACAACATCCCGTCCATGGACCCCAGGAGAGAAGAGGCTGTCTTAAGCGTTGAATTGCCACTAAGCATACCCAATGTCTTCATATAACTCATCAGTTTTGTGGCATTCATTACAATAAGCAGGTCGTTACCGTCAACCTGTGTCGTCCCAAGGAACTGTTCCTTAATGCCTCCATATACGAGCTTTACGTTTTACCGCTTACCGTATACGTTCCCTTCAGGGTTTTTCCAGCCACTGTCTGCGTAAAATTCCCATCCTTATCGAAGGTCATTTTCATCGCACCTTTTTAATACCATATTTATTAAGCTGTTCCTGAAGTTTTTTTTCGATGGCTGCCGACACTACTTTTCCACCGGCATTCTTCAACATATTGCCGCTCGTAAACACGACGGCCGGCTCCGTATAGCCCCAGTTTCCAACCAAATCTTCGGCTTTTGCAACCTTATTTGCATCAAAAACCGTTGTAAGCGCCGACATTAAGCCTGCAGCCTTTTCGGTTGAGCTTACCGTCTTCCCGGCTTGTTCGGTAACGCCTTTCAACACGTCTCCCAACGAAATTTGCGCCTGCGCCGGTTCGCTTACCAGCAAAAAGCTACAACAGGAAGCGCTCCCATCATGTGTTTAATTTTCATTTCTCACTACTATTTAAATGTTCTGTAACTGTCCTGAAAAACGTAGTCCTAAGTTTATGTTGATACAAAAACGGGCCAATATCAACCCGTTTATTTCATACCGAACACCTTTTTGATGGCATCATCAAAGCCCGAACGTGGCATAGCACCGCTTACACGCTGTGGCGTTCCCTGTTTAGGAATGAACAAAATAGTGGGTATCGACTCTACCCCAAAAGAGCGCAGCAAGCTCCTGTTGCTGGTCAACGTCAACCTTATATACATCTATCTGGCCTGCATAGTCGGCAGCAACCTGTTCAACAATAGGCGCCGTCTGCTTGCAAGGACCGCACCATGTAGCATAGAAATCGATGATAGCAGGTTTGGTTCCTTCAAAAACCCACTTGTCAGGATGCTTGTCATAGTTCATTACTTTTTGCTTAAAAAGCCTCTGCTGTAAGTTCTTCTACATTCATCTTCTTTGTATTTTTGAGTTAAAACTTGTTTTGTTACACTTTCTTTCTGCTTTGGGCTGTTCCCCGAACAGCTTGTCAGTCCGAAAAAGAATACAGCAAAACTAAATAAAAATAATCGGTTCATCTTGATTTTCTTTTCTTTAAATTAATTGTAACCCTTTTGTTCAGGGCCTCTATCATATTGTCCAAAGGCGGAATAACTGATGTAAGCTCATTGCTTTCTACTCCGCAATCGTCCATATCGCTAATCATACACTGTGGTATTGATGCGCATTTCTCGCGCATCTGCTTTCCTTTTTCAGTAAGGAAAAACTATTTGCTGGCGTTTGTCTGTCGTGCTGTCGCGACGCGAAAGCAAAGCCTAAACTCTCCATGCGCCTGATGAGGGGCGACACGGTATTAATGCCCTAACATCAGCCTTTTACCTATGTCATTCACTGGCAAATCATCAGTTTCCCACAGCACCAGCAACACCAGATATTGCGTATACGTAAGTCCAAGCGGCATAAGATAAGGCTCATAAGCTTGTGTTATAAGCCTGCTGGCCTGTAAAGCCTGAAGCAAAGCTGATTTTGTAATTGTAATTGTTCGTAAGCCATTTCTGTTATCTTTGACCACAAAAATACAAAAATAACATCGCGGACGATGTGTTATATTATTTAAAGTCTTATTAACCAAATATCGTGCATGATATATTTTTATTGACAATATGAGGGGCAGCTCAATATACTGTTAGGCATTTGCAATTACGTTTGTTTCATCCCGTCATTACATGCTGTTCTACCCCACCTTATTATATAGAGGTAACACCTTTACAGAATTATGTTCATTGTTTGGCGGCCGTCAGCAATGCTGTTGACAGCCGTCAAACCCATCGCTACGGCGGCCGTCGTACGCGCTGCTGGCGGCCGCCTAACTCCAGCCTTAACAGGCTTATACTGCTACCTCCATGCCGTAAAGCTGGTATAAAACAAGGGTAATGGTAGTGGAAAAAGCCAAAAAGATGGAACTACCAGCATTACCGGTATTCCATCTTATTATACAATCATTCTTCCTTTTTCGAAGAGCCTCTTGTCAGATTTCGAACCAACGACCCCGAGATTACAAATCACGTGCTCTGGCCAACTGAGCTAAAAGAGGCGGGTGGGCAAGCTGTTCCTATCGCACCGCTACAACCAAATACCCTTGCTACGTTCCCGTCCTGGGAGATTCTTCAGGGAGCTGGTCGTAGGAGACTTGCCCGTATAAAAGATCGCATTTGCGTTTTGCGGGTGCAAAGATAATATATATAGCAAAAACCATGCAGCTGTAACGCGCAAATCGTTACCATTTAACATAATTTTCGAATAGCCCACTTTTCATTCTGTATAAAATGTTTAACTTTTGCAAAGCATATGATAAACGTTGCATCATTAGTACAGCTTAAAAGCTTTCGCAAGGCAATACGGCGTATTTGTTGCCCTGCTGTGGACTGTCAGTTTTCTGGCTGTTGTTCTTGTCCCCACATCGCCATGGGGCAATCTTCTGGCTGTAAGCACCCCTGTTTTAGCAGGCTATCTTATTACTCGCTTTCGCATAAAATGTGCTGACGGCGTTATATCCTTCAGACGTGCGCTGGCGCTTTCGTTGTATATATTTTTCTATGCGTCACTGCTTTTTGCCGTCATTCAGTTTGCTTATCTGCGCTTTTTTTGATAACGGCACGCTGAACATACTCCTCTCAAACGGCATAAAGGCCCTCGAACCCATGTACCGGCAACAGGGCATGACGGTGAAGGAAATTGCAAATATCAGAGAACTCATACTTAATTTCTCGCCCGTAGAAAAATCGTTTATATTCATGATGCAGAACCTTTTCATCGGTTTCGTCATGAGTCTGCCCCTTGCACTGATATGCCGCAGGAGCAAATAAACGCTGCTTAAAAATCATAAAAACATGAACATATCGGTTGTTATACCTCTTTATAATGAGGCCGAATCGCTGCCCGAACTGCACGCATGGATACAGCGCGTGATGAAAACCAACTACTTTACTTACGAAATCATATTCATAAATGACGGTTCTACCGATAACTCGTGGGAAGTAATGAACAGCTTGCCCAAAGGACGAAAACGTAAGAGGCATTAAATTCCGCAGAAACTATGGCAAAAGTCCGGCATTGTACTGTGGTTTCCAGAAGGCACAAGGCGATGTTGTGATTACGATGGATGCCGATTTGCAAGATTCGCCCGACGAAATTCCGGCACTTTACCGCATGATTACCGAGGAGAATTTTGACCTGGTATCAGGGTATAAGCAAAAAGGTACGACCCGTTATCAAAGACTATCCCCACCAAACTGTTTAACGCTACGGCACGTAAGATAAGCGGCATACATAATTTTACATGATTTTAACTGCGGCCTGAAAGCCTATCGTCGCGATGTTATCAAAAAATATCGAGGTGTATGGTGAGATGCACCGGTATATACCTTACCTCGCAAAGAACGCTGGTTTTTGACCGTATAGGCGAAAAAGGTTGTACACCATCAGGCACGCAAATACGGCAGTTCGAAGTTTTGGTATAAACCGTTTTTCAACGGCTATCTTGACTTATTGACACTATGGTTCCTCACAAACTTCGGCAAAAACCCATGCACGTGTTCGGACTTATAGGCAGCGGCATCTTCCTTATTGGTTTTATTGCCCTGTGCTGGCTAAGTGTTGAGAAAGTCATAAACCCGTGCAACGGAAACTATGGCGACCTTCTTTCAAACCATGCATCATTCTTTATTGCGCTGACAGCGCTGATATTAGGCTCACAATTTTTTCCTTGCAGGTTTTATCGGTGACCTGTTAAGCAGGCAGAATCCACAGCGAAACGACTACCAGATAGAAGAAACGCTTAACTGACAACGATGGAAATGAAATGCCTCTCATCGCTGCACAAACTGTTTGCAGCACTTATTGTAGCCTTTGGTTGCAGCGGCATGCTCATCGGTCGACTGCCCACTGAACAACACCGTATATGCCAATTATCAGCTAAGGGGCCGGTAACCAGGCTCAACGATACACTAACCGTTACAACAGCACGTCACGGGCGTGGCGACTCGCTGCTTTTAAACAAGATGTATAACACCGAAGAGTTTACGCTTCCTGTAAGCTATAACCAGGACGAAGACGTGCTATACTTTTATACAGGATTGCTGAAAGACACCGTCTGGATGCAAAACAAATCGTCCTCACTTCGAATCGACCGACTGTGGACTGAATTATTTCCACACCATTACAGGCATACGCTATACACGTCATGCCATCGACTCAATTGTTATCAATCATAAGGATATAAACTATGATGCGTCACCCAAGCATTTCCCACATCTATTTTAAGGAGTATCGTCTTTAGTTTCCTTATACTTGCAGGCGCTATGGCCGTGCAGGCACAAAACCAGCAGACGACGCCCCTACAAAAGCAGAACAGGAACGGCTGCGTCTGAAACAGATTGACGATTCGATACCTTTCTTTCGTGGTGTACAGGCAGGAGTTGATGCAGTAGGCCTTATTCAGATGGGAGTTTCGAGCTACGGACAGGCTGAAGGCATTGTAAGGGTAAACCTGAAAGACAAGTATTTCCCTGTAATTGAAGCAGGATGGGGCCGAGCCAACGAAAAGAATGAAGTTACACAAACCTCATTTAAAACATCGGCACCATATATAAAGGTGGGGGCCGACTTCAATATGATGAGAAACAAGCACGATATTTACCGCTTGTATGCAGGTTTAAGATATGCCCTTACCTATTATAAATTCAGCATTGAACACCCTGATGTAGTTGACCCTGTTTGGGGAGGCGCAACCCTTACATCTTTAATAATATCAAAGCCAACTGTCATTGGATTGAAGCTGTGGCAGGAATCGACGCAAAAATCGTTGGTCCGCTGCGCTTAGGATGGACTGTAAGATATAGAAAACGCATTGCACACAACGATGGATATTTAGGGCAACACCTGGTACATTCCGGGCTATGGCCGGCAGGGGTTCGGCACATTTAGGCGGTACCTTCAATATTATTTTTCGAGATATGAGCAACGCCGGAACTTCAATAAACAAGCACCATGTAAAGCGGAGCAGCCTGTTATGGCAGATACCTTTCCTGGCTTTTTCTTATCATTGGTACGGCCATTATTATATCCCAACAGCACAAGACGCCTTATCAACACAACAGCGGTTTCATCTTCGGTACAGCATACAGCATTACCTATCAAAGCGATGTTGACCTGCAAAAAGATATAGAAACCGAGATGAATAAGGTCAATACATCGCTGTCGACCTTTGAGCCACAAAAGCATCATTTCGAAAGTAAACCAAAATCGTGATGTACGTGTAGACAACATGTTTACAGAGGTTTTACACTCGCTGAGAAGGTTTCGCACGAAACTAACGGGCTTTTTGACATTACCGTAGCACCATTAGTAAACGAATGGGGCTTCGGTTTTAAAACAGGTGTAGCACCTAACAGGCATGTTATTGACTCGCTAAGGTTGCTCACGGGTTACAAAAAGGTAAAACTTATACATAGCCGTGTGGTGAAAACCGACCCGCGAATTATGCTCGACTGTTCAGGAATTGCCAAAGGTTATGGCTCGGATGTGGTTGCGAACTTTCTGCGAAGCAAGGAATTGACAACTTTATGGTAGAGATTGGAGGCGAGATTGTAACAAGCGGTATTAGCCCGGACCGGATACCCTGGCGCATAGGCGTAACGAAACCAGTGGACGATTCGCTCCAGCAACAGCAGGAATTGCAGACGGTTCTCAATGTTACCGACAAGGCAATGGCCACAAGTGGCAACTACCGTAACTTCTATTATAAAGGAGGTAAGAAGTATGCACATACCATAGATCCGTATACAGGCTATCCCGTTCAGCACAATATTCTGTCGGCTACCGTCATAACCGGCAGGTGTGCAGAGGCTGATGCCTATGCTACTGCGTTTATGGTTATGGGATTAGACAAGGCAAAAGAAGGTACTTAAAAGGCATCCTGAGTTGATGGCATACTTTATTTATGCCGACCATAAGGGGCGGAATCAGGTATGGTTCTCACCCTCGATGAAAGGGAAAATTCTGCAATAAGAGAAATGGAACGGTTTAAACTGTACAATATGCTTACCGACATTCCCTTGTTTATGGGCATGGACAGGATTGAACTGGAACAGATTGTCAGTAAAACCAAACTTAATTTCAAGAAAAATTGCTGAAGGTGAAACCATCTTTATGCAGGGCGACACATGGCTTTCTGGCCATGCTGATCTCACGGTGAAATAGAAACCATAGCAACATCAGATGATTATTCGTACGAAGTTCACGAATATTTCTCGGCACCTGCCGCTTTACAAACCGACAGAATATTTGGCAGGATGCAGATTTTTCCACAAACCTATAAAGCCATAACGCCTTGCAACCTTATTATTATTGACAAGACAGAGGTGCTTAAGCTGGCATCAAACTCATTTATATTCAGGCTCAACCTGCTGAGTTTGCTATCGACTCCCTGCAGAAAAAAAGCGCACGAACCATGGAAAGCCATGCCAACGGAGGTATCAAAACATATTGTAAGGTTTATCATTACATTGTACATACCCTGCTGGCAGAAAGATATTCAAGATAAAAATGCAGTATCTTGCCGACATTCTGCACACAACCAGGTTAGTTATTTCCAAAGAGCTGAATACACTGCAAAATAAACAACTCGTTACCCTTGGCCGGGGCAGAATAGTTATTGACGCATTAGAGAAATTGATAGGCGCTGAGGGATAAGTTAAATTTTACTTATTCACCAAAATGTATTCAATCTTTTTGCTATCTTTGCATAAACATATAGAGAAAGCAAAAGCATGAATATACCCCAAGAAAGAAAAGAACCCTTTCATGGAGCCATACGGTACACCTCACAATACCGTCCCTTTGACAAGATTAGCTTTAATGATTATGAAGAGGCCTTTATGGAAGGGCATGCGTCGCGACAATGAAGCGATTGACAAAAATAATCAATAATCCGGAAAAACCTACATTTGACAACACCATCGCAGTAGAAGATAACTCTGAAAGGAGAACATTATTATGATCTCCTCGAAAGGGTATCGAACACGTTCTCCTGCTTAATGAGTGCCGAGACAAAATGAGCGCATGGAAGAGCTGGCACAAAAAGTTAAGCCCGATACTTACCAAGCACGAAAAATGACATTATACTTAATCCGAAGCTCTTCGAAAAGGGTGAAATATGTGTATGAAAAATCATAGTGAGCTTACCCCAGAAGAGCAGATGCTGCTCGACAACAATATGATGCCTTTGTTCGAAGCGGTGCGCTTTTAGACGAACAAGGCAGGAAAAACTGCGCATGCTTACAGAAGAAGCAAGCATGCTTTCGCTTCAGTTCTCACAAAACCTGTTGAAAGAGAACAAAGCCTTTACGTTGCATATAACGGATAAGGCCCAGTTGAGTGGACTTCCTGATACTGCAATAGAGGCTGCTGCGCAAACAGCGAAAGACAAAAAGCTCGAGGGCTGGGTGTTTACACTCGATTATCCCAGTTACTCACCATTTATGACTTACTCAAATCAGCGTGATTTGAGGGAGAAAATGTATATGGCACGCAACACCGAGTGTATACATAACAACGAACAAAATAACCTTGAAATATGCAAACGTCTTATAAATGTAAGACGTGAAATAGCACAATTATTAGGCTATGGCACCTATGCCGAATATGTTCTAAAACACAGAATGGCAAGTAATACAGCCAATGTTTATAAGCTCCTCGACGATTTGATAGACGCTTACAAGCCTACTGCAATAGAGGAACAGAAAAGCTATTGAAGCTAAAGCCAAAGCAATGGAAGGAGAAGATTTCATTATCCGACCCTGGGATTTTGGCTATTATTCGCATAAACTGCAAATGGAGAAAATATAATCTGGATGCAGAAATGTTGCGCCCTTACTTCCAACTTGACAAGGTAATACAAGGTGTTTTCGGCCTGGCTACAAAGCTATACGGCATAACATTTAAGGAGAATAAGGAGATCCCTGTGTACCATCCGGATGTAAAAGCCTACGAGGTATTTGATAAAGACGGCAGCTATCTGGCCGTATTTTACGCCGATTTTTATCCCCGGGAAGGTAAGCAGGGGGAGCATGGATGACAGAATTCCAGGGACAATATATTAATAAGGAGGAGAAAATACACGTCCCCATGTTAGCGTGGTAATGAATTTTACCAAACCAACAGCCCAAAAGCCTGCGCTTTTAACCCTGGGAGAAGTTGAAACTTTCCTGCACGAGTTCGGACATTCCTTACACGGCATGCTGTCAAACTGCCGTTTTGAAAGTTTGTCGGGCACGAATGTATGGTGGGATTTCGTAGAAATGCCATCACAATTTATGGAGAATTATGCAATAGAAAAAGACTTTTTACGCACATTTGCCGTCCATTATCAAACGGGAGAACCTCTTCCTGACGAGCTGATTGAACGCATTGTCAGGAGCCGTAATTTCAATGTGGCTACCGCATGCGCTTCGTCAGGTAAGCTTCGGATTGCTTGATATGGCCTATTATACACAAATAAAGGAATTTACAGAAGATATTATTCCTTTTGAGAAGAAAGCGTGGGAAGATGCCATTATCACTGAGCAGATACCCGATACATGTATGACAGTACAGTTCTCTCACATCATGGCGGGGAGGCTATGCAGCGGGTTATTACAGCTACAAATGGGCAGAAGTGCTTGATGCTGACGCGTTCAGCCTTTTTAAAGAAAATGGTATCTTTGATCAGAAGACAGCACAATCGTTTCGAGATAACATCCTTTCGAGAGGTGGTACAGAGCACCCGATGACGCTTTATAAGCGCTTCCGCGGTCAGGGAACCAACAATTAATGCTTTATTAGAACGCAATGGAATCAAAAAGAAAAGCTTAAGAAACTGGATGAACGTTACCTGCGCATGGCTCATATCTGGGCTGAAAACTCGTATTGCAAACGTCGTAAGGTAGGTGCTCTTGTTGTAAAAGACAAGATGATTATAAGCGACGGCTTCAACGGAACACCCAGTGGTTTCGAAAACGTTTGCGAAGATGAGAATAACGTTACACGCCCTTATGTATTACATGCTGAAGCTAATGCCATCACCAAACTGGCTCGATCGCATAACAATAGTGACGGCGCAACTCTGTATGTAACGGCTTCACCTTGTATAGAATGCTCAAAATTAATAATACAATCAGGTATTAAACGAATTGTATATGGTAGAAATACAGGCTCGATGATGGCATAAACCTCCTGAAACGTGCAGGTATTGAAGTTGAATTTCTTGACATGGGCAGCACAACTGCTGAATAAAAATTCGAAGATAAAAGGAAGCTCTTAGAGGATTGACGTTAGTATAGTTTAAGGAAACAGATGAAAAGCGATAACAAAAACAGGTTCATGCCATTACTAATGGCCTTTTGTATGGTCCTGGGTATTATGATTGGCTCGTTCTATGCCAACCATTTCTCAGGTAATCGACTCACTGTAATCAATAACGGTAGCAACAGATTGAATAACCTGTTGCGAATAATTGACGACCAATACGTTGATAAAGTAAATATCGACTCGCTTGTAGAAAAAGCCATTCCTCAAATATTGGCAGAGCTTGACCCCCACTCTGTATACATCAGTGCGAAAGATGTGCAAACGGCTACTGACGATTTAAAAAGGCTCATTCTCGGGAGTAGGAATCGAGTTTACAATCCGTCAGGATACTATCCGTGTCCAAAAATGTAATTAAAAATGGTCCTGCTGAGAAAGCAGGTATTATTGCAGGAGACAAGATTGTTTATGTAAACGGGAGAAAATTTGTAGGTAAACAAGTTACTACCGAAGAAGCAATGCACCAGCTTAAGGGTCCACAAGGGTCTAAAGTTAAGATTGGAGTGTTACGTTATGGACACACAAAGCCTCTGACATATACCGTTACACGCAGTGAGATTCCAACAAAAACTGTGAGTGCCTCTTACATGCTCGACAAAACTACTGGCTATATTAAGATTAAGAATTTTGGAGAAAAGACATATCCTGAAGTACTTATCGCATTGGCAAACTTACAGCAACAAGGTTTCAGTAACCTTATTATTGACCTTCGTGACAACCCGGGAGGATTACTTCAAAGCGCTGTACAAATTGCCAATGAGTTCTTACCGCTAAAAACTCATCGTATACACGGCAGGACGACGCTCACCCCGTCAGGAATATCGGTCGGATGGGCACGGTGCTTATCAAACAATGCCACTTGTTGTACTTATTAATGAAGGTACAGCATCGGCCGCAGAGATATTCTCTGGCGCCATGCAGGATAATGACAGAGCCACTGTTATAGGACGCAGGTCGTTTGGAAAGGGATTGGTACAGCAGCAAATACCATTCCCTGATGGGAGTATGATTCGTCTAACTATTGCGAGGTATTATACCCTTCTGGCAGATGTGTCCAAAAACCGTATACAGATGGTGAAGACTCTGAATACGCACAAGACCTCATTGCACGCTTTAAACACGGCGAATATTTCTCACAAGACAGTATAAAAACATACCGGACCGGCATATCATACCAGCATTGGGCGTGTTGTTTATGGCGGTGGAGGCATTACGCCCTGACATATTTGTTCCTGAAGATACCACCAATATGACATCATATTACAAGCAAGCAGTAATGGATGGGCTGATATTACAGTTTGCCTTTACTTACACTGACAACAATCGTCAAAAGATGAAAGACTTTAAGGATATGCTTGCATTGGCCAACTATCTCAAAAGACAGAACACGGTTGAACAGTTTGTAGCTACGCCGACAAGCATGGATTGCAACGCCGTAACTTGCTAATCAGGAAGAGCCACTCATTACTCGAACAATTCATTGATGCGCGAATTATCTACAATATGCTCGATGAACAAGCACTGATACAATATCTTAATCTCGATGATCCGGTTATACGTGTGGCATTAAATGTTCTGAACCATAACAGAGCCTTTCCACAAAAGCCCAGACCTGTGGTATACAAGCAGAAGCCTGCGAAGGTACATCTTAGGAGATAAAAACAGTATTACGCTACAATACAAATTATAATATCAGTTAATTACAAAATCTACACGGGTACAATATTCTATTCAGTTTACTGCATAAAAATAAATACCAGTGTAGATCATTTTTACTATGCAAGACCTTAATGAACAGAAGAAAATACTGAGAGAACAAATCAGGCAATACAAAAGAAAATGTTCACAGGAAGAACTAAATAACTGGTCGAATTCAATATACGGTCAACTTCTCAATTGTGAAGAGGTTCGAAAAGGCAAATACAATTTTTCTTTACTATTCGATGCCCGACGAAGTGGATACACATAAAATTATAAGACATTTATTCTACAAGGAAAACTATTCTTTTGCTCGAGGGTTATAGATGACGAGCATTTAGAGCTAATTCCATTTTGTGGAGAAGAGAACCTTATTGAATCAGGGGCTTACCATATACTCGAACCCATCGGACATCCATTCAAAAATTACGACGAAATTAAACTTGCCATTGTACCCGGCGTAGCCTTTGATACAGATGGAAATCGCTAGGACATGGGAGGGCATACTATGACGAGACAATTGAATTTAATGCCTGACGCATACAAAATAGGTATTTGTTTTTCATTTCAAATGGTTGAAAAAGATTCCGTTTCTGACCATGACATCGCAATGGACAGAATTATTCATGACAGACTATAATCATTAATAAATCCTTACATCGGTAATAACGGAGGCCCCTACTGATGCGTTTAACCGACGAGTAAGCTGTTGACGCATCATGCTTAAGTCCTGACGTAAGGCAGGATTCATAATTTTTACGTAAAGAATCTGATTTTTATAAACTTTTCCTGTGTGTATTGAGCAACTGTTTCTCCGGTAACATTGTCCCATGCGTCTATCAATCGTTTCTGCATCAAAGGCGTTTCCAGCCCCCTCTTTACGCAAAAATTGCTGAAGAATATCATGAATTGATTTAACCTCACGCTTAAACATATCAATTGTTTTTATTGATTTAAGGATGACCGTACAGTTATTTCACCGTCATTTACATCAAATAAACGGTAATCTTTATTGCTATGACTCAATATCTGATCAAGATGATCACGATTGGTATCTGTAATAAAAATCTGACCATAACGGTCGCCAGATACTAACTTTACTATCTGTTCCACGCGATTTGCATCTAATTTGTCGAAAATATCATCGAGTAACAGTAATGGAGTTGTGTTTGAAGATGTTCGGCGTAATAAATCAAACTGGGCCAGTTTTAAAGCTAATACCAGAGTTTTTGCCTGCCTGGCTTCCCTCTCGTTTCATGGGGTAGTCCTCAATAAGCATTTCAAGGTCATCTCTATGGACGCCATGCAAACTATATCCTACCACTCTGTCTTTTTAAACGGTCGCGTTGAATTACCTCAAGAAGCGGGCCACGCTGGCAGTGTGACGTGTAATTAAGCACTACTTTCTCATGTCCTCCCGAAACAACATTGTATATATGCTGAAATATGGGCGTAATTTCCTTTACAAAATTATTGCGTTTCTGGTACACCTCCTCACCAGCATCAGCCATCTCCTGTTCCCATATTCCCATCAACGACTCATCGGAGTCTGCCTCCAATTTAAGCAAAGCGTTCCTTTGCCGTAAGGCTTTATTATATCTGATTAAGGCGTCAAGATATTGTTTGTCATACTGAGATATAACCACATCCATCAATCTTCGCCTTTCATCACCGCCACCATCTATAAGCCTGTTGTCTGATGGCGAAATAAAAAAATAAGAGGTATTAGTCCGATATGATTGAGAATTTCTTATACTCTTTGCCGTTACGTTTAAAAATGTTTATGCTTACCACGCTTCATACCAGCATAAATATTCTCTTCTTTTCAGCATCTGTCACAAAATTTCCCTCTAATACAAAGAAATCCTGATCGTGATTAATCACCTGACTATCAATGTTCGTGAAGCTGCTATGACAAAAACGACAAATAATAAATAGCATCAAGAACATTCGTCTTTTCCCATCCCATTTCCACCAATAAAACAATTGATTTTTATTTGAGAAATCGAGCGAAACCGAACGAATATTCTTATAATTAATTACAGAAATCTTCTTAAGTATCATTTCGTGCAAAGTTAATTGTTTTAGCCATGAAAAAGAAAAAGGAAGTAATTAATTTCATATATAGAATTAAATTACTACTTTTGCGACCATCTATACGGAAATAATAAAAAATATAAAAAAATAATGGCAACTAAAAACGAAAAAGGTAACTTTCGACGACGCATTGCAGTCGGGTTCATTTCTCGAAAAACAAGAAAACATTTTCCGCACTTGTTATCGCAATTCTTATTATTGTAGCAGGTTTCTTTTTGCTATCAGGAGTTTGTAAATGGGCCTCGTCAGCAAAAAGGCAAGCACAGCTCTTGCACGTGGACAGGAATATTTCCAGGCCGAACAATTTGATAAAGCCCTCAACGGTGACGGCGCAGGTTACGCAGGTTTTTGTCAAAATTGCAAGCGATTATAGCAGTACCGATGCAGGCAATCTGGCTAATCTTTATGCTGGTCTTTGCTATGCTAACCTTGGAAAATGGCAGAATGCTGTCGACTATCTCCAGAATTTCTCTACTAAAAATGATGCACTCGTAAGTCCCTGCAGCTACTGCAGCTCTTGGAAATGCGTATGCACATATTGGCCAAATCGACAAAGCCATCAGCGAATTAAAGGATGCAGCCAGCAAGGCTGACTCAGAAGCTAAAGACGGTACAAGCATAGCTTGTCGCCAACGTTTCTTCTTCAGGCCGGCGAACTTTTAGAAAGCCAGAACAAAAAGGACGATGCGTTGAAGATTTATCAAGATATTGAAGAAATATGTTAATGCACCGCTTGTACAGAGTGGTGATATTGACAAATATATAGAACGTGTAACCAAGTAAAAATATGGCTACCTCTCCACAATCTTTCTGATTACAATGCAGCTAACGTCCCTGACGCAAGCAATATGTGCTTTGGAGTAGTTGTCTCTGAATGGAATCCGAGATAACCGGAGCCTTATTGGATGGTGTTGTCAATACATTAGAGAAGCACGGTACAATACCAGAGAACATCCATATCAGGCGTGTTCCCGGAAGTTTTGAACTTATTTATGGAGCACAACAAATGTGCAAAAACGATGGTTTCGATGCCGTTATCATCTTAGGTAGCGTTATTCGTGGCGAAACACCACACTTCGATTACATCTGTCAGGGTGTTACCTACGGCATTGCACATCTTAACGCTGTTCAAAATATTCCCGTAATCTACGGTCTTCTCACAACCGACAACCTTCAACAAGCCAAGGATCGTTGTGGCGGAAGCCTTGAAAAACAAGGGTGATGAGTGTGCAATAGATGCTATAAAGATGGCCAAATTTTTAAAGCTTATGATGCTATACGATCTTCTTCAGGCATACGAGTTTGATGAAATTATGCCTATTATTACCAACATGTTCCCTGGTACCGACAAATATGAAAAGCCTCTTCGCGAAGCCTGGAACCTGTTACTGTCCATGAATCCTGTCTTATCGAAGAAGAATATTCGATATAAACTAATGAAAGGTTCGCGCGCAGAAGAATCGTATATGGGTGCAGAGGACAAGGATTTTGACGCAACATGGGAAGTAATTATTGGCAAGAACCTTTCCCGTGAGAAAGGGAGTTGATTTGTCTGATGCCGAGCTTCTTGCCAACAGTTTAGTGAATATCTGTTTTATCGGCCACCATCCGAAAGCCTTCGATAAGGCTTATAACGAGCTTATAAAAAGCCGAGTAATTAAGAAAAACTTACGTTACCATGCGTAAAAATTAATATAAACATATATTATCCCCAGCTGCAAAAGTAATGCAGAAGGGGATTTTTGTTTTACTTTACAATATTTACGTTGTATCTCTCTTTAGGTATTTTTACAAAAACTACTTGTTTAATTGCTGTCTTTACGGTTTAATATTCAATACTATTAAAAATTATAACAGCAAGCATGTGTTAATATCTACTCTCTGCCTTTTATTGATTGACATTTTTCTATCTGCAAACTTAAATTTAGGAGTCATGCCAAAACAATATGAACCACACTTCAAAGACTTTCTTTCCTGCTTGCTTAATTGCCGTTATGACCCTGTTGGCACAGGCTTCTTTTTGCACAACAATGGGACGACAAAATTATCATGTACCAATTGTAATGAACAATATATTCTCCAATCTGACAAAGGAAAATACGATCTAAAGAACAAAAAGAAATGGAATACATGTTCTAATTCTGGGTATACCGTTTATCCCGAAACAGCTGTGATTCTATGGAGATTTTATTACATTAGACAACGTTTCGGGACGTGGAGAAAAACTGTATAAGAACATAACCCCGAGAATGTTTTTCTATGATGACAGCAAAGCATGTATTATAAAAGGATACATTGACAAGAAAGGGAAAACCTGCAACGCCTCTTTTGAACGTACTTTTAAAGACGCAAAATACTTTACATCGAATATATCTGCTCGAAGATTATTTCGTAAAGAACAAAACATTAACCATTACCATACCTACATCACTGGCTGGATACCATATAAAGGAGATGAATTTCAGCGGATATGGCATACGTACCGAGCATAAAACTACTGCTGATGCTGATATATACACCTATACATTAGCAGATGCAAACCGTATGAAAGACGATAAACAAATGCCGCCCATATCAAACGTTTATCCTTATTTGCTCATCACAGGTTCGTTCAAGGATGTTAACGATCTGTACACATGGTCTAAGAAAATGGCAAGTGTTGATTGTACAATACCTAACCTGAAAGCCCTCTTACAGGAAATAAACCAGAACAGCAAAACCGATGACGACCGCATAAAGCGATCATATCACTGGATTCAGGAGCACATCAGGTACGTGGCTTTCGAAGCAGGCCTGTCGGGACATCGTCCCGATACTCCGCAGGGAAGTGTTGAGAAAGCGTTACGGCGACTGTAAGGGCATGGCACTTTTTACTTTACTACCCTGCTCAAGGCACAAGGCTTCGACGCCCGGCTTACCGACATCGGTACCGATGAAATACCGTTTCAAAATGAGCGACGTCCTACGCTGGCCAGTGCCAATCATGTTGTTCTGCCACTATTTGCAAAGGGTAAAACCTATTATATTGATGCCACTTTGCAGCATATTCCATACACATATTCTCCACAAGCCATACAGGATCATAAGCCATGATATACAATGATGACAAGCCTTTATTACAGATTGCGCCTACCCTGAAGTCGGATATATCAATCGACAGCCTCACCTATCAGTATCGTTTACAGGATAACGCTCTCACCGGCAAGGCTACGTACCAGCTTCGTGGCGACATGAAGGAGTGGTTTATGAGCATTGCAGACGACGCAGGTAACAAGAACAGAGACGACCTTCTGGCCCAACAACCTCAACTCCGATTCGCATAACATGACCATAACAAATGCCAAATGGCTCGATCATGATGCCCGTCACGACTGGGCACGCTTTGAGGGGAGACGTTGTTAGCATAAGGCGGCAGTGCAACAGATTGATGGCGAGCCGTATATCGAACTCAACCCACATAACAACCTCTTTGATGGCAGAATTGATACTACCGGCCGTGTAAACGACTCACTATTTTCCCGTTCGTTGCAACGTAGTTCGCCAGGTAACATTTACTATTCCTGCCGGTTACAAAATTGACTATCTCCCTTCTTCTGCTACTTTTTCAACACCCGAAGGAACCCTTTCCTGATAGTTTCCAGAAACAAGGCAACACTATTCTTTTCCATCAGAAGATGCAAATTATTCGTCGTCGCATCCCATTGGCCGACATTCCCAAATGGAACGAGGCCGTAAGTCAAATGGAAAGACGCCAGTAACGAGCAGGTAGTGCTGAAAAATAACCTGCCTGTTCATGCGGCTTTGCAGGCGCAGCCACATACAAAAATAATAACCACCAAATATAATAAAGGTATGAAAAAGCTACTTATCATGCTCATTTCGTCAATCATTGCGCTCCCAATGATGGCGTTCGACGACAACGATTATCAAAAGTTTGTTCAGGAAGTGAAGAAGGAGGTATGGGCAAAGGACCTGCCTCAATTCAACACCCGCACGGTGCCGGCTCAATACAAAAAACGAGTCGGCCGTTGTACTGGCTCTCTATGAAGAGTTCTCTGTTAACCAAAGCAAGAGGTTTAACTTCATAAATGTTACCAATATCAAGGCACATACCAGTACGCATCTCAAAACGCTACCTGATTAAAATTAATGACAAGGCTGCTTTAGAGAAGTTCTCAACATTCGATTTTTCGCACCCACGATCGTTCGCTTAACGATGCTCTTTTGCACGAAGACCACCGCACTGTATTGGGTGTGAAGGTTATCAAACCAAACGGAACGGTAAAGGAAGTAAGCAGCGACGAGTACCAGGAAGCCAACGAAGGAAAGAAAGGTGAGGAAAAAAACGCTCAAAAGCTTGCCGTCCCCGACCTGCAGGTTGGTGACCTTATTGACTACTTTACCTACGATTTTGACAAGGTGAAAGAAGAGAATATCGACCCCGTGATATTTATATTCGGTGCCGACTATCCCATCCTCGACTATCAGATTCATTGCAGCATTGACAAGCAGCTGTGTACGCAATACCGTACGATGAACGGTGCACCCGACTTTACGGCCAGCCAGAAAGACGACGACATCGTGCTCGATGCTCGTAAAAAAAACATTGACCAGACGTTACCCGACTACGCATATAATGCCATTGCACAAGCGCCTTACATCATGCTTTACGCAACATCAAACGTTGCTTTAGACTATACAGCCAAGAGCACAAAGGAGAAAGGGCTACACGCTAACCCTGATGCCAGCGTAATTCAGGACGATGCGTGGACATGCTGGTGGGATTATAACATCAAATGGACACCGGGAAAGCTGCTTGCCATAGGTTGTAAAGGCTGCCCAAAATTAGGCGAGTGATGAGGAAAAGGCCGACTATATTTACAACTATATGGTTATGAACTCGCTTGTTTTTAAGCGTCCTTACGAAGAGCCATACATCTTTTCAACTCTCTTTACCAGCGTGCTGGATAAAGCTTAAAAGTACCTTATCTACGCGCCCTCTCAGCCAATACCAATCTTGAGCCTTTCGACAAGCTCATTAATTACAGCGATGCAACGCGCTTTATTAGTGCTTAAAAACGGCAGGTGTTACTTCCCGCTGGGCTAGTGCCGTAGCGGCAGGAGTAGTACCGTCGCCATATCTAAACCGAGATGCTGTAAGCACCGACCGTCCTAAAAAATTCAACAAAGGTCCGTTCACAACGTTTAAAACGCCAGCCTCAACGCTGCCGAAAACGTTGAAAGCGTAACGATAAATGCCGCGGTCGATGGTGTAATGCTCAATATTGAACGTCAGAACTCATATACCGGATGCGAGAAAGAGGGCATGATTCCTAACCTCACCACAGCCGAAGAACTTTGCAAGGCATGGGGTACAGCATACAACATGCCAAACTTCAGCGACTTTTTTGTGCTGAAAAAAAGTGAGACTGATACAAAGGTTGCAGAACGGGCCGAGCAGGACAAGAAAGATGTGGCAGAAGCTTTTTGCCGACGAAATAAAGGCTTATCACGACAAAAACACCTGTAAAAATAAAACCAGACAAAGGTTACTGGCTTCGGTCAAAACAACACCCCTTTTACCTATACCACCAGCTATCAGGTTGACGGGCTTGTTAAAAAAGCCGGCCGAAACATTGTCGTTTCAATAGGACAGCTTTTCGGGCAGCAAACACATATCGAAGGAAAAGAGCGCGAACGCAATGCCGATTTGGTTTACAGCAATCCCCTGTACCTATTCCGTTTCGTTGTCTCTTGCTCATTCCACAAGGCTATACTGTGGCAGCAGAGAGCCTGGAAAAGCTCAACAACAATATTGATAACGAAAATGTAGGCCTCAGCACGAAAGCCGAAATAAGCAACGACAAGTTGGTAATCAGTTTCAGAAAACATATAAAAACTGCGTATTCCCTGTTGCAAACTGGCCTCAGGTACTCGATATGCTCGACCGTGCATACGATTTTACCAATCAGCAAATTATCTTAAAGAAACTGTAAAGGCTTTCAGGCGTACACCCCAAAGCGACGCCTTTAATTGATTTTACACCAATATATATTTACCTTTACGCCCTTTCGCCAACATGTTGTTGTCGAAAGGGCGTATTTGTTACAGGCTTTTTATTCATCAGTTCGACGGCCGTCAGCTGCGCTGCTGACGGCCGTCTACATATTGTCAGGCGACCGCCGTACGCGCTGCTGACAACCGCCGCACAGTGAACTTTTACAAAAGAAACATACCTGTTATGCAGCCTTGTTCTGTATTGAAAAAGGCGTAATCAGTAAGAGAAACAGGCACAAAGCCCTTTCAATAAAAAACGGGAAAATTAATTTTCTATGTTGCCAGTATCCGCCTCCTGGTCCTTTGCTATCGATACCGTACCCAGCTTATTCACCGTAAGCACAAGCGGTACATACTCGTCACTCGACATATCGGGGCTGCCTACGCTGGCTGCAAAGCGCAGTAAATTGCCGTTAACCTTATCAAAAACAATACCCAGCAGTGCCCCGTTCTTATAATAGAGCTGTCAACATAAGGCTTAAAATTTTGCTTGGTAAACGTACCCGAGAAAAATTCAGAGCCGTCACTGCGCAGGATACGGATGGAAACGCGGTTATCATAGAACTTATCAACACCGTCTGAAGTCAACGGAAGCGACGTGTCGGCCTTTAAATTAATTTCTATTTTATAGCTGCCACCCATCCATTTTATCTGGTGAACCGATGAGGCATCGCCCGTTTTCTGAGGGCTGCGGGCCTTTACAACAATAGGTTTTTGAACTATAATCACATTGCTGTCATTCTTTTTCTTACACGACCACAATGCCATTGTACAAAGAAAAAGCCATAGCTATCACGGCTGTACGGCTTAAAATATGCTGCAAATTTTTCATATTTGATTTGTCGCGACGTCGAAAAGACACATCCTAGTTAATATGTGCAAAGATAATAAAAACCAACGATTTTTCTTATCTTTGTCACGACATTGACAAAAATAAAGATGCGTAAACTTTTTATTTTTATTATGGTTCTCTTTTCTGGTATCAGCATGTGGCCCTGAGAGACAAAAACCAGGAGGCCGTACAGGCAGAACCCATTGATACCATTAGCACAAATGGTGAACCAGATAAACATGTGTTCACGCCTCTATACCTCAGAATATAAGATAAGGAAAATTATTCTCTTTGACGATCCCGCTGCCATCAGTTTCAGTTTTCTGAATAAAGTATACAAAATAGGGCTGCCTTTAGGGCAGCGCAGCGTGGCCTATACCCGTTACGGCAACGGTAAAAACCCATGTCGATTTGGGCAACTAACCAAGGATAATATTGTCAGGGACGGACAAAAAGTAGAGATTGTTCTCCCCGATCCGCAAGTTATGCTAACAGCTACCCATATTGACCACACGCATATTGTACAGAATATATCATTCTTTCGCAGCCATTTTAATGATGGCGAGCTGGCACTGATTGAGCAACAGGGACGCAAGGACATCGTCAAAAGCATGGGCAGCCTCAACATTCTGGAAGACGCCCGCACAAGTGCAGCCCGCCAGCTCGTACCCATTGTAACGGCAATGGGCTTCGATGAGCGCAATATTACAGTAACGTTCCGCAAGGGATTAACGATAAGAGACCTGTCAAAACTGATTAAACAAATTGATTAACCCTTGTCATCATGGAAAAACAAAACAAAGATAACCAGTATGCTGTCACCATTCCTTCGTATGGCCATGATGAAGGTGCTTGGAGCAGTTATAGTAACAGGCTTGATTATACTGGCCATTAGCCTGTGGTTACACAGTGCTGCAAGCGACAACGCCCTCAACGGACGCTTTGAAGTAACTGCCGTACAGGTGCAAAAACTGAAGGATATAGGGCAATGGGAGTTTCTTTCCATCGCGGATGAAGAGCTGATGGATACCGTAAGACACGGTTTTTGGCGACGACCGTCTTTCACGACTGTATTACGGCACCCTCAGGCTGGGCATAGACATAGGGCAAAAACAAGCAAGAACTGGATTAAAACCGACCATGATACCATAAAGGTTACGTTGCCACCGGTACAACTTTTTTAGACCCGAATTTCATTGACGAAGCCCGCACACGTGCTGTCTACGAAAGCGGAAAATGGAGCGAAGCCGATAAAGCCATGCTTACAATAAGGGCTTCGGAAAACGATGAAAATGCAATGTATAACGCCGCAAAACATCAGGAGCGCAGAACAAAACGCAACCGTTCAGTTTACGAATCTGTTGCATTCAATGGGATTTCAATACGTAAAAATAAGCTTTAACAAGCCCCGGAACAGTTAGATATAATATTCGGCAGCATCAATTAAGCCTGCACGAAGAGCATATCTGGTGGCTTCATGCACGTTGTTGACGCCTAATTTGCGGAATATATTTTTCCTGTGCGTGTTAACAGTGTGGAAACTAAGGAAGCGTTTTTCGGCTATTTCCCGGCTTGTCATGCCCTGAGCAATGGCAATCAATATTTCGGTTTCGGTTTTTGTCAGTTTAATATGTTCCTCGTTTTGTGAGGCCGAAGAGAACACTATTTTGGTGGCATGCTGACAAACAAAAGCGCTGACCGCGGGCGGCTTGCTGAAGTCCTTCGCGAATCTCAAACATGGGCGAGTCCTTCATTATCACGCTAAAACGGTCGCTTTGCATCAATACCTTACGCAGAAAATCGCCACTCAAATCTTCACTGAACAGCACCCAGAACATCTGTTTGAAGCGTATATTCAGGATAAAAAGCTCATTACTATCGCCAAAAATCAAACAAATTATAGTCGAGAATAACCAATGAATCGGGCGCTTTTTCAAGTTCCTGTACAAGTTCTGCCTTATCAACACCTCCTTACAACGGTCTGCACCAATCTCATGCAGCACATATTGAAGTCCGGCCCGTAATATCCTGTTTGTCAGCCAATAGTATTTGCATATTTCTTACGCTGTTTTAGAAAGAAAACATAAAGCTGAAGCGTACACCGTTCCTGCTGATATGAGCATGGTTGTCATAGTTGAAACGGTGAACATACAACACTCGAAGAACTTAAATATGTTATGAACTCCCGCAACAAGCTCCATATAGGGTGTTCTCGAGTTCATAACGTAGCTGCCTGAAGGAACTGGAACATTGTCGTATTGAGCGCATTCTGTGGCAGGAACGGGTTATTCTTGTCAGTTAAACTCCCAAAACATACCCTTAAAGGCAATATATTCACGCCACTTTAAATGCTTAATGAGGGGAACACGGTTCAACAGCTTACCGTTCATATCCCTATGTAACCGACCAGAAAGCATACCTGTCGGTGAGGGAATTCATCATTATTCATCAGCGAGAATGTTTCCTCATTCTCAATGTATGTCGGGTTAACGGGTGGCATAATCAGCAACGGAAACGGCACCCTATTCCACTGAGCACCAGCCTTTACATGCGTATCAATACTACCCCAGCTGCCTAACCACTGACGCTTATAAAACCGAAAAACTGCGTTAAATTATACTTATATTGCCCGCCAAGAAAACCTTTTAAGGCCCATGGTATGGGTTAAACCAAACTCGGTGCGTCCAGATTGATAGGCACACGCTTCTGTTTTGTATTGATGTATGTAACGCCAGGCTGATACTTCAGGCTCATATTCAGCCTCGGTTGTACGTATATCAGGTTACCCGAGCCAAGCTCATAGAAAGCAAAGGTCGCCCGTAGGTTCATCGCTTTCTGCTTTAATGCCGCCACCGATGCGAAGTCCCCAGGGCGACTCGTAACTGAACTTGAGATGCTGGCGATTATAAAAATAAAGTTGCCTTATTTTCAATGCACGAATCGACATAAAGATATTGTCCTTATTGTGTAACAAGAACTTGTCAGTAGGCGACATGACATCGTAAGTAGTCTCAAACGAAATACTGTTCTGTGGAAATTCGAAGGGCTGCAAGCTGTGTTGAAAACTATACGTAACTTCTGAACTATAATAGCTCTTATGGCTCTCATACCATAAGCATAAAAAGCCCGTCCAAAACAGGTGAGGGTTAAGATGTGCAGTGGTGCGTCCACTGGCCCTTAGGCGCATACCATCAGCAAAGTTCGACGAAATCAGTGTATTTACAGGCCCTATATCAAACTTGTTTTTGTCTTTATCGGCCGTCGTTTCTACATAGTTTTCCAACAAAGGCTTTGACGCCGGTGATAATCCATTTGTAGTTTTTCGACTGCTCCATACGGTGCATAAAGTTGTCCATTGACGACTCAGCCTTCGTTAATTCTACCGTACGATACTTACTCCAGAAGGCTTTTATCGCGATTCATTGCCTCAATTTCGCGTTTTACTTTCGCCCTTCCATTAAACAGTTTACGGGGTAACTCGTCGAACGAATAATCGCTAAGCCGGGTTGTTCGCATACAAATAGCCTTCGAAAAAAGCTTATTGAGCTTCAGTTCGGCCATCATATTATCGGTGGTCAATGCCCATTCTCCATTGGGAAGCTTGGTATAAACCTGCTCCACTTTCATGTTTTCTACAAAGTTTACATCGCTTTTTTTCGGTATTGTCAGGTCGCAACGCTTCACATGTAACGTCGAATCGGCTAGCACATACAGGTCACCACGGAAGCCAAAAATCCTGCTGATTGTTCGGTAAGAGTGCAGATGGTAGCACAAATCACGGTCTACATACACCGTGTCAACAATGTAATAGCGATAAAAAGATATTGCCGTTTCGCCTATTGGCGAGGGGAAAGGATATTGAAGAAGGCGAATATAGTTGTCATATATGTCAACATCGGTAAACACATCCTTAAGCACTTCAGTCAGAATTTCACCCGTTTGTATCACATTTGTAAGGCCTTCGTTCTGCTGTCCCTTAATGATTTCTTTCTCGGTTTTGGGATTTTTACGATATATGTGTTGCGAAACGGTTTCGGTAACAGTCAGTGGAAGGATAAAGCTTATTGTTGTAAGAACTCTGTTCTACGTGGTCAACGAGCCAGGGAGAACGCTTAAAAATACCTTTCTCCAAATCGTCCGAGTGAAGGTCGTTCATGCCAAACGTTATCTTCTGGTATCGATTATACGAATAGAAATCGTGATTTTCCAAATGCGTTTGTTTCTTTGCTGCAATTACTCTGCGCATTAATTCAACCGCCGGATTATTCTTTCTTGTATAGCGTCCGCGTCGTGATTGGATAACCACTTCCTGCAATTTCTTCGTCTCGCTCTTCAGTGAGATCTTCAAATCACTTTTTATTTTCATCAACCGCTACAACCTGCGACTCGTATCCAATGGCGCTAAACGTCAGCACCCAACCCTTATGAAGGTCAATGGTAAACCTGCCTTCGCCGTCGCATGACACTGCAACGTGATGGCCTTTATACGATACGCTCGCATACGGAATGCCATAATTGTCGTCGGCATCAACAATAATTCCTGTTATTTTGTCTTGTCCATAAACATATATTGATGTGCAAATCACCAATAAAAACGGCTGTAAGATACCTCTGAAACATCAATCCTTGAAGATTATTTTATTCTGAATCAACTGTTAATAACATGCCTCTCCCGAGCCCGTACCGGCCTTCTTTCAGGCTGAAAGCTGTCTTATTGCAAAGACAGATAAAAATAATATATGTGGCAAAGTTACCTATATATTATTATATATAGATGTCAACCCGGTATTTTTTTATGTTTTTTTGTGTAGTCAATATCTCTTAAACGAAAAAAATATGTACCTTTTGCGAAAGCTATGACATTTCGTAATACAACTGCTAAGATTATTGCCACAGTCTTCGGCTTTGGCTATTGGCCGTGGGGACCAGGAACGGTTGGAGCCTTTGTCGCTACGCTGATATGGACAGGGCTTGGCTACATTCTTTCTCCGCAGTTACTAATGGGAGTAACCGCCTTACTGATTATTTTATTCACCCTTATCGGCATTTGGGCAACAAAAATACTTATGCCTTGCTGGGGAAATGACCCGAGCAGGGTTGTGGTTGACGAAATGGTAGGTGTATGGATACCGCTTATTGTTGCCGTCCCAACAGTGTGGTGGCAGGTTGTTGCCGCTTTTTATTCTATTCCGTTTCTTCGATATTTTAAAACCGTTAGGGCATCAGAAGTCTCGACCGTCGCGTCGGTGCCTTCTGGGTAATGGCCGATGATCTGCTTGCAGGTGTGTACTCATTGTTCGTTCTTTTAATTGTAAAATGGGTCGTATAAAGCATGCAATGTTCACCTTTGGCAAGGCCGAAAGCTCAGCCATATTGGCTTCTGCTGCCGACTTTGGGCTGACCATCTTCCCTCGTCAGGGCCTTAGGGAGTATGGTATGCACGGGCTTCTTTCTTTGGTGCACTGATGGGAGGTATCGTGAATTGCTACGTAAACTACCGATGGGTATTTGACAAACAAAAAAACAAAGAAAACCGTTCATCGCCCTCAAATACTTCTTTGTCTGGAGCTTTAGCATATTATTTAATACTGCCGGTACATGGTTTTTACTGTGCTTTCAGGCATGAACTTTATTATTGTAAAGGCTGTTGTAGCCATCATTGTGGCCATTTTATGGAACTTTCAGATGCAGCGCGTCTTTGTTTTCCGCAATTTACGCACACAATAAAGAATAATCTTTCAAGATATGAATTATAGAATTTCCTTCAAAAAGCTTATTTACGCTATCATTAATCCGCTTATCCACGGGCTTATCAAATTACATGTTACGCCCAATATGATTACCACACTGGGCTTTTTGGGTAATATAGGTGCGGCTGCATGCTTTATTTATGCCGCTCTTGCCCTGCAAAATGGTGATACAGCTGGCGCTTTTGTGACATAACATGGGGCGGAGGCATTATCCTTTTGCAGGATTGTTCGACATGATCGACGGCCGACTGGCTCGTTTAGGCAACATGTCAACCACCTTTTGGGGGCGATGTGGGACTCGGTTCTCGATCGGTATAGTGAGCTGATTTCGCTGTTCGGCATCGTACTTATTTTCCTCCTTGGCAATCAATTCTGGCTGGGAGTGGTAAGCTTTGTGGCTATGATTGGTCTCGGTTATGGTAAGTTACGTCCGTGCAAGAGCCGAGGGTCTCGGTATCGAATGCAAAGTAGGGCTTATGCAACGCCCCGAACGCGTCGTGGTTTTAGCCTTTACAGCCATCGCATCCGGACTGTTATCCAACCTACAATGGCTCGCCGTGGGAATGACAATCATTGCTATTCTGGCCAACATTACGGCTTTCGGCGCATAGCTCATTGTTATAAGGCACTACAAGGAAAGTAGTTTCCCCCACAGATTATTCAGGACTAACCATAACACAAGGCGTGTTTAGCATTTACATTATTATTTTATTTGCGGTTCTTCTGGCCGTCCACCCCACCCGACGCCTGGCTTTTAGCCTTTACACCGTGGGTTATATTTGCATGCTGTTACGACTGGATGCGCTTCTTTCCCAACTATGAATTTAACACCATTGACGTTAAAGGACTGTATGATACTGAAAAGAACCTGTTTGGAATAACGGCTGCAGGCAGACAGAAACTTATCTTAGGTGAATACTTTGCCATCCATCACTGCCTGCCTGCCGACCTGTTAGCAGGGTTCTTTTACCTGTGCTGGGTACCAGTTCCCTTAGGTTTCAGCCTCTGGCTATACTATAAACGCCAGTACAAATGGTTCTTACGATTCAGCATCGCTTTTCTTTTCGTTAACCTTGTAGGCTTTTTGTGGCTATTACATTCATCCCTGCAGCACCGCCATGGTACGTCATAATGTATGGTTTTAAACCTATATTACACACCCTTGGAAATGTCGCAGGCCTCATCCGATTTGACCAGTTTGCCGGCTTCCCCGTGTTTCAAAGCATATACGGTAAAAACGCCAATGTCTTCGCTGCATTGCCTCTCTGCATGCCGCTTACATGTTAGTTACCACCTGTTACGCCCGTGCCAGCAAACAACCCAAGGCTCTTGTAGCTGTCTTTGCTGTTATTTGTGTGGGCATCTGGTGCACAGCCGTCTATACGGGACACCATTATGTAATTGACGTACTGCTGGGAATTGTCACCGCTTTTTGTCGGAATGGCTATCCTCGAACGGGGTGTTTTCCAGATTCCAGGCATTAAAAAGGCTTTGGAAAAATTACGTAAACTATCTGCAACACAAGCCCGCTTCTCATATCCATACAAAAGAGAAACAGACCGAATAAAACCTGTTAATACTATAATACCATTGTTTTCTGCTGAAGAAAAATCAAGCGAAAAGCAACTCCTTAAGACTGTAAATAATTCGCGTGGGCACTGTTTCGTCAACGCTTTCCTCTTTCCATGGCTTTCCCTTTAGCCAGACAGCATGACACCCTATCGCCTTTGCAGGCACAACATCCTTACTAAAACTATCGCCCACTACTACCACTTCATCGGGCCTTAAGCCTAATCGTTCCACTCCTATTTCGTAGATTCGCGGGTCGGGTTTGCGAATATTCACCTCGGCCGACTCTACTATATCCTTAAAGAAAACGTCTAAACCAAACTCCCTTAACACCGTACGAATATTGCCATAAAAGTTGCTTACCAACACCATTTCGTAGTTTTGATGCAACCTTTCCAGCACAAAGCAGCTTTCTTTTGTCGTGTCAACCACGCGCCGATACACGTCATTGAGCACATTTTCACGTAACAGACCAGTGCTGTTTCTATCCTCGTCCAGTACACCTGCCGATTTAAGGTATTCAAACTCGAGCCGTAATTTCACGTCAAGCGTTACGCGAAAGGTATCCGATGGCTTAATTATATTGTTACTTCCCAATGTTCGTTCACCATACACATAAGCGTCACGAAACTGCTCTTCAGTAACCATCACGCCACAACGCTGCCATGCTCCCCACAGCATTTGCCCCCAATGGCAGCCAGCTGTGTCAAGTGTGGCACCATAATCAAACAGGAAACCTTTAATCATTTCGTTGTATTTTGTAAATCGAAAGTCTGCAGACGTGCCGTCATACGCGTACAAAGCTGTTCGTGCCGGCGCTTCATGTACACATAAAACAGGTTCAGAACCACAGCCTCAAAGAGCAAATAAATCCACGGTCCTGCCACATCATTTGTGAAACAGCCCAGCAAACAGGTTGCATAAATAAAGAAAGCCCGACTGTTAAAGGTCAGCAGGTTGGTATATTTCATCAACGGACGACTTCCCTTCAGAAACTCTTCGCGCAACGGTTCCATCTGTTTCGCCGTATGATTGGAGGCTGTTTCGTTCCACTTTGCGAAGAAACGCTGAAACGCTGGTGTACGCTTTTCCTGACTCTTACAATAGCCGGCGTAACTCTTGTAGAATATACGGTCGAACCATTTCCGGCGCGGTATGCTATGGTAAATGGCCATTTGCTGTGTAGAATTGTCTAATTCCGAACCTTCCTTACCCTTTTAAAAAAAGAAAAAGGTGTATTTGCCTGTAATAATCGCCTAACGAGCTTTGGGGCGAATGTCCAAAGGCTCCAGCCATTACGCTAAGCACCCAAATCCATACTCCCCACGTCGTATCGAAACCGGGAATACGTTCGTTCATCATCCTAAACGACAGGCCTACGTAGATGGCAACAAACCATACATCGCCCGACACACCGTCGAGCACACGTCCCAATAACGTTTTTCTTACCCGTAAGACGAGCCATTTGTCCATCCGTAGAATCGCAGAAATTGGCCAGCATCAACAGCACAATCCCCATCACATTATGCTGCCAGGTGGTATAGCTGAACATCCATCCTGCCGCAGCTCCAAGGAAGAAAGAGAGGATGGTTATAACGTTAGGATGTATGTTTAACTTGTTCCAGAGCAAGGCAAACAGCAATCCTATGGGATGGTTAAAATGGGCATCTACCCACTCTTCTGTATCAGCCGACTTGATAGAAGCCTGAAAAAGTTCGCGAAAGGTTGCCATTATTCACACTCGATTATGTTGTTTAAAACGAGCTGTTATTTCGCTGGCTATCGACGGTGCCATCGTCTTACGGAAAGGAGAAAAGCTGGGCCAGTCGTTAAAATCGATGATATAAAAACGTCCTTCTTTGTCAACGATGGCATCACCACCATACACAGCTACGCCCGTAAGCTCCGAAAGACGGTATACATACTGTGCAAGCGCATCTGCATCAAAGACATAATGGTGTGGCAGACCGTTGTATGTCTCAAGTCCGAATTTTGAAATGCCAGTATCGCCGGGATATAAAAACCTGAAAATATGGCTGCCAACACCGTAGAACTTCACCACGTCGCCCGGGATATGTGCGCTTACAACCATATCGTTAATGCCACGCTGCATAAACTTCTGCTGTGCCAGCATAAGAGCTTCAGCCGTATTACAGAAAACAATATCGTCTTTTTTGTGCCGATGTGTCATTGCGTTTCAGCCAGAAACCGTCATTACCCTTCTCGTTGCCGTTGGAATGCCATTTTCTTTCATGAGTTGTGCCAACACCGATCTTTTGCAATTCCTTACCCCTGACGGCTTGTTAACTACACAACATCCGTCGGCTTCCAGACCCGAAAGCAGCGATAACGCCTCTTCCGAACGGGCCATACTAAGAATAATATCAGCACCTGAAGGATGCTCTATAAAGCTTTTTCTCGTTTACTACCCGTATATCATCAACCCCTGTCAGCTGCATTTTCAGCTCTGCACACACGGCTAAGAGTATAGCTTTATCGTTTTTCAACCGAGTTGGGTGAAAACCTTTCGTCGCGCAAAACAGCTAATACGGGTATCTTCACAGGCTTATCGTGAAAGGAACGTTTTCGGCCTTTTGAATATCCGAAACATGGTCAATGTCGAACACTTTTGAGAAGGGCCACGCCGTCATTGCATAGCCATCGCGTACCAAAGCGCGCTGGAAGTTACGCATTCGGCTCTCCCTGCCTCCACACAATGGGCAAGTACGGGGAACGATTTCGACGTCAACCCGTATATTCCAGCCGATATATATTGGCAATGAGCATCGTTATGGTCGTAAAAACCCGTAATAGTCATGTCGTCACGAGTACCTACCCATAGCGGGCTTTTCATCGTCAACAAACGAGGTTACCCCCATCAGACCGTCGGTTTTCTGCGCCAGAGCCTCCTTAAAGGCTGCCGCATAGTTGGAAAAATTCAGCCTCTTTGAACACGGTATCAACCGTTGTAAGCACAAAGGGACCGTCGCCAAGCATACTGCTGAGTTCAAAAAAACGAGTGCATACTGCTGGGTGTACTCTTTACCTTAAACCTCAAATTAACAGGGCGTCCCTTCAGTCCGTCTTCTTCAATTTGCAACAAATGCTGGCTCACCAGGTTCGTACGGTCGTTACAAATCACCACTATCTCTTCGGCTTCGTTATCCATAAATATACGGATCAGCCTGTCAATGAGCTTCTCTCCTACTTCAATTAAAGGTTTAGGAACGTTTATGCCCTCTGATGCCAGACGCGAGCCTTCACCTGCAGCTATAATTGCAAATTTCATATGCCCTAATTATAAAACCGTTACAAAAAGTAAGCAAAAATGATTATTACAGAAAGCTTTTGCCTTCTTTTTATAAGGTCGTTGTACGGCGGCCGTCAGTAACGCTGCTGACGACCGTCACACCTGTTGTACGACGGCTGCCGTACGCGCTGCTGGCGGCCGCCGGACGATAACCAAACGCCCACAATTCCAATTAGGGTTACAGGCTTATCACTTTACCGTTACAGTTAAATATTGTAAGAAAAAAACAGGCATAACTACCAATAGTTTTGTACATTTGCATAACTTTTTTTCTTTGGGTTTTTACATGAATAAGATATACAGAGCGGGTCTTGACGTAGGCTCGACAACAGCCAAGATAACTGTCCTTGACGATTCTGACCAGTTAATTTTTCGCGCTACGAGCGCCACAATGCCAGGGTTAACGAGCTTGTGGGCGCTATCTCAACGAAATTGAGCATCAGCTCGGCCAGGTAAGCCTGCGCCTTTGCGTCACAGGGTCGGTAGGAATGTCGGCAGCCGAGTACATGAAAACCGAGTTTGTGCAAGAGGTTGTGGCCGCTACCGTGTTTGCCCGCCATCGTTATCCACAGGCCAAGGCACTGATTGATATAGGCGGTGAAGACGCAAAGGTGGTGTTTTTTTCAACGGCAAGAGCATGGAGTTGCGCATGAACGGGAACTGCGCCGGCGGCACAGGAGCGTTCATAGATCAGATGGCAGTGTTGACGGGTAGCACGAACAGCGAACTGAATGACAAGGCAATGGTTGCTAAACAACTATACCCTATGGCAGCCCGATGCGGCGTATTTGCCAAGACTGACATCCAAAACCTCATGTCACGCAATCTGCCTGAGAGCGACATTGCGGCCAGTATTTTCCACAGCATTGCCGTACAAACCATAACAACGCTTAGCCACGGGTGCGACTTTACGCCGCCCATACTGCTTTGTGGCGGCCCTTTGACGTTTCTTCCAGCCTTGCGAAAGGCGTTCGCTGAATACTTAAAGATGAACGATGACGATTTTATCGTACTTCACGAAGGCAATCTTATACCGTCGATAGGCTGCGCATTGCGGGCTGACAAAGCCGAAGCCGTAGACATTGATACCTTACGAAGCCGCCTGAAAAAAGCAAAAAACACAGAGCCGCACGAAACAACCCTGTGACACATCGTGCGCAACGGGTTGCGGAATAATCGAAGATACTGAGGTGCACGAAGAGCTGTTGCCTTTGTTCAGTAATGAAGCCGAACATACGGCGTGGCTCGAGGGCAAAAAGCGTTTTGCCACACCCGTTTATCCTTTAAAAAACGGAGACGAAAGCGTGGTAATAGGCGTTGATTCAGGTTCTACCACCACAAAAAAATAATAGCTGCACGCACTACTCCCGGAGAAGAAGGACAGATTGTTTTCAGCCATTATGCCATGAATCATGGCAACCCCATTAAGGCTATTTACGAAGGATTAATGCGCCTGAACGACGAAGCTGGAAAGGCTGGAGCCAATATACATGTTGTCGGAACGTGCACAACGGGATACGGTGAAGAACTAATCAAAGCCGCATTCAACATGGACGAGGGTATCATAGAGACGATGGCCCACTATCGTGCCGCCGCTCACCTGATGCCTGATGTGTCGTTTATTCTCGACATTGGCGGGCAGGGATATGAAGGCAATCTTCGTAGAGAACGGAGCAGTAGTGCGTATGGAGCTTAACGAAGCGTGCTCGTCGGGATGCGGTACTTTCATACAGACGTTTGCACAAGGCCTGGGATACGACGTAAGTACGTTTGCACAGCTGGCCTGTGAGGCTGTAAAAGCCCTGCGACCTGGGCACGCGTTGCACCGTATTTATGAACTCGAAGGTAAAGCAAGTCATGCGTGAGGGAGCATCGGTAGCCGATATTGCTGCGGGGCCTTTCATACTCGGTGGTGCGCAATTGTCTTTACAAGGTGCTCAAACTACATGGTAACGACCGCCTCGGACAGCGCATCGTGGTACAGGGTGGCACCATGAAGAACGACTCGGTAGTGCGTGCTTTCGAGCTGCTTACGGGCACAGAGGTGGCTCGTAGCAACATGCCCGAGATGATGGGAGCCTACGGTTGTGCGCTGCATGCGATAGAAACGATATACGGTAACACCGAAAGCAGAACGCTTAACAGCTTACTTGGTACGTCGACTTACAACACAAAAGCTGCTGAATTGTAAAGGCTGCGAAAACCATTGCTTAGTTACAATGTACAACTTTGCGGGCGGAAGGAAATTCTATTCGGGCAACAAAGTGTGAGCGTGTATTCAACAACAAGGGGAAGAATAGCACGAAAGGCGAAAAATATTTACACGTATAAGTATCACCAGTTATTCGACTGTTACACCTATAATTACGCTGAAAAGAAACGTTTTGTTTTTGGGAAAGAGAAAGAAGAACCACGTAAAAGCCGTGGCATAGTGGGCATACCGCGTGTGCTGAACATGTATGAGGAGTTCCCGTTCTGGTACGCTTTGTTTACCGAAGCAGGCTTTGAGGTGAAACTTAGCAGCGAATCAGACTTTCATCGATACGAGCAAGCTCTTGGCTCGGTGATGAGCGACAACATCTGTTTCCTGCAAAGCTCGTACACTCGCATGTGCAAGAGCTCGACAATATATTGTCGTCGATTGACAACGACGTTCCCAAGTTTATATTTATGCCCTATGTTGTGTTTGAGCCTATGGACGACAAGCGCAACAACAACAGCTATAACTGCCCTGTGGTATCGGCTTATTCGGATGTTATCAGGAGCGCAATGAAACTCAATAACGACGTTGTTTCGCCCGTTATCAACTTTAAAGACGAGAAGCTGCTGCAAAAAGAGATATGCAATTTCCTCAATAAATATGGCGTAAAACGCAAGGAAGCCCGCGCTGCTTTTGCTGAAGCACAGGATGCTCAGCACAGTTATGTGACCGATATACAGCAGAAAGCCGCACAAATTCTGGCCAAAAGCCGACGCGATGGCCGACTTACCATACTGCTTGCAGGACGTCCTTACCATACCGATCCGCTGATACAGCACAAACTTTCTGAAATGATTGCCGCGCTTGGAGTTAATGTTATATCCGACGATATTGTAAGAGGCAATACGAAAATAGAGGCCGGAGATACCTGCCTTGTACGACAATGGGCTTACATGAATCGCCTTATTAAGGCCGGACAATGGTGTGCAGAGCAGCCCTTTGACGTGCATTACGTGCAGATGACTTCCTTTGGTTGCGGGCCTGACAGCTTTATTCAGGACGAGATTCGTACCATTATGAAGAACCATGGCAAGCCTTACACGTTGCTAAAAATAGATGATGTAAGCAACATTGGAAGCCTGAAGCTGAGGGTTCGCTCGCTGATTGAATCGCTGAGTGAGCAGAAACAGAATGACCATACGCCGAAAGAACAGAAACAAGAGCATATTAAAGTGGCGGGAGAAGACGAAAAAGAAACGTACAAGCTGCCGCCCGTAAAGCGACATATCCTTGCACCTTACTTTACAGAATATCTTACACCTATTGTCCCTCCGCTGTGCAGGCTCTTCGGCTGGGACGTAGAGGTAATGCCTCAAAGCGATGCAGAGAGTGCCGAACTGGGACTAAAGTTTGCCAATAACGAAGTATGTTACCCGGCAACACTGATAGTAGGCGACTTTGTAAAAGCGTTAAAAGTCAGGGCCGATACGACACCGGGAACGTGTCGTTAGTAATGAGCCAAACAGGCGGACAATGCAGAGCCACCAACTATACAGCCCTGATCAGGGCGGGCAATAGACGCCAACGGGTTCAGCAATGTACCACTAATTACAATAGGTGTTTCCACACAGATGGGCGAAGACTATGGCAACGACAACAACCTTGACGTGCCATGGGTAAAGATGGCACCCGTAATTGCCACATCTTTATTATATGGTGATGTTATCTCAAAAAATGTATCATGGGGCCGTTTCGCGCCTAAAAGCAGAGGCACAGCAACCGCAAGGAAGGTTCAATAACAAGGCAGAGCAGCTCCGGGAGCACTATTTGACAGTAGTGGCAGAGCCTATTTTTGAGAAACAAGCCATCAGAAATTATGGACCTCATCAGCGAAGCTGCAGAAGCTTTTCGATGCCATAGTTGACGACAAAGAAATACCGGCAGTGGGCATTGTTGGCGAAATTTTTCCTGAAATTCAATCCGTTTTGCCCATCAGTTTCTTGCACAACGTATCATAGAAAAGGGCTTTGAGGTAGTACCTCCGCTATTGTCACCTTTCTTCTTACAAGAGTTTGTGAATGCCATTGCCCAAAAAGCAAATGGGACTGAAAAAGCTCAAAAGTACCCGACTTTTGTGCTGAAAAAGCATCTACCATTTGATATGGAGAAGGCAGAAGAAAATGAATGTACTGGCATCACGGTTCCGATATTATCGTCCGTTCACTAATATATTTAAGGAGGCTGAAGAGGCAGGAAACGTGGTGTCGTTTGCCGCACAATTCGGTGAGGGATGGCTGTTGCCGAGCGAAATTATCGGCATGGTGAAACAGGGAGTAAACAACGTTGCAAGTCTTCAGCCGTTTGGATGTATTGCCAACCACATCGTTTCGAAAGGCATAGAAAAGAAGCTGAAAAAGATGTTTCCACAGCTGAACCTTGTCTCTCTCGACTTTGATTCTGGAGTTTCGTCCGTAAATGTAACGAACCGTCTGCTGTTGTTCCTCGACAGTATTGCCGTATAGCATTCCAACGGTAAGCATCCAACAGGTTTCTTCCCATCATAATGCACAAGGCTACATTATATTGTGAGAAACAAAAAATAATGCTATTGCTTCGATATTATCACGCTTTTTAGTAACTTTGCCTAAAATTTTACTGACACATAAAGATGATCGCACAGAGAATGTCTCTCGCGCTTACTGAGACCATTGACCGTCTTGCAGATCCCCAATCGCTGCAAGGCCTTTTCATCAACACCAGGATGGCAACCCATTGCCTTCAGGCAAGCGCCTTGAAGAGATTATAAACCTGTCACGTTCTATCCTTTTCCCAGGCTATTTCGGAAAATCACAAGTCAACATTGAAACCATAAAATATCAAATTGGCGTTAATGTTGAAAAACTATATCACCTGTTATCTGAACAGATTCTTGCAGGATTGTGCTACTCATGCGACAACGGTGAGAATATTCGATGTAGCAAATGCAAGGCCGAAGCAGAGAAAAGAGCTTCTATACTCATTGAAAAATTCCCCTGAACTGCGCAGGATTCTTGGCACCGATGTGACGGCAGCCTTCAATGGTGACCCCGCAGCCAAGAGCACTGCTGAGATTATTTCGTGCTACCCTGTTATTAAAACGCTCACAAATTACCGCATTGCTCACGAGCTTTTCAAAATGGAAGTGCCGCTCATTCCGCGCATGTTAACGGAGATGGCGCACTCGGAGACAGGCATAGATATACATCCAGGTGCAACGATTGGGGAATATTTTACCATTGATCACGGCACGGGCGTTGTGATTGGAGAGACTTGTGTCATTGGCAATAACGTGAAATTGTATCAGGGTGTAACCCTTGGGGCAAAAAGTTTCCCTCTGGATGACGAGGGAAATCCTATTAAAAGGTATACCACGTCACCCCATTATTGAGAATAATGTAGTGATATATGCCAACGCTACTGTGCTGGGACGTATTACCATTGGCGACCATTGTATTGTAGGTGCAAAACACATGGGTGCTGCAGGATATGAAGCCGGGAGAAGCCGTTTACAGAACCATGCACGACTAATTACGTTTTTCTTAGACAATAAAAATCATTTAACCATATTATAAATAACAATGGAATTTGAACTCATCGCCAAAAACTTTTATGGGATTAGAACCCGTTTTGGCACAGGGAGCTACCCAATTAGGGGCAAACAATGTACAAATAGGGCGTCGCATGGTATCGTTTACAGGCGACAAGGCTATGATGTATCGTGCAAACTTTCAGCTGCATACAGCAATACGAATACTTAAGCCCATCAAGCACTTTAAAGCGCATTCAGCCGAAGAAGTTTACGATGAGATTCATAAAATAGACTGGGAACAATACATCGAAAAAAAGGGAAAACGTTCGCCGTTGACTCTGTTGTTTATTCGGAAGAATTTCGTAATTCGCGATTCGTTACATACAAAGTGAAGGACGCTATTGTAGACCAATTCAGGGAGAAAAAACGGGAGAAAGACCGAACATTTCTGTCAGCAATCCTGATATACGACTTCATATTCACATCGCCGATGAGCAGGCAACGCTCTGCCTCGACGCTTCAGGCGAGGCCTTCACCGACGTGGTTACCGGCAGGAAAGCGTGGAAGCACCCTCAATGAGGTATTGGCAGCCGGCATCATTATGATGACAGGATGGAAAGGTGATTGCGATTTCATTGACCCTATGTGTGGTTCTGGCACCATCGCTATTGAAGCAGCACTCATCGCCCGCAACATATCGCCTGGCGTTTTTCGCAAGGAATTCGCTTTCGAAAAAGTGGCCAGACTTCGACCAAAAGCTTTTTGACGAGATATATAATGACGATAGTCAGGAGCGCGAATTTACGCATCATATCTATGGTTACGATGTAGACATGAAGGCAGTAAACACTGCTCGTCTCAACGTAAAAGCAGCAGGACTGTCAAAAGACATCACCATAGAACAGCAGGACTTTAAGGATTTTCACGAAGCCAACGTCGAAAAAGCCTCATCGTTATGAACCCACCTTACGGAGAACGCATATCTACTCCCAACCTCCTTGGCACGTATCGTATGATAGGGTGAAAGGCTAAAAGCACGAGTTTGAAGGCAACGAAGCCTGGATATTATCATATAAGGAGGAGTGCTTTGATCAGGTTGGTTTAAAGCCAAGTATTAAGATACCGCTCTACAATGGCAGCTTAGAGTGTGAGCTTCGCAAATATACTCTCTTTGAAGGAAAGATGAAATCGTTCCGCTCTGAAGGCGGCATCGTGAAGACTGATGACGAGAAACGCGAGATGGCACAAAAGCATCGGTTTAAGAAAAAAACCGCGAATTTAAGGAGCGATTAGAAGGCGAAGAGGCCAACGAAGAGGGCGATATTCGTTCGTTTAAGTTCCATTCGTTCGAATCAAAACTCTACGGTTCACGAGACCGTGAAGCATACAAGGGTCGTGACAATCGCAAAAACCGTGACGAGTCATGGGATAATGGCGATTCGAAATCACGCAAAGGCTTCAAAAACACGACACTTTTAAAGGACGCGACAGCTACAAAAGGCCGTCCCGGTAAAAGGCTTCAAAGGTGAAACGGGCACAGAGATGCACAAAAATTTGGCAAGAACAGTCGATTCGATGATGAAGATTAAGCTCTCAACGATGGTCATAACAGCCATCGTTTTTCTCATAAAGTCAGCAGTTTATGCAACAGGCAAGTGCACAAAATTTGAAACATTTTACCCTCGAAGACCTCAATTTTCGGAGGTAAAAACTATCATAACATGATTCCCAAAAAAACAGGTGGACGGCCTGGTGGGGGCGACAATCTGGTGCACCTTGATGTGGATAAATGCAGTATTATTGACAAGTTATCGGGTAAGGAGAAAACCCTTCTTACCGTTGAACAATTTAATAAATGGGCAGGAAATACACAGGAAGCCCGACTGCTTACGCTTGCCGATGCCTCTTTTTCCATATCCTGACAAGCCTGTTATTATGGTTGAATATGCCCATCTTCGCCAGCTTTTTCAACTTCAAAACACACAAGATTGTATGGACGCAATCGACGCAAGGGTTCTCTCATTCCGATTGGAATGCCACGTCGAAAGCTACGGCATACGTCAATCCTGACGATTATCAGTTACATGTAATTGATGCTAATGGCAACGACCATCAGGTGTCAACCGATGCCTCGCGCAACATACTTTACGGACAAAGTGTACATCAAAACGAGTTCGGATACACGAAAGGTACCTTCTTTAGTCCCGACGGGACGATGCTTGCATTTACCAGAATGGACCAAAGTATGGTGCCAGACTATCCTCTTGTTGACATACCCGAACCTGAATATGAGCCTGAAAGCGGCACGCGTATGGCTAAACCGGCTCCTGTTAAATACCCAATGGCAGGCGAACCCATGCACAAAGTAACCATCGGCGTGTATAATTTGCTCACCAATAAAACCGTATATCTGAAAGCAGGAGACCCTACCGACCGCTACTTTACGAACATAGCATGGAGTCCTGATTCAAAAATTGTTTATCTTTTTGAGTTGAATCGTGGCCAGAATAATTGCAAACTGGTAAGCTATAACGCTGAAACGGGTGACCGTTTAGCCGAGCTTTATCACGAAACCGACGCGAAATATGTCGAACCCCAGCACCCTATCCTCTTCCTGCCATGGGATAATAGCAAGTTTATTCTGCAAAGTCAGCGCGACGGTTACAACCATTTATACCTGTTTAATAAGGACGGACAGCTCCTCAAACAGCTTACAAAAGGCCCATGGGTTGTCGAAAAACGTTGTGGGATTCAACCCCTGACAACCACTCCATTATTATCCTTTCCAACGAGTGTAACCCCATACAGCGCAATATTTTCTCGGTAAATGTCGATTCAGGCAAGCGCACACGTATCGATGAAAACGGCATAGGCTGGCATACTGCACAGCTTAGCCTGTCAGGAAAATTTGTTGCAGACAGCTATTCTGCGCCTGATATTCCACGCAATATAGCTGTTGTAAATACTGAAAATGCGAAGGCAACGCGTTACTTTACCGCCGAAAACCCATGGAAAGACTATGCTGTTCCCGAGTATAAATGCGGTACTATTAAGGCGGCTGACGGTCATACTGACCTTTATTACAGGATGGTAATGCCTCTTCATTTCGACCCAAACAAAAAGTATCCGGCCATTGTTTACGTGTACGGTGGCCCGCACGCGCACAACGTTGACGCCCGTTGGCACTGGGGAAGTCGCTCATGGGAGACTTACATGGCGCAAAACGGATACCTGCTTTTCATCGTCGATAATCGTGGAAGCGAGAATAGAGGGCGTGATTTTTGAACAGGTTACCTTCCACCATCTGGGCGATGTGGAAATGCAAGACCAGATGAAAGGTGTCGACTTCCTGAAGAGTCTGCCCTACGTTGATGCCGATAAATTAGGTGTTCACGGATGGAGTTTTGGTGGTTTTATGACTATCAACCTCATGACTACTTACCCCTGACGTGTTTAAAGTAGGTGTTGCAGGCGGACCGGTTATTGACTGGAAGTGGTACGAAATCATGTATGGCGAGCGGTATATGGGCCGTCCACAGGATAACCATGCGGGCTACTTGTCTTCAAGTTTAATACCCAAAAGCCAGGAATTTAAAGGGTCGTTTAGAGATTATTATTGGCTTAAACGATCCCGTTGTGCTCCCGCAGCATACCTTTTTCGTTCTTAAAACAGTGTATCAATGATGGCATACAGCCCGACCTTTTCGTTTATCCGGGCGAACCTCATAATATGCGAGGGCATCAGTCAACGCACTTACACGAACGTATTTCGCGCTATTTCTTCGACTATCTCAAATAAAAACCCTACCATCATGAGAATTTTATTGTTAGGTCTCGGCGGCCGCGAGCATGCTCTTGCCTGGAAAAATTGCACAAAGCAAAAAGTGTGAAAAGCTGTTCATTGCTCCTGGAAATGCCGGCACATCACAGCTTGGAACCAATGTAAATATTAGCGTAAACGATTTCGATGCGCTCAAAAAAACTTCACCGTTGAAAACCATATCGACATGGTTGTTGTAGGGCCCTGAAGACCCACTTGTAAACGGTATTTACGACGAATTTAAGCGCGACCCCCGCACTTCTGCCATACCCGTCATTGGCCCTTCAGCCCAAGGAGCTGTACTCGAAGGAAGCAAAAGACTTTGCCAAAGGCTTCATGGAGCGTCACAATATACCCACAGCCGCTTATGCTACATTTGACGGAACCACCATCAATGCAGGCCTAAGGTTTCTGAAACGCTCGAAGCTCCTTACGTTTTTAAAGGCTGACGGTCTGGCCGCAGGCAAAGGAGTACTGATACTTCCTACCCTCGACGAGGCAAAAAAGAGCTGAAAGAAATGCTCGGCGGTATGTTTTGGCAACGCTTCTGCCAAAGTAGTTATCGAAGAATTCCTTAGCGGAATAGAATGCTCGGTGTTTGTACTGACCGACGGTAAGCACTATCAGATACTGCCCGAAGCCAAAGATTACAAGCGCATTGGCGAACATGATACGGGCCTTAACACCGGCGGCATGGGCAGTGTATCGCCTGTTCCCTTTGCCAATAAGGAATGGATGCAGAAGGTTGAAGACCGTATTATACGTCCAACTGTAAACGGACTGGCTGAAGAAAGCATTAATTACAAGGGTTTTATTTTCTTTGGGCTTATTAATGTTAAGGGCGAACCTACGTCATTGAGTATAACTGCCGCATGGGTGACCCTGAAACTGAAACCGTCATGTTGCGTTTAAAGACCGACATTGTTGACCTTTTCGAAGGCGTTGCAAACGGTAATATTGACCAATGCAGGTTGATTTTGACGACCGTTCGGCCGTTTGTGTCATGCTTGTAAGTGGCGGCTATCCGCAAGCCTATAAAAAGGCTACCCCATTACAGGCCTCGACCAGATTGACGGCAGCATTGTGTTCCACGCAGGAACGGCTCTTCACGACGGCAATGTGGTGACAAGCGGCGGTCGTGTCATCGCCGTATCATCATACGGACGCAACAAGGCCGAAGCCCTGCAAAAAGTTTTCTACCGAAGCACAGAAAAATAAACTTCACGGATAAATACTTTCGTCGCGACATCGGACAAGACTTATAATTAGCTTTTTACGCAACCATCTGCCAGCCGACAGATGGTTATGTCTACTGTTTCAGGATGAACAAATCATGACAAAACGTTTACAAAACAAGATAGCCGAATCGAGATGGGCCCTGCCTGTTATCACGATTTACAGCCTTATAGCCTGTTTATCGGGTGGCATTGTGAAGGAAGGGCTGTGGCTACAAACGGGTATGCTTGCTACATCAGCCTATATGATGGTTGAGCTTAACAATGCAAACTCGCTCATTCGCATTTACAGCCGCATGGTTTCGTGCTCGTTTCTTGTCATGACCGTGATGTCGCTGTTTCTTTTTAAGGCCCTGACCACGGGTGTTGTACAGCTTTGTATCATTGTGATGATGCAGCTGTTGTTCAAAAACTTATCAGGAACAGAATGCTACCGGACGAGTTTTTATGCCTTTATTGCACTGGGAATATGCAGCCTCTACTTTGTTCAGATTTTGTATTTTGTACCTGTAATATGGGTTATGATGGCGGTATATCTCATGGATTTCAGTCCGAAAACATGGGCTGCATCGCTTATTGGCATCATCGTTCCCTACTGGTTTGCAGCTGCTATTATGCCTACACAGGCACAATACAAAAATTTAGGGTCACACTTTCTGAACTTTTTACAGTTTGGAAAAGCCTTTCTGCTTTGCCTCTCTCGATAGTCATCACCTTGCACACTGGTTTTTGTTACACTGCTTGCCCTCACAGGGGCTGTGCATTTTTTGCTTTACAGCTATCAGGACCGCATAAAAACGCGTTTGTTTTACGAAATTTTCATTACTCTTGATGCGTGTTGTCTGATATTCATTATGCTGCAACCACAACACTTCGATTATCTATTAAGTCTGATGATTATTTTTACAGCACCGCTCATCGGCCATTTTTATCTCACTGACCCACTCACGGCTTTCCAACATCTTTTTATAGTCGTTACCCTTTATTTCCCTGTTTATCACTGCGTATAACTTATGGCTGCCTTCTACGATATTTTTAATTAACTATGGCTATCTGGGGTATGTTTCTGGTAGGATTTCTGGCCGGGAAGCTTTTATCCCCTTCAGCAGCGAAACAGTAATGACAGCCTTGCTTGCCGCAGGCCTTAACCCGGCAGGTCTTGTAGCTTACGGTTCGGCGGGCAACATTGCAGGCGGTATGTTTAACTACTGGATAGGCTCATTGGGACGTCTCGACTGGATAGAACGCTACCTTCATGTTAAGCAGGCTGACCTCAACCGGGCACAACGGTTCATGGCAGGGGCACGGTGCCTGGATGGGATTCTTCGCTTTTTACCCTATTATAGGCTCGGCCATCACCATAGCCCTGGGCCTGATGCGCAGCAATATCTTTATTTCTCTTCTCAGCATCAGCATCGGAAAGATATTGCGTTACATCGTATTGATTTACAGTGTAAGCCTGTTTCTATAACGCTTTATGGCGCAAGCCCTGTGGCTTTACACGCATACGTTCATTGTTCGACGGCCGTCAGCAACACGTACGGCGGCCGCCAAACAACGGGTGTGACGGCCGTCAGCTGCATTGCCGGCGGCCGCCGAACGACAACCTATACCCGTAAATTCTTTACCATTACGATATATACCATATGGCAAAACATAATAATGCCCGTGTCGTCAGGCCGTAAAGCACTATACCCGTGGCGCTGTTCCCTGTTACTGCCACGGCTACGGCTTCACGCATGGCGCCACAAGACCTTATAAAACCTTACGCCATATTAATTTCTTAATTTTATTAAAACCCCATGCAAAAGGTGGCACTATACAGGCTTTTTTTATTACCTTTTGCACTGATTTATTGCAATAACACAATTATAAATACTGATAAATGAAACAGTACAGATTAGTGGACAATGTGCTGGGATGGGTAGCGTTTATCATCGCTGCCTACACTTATTGCTCCACAATTGAACCTACAGCCTCGTTCTGGGACTGCCCTGAGTTTATTGATACAGGTTATAAGCTTCAGATAGGTCACCTCCAGGGGCTCCGTTCTTTATGCTTACGGCTAACCTTTTTCAGCCATTTTGTAAGTGATCCCAGTCAGGTTGCCCGTATGGTAAACACGATGAGCGCTCTGCTTTCGGCTACCACCATCCTGTTTCTGTTTTGGACAATTACGCACCTTACACGCAAACTCGTTCTGAACAACTGGAGCGAGCTAACCACCTCAAAGCTAATTGCCATTGAGGCCAGCGGCTTAGTGGGCGCGCTTATCTACACATGGTCTGACACATTCTGGTTTTCTGCCGTCGAGGGTGAGGTGTACGCCTACTCCTCTGCTTTCACAGCCATTGTGTTTTGGCTTATATTAAAGTGGGAGGATCACGCCGATGAGCCTCACTCTGACCGATGGTTAGTGCTGATATTTTTACATGACGGGACTGAGCATTGGCGTGCATTTGCTGAACCTGTTGTGCCTGCCGGCCATCGTGTTGGTTTACTGCTACCGCCGTTTTTCCCAACGTCGAGGCCAAAGGTTCGCTGGTGGCACTGATGATTTCGTTTGCCTTAGTGGCAGCCGTTCTCTACGGCGTCGTACCGGGAATTGTAACTGTGGGCGGATGGTTCGAGCTGCTGTTTGTCAACGTTCTGGGTCTTCCTTTCAACACAGGGCTTGTTATTTACATTGCCCTTCTTGTGGCAGCTGTGCTGTGGGCCATCTATGAGAGCTATGTTGACCGCAACAAAAAGCGTGAAAATATATCGTTCCTCATCGCCTTTGGCCTCATCGGCATACCGTTCTATGGCTATGGATGGAGTGCGGTTATTATCGGAATCATCGTTCTGGCCATTGTCGGCTTCTTGCTTTAACTATAAGAAAACTGTCAACAAACGGCCTGAATACCTGGTTTCGGCCCGCCTGAAGAATACGGCTCTGCTGTGTATGCTGATGCTGATGATAGGCTATTCGAGCTACGCGCTCATCGTAATTCGCTCGGTTGCCAACCCTCCAATGGATCAGAATTCGCCGGAAGACATCTTCACGCTCGGTTCTTACCTGAGCCGTGACCAGTATGGAGACCGGCCCTTGCTGTACGGGCAGGCCTACACTTCGCAGGTAGCCCTGAAGACAGATGGCAATATATGCAAGCCCCGAAATGTCGGAAGGTGCGCCTATTTACAGCCGAAAGGAAAAGAAAACAAAGGATGAGAAAGACTCTTACTTTGTTGTTTCGCACAAGAATAAGTACAAATATGCCCAGAATATGCTGTTCCCTCGCATGTACGATCAGGCGCACACACAGGACTATGAGTCGTGGATGGGCGGCGTTGAGGGCACAGAGATTCCCTATGACCGATGTGGAGAGCAGATGACGGTGAAGATGCCGTCGCAGATTGACAACATCAGGTTCTTCCTTTCCTATCAGTGTAACTTTATGTACTGGCGTTATTTCATGTGGAATTTCGCCGGAAGGCAGAACGATATACAGGGTAACGGCGAGCTGGAACACGGCAACTGGATAACAGGTATTAAGCCTCTTGACGATGCAAGGCTGGGCAATCAGGGATATGCTTCCTGACGAATTGAAGACCAACAAAGGACATAATGTGTTCTACTGTATGCCGTTGTTGCTCGGCCTCGATTGGCTTGTTCTGGCAGGCTTTCCGCGGTAAACGCGGCATCCGTCAGTTCTGGGTGGTGGCCTTTCTCTCTTTATGACGGGGCTTGCCATAGTTATTTATCTGAACCAAACGCCGGTACAGCCACGCGAACGCGATTATGCCTACGCAGGTTCGTTCTATGCTTACGCCATTTGGTGGCATAGGTGTGGCAGCTGTCATCGATTTTGCTCAACAAATACTTAAAGCTTCACGGAACGTTGGTAGCAGTATTGCCGCACTGTTATGCCTGTTAGTGCCCGTCCAGATGGTGAGCCAGACGTGGGATGACCACGACAGGTCAGGACGATACACATGTAGAGACTTCGGCCAGAACTACTTAATGACACTGCAAGACGCCGGCGCGCCTATCCTGTTTACCAATGGAGACAACGACACTTTCCCGTTATGGGTATAACCAGGACGTTGAGGGCGTACGCACCGATGCACGTGTTTGCAACCTCAGCTACCTGCAAAACCGACTGGTATATCGACCAGATGAAGCGCCCTGCATACACTCTCCGGCCGTGCCTATGTCGTGGCCACGCCTCGATTACTGCTCGGGAACCAACGAATATGTGGAGGTTAAGCCCTCGCTCAGCAACAGATTATCGACTTCTACAAGCAGAATCCTGCAGCGGCACGTGCACAGTTCGGTGACAATCCGTTTGAAGTGAAGAACATTATGAAGTATTGGGTTCGCTCAAAGAATCCGGATTTGCAGGTTATTCCTACGGATACGCTCTACGTAACCATTGACAAGGCTGCTGTAAAACGCAGTGGAATGATGATGGCCAGCGACACAATACCCGACCGTATGGTTATTTCGCTCGCGGGAAAGAATGCTCTTTACAAGGGCGATCTGATGATGTTGGAGATGATTTCGCGGTGTAACTGGACGCGTCCAATATACGTTGCGCTGACCGTTGGCCAGGAAAACTATATGAATCTTGGTGATAACTTTGTACAAGAAGGTTTGGCAAACCGCATTACTCCGTTCACAACAAACGCGCATGGCGCTAAAAAACTTCGATACTGAAAAAGACGTATCGCAATATGATGACGCGCTACAAGTATGGCGGTTTAAGCCGTCCGGGCTTGTATTTAGACGAAACAGTAATGCGCATGTGCTACACACACCGAAGGCTTTTCGGCCAGCTCGCCCTACAACTCATTGGCGAAGGCAAGAAGGATAAAGCCTTGAAGGTGCTGCAAAAGGCTGCTAAAGAAATACCCACATATAATGTTCCAATGAACTATATGAGCGGAGGAACCGACATAGCCAAAGGCTTACGCTCTGCTTGGACAGAAAAAAAGAGGCGCTCAAATGCCTCAATGCTGTATGGAACGACGCTGCACAGTATGAGCGTTACTATCAGTCGCTCACTGGCATTCGCTTTATTCAGGCACAGCGCGATTGTATGGTCCAGATGTCAATACTTGACCAGGTTCGTACCATTACGTCACTGGTTGACCGTAAACTTGCTGCCAGACAGAAGGCACAACTCGATAATTTCTACCGCACTTACATTGGAAATGGGCGGACGAATAGAGCAACCGTAAAGCTGAATATATCACGCTCTTTCGAGCTGACAGTGTAGCCGTACCAGATTAACAAAGTAATCTAAGGCGGCTGACATCATACTTCAAAGGCGTCTGCCGAAGACAAGAATCCCCATAAGGGAATGATGTCTGCGACAGACGCCTTTTATCCAACACACGCTACAACATGTTTATCGAACAACCAGCCAAGTTTCTGCGATGGATTTACCCGCACGCCCTGTGGCGTATGGACAAGAACGACCACTCGGTATATCTTACCTTCGACGACGGACCGATACCCGAGTCGACGCCTTTCATCCTTGAGACGCTGCGTCAATTCAATGCAAAGGCTACCTTTTTTATGGTAGGTGAAAACGTTTTGCGCTATCACGACCTGTATAATCAGATAGTTGAAGAGGGCCATCAGGTGGGAAACCACACCTTTAACCACATAGGCGCATTTAAACACTGGACTATGACCTACGGCGTAAATACACAAATGGCCAACGATTTAATCAAATCGCACCTGTTCCGACCGCCTCATGGATGGATGAGACACTCGGTATACTGGTGGCTTCGCCGCAGATACACCATTGTAATGTGGGACCTTGTAACGCGCGATTACTCAAAAATGGATGACAGCCGACGACGTGGTGCGCAACGTAAAAACGATATACACGCAACGGGGCTATATCACTTTCCACGATTCGCTCAAAAGCATTGACAAGCTGAAAAAGGCTCTTCCCGAATCGCTGCAATGGCTAAAGGATCAGGGCTACGCCTTCAAAACGTTCGAATAATGGTTTCTTCCATCTGCAAGAGCTGTATAACACATGGATTACAAAAACAGTGGACTTGCGTAAATAACATCATCTTTCATATTCCGTTCATGTCTTCATCTTCTCTCTCTGCGCTTATAAAGGCCGAAGCGTATAGGCTCGGCTTCTCGGCTTGAGGCATAGCACGTGCCACCCGTGTGGCGCCATCGGTTGAGGAAGACCTGCGTTCGTGGCTCGAAAAAGGCATGAATGCCGATATGAAATGGATGGAAAAACTATCTCGATAAACGTATTGACCCGCGACTTCTCATGCCTGGTTTGCAGTCGATTGTTTGCGTAGCCATGAACTATGCGCCTGCCAGGCAATTGCCTGAAGGTCAGCCACAAATTGCCGCTTACGCCTTAGGACAAGACTATCACGACGTTATGAAGCAACGGCTCCGACAGCTTGCTGCGTTCGCTATTGAAAAAAAAGAACAAGAATGCACTTTACCTGAAGATAATTCGGCACAAGATGTCAGGACAAACACAATGGAATCGCCTGCTCATCATACTGTAAACGCACAACAAAAATACGTTGCAACCTGAAGAAAAAAACAAGAACCTTTCCGCGTATTTGTTGACAGCGGACCCGATGCTTGAACGTTATTGGGCCGTACAGGCAGGCCTGGGATGGATTGGCAAAAAACCGCCAGTTGATCATCCCTCATGCGGGTAGTATGTTCTTCTTAGGAGAACTATTCCTACCCTTTGAGCTTGATTACGACAAACCTGTTGACAGTCGTTGTGGCAGTTGCAGTCGCTGTATTGATGCCTGTCCCACCCATACACTATCCGAAAATAAGACAAAGGGTATAACCGAACAACAACCGTTCAATGCCGAACGCTGCCTTTCGTACCAAACCATAGAGAATCGAGGCGACATAAGTCCAGAGGCAAAAACACGCCATGGGCAACGTAATCTACGGCTGCGACCGATGTCAGCAGGTATGCCCGTGGAATAAATTTGCTACCCCAACCAATATACCCGAACTGCAACCGCGCAACGAACTGCTTACCATGACGCGTGAAAAATGGGACCATCTTACTATCGAACAATACCGTGTATTATTTAAAGGCTCGGCGGTAAAGCGCGCTAAATACGATGGCTTAATGAGAAATATTGCGGCTTTAGGTGCCAATGACCCCGAATAATGCAAAAACGTTACATCGTATATAGGTTTTAATTCTTTTTGTTACCTTTACGTCCGATTTTTAAAACCGAATCCTAATTAAATAAAAACAAATATGGCAAATACAAAATCAAAAGGTCGCGCTATCGCGATTATGGCAATGATATTCCTTTTTGGAATGATTGCCTTATTACTAACCTTGCAGCGCCTATCGGTGTCATCTGGAAGAATCGCCCTGAATTTGAGGGAAGCAACACCTTAGGCATGATGGGTAACATGATGAACTTCCTTGCTTACCTGTTTATGGGCATTCCTTCAGGAAAGCTTTTGACAAAAGTGGGCTATAAAAACCGCGCTCATTGCTATTGCATTTGGTTTTTCGGTGTGTTTATTCAATTCCTTTTCAGGCCAGTTACTCACCGATACTATTATATTTAACCTCCCGGGTAACTTCTTTATTTACCTCTTAGGTGCCTTTGTTGCCGGTATATCGGTTTGTATGCTCAACACTGTGGTTAACCCTATGCTTAACTTGCTCGGCGGTGGCGGTAATAAAGGTAACCAGCTATGCCTTATCGGTGGCTCGCTCAACTCGCTGATGGGAACCATTACCCCAATGCTTGTGGGTGCTCTCATCGGTACAGTAACAAAAGATACTGCCATCACAAACGTAGACAAGGTGCTTTTCCTCGCCATGGGCATATTGCTTTGACCTTCGTTATATTGAGTTTTATCCCAATTGCCGACCCTGACAATGGTGCTTCCAAAAATTCTGTTTACGAGCACAGCCCGTTCAACTTCCGCCATTTTAAGCTTGGTGCCTTTGCCATATTCCTGTATGTAGGTGTAGAAGTGGGCATTCCGGGAACACTGAACTTCTATCTTTCGGATATTACCAATAAGGGGCGGGCCTCTTTACACTTAACCCTACGGTAGCAGCTGCCATTATTGGTGGCTTTTACGGCTGGTACTTACTGGTTCCTGATGCTGGTAGGCCGTTTTGTATCAAGCTTTTATTGCATCGAAAGTATCGAGTCGTCAGATGATGGTTACCGTTACAAGTGTGGCACTTCTGCTCATCATTCTTGCCATGTTCCTGCCCAAAACCATTACCAGTCCGTTCTCAGTATTCACAGGTTCGAGCTTTACCATGGTAACATTACCGCTTAGTGCCATCCTGCTTGTGTTCTGCGGACTGTGCACTTCAGTCATGTGGAGCAGCATATTTAATCTTTCAACCGAAGGCCTTGGCAAATATACCGAACAGGCCAGCGGCATTTTCATGGCAATGGTAGTAGGTGGAGGCGTGCTCCCTCTGATTCAAAAACTATGTTGCTGACAAGTTTAGCTACATGGTTTCATATTATATTCCATTATTCGCTGTGGCTTACATGTTCTGCTATGCCGTATTCCTCTCGAAGAATGTAAATAAAGATATTCCAGTTTAATTAGCTGTAATATAACAGATTAATATTGTGAAGCATATTGCTTCACAACGAAAAACAAACAGGCAGCCATTCTCTATATTTGAGGATGGCTGCCTTCTCTACTCTTTTTACATGAAAAATTATACTTTAAAGCATACAGAGAAGGAGATTACATAGCACAGCCCAAACCAAAAACACATACATAATTTATCATTGAAACAGGCACGTTTTAAAGATTACAACACTTTTGTGTTGTCTTTTACGCCGTAATTGTGTTCCCTTTACGATGTAATCGCATCGTCTTTACGATGTAATTAACTCGCCTTTACGATGTAATCGGGTTGTCATTACATCGTAATCGTTTTGTCTTTACACCGTAAAGGGAAACCGTTTACAGCATCATTAATATACTGAAATACAAGATTTTACACTCAACACAATTACAATTTACGGCACTATCGCGTTATCATTGCAACGTAATTAGAAAACCTTTATGCCGTAATGTCGAAAACCTTTACGCCGTAATTAAAAATCATGATTCAGACAACAAAAATGCCCGAATCATGAATTAAAAATCCTACTCAGAAATAAAATAATTCTGATTATATCATATTATAGACAATATCCATCAATGATTTGCCTAAAGCATCAGCTTCGTCCATGGTTGCAGCCTCACTATAAACGCGAATGATAGGCTCGGTGTTGCTTTTGCGAAGGTGAACCCACTTATCAGGGAAGTCGAGTTTAACACCGTCAATGTCGGTTACCGTCACATCAGGCTCACTTCCATACTTCTCTTTCACCTTCTCAAGAATGGCATCAATATTGGTCGTGGGCTTCAGGTCGATACGATTTTTTGCAATTGAATAGGCTGGATAACTGGCACGCAGCTGGCTTGCCGTGCATCCCTTCTGTGCCAAAGAGCTTAAAAACAACGCAATACCAACAAGCGCATCGCGGCCGTAGTGGCTTTCAGGATAGATAACACCGCCATTTCCTTCGCCTCCGATGACGGCACCAACCTCCTTCATCTTCGTTGTTACATTCACTTCACCCACTGCCGATGCATAGTATTTGCAGCCATGCTTCTCGGTTACGTCGCGTAAAGGCACGTGTAGAACTTAGGTTACTAACCGTAGCACCCTTGGTATGGTCAAGGACATAGTCGGCAACGCTAACCAGAGTATACTCTTCACCATACATCTTACCATCCTCTTGTATGAAAGCTAAGCGGTCTACATCAGGGTCAACAACGATGCCAAGGTCGTATCCTCCCTTAGCAACCTCACCCATAATACCGCCTAAATTCTTCTCCAACGGCTCCGGGATTGTGGGCAAAATCGCCCGTTGCATCACCGTTAAGTACCTTATATTCAACACCCAATGCTTTTTAAAAAGTTCAGGCAAAAATAATGCCGCCTACGCTGTTTACGGCATCTACACACACTTTGAAATGACGCTTTTTGATAGCTTTTAAGTCAACTAATGACAGCCCCAAAACAGCATCAATGTGTCGCTTGTCAAACGTATTGTCATCACGATAATGTCCCAGATGGTCAACATCGGCATAGTCGAAAGCCTCTTTTTCTGCAATATCAAGCACCTCATTACCGTTTTCCTTTGTCAAAAACTCACCTTCATGATTCAGTAATTTAAGTGCATTCCAATGGCGTGGATTATGACTTGCCGTAATGATAATGCCACCTGCAGCCTGCGTCATGCGCACAGCCAGCTCGGTTGTTGGCGTTGTTGCCAGACCAATATTGATGACATCATATCCCATTCCCATCAGTGTGCCGCAAACAACATTCTTTACCATTTCGCCCGAAATGCGCGCATCGCGACCAACAACAATCGTATTGCTGTTTGATTTACCGCTGCGACGAATAAACGTTGCATAAGCCGACGTGAACTTTACAATGTCAAGGGGATTAAGAGTATCACCCGCAGCTCCCCAATTGTGCCGCGGATTCCAGAAATAGATTTAATGAGTGTCATGGGTTCTTGTAAAATTAGGTAAGACTTAAACACATATTCCAATTATGGAACCTTGCATATAAGCTTTTATTTCATATGTAAATGGTTATCTTCGTTGGTAAGTAATGTCATACAAGCACGGATAAACGGCCGAAACAGCATTGCTTTTGTCCTACATCGTGAGGCACAATAACGCGCACCTTTGCAATCTCATGGCCGGTATCATCCCATCGTCCTATATTGAGATAGGTTAAAGGAGCCAGCCAGCCCGTAGGCACAGTGGTAGTGCCATAAAAATGTATACATCAGGCTGCTTTTTGTCAAAGCTGCCCGTCATCGTACCAGAGCGGTTAACAATATCCATCGTTTCGACGAAGCGTGTGTAAAGAGGGTACAACACATTCGACACCTGGACGGAGTCGGTAAGCAGGTTTCGTTCTGTAAAACGGCAAAAGCACGCGAAGATGTTCACCCTCTCTGATGGGGCGTCCACTGCCTTTACGTACAATTTGCATATAAATACCATTCGACTGGAACAGCACAAACTGATTCTTGCTAACGTCAGTTGTATAATTCTGCGCTTTGAATTGATCTTCACTTATCACGTTAACAGCCGAATCAACAAGGTATTTATTGATAGCCGCACGCTCACGATTCTTTTGGTCTGCATACGTTTGCTGGTCGCGACAAGCGCTGAAAAAGCGTTACGCCTACAACAAACAGAAAGAGGTAAGTCAGTTTTTCATAACTTGTTTATTTTCTATACAAAGATAAGAAAAAAGATAAAAGAAATATATATACGAAATTATGTTTTTAAAAGTTTATTGGCCATCATTTCTTCAACTCTTCTGCATAATATTGAAAAAGCCTTACGTGTAATGGCTACGGCTTCGTCGAGCGAACAATCCAATTTGCCCCCCACTGGCATTGAAATGACCTCCCCATTAAAGAACTTTCGGGCCATTTCTTCTACTGAGAAGTCATCAACCGAGCGCAAACTAACCCATATACGATTATCGATACGGTCGTCTTCACGCAGCGAAACCGATACCTTCATGCCTTTAATTCGCAACGGTTCGTTAACCAAACCTTCTCCATCGCCACGCTTATAATGGAAATTGCGCATATCCTGACGTGTCAATGTATAGTAGGAGGCATGAATATCTTCGAACACGTTAAGCCTTTGTGACATCAGATAGCCGCGCAAACGTATGGCCCACTGGCTATAATTGTTGAACACGTTGCGGTAAATTTTGTCCTTATCAATGCCTTTTGTCAGTAGCTGACAAATGATAAAGTAAATTTCGGGGCGTGTAGAGTTGTAGGTAAAACCGCCTGTATCGGTCATCATACCACAATAAATACAGCTTGCAAACTTCGACGAGCTTGTCAAAACCACCCAACTGCCACTACAACACGGAAAACAACCTCAGATGTTGAGCTAAGATCGGAAATGAAATACATAAAAAGGATTTGATGTCGGGCCCGATATGGTGGTCCATCAGCACCCGTTCGGCCTTACATGAAGCCAGCGCTTCCTCCATATCCTCGGTACGAAGAAGCTGGTTCAAGTCTAAAATAAAAAGCAAATCAGCCTCATCAAGTACCGCTTTTTATCTCAGCAGGATATTTGTCATAGCGCATAATACGCTCACATCCTGGAAGCCAATGCAGGGAAGTCGGGGAAAGCATTGGGCACAATTACCGTCGGTTGTTTGCCATAATGAGATACAGAGATAGTCGGCCCATGCCAATGAAGAGCCGATAGCATCACCATCAGGTCGGGAGTGGGCAACGATGACAATATGCTCCGACTGCACAATCTTTGATCAAGCGCCTGTGCTTCTTCTACATAAAGGTTCAAATCCATATTAGGTACAAAGGTAAGAAAAAAATATATTATATATATCCTTGTACCCATAAATCGTAATATCAACAGGATAACGCTTTTAAGCCATAACGATAAAAACAGAAAAGGGATGCAGCCTCTGGCATACATCCCTTAATTTTTCAATATAACAAAAATACCTGTATTAAAAATAGTTTGGACGGATAAACGCCTTCATCTACAAGCTTTTTGAATCTTTTCAACCACACTTGGACGGTCTGCAGAATAGGTTACACCGAACCATTTGCTGGTAGTATCAAGCACTTCGCATGTGGCTTTACCCTCTTTTATCAGCCTGTCAACAACCCATGGTATAAGATATTCTGCCTTTAAATTGGTCTTTGTCTCGGGCGAATTGAGAAACTCTGTGAAGAATTCGTTGCTGTATTTAAAGTAATCGGGGTGAAACCCCACACATTCATTGATACGGGTGTGGTGTCGAGGGATAGAGACCCATTGGTCATTCTCATCCAGATAAGCCACTTTTCCGTCTTCCCTTTACGCTCAATTTTCGTACGCTCTACACAGCTTGTCAGAAACCTTCAGCATCTTTTGAGCATACGCCACGGCTTACAGTGCCGTTATCTGACAGCGTATTGCTAACACGAAAACCAACCATTGCATGCTTGCATGGCTGTTTTCAGGAAGTTCTGAAAGGAATTTTCCAATTACTTTAAAGCAGTCACGATTATAGAAATCGTCGCAATTGATAACGCAGAACGGCTCATTGATAGTACCTTCAGCCATCATTACCGCATGGTTTGTACCCCATGGTTTTGGTACGTCCTTCAGGTACGGTGTATCCTTCAGGCAATTTTTCAAGTCCCTGAAAAACAAGTTCGCAAGGAATTTTGCCTTCATACTTCTTCAAAATTTTATCACGAAAGTCCTGTTCAAAGTCCTTACGGATAACCCATACAATCTTTTCCGAAGCCAGCTTCAATGGCATCATGTATGCTGTAATCCATGATAGTCTCGCCACTGGCCCAAGACCGTCCAACTGTTTTTAAGCCACCATAACGGCTGCCCATGCCAGCAGCAAGCAATAATAATGTAGGTTTCATGTTCTTTGTTTTAGTTTATAGTTTTATTAATTCTTTCAATTTTTAATATATGTACAAAGGTAACAAATTAAACAAAAAGAGCGTAAAAAGCACTTCTGTTTTTGTTTTTCAACCATTATGCCATAAAAATCTACCCCTTTAACCCGTCAAAGTTGTCAGAATGGATAGCCAATAGCAAAATGAATACTCTGGCTATCCCGGAATTTACTACATTATAGAACCCTGATTTGTACGGAACGTGAAGGCCTACACCCCAGTCGAGGCGGATAACAAGAAAAGTCCATGTCGTATCTTAAGCTCAACCCCGTTCCCAGAGCAAAGCTCTTTTGTGCAAGTTCTTAAACCTGAAAAACAGCCTGGCTTCTGCTGTCTTTTCTCATAGTCCATACGTTGCCGGCGTCAAGGAATAATGCTCCCGTAAAGATTACCTATTAACCGTGGACGGTATTCAAGATTAGCCAAAAATCTAATATCTCCCGTCTGATCAAGATAATAAATACTGGCCGAAGCGGGATCATGATAAGCACCAGGACCTACCGAGCGCACCGAAAAAGGCGCGTATACTATTGGCTCCTCCACATAAAACTGCTCGCTGTAAGGGGCCTCTGTTGAATTGCCATAGGCCCACATTGCACCCATACCCACATGCCCTACCAACGAACTGTGGTCAGAAAGACGCCACGTTTTAACTACCTCAGTTTCCAATTTCAGAAACTGTGCATACCTGTTGCGGAACATTTTCTTACCATGACGGTTCCACTTCATTCCTGCAACCATATAACCTAACGACAAAAAGGTTACCCGCTTCACTTACTGTTGTCTGCCACCATATAGGGGTTACGATAATCAGAAGGGCTTTGTAAACGTATACACATATTGCATCTTTTGGGATGAACTGATTGCGCATAGTGTATGAGAGATAAGGGTTGGCTTGCATTATACTATCGAAGGCATGCGTTGAACTTCTCATATAATCGAACGAAAAGATTAGGGGCTGAAACGATGCCGTGACGTTGTTGACGTCTGGATTTCGTAGGTCCATTCGCCCGATACGATATGGCGTTTGAAGAAGTTTGCACGGCTAATAATATCAGAAGATACCTTTACTGTGGTTGTGGGGAACAGAATAAAAATTGTGTTTTATAAAGCTTCTTGTAAGTCGTTCCCTGAACATTTCGGCAAAGGGAATGACAAAGCGCGGGAACTTCAACGATACATTGAATCCATATTCATAGTTGTCAAAGCGCGACGAATGGCCGCCGGTCTGCTGCCCTGTCTGCCATTCGTAATTGCCTTTCAGATTAATATCAAGCAGTTCGCCACCGCGAAAGGCATTACGGCGTGTAAGACCTACCACTACTCCTGGCCCAATACGGTTATTTGTTTTGCCGGTAACGTTGCCCTGTACATAAAAATCGTAAAGGCTTGTCAAATACACAATTCAGCTTCATATCGAGCGTATCACACAACCCTGTCGTATCACGCGGCGTGAAATTAAAGTCAACATAGCTGAACAAACCACTGGTAGTAATCTTGGATAGCGTTTCCTGGTGGTCGCGATAACTATACAACGAGCCTGGCCGGAGCCTCATGTCTTTCAGAATTACAGGCACACGCACGGGCGTTCGTTTTGCCGTTAAACCATACGGTAAGCCTGCGACGGCGTACCGAATCAACCAATTGCTCGTTAAGCTGGTGACGCATTTCAATATCCAAATTGCCTATATACCATTTCCTTCGCGCTGATTGCGGAATGTTTTCAGCCTCCTGAAGCCTGAGCCATACCTTACCAGGATTCGATAATGTATCGGCAAGGTATCGAGCGCATAACCCTGTTGATAGTAATAATATCCGTTGTTACGAAACAGATTACTAATGCGCGTCCGCTCTGCATCCAATGTAGAAACATCAAAAGCATCACCTGTTTCCAACTTTTGATTCTGATGCATGGGCATGTATAAGACTGTCACCTTCAGCAGGGAAACCCGCATATTGTATACTGTCAATTGTAAAAAGATGCCCCATATTTACCTGATATGCTATCTTGGCTTCTTTGGGATTGTGTTGCGTTATCACATCATAGCCCACATTACCATGAAAAATATCCGTGTGCCTTTAATACCTGTTTAGCTACCGATGCCCTCAATTGCGGATTTACCCAACTCATTAAAACCGGACGAGAACCAAAGGATTTAAGCAGCCACTGGCTCACAGCGTCACTGTCGTTTACAAACGCATTCCATATCCAAAGCCCGACAGGGAACGGTGACCGCAGGCTACTACTACCAAATAATGCTCCATTAGGAGCTGTGGCAAGGGGAGCTTCTACCTCCTCCTGCACTGCAGAGAAATGTTTTCCACGTTCAGGAGCATCGTAACTTATTTTGGCAAGCCCTGTAAACAACTGGTCGTTCTCAGGAATACTTTTGGTAGAAGAGCATCCGGCAATGATGACAAAGACCAGGCAAAACAATATAAAAAGAAAGAAACAACAGGGTTTTCTCATGGTTTTTGCAATCTTCGTCGTATCAGCAGGTATTGCTGGTATCTCATTTGTGTTATCATGCAAACTAAACAGGTCTTTTAAGCCTGCTTAGCTTACGTCGCCACATAAAGCCACCCGCCAAATTTGCTCACGTTTCCTTCAAGCCAGTCGTAGCTGTCACGCTGGTAAAACAGGTTCAAATACTTGTTTGACGTAGAGCTTAAGCGATATTCGAAAGACACATTATCGAAGAACGTTTGTTCCTGTGGCACAACATCAGCACCCGACGACAACTTACCCCCGATCACAATACGTAACCGGTTATTCCAAAAACGCTGGGCAGCTTAAACGAATAGTCGGTATGCAGCATTCCATTGCCGTTAAACGAATTGTCAACGCCAAAGCTTACATCGAGCGATCGCAATGCTTTTTCCTGATATTTGATTGATTTGGCTGTTCAGGAATGCGCTCAAAAGCCGAGTTCATAGTAAAGTTTTTGTGTGTGCCGTCGGCTAAATACATGCCCGTCGTTAACATCGTTACGGCAAGCTTTCCACGCTCTTCTTTCGTCATCGATTGGAGCTGATTGTGTATCGACATGTCTTCAGGGGCATCAATTGTAAACTCTAATCCCATATCCTTCAGGCGCTTGGTTACCACCACGCCACACGTAAAGTTAACCGATCTGCCGTTATTTGAACCCTCCCGACGGTTGATTTGGTTTGCTCCGTTGCTGTAAGATTCAGACGGGGATTGTACGGATCACCGGTAAATTCAATATAGCTTCCCTCGGTTATGGTAAAGGGTTTTCAACGGAATAACGGGTAACGAGTATTTCATTTCACCACTACTCATCGTATATCGCCCTCTTAAGCTAATGTCATCAGCCACATTATACTTCAACCTCATGGTGCCACCTCCTATCACATCCACGTAATTGAGTGATCGGCATTGAGGAAACATTCGGCATGGGCGCCCTCATCGATGTTAATTGACAGGTCAATATTAAAAGCCTGTCAAGGCGGACGCTTTACCACATCGTTTAATGTATCCTTTAAATTCACAAATTCTACAAAGCCCGTTCAACTGATCATCAGTAGACAATGGCGAATCTTTCAGATTATATTTTCAGGTTCGTGGTACCCAGAACATCCAATCGTCCATTCATGTTCAGGTCGTCGAGGGGTCCCTTTTGCAGCTCCCATAAAGTCAACATAAGCCTTTTCCAAAAGCTCCGAACGTCCGTTTTCGCGCGAATCAATAAGCAGGAAGTTCTTGGCTTTCATACGTACATCAAGCATCATTTTTGCTCATATCCGAAAAGTCGAACGACCCTTCCACATTCAAAAGGACTGTCATTATGCGAAAAATTTTCAAAGTTTTTCGAACAGCAAATGGCTGTTAGTGATGGTTACAGGGTCATTGGCAAAACGAACTTCTACACCATAAGGCTCACTATACATAAGGTAGAATCGAGGAAAACCTCACCGTTTACATCGGGCTTTCCTAAAGAACCCTTAAGCGACAGCGTCCCTTCGGCATAACCTTTAAAGCCTATCAGCTTATCGGGTACAAAGCCATTGACAAGCTCCATCGGCATACGTTCCAGCCCTAACCGGGCATCAAGATAACCGTTCCCTTTTGAAATGTAAGTTCCCGACAATGTACCAATCTCCCTTCCATCCTTTGTAAGGATGCCGTCTACATAGTGACCGCCTTCCTCTTTTGGCATATAGGTAAACTCGGTTCCGACGTTACCCATCATGCTTCCTGCATAAGACATCTTCCCAATATTAACGGCTGAAGATACCGTTAACTCTTTTTTCGTCTGTACAAGATGAAAGTCTCCATCCAGTATTCCAGTTACAGGGGGCGCATAGGGTATAACCGACATGAGTTGTCCCAGGTCAAATCGATGAAGCCCGATAGTTACATCCTGCAGTGCTTCTGTATTATCGTCGTTCGAATAAACCTGTAATCCCATACCATTCTGGGAACGAAGGTCTACGTTTGCGCTCACACGACGGTCGTCACCAAAGGAATATATAATTGCTGTCATTGACGGCAAACTTATTATATCCCAGAACCGGGTCGTCATCAAAAAGCTTAATTCTTATACCGTTACGCTCCATGGTTCCTTCCATGGCCAGGCTTAACCCGAGCTTATTATTCTCATCATAGACACGGGTTTTAACATAAGCACCCTTGTCTATCAATGCACCGTCAACAAAAGCATTGAATACATACCTTGGGTTATCTTTGCCATTGCGCATCTGTAAGTGGTAAACCATGGCATTATTCTCTGACGAGAGGGCCAGCCGTACGGTATCAACCTGGAAGCTGTCAACCACAAGCGAGTCAATTTCAGCAAATCCATTTAAGCCCTTTATGGCGAGACGACTCCATATCAATCAACATTTTGCCTACCTCAAAACCAAAGTGTTTCAGAATACGATAAACCAAATTGTTACGTCCCGACTTCACATACAGTTTCATTTCCGGGCAGGCATTCGCGCAACCTGACCTGGTTAAGATGTCGGCTTTTCAGCTGATGCTGCAACTGATTCAAGTTACCGCCTCTCTTTAGCAAATGCTGGTATCCTCCTCGTCCTTCCATCCTCAGTTTAAAAATCGGCACAATCAGCTACCAGATGGGTAGTGTCCTTCGATGTGAACAGGTCAAAAACAATGTTATCAGGGACGCAGGGCACGCTTCTCACGCCAGGCAGTCATGTCGCTTAACAGCCCCTGCACCTTATAATATTGTTTAAAATTGGTGGTTATATCAACATGGCCGCACAACGATACTGTAAGTGGTTCGTTAACCAAATGGAGCTTAAAGAGGTCGGCTTTTTCCAGATCGCAGCCAAAAGTACCTTTTAAATAGTCGGCCTTTGGTGAGTGCATCTACCGTCAAGACTCCTTTTAACAGTTTGTTTTTACTGTTTATACGGGCCATGACATGGCCGTTAGCTACCTGTGACGTAAACGTAATGCCACTTAAAATCATATTTGTCATAGCCGAAGCTGTGCATCTTTACGTCGGCCTTCAAACGTGTATGAGGCGACATTATATCGGTACCCTGGCCCGTAATATTAGCTGTTCCCGTAAAGGGTCGGAGCCCCATCCGGGGCAGAAAATGATGCAAAGGAAGCCGGTTTGCCGACAGTCTGGCCTGATAAGCCATGCGCGTGCATTAAATTTCACATCGCCACGCAGCAAGCCTCCGCCTTGTGCGGCGACAAAATTACTGCCGTATTGGTTGCCGTTTACGTTTACACGACCTTTGAACGCAATACCTTCAGGTATACGCACCATGCTGGTAACCTCACGCGGCAGCACAGGCAAGATAAATCCAAGATTTTGTGTTCGCGCATGCAAATCAATGTCAGCCCTCAAACGGTTTGTCGACATGAGGTTTTCTACGAACCCGTCACCAGTTACATTAAAGCTGCCGGGCAACTTCAACGTAAGGCCCGAAAGGTGCATTTTTGTAAGTTTCCTCTTATTTTTCCGTTGATTACCAACGGGTATTGTGGCCACGACTTCGCTAATTTTTCGCGGCAGAGCACCACCCATAAAAGAGCATCAGGTCCTGACGTCCTATCGCACCGTGCATCTCCATGGCCAATATTCCCGGACGAACATTGTCGAAAGCATTCATATCCATCGACATATTCATCGCCACTTGCGAGCCTGGTGTTCTCAGGTTTAAGCGGGGAAGCGACAGCCTCAGGCTGTCCATCATGAACCGTCCCTGAAGGCTATCGACCGTCAGTCCGCTTTTTCACGAAACCGTCCTTGCCTTACCTTCAAATCAATACACGAGTTATAATAGTAAAATGAGTCAGCATCCAGGGCCAGTCCCGTCAACAACAGGTGATTATAATCAAATCCTCGCACGGCCGGTACAAAGTTCTGGTCGTATCTTAAGCCCCCACTCTCCCAGTTGATATGCCGTACTGTGTACAGCGCTTTGTACAAATCGAGGTATACTTGTGTAGCCTGTGCCTTATTAAATAAGGTATTAACCGACAGCGTATCGCCCGGCATGCGTACAGTTAAAAGCCGCATTTCGCAACTTTAAACGGTCGAGACTGATTTTTCCAAAAGTTTTTGTGAGGGCGTAGTATCAGGCGGTACTGTCATCGCTTAATTCAACCGTCAGGCTGGCATTGCTCAACAGCGCGTCGTTTAGTTTTACATGTTCTTTACTCAGGTCAATGCCGTGCGCCTTCAGGCTTAACGTCCCTACATCGCCCTTAATACATACATTATCTATAAAATGTGTGGTGTTAACCTTCATGTCGCTCATCACAAGCCTGTCAACTCATCACCTGTTTTTCGCAACAGCGGAAGCAGCTGAACATCGGCCACCATGCTCGTAATATCGGCCCAGTATCGGTTAAAGCCTTGTTCTTGCGGTTGGGTTCCAACACCTTTACCTCACGCAGGTCGAGGTCGAACGGGAACGAAAAGCCTCACACGGCCCACACTAATCTGCATACCTGTTTTCGCAGAGGCATAGGCAGAAGCCTGCCTTACCGCCCAGTTTTGGAAAGGCGGGAAATAAAAAGAGTGCAAGGAGCGTTATCAACAAGGCTGATGTGAGAACAAATATACCACCCACTTGATAACTCTCTTCATAAACGCTTTGCTAAAGATATGCAGATGCAATGTAAATTAAACTAAACCAATAAACAATGATGATATAAAAGTGATATTGCGATGCCTATTTCGTCACCTTTTGCGCAATATCACGCCATAGATTATCGTCAGGAATAAACGATTCTGCTTCTATTGTCTTCTTTGAAACAGGATGTATGAATGTTATCTTATGCGAAAGCAGCGATATGCTTCTCGTCCGCATTGCTCCGCGGAGCACCATATTTAAGGTCGCCCTTAATAGCGCAACCCATGTGTGCCAGCTGGCATCTTATCTGATGATGACGGCCTGTAAGCAGCTCTATTTCGAGCAAATGATAGTTATCGGTATGTGCAATAAGCTGATATTTAAGCTCTGCACGCTTTGCTCCTGGCACCTCTTTGTCGTAAACATAGCTCTTATTCTGCTTTTCGTTACGCACTATCCAGTTTACCAGTGTGCCTTTTTCCTCAACAGGCTTGTTCCTTGTGACGGCCCAATACGTCTTATGAACCTCTCCCTTGCGAAACATATCGTTCAGCCTTGACAGTGCTTTCGACGTACGTGCAAACACTACAAGCCCCGCAACGGGCCTGTCCAGACGGTGCACAACACCAAGAAACACGTTACCCGGCTTATGATATTTGTCACGGATATAATCTTTAACAGTCTCCGATAACGGTTTGTCTCCCGTTTTATCGCCCTGCACAATCTCACCGCTTTCCTTATGAACGATAATAACGTGGTTGTCTTCGTATACAACTTTCATGGTGTCATCACCTGTTTAAAATTACATCTACACAATACAATACCGCCGGCATCTACTGCTCCCGGCGGCCTTTGTACCGTGCAAATGCGAGCCTTTTATAACATGTTTTACATGTTCATACCACCGTCTACCTGAATAACCTGACCCGTTACATAACCCTGAAAGGTCAGAGGCAAGGAAAGTAGCCACGCTGGCTATGTCCTCAACCCTGTCCGGCACGGCGTAGTGGAATATTCTCAATCCAGGCCTTACGAACATCGTCTGGCAGCGCCTGGGTCATGGCAGTCTCTATAAATCCGGGGGCAAATTGCGTTGGCACGAACACCACGTCGCCCTATTTCCCTGCCCGATACTCTTGGCTAAAGCTATCAACCCTGCCTTTGAAGCAGCATAGTTACACTGGCCTGCGTTACCGTGAACACCCACTACTGACGACATGTTAATGATTGAACCACCCTTCTGGTGCATCAGCAATGGGCGTGCAGGCGTGTATGTAATTGAATGCACTTTTGAGGTTAACGGCAATCACTGCGTCCCATTGCTGCTCGGTCATCTTCAACATCAGTGTATCCTTTGTGATGCCGGCGTTGTTAACCAAAAATATCAATCGAACCGAAATCAGCCTTTATCTGGTTTACCGTTTCTTCGGTTTGTGCAAAGTCGGCAGCGTTGCTGGCGTAGCCTTTTAGCCTTGACACCTAAAGGCAGCTATTTCGCGTTCGGTCTCCAATCCGCCATGTTCCTCATCAATAAAAAGGTCAGTAAAGGCGATGTTTGCTCCTCTTTTTGCGAACTTTAAGGCAATAGCTTTTGCCAATGCCGCGTGCTGCGCCTGTAATAAGCGCTGTTTTACCTGTTAATAATCCCATTTTCTTTATGATTTGAATAAATATAAATACTGTTTACGTTACGATGTTATTTCAGTGCAACATGCTTGTTACCCAGTGCACCATACACAATTTTTCGCGATCAGAGGCTTGCTGGTTTCCTCAGTCAAACCGTGGCCAAGGCGCCCGTAAATAAATGGTACTTCGAGGCCCTCAATACAATAATGTGTAATGTCGGCCACCAGTCCCACATTATCAATATCAAACTCTCCATTGGCTTTTCCTTCGGCATACACCTTGCGTAAAAGTTCCATTTCGTCTTCATCAAAGTTTTTCGCACCTTCTCCACGGTCCAGATGTTACGGAAAAATTCAGCACGGAGGTTGCCATTACGCACTACGGTCTCACGAATCATGCTGAGATGGGTGTAGATTAACGCAATAATCTTATCCTGCGGACACGCGCTACGACTGGCCACTTCGTCCAGTTTGTCACTCAAACGCTCCAGTTCCGATTCAATAACGGCGTAATAAACGTCTTCCTTACGTTTAAAAATAAGTATAGAGGGTACGGCGTCCCTTGCTCGAAGCTACGGCAATATCGTTCATCGTGGTGCCGTTAAGCCCGTTCTTGCAAACAACTGCCGTGCTACGTCTACTAACTTTTGCCTGGTTTTTAGAAATTGACATAATCTGTTTTTATTAAATATCAATTGCACAAAGGCACTGTTTGTGCAAATTTATTGTTTTTATCTGGAAATGCCAAAGCTGCAATAAAATAAATATGTTTTTATGGCTTTATGGTAATTTTTGGCAAAAATATTTGGTTATTCTTCAAAAACTATATACCTTTGCACTCGCTAACGGAAACAACCGCTGGCAGAAACATTTTTAATATCGCGGAGTGGAGCAGTTGGTAGCTCGCCAGGCTCATAACCTGGAGGTCGCATGTTCGAGTCTTGCCTCCGCAACTATTTAACATCCGGAACAGCTTAAATTCAGCGTTTCGGATGTGTTCCTGAATTTAATCGAACTGTTTATAGAATTACGACGTTATTGCAATAGCTTCACATCATATTTGAAATATCCTTACATCGCAACCCGTGTGGGATAAGGCCAGAATGTTCGTTGTTTGGCGGCCGTCAACAGTGCGTACGACGACCGTCAAACCGATGTGTATGGCGGCCGTCAACAGCATTGCTGACGGCCGCCATACAACGAATCTGCCACCGTAATCTGCCAGTCCTTACCCTTAAAAGGCCCGTCAAAGAGAGGCTATAAACGAAGCTATTTCATCGCAACGGTGCTGCGACGGCGCAAAAGCCCATGGCAGCCGAACGCTGCCAAAGCCTTTACGGCACGTACGGCATCCTCAGCTACCCCTGCCCACGCCAGTAGCACCAGCCCAGCAAATACATGGCCTCCGCATGCTGGTTGGCTTCAGCATAACGAAGTATACGGTAAGCCTCTTCATAGTTTTCTTCGTCAAAAAGCCTGCGCGCACGTCCTGCTGCATGCTCATAGGTTTCGTTTTCATCGTCGTCGGCAAAACCGAAAAAAACGTTCTCCAGAGTTTACTCATATTATTGAATGTATCTGCTTCATAGACCCTGAAAAAAACGCCGATTATTGCGTTCAGGGCAGCGGTTTTAACATTTAAAAATACACGCCTGCAACATTTTCGCAAACGAAAGGTTCTGCAATCTTTTCTATATCTTTGCACTATCATACGAATAACATAACAAATGAAGGAATTTGTAATCTCTGAGGCCAAGGCCGAAACCGCTGTTCTCGTGGGCCTTATTACGCCACAGCAGGACGAAGCCAAAACAAAGGAATATCTTGATGAGCTTGAATTTCTGGCCGATACGGCAGGAGCCGTTACCGTCAGGCGCTTTACGCAGCGTGTAGGGAGGGCCAAGTCAGGTAACCTATGTGGGCAAAGGCAAGCTTGAGGAGATAAGAAAATACATAGAAGATGAGGAGGATAACGAGCGCGAAATAGGCATGGTGATATTCGACGACGAGCTGTCGGGCCAAACAAATGCGCAATATTGAGAACGAGCTGAAAGTTAAAATTCTCGACCGCACCTCGCTTATTCTCGACATTTTTTTGCCATGCGTGCACAAACGGCAAACGCCAAAACGCAGGTAGAGCTGGCTCAATATCGCTACATGTTACCACGTCTTCAGCGCCTCTGGACGCACTTAGAGCGACAAGGTGGCGGCTCAGGCTCGGGCGGTGGTAAGGGTTCTGTGGGGCTCCGTGGGCCGGGAGAGACACAGCTTGAAATGGACAGGCGTATTATATTACAGCGTATGAGCCTGCTCAAAAGGCGGCTGGCTGAAATTGATCAGCATACGCAGCGCAAAAACCGCGGACGTCTTATCCGTGTGGCGTTAGTGGGATATACCAACGTCGGTAAGTCGACCTTAATGAACCTGCTGGCCAAAAAGCGAAGTGTTTGCAGAGAACAAGCTTTTCGCCACGCTCGACACCACTGTACGAAAGGTTGTAATACAAAATCTGCCGTTTTTGCTGGCCGACACCGTAGGTTTTATTCGGAAATTACCCACCGATTTGGTCGACTCGTTTAAGTCGACGCTCGATGAGGTGCGCGAAGCCGACCTGCTTTTACACGTGGTAGACATCTCTCATCCCGACTTTGAGGAACAGATAAACGTTGTAAACCACACGCTAAAAGACCTGGGATGTGCCGACAAGCCGAGCATGATTATCTTCAACAAAATTGATAATTACCACTGGATAGACAAAGAACCCGACGACCTGACGCCCGAAACAAAGGAGAATATAACTCTGGACGAGCTGAAAAACATGGATGGCGAGGCTCGATGACAGTGTTTGTTCATATCTGCACGGCAGAAAGAGAACATCGATGAGCTGAGAGACGTGCTTTATCGCAAGGTAAAGGGAACTGCATGTACAAAAGTATCCGTACAACGATTTTCTTTATCCCGTTGACGATTAAACGGCATAGCCCTCAGGCTGCCCATTATAATAAGGTGTAAAAATGACGTATCGCAAACTAACCGACGACGAAATTGCCCTGCTCGAAGACAATAACTGCAGGGCCGATGACTGGGAAAGCGTAAAACGTAAGCGACGATTTCAACCCCGCTTACCTGCGTGATGTTGCATTCTATGGCGAAGTAAATCTTGGCGATTTTGACCGCAATATCGAAATTTCACCCGGTTTTCTAAAGCACTCGGGCATATATCGGGCCACACTTCGCAACGTAACGGTAGGCGATAACTGTTTGATGAGAACGTCAACAACTATATCAACAACTATACAATAGAGCGATAATTGCTACATCTCTAACGTTGCAACCATCGAAACTATTGAAGGAACCACCTACGGACAAGGCAATATTATATCGGCAGGGAAGCCCGTCGGGTGAAAGCAATTTGATGCTTTTACACGGCTAAACAGTCAGCTGGCTGCCCTGATGGTGAAATATTCACACGACAAGGAGCTGCACAACTCTGCGAAAACTTATAAAAAGACGACGTCGATGCACAGCAACCCGAACGCGGTACCATTGGCGAGGGAGCGAAAAATAGTAAATACGGTAGAAATAACAAACTCCATATTGGGCGACTATTGCGAGGGTAAACGGAGCCTGCAGGCTAAGCGATGTAACCATTATGGGGACGGCAGATACGAGCGTTTTCATAGGGACGGGCGTTATTTGTGAGAACTCTGTCATCGGCGATGGGGGCGAGCTTGCTGAACCATGCCATCGTACAAGATTGCCTGATAGGTGAGGAATGCAAGATAAGCAATGGCTTCACGGCTGCAGAAAGCGTAATATTCGCCAACAGCTGCCTGAGTAAAGGTGAGGCCACTAACGCATTCTGCCTACCGTTTACCATAAGCCACCATAAAAATTCGCGGCTTACTGGTTATGTCACAGGGCTGTATAATATCGGTAACAACGATTTTGAGCAATGCCCTGCACTCCGTCTTCTGCCCTATTCGAGCCTGATAAGGCAGGGTAACAACACTTTTCTTGCACCAGGTGCATATATTACAACGGCGGCACATTACCGCAATATTCGCCAGTGGGCACGACGCTGTATGCAGATAAAAAGCGCATCGGGCAGCATCGTCAACACTGCATGGCTGTCGCCTTTACGGTGAATCAGATAGCAAAAGCCCGACAAACGCTTGAGAATTTACATGAAATCCGGGCAAGGATGCACCTTTATTATAGTTTTAACGGACTGACTATTCGCACGACGACCTGCTGAAGGGCATACAAAAACTATGATATGGCCATACACATTTACATGGGGACGATGTTCAAAAACATCTATAAGTATGACCCTGAACTTGATGAAACCACAGGAAATGCAGGCCAGGGCGAGTGGGATAACCTCGCAGGGCTGTTGCTTCCATCCTCTGAAGAACGGCAGATTACAGAAGATATTAAGGACGGTTCACTCGAAAGCATTGATGCAATATTACGCCGTTTTGACGAAATGAATGCAGAATATAGTGACTTTCAGCGGGTATGGAGCTGCCAGTTTACTCTTAATTATTACCAATTGACAAGTCTGCATCCCTGCCGACATCAGCATAATTCACGACGATTTTTCTAAAAGCACGTCAGGCCTGGACGAACGAAATCAGGCAGGATGCCGAAAGAGAATATCAGGAGAATAAAATTAATCGGGAGACGCTGGAAGCCTTATCGGCACAGCTCGACCGCGAAACAGACAATGAAAACTAAAGCATAACACATGAAACAAAAGTTTTTTTCAGCTGCCATAGCCCTGTTATTATCAACAGGTTTCGCCATGGCACAGCTGCCTCGGTACACTACTGTGCCGGGCGACCCGATGAAAACCCGCATCTATACGCTCAGCAACGGACTGAAAGTATATCTTAGTGTGAACAAGGAAAAGCCGCGTGTACAGACCTATATTGCCGTAAACACGGGCTCTCGCAACGACCCTGCTGAAACAGCAGGCCTTGCACACTACCTCGAACACCCTCATGTTCAAAAGGCACAAACCATTTTGGAACATCAAACCTTCAGGCTGAAAAACCACTGCTCGATTCAATAGAGAGCCGGTTTGAACAATACCGTCACATCACCAATCCGGCAGCACGCAAGCAGTGGTACCACAAAATCGACTCGCTTTCACAGCTTGCTGCCAAATACAATATACCGAACGAGTACGACAAAATGATGGCATCCATCGGTAGTGAAGGCAGTAATGCCTACACCTCTGAAGACCAAACGTGCTACGTTGAAGATATACCAGGCAACGAAATTGCGACGTGGGCGCGCATACAAAGCCGACCGTTTCAGGAACATGGTAATACGTGGTTTTCACACCGAACTGGAGGCAGTGTACGAAGAATACAACATAGGTCTGTCGCGTGATGAGGATAAAGAGTATGTCACCAATGAATAAAAAGCTCTTCCCAAACCATCCGTATGGCAGCAGACTACAATGGTGGAACACAGGAACATTTAAAAGAATCCGGCATTACAAACATTAGAATTACTTCCACAAATACTACGTTCCGAACAACATTGCCATCGTTATGGCCGGCGATTTCGACCCTGATAAGGTTATCGCTATTATTGAAAAAGTACTTCGCGACTGGCAACCGGCTCCCAGAATAGACCGTCCTGAGTATGCCCCTGTGCCCGATTTGACCCACCATACCGACACTACCGTTGTGGGACAAGAGGCCGAAAAATATCATGATGGCATGGAAATTCGACAAAAGGTGCCAGCATGCAGGCTGATACTTTAGACGTGATAAGCGACATCTTAAGCAACAGCAAGGCCGGACTTTTTGATGTCGACCTCAATACTCCACAAAAAGGTAATGCAAGCCCTCGGCAGTAGTTTACCCGATGCACGACTATTCTATCCTGATACTTTCAGCCATTCCCAATGAGGGACAAAGCCTTGAATCGGTACGCGATTTGCTGCTTGGTGAGATTGAAAAATTGAAGAAAGGTGAGTTCAATGAAAGCTTAATCAAAAGCGGTTATTGCTAATAAAAGACGAGATTTTTCTTCAGAAAATCGACATGAACAGGGCCAGAGTGGAACTGATGAAGGACGCTTTCATCCTTGGGAAAGACTGGAAACAGGAAGTCGAGAAGTTTGAAAGAATGGACAATATCACCAAAACGCAAATTACAAACTTTTGCCAATCGTTACCTCAACGACGGCTATGTGCGTATTTAAGCGCATGGGCGAGGATACAACCATACATAAAATAGACAAGCCTGCGATTACACTCTATCCCTCGCTAACGCTGACAAGCAGAGCGATTTCCTTAAGGAAGTGGTCAACACAAAGGTTGAACCTATCCAGCCTCGTTTCCTTTAACTTCAACACCGATTTGGCTAAAGCCACCATCAATAAGCAAACGAAGCTGCTCTACAAGCACAACGAGAGCAACGATTTATTCTGTCTTGAGCTCGACTTCCCCGTGGGAAGCGAGGCCAATAAAAAGCTGACCTACGCTGCCGACTTATTCAATTACGCCGGCATTAAGGGCATGAACGCTGCCGCTATCGGCAAAAAGTTCTATGCAATGGCCTGTGATTTCAGTATTCAGGTTGACTTAAAGCACACCCTGTTTCGTGCTTGCGGGCCTCAACAGCAATCTGAAAGAGGCTCTCCACTGTTTATGAAGCTTGTCAATACCGGCACTATCAGCCGTACCGACTATCTGAAAGACGTTGCCTCATTCATAAAAGCGCACAACGATGCAAAAGAAAAATCAGCTTTCTAACTTTAATGCTTTGTTCGACTATGCGTCTATGGGGGCCTTCAATCCTTCAACAAACATCATGACTCCAGCCGAATTTGAAGCCACCGATGGCAACAGATTGATGGACGAAATACGCATGCTCGCACATCAATTCCCTATGACTGTGCTCTATTATGGCCCGGCAACACAACAGCAAATCACCCTTATGGTAAAGCAAAACTGCCTGACACGGACGTTCATCGCTGTACCAGCCTCTGACAAAAAGACTTATACCATGCAGACAACACCGCGTGACGAGGTTTACATCGCGCCATACGATGCCAAGAATATCTACATGATTCAATATAATAATGAGAATAAAGTATGGACGCCTGCACAAGAACCGATGAACGCTCTCTTCAACGAATACTTCGGAGGAGGCATGAATGCCATCGTCTTTCAGGAATTACGTGAGGCCCGTGCCCTCGCCTACTCGGCCGGAGCACGCTATCGTTCGCCCGTCTATAAAGGCTATCCCGAATACTTTACCACGCGCATCATCACACAAAAATGACAAGATGATGGACTGCATTAAAGCCTTCAGCGACCTGCTTAACAACATGCCCCAGCGACAGGCAGGACTTGATTTGGCAAAGCAAAGCCTGTTAAAGTCGCTCGCTACCGAAAAGAACCACGAAGTTTTCTGTGCTTAGAGCATATAGAGGGCATTGGACAGAGGCATCGATTACGACATTTCAAAGAGCATTTATGAAAGTATTCCTGCATTCACACTTGCAGGATCTGGCTAAATTTGCCCGCGAAAACATATCAGGAAAACCCTATCGTTACGTCATTCTTGGCGATGAAAAGAATCTGGATATGAAGAGTCTGGAAAGATTGCACCTGTTAAACGTCTTACAACCGAACAGATTTTTCGGTTACTAAACCATTGGGCAGGGCATCCCAACCATATCATATTCCACTTAACGATTATACATAAACATTACATCATTAGCTATGGCAAACAAAGTAGAATTTAAGTATTCGCCGATGTTTCAGGTCGGCAAAGACAACACCGAGTATCGTCTTCTCACCAAGGAAGGCGTGAGCACGGCACAGTTTGAGGGCGAGAGATTCTCAAAGTCAGTAAGGAAGCACTCACGTTGCTGGCCCAGCAGGCGTTCCACGATTGCGAATTTATGCTGCGTCGTGAGCACAACAAGCAGGTGGCTGCGATATTATCTGACCCCGAAGCTTCTGAAAACGACAAGTATGTAGCCTCACAATTCCTGCGCAATGCAGAAGTATCGGTAAAGGTGTGCTCCCTTTCTGCCAGGATACAGGCACTGCTATCATACACGGTGAGAAAGGACAGCGTGTCTGGACCGACTTTGACGACGAGGAAGCACTTAGTCGTGGAGTGTACAATACGTTCACAACCGAGAATCTTCGCTATTCACAGAATGCGCCTCTCAACATGTATGACGAGGTAAATACAAAGTGCAACCTGCCCGCGCAAATTGATATCGAAGCTACCGAAGGCGATGAATATCGTTTTATTATGGTGGCAAAGGGTGGCGGTTCGGCCAATAAGACCTACTTTTCACCCTATGACAAAGGCAACCATTCAGAACGAAAGCACGTTACTTCCCTTCCTCGTTGAGAAGATGAAAAGCCTTGGAACAGCTGCTTGTCCGCCCTATCATATTTGCTTTGTCATCGGTGGCACATCGGCAGAAAAGAATCTTCTTACCGTGAAATTGGGCAGTATCAAGTATTATGACAACCTACCCACCACAGGAGATGAGACAGGACGCGCCTTCCGCGATATTGAATTAGAGCAGAAATTGCTCGAAGAGGCTCACAAAAATTGGACTTGGAGCACAGTTCGGTGGTAAATATCTGGCTCACGATATTCGCATTATCCGTCCACCACGCCACGGTGCAAGCTGCCCCATTGGCATGGGAGTTTCGTGTTCGGCCGACCGTAACATCAAGGGAAAAATTAATAAAGACGGTGTTTGGATTGAGAAAAATGGATGACAACCCCACTGAACTCATTTCCTGAAGAATATCGCAAACCCGGAGAAGGTAGCAAAGGAATTGTGATTGATCCCGACAAGGGTATCGACGCAGTACGTGCAGAACTGACCAAGTATCCCGTGTCAACACGCATCAGCCTCAATGGAACCATTATCGTTGCGCGCGATATTGCACACGCAAAAACTGAAAAGCACGTCTTGATAATGGTGAAGGACTGCCACAGTATTTCAAGGATTATCCCGTGCTCTATGCAGGCCGGCGAAAACCCCGACGGCTATCCCTGCGGATCATCGGGCCTTTACAACCGCCAAACCGTATGGACCCATACGTTGACGAATTCATGGCTAACGGCGGTTCATTAGTAATGATTGCAAAGGGAAATCGTACGCAAACCGTTACCGATGCTTGTGAGAAGCACGGCGGATTCTATTTAGGAACCATCGGCGGTGTAGCGGCAGTGCTATCGCAAAGCAGTATAACAAGCATCGAATGTGTTGAGTATCCCGAACTCGGAATGGAAGCTAATATGGAAAAATTACCGTCAAGGACTTCCCTGCTTTCATACTTGTTGACGACTAAGGGACACGACTTTTTAAAGAGCTTAAGCCCTGGACATGCTCAAAATAACCGAAGGTTAATCATACCTTTATTATAATAACGAGAATGCACAGTCTGTATAACGGCCATAAAAATGCCGCTAACAGCTGTGCATTCTTCGTATTGATAAAACCATATCACCATATTGTATTTGTCAATAGCCTGATATGGGCCATACATTGCAAAGAAAAAGGTCATCGTATGGCGACTGTCGTACACGGTGTTCGACGGCCGTCATACCCATCGTATGGCGATCGCCGTACGCACTGCTGACGGCCGTCGAACAATAACCAATACACCAGCAAAGCCACATACATCACCATTTTTATGTGCTGCTAATCATCATTAACGTTCAGTCATTACTATTTCACAATTATTAGGTATTGTGTGAAATTAATATAACTCCTAACTTTGCAACCACTAAAAGAAAAATTATAACTATTAAAAATTTAGACAAATGAAAAATTATTGATGGCGCTCTTTACCGTAGCGCTTTGTGCAGGTTTTGCAGCATGCAGCAGCAACGACGACAACGAACCTTCAATTGCTGACAAAGTAGTAGGTGTATACGTGGGTCAAACAGCGGCTTCTTTTTCAATACTCTCCTACTCCTGACCTACCGATGGCGATTCAATCATCGTAACAAAAGCCACTGATAATACCGTAAATATTGAGTATCGTGGTAAAAATGGGGCAAGGGCACATTTAAAAATGTACGCATGTAACCGAAACCAACGATGCGTATACCTTTGCTGAAACTAGCTTCAACTAATGGCTATTGCGTCGTCCACACCAACCTCAGGTATCAAAAGATTACGCTGCCAATATCAAGGTACAACAAACAAAACCAACAAGAACAATTTTTCAGCTTTAACTATTACGGTTTCTGGTTTAATGGGTGGCGGAAAATTGCGTTTACTCCTAAAGCGAACTAAAAATGAGGAGAATCATCTCGAAATATTACTGATGGCAGGGCTGACGGCAGCATTGTCATCATGTAACTGGCTATTAGCTGTACTGATGAGCCTCAAAATGAAGAAACGCCGACCTACGGCTTCCTGAAAAAGCGACGGCACACATGCCGGACGCGTATATGTTGATGCCACTAAACTATGACAGGGTGGGTGTATATCGACTTTCACACGGGCAAAGTTGATTCATGTCTCGTTGCCGACAGCCTACCATCGCCCTGCCAACTGGGACATCGCCCTGCACCGTTACGATGTGAAAACGCACGGCGGTTCTGTTCTTAAGACATCGCTTTGCCAGCCTCGATGCCCTTACCGCCACAGGCACAATGCCGGCCTGGCAGCTTCGTAAACGACGTATGGAGCACGCATAAAATCATGATAGATGTGAGCCGGATGATGCGGGGCCACGTTGAATTCGAAAGCACATGGTACAATGCTGCGCTCGACTGGGTGACGGTAGATACCAGCACAATGCCCCCAACCTTCACCTCTTCAGACAAGGTTTACATTGTCCGTATGGCTGATAGCAGTTACGCTGCCGTCAGATTGGTATCGTATATGAACGTTATGGGTACCAAGGGACACATGACATTCGATTATATTTATCCGCTAACGCTACATTAAAATGATGAGAATCCATCTGCTTGTCTCAGCTATGCTCATTGCCGTTACATCGGTATCGGCCGCGGAGACAGGTACTGTTATACCACAAACCAAACTGAAACATATCGGCGACAGCACCGAGACCATCAGCGAAGTGGTTGTAACGGCAACGCGAACACCCAAACTTCTCAAAGACGTTCCGTACGTAACGAAGGTGTTTACCGCCGACGACATACGCAAAGCCGATGCTACAAACATACAGGGAACTGATGACAACCATCATGCCCGGCGTCGAATTTTACCTTTGCAATGAATCAGCAAACCACGCTCAATATGTCAGGATTTGGCGGCAATGCCGTCCTCTTTCCTCATCGACGGAGAGCGTATTGCCGGCGAAACGATGGACAATCCCGACTACAACCGCCTCACATTGGAAGACGTAGAACGTATAGAAGTGGTGAAGGGTGCGGCGTCATCGCTCTACGGTTCAAACGCCGTGGGCGGAGTTGTCAATATCATAACGCGCAAGCCTCACGACAGATTCTCGGCCAATGTATTTGGTCATTGGGGCGCCCTATGGCAGCCAGAAGTATGGCTCTGTCATCGGTTTTACCCGGCCAAAAATCAGCAGTCTGACCACATTACAGTTTACACGTGTAAACGACATGGACCTCAAGCAGCAGGGCGACTTCAGCAAAGTTTTTGGAAATCGTACTGGAACATCAAGGAAAAGCTTATCTGGAAACCCGTAAAACAGTTGGAAATGACAGCCAAAACAAGCTATTTCTTCCGCGAACGCTACGCATCGCAAGACAGTCACGACCGTTATCGCGACCTTTCGGCGAGCTTAAAGGCAACTATAAGCTCACAAAGGCCGATAATATTGAGCTTACATACCTCTTCGATGAGTATGATAAGAGCGACCTGAACACGCAGACACGCAAGGACATTCGCGACTATAACAACACGCAGAACAGCGTGCGCATCATGTATAACCACACATTTTGCAGGCGTCGGTACGCTTACAGCGGGAGCCGATTACATGCGCGACTATCTGATGAGCTACCAGTTTGAGAACGACAATAGCCACACACAGAACTCGGCCGACGGTTTTATCCAGTTCGACTGGGACCCTTCTCCTCACTGGAATATGATTGAGGGCTGCGCTACGACTATTTTTCGGCATCGTCAAAGTCGTCTTTCGGCCAAGATAGGCCTGATGCACAAGTTCAATGCCTGGCGTTTCCGCGGGTCGTATGCAGGCGGTTTCCGTGCCCCGTCGCTGAAAGAGCTGTTCATGCACTTTAATATGGCCAACGTTTTTCACCATATATGGCAACCAGAATCTGAAGCCCGAGACAGCGATAACTTCCAGCTTTCGGCCGAATATACCCATCGAAACTACAGCTTTAGCGTGAACGCATTCCACAATATTTTCCGCAACCGCATATCAACAGCGTGGAATACGGCTCTCAACGGCATGAATTATCTGAACACTGCCAAGGTAAGGATAACCGGATTAGACATAAAGTGCGCAGGCGCGCTTTATGTGCGGTGTAGGGCTTACTGCTTCTTATGTTTACACACATGAAAAATATTCAATGGGCCAGCTGTACACATCGTCGACCCGTCCTCACTCTGCCGTGCTGCGTGCCGACTATGATCACAACTTCCGTACATGGGGATTCAACGTAGCTTTAACCGGCCGCTACTTGTCAAAACCAAGTACTCTGCAGTACACATCGGCACATCATACACGCAAACACGGCGTGTTACCTATCCCGACTACCAGATTTGGAGGCTCACAGCGATGGGAAGGCTGAACCGCGGCATAAGGCTGACCACGACAATAGACAATCTTTTTAATTACATACCCAATTATTAGCATCAATTCGCCCACAACGACAGGGTGCTATACTATCGTGTGGACTATCGGTCGACATTGATAAACTATTAAAATGGAAATGATAAGGAAAAACAGTTTTAATGCTTGTCATGATGCTTTCAGTAAGCATTTGTCAGGCCAAAAGGCGTTAGTTGTAGTGGCTCACGGCGCACCGTCGGCAGCATGGAACAAGCCAGTGCTGGCCATTGAGCCGATAGTTTGCAGGGCATTGACATGCCTGGCATCGACTATAAACGTGTAGCTTTAATGGAGTTTACATCGCCGAACATACCCGAAGTAATCGCCGATTGCGAACGTGAACATATGGATACGGTGTTTGTTCTGCCTCTTTTTATTGCGCCTTCAAGCCATTCTGAGGATGACATTCCAAATATTTTGGGACAGAAATACACCCTTCTACGCTTAAGGAACTGGCTGCAGAGAACGCCCGGCTGGTGAAAACCAACATGCGTATTATCGTTGGCCCGACGCTTTATGAGGGCGATGTCATTGAGAAATCGATGTTACGCGAAATCAAAAACATGTCAAAAGACCCTGCCAATGAGGCTGTATTGCTGCTGGCTCACGGCGATCCTGAGCGCATCGGATTCTGGAAAAGCACAATGAAACGTACGACCGACTACGTGAAAAAGAACACATCGATCAACTATGCTGACCAGAATCTTATCGCGATGGGCTACTATTTTGCCGACGACGTAAAGCCTTTGCTCGAACGTGCAGCCAGGGAAAAGAAGCGCATTCTGGTGCAGGGCATATACCTTATGTCCAGCGTTTCGTCAATGGACAAGGCTACAAAGAAGGAGAAACCCGATTATCTGAAAGGCATAAAAGCCGATGTAGTATACAGTAAGGCAGGCATCCTGCCCGGCTCTACCGACCTTGTTGTCGACTGGATCAAGAATACAACTGCTGCGTGGGTATCGTCTTTGAAATAACCATGCAACAGGAAACACAGTGCATAGCAACCTCTGAGGGCATAACGCTGTTATGCTCCTGTCGTAACGGGCATAATGCACAGCATTGTGCCCGTTATATTTTTATCGTTACATCGCGATGCTCACTGTTCGACGGCCGTCAGCAGCGCGTACGACGGCCGTCACTCGATGTTCGACGACCGCCGTACGCGCTGCTGACGGCCGTCGAACAATGACCTTTATACCATTATTCATCATCCATTAGTTTGCTTTTCAAAGAAAAATACGTACATTTGCACCCGACTTACAAACCGTAAGTTAGTGCTGTGGCTTTGCCACGGCTGAGATTAGACCCATAACCCGATCCGGATAATGCCGGCGTAGGTAATCACTCCCTTTTCTTTACTTTATAACAGGTAAAATGAAACTCAATTTCATCATTCCCTGTTGCGCTCGCATGCGCAACAGGGGCACAGGCACAGGTGTTAACCGATACCCTGCAGGCCCATCAGTTACAGGATGTAGTGGTAAAAAGCCGTGCGTGCAACGAAGGATGCGCCCTTCGCTGTAACCAACATCAGCAAACAACAACTGCGTAATTTTTCAAACACAGGGCGCGAACTGCCCCTGCTTTTCGCCAACACGCCGGGTGTATTGGCCTGGGGCGAGAACGGCCTGGGCACGGGGACGGCCTACATGCGCATCCGCGGTGCAGCGGGAAGCCGTATCAATGTTACGCTCGATGGCATGTCGTTGAACTCTGCCTGAGGACCAAACGGTGTTCTGGGCCAATATGAATTCGCGTATGGCTCGCTGCTGGGCCCGGTTCAGATTCAGCGCGCATAGGCACGTCTACCCATGGCGACGGGGCTTTCGGCGGCAGCATATCGCTGGCCACTGCTGCACCTAATGAGCGGCCGTTTATTGAGTTGACGTCATCGTATGGCAGCTATAACACCTACCATGCAGGGGCTAATTTCTCAACAGGCCTGCTGTGGAATCACCTTGTTTTCGACGGCGCCTATCACGAAACAGGCACTGACGGTTTCGTCCATGGCACGTCAGGGCGGTCGGGTTCTTACTATGGCAGGCTGACATGGTTTAACAACAAGCTTCAGATAAGGTATAAAAATATTGGGAATTTTGAAAACCGGACAGGCCTGGAGACGGTGTTGCTAGCAGGCAATAGCGACGCTTCGCTCATGGATCAGGGCATAAAAACCTATCAAGACATGTTTGGAATCATGGGCTGGGTAGGTTCAATTCGCTACGAAGGCCTCGTGTTCGACAAGACTTCAAAGAAGTTTCCGCAGGACGCCAACGGCAACTTGAGACTTTCCGCTATCGCATGGACGACGGTTCGCTGTGGAATCGCACCACCGATAACTTCTATCAGAACCACAATATCGCCTCTGTGCTAGTGGCAACCACATCGGCTCATTGGACGCACAATGCGGCCATTCACTATACCTATGGCTACGGATATTACAGGGAAATTCCGGCCTGATTACAAGTTCATCAAGTTTGGAATGTATGCCACCAACGCCGCAGGCACTACGGTAAAACTGTCTGATTTCGTGCGTCGCAAAGGCCTGTCGCCAGCTTACACTTATGGTATGTTGTATAATACAAACTATGTTAACGGTCAGTGGGACGTGATGGCAGGCCTAACCTGCAGCATTTCAAGGGCAACCATTTTGGCTATATCGACTATATTTCAACGCGCACAGGCTACACCCATATCGACAAACCCTACGATGGAAACCGCTATTAGTGACTCCGGACGCAAGCAAGCACGACTACTCGCTTTTTGCCAAAGCCGATTATCACATTACGGAGCAATGGGACGTCTTCCGGCGATGTGCGGTACAGGCTCGTACGCTATAAAACCAGCGGCATTAACGACCGGTTTACGAAGATTTCCAGTGCGCCTACTTCATCAGGCATTGAGACATCAACCGCACTTTCTCATTCCCTGAACCCCCAAGACCGGAATCAGCTTCCATCAAGGCGGTCATAAGGCCTCACTTTTTCAGTGGCATGCGCCAACCGTGAGCCTGAAAGAAACAACTTTACAGACAATGGTTCCTATCCCGCACCGACAGCAGAGCGACTCTTCGACTATGAAATGGGCTAGCGCTTATGCCGCACAAAACTGGCACGTTAGCCTGAATTTATATTACATGGACTACCACTAACCAGTTTGTTCAAACGGGTGAAAAAGAGCGACATTGGCGAGTATTTGACCACCAATATTCCCTCAGCCACCGGCTTGGAGCCGAGATTAGTGCCGACTATTCGCCGCTGAGCTGGCTTACTATTGCAGGAAATGCTGCGCTTTCACAAAAATAAAATTGAAGACTTTACCGAATATGCTGAAGACTGGGGCGCAGCAAGGGTTTCCGTACCATACATTACGACCGCTCAACACTGGCATTTTCGCCCTCCGTTATTGCCAACGGCTTCATCACCGCACGATGGAAAGGCCTCACGGCTACATGGCATACCAACTTCGTCAGCCGCCAGTTCCTCGACAATACACAAAACGATGACCGTTCGCTGCCGTGCTTTTTCGCAGAGACAATTTCAGCGCAAACTATGCGTTTAACAACATAAAATGCTGCGGTTTGAAGGCGTTGAGCCTCGGACGTAACCTCAACAACGTCTTCAATCGCCACTATGCAGCTTCGGGCGGTGTACTCAGCGTATCGCCATGCCACCGATTTGGATACCGACCCACGCTATTATCAGATTGGATTTGTGCCGATGGCGAGGCTTCAATATGATGGGAAACATCACGCTAACATTCTAAAATGGCAGAACGAACATCCCTAATATTGTAGAGCTAACATTTTAATATTGTAGAACTCATATTCTAAAAATGACCGAATTTCCTATTGGCCCATGGCCTTGATATTATAACCACAGCGCTCGGTCTGGCTCACATATTCCTGGAATATAGAGCCAGCATCTGGCTGTGGATTGTGGGCTTTTTATGCAGGCTTTAGACATTATTTTGTACTATCAAAGGGGCTTTATGCCGACTGTGCGATGGAATTTTATTACATTGCCGCGACCATCTACGGCCTTTGGGCGTGGAAATTCAGACACAAAGGCAGCCAGGCACGCACAAGGAGCTTGCCATCACCCACTTTGCACGGCGTTACATTCTGCCGTGGACGCTGGGAACGCTACCGCTTGGGGCCGCATTGTAGGTACTGGTTACGCGTATCGGCTCAACCGTTCCGGTGGCGAGATGCCTTCACTACCGCGCTAAGCTTCGTCGGAATATGGGCTTTGGCCCGCAAATATCTGGAACAATGGCTCATCTGGATTGTCGTAGACGTGGTGACCTTGCACTTTATTTCTACAAGGATATTCCGTTTAAAGCCTCGCTTTACGCCCTTTACGTGGTTATTGCAGCCTTTGGATACATGAAGTGGAGGGCGAGAATACAGACAAATTAGGCCGTCAGAGCTTGGATGTTCCCTGCAAATTTTCCTATATTTGTGGGAACATTTATAATATAACGCCCTATGGAACCACTTTTTACCGTTAAACACAAGGAGAGCGAAGACGAATTCGTACGCTTTTAATCGCGCTGTTGCTACCCAATTCGGCACAGGAAACTGGCACTTATCGTCGTCAACATCATGCTTTTTGTGCGCTATTTTTGCGGCTGTTAGTATCATGATGTTCACCGATAACAAGCCTGACATCATGCTTTTCTTCTTTATTGCATTAGGGGTTTACATGAATTATGCCTACACTTACGGCATGGACCGCCGCGCTCGCAAGATATTTCGGCAAACCAAAGTAGCGCAAGATATTGTAAACAGAATACGATTTCTTTGACGAATATTTCTATATCGCAACACAAATGGGCAGGAACAATGGCTTACGACAAGCTTTTCAAGGTGATAGAAACGCGTACACACTTCTACCTTATGCTGTCAGAGTTCAGGGTTACACCATAGCGAAGGACGAAGCACCTGCTGGATTCACTGAATTTATGCAGAAAAAGATTGCCGAATACCATCTTAAAGGCGTAAGAAAACCAACAGAGATATTGCGCTGTTACTACAATTCCCGCCATTGATATATTGAATTGTCCGTGGTTTTACAGCATGCTGGCTGCAAAATTACATTATATCACTTTTCACGGATTTACATGCATACCGGCTGTAAATTTACATCGCACTTTTGGCAGCAGGCTTACTGCTATAACACTAGCGCGAAAAGGACATTTTTACGTAAAAAATACGTACCTTTGCCGCGCTTTATGAATCAAAAACTATTTAACAAACGCTCGAAACTCGTCTTCAAGCACTTTCAACAGGAAGGCTTTAGCTTGTTTGCTGCATTAGGCAAAGAGGTGTTAATCGGTGTTCTGAAGCGTAGCAACCCCTTCACAATGCCAAAGGCAAATGGCATTGCAACAAAGACGTTGCCCGTTGCCACCGACAGCCTTAAGATTGGAGAACAGCATCTCGACGAGGTCCTCATTACGGGTTCCCGAGCGCCGCTGACTGCCCGTGCAGTCGGCCAAAATTATTGAGATTGTAACGCACGATCGAGATTGAACGTGCCGAAGCCCACACTCTCAACGACGTAGTTAAAACTATCCACTGGCGTAGACGTCCGTCAACGAAGTGGATTTGGTGTGCAGACGGACATCTCCATTAATGGCGGTACTTTTCGACCAGATTACGCTGCTGTTGAACGGCGTTCCCCTTTCGAACCCGCAGACAGGGACACAATGCAGCCGACTTCCCCGTGTCGATTAGTGACATCGATCATATCGAAAGTTCTCTGAAGGATCGAGTGCTCGGATCACGGCTCGTCGGCCTTCAGTGGTGCTGTTAACATCGTTACGCGTACGCCTTCACGTACCGGAGGCCGCGTGAATATTGAGGAGGGTCGTTCGGTACCTTCGGCGGCGATGCAGCAGTAGCTGGAATCCGTCGGCCTCGCTGCAACAACTGCTCTCGGGTGGTTACATGCAGAGCGATGGAGGAACGGCCAACAGCAACTTCCGTAAGCGCAGAGGGTTCTCACCAGGGCGGCTTTTAACAGCACGTTTATACGATTAAACTGGCAGGCCGACTTTACGTCACAAGACTTCGGTGCCAACACATTCTACTCGGCACGGTTCCCCAATCAATATGAGGCTACACGCAGGTACATTGCTTCGGCAAAGCGCAACAATCAGGCCTTTTGCCCATTCGGATAACACCACGGCAGCGTCGTTCGAAATAAAGCCCATGCTTTTTGACGGCCATAGAAACTACGACCATTTCCAGCTCATAAAAGGCATGACGGGTGCACAAAAAGGCGAAAACTATCACCGTTTAGATGTATACGGCGCCTCGGTTGACCTGAACTTAAGCTGGCTTCTCGGTAAAACGGCCATAGGTGCAGACGTAAGAAAAGAGCACATTATGTCGACCGCCACGGGCAGTTGCTCGATTCGGCCAGGTGGATAGCCATTAAAGGCACCGACCGCATGTACAATAAGCGTGCCGACCGTACCAATACCAGCCTCTTCCTTGAGCATAACGTGGTGCTCAATAAGGTTACCATATCGGCCGGTATCATGGCAAACCGAAACACAGCACTGGACAACGATTTCCGCTTTTACCCGGGCATTGACATCAGTTACCGCCCCAACAACCACTGGCGACTGTATGCAGGCTGGAACAAAGCACTGCGAGTGCCTACCTTTACCGACCTTTTACAGCCAATTCAGCCCAGCAAGGCAACCTCAATCTGAAGCCCGAGCGCAACTCAACATTTAAGATTGGCAGCCGCTTTACAACGACGGGCCTCGAGGCTATGGCCACTATGTTTTACAGCAGAGGGCGTAATATGATTGACTGGGTATATGAAACCGCTACGTCAACACGCTATCATGCCCTGAACATTGGCAAGCTGAACAATATGGGTTTCAGCACCGAGGCTCGGCTAAACCTCTCGCAACTGCTCTTTTAGCCAGAGCAGAAACGAAGGGAGAGCCCATGCTGATGAAGGTGGGATATGCCTATATTCACCAGAAGCATACGACCGACCAGCCCATATACCGCTCGCTCTACGCGCTGGAATATCTGCGCCATAAGGTTGTGGTTGAGCTGTCGCACCCCATCGTCAGCCACCTTTCGGCTTCGTGGGCACTACGCTGGCAGCAGCGTATGAACGGCTACAAGCCCTACGCTAAGGTCGACGGCAAGCTGACATGGCGTGAGCAACGCTGGCAAATTTACCTGAAAGCCGACAACCTTACCTGCCACCGCTACTACGATTTAGGCAGCGTTCTGCAGCCCGGGCTGTGGATAATGGCCGGAGCTGGCATTACATTATAACACAATTAACAACCATTTAAAAATAAGTTCAGAGCTATCATGCCGGCAGGCAGCGATGGCTCTTTTTGTTATAAGGGCATAACGTATGTGCGATTACTACGATATGCCAACCGGCATACAGACCTTTTGCCCGGTCCTGTACACTATTGTTCGTTGTTCGGCGGCCGTCAGCAGCGCATACGGCGACCGTCGAACAGAGGTATGACGGCCGTCAGCAGCATTGCTGACGGCCGCCATACCATAACCCTCATAAGCGTAAAGCATACATAAATAGCTGGCATCGTAGTCACACGACGCCCTAATGACAGAAGAAAAAAAGGGTAAACAACAAGCCTACTGTTCCTTAGCTTAAACGAGGGTTTCAATACTTTCACAATATCAGCCTTAAATGCCTTGTCAACCTGCAGCCGCTTTTCAACCTGCGCACAGCTGTGAATAACCGTGCTATGGTCGCGGTTTCCTACAAGTCGTCCGATACGGCTGGCCGGCATTTTGGTATATTTCTGTGCCAGATACATCGATACCTGCCGCGCAACCACATAGTCGCGCTTACGGCTCTTGCTGTTGATTTGTGCCGTAGTAACGTTGTAATGCACGCATACTTTCTCCAGAATATCATCGACCGTTAAGGGCTTGTCGTCCATCTTAACGGCGCGTTTAACCACACGTTCGGCCAGACGCATGTCAATATTGCAATTGTAAACAATAGAATATGCCATTAAAGAGCTTACCACTCCTTCCAAATCGCGCACACTTCCACTGGCTGTTGATGCAATGAAATCGATGACATCGGCTGGAATTTTCAGTCCGTCACGATGAATCTTATTGACAAGAATATCGGCACATAACTGCTTATTGGGCTTCTCAAGCTCGGCTATCAGTCCGCACGAAAAACGCGTAAGCAAACGGTCGTGCATGCCTTTGAGGTCGACAGGAGGGCGGTCTGACGCCAGAATAATACGCTTGCCGTTGCGGAACAAGTGGTTAAATATGTGGAAAAACGTGTCTTGTGTTTTTGCGGCTGTTACCCATTCCTGGATGTCGTCCACAATAAGCATGTCGATAGTCTGGTAGAAAGCAATGAAATCGTTGATGGTACCGTGCAGGTATGCGTTCGTATACTGCACCTGGAACAAACGTGCACTGATATACAGCACGCGCTTTTGCGGATACAGCTGTTTGCAATGGAGGCCTATTGCATTGAGTAAATGAGTCTTCCCACAACCCGAAGGGGCCATAGATAAACATCGGGTTGAACTGCATGGTATTGGGGTGTTCGGCAATGGAAAGCCCTACCGAACGCGACAATTTGTTGCTTTCGCCCTCAATATAATTGGAGAATGTGCGATGCGGATCGAGCTGCGAGTCGAGCTCTTGAGGTTGTTTGTCGTTACCTTTCTTCGATGTTTGCGCACCTTTACCAGCATCAACAGGCTTTTGAAACGGTATCAGCAGCATCGGTCTCTATGTCCTGTGAGAGGTTGTGTTCTTATCAGTAACAATACGATAAGAGAGTTTTATGCCAGTCCCAGACATGATGACAGCACCTTTCCCATCAGTTCAGCAAAGTTCCTCCTAGATATTCGTACACAAATGCGCTGGGCACCTGCACGAGTATCACCTTTGAGGCATCGTCGAAAATGCTCAAAAGACAATGGGCTTGAACCAAGTTTTTATATATCTGCTCTGTGACATTTCTCGCGTATTTGCGCAAGTGCTTTGTCCCAACGAGCATCAGGACCTGCTTTCATTAACTACGTATGGAGATTGTTGCTTCGATTTGCACCTAAATTCTCATAGGCGTGATTGCAAAAGCTACAAAAGTTTTGTTGTATCTACAAATCGCGTACTTGTATTTTTCTTTACACATATACGTAACTCGTTATCATCCTTTCAATTAGACCTCTTGGCCGTTAAGTGTTAAAGAAATAAACTTTATATAGTTTTTCATACACCATTACGCCGTAATGACGACATAAATTTGATTGTTTCACACTTGTACAGATGCAAAAACAAGCTTTATACAAAGGTAAGGAGAGAATAGGAAAAAGTATGAAACGACTGGCACGCCATGTGCCAGCCGTTGTTTAACAGCAATATATTAAAGCAGAAGGCTGAAGCTTCCTACTTGTCTTTTCGGCCAAATATTGAGAAATGAACGTATCGTTTGGGGCGTGCCTTCAGGTCGATAAGCAGCGAATCGGCACTGCGCATGGTGGCATTCATGTTATTATACAGCTTATCGTCGTTCATCAACAGGCCCAATGACCCGTTATTATTGTTCAGACGCTCGGTAAACTGCTGCACATTAGCCAGTGTTTTATCTACCTTAGCCATGGTTCCTGCAACATCAACCTCTGCCAGATTGTTCGTAAGCTTAGTTGTATTATGCAATGTTCTGCCAGCCTCGGTTAAGACATAGCCGGCTTTTATTCATCATACCCGGCACACGATGGTTCAATGTAGCCAGCAGCGTATTAAGCTCACGGGTTGATGTTGTAAGGTTTGCCGTTGTGGCTTGAGCGTTATGCAGCGTCTGCCTAAGGGCAGGATCGGCCAGCAACGCGTTCACATTCATCAGGATACTCAGTTCAATTTTGGCAGCATCTTTTTCAACCACAGGAACCAGCTGTCCTACCGTTTCATCATACCACCATTAAGTCCGCCCTGTATGGTATCGCCGGTTTCTACGACTCACGCGGGTTATTGGCCAGTAAAAGATTCATCTTAACGTTGCCCATTAAGTCGCTTACAATCTCGGCAGAACTGCCTTTGGGTATGCGCAAAGCGTTGTCGACCTCAAACTGAACCAGCACCATTCCGCTCTGCTCATAGTTATATTTGATTGATCTTACTGTGCCAACCTGATAACCATCAGCGTAAATGGGGTTTGAAGAAGACAGTCCGCTAATATTCGAAAAAGCGGGCATAGTAAATGTTTCTGTTCGAAAAGAAAGCCCTTCCCTTCAGGAAATTCAATCCGAAATACAAAAGAACAATACCTGCAATCGCTACTAAGGCTATCCTTACCTCCTTTGTAAAAACTTCATAATTACGGTTTTTATATGTACTGCCAAAGACTATCTGTTGGCCTTAAATTCTCTAATACCTTCGTTTACGTCAATCTTCTTCCCGTTCTTAAAGGCTATAATAAAGCTCTGCGGGAACTTATCGAGTATTTGCTTGCGCATACGGTATATAACATTATAGTTGTTACTGGAACCGTATGTGTACTTATAGTAGCTGCCTTCCTGAAAATTCTCGCAGCCTTCAAGGCCCTGGAACACCTTGTCGCCAGGCTTAAAATGGTATGAAGATGAAAAAATCTGAATCTTAAAAACGGGTTTTGATGTATCGATTTTGTTGTCGTTGACAACAGCTGCCGGCTTATTACGGGTTCTGTGTGGCGTACCGGCACCGTACGAACAGGCTTTTCAGGTTTTTGACGTTGCATCAGAAGCCTTTCCTTATCGGCCTTTTGTTCAGATGGTTGCACGCGCATAGCTCTGATGCTGACGCCGTGAAGGCGCAACAACCGGGGCATCATCGGCAGGCGTTACCGGTGTATCAACATCGGCCGGGTCGCGATAAGGTACGTCAATATTATCGTTATACTTGTTTTTGTAAAGCACAAAAGCGTTGTAAATACCCCCGCGCATACATGTCGGTAGCAGGCTCGCTGTTCATGAATAATTCCTCATCGGGGGTAGAAATAAAGCCCAATTCGAGCAGGGCAGCAGGCATAGACGTAAGCCTTAACACGGCAAGGTTGTTCTGATGTGAACCACCGTCAACACGCGTCCTGTGGCCTTACATACCTCCTGTTGCATCAGTCGCGAAAGCTCAACACTGCGTTCACGGTTCTTGTCGGCAATGAATTCGAACATAATATCGCCTTCGGCCGAGTTGGCATAACCCTTATAACGCGTCTTGTAATCTTTCTCAAGGAAGATAACTGAGTTCTCTCTCCTGGCCACTTCCAGATTTTCTTTAATGCCGCGATCGCCGCTATGCTCGCCCGAGCCCAGCGTATAGCTCTGGAAACCATGGGCTAATCGTCCTGGAGGAAGTGCGTTAATATGAATGGAAACAAATAAGTCGGCCTTATTCTTATTGGCAATATCGGCACGTGTATGCAACGGAACGAAAAATGTCGTTCTTGCGTGTATACACCACCTTTACATCGGGACACCGCTGTTCTACCATGCGTCCGAAGGCCAAAGCAAACTTTAATGTGAGGTCTTTTTCTGAAGAAATAGCGCCTCTTGCACCGCTATCGTGGCCGCCATGTCCTGCATCTACTACTAGCGTAAAACGATAACCCGCTCCCATCATCGGGAGAAAGGACAATAAAAAGCCAGCAGAGAAAACAGAATTCTTTTTAACATGGGCAGATAATATACGCTACAAATTTAATCATTTAGGCGTAATCGGGCCTAAATTACAATTGAGTTTTTATCATTTATTAAATGTAATTCTACCCCGCACCGTCACAATCGGCACCCCATCGGTGGGTTAATCTTGGTGAGAAATACATCTACGGCCTCAATCTCAGGCCAGCAATTCATGAGTTTTTCAGCCATTTTGTATGCAGCATGCTCTACTAAATTGCAAGGCTCTGCCATCACAGAGGCCACCACGTTATAGGCTTCGGCATAGTTGACCGTAGCGTTTACGTCGTCGGTTTCCATTGCACGGGCAACATCAACCTTTAGCCGAAGGTCAACCTCATAATCGTTACCCGTCAACGCGTTCTTGTTCTAATACTCCGATAAAAGCATGAAAACGCAGCTGCAAATAAATAAAAGCTATCCCTTAACATCATAGTAAGAAAAAAGCCACGCTGTTCCCTATGAGAAACAGCATGGCTTTTGAATGTTTATCCACAACGACTTGCACCACAATTTGTGCAAATCAGGCAACCTTCCTGATATACAAGCGTCTCTCGTCCGCAAACAGGACATGTTTGTCCTGCCGCTTTCGTTCCGTCAGAAATATATTTTTTCAGGGCGCGTTCAACGCCATTCTTCCATGTATTAATGCTTTCGTCCTTCAATTGCAGCGAACCAACCAGCTTAATTACGATGGTCAATAGGCATACGATAGCGCAAAACACCCGATATAAGCTTGGCATAATTCCAGTACTCGGGTTGAATTTCTCGCTTAATCCTTCAACAGTTGTCTTGTAACCGCGCTTGTTTTTGAACTGGAAATCGTAGCGATGCGAACCGTCTGCACATGTTTGTTTAATGATAATACCTTTGGTAACGGTCTTCGGCAACGATATACCCTCGTCGTCATCCTGAAGTCCGGTGAAAATCTCATAGGATAACCGTCGAGCAATCCCACAAAAGCTACCCACTTTTTCACGGTTATTCTGGAAGCGAACTACGTCGCAATCAAGCTCCGTTGGCCTCACTTCCTCGAACAACGCGGATGAGGTATTGCCGTCATTGTTATTGGCTCAGGGGCTTCTGTTTTCTTCTGTTCTTTCTTTGCTTTTCTTCGATACAGAGACCATCACACCTGAACGACTGCCGTCACGATATATCGTACAGCCCTTACATCCCTGACCGCCAGGCCCTCAACGCTAGCTTGTTAACGAGGGCTTCATCTACATGATTTGGCAGGTTAACTGTGACGGAAATGCTGTGGTCTACTCCACTTTTTGGATGGCACCCTTGCATACGTACTTTCATCAACCAATCGACGTCATTTGCGGTAGCTTTTATGATATGGAGAACGGGCAACAAGGTCGTCAATCTCCTCCTGTGAGTATTTTGTCGGGGTCAATACCGTTAATTCTCATCCACTCAAGGAACTTACGGTGATACACTATGTACTCTTCGAAGCTGTCTCCAACCTCATCTACAAAATCGACATGGACGTCAGTATCGTTAGGATTAACCTTACGGCGGCGCTTATATACGGGCATAAACACCGGCTCTATGCCGCTGGTTGTCTGCGTCATAAGCGATGTCGTACCAGTAGGAGCTATGGTAAGGCACGCGATATTGCGGCGACCATACTTCGTCATGGCCGTATACAGTTCGGCATCGGCCTCTTTTTATTCGATTGATAAAAGGATTATTCTGTTCACGTTTCGCGTCATATATTTCGAAAGCACCGCGTTCTTTCGCCATCGTTACTGAAGAACGGTAGGCATTCAGTGCCAGAGGTTTCTGTACTTCAACTGCAAAATCGGTAGCTTCCTGCGTGCCATAGCGCAGACCTAACGCTGCCAGCATATCGCCTTCAGCCGTTATTCCCACGCCCGTACGGCGGCCCATGCCACTCTTTCGCTTAATTTTTCTCCCATAAATGATATTCTGTATGCTTAACGTCATCGTCCTGAGGATCGTTCTCTACCTTTTGCATGATGCGGTCAATCTTCTCCATTTCCAGGTCAACGATGTCGTCCATGATACGCTGTGCCACCCTGAACGTGCTCACGAAACTTATCAAAATTGAATCGTGCTTCTGGCGTAAACGGATTCTCAACATAGCTGTAAAAGGTTGACAGATAGCAAAGCGACAGCTGTCGTATGGGCACAGAGGAATCTCACCACAAGGGTTGGTACTTACTGTCTTAAAACCCTAAATCGGCATAACAATCAGGAATACTCTACGCAAAATAGTGTCCCAAAACAGAACGCCAGGCTCGGCACTCTTCCAAGCATTGTGCACATATTTTTCCCAAAGCTCACGTGCCGATATTTCCTTTTCAACGGTTGGCTTGTCACTGTCAACAGGGAACTGCTGCATATAAGGCTTGTCCTCAACGGCAGCCTGCATGAGCATCGTCTATTTTCACGCTGACATTCGCGCTCGTTACCTTTCCTTCGGTCATCTTTGCATCGATAAAAGCTTCTGAATCAGGGTGTTTTATACTTACAGAAAGCATTAAAGCACCGCGCCTTCCGTCCTGAGCCACCCTCACGTGTAGAATTACTAAAGCGTTCCATAAAAGGCACAAGGCCCGTAGATGTAAGTGCCGAGTTGTTCACAGGACTGCCTTTTGGCCTGATCTGACTGAGGTCATGCCCTACACCTCCGCGCCTTTTCATGAGCTGAACCTGCTCTTCATCTATCTTCATAATGGCGCCATAGCTGTCCGCGTCGCCGTCAAGGCCAATCACAAAAACAGTTGCTTAGCGATGCCACCTGATAGTTATTGCCGATACCCGTCATCGGGCTGCCTGCAGGAATAATATATTTAAAATGGTCAAGAAGGTCAAAAATCTGCTGCGCACTCATCGGGTTCTTGTACTTTTTCTCTATGCGAGCCACCTCGTTAGCGATGCGCCAGTGCATATCTTCAGGCGATTTCTCATAGATATTGCCGAAGCTATCCTTCATCGCATACTTGTTAACCCATACCCGTGCCGCCAGTTCGTCACCTCCAAAAATATTTTAGAGAGGCCTCAAAAGCCTCATCATACGTATAGTTTCGTTGCTTACCCATCGAAAGATTTAATATAGAAAAAAATTGTTGTTGCAAAGCTACGAAAGTTTTTCTGAAAGCTGACAACTTTTTGTATATATTTCAATTAAAACTTTTTCCATTTTGGATAATTTTTCTAACTTTGCACATATATAAATATATAGAAATGGAAAGCCTGAAACACCGTAAAAGCATCAGGAAATATTCGTCAAAGGAGGTTCCCTCCAATCTTATTACAGCTCTTTTAGAGGAAGCAGAGCGCACCCCTACAATGGGAAACCTGCAACTTTACAGCGTTATTGTTACATCGCGACAAGGCTATGAAGGCACGCCTTGCGCCAGCACACTTCAACCAGCCCATGGTAACGGCTGCGCCCGTAGTGCTTACTTTCTGTGCCGATTTCCGCAGAACGTCCCGCTGGGGCTGCCGAAAGGCAGGCACAACCAGGCTATAATAACTTCCTGAGTTTTATGAATGCAGCCACCGATGCCATGCTTTATTGCCAGACTTTCTGCAATATTGCCGAAGAGGCCGGTCTGGGAACGTGCTTTCTTGGCACCACCATCTATTCGCCACAAGCTATTATTGATACGCTGAAACTGCCCTAACTGGTATTTCCTGTGGCCACCATCACCGCAGGGTGGTCCGGCGAATCTCCTGCCTTAAGCGACCGGTTGCCCGTTGAAAGCATCATTCACGACGAAACTTCACCGCGATTATACCCCTGAGCTTATTGACCAATTCTACGGTCCAAAGGAAGCATTGCCCGAGAATCAACACTTTGTTGCCGTCAATCATAAGCAAACATTGGCACAGGTTTTCACAGATAGCCGATATACACGCAAGGATAACGAAGCCATGTCGGCTGGCCTTTATTGACGCTCTGCGCGGTCAGGGCTTCCTGTCTTTAAACAACGAAGAATAACCCTTCCCTTGCTTTTTGTTCTCAAGATACAACAATAATGAATACTGAAATAAAGCCCGTCACCACGGCAAACGACCTAAAAGTTTTTATCCAGCTGTTCTATAATCTATACCGTAACAGTCCATACGCTACACCTTATTTATATATGGACGAAGTAAAAACGCTGTCGAAGGATAAGAATCCTGCTTTTCGACTTCTGCGAAGCAGCCTCATTTTCTGGCTTACCAGCAGGGGCAAACCCGTTGGGCCGTATTGCAGCAATCATCAACCGTCGTGCCAACGAATACTGGAAAAGAAATACCGTACGCTTCGGCTGGTTCGACTTTTTATTGACGATCCCGATGTATCGCAGTCGTTGCTGAAAGCCGTTGAAGAATGGGGTAAAAATAAGGGTATGACCGAAATGGCCGGGCCGCTCGGCTTTGAAGATATGGACCGTGAGGGTATGCTTGTAAGTGGTTTCGACACGCTTTCAACGATGTATGTCAACTATAATTATCCCTATTATCCTCAGCATATTGAGGCTATGGGCGATTTTAAAAAGGACAATGATTACGTTGAATACGAAATCAAGATTCCGGAGAAAGCTCCTGAGCGTATGCTTACCACAGCCGAAATGATTGGAAAGCGTTACCATCTCTGAGGTGAGAAAGTTCTCCAGAGACGAGCTACAAAAGGCGGACGGGGACACGAATTGTTCAATATCCTGAATATTACATATAAGGATTTATACGGATTTTCACAACTTTCATCCAGCCAAATCGATAAGCTGGTTAACGATTACATACGTCTGGCCGACCTCAATTTGGTAACATGTATTGTAGATACCAGCCAAAACAACAAGATGGTAGGCTTTGAGTATCGTTCCTCTCGTTTTTCAAAGGCATTGAGAAAAAGACCCGTGACGGTCGTCTTCTACCCTTTTGGCTGGTGGCCTTTACTAAAAGGTTTTTGAAATGGCATAACACCGATGTTGTTGACCTTTTTATTAATTGGCGTGTTGCCCGAATATCGCCCAAAGGGAGCCAATATACTTATTATTACCGATCTCATCAGCTGGTACAGGCGTTACCATTTCAAGGTTGCCGTTACAGGTCCACAAATGGAAACCAACAAAAAAGTGCTTAGCCAGTGGCAGTATTTCGATGCAGGTGAGATACGCCGCCACCGTATTTATTGCAAGGATATTTAATCGATAGCAACCCTGAAACCCTGAACATTTGCACTGGCTCTGCGCCACATACCGCCTGCCTCTGTTGTGGCAGAACGGCAGTTTTTGAATGTTCTGGTTTCAGGGTTATTTTATACAAGTGCCGCCTGATGCACTTTTTCTCCCCGAAATTTAATCCTGAAAGTATACCCGTTTCACACGATTGCTGATACAGGTAAGCACTTCATACGGTATGGTATCGAGAATATCGCTCAGCACCGTCACCGGCAAGTGTTCGCCAAATATCTCTACTGTATCTCCCTCCTTGCAGTCGATACCCGTAACATCAATCATAGCGACGTCCATACTATATATTACCAACATACCCGGCTCTTTTGCCATTTACCAGGCAATAGCCCCTGCGGTTTCCCAAATGGCGGTTTAATCCATCGGCATAACCAATAGGAATGGCGGCTATTACGCTGTCATGATCGATAGTTCCCTTGCGGCTATACCCTACCGTGTCGCCGGCAGGCACACGGCGTAATTGCAATATGGTAGTCTTTAATGTGGATACAGTATGAATAATTTCGTTGTTACGACTGTCTATTCCATACAGTCCGAGCCCCAGACGACACATATCAAGCTGCCTGTTCGGGAAGTGTTCGATGCCGGCAGAATTGTCTATATGTCGCAGAATTTTATGCTTAAAGGCAGCCTGTAATTGTTTGCTTGCTTTGTCAAACAATTCAAACTGATGTGCCGAAAAATCGTCAAAGCTGTCGCTGTCCGACCCAACGAAGTGCGAAAATACCGAGCGAGGGATAACGGCACTCTGGTGTTTCAATCGGCTTATCAGCGCATCCATGTCGTGCAACGGGTCAAAACCCAGACGGTGCATACCCGTATCTATTTTTATATGTACCGGATAGTCGGTTATACCCTCCTTTTCAGCTGCCTTAATAAGGGCATCAAGCAATCGGAACGAGTGCACCTCTGGCTCCAGATCATAGTCGAACATGGTTTTTGAAAGCGGTCGCTTTCGGGATTCATGATCATAATATTCGCCGTTATTCCATTGCGGCGAAGCGTTGCCCTTCGTCAGCAACAGCCACAGCTAAATAGTCTACTCTATGATCCTGAAGCGTCTTAGCTATCTCCACGCTGCCCGCACCGTATGCGTCTGCCTTTATCATACACACGAGCTTTGTTTCGGGTTTCATGAACGATCTAGGTAATTGAGGGTTCTCAACCAAGGCTCCAAAGGTTCACCTCAAGTACGGTTTCGTGCACCTTTGCACCATAAGGTCGGTTATACGGTCAAAGCCAAACGCCCGCGCTCCTTTGATAAGTATTACCTCGTCGCGCATACTGCGGAACACTTCGCTACGCAGAAACGCGTCAACAGGAGCTGAAGAAGAACTTCTCGGCCACGGGTATGGCTCTGCTATGCTGCGACAGTTCAGGGCCCTATGCCGATGAATTTCTGTACTCCGCGTTTCTTAACCAGGCTGCCTACCTCACGATAAAGGTCGGCGGCTGTTTCTGCCACTCTGGAAGATGTCGCTCCAGAATGAGCGTCCGTCGCCGCCCTGATGGTCGGGCCTGCGGTTCATAAAGTCGAGCGCTATGTCAAGCGAGTTAACGTCAGAATTATACGAATCGTTAATCAGTGTGCAGCCATGGCGTCCTTGTTTCACCTCCATTCGCATGGCAACAGGCTCAAGACGTGCCATGCCGCCAGCCAGTTCTCCGGCCGACAAGCCCAATTTCAAAGGCTACCACAGCACAGGTTATCGAGTTGGCTACCGAAGCATCATCAATAAACGGTATGGCATATTTTTTCTTCGTGCCCTTGTCTATACACATATAGTTACGGTGGTAGATGTGTCACCTTTGTCACATCAGCAATAAACACAGGTGCTTTTTATCGGTCATCGAATAGTAAAGCTGCTCGCCTTTGTATGCACTTTCTGCCACCGTACGGCGTATCAGCTCGTCATCGGCATTGTAAACGATGGTTTCGGCATCGTCGAGAAAGCACGGTCTTTTCATGCGACATTTTTCTTCCTTCGACGCAAAAGTTTTTCCTGATGGGCAGCACCTATATTCGTAAGCACGGCGATGGTAGGCTGTATGATGTCGCGCAGAGCCTGCATTTCTCCAGGCTGACTTATACCCGCCTCAAAAATGCCAACCTCGGTTTGTTCGTTCATCAACCATACTGAAAGAGGCACACCTGTCTGCGAATTATAGCTGCGCGGGCTTCGCGTTACATACTTATAGGGCGAGAGAAGCTGATACAACCATTCCTTCACAACGGTTTTACCGTTCGAGCCTGTAATGCCAACAACAGGCACATTAGACTCATCACGGTGACGTTCGGCGAGGCGTTGCAGGGCCTTTCGCGCATCTGTTACCTTTAGAAAATTGGCTTTCAGGATAGCCGTCGGCATACCCTTCAGGCACCCTCGTCACCACAAAGTTGCGTACACCCCGCGATAAAGCTCAGGAATATAGGCATGGCCGTCGTGACGTTCTGTTTTAAGGGGCAAAGAACAATGTCTCTTCAGGGAAACAGAGCGAGCGGCTGTCGGTAAGCGAAAGCCGATATTGGCATCGGCATTTCCATAACGGCGCGCACCGATAAGCGTGGTTATCTTTTTCAATAGGTGTGAAGTCATTTTGTATACTTCATTACAACTGCAAAGATACTAAAAACAACGAAACCAGACAACGCGAACAAAAATAATTAAACATCATCGCGTCTGTATTCGCCAATCATAACTGCCATATCTGCATCATTACCACGCCGTTGTGCCATACTTACGCCGATAACGTACATGCTTTTAAAGGTTCTTCGCCCACATTACGCTTGCCGGGTTATCGTTCGGCGGCTGTCAGCAATGCCTTCGGCGACCGTCACACATACGTACGGCGGCCGCCAGCAACGCTGCTGACGGCCGCCGTATCATGAGCTTTCTGGCAAAAAGCATGCACCATAAGGGCGCTTTCGATGTGCAAAAAGGTTGTAATGCTTTTTACCTTATGGGGGTAATGGAGGTTCTCAGGATGTATGTTCTCCAACACCTCGTCAAGAAACTTGCGTGCCTCCCAGCGTGCCATGGGCAGGTCGTGCAGCAGGTAATTGCCACAGTCGCGGGGGGCAGCACCGGGAATTTCGCCCTCAAAACCGGCTACAAACCGAAATGTACGCCTCATCAGGTCAACAATATCTTCAGGCTCTAAGTCGCCGCGGAGCAACAGATAGTTGCCTGTAAGGCATCCCATGGGACCCCAGTAGATAACCCTTTCTTTCCATTCGGCATCGTTACGCAGAAAGGTTGCCGCCAGGTGTTCGATGGTATGCAGCGCACCTATGTGAACAACGGGCTCGCGATTGGGTTCTTTCATACGCACGTCGAAAGTGGTAACCGTGTCGTTACCCACCGTATCCTTGCGCGAAACATATATGCCACGGAGCAGCTTTTCGTGGTCGATGGTAAATGATGGTATTTTATTCATGAGCAATTATTGCTTTTTAAAAAGTTGCGTGTAATCTCAAAACTGCCCCGGCCATGCGGTTCCAGAAGTCGAAATACTGTGCGCCGTGGTTGTCTTTCAACGGTACATCACTGATAATGCGGAACGAAATAAAAGGCGTTTTGTATATCGGGCAGGTCTGTCAGCAATAGCGCAACTCTCCATGTCGACGGCCACGGCATCGAAATGTTCAAGAATGGAAGACATTTTTCGCGCGCGAATCAACAAACCACTCGCCGCTGACGGTCAGTCCCGACATAATTTTCGTACCTTCGGGAGCCTGTAAGGCCATGGCCTTTTCAACCAGCGTAGCCGGAGCCTTAAAGCGTGGAGGCATGCCTATTATCTGCCCGTAGGATACCTCCTGGCCGCAATAGGCATCGTGATAAGCACATGATGACGCCACAACAACGTCAAGAGGGTTCAGCGAGTAGGCCGCACCGCCTGCCACTCCGGTGGATATAAGCAAATCAGGGATGGTAACAATCAATCATCTCTACCGCCCCAATGGCCGAGTTTACCTTGCCTATTCCACACTGCTGAAGGATGATGGTGGCACCATCCAGTGTGCCAATAACAAAATCTTTTGTGGTTGTGCCGCCTGTATAAGTTTCGTCGAGCAGCGTACGAAGTGCGTAAACTCTTGTCCATCGCAACTATTAATCCTATTTTTCTTCACGTTATGTATCGCTCTCAGAGGGCGTTAAGGCCTCATATTGTGCAAAGTTACTAAAAATGATATATATATGGTGTTTTAACGATTACGTTTTAATGTTTCAGCAAAAATATTTAACTTTGTGCGAGAAAGTATAAAAAGCATATAGTTTGATTATGAAAACATTTGAAGCAATATCTGCCCGACGTGGTGGCAGTAGTGTTGTTTGTCCTCATCTCATTTGTTTATTTTATGCCTGCCGATATTGACGGGCGCATCCTATACCAGCACGATTCGGCTGCCGGAAGGGGCGCAGGCGAGGAGATGGTGCAGTATCAGAAACAGACAGGAGAACAGACACGCTGGACCAATTCGCTTTTCAGTGGTATGCCTACCTACCAGCTGGCACCGTCGTACAACAGTACCAACGTCCTGAAAAAGGCCGAAACGGCCTATCATCTAGGGCTGCCGAGAACGTCTGGTATGTGTTTGCCTACCTCCTTGGGTTCTATATTCTGCTCCGTGCTTTCAATTTTTCGCGACTATATGGCCGCTCTGGGTGCTATCATATGGGCGTTCTCAAGCTACTTCTTCATCATCATAGCCGCCGGACACTTGTGGAAAGTGATGGCTCTGGCATATCTGCCGCCAATGATCGGGGGGCTTGTGCTGACCTATCGTGGCAAATACCTGTGAGGGATTTCTGGTTACAGCCATCTTTGCTGCTTTCGAAATAAATGCCAATCATGTGCAGATGACCTACTACTATCTGTTTATTATCCTGTTCGGTGATTATCGCATGGCTCATCGATGCACTGCACAAACACGAGATGATGCGCTTCTGTAAGGCTACACTTACCGCTGTGGCTGCCGCACTTGTAGGTATTTGTATCAACATCGGTAACCTGTATCATACCTACCAATACTCGCAGGGAGAGCATGCGTGGCAAGAGTGAACTGGTAAAGAAAAAAACAGTGCAAACCAGACGGGAAGCGGGCTCGACCGCGACTATATTACGCAATGGAGCTACGGCATTGACGAAACCGTGACGCTGCTTATACCCAATGCAAAGGGAGGTGCAAGCGTGCCATTGAGCCAGAGCCAGACCGCAATGGCGAAAAGCTGACCCACAAATTGAGCAGCGAGATACCGCAATTATACAACGGACTTACACAATATTTCGGTACGCAACCAGGCACATCAGGTCCTGTTTATGCAGGGGCTTTTTATTACTGTTTCTTTTTGTATTGGCCCTGTTTTTAGTAAAGGGACCCATGAAGTGGGCATTGCTGGGGCTACCATTCTCTCTGTATTGCTGTCGTGGGGACATAATTTTATGGGCTTCACGAACCTGTTTTTGGATTACGTCCCCATGTATGCGAAGTTCCGTACAGTGGCTTCCATCCTCGTCAGTTGCCGAGTTTACCATTCCGCTGCTGGCCATGATGATGCTGAAAAATAAATGATGAGCGGAGATTCTTACCGAAAAAAACGCAACCGCAAGTTTGTAATCGCCAGTCTTTTTGCTTACAGCCGGCGTTGCCATGATGGTGGCAGTTGCCCCGGGTTTAATGGGTCCTTTCGTTGCTGAACAGGAGCATCAGGTGCTTTCCGGCATACAAGGTATGCCCCTGAGCTGCTGTCGGCCATTATAAATAACCTGACAGCCATGCGTGAAGCAATGGTGATCGGCCGACGCCTGGCGTTCAACAAGGTATTATCGTTTGCAGGCTTTTTGATTCTGCTTTTTGTACAGCAAGAGACGGCTAAGCAGCCGGTTTATGGTGGGTGCCATTGCCGTATAGCCTCGCCGACATGTGGCAAGTGAACAAACGCTATCTGTATGACGATATGTTTGTAGAGAAAAGCGTACGCGAGGTGCCTCAAAAAATGACAGCTACCGACCAGATTATACTGCGCGACAAGTCGTTAGACTATCGCGTGCTGAATCTTGCATCGAACACATTTAACGAAAACGAGACATCGTTCTACCACAAAAAGCATAGGAGGTTATCATCCTGCCAAACTACGTCGGTATCAGGAAATGATCGATGCTTACATTGAACCGGAAATGCAACACACCATGACGGCAATAGGACAAGCCGGTGGAGACATGACGAAGGTGAATGGCGACTCGATATTTCCTGTATTAAATATGTTTGAACACTAAGTACTTTATCGTAGGCCTTCAAAGCGGACAGACGGTGCCTGTACAGAAGCCCATATGCAAACGGTAACGCGTGGTTTGTCGACAAAAATAAGCTATGTGAACAATGCCAATGAGGGAGATTGATGCCGTAGGCAAGCTGAATTTAAAGCACGAAGCTGTTGCCGACAAGAGTTTGAAGCCCCTGTTAGGCAAGGCCACACCAGAGACAAACACCGACCTGATTACGCTGAAGAGCTATGAACCCAACCACTTGGTGTACAACGTTACATCGAAAAACGGAGGCATTATCGTATTTTCAGAGATATACTATCCGGGCTGGACGGCTACTGTTGACGGCGTGCAGGCTGAACTGGGACGTGCTAATTACATTTTGCGTGCACTGAATATAAAACCAGGAAAGCACGAGGTTGTACTCGATTTCCACCCTGCTTCGCTTCGCAAGACAGAGGGAATTGCCTACGGTTCGTATGGTGTGCTGGTGCTGATATTGGTTATTGGCATACTGACCGAGTGGAAAAAGGCGTAAGGAAACTTCTGTTGAGAAGTAGGCTATACAATATGCTTATAAGACAACGACGAGAACAAACGCTGTCTTAAGACATATAAAACAAAAAGGGGTTTGATATTTAAAAACCGTATAAATCAACTCCAAAAACAAAAACGGGACAAGGCCGATAGCTTTGTCCCGTTTTGTATATAATATGGTTTTTGTTACGAATATAATATAAAAGTGTAAAAAGGGTTCAGGCAAGAAGTTATAACGCTTCAGACCCGCGCTGGCGGACGGCTTCGAAGAGCAAAATGGCTGCCGACACCGATACATTCAGCGAATCGAGCTGCCCCAGCATGGGGATACGTATGTGCGCATCGGCCGCCATGCGCCAGGCTTGTGAAAGTCCTGTGGCTTCGGTTCCCCATGACAATGGCGGTGCCTTTGCACATATCGGTATCGTAATACAGATGCGAATCCTGAAGCTGTGCTGTGAGAATACGGATGCCCCGCGCTTTTAAGAACTCGATACATTCGGCTGAAGAGCATGCCACCGTGGGGCACAGTGAAGATGGCTCCAATGCTACTGCGGATAAGATTGGGATTGAAAAAGGTCGGTCAAAGGGTCGCAAACAGATGACAGCATCAGCTGCAGCATCAGCACTACGAAGTACAGCTCCCAGATTACCCGGCTTTTCTACACGCTCAAGAACGCAAACAAGCGGTTATCAGGGCAGTTTTAAGTCGGCAAGCGTAGTGTAACGGACAGCCATTTCGGCTATCACGCCCTCGGTTGTACCACGGTAAGCCATGCGCGAATAAATGTCTTTGATACCCCTGAAGCTCCTTTTTCGTCGATGAAAGCCTGTAACTTGCAGGCGCCTCTTCGTTGTCGGGCATCAGTTCGGAGCAGTAAAACAATGTGTCAATTTGATACCCTGCCTGAACGCAATGGAGCAATTCGCGCACGCCTTCTACAACAAACAAGCCGCATTTTTCGACGCTCGGACGATTTCTGCTGGAGTAAAAGCAAATGCTTTATCTTCGGATTCTGAACACTTATATACTGTTTTCTGCTGTCATGATATTGTATTTTATGGGGTTCCTCACCGTTAAGAGATGAAAGAAACGGAACAAGTACAACAATATAGCTGTGCAGCCAAAGTATATACACGGAAAATGATTAATTTTGCACCAACAACAGCTCTGCTAATATACCAATATCGTAAAACTTTAATTCTTAAATTCCAAGACCATCGCTTCAATCTTTTTAATTCTTTTAATTCTTAAATTTTATAATCCTTTAATTCTAAGCTATCGGCCTTTTAATTTTTAATTCTTTAATCTTTTTAATTTTAACTCCCATGCAATTCAGAACAATTGTTGACATCGCTCCATCGGAATGGAAGATAAAACCCTGTGAAAGAATGCTGTTTTGTAGAGCTCGTGTTTTGCCGACAAAAATAGGCCAGCGGTTTTGCCGACGACAAGTTTAGGGCGTTGGTAAATCCCCTATGGTGTGATGTACAATCCGGCGAGCGTTTGGCATACTATTGAGCGTTTGGCAAGTGAAAAAGCCTTTCCTTTCAGGGCCGATGAGGCAGGGAACAGCAGTATTTACGCTCGGAACGAACCATGTTTACATACTGAAAGAGACGGGCGAAATTGTGGACAATTGCCAAAAACGCCCGCAAAAAGCTGTTTGAAGAACGCGAGCTTTCAATTTGCCGAATGTGCAGATTACCTGCAACATTGTATCGACGCGATACAATCGCGCTTTCCTAAAGTGAACGTCGTTCTCACGGTAAGCCCCATCCGTTATCGCAAATACGGTTATCATGGCAGTCAGCTTTCAAAGGCGACACTGCTGTTGGCTGTGGAAGAAACCATCAAAAGGCCGACAAATCGAGACAAGGAAAGGTGACTTATTTCCCGTCGTATGAAATTGTAAACGATGAATTGCGCGACTATCGCTTCTATCAGGACGACATGTTACATCCGTCATCGCAAAGCCGTTGACTACATTTTTGAACGGTTTTTCTGATACGTATTTTTCCAAAAGAAATTGTCGATTTTCTGAAAGCCTGGAAGCCAATACGCGAAGCGTTTCTGCACCGCCCATCGGACCCCGAAAGCGAAGAATACAAAGGCTTTCTTGGCTCGAACAAACGAAAAGGCAAAAAGAACTTCAACTAAAATATCCTCAATTGGAATTATAATTCTGTTAATCTATAAATAAGATTACTTCATTGATGAATTGCAATTTCTGTGTCAAGGTATTGTAATTGTCATGTTTTTGATATTGTAGTTATAGCGTTCAGGCATCATAATTGCATTATATTGACCGTGCAATTGTTATATTTAGATATTGTAGTGCACTGTTCACATATTATAATTGTGCCTTGTTAAGGCATTGTAATTAAGATATAGAAAACAATTAATCCCAACCATGAGGGCCGTGTACCTTGTGGTTGGGACTAATAGTAAAAATAACAATAAATATTGTGCTATTCTTTATTAGAACGCTTGCGTTCTGTAGTGATCAAGAGATAATCTTTCGGATGCGAAGGTTCTTGGGGTAACCTCAACCAGCTCGTCTTCATAATATATTCTGAGCATCTCTTCGAGGCTCATGATAGTCTTTGGTATAATACGGGCCTTGTCATCAGAACCTGAAGCACGCACGTTGGTGAGCTGCTTGGCCTTGCACACGTTCACAACGAGGTCGAGTTCGTGTATGTGTTCGCCCACAACCTGCCCAGCATAGACATCCCTCCCAGGTCAATCGAAGAAGCGACCACGGTCTTGCTAGCTTAGTCAATGGCATAAGCAAAAGCATTACCTGTGTCCATAGAAACCATGGAACCATTTGAGCGACGGCTTATCTCTCCTTTGTAAGGCTGGTACTCTTTATAGCGGTGAGCCATGATGGCTTCGCCCTGAGAGGCAGTCAATCACGTCTCGTACGGAGACCGATAATACCGCGTGAAGGAATATCAAATGTGATGTTAATACGATCACCTTCAGTCTCCATGCCAGTCATTTCGACCCTTTACGACGCGTTACCATATCAACCATTTTGCTCGAATAATCGGTTGGAACGTTGATATCAAGCTCCTCAATAGGCTCACACTTCTGACCGTCAATTTCTTTGTAAATAACTTGTGGCTGCCCGACCTGAAGCTCATATCCTTCGACGCATGGTTTCCAATGAGTACAGAAAGGTGCAGAACGCCACGGCCTTTTTACTATCCATCGGTCGGTATATCCTTCGACAGGTTCTACCCGCAAGGCAATATTCTTCCTCAAGTTCCTTTTGTAAACGGTCACCGATTTGGCGAAGTACAGAACTTTCCTTCCTTTCCGAAGAACGGACCATCGTTTACCATAAAGAGCATACTCATAGTAGGTTCGTCAACTGCTATCGTAGGTAGTGCTTCAGGCTCCTCAAAATCGGAGATGGTATCGCATGATTTCGAAGCGTTCCAGGCCTACAACTGCGCAAAATATCACCGCTACTTACTTCATCAATACGGCGATGGGTAATGCCCTCAAAAGTGTGAAGCTCTTTTAATTTGTTCCTTTTCCATCGTTCCATCACGATGGCAAATGATCACCTTCATGCCGTCTTTCAACGTACCTCTGTGTACTCTTCCTACCGCAATACGACCGGTATAGTTACTGTAATCAAGCGATGATAAGCATTTGAGGGCTTACCATCTATGTGCTTTGGCGCTAGATGGCCTCAAGAATCTGGTCTAAAAAGAAATCGATATTGTCGGTAGGCTTGCTGAAATCAGGTCCCATCCATCCATTTTTAGCCGAGCCATATACAACGGGAAAGTCGAGTTGGTCTTCCGTTGCGCCCAAATCGCACATCAAATCAAACACCATTTCCATATACCTGTTCAGGGCGACAGTTGGGCTTATCCACCTTATTAACGACAACAATGAGCTTTAATCCTATCTTCAATGCTTTTTGAGCACGAAACGTGTTTGTGGCATCGGGCCTTCAAAAGCGTCAACAAGCAACAGACAACCGTCGGCCATGTTGAGCACTCGTTCCACTTCGCCACCGAAATCAGAGTGCCCAGGGGTATCAAGTATATTGATTTTTACACCTTTCCATGTAATGGAAACGTTCTTAGATAATATAGTTATCCCGCGCTCACGCTCTAAATCGTTGGAGTCTAACACCTCTCCGCTGTTGTCTTGGCCGTCTCGAAACAGTTTTCCTGCGAGCATCATCTCTGTCAACCAACGTTGTTTTTCCGTGGTCAACGTGTGCAATTACTGCGATATTACGAATGTCCTGCATTACTTTACCTTAAATATCTATGCTAACTAATTCTGGCTGCAAAATTACAAAAATATCGTGAACATGCGGGCTATATACAATCTTTTTAGTAACTTTGCAGAGCATTTCCAGAGAATCTGGGGCATTTGATGCCGTAAATAGTTGTGATTAAGGCTATAAGCGACAGAGAACGTATTGATGCAACACTTATTAATCAACAAAACAACATGTATTTAAACAAGGGAAAAGAAGGCTGAAATCTTCACCAAGTTTGGTAAATCAACCACTGATACCGGTTCTGCCGAGAGTCAGATGCACTGTTTACCTATCGCATTGCGCACTAACCGAGCACGTTAAGGCCAATCACAAGGACTTTGTAACCACTCGTTCTCTGACCCCAATTGGTAGGAAAGCGTCGTGCTTTGCTCCAATTACCTCTACGATCGTGACATTGAACGTTACCGTAGTATTATTAAAGCACCTCAGTCTGCGTAAGTAAATCACAGCCTGACAAAAGTATAAAAGAAGCCTCGCAACATTGCGAGGCTTCTTCATTTATAGCAATTTTCGAAGATCACCATTCTGATTTCTGCCTGCCCTTATTCTAATTTTTACCCAACCTTATTCTGCTCCTACTTAACCTTATTGAATAATTTGTGCGTCTCCGCTATTCTTTCGTGAATACCTTATTTTAATATAACGCGCAAATCTTCATCGTTTTGCAATTTCCTGCAACGGATTTATGACGAATTCACGTTCTTTCATGTGCGGATGTGGGATTTTTAAGATCAGGCTCATCAATTGTAAGGTCATCGTAAAGCAATATATCAATATCAATGATTCGGTCGTGATATACGCCACCTTTCGATTTATTCACACGTCCCATATCACATTCTATCTTCTGCGTTACAGCCAAAACCTGACGCGGATTGAGCTTTGTTTCGCAACAAACACGCATTTATAAACTTGTTAGGGCGAATAAAAACGAGGGAACTGTCTCTATCATCGACGAGTTCACATCTTATCTTCCTACCCTCTCCTCCAATAAGTCAAGAGCTTCGCGAATAAGACGCTTACGGTTTCCGATGTTCGAGCCTAGCTAAAAGAGACACGCAAATGGCATGTTTCCAGATTATTTTTCAACCATCAATATGGCTTTTTAAAGCTGAACTAATCAACTATAAGTGAGCGAGTCGCCAAAGCAACCAAACTTATACCCATGCTTCACAGCGAGGTCATAACACTCCATTACAGCTTCATAGCCACCGAAAGCAGCAGTCGACATTAACAGCGTAGACTCTGGATGATAGAAGTTTGCAACCATCGAATCGGCGAGGCCAAAGTTATACGGTGGAAAAATAAACTTACTTGTCACCGTTATATTCTTTTCAGCATACCATCGGTACCCACAGCCGTTTCTGGTTGCTTTCGCCACGCTTGTACCTACTGCACACATGGTGCCCGCCTTTTTGCCCGGTTTACAATCTCACAGGGCCTCCTTTTCTATCAGCATTTGCTCCGAATCCATTTTGTGTTTGGTAAGATCCTCCACCCTCAATGGGTGAGAAATTACTTAGTCCACAGTGCAGGGTTACGAAAGCCGAGTTAATACCTCTAATCTCCATGCGCTTCATTAACTCACGCGAAAAAGTGAAGTCCTGTGGCAGGAGCTGTTACCGCTCCTTCTTTACGGGCAAAGATACACTGGAAGTTTTCCATGTCCTCGGCGGTGGCATGCGAATGCACGTGCATGCCATGCATCTCCGGATTTTCAGGACGTCCGTTCAGGATATAAGCAGGAAGCGGGGCCTCGCTCAACGCAAACGGGTCACGTTTAAACTGTTCATGGTCGCAATCGTAAAGGAAACGTAGTGAGCGTCCGCGGCTTGTGGTATTGTCATAAACCTCTGCAACCATTGTCCCAACCTCGTCAAAGAAGAGCTTGTTGCCAATACTGAATCTTACGTGCAGGCTCTGCAAGCACATCCCGAGATGCGTTTCTTCGTTCAGTTCGCGCAGAATAAACACCTCTATCTTGGCATCAGTCTTCTCCTTTGTACCGTAAAGCCGGGCAGGAAACACTTTTGTATCGTTAAAAATAAAGGTATCGCCTTCGTCAAAATAGTCGATAATGTTACGGAAATCAAGATACTCTCTTTCAACGGGATTGCGCTTTTCATCCCTTACGAAACATCTCTATCTCGCCTGTTGTACGATGTAAAACCATCAGTCGCGACTCGTCACGACGTGTCACTCTGAACGTTTCCTTCGTTCCATCATCGTTTATAAACTCGCGCTCAAAGCTGTGAGGATACAGCGCCACCAGCTCCTGGGGCAGTTTAAACTTAAATTGCGATAACTTCATATTTTCTTTTTCCTTTCAGTTTTTCAAATGATTTTCTTTTGTCGCCTCAGGCATGTCTCCCGGAGATGATGGCGTTACGTTTGCATCAAAGCCACTCCTGAAAGTGGTCGTAATCAATACAATCAGCTATCGAATAGCTTCCTGTTCGTGTGCGTCGTAAGGCTGTAAGATAAAGCGCCACTGTTCAAAGCACGTCCAATATCGCGTGCAAGGGCACGGATATATGTTCCTTTTCCACATACCACGGATGGAAAGCTGCATTTTTCTGCATCAAGGCAGTCAGTTCTATCTCATCTATATGGATATTTTTGCCTTAAGCTGCACTTTCGCCGTTACGGCGCAAGCGGTATGAGCGTTCACCATCAATTTACAGGCACTATGTAGGTGGCACCTGTTCAATGTCGCCCACAAAGTGTTTCAGAACCGCTTCTATCGTTTCGCGACTGATATGTTCCGTGGGAAAAATGTGGTTCACTTCGTACTCCATATCATAGCTGTCGGTGGTGGCACCCAGCTGCAAGGTAACCGTATATTCCTTTGAATGGCTCTGCAACTGTTCTATTTGTTTGGTACACCGGCCCGTACACAGTATAAGAACGCCTGTTGCCAACGGGTCTAATGTGCCTGCATGCCCAACCTTAACCTTCTGTCCCAAGTGGTGAGAGAGCAAATAACGAATATGTGCAAGCGCACCGAAACTGGACATACGGTGAGGGCTTGTCAATCGCAATAATTTCGCCTTGCAGGAAGTTCATCAGTCAAACATTACAAGTGAATGGCCCGTTAACAGCAATATAAGGATAACAATACCTACAATTATACGATACCATCCGAACAGTTTAAAACCGTATTTAGTGAGAAAACCAACAAACCACTTCATGGCGAAGCAGCGCCACAATAAAGGCTACAACACTGCCTGTAAGCAATAATATCAGGTTGTCGGCGGTGGCCCGACCCTCCTACGGCTTCTTTGCCGATAAAAAGCTGCAATAAATCAAGCCCCGTTGCAGCGGCCATTGTCGGCACTGCCAGAAAAACGAGAACTCGGCAGCCCGTTTACGCGTAAGCTTTTGCGACATACCACCTACAATAGTGGCCATAGAACCGGCTTACACCAGGTATCATTGACACACTCTGTATAACGCCAATCCAGAACGCGCGTTTTGCAGTCACCTCGTTTTCGTCGCGTCCTTTATTGAATATTGAATCGCAGAACAGCATAAAAATGCCTCCCAACACCAGCATAACAGGCACTACCCATATAGCTATCTGCGGATTAAGCAGGGCGGTCGACAATTGGTTTCTTAATGAAAAACCTATTACAGCCGTGAGGCACAAAGGCTACAAACAGCAGCCAGTAAAAGCTGAACTTATGCCTGAAACGCTGCCATGGTGTAGCTCCCTGCGGGAGGCAGCGTATGGTTTAAGCTGAAAAAGCGGTTCCAATAAAGCACTACTACCGACAGAATTGCACCAAACTGTATAATCACCGTAAATGCTCTTACAAAATCAGAATTTTGTACACCCAGCAGATTTTCGGCAATCAGCATGTGCCCTGTCGACGATACGGGAAGAAACTCAGTAAGTCCTTCCACTATGGCTATGATGATAGTTTGCAATAATGTCATCGTCGTGCCGTATTATTTTGAAGCTGTTTCTTCTGTTTTCCCGGCAGCATGAGCCTGCTCTTCTGGTGTTTCGGCAACGTCATCCTTAGGGTTTACGCACAACCGCATAAATCATAGATATGAAGCCCGGGAACGTAACCACGGGAGCTACTCTTTATGCGACGGAAGCTGAAAATATCAGGATTATAGGCCTGTTCTGTTGAGCCTGCACCGCTCATCAGTATAAACCCTGCTACAACAATTGCGAAACCTATACCCAATAATATAAAATTGGTACGGTCAAAAGCTAAATTTTTCTTGTCCATTATTATATAATATAACGGCTTTCGGCACAGAACATTGTATGCCGTAAGCCCTAACCTAAATCTGATACAGTTCACCGGCCTTCATTCGCGGGAATTTATTTACCGATATATTGGCGCAGATACCTGTGATAACAATGCCAAACGAAATACAGAACCCGCTGTAACAGCCATCTCCCGCCAGGTAACGATGGTTAATATCTCCGGTTGGTTACAATAAAGAGCATATAACCTGCCGCCAGAACGCCGCAGGCTATCAGAGCTGCCAGCATACCCGTTACCACTGCGTCGTATAAACGGTGCCCTTATAAAGCTCCACGACGACCTACAAGCTTCATTGTATGTATGGAAAAGCGGCGAGCGAAGATGCTTAGGCGCACCGTGTTGTTAATTAATGAGAACGATATAAAGGTAAGCAGCGCGGCGAAAGCACGAGCAGTGAAATGCCTATTCTGGCCAGATTACGGTTTAAAAGCTTCAACAAGACCTTTCTGATAGTTGACGTTCTGACACCTTAGGGTACTTCTTTAAATCGGCTGAAATCAGGTCAAACTGTCGTTATTGGCATAATCGCTCGTCAGCGTGAGCACGATTGATGAGGGAAATGGGTTCACGCCATCAGTAAATTCGGCCGGATTTTGTGCCCATTGTGCGGGTGGCTTCGGCCAGTGCCTGCTGCTTGCTGATAAACTGAATGCTTCGGATATACGGCTTATGCAGCAGGCTTTTTATATACGGTTTGTGCCTCAGCATCAGACATATCCTGATCCATCAGCATCGTAACCTCGAGGGTTTTCCTTGAAATGAGCTGCCAAATTACGGCCCGTAAGTGTACTGAAAACAATAAGTCCAAGCAGAACAAGCACCATGGCAGTGCTGATACAAAGCGTCACAGACTGCAACCGTCCTGACTGTCGGGTTGCCCTGATATGTTTCTTTCCCATTATAAAATTGGCTATAATCAGTGCGAACTTCATGCAAAAGTAACAAATTAATCATATAATAACAACCCTTTAACGTGCATTAACCAAATAACCGTAAACGCCATACGGCCTTATATGCTTTTTGTTATCTTTGCCGCAAATTAATGCAGAAATCGAAAATTACGCAATATGAGCACCATCATTTACCCCAGCCCGATATACGGTCCTGTGCATAGCCGTCGCCTCGGACTAAGTTTAGGCATAAACCTTATGCCGGCAGACGGCAAGATTTGCACTTTCGACTGCCTCTATTGTGAGTGTGGTTTCAACGCCGAAAGGCGCACGAAGTCGGCTTATCCCACCCGTGAGGCTGTGGCCGAAGCCCCTCGAACGCCAGCTCATTGCGATGCACAACGAGGGTCAGCACCCCGATGTGCTTACCTTTTGCGAGGCAACGGCGAGCCTACAAGCAATCCCCACTTTGCGGGTATTATCGACGATACCGTACGGCTTCGCAACCGCTGGTGTCCCGGAGCTAAGATTAGTGTGCTGAGCAATTCAACCTTTACGGGGCGGAAAGATATACGGGAAGCCCTGATGAAAGTTGACAATAACATCCTGAAACTCGACACGGTCGACAACGAATACATACGGCGTGTTGACCGCCCTGTGCAGCCGTCGTACGATGTCAGGAAAATTATCGAGAACCTCAAATGGTTCAAAGGGCACGTCATTGTTCAAACCATGTTCCTCAAAGGCGACGGAACCGACAATACAGGCGAGAAGTATGTGGCACCGTGGATAGAAGCATTGTGCGACATTAAGCCTCAGAGCGTCATGATATACACCATTGATCGCGAAACGCCCGACCTTAAATTGCGCAAGGCTTCGCACGAAGAGCTTGACGCAATATGCCAGCGTGTAATCGACGCTGGCATACGCTATGCAGCTTCTTATTAAAAGAAACGCATTGCTCAATAAGCTGTAACTTTTTACGACAACATATAAACCGGTGCATTTTTGTGGCCGGTTTTTTTGATGATACCAGCATCAACAAAATGCCTTAACCATTTACGGGCCGAATAAACAGTAAGCGAAAACTGCATCTGCACGGTACGACGTGTCATGGTTCCATGCTGTTTCAGATAGCCGGTAAACGCTGTTTTCATCTCTTCAACGGTATACCGGCGCGACAGGGTTGTGCCTTTGAGCCGTATAAAACGGGCTTTGCCGCGCACGGCAACAAGCAAGCCTCTTTCGGGTTTAAACCTGAAACCCCTGACACTCACATAGTTTTCCCTCACCTTTTTCAACAGGCACGTTTCGCGGCAGCCTCACTGAGGCCCTCACTGTAAAAATATCCTATACCCGGAAGATAGAAACGGCCACCCTGCGACAAGTCGTGCAAGGCTGCATCGTATAAGGCCGACAGCACCGCCTCTACATCGCCACCCGTCAGCGAGCAGCTGTGACAAACATCTTCCTTCAGCCTGTCACGAGAGCGCACGGCATCGGGAAGCAATCTTACGTAGCGAAGCTCGGCTCCGCCTCCACCGGCATTGCCGATAGAATGTACATCCATTTTAATTGACATCGTATTTATTATTATTTAAGGTTAACGATGCAAAGATAACCACATCACGGCGTAACGGCAACGGCTGCCTGCGTATCTTCTGGTGTTTTTTTATGCTGAAAAGGTTGTCGTATGACGGCCGTCAGCAACATCTTCGGCGACCGTCATATTGTGTGACGGCGGTCGTCAGCAACGCTGCCTGCGGCCGCCGAACGACACCCTGTAAAGCGTAAAGACACAGGGTACAAAAGCGTAATGACACAGACTATATGATTAAATTTTGGTATCTTTGCAGGGCATGAAGTATCAGATAAAGCCTGCCACACCCCGGCAGGCACCCGAAATAGCCCGCCTGATTATGGAGGCAATGGATGAAGACTGCTGTCGCAATTTTTGCGGGACCGCACCATACGCTGGCCGACTTTCACCGTATGCTGACGCGCCTTGTCGCCATGGACCATTCACAATACAGCTACCGCATCACACTCACTGCCATGCAGGGCAACCGCATTGCAGGCATTATTACAGGCTACGACGGTAAGGATTTAAGACGGTTGAGGCAGGCTTTCATCGAAGCTGCCCAAACAGAGCTGGGGAGCGACTTCAGCAATATGGACGACGAAACACAGGAAGGCGAATATTATATCGACTCGCTGGCTGTCAGAACCGACTGTCGCCGTCAGGGCATTGCATCGGCTTTGTTAAGGGCTTTCATACAAAAACACGGACACAATCAGCCCGTAGGATTGCTGGTTGACCTCACACATCCTGAAGCCGAACGGCTTTATCGCCTGGCGGGATTTATGTATAAGGGCGATGCTTGCTGGGGAGGGCACGACATGCGACATCTGCAATATCCTGCCAAATGCGCGTGGAGCCTCGGCGATAAGCTATCGGAAAGGTATCACGATACGGAATGGGGCGTACCCGAGCACGACGATAACCAGCTGTTTATGTGGCTGATAATGGAGACGATGTCGTGCGGATTGTCGTGAAAAATGATGCTCGAACGGCGCGAAGTGTTTTCGAAAAAGTGTTCGCCTCGTTTGACGCAAGCCGGGTAGCCTGCTTTGGTGAAGACGATATAAAACAGGCTCTTCACACCGAAGGCATGATACGGTCGGAGTGCAAAAATAAAAGGGTATGATAGCCAACGCACGGGCGTTTGTAAGGATAAAAGGCCGAATACGGGTCGTTCGATTGTTATATATGGAGCTTCACCCACGGCCGTTCACTTATCTACCCTTCGCACCAAAGTCGTGAGGTTACCTGCAACGAGCTGTCGGCACGTGTGCCAAAGACCTTAAAAACAGGGGCTTCTGCTATGTGGGTTCAGTTATAGTTTATAGTTTTTGCAGGCCATAGGCGTTATTAATGACCACAAAAGCCAATGCCATCGCTACGCTGAATTATGGCCCGCATGTACAATTGTGGAAGGCGAATAAATGCAATAAAGCCATAAAATAACAGTATGGGCTGCTGCCATACAGGCCATTCGGCTTCGCCTGCCCGTTGCAGTAGAACAGCAAAACAGGAGAACGACAAAAGCCGCTCTCCTTTTATTCATATCACAGCATGATAATACCGGGTTCACTCTTTTGTAACAATCCCTTTCTTCGATTTTTCAGAAACTTAATGATGGCGTCTACTTCAGGGCCCTTTGGTATCTGGTCGCGAATCTGCAACATTGAGTCGAACACACTTGTCTTTCCATGGAACAACAGGCGGTATGCGTTGGCCACATGCTTTTTGTACCTTCTCATCAAAACCGGCCGAAGTCATCAGCGTTGTGTTCGGTCCGCTGTATTCAACAGGCTTGCCTCCTACTATAATATAAGGTGGAACATCCTTCGAAAACGTTGTTCCGGCCTGTATCATAGCCAGGTTTCCTACGCGCGTATGGGAATTTTTCAATAACCGATGACGAAAATATAACGCCGTCACCAATCTCACAACAGCCGGCAATTTTGGTACCATAGCCTATCACATTGCGGTTTGCCTATCTTTGTATCGTGGCTGACATGGGCACCCTCCATGATAAAATTGTCATCGCCAATCACCGTTTTGGCCGCCGGCATGAGTGGCTCTGTTGATCACTACATTTTCGCGAATAATGTTGTTGTGCCAATAATCAGCTCGGTTTTTCACTGGTAAACTCGAAGTCTTGCGGCAGTGCTGACAGCACTGTACACTGATGAACCTTTGTTGTCGTTGCCCATACGGGTACCGTCCAGCAGGCTTACGAAAGGGAAAATAACACAGTTTTCGCCAATCTCCACGTCGTCTTCGATATACACAAACGGGAAAATCTTAGTGCCATCGCCAATCTTTTGCCTTGGGCGATACGACGGCCTGGGGACTTATATCACATGCCATAGTTTAATATTCGTTTTTGAATTAGGGAAAAGATTACTATTTTGCACCACCGCCCAGAGCCTGATAAAGACTTACAACGGCTTGCATTTTTGCAAGGTCATCAGACACTTTCTGAGCTGTGCATTGAGCAAACTGCTCTCGGCCGTGATACCTCCAGATACGTACTGCCCGCACTGGCCATCAGGGCACGTGATCTTCAACATTCTTTTTGAGCACTTCTATCTGCCTGGCTTCAATAACGCTCTTCTCAGAAGAGGTATTATATTGAACCAAAGCGTTGCTAACCTCGAACCTGCTTTCAGAAATGCTCTGCTGCCAGGTATTGAAAGCCTGTTGGTAACGGTCGTTAGCCACGCGTAAAGCCGCTGTTAACTGTCCGTTCATAAATATAGGCTGGGTGAGCGATGCCACCGCAGAGCAACAGTTTGGCCGGGTTTACCATACCCTGACCATTGAAAAAGCCTCCCGTTCCCGAAATAGTAATGTTAGGATAAAAAGCTGCTTCGCGCCTTCTCAACATTGTAGAAGCATGAGGCCAGCTCCATTTTCGTTAGCGTGAACATCGGCACGATTACTCAACAGTTGGATGCCGACGCCCGTAGAAACGATGCTGGGAGCTGCTGGTTATCCAAAGTTCCGCGTGCAATAGCATGGGCAGGTTCGCCAAGCATGAGGCTTAACGCGTTTTCACTCTCACGTATTGACCGCTCCAAATCTTTCTTTTGGGTGAGAACATTATAGTAATTACTCTCGGCTCTCTGCACTGCATGAGACCGTACACCGGCGATATTTTCGTGCTGAACCTTCATAATGTCCCAGGTTTCCTTGGTTAAACGCTCCATGTTGCCTACAATTTCCATCTGCTTGTCCAGCATAAGGAGCGTGTAATATAAATTGGCAACGCCGAGCAATTAACGATGTACGGACACTTACCTGATAGTCTTTTTGATTGCAGCAATGCCATTTGAGCCGACCGCTTTTGCCGCTGTAAGGCCACCAAAAAGAGACATTCCAGCTGGCGTTAACGGGCAGCGTGTAACTCTTTGTCGTTGCATCGTTGAAGCGAGTAATGGTTCCTTGTGGCGTGAAAACGAACTGAGGGATGAATGCTAACTTCGCCGTCTTTAAGCTGTGCCTGGGCCATATCCACGTTAAGGGCAGCGTTAAGCAGGTTCGGATTGTTTGTCAACGCCTTCTCAATAAGCCCCTTGAAGATGCGCATCGGTGAACACTTCGCGCCACGGTAAGTTGCCAAAGCTTGCGGTATCAGCCACTGCAAGTGTATCAGTTGCAGCAACAGGGTCGCGCATAATGCCACTTGTTCTAACCTGCGGACGCTCATATTTGCCATACAGACTTTTTACAACCCTGTAAGCGACAAGGCACAAGGCTGCTGAATATAATATGTTTAAACCGTTTCATATTGTAATGTTTATCAGAAGCTTTGCCCCTGCCTCCGGAGAGGCAGAAGGCACACCTGTTAATCGTCATTATCGTTATTAATCGTGATTTGCTTTGCTTGTTGGCATATTGAGCCAGTTCTGCCAGAGCTTCAGCGTTCTCTCTCGTCGTCAAACTTAAGCGGTGTGAGCTTCTCTTGTAACCACTGGAATATGCAGAACAGCGATGGAACGATGAAGATTTGGAACAATGTTCCCAAAAGCATTCCGCCCACAGCGGCAGCACCTAACGTCTGGTTTCCATTCTTTCCCGCCTGAAGCAAACATCATAGGGGAGCAAACCGATGATCATTGCCAGCGAAGTCATCAGGATAGGACGTAGTCGTGCAGCAGCGCCAAGGATGGCAGAGTAACGGATTGCCATACCCGTCTGGCGGCGTTCCAGCGCAAACTGCTACAATCAATATGGCGTTCTTGGCCAGCAGACCAATCAGCATGATGAGCGAAATTTGCATGTAAATGTCGTTTCGAATGACCAAAAAGCATAGTAAACAAGAACGCACCTGCCAAACCAAATGGTATGGAAAGGATAACTGATAACGGCAGCAGATAGCTCTCATACTGGGCTGAAAGAATCAGATATACAGAAAACAAGACACAGTACAAATATCATAGCCGTTGAGTTACTTGCCTCTGCTTCTGAACGCGTAAGGCCGGAATACTCGTATCCGTAGCCCATAGGCAGACTCTCTTTTGCCACTTCTTCACAAGCCTTTAAGCGCCTCACCCGTAGTACCATTCGGTGTAATATTCAGGTTAATTGAGGTAAACAGGTTGAAGCGTGCGATGTTAGAAGGTCCGTATATGCGCCTTAAGGTGATGAATTCTGACACAGGAGCCATGCTTCCATCGCCCAGACGGACGTAGATATTCGACAATCCGTCAGGACGCATACGATGTGGCAGCATCGCCCTGTATCATGACACGGAAGAGCTTTCCATACGCATTGTAGTTGCTTTTCGCCTACAGTCCTCCATAGTAACCTTGCATGACAGAGAGCACGCTTGCCGGCGATGTTCCGGCCTGTTTACACTTTGCAACGTCCACGTCTACCATGTATTGCGGGTAGTTTGGGTTGTAAGTGGTCATGGCTTTCTGTATTTCAGGCCGCTTGTTAAGGGCAGCAATATAATCCTGTGCCACTTTAAAGAACTTATTTAAATCGCCTCCTGTCTTATCCTGAAGGGTCATAGAGACACCATTATTCATCGCAAAGCCCGGAATCATAGGTGGTGGAAATGCCAGAATCTGGGCGTCTTTGATAGCCGCTGTTTGCTTATAGATCATGCCTAATACCGATGTTTAGCTTCCAACGGATTGACGAACCAGCGCATCGGATCTCCTGTAAAGGTAGCCTTAATCTTATTGAAAAAGCCGTTAGAACGCTCGCCGAAGGGCTTTAATTTAATAATAAAGGTAGCCTGGTCTGAGCCTTGTCCGGCAATGAAATTGTAGCCGACGATTTGCACCCTGCGCTCAATGGCCGGGTTTGAAGCCAGCATACTGTCAATTTCGTTGGCGATTTGCTTGGTACGTTCCTGCGATGTTCCCGGTGCTGCAGACACTGTACAAAAACAACGTTCCGGTATCTTCGTCAGGCACAAGGCCCGTAGAGGTGAATATCATACCCAGTACAAGCAGTGCAAAACCAGCCACAACGCCGATGGCTGTAGCCACACGGTGATTGACAACACGCTCTACACCTTTCTTATATTTGTTGGTAACCTTATCGAAAAACATGATTAAAGCCAGCATGGAAACGGTCAACAAAGCTCATTTTTCCCAGCACCTTCCTCTTCCGATTTCGGTTTTCAGGAAGATGGCACACAAGGCCGGAGACAGTGTCAATGCGTTGACAGCCGATATCACTATCGACACAGCCATCGTTACTCCAAACTCACGATAGAACGTCCCTGAGGTGCCACCCATGAACGAAACCGGGCACGAAACACGGAGGCCATTACTAATGTAATAGAGATAATTGCTGAACTAATCTCGTTCATGGCATCAATAGAGGCTGTGAGAGCATTATCGTATCCCTGGTCGAGTTTGGCATGAACGGCCTCCACTACCACAATAGCGTCATCGACAACGATGGCTATTGCCAGCAACAATGCAGACAAAGTGAGCAGGTTTATCGAAAAAACCGAACATCCAAAGGAAGAAGAATGTACCCACAAGGGCGACGGGAACGGCTATCATCGGGATAAGTGTCGAGCGAAAATCCTGCAAGAACACGTAAACCACAATGAACACGAGCACCAGCGTAATAAACAGTGTCATCACCACTTCCTCAATAGAAGCAAAGAGGAATTCGGTCACATCCTGTTCTATCGTCACCTTCATGCCTGGAGGCATTGACTTTTGAGCCTCGGCAAGGGCTGCCTTAACATCGGTTGCTATCTGCGTAGCGTTCGAGCCCTAGCCACCTGCTGAACCATACCCATAACAGCAGGTTCTCCGTTGTTTTTCAGGAAAACGCTGTACATTAAAGAGCCTTGTTCTATCTTCGCTACGTCCTTCAGATACAGCGTTTGGCCTGTAGTTTTGCTCGTAAGAATGATGTTTTCATAATCAATTGGCTTCTTTAAGCGACCCTTATAACGCAGTGTATACTCAAAAGCCACATCGCTATTTTCACCAAAAGAGCCTGGAGCGGCTTCAATATTCTGCTCTGCAAGCACACCCGATATGTCAGAAGGAATCAGTCCATATTGCTTCATCTTATCAGGTTGCAGCCATATTCGCATAGAGTAATCCGACATAGACGGACTATGAATATTACCTACACCGTTGATACGTTTCAGCAGCGGGATAACGTTAATATTATTGTAATTGGTGAGGAATTTGCTATCATAGCGACCGTCGTCCGTCGTCAACGAGTACATAATAACATTTGACGACTGCTGCTTGGTTACGGTAACGCCCACACGTGTAACCTCAGCAGGGCAACAGAGCCTGGGCCTGACTTACACGGTTTTGCACGTTAACGGCAGCCATATTGGCATCAGTTCCCTGCTTAAAATACACTGTTATCCTGGCCAGACCTGCGTTGGTGGTCTGTGAGGTCATATAAGTCATGTTCTCTACACCGTTAATACTCTCTTCGAGCGGCGTTACAACTGAGCTCATTACCGTTTGAGCGTCAGCACCAGTATAGAATGTTTGAACAACAATTGTTGGCGGAGCGATGTCGGGATATTGCTCAATAGGCAGCGATACCAGTCCGATTATACCCAGCAATACGAGGAAGATGGAGATCACCGTCGACAGAACCGGGCGCTTTTATAAAAGTTTGAAAATGACATTTTTCTGATTTTAAAATGAAAAAGATTCTTTTCTTTACCTGTAATATGAAGTCTTATTTCGACTGCATAGCCTTTACGAAACCCTGCTGCCGTAGACTGCTTTTCGCCCAGCTTTGCCGTTTTCTTTATCTTCTCATAATATTGTTCTTCGGTGATGGGCTGTATCTTTTCGCCATCGGTAAGCTTCGTAATGCCGATACTTACATAGCGGTCGCCCACGCCCAGACCGTCAGTAACCACATAGTTTTTGCCGTCATCCTGCGGGTCTACCTGTATTTCTGTATAACGAACCTTGTTGTCAGAACCTACCTTATACACAAAAACTTATCCTGAACACTTACTACTGCCTCCTGAGGTATGACGACAGCGTTGTTCGTTACCGCAGGAATGACAATTTGTCCTGCGCCTCCACTCTTCAGCAAATGGTCGGGATTGGGGAACCTTGCTATCAGTACATACGAACCTGTTGCGGGGTCGATTACACCGCTCATCTTAACAACCTTTCCGGGATGGTTGTACAAGGTACCGTCGGCAAGCTTCAGTTTTACAGCCGGCATCGAGGCAATGGCTGCCAAAGCACTGCCCGATGTCTTGGCCATGGCAAGAATATGGGCCTCGTTCATCGAAAAATAAACCTCCACCGCAGATATATCTGACACTGTGGTAAGGGCGTTAGAAGCACTCACCAACGCGCCTTTCTTAAAGGGTAAACTGCCTACAACACCTGCCGATGGGGCCTTAACGCTGCACCATGCCAGCGTTTCCTAGCCTGTGCAAGGGGCTGCAGCGGCCTGGGCTACGGCAGCCTGGGCCGAGGAATACGCGTTCTGGGCCGTAGTAAGCTCATATTGTCCGATGATATGCTGGTCGAAAAGTTTTCTATTATTAAGGTATGTTACATGGGCTGTATTGGCTTGTGTCGTGCCGTATTGAGGGCAGCCCTGTGCCTGTCGCACCGCCGAGCGGTATGTTTCGCTATCAATTGTAAACATAACCTGACCTGCATTCACGCGCTGTCCTTCGTGAACGTAAACGGCTGTTATAAAGCCTGACACCTTGGGACGGACGTCAACGTCCTGAATTCCTTTAATCGTGGCGGGATAAGTAGTCTGAAAATCGGCACTCTGTGCGCCAACAGTGCGTACCGCAAACAGGTTATCCTGCAAGTCGGCCAGGCTGCCACCCTTCTTCTTTCCACAAGAAACGAGCGTCAGGACCACAATTAGCAAATACAAAAACTTTTGATTTTTCATACACTTTTATGAATTGGATTTTTACACTTTTGAATCGTTTAACCTGAAAAGGGGGTCGAAAATAAAATAACTTCTCCCAATTCTACACAGCAAAGGTAACAACATTTGCGATAATATAAAATTTTAAACGTAAGAGTTTAACATTAATTACCATCGAAGTAAACGCGCGCGTGTGAGTACATTTTGAAGGAGACTATATTTCAAACAACGGCTGTTTGTTACCACGAGTTATGGTGTAACGTCATTCAGATAACGTACAAATCGTAAATACTTAACGCCTGTTACGCAATGTCGTTAGTGCACAACATGGTGAGTTTTACGTTGTACAGTTCATGGTAGCGACGAACGTCAGCAGCGCGTACGGCAGTTGTCGCACTTTTGATGTGTATGGCGGCCGTCAAACGCTGTCGACGGCCGCCATACTATGAACAAAACAGCATAAACAATCATGCATGGCCTCACAACCGATACAATTGTATGGTGGAAAGCCGGAAACTTTGTGAAATAAAGGGAAAAACGACAAGCTGCCGAACGACAGCCGGGGCTTAGGACAGGACGGGAAAAGCCATCCTGCATAAACCAGGCTGGCGGAGATAGAGCAACTTCTTCTCTTTCTCCGCCAGCCTTCTATTTTATTACGACATATTTTGCAAAGCCTTTATATATCAGCCCTTCTATGGCATTGCAAGACCCATTTCGGCAGCCTTTTTGCCTGAGCAACGCCATCAGTGGTTCGCGTTCGTTGGGCACACGGTTATCGAGCACGGCATCTTTCAGTGCGGCTTTTCAGCTCGCCCACCTCACGCGAAGGCTTTAAAGAGAACAGTTCCATAATTTCGTTACCATCAATACACGGCTGAAGCTCGCGCTTGTAATCGCGTTCTTTCAAGTCGGTTATTTTCTCGAACGCAGCCTGAAGTTCTCATGAAGCGTGCTTTCTGCACGATTCTTGCTCGTTATATCGGCTTCGCACAACATCATCAGGTCATCGATGTCGTCATCAGCGTCATTTACAAGACGACGTACGGCGCTATCGGTTACCTCATCGTCAGCACGGTAATGGGACGCATATGCAAATCGACCAGCTTTTTGCACATACTTCATCTTCGTATCCATCGGCAGCTAGGCGTCGAAAGATAACAGGAACCATTTTTGCCCCGATAAAGTTATGGTTGTGAAACGTCCACCAGGGGCATTGTTCACCGCTTGCTCCGCGTTTTTGCCTATATCAGTGTAGCAAGGCCGCCCACCGCAGCCAGTTTGTGGGCTTCGGGTGGTCAATATCGGCCTGTATCTGTATTTTTCGGCATCATCGTCGCCGTTTCAAAGCCCTCTTGTGCAGCTGTTCAAGATGGTTACGCTGGGCGCTGCAAACGTTATCAAGCACCTCGAGCGTGTGATAGAAGTTGTTTTGTGTGCCCGTCCGTTGCGGGTTTCAACAATATCGAGGTCGGCAGCTCTGGTAACGAGGAGCCGTAAGCAGTCCGCAAGCGGTGAAGATCAACAAAGCCGCGACTCGGCTCTTCGGCAAGCATTATCTTGTTTGACTCTCTTCCTCGCTCGCCGCTGATTATTTTTATACGGTCTGCATGGCGTGAAAGCGCATCAAAAAGTATTGTCTTCAATATAAAATTTAAGCTGGTGCAAATCTTATACAACGTAACATGCGCAGCGGATCGTCGCTAAAGGTGATGCTTGGGTCAAGCGGAGTGCATATAGTCACCGTCTTCAGGTCGGCGATACCGTTGAAAGGGTCGACAAGCTGGCCAAATCTTTCACGGTTTAAAACATACTGCAAGGGCATTAATTGTGAAGATCGCGGCGGTTCTGATCGTCCTCTAACGTACCGTCTTCAACATGTGAGCTTTCGGCTGTTGTGGCTGTAACTCTCCTTGCGTGCGCCAACAAACTCAATCTCCTGCCCCCGATATTTTACCTGTGCCGTTCCAAAATTACGGAACACCGACAAAACAGCACGTTTCCCAAGACGCTCTTTAAGCTGCCGGGCTACGCCAATACCGCTGCCCACTACCACCACATCAATGTCGTTTGAAGGGCGTTCGAGGAACAGGTCGCGCACGTAACCGCCCACCACATAGCCTCAAGGCCGGGACTATCAGCGGCTTCAGAAATAGTATGAAAGATGTCTTTATCAAGGGGTTTCTTGCCAGTTCAGCATCGCTAAGTAATCGCATGGTATATCCGTTATATCGTATAAAAGCAGCTGCAAAGGTAGCAATAAAATATATATACGCTATGACGAATACCGAATTAATTGCTATCTTTGCACACGTTAAACCACAGTTATGAAACCGTTTTTTTTGCTTTTCACAGTCCTTTTGCTGGCATCGTGCCAGCTCGCCCGATGAGCAGGCTGCCGGGCGCCCATGACGCATCGACTCGCTGTACGCATCGCACAACTATCAGGCCACGCTCATGCCATACGGCAACTTCGTGACCAGTACCCCAGAGCCATAAAGGCGCGTGAAAAAGCGCTGAAAATATGGCGGGAAGCCTCATTAAAGATGACCCAACGGGAAATAGGACTTACCGATTCGGCCCTTCAGGCAGTTACCACACAGTGGAAAACCGAACAGAATATAGGCCGGCGCAACAGGCTTCGCGCACAAATCGATTCGCTGCAAGTGCGTTACGACGCCCTCTGTGGCACGGTAAGGGTTATACACAGGAGGCAGAGAGGTAATGACAAGCCTGCGAAAGTTACTGCAAAAAAGCACGGATATGAATAAATTTAGTAACTTTGCAAACAGTATGGCAGAACAAAATACAGAACAACAGTTCAGAGAGGTGATGGCTGAATGCCGTGACCTGTTTGCCAAAGCTGCTGACTGATGGTGCTTCATGGCGTATCATGCAGCCTTCATCGTTAACCGACCAGCTCTTTATTAAGGCAAAAGCGCATCCGTTCGCTCGGCATCTCGGGCCCAGTCGCTTGTGGGAGAAGGTATCAGACCAGAGTTCATCGCCCTGTGATTACGGTATCATCGGTTTGATACAGCTCGACATGGAACCTACTACGTGCTAGACATCACGGCCGACGATGCTCTTGCACTGTATGATCACCATGCAAATGAGGCCCGAACGCTGATGATGAAGAAGAATCACGATTATGGCGAAGCGTGGAGAGATATGAGGTGAGCAGCTATGCGACTTAATCCTCACCAAGATAGCCAGAATAAAAGAGCTTGAAGACCAGAACGGCCGAGGCCATCGTATCGGAAGGCATCGACGCTAATTATCAGGATATTATCAATTATGCCGTGTTTGGAGCCATCAGGCTGAAAGAAAATTCGCGGCATTAACGAGAAAACGCAAGCAGAGCGTGGAACAAAATACAGCAAACAACAACATAACGCCACCGGCTGCCTGTTGTAAACACGACATGGCAGGCTCGTCAACGCTGAAACAAAAGGCTCGGCGGGTACGGGGTAAACCTTTGTCGTCTGGTGCTCGGTATGGTGTTTGTATTCTCAGGTTTCGTCAAAGCCATCGACCCTTTAGGCACGCAATACAAGATTCAGGAGTACTTAGCGGCCATAGGTTTGGGCGGCATGATACCCGATTTGCTGACACTGGGCACATCGATTGCGTTGTCGGCGGTAGAGTTCTGTCTCGGAATTTTTGTGCTTTTTGCCATTCGTCGCAGGCTCTGTGCGAAAATCATGCTGGTATTTATGGGTGGCATGACGCTGATAAGTCTTTGGTTTAGCCCTGTTCAATCCGGTGACCGACTGCGGCTGTTTCGGCGATGCCGTCAGGCTTTCAAATCAGCAGACACTGATAAAAGACCTGATATTGATGGTGCCTGCCATCGTTTTGTGGCGATGGCCATTGAAGATTACAGGGTTCATATCGAGGGTCCAGCCAGTGGATAGCCATCAATTTTACCATCCTTTTTATATGATAACAAGCCTCTACTGCCTGTATAAGCTGCCCGTTTTTGATTTCAGGCCCTACCATGTAGGCGCAGATATAAAGAAAGGTATGCAAATACCGGAAGGCGCTGAGCAGCCTAAGTTTGTTACTTCGTTCCTTATGGAGAAGAACGGTGTGCGCAAAGAGTTCAGCCTTGACAATTATCCCGACTCGACATGGCAGTTTATTGACTCAAAGACAACGCAAATATCGGAAGGCTATGTGCCTCCAATTCACGACTTTTTCCATACAGGCATCCGAAGGCGATGACATCACAGACAGCGTGCTTTCACGACGCGGTTATACGTTCCTTTTGATTTCACCGAATCTGGATAAGGCCGATGACGGCGACTTTGGAGCCATAGATGCGCTGTACGAATACGCCAGAGAACAGGGCGTTCCATTCTATTGTCTTACCGCCTCAACAGAAGAAGCCATCAGGCATTGGGAAGATATTACGGGCGCAGAATATCCATTTTTATATCACCGATGAAACCACATTGAAGACCATTATCCGCAGTAATCCCGGACTGTTATTGCTGAAAAACGGCGTGGTGATAGGCAAATGGAGCCACAACGACCTGCCAGCGGCCGATGATTTACAAGGTCCGCTGGAGAAAACAACGATAGGACAGATGCCTGATGACAGCGTAGGAAAGACAATTACACAGGTATTATTGTGGTTCTTTCTGCCGCTAATACTGCTCACTTTCGCCGATCGCACATGGGCATGGAGCAAGTATGTAAGACTGAAAATAAAAACAAGAGAAGCAGTTTATTGAAGAAAAGACCGAACAAATAGAAAATACATCCAACAAGATTATATCAACTTTTAAAAAGAAAAGAACAAATGAGAAAGAAATTGTTGCAGGAAACTGGAAGATGAACGAAAACCTGCAGGAGGGTGTAGCCCTCGCAAGAGATTAATGAAGCGTTAAGGCCGACAAACCCAATTTGTGACGTTGTGAGTTTGCACGCCATTTATCCACCTCGCAAGCGTGGCACAAGTACTCGATCAGGACGTTGTTGCGCTGGGTGCAGAAATTGTGCCGACAAGGAAAGGGCGCATTCACAGGGCGAAGTTTCCGCAGCCATGGTTAAATCAACGGGTGCACAGTATGTCATTCTTGGACATTCAGAGCGCCGTCAGTATTATAACGAGACTGCAGAAATACTGAAAGAGAAGGTGAAACTGGCGCTGGCCAATGGTCTTAAAATCATTTTCTGCTGTGGAGAAACCCTGGAAGAGCGTGAATCAAACAGACAAAACGCAAGTAGTTAAGGCTGAACTCGACGGCTCTGTGTTCAATCTTTCTGCCGACGAATGGAAAAATATTGTGCTCGCTTGACGAGCCAATCTGGGCTATTGGCACGGGTAAAACCGCTACCTCTGAACAAGCAGAGGAGATGCTTTGCTTACATTCGCTCTATCGTTGCGAGAAGTAGGCAAGGACGTTGCTGAAGAAACATCCATCCTTTACGGTGGTTCTTGCAAAGGCAAGCAATGCTCCTGAACTGTTCTCTAAGCCGAATATCGATGGTGGTTTTAATCGGTGGCGCTTCACTGAAGTGTGCTGATTTCAAGGGCATTATTGACGCCTGGAAGAAATAATACTGTATAATTGCCGGCCCTCGGACACACTATTTTTCATGAAATGGTGATGTTTCGGGGCCGACTTTCTGATCACTATCATTATTCTATTTAGATAATACCATTATCCTATTTAGATAATATCATTACTCTATTTAATTGAGTTTATGAAAAAGATTTGTCCTTTTTCTTTGCATCCGTTCTTTGTATTATCATGACGGCTCATGCACAGACTTATACCGAACACGTGCAACAACGGCAACGCGGTAAGGGCACCGTTACCATTACACAAAGCAAGGAAATTGACGATATTGTGAACGGAACAGTCACCGTTAACACTGAAAAACAACCACCCACTACGCAAGCCTGACGCTGTTACGACAGGCAAGAAACCCAACAGTCCCAAAACACAACACGTCCACAACAGCAGGGACGACGGGAAAACATCGCGAAAGGATACAGACAGAGACCGTTCGCGAACCCGAAAAAGCCCCCACGAGAAAGCTCGTGAGGGTTACAAAAGGACGACAATAAAAAGTAAACGACGAGCCTCGAAAGGCTGATGACAATAAACATACGAAGCAAACCGTACACAACAGGACGACGACAACGAGTTTTCCATACCTACTGTGGACATGCGTAAGAAGGTAATGCGCCACAGTTACAAGGTAACGGGCTACCGTGTACAGGCTTTTGCTGGTGGCAATACACGCAACGACAAGAACCGTGCCCAGCAAATCGGCAATGCAATTAAAATGAATTTTCCCCGACCAGCCGGTGTATGTCCACTTCTATTCTCCCCGTTGGATTTGCCGTGTGAGCAATTTTCGCTCATTGCCAGAGGCTGAACGTATGCTGAAAGAAAGGTCAAAGCCATGGGCTATCACTCGGCTTCTACAATAGTGAGGGTAAGATTTCAGTGATGTATTAATACGGTGTCGTTTCTGCGCGATTATCATTTTTGTAGACGCATGAAAACGATGCCATCACGGCACGAATACAACGCCAGACCATATATTAAGGTATTCATGCCACAATAATACAACAAAATTACAATACGATTATATGAATCCGGAAACAGAATTCAGAAACGGTCTTGATGAGATGGCATCGCATTATCGCGCCATCCTCGACCTTATCGGTGAAGATCGAGCGTGAAGGACTGCTCAAAAACGCCGATGCGTGTAGCAAAAGCCATGCAAATTCTGACACGTGGCTCACACAAGACCCGCACAAAGTGCTTACAGACGCCCTGTTTGAGGGAAAAATACGACCAGATGGTAATTGTTAAAGACATCGACTTTTTCGATGTGTGAACACCATTTGCTCCTTTCTACGGCAAAGCACATGTGACACATCCCCGACGGGCACATAACGGGTCTCAGTAAGGTTGCACGCGTCGTCGATATATTCTCTCATCGTTTTGCAGGGTTCAGGAACGACTGACACAACAAATCGAGGATTGCATCAACGATGCACACTAAAAGCCTCAGGGCGTAATGGTGGTGTTGGAGGCCAAGCATATGTGCATGCAGATGCGCGGTGTAGAGAAGCAAAACAGCATCACTACGACGAGCGCGTACAGCGGTGTCTTCGATTCGGCCAAGGTTCGTGAGGAGTTTATGAGTCTGCTCAGGGGAGAATCGAAGCGCATTTAAAGTGCTAGCATATTAATTTGACTGTACAATAACAACCTCTCTAAAAAAGTATATTTGTGCGAAACCAAAACGCCCTTGCCATAACATAAAAAGGAAGACAAGAGCTTTAAACAGAATTTTTGGACAGCGCACATGCTTATCCAGAATAGTTTACAAAAGTTTTGCACGAAAATCAAACACCAATTTAACGAGTATTTCGCTACAAATACAGTTTCTTCAAAGAGTTTTTCCAACCGATTTACATCAGAATATGAAGTTCATTTCATGGAATGTCAACGAGCCTTCGCGCTTGTGTCAAGGTAAAAACTGACGACGAAGGCAACGTAACCAACAAAGGGATTTCGAAGCCCTATTTCAACGATTTAAATGCCGATTTCTTCTGTCTTCAGGAAACGAAGATGCAGGAAGGACAGCTCGATTTGCAGTTTGACGGCTATCGTTCGTATTGGAATTACGCCGACAAAAAAGGCTATTCGGGCACGGCTATCTATGCCAGACACGAGCCTTTATCGGTGAAATACGGCATGGATATGGACGAACACGATCACGAAGGCCGCGTCATTACGCTCGAATATGAGCAAGTTTTATCTCGTCACAGTGTACACACCCAACTCGCAGGATGCCGAAGTGAAAGGCGGAAAAACCCGCCGTCTGCCCACCACCGTATGCAATGGGAGGACGACTTCAGGGCTTATCTTCTTTCGCTCGATAAGGTTAAACCCGTCATCGTTTGCGGAGACATGAATGTGGCTCACAACGAAATCGACCTGAAAAACCCCAGGACAAACCGCAACAATGCTGGCTTTACCGACGAGGAACGCGAAAAAGATGACCATACTTCTCAACAGTGGTTTCATCGACACTTTCCGCCAGTTACATCCTGATGATGTCACATACAGCTGGTGGAGCTATCGTTTTCGCAGTCGCGAAAAGAACGCAGGGTGGCGCATTGACTATTTTATTGCATCCGAACGACTACTGCCTGCCATCACGTCGGCAAGCATACACACCGAAATTTACGGCAGCGACCATTGCCCTGTGGAGGTAGATATAGACCTGCCAAACAACGCTGAAGGAACACCATAAAAGTACCATCCATAAACAATAACATATTTATTGCAGCGGGATACAGACACTGATCATGGGCCGTAACACGCCTATACTGCTTATTATACATGCCAACACCACGAGGCAATGCGCCAGCAACCACAGCACAATGCGGTAACGTATGCAGCGCTACCTGCCTGTGCATACAGCTCTACACGCTCAAGCGGGCTCCATAAAAACATAAACGGGATCAAGCGCACCCTGATGCTTATCCGTTTTATCAATGTTATCAACTAAAAGGTCTGCATTCTCACGAACACAGACCGACGATTTTCTTATGAGATAGTATTTATTGTAGAGAGATGCTATTTCGCTCACCGGACGCCTTTCCTGACTTCCGTCCTGGCGTGTAATCATAAAGTAATCGTATACCGAACGGCCTTGCTTATAAACAACAACAGCTACACCTCCATCCCTCATCTGAAGTGTAAAATAGCCGTTTTCGCTTGCCGTCAACATACCTTACCGCGCAGCTTTTTCACGCCCATTGACGTAATAAGTAGTCACTTCTCCGTTGAGAACGGTGTTGTTATCGTTGTTCAAATCAATAAAGTTGTAGCCGCCTTCAGCACGCAGGGTTCCGTCCATATGAGAGTCCTGGAAACACGTCTTCCTTTGCCATGCCGTTGCCTTGCACCTTTAACAGCCTGCTAATAACCGGCCTCGTCCGAACTGTTTACGCGCTGATGGTTTTGCACCATAAAACAACGTATCGGCAACCACTACGGCATTTTCACTAACACGTGTACGGCCAAAGCCCGAAACGGTTAACAACAACATCATGCTAACTAAAACTATCTTCTTCATTTTTAAAAGCTTAAGAGTTATATTTATTCTTGTTTTTGTCACAAATATAGATAAAACTTATCAAAGGTTGTTCAGATTTTAACGTTATTTTTATCATTATTTTTCATCATAAACTATAATCCATTGCCCCGCTTTTTAATATGATATTATAATAAAATCGTCCGTTATCTTACACTTTGCAAAAACACGTTAGCTGAAAACAACAACCCAAGATGTATTACTTACATTATACTACTTTTTATACTATAAACCGCCCCATGCAAAAAGACATAAAAACAGAGAAATTGAAATATAATTACAATCAATGTGTAAAATATTTTTGATTTTGTTATCAACCAGTTTAAATCAATTTACTTTACTGTCACTTTGTAAATCAAACGCGCCCGTTTTGTCACAATTCGACAAAACGGGCACCGATTCTATGATGTACATGAAACTGCGTTTAAACCATCAGCAAATATCACTTCATACACCAGCTCATACAACGCTATTCATCCGGCAACGCCCATTAATCCATGCTGAAACGCAAAGGGCATCATCATCCTCACACAAACCTTATGGCCCTCGTGCATGCCTGGTGTGAAGCCCGAAAGACCAGCGAAACGTTCTGCAAGATAACGGCCAATAGCGGGATGTGAGGGCGAAATCATGCGCATATCGCGTACACGTCCCTCCTTGTCAACCACATAACTGAACAGCACGCGCACCGACATTCCGTCCGTTTCGCTCCAGTTTATCCGCGGCATAACTTCCCAAAGCTTCACGTATTCTCCCATCCTCCAGGAAAACTGGCATATTTTCTACCTTTTTATAAATGGTATCGCCGTCGAGTGTAAGTGGAAGCATCTGCATATAAGGGTTTTGGGCCACAGGCTTGCCGGTAACAAGCTGTCGTGCCCTGCGGCTTAGCGTTTTGCTAAATTTGTCATAAGGCATATCTACCCTCGTAGGTAACATTATCGGTTGGCGTTTGTATCTGCACTGATAGGCTATTTTTATCTCTCTTAAGCCATACGCCATCTATCACGCTCTGTTGCATATCTGTAGCCGCCATCGATGAAAGGTGCAAAAGATTGTCGTAAAAATCGGACGACAGCTGCCCACGCTCAATGTCTTTGTTCAGCATTTCCTGCGGGGTCAGCAACTTTTGAGCTTATCATATCGTATGTAACGTAGTAGCGACTGCCGATGTGGTGTTTTTCGCCGAAAAGGCTTTCGAGGCTTCACCTCTGCCGAAATAAAATAGGAAGCCCAACGCGCCCTGCAAACGACTTGAGCTCGGCCTTAAGCGTTGAATAGCAGAACCGTCGGTCATCGGGAGGCTCTTAAGCTGTCCTGTACGGCGTTCCCATGCTGCGTGTATAGGCTGCGAGCGACGAATCAATGTCGGCCGACTCATACCCGAACAGCTGTTTTTGTGATACAACGCTTCAATGCTGCAACACGGTTAAAACTGATAACCTCGGGCCATTCTATGGTATAGTCGACCACATTAAAGTCGGAATCGCGCTGCAAAGAGGTGCTCTCGCTCATATCGCACGTCATAGCCGTAGGCCGTACTGTCTGTTTCCTGTGCGCCGGCTGCATAAGGCAACAGCGTGAGCAACAATAAGAAAAAGTAGTTTCTTCATTTTTATGATTAAATACAGACGTTGTTGCAGAACCTCATTTTCCGTACAGAGGCCGGCATACTGACGTTGCCGAGTCGATGCCCTCACGGTCGCTGCTTTGCACATTTAACGATGCACGGCCGTTGTCGAAAACAATCAGGTCGTAGCCCGAAGCTCGTCACCGTTCTTTACATTAAACGTTATGCGGCGGCCGTCTTTCTTATATTGTGAAATAGAAAAGCCCGTAGCATGACCCTGAAAAATCAGCGGACTCTGCATGTCGTCGGGAAACTTCGAGCGGTAAGCCACGCCAAAATAAGGCAGGTAACTGTCAATGCTGTCGCCGTTGACGGTCAGCGAATAGGTTGCTTATGAGTAGCGTGCGGGCATGCTATGGGGAAAGCTCATAATCGAAATGAATCGTGAACCGCCGGCTGTTAATATCGTCGTATACCCGTTGTTGCATCTCCCTGCGCTCACCGGCACGCCGCCCGGCCGTTTGTGTTGACACGCACGAAGCCATGCAAAGTGCCACAATAAAGCTATCCATATTTTACACATAAGCTCTATTTTTCTTGTAAAAATACGATATTTCTCTTACTCTTACATGCTTTTTACTTTCTTTATCTTTTTAAACAGTGAACAGGCTGTTGCCTTATGTCAGCACCGTTATGCAGCAAAGGTCATTGTTCGACGACCGTCAGCAACGTTGCTGACAGCCGTCTACCTATGTTTGACAACCGTCAAATGCGCGTACGGCGGCCACCGAGACGATGAACTTTAGCTAATAACAATTACTGATTTTCCATCATAAGCCCCTGGCTTTATTCCCTATTCTCAATCTCATTTCCACCCTTTTTCCTTTCTGTCTCACCCTCATTTTTCTAAAGTTTAAAATATCGGTTCTTTAATTTTTAATCCTATAATTCTTTAATTCTAAATCTTTACCTTTTTACTTTTTAATTTTTACTTTTATTTCCCTATCTTTATCGCTGCAAAACAAGTTTATAGTCATATTTAAATCATACCGAACATAAAAAACCGTTTTTAATAACAGGCGCTACGAGTGGCATAGGTAAAAGCCTGTCGCCATGAAGTTTGGCGAGGCGAGGCTATCGCGTAATAGCCTGGGGGCGCAACAGGAGCTAACCAGGCTGAACCAGCAAATGGAGGGCGAGATAATGCCCATGGGCGTGAGATGTATGCAACCGTGAGCAGGTGAAACTGGCCATCGAACGCATACATGCCGACTGAAACCCATTGATGTGCACTGATTAACAATGCCGGGCTGGCACAAGGACTGGAACCGAGATACGAAGGGAACTACGACGACTGGGACCGTATGATTGATACCAACGTGAAAAGGATTGCTGAACGTTACACGCCTTATTGTACCCGAAATGGTACGCCGTAACCACGGCCATGCTGATTAATATCGGCGGCGTAGCCGGCGATGCAGCTTTGCCGGAGGCAATGTTTGTGTGCCACAAAGGCGGCCGTGAAAGCCGCCACCGACGGACTGCGCTGACGTAGCCCATACCGGGGTGCGCGTAACGAACCTGAAGCCCGGGCTTGTTGAAACCAATTTCAGCAATGTACGCTTTCATGGCGATACCGAAAGGGCGGCATCGATATACAAAGGCATCGAACCCCTCACGCCAGATGATATTGCTGACGTGGCCCTTTACGCCGCATCGGCTCCCGAACACGTACAGATAGCCGAGGGTGCTTATTTTGGCAACCCATCAGGCCAGCGGCAGTTACATCGTGAGAAAAATAGCCTGACGGTGGCAACAGAAAGACACACGGCCAGGCATACAGTTTGCAGATGAAAGGACTGCGAAAATTACAGAACACTAGCGGATTGGAGAAGGGTTTATCCAATCCGCTTTCATCTATATTATATAAGGTGTAAATAACGCCGTTATTTCCTCGTGAACTTCGCACCGCACGCTGCCCCCTTTCATCGGTGGTAACCACCGTACAGGCCCGGTCAAGAGCTGACAAATTGATCGCCATTCAGCTGACGGCCGTTAAGGTCGTACTATTACCGTTGTTACCACCCTGCCGCTATTGTGCAATTGTATGCCGTCGGCGAGTTCTTCAGGTTACCGTTACGCTGTCAATGAAGAAGTCAGCAAAGTCTTTTGTCGTCTCGCATAAAAAGCCAATATTGTGGTTGCCTTCTGTATCAATTGTGAAGTGGGTTGTTACCTTTCCCACTTATTTGAGCAACTCTCAGACCGTCAACTTTCTGCAATTCAGTTTTATAGGGTTGCCGTGTCGCGCTGTGCTGTTCCCAGCATAACCTTATAGGCAATCTTGCCCCAGCTCTGCGCCTTGCGCATGTACGATAGGGTATATTCTCCTGCCTTCATGTGCAGAGCAGGCGACATAAAGCCAGTCGTGCAGCGGGTTACTTGCACCAAACGAGGTGGGCAAAGGCATAGCGTCCCTTGTACGAATTGCTCTTCTGTGCACCTATTCCCCATCCCAATGTAGCGTTGGTGTGGTCGTTGATTATAAGCCATTCGTCGGTATCATCGGTTTTTCGAAGCCCGTGTTATACGGAATTTCGTGCACCCTAAGCGTCAATATAGGTAACGATAGAGGCGTTGCTTGCTCCAATTCCCTTCACGCCGCCGTATTCAGGCTCAACTACATACATGTACTTACCGGGCAAATCGAGGGTATCTTTGTACACGGTGTCGGCAACATTATGTGCTATTTGTAGCGTAGCCATCGCTTTGCAGGCGATACACATTATATGTAACGTGGTTTAAATCGGCATATCCTCCATGAACGGTTTGGGTAGGACGAGTCCACGTAATGGTAACAAACTTGCCATTGTCAGGATTGGAACAGATGACGGTATCGACCTTCTGCACCTGGTCGTAGCCGTGACGGACAACGGCAGTAGCGGGCGAACTGAGTCCGCCTGCTCCAACAGTCTGCACCTCATATGTGTTTAACCCGTCGTCACAATGTTCATCTGTATACTCAAGTGCGTTGCCGGGGAGCACGGCTATGGGCGTTTCGTGCCCCAGACGATATACTCTTACCTCGCTGATTGTGCCTACGGGGTCGCCGTTTTTCTGTCCTCAGTGGGCAGCAGCCACTGCAAATGAACCGTGTGATGACTGGCAGCATCGGGTGTGGCCGTAAGCGATAACAGGGCACGAGGATGGTTGCCTGTATAGGGCTTACCGTCGAAATAAAGCCCCGTTACATTTGCATCCTTGGCTACAAGCGTGTCAATAGCCACGGGCACACCCGTTGAAATGTTCACACTGTCGAGCACAGAGCAATAGCGGGCACGTGCAAAATACAGCTTGTCATCAGGGCTAAAGGCCATCGACTGGAAGTATTCGTAGGTTACATTACGGTGTTGTTTGCCTATCTGCGTAGCCTTTCCCGTATACTTGTCAACCTTATAGAACTGGCGTAAATCGGACATTGCATACAGCTCTCCCCTGCTGTTGCAGGCCAGTGCAATCAGAATAGTTTCTACACGGCGCGCATATCCGTCAATGGCTGTGAGCTGGCCGATGCTGCCTACCTCTGTAAGCCTGCCGGTATTCAGGTCTACAATATAGAGGCCCGTGGTGGTAACCTTGGTGCTCGGGTCGCCTGACACCTGTCTTCAGCCAGTGCATACATGGTGTGTGTGGTGTAATCATATGTCATATCAGCAATACGCTGGTCACCATCATTATCGTTTGCCATCTTAATGAGGCTGAATTTGTACGTACCGGGTTCAATAATTCCAAAACCATACTGCGGCAGCATGCCGGTAGCATCATAGCTTAACGGCCGACGCATACAGCGTAGCTTTCCCACTTTTTCCATAGCCGTTGGCATATAATTATGAGCCGTGGTGCGGTGCGTTATCTGAAAATCGCAAGGCGATGACGTTTTAAAGCTGACGAAACCATGGCGTCCGTCGTAGTCTCCCATTGAAACCGTGAGCCGTTTGCTGGGCACTCGTGGTAAAGTACAGCGGCTAAAGCTGCGATTCCTGCAATACATCTCTTAATCATAAAGCAAATAATACAATAAAAATTTAAAAAGTTCTCAATCAGTTTTTATGTCGTCTCTCTGCCATCGGGACATCATAACCGGCAGATGTTCACGACAGCATTGCAAAGTTATCTAAATTTATTTAAAACCTACATACAATAGTCTCACTTTTGTAATACAAAACAACTGTTCAGTAACAAAATACATTTTATTTGCATAAAACGGTGACAAAATGTAAAAAATACAAATGTTTTTTCGTGGTAAAATAAATTAAAAATGGCTATTTTTGTAGATAATTGTTGAACTGGTATTACATAGCGCTTATGATCTACTTATTAGCTATGTTCGTAATGCTTTTGTTTGCATCCCGACTTTGCCTGTGCGCAATCGGCGGTACTGAGCGAAGGGTTTGAAAAATGCTGTTTTTCCGCCTGCGGGATGGAGCGTAACAGACCGTGATGCTGACCATCATGGATGGCTTTTGGCAGGGCAGGGACTAAAGGTTTACGCCGAAACAGCTGGCCATATCGTATACCTGCGACCCGAAAGCATACCCCATTGTAGAGTATTCACGGCGGGACAACTGGCTCATTACGCCACAAATCAACATCACAAACAACGCATTTACGCTCGAATGCTTCTATGCCGAGGAAGACAATGAGTCGCACGACTCGCTTGTTGTAAGGGTTTCGACCACGGAAACCATCCTGCCGACTTCACCGAAAAGCTGGCAGAACTCGACGTTCGCAACGAAGAGGGGGAGGTAAACTTTCAGAAACTGACACGGTCGCTGTCGAAATTCAGCGGACAAAAATATACAGTGCCTTCGTTCATACGGGGAAAGGGGATATGGTTTAGCCCTCGACGATATAACCATAAGCAACAAAAAGGGGCCTCAACGGGCAGGAAGTTTTTACGGTTAAGCCTGCTGCCGACGCAGCAATCTGAAAGCTACACTGGACTGGACGAACCCGACAAAAGAACGGACTTGGTGACAATTTAACCAGCTATCAAGTGCATATTTATCGTGACCAGCTGCTTATTGCTACCTTAAACAGGGGAACAACAACCTACACCGATGAGCATGCAACCGCAGGCATGCACACTATAGTATAGGTATTGTTACCGATGAAGGCGAATCGGCACTGCGTACAGCCAGAGCCTGCATAGGCGAGACGTGCCCAGCACCGTCAGAAACCTCAGGGCCGACCCACACAAAGGCAAGGTAACACTAACATGGACGGCACCTGGAGCAGGGTGTAAACAAAGGCTTTATCAACCCGCAACACCTTAAATACAGCCTGTACAAGACCACCGGGGGCGTTCAAACTACCGTGGCCGAAGGCTATGAAAAGACCACCTTTACCGAAGATATTGCCGACGGGCAGACCGTTGTTTATGAGGTTGCTGCCTCAATGCTGCCGGAACGGGAGAGAAAACGCGCGCCAACAGCGTCATTACCTACTCGGGAAGTCAGGCCGAACTAACCGTGGGTATGCAGGCAACATCCGAGTTTACCAACAGCAGGATTCCCGTAGATGCCTATTCAAAGGCTACCGTTAGCCAAACCATATACTATCCCCACGAGTTACAGTATGTGAATGGAGCCATTAATCATGTTATCTTCAGGAACGCATTCAGCCAGAGTACCGACCTTACGTCCGCTTCAAGTGTATATTGGTGAAACAGATCAGGCCGATTTGAAGTTGGGTTGGGTACCCGTGGCACAATTAAATAAAGGTATACGACGACACCATAACGATGAGCAGAGGTTCGAACGATATTGATATTGTATTGTCGCAACCTTACCATTACCAGGGTAAAAAACCTTGTTGTAACGGTTTTATGGCGCCCGTATTGACAGGACAGCACGCTACGCCGACCATTTCCTCGTGGAACGAACTCCTGCACATGCCAACCGTTCGCGACTGCTTTCTGGCTCGTCAAATATCAATTTAACGGCACTGCCGCAGAGTAGTGACGTTATTTCGGAAGTGCCTTACACACGGTTTGTGATGACCACGACGCCTACAGGCTCGCTCCACGGCAAGGTAACCGATACGCAAGGACACGCTATTGCCGGGGCAACAGTAACATTACCTCATTATAAACTTACCGCTATCACTAATGAAGACGGCAGTTATGCTTTTTGATTTTGTGCCATCAGGAGCACAGAATATAACCGTTTCGGCCAATGGCTTTGACGATTATTCCAGATTGGTTACGATTGAGGAAACGGGCACAGCTCTCGATATTACGCTTCCAAAACTGCAAACTTACACCTGCCATGGCGTGGTAACGAACGACAAAAACACGCCACTGGCTGGAGCTTTAGTAGCTGTTGAAGGTTACGCAAAACAGGAAACCAGTACACAAGCTGACGGCAGTTTCGTACTTTCCGGTCTTTATGCCGGCAAAAATACACGCTAACCATCAGCAAAAGCCAATTACGATGTATATGCGGAAGCCCTTAATACCACAAACCAGTGTGAACAAAGGCACCATCGTTATGCGTCATAGCCACATTCCTGCATACGCTGTTGAAGCACAAACAACGACCGACGGCAACATGCTTAACATCACATGGAAGAACCCATACACACGCAAGGGGCGTACACAATGGACAACAATAGGTTCGTCCAACATCCAAACAGGGTACGTCGGGTGACAGCTATTACAGTGCAGATGATTATTGTGTGGCTCACCTTTGGGACGCAAAAGACATTGCCGACTCGATGATGACGGGACAGAGCTTCATGGGTATGCGCATCTATCTGCAGGCTATCTCGGGTACGTTCACCGCACACGTATGGGAGGGCGACCGCACAAACCACAAGAGCGTAGCCAAAAAGCCATACCCCTGTCGGCCATTAGCCGCGACGGTGGCTGGGTAAACGTAGTATTTGACAAGCCGGTAGAAATCAAGAAAAAGCACTACGTACATGGTGGGTATACATGTAAAAACGCGTCAACCGACCAATAGGCGTCAACTATAAGTGGGGATCGGCGTTAAAAAGGCAAGAATAATCTGAAGTTTACCGACGCTGAAGGGCATTACACTTACGACGCAAGCTATGCCTTTTAACATATCTGCACACGTAGGCATTCCGGGCACAACGCTGCCGTTGACTCAACAGATGCTTCATATTTACCAGCTTATAAGGTATACCGAAGCACACCATCAGGGACAGTGGTACAGCCTGGGTACGGCAGCTTCATGTAGTTATCAGGATACCCAATGGGCGTCATTGCCTTCAGGCCACTATGTCTACAAGGTTGAGGCACAATATCTGGCGGAGCCTCAGCAGCAGCCTTCTCGAACGATATTACCCGCCTTGTGATACCGACGCAGGGTATTTCGGCCGATTGTTTCGCCCAAAGAAGATGATTGAAAAAAACAGCCTGTTGTTGAAGTTAAAGCGTATATTAGAACTACGGAGAAGCCAATACACGACGTTCCTGTTAAATTGACGGTGAACGGAGCACCTGTTGCCAGTGCCACGGTTACGGAAATGCTTGCCAAAGACGACAGCACCCTGGTAACATTCGGCAACGTTTCGCTCGATGATAACGTGATAAACCATATAACCCTCACCACAACACTCGGTGGAGACGGCGCAAGTAGCAACGACAGTATGACGGTAACCATTTTCAAATTTACCCAATATCGCTCTGCATGCCTTTCGATGGGATGTCTTCGGTAACGCAGGACCTATCGTTATCAACACCAATAACCCTGAGGCTACAACATTAAAACGCAGCGTAACGCCAAACGAAAGCATCGTGGCTGCCGGTTGTATGGTGAACGGCAAATTCCATAGTTTCTCCACCACATGGCAGTCGATACCGCAGCAATACCTCGTTCTCGACACCGTAAGCTGGGCTCCTGCTGAGCAAAACCGACGAAAGATTTCGTTCTTGCCATGGATTACGATGTTACACAAGGTTGTCTTTACTGCATCGCTGCTGACACATTGACCACAAAAACCGTGCTGGCTTCGGTTGATTCAGACTTGGGAACTCTTACCATACTGACCGAACTGATCATCCCTATCATGCCTTTGCTATCAATAAACAGGGGCGAAATGTATGGTATTACACGCAGTGGCGATCTGTATAAAATTGAGCAGATTGGACTTTTCTTTAACGAAGAACGCGTGGGAAGTACAGGTATCACTGACGTCCGCTATTTCCAGTCGATGACATTCGACAAGAAAAACCAACCGTCTGCTGTGGGTACATGCCGGCGAAAAACGGCACGGGGCGACCTTTATGATGTCAATACAACTACTGGCATTGCATCACTGCTGGGGCGTGTTATCGTTGGAAACGAACCCGCCGAAGCCGTAGGTTTATACACGACAGGCGGCTCAACCGATGGCATAAAAGGCTGTAACAACAAAAAGTATTGACAGAAAAATGCTACAACACCGCGGGACAACGTGTGCCACATAGCTATCGCGGCGTAGTTATTGCAGGAGGTAAAAAAACAATTGCAGAAATAGTAATTTATCTGGAATAGCCTGCTTTTTGTTTATGAAAAAGTACGGTACAATAATAAAGGGTACCCAGTTTTGATGGTATCCTTATTATTGTATTATCAACGATATCCATCCTAAACATTTAATGATACCGGTTTTCTCTGCTCTTTTTTTCCAGCATGTAAAACCATAAATCGAGACTGTAAATCGTGTTCCCTTTTTCGTTGTCAACCTCAAACAGAACCTCTGTTACATAAAGAAGTTAGCTTCATAGCGTATTCTTTTTTTCCGTTGTCAACCTCTAACAAAACCACTGTTACATAAAAAAGTAAGCCTCACTAGCGTATTCTTTTTCAGCCCATAGCTATGCCTCTGCCCCTTGTTTTCCACTACTCTATCATAAAAACACACCATTATTAATAAATAATGGTCACACTCTATCTTCATTATCCTACGTAAATATATCGTAAACCTTGTCCGGCACATCGTAAACTATGTCTCAATATATCACAAACTATACCCAGATACATCATAAATTCATAAATAATATTGCTATATTCCATATATTTTAGCATAAAATATACCATCCCATACCTTTTATAACAATAAGAAAAAGACCAAAAAAGCCAGCTCTATGATTAAAATTAGGCCTGTAAACAGAAAAAAAGCCAAACATTTGGTAAAAATAAAAAAATAAAGCCATATCTTTGCATTCGCTTTTACAAAAAAAGCACTGTTGGCGGGATAGCTCAGCTGGTTAGAGCGTCGGATTCATAATCCGGAGGTCGTGGGTTCGGGTCCCACCCGCTACGAAGGTTAAAACCTTGAAGATAAAGGAATTACAGCGACGGTTGTGGTTCCTTTATTTCGTTAATAGCCCTATGGTGAACTTTTGGTGAACTTTTCTGAACGCAAAAGTTACTTCATGCAATCAGATGAAATTCCTTTATCCTTGTTGTTTACTCGATATGTAGTGTGGTTCTCTCACAAGCTGCTCTATAGCGGGATTATTTTTATCATCTTTTCTAAGAATCCTTTCTTTAATTGGATAATAGGAAAGTAAAACCTTAATAGGTATCGTAGTTCATGCTCTATCAATTCTCTAAATTCCCATTCACCTAAGCTCTCAAACCGATGTGACAAAGTATTTCTGTGCTATCTTATCAAATCGATAGAAGTTTATGAGTGAGGTTCGTCTTCCCTAATTTGCCAAAACACCAAATAAATTTACGAACATCATCAAATGACAAGAAAGAAGAAATACTTTTCCCTGTCTTCCCAGAAAGAACTTTTTCTCAAATGCTGTTAGTTCAGCCTTAGATAGTAGCAATTTTTCCAATGCTTGCTGGCATAATTCATCAGGAACATCACGATTTGTTTTTTTGCCATGATGTAGAGATACTCGTTATCTGTTAGTAATTCTCGCTTGACATTGTATGCTGGTAATTCTGCCAGTCTTAAGGCTACATGAAAAATAGTCGTCTTGTGCTGTGATTTCGTCTACGTATTGCTTCACATATTGTATCGGAAAGTGCCTCAACAATTGGTTTTCGCACTCTCTACATTATGATTTTGTTGCCATGTATTAATAATCAAATCATACCATTTGTATTTCTGTTTGTCGGGTAAAATCAGCCACGATATTCCAGTGTGTTCCCAAAAAAATAAGCAGCCCACCCCTGTTCCGTTCTAATTGATGAGGTAATAAGGAATTGTAGGACTTTAAGCTGTCCATTCCATCCTATGTAGGGGAGCATGCGGCAAAGGATACGCCTGCTTTTTAGAATATACTCCTCGCTTTCGTAGCTTTAGGGTCATTAAAGTAAGTCTGCCAAGATTTGTAATGTACTACGGGTTTAGCTGGGGTGGGATTACGACGCCAGCAAATATAATCAACCACCTTAGAATGGCAAGATCTTATTTTCTCAGTATCCTTCTCTGAAAGGGTATCAACCATTGCCTTACAAATGACTAAATCGGCACTATTAGGATTGGAGTGGCTATTGGCCAGCTTCAAAATAAAATCAATCTTATCCATAACATAGTTTTTCTGCAAAGTTAAATATTGACCTATGCCATAATGCTTCATAGATATAATGAATTTATATTTTTATTTATCTTATGACACGGTATTACATAGGGAAAACACTTATCTTTGTAACATACACCAATTAAAATGATAAATATGGACGAAGTATGCTGAATGAGAGTTATGGGAAGTCTTGATAACTACCCATGCGTTTGCGACAATCGTAATGTATTCGAAGAGTATTACGAAGCGTTTGCAGACTACATTCCTAGCAGTGAAGAAGACAAAGATATTGCTGATGTTGAAACGTAAATTGTTCCTTCCTCTTAATTTGTCTGATAACGCAAATGTTATTCTAATTGTCGGTGCTAATCCTTCATACAAAGATGGTGGTCGCGACGAAAAATTTTATGAAAACAACAGATGAGCTGTACCATTCAGTAGAGAAGCACTGGAAGGAAATTTCAGAAATTGCATGCCTTGGAAACAATTATCAGGCTGCCTACCTCGATCTGTTTCCAATAAAGCAAACCAATCTGGGAGACTTTGAGAAGGTCTTTCGTGCGCATAACGATATAAGAGCTAAGCTGCTGCAAGTAACTCACAAGCGTATGCTTGCTACTCAACCTATGGTCATTATCAACCTCTTTGCCATGACCTCTTATTATTGGGGTTTTTAAGGCAGACGCTCCAGACTACTGTAACGAAAATAATCCATGGATGGGTTATAAGTTCAAGAAGATAGATGCTGAAGGGCTGGATGCATACGAAATTGTTGGCTGGGTGGATAATGCAAAGTCCATTCTTCCTAACGATGAGAAAGAAAAGATTAGTAGGGAACCGTAATTGTATTTAGCACGAAAGCATGGGATACACAGGTGCGAAAAGAGAAAAAGGTTGATAAGAACAAACTGCAAAAGTTATTGCAAAATCTCAACATAGAGTTGTAGCTTATGTCTCGTAAGAATGCAAACCTAATCGGTCGATATGTATGGTTGGTGGATCTTCTTCGCCGATATGGGCGACTGACCTTTCAACAAATCAGCGATAGATGGGAGGAAAGTGGGCTTAGTTATGGTGAACCCTTGGTATGGCGCACTTTCCAAAATCATCGTGATGCCATCTTCGATATTTTTGGCATCAGCATCGAGATGTGAGCGAAAAGGGGACTATGCGTACTACATAGAGTACCCAGAAGTGTTGGAAAATGACCATTTACGTTCGTGGCTCATCAGCAGTTATGCTACGCTCAATCAACTTCGGGCCGACGCTTCACTTGAAGGTCGCATTATCTATGAGCAGATTCCCTCGGGTGAGAAATAGCTCACTCTTTTTCTGTCAAGCTATGCGAGAAAGTAAAAGGTCCGCATAATGCATCGGGGATTTCAGAAATCTGAGCCAATTACTATCGCAATAGAGCCTTATTGTCTGAAAGTAGTGAAACGCAGATGGTATATTGTTGCTCATAAAGCTGACCGAGGTCCAAGAATTACGCTTTCCGAATTTATGCTCTCGACCGCATCGTTGCGGCTACTATTCTGAAGAACCATTTAAGTATGATAAGCGATTTGACATCAACAAATTCTTCGAGGGTTGTTGTGGTATAATGCTATCAGATGCACCTATCAGAGCGTGTCGTAGTGAAATCGTATTTTTATGGTCCAGACTATCTCCGTTCATTGCCACTCCACGCTTCGCAGAAAAGAATTGCCCTAGTGACTCTTCATTTGCAATGTTCGAATATCATGTTAAGCCTACCTTTGATTTTTACTTAAACTTGTTAGGTCAGGCCGACCAATTGGAGGTTATTTCCCTAAACATGTACGTGAGGAGATGGCTAATCTTGTAAAAACACATAGCTTCTTATTATGGAGATTAATATTGCTGAAAAGGATAGATACTTGCTTGTGGGCCGTAATCTATCCTTTTTAGCTTCATTATTGATGGTTGTAAATAGGATATGATGAACATTTTTGAATTTCTATCTTCTGAACCTTGGCCTATTCCTTACCTCTTCTTGCTGCTTCTGCTTTTTCTAGTCTATCTTGATACCAACTGAAGTTATCCATCACATTCTTTATTTCTGTCTTACCTTTCTCGTGTTCAAAACAGATTGAGGAAGGGTCGAGAGAAAAGTGATGAGGATGTCAGCACCACTACGACGGTCATGCGATTCTGTGGTAAGGAAATCGTTAACGGCGGAAGCCTGCGGAAAGGTAAAGAACTGCGCCTTGGTGTCACGGGCAAACTGGATAATGGCTTTGATGGCGTTTTTGCCAAATGGCGGTGAATTGGCTGAGGAGTCAGCAAGACCTGCTTTCATCGTCTCGATGACATAGTCGCGCTGCTGAATTTCCTGTCTGAGAGTTTCTTCCCGATTCTTCGACTTGGTAAGCAATCCTTGTAAATGCGCTCTTGCTTATTGCATTCTTCCAGCCAAAAGTCTGCTCGTTTTTGTTCCTTGGCAATCTCTTCCTTGTAGGTGATGGTCAGGCTCTCCACCTGCCGAGCGACTACTTGCGGGATTGCCGCCACTTGTTTCTTCATCTCTATATTCTCAGCTTCGAGCAGTGCATACTTGCCCTTACCTGCGAGGTTAGCCAATCCAGACAGAATGGCATTGCCATTCTCACGATTAACCTTCTGCTGCTTATCTGCAATCTCTTTATCAAGAGCAGTGCTCTGCTTTACCTTAACCTCGTTCTCTTTGGCGAGCTGCATTGCCTTGGCTTTCGCCTCCTCTATCTCGCGCTTCTGTTTGGCCACAATGTAGTCATTGCGTTCCAGATGCTGCGCCCCGTAAGCATCTTTGATTCGCCACGCTCCATGTCCAACGCCTGTGCCAACAGGTCTTGCATCTCGCTGATGTCCTCACTGTTGAGCTTATACGATTTGCCCGTGTTGTGATTCATCCAATCCCAGATGATGTGCACATGATAGTTAGGCTTCCATGAGCTCTTATCGTCGGGAATGGTGTAATGACCTTCGTCATGATGCAGGTGAATCTGCAAAGGCAGTGATGCCAAACCGCTCCTGGCATACGGCAGCAAATTGGTGCAGCTGCTCCATGGTGGTGTCCTGCTTACAGACAACCACACCTTCACGCAAGGGTGTGCAGCCAGTAATCTTCGTCACCTTACCAGTCTTCTTGTTTTACCCTTTCTCGTTCCTTAGTCTGCATCGCCCTACCGGTCTTTTCCTTGACCATCTTGCCTATATTGTCATAATACTGTTGAAGGGATAACCCTGGCTGTTGGTCGGCTACCCGACAGATTGCTAGAAGTCAGGTCTTCCCTTATGTAGAGCCTGTCAGCATTGATGTGTGCAAGATACTCTTTTTGTTCTCATGTTGTGAGCCTCACTCTGCCCGATGTTGCATGGTTTGATATGTAGAAGTCTTTTGCCATAATTAAAAATCATTAATTCATTCGATAATACAATAATATTATAATCTCTTATTATTCTCATAAAAGGTTCTTAGGGATAAGCCCTAAGCGGGAGAGTCAGAGAGGGTCACTCTCTGGTCAGAGAGTCTTGGGGCAGATGCCCATAAGTGGAGAGTGCAGGAGAGAGTCACTCCCGCCGGTTCTCAAGGCAGCGCCTGGGCCCTAACTACAAGCGAAGACTCGTAGTTATAGTGAGCTATAACAAAAACAGAGCCCTGTTCGTTTGCCCCAACTCTTCAGCGACCATGGACTTCACGGCATTTTATTCTATCAATAAGGTATTCGTTAATGTCACGCTGAGTGAATCCGTTGTTCACTTTGAACCGGGCACCAAAGTGCTCGTTCCAATAATCACAAGCCATGCCGTCAGGGAAAAGGATTACTCGTTTGCCTCGAAGCCTGTCCATCATTCGGTCAGTAAGCAGATAAGTATTGCCTAGCAGCAATCCAGTCAAGTGATGGCTCTGCAAGCGATCCCAGCAAAAGCAGTCTTTTCCTCCATGACCACGGCTACTCGGGTTTACCAGACAACAGATACTCGCCAAAGAATACTTCTCGGTCAGTGTAATAGTCGAAGCAAAACCACGAATAAAGATGATCCGTGATAGGGTCTTTACGGAGAGTGCTGCCGTTATCTACATCAAAGTATATCACCTCGCCACCAACCACCATTCCCCTTTCATTGATACGAGGTAGCACCGAGCCGTAATGTCCGTTAATGGTTTTATTGACCGCCCCCATATGAAATCGTGCAATAAGCTCGTCAATCTTTCGCATCATAGAAACATCATAATTGACTAACTTGTCAAGATAGTCCGTTAGGGAAGAGTAATGCAAGCCAATATCCGTCTTGGATATTTCTATTAGCATCCGTTCATATGCTGGTGCCTTTGTTGCCATTATACACTTTAATTCATCCTGTTTCATTGTCTTCGTGATTTAGTTTTATGCAGTTTATGCACTTATGCATACTGCATAAAGTGAATAAAGTGCATAAATCAGCTATTCAACAGCCTTGAAACCTTACTTTGGGTGATGCCACACTCCTTGGCAATATCCTGCTGACGCATACCACGGGCAGACAGTTCCTTGACCCTTTGCCTTAGTTCGTCACGTTCATTGGTGGTTTCTACGCTCAGATGGGCAACTTCCGCATCATATCCCCGAAAGGTGAAACAGAGATTACCATTGGCGTTTTTGCCTCGCTCGTAGAGAGCTACGTTGTCGGAATCGAGAATCACCTCACCATTGCGCCATTTACACTGCTTGACATAAACCAGTGACTTATCCTTTTGGGATTGTGCCAGCCCTACCGCATCATCTATGAGCTGATTCAGCTTGGCAGAGCCTTGTATCGCCGAAAGGGAAAGAGGAAGGGTACCTGAATACATCTTGGGCACATGATTCAGTACAACCAGCGTCCAGTTATACTTCTTCTTTAGCGCATTGAGCGATGCCATGAGGGAACCAGCATCAGTACCCTTGTCGAGCGATTGACTAAGAGCTGTGATATTGTCGATAAAAACAACCTCAGCTAAATTTGCCACTGCAACCTGTTCTATACCTTGTAGTACATTGTCAATGGCATTGTCCCTGTCCATTTCCGCACGAAAGAAGGTCGGAGGGAAATTAGCTGACTCGTAACGCAGACACAGCTGGCGGAGGGTCATTTCAAAGTCGGCATAAAGCACTCTCTTCCCTTTGGCAGCAATTTCCCTTGCCACCTGCATGGCAAAAGATAGTCTTGCCAATACCCGACTGTCCGAAGATGATGCACAGATCACCTTCAAGTACAATGTTGGGATAGAGCACTACAAGGGGAGGGAGCGACTGCCCTTTGATTAGGCAGTCGTTCATGGATGCCACATGAAAACCACCTGCATCAACAGCCTGTTGTTCCTGCAACTGCCGGAAAGCCGAAAGGATATAATCTTCTTGGGGTGGCTTGGGGATTGTCTTTACAAGTTCGTCCATATTGCTCCACCTTATATATTAGTATTGCTCATGGATGAGCCTTGCGTGATGAGCACATCCACCTCTTCCTTAGAATAGAGGTTGCGCCTGCCAATCTTATGCACATGGATCTCCCACGCTTCTCCATACGCCAGAGCGTAGTATAAGTGATGTGCAAACGTGCGCATAGCTCGTCACGGGTTAAATACTCGGCATCGTCCTTTGGTTTCTGCTCTGCCAGAAGGTTCTTGCCAACCATCGTCTCTAATACTTCTGCAATCGCCTCCTTGAGATCGTCTTTTTGCAGCATGATAAAAATTTCCTTGCATATCGTGAATGTTTAAAATGATGCCGCAAAAGTATCATGGAATTACATGGAATTATACCCACATGGTACCCACATGGGTACTATATGGATATGGAAGAGAAATAAAAAATGCCCATGCAAGCAAAAGGCTCACATGGGCTTATTAAATTTTTGTGTGTTTGGATAGTTTAGCTTATATTTTATAAGTTGGGATACAAAAAGAGGTTTCAAAACACCTCCTCTCTGCATTTTACTGCACTTTACTTCTTTCCTTTATATAACCTCTTCATCCATAGGAACTCTAAAACGTAAATAAGTATTCCCCAACATAGATAAAAATCCGCCTTCGTAAGACATTGTCGATAAGGCATCCATCCATAACATACTATATAAAGTTAACACAAGAATACTACCTAAAACGAATAGTATGTTCTTATGGAAGTCTGGGTTGTAAGTGAGAAATACCAAGATGAAGCCTCCACTATACAAGGCCTCACTAAAACTATATATAGCAGGCCACTTGCGAAATCGTCCTTAGTTCTAAAGTTTGCCTCGATTATCTCTACAACAACTAGGTATATAATGGCAAAAATGATGGAAATAATTTTTCTTAATGTTGTTCATTACGTAATATTCTATATAATCTTGCCATTGGCAAATATATTAATTAGAATCTAAGGTAAAAAGCTACTTGAAAATTGACTCTACGACTTCATGTCCTGAAGGTAGTTTGCCAGTCTTGTTTGTATAGGTGTTTTTGCAGGTCGCAAGTCCGGGAACATCAAATAAGGTTTCAAAGGGCTTCCAATATGTTTTCTTCTTTCCGTCTTGCTCTGCCTGTGAAAGATTCAGATATTCGCTGGCACAGTCGGCAAAGTAAGCAAGAAGAAACTTGGACTTTTGCCAATGGTATTCCTTATCGCACAGGCCCTAAGCCAATAGCTTTGCTAATAATTTGCTGAGCTTCTTTTTGATTGAAGCTCGACAGGCATTTGCTTTTCTTCATTTTCGGTATATTTGGAGTATTCGTAACCTGTATGTCTGTGCCAAAGAAGTGGTTCAGCCTTCCTGTGTCTTGATGCCGTTCTGTATGCTCGTCTTAATCAACTGCTCTTTTAAATCAGTAAAGCTGTTCTGTTCCAACCGTTCCTTAGCTTCCTCCGCCTTTATAACAATCTTCGATACAAGCGTTTCATACAAGTTGCCACAGACAAGCCAATACGATAGAGTGTTCTTTATTCTGCCATATCGAAAGAAATTCATGTTGCCCTCATGCAGCAAAAAAATACCATCGCACCAACAATGGTATCTCCAACTCTCGTGTAATTGTTAGAAAACAATATCGGGAAATCGTGCTGACTTACTATATTTTCTGACCCGTTTGACTTTGAAGTATAGGCATATAGATGCATAACCCCTTCAAAAGCTCTGCTTCTTTAGGTCGTTGATGATACGGTCTGCTGTTATCTTGTTGGCTTTGATACCAAGCCTCTGCGGATTCTTTATCTAAGTCTTTGCCCATTGCATCCTGTTTATTTGTTTATATAGTTTCTTATCCTCTAAATCTATCTCGTAGTACTTTTATCCTATCCAATAGATCCTCAAAAGAAAGATGGTCACCATAGATGAAATCGTGTGTCATTTGCTCGTAGTCATTTCTCCATTCGTTTAAAGACGGATGAAGGAGGGTAAAAGTCGATGGTGTCTCTTTTCAGTTTGTCATAATCAGCGTATTTCAGAGCATAGAATGTACGGCGGTGTTCTATTATATCGTCATAGAGTTGCTTTGTCTTCCAAGGCTTGAATACCAAATTCGGTATCCATCAGCTTTTCCAAATCGTATAAGTGGCGGCTCATTCTCATAGAACGAGGATGCTCTTTCTGAAATTCCTCGCACAAAAGAAAAGCTTTTTCAAGGAATGTCCTTGTTGCAGCACAGTTCTGAATGTCACCTTACAATCATCATCTTCAGGAAATATCTGAGAAATATAAGATTGCAGATCAACTTCTTCTATAGGGCTCTGCCATTGACAAGCAACTAATCTCTATTTTCACCCAGGGGAAACATAATTGCTACTGTTTGGTATAATACTCTTGTAGTCAACCATGATGACAGTAGGATCCTTGTCGAGTCTATGGGCTTTTAGACCATCCTTTGTTTCCACTTCTGTTACGTTTCTTACGTTATAATCAACAACTCCCAGTTGGTTCAACGCCTGTTCTATTTTTAGACTTCAATACATCTTGGATATAGCTACGAGATTTCTTCCTAAGGCGTTCCTTTGGCTTTTGGATGTGGATGATATTGCGAAAATCTCCTTCTCGTCTTATAGATAAATCAATATCCTCACTGAAACGGTCTATCAATCCGAATCCCTTAGAAAGCGATGTACCACCCTTTGAAATTAAAGCAGATGCGCAATAGAGGTCATGGATAGAGCCTTGAGCACCATTGTCACCCACTCAGTCTTTTTCGATGGCGGTAGGCGACAAGTGCCTTTCTCTGCTAACTGCATTTACGCATAGCCAAACGCTCTTGTATGTTATGCTGCTGTAATGTATCATATCCTTATTTGGTTATTTCCTTAAAAATTCTGCATCCATGCCGGGGCCAAAAGATATATCTTTCTTTATAAGCTGGGCTTCTGCTGGATTGTCTTGAATAAGCCTGTATATGGCAGACATTTCTTCATTGGTCACGTTTCCTTTCCCAATATTGCGTAATGCCTGCACAAGCATTGCCATCATTTTGCTTTTTATAAGCGAAGTTTCAGGGGCACGCTTCGGATGAAACTTATTTCACTACCATCGACCTTTACAGTTCTTGGAGAGCCCGTAGTTAGATAGTTTACCTTAGTCGGAACCTGTGTTGATAGCCCTAAGATATTAAGAGCTGCGGCACCTGTCGGCATAATCTCAACTTGATCACGTTTGGCAATGGCTTCAGCTATCTCATATAACGATGGCTTTAATGGACCAAACTTAGTAGCAACCGACTTACAGTAAATGCCAGGCGATAAACGCTCGATTAATCCCTTTTTGTTCTGCTATACTTAATACCTGCTGGACATAATTAGCACTACTTATGTCCGTGAAGTCGCTAACAAAAGAGCACACAAGGTGCTTTCATCTTGTCTAAACGACCAAGTATTAACTCTGTACTACCAGCTTGATTTAACATTCGTTTATAGGAATTATTGACAATATTTCATAGGCAAAGATAACTATTCTATAGCTATATGCAAAATATTCCTTTAATTTTTCTGCCCCATGCGGCACTTTTTTCAAATTGAAGCCAATAATTCTTCGCGTTCAGCCTCAGTCATACTCTTCAAAAGCGTCAAGAGCTCCTGTTTGCTTGTAGCTTGTTGGCTACTCTTTTCCCTTTCATTAAGCAGGTACCAGTTATATTCCACCATTTTTTCCAAAGGGTAAGCACCAATGTAGTTCGAAGTTATGTCGCCAGAGCTGCTATGCCCCATACTATCACTGATGTATTTGTAGGGCACCTTGCCAGAATTGTTCAGATTGGTGGCGAAACTGTGGCGAGCCCATGTGGAGGTAGGCTTTTGCTCCAAAACCAAGAATATCCGCAACCTTCCCCATGTGCTTTCCTATATACTTGTTGTATCGTTGAATCACCCAAAAGTTCCTTGTCGGGCATGATAAGTGTAGGCAAGATAGGGAATACTCGTTTGCCCAACTTCGGTTCATTGCCATATTCCTCGATTATTTTCTTTAGTTCTGGAGTAATGGGAAATATCACTTCGCTTGCACTCTCGTTTCTGTCATACGTTTTCTGGCGGTAGAAGCGAAATTGCTTACCGTGTGTGGCGAAATACCATTCATCATACTCCAGCCGTAAAGTGTCTGCGAGGTTCTGCCCATCACCAAGATACATGAAAAGGAACAATCCCACGTCACGGAACACAGCTTCCTTTTCATGGGAATAGAATTGTTCTTTGCCGTTCTCATCTTTTAGCTTCTTTTCCTCTCCCAGAAATCATAGAGCTTGCGCATAGTTGCGACATCAAGGAACTCATGCTTCCTGCTATTGGACTTGTTATAGCCTGTGTCCTTGAACATTTCTCGGGTGTCACCTTTGATTAACCCTTGCTCAATGCAGATGTTCACAATGGCTCTGAATGTACGGAGACTGATGCCAATGGTTGTGGCACTCAATCCGTACTTCTTTAAGGCTTTGACCATTTCAAGATGAAAAGCCCTGTCAATATCGCCAAACTCAACATTGCTTCCCATTGTTTTGACAAAGCGACGCTTCACATCTACATTGGTTCTGGCAGTACCCAACTTGTCAATCTTTCTGTCCTCTATGTATTTATCCCAAACAGAATAGATAGTCCGCTCTTCTGGAGTGATGCCGCTGAAACGCTCTTGTAATTTCTTTAGAGTGAAGATGCCGTCTTCAACAAGTTTGTTTACCATCAACTCAACCCTTAATATGCGTGCTCTCAGTTCCTTTCGCTCGTTAGCGTTTTTTTATTGCGACCCTAGACGTTCAAGCTCACAAAGCATCTTCCACTCATCCAACTTGTATTTCTTGCCAATGCGCAAGTAAACCTTTTTACCATTATATTGGATTCTGATAGCAGCTGGGAGTTCTTGCTGATCATCTCCACTGGCTCTTCGAGGATCCAGCATAAGCGTGCCTGTAATACTACCATTTGAAGAGACAAACTTGGCAAAAAGCGGTCTCTCCGCGGTCTTTATACTGTTTATTTGACAAAAACAGCTTATCGGTGAACTTTCTGAAATTTTCCTCCATCATAAAAATGTAGTGTTTATAGGGGTTGCAGAGATAAATCGGTGAACTTTTGGTGAACTTTCTGACCTCAATTCTGTGCAAATTTACGGAATTTCAAAGAAATCTACAAAATAAATAACTAACTAATTATCAGCTATTTTGCAATCTTTTTGCAATTTTGAGAAACACCCATAAATAGGATTCATAATCCGGAGGTCGTGGGTTCGGGTCCCACCCTGCTACATAAAAAAGCCTCGTGAATCGTTGATTTACGAGGCTTTTTACGCAATTACTGTGAAAGAGGAAGATAAAAACAATGTAAAGTCCTGCTTTCTGTATCAATAAGCCTCAACCCTATTGATACCCGGCAAATAGATAAAAATACTAAAAACCTTTTGCTTCCACGAAGTCTTTAAAGTATAAAACAAAGCATCTTCTTGTCATGAACAAGCTTTGTTTTTCAACCATAAACGCTTATAATATATTACAACAAGAACATCTTCCTGTCAAATTACCAACGCCTCTGCATTACCTATAAAAACAAAAGGGGCTGAACTTCAGCCCCTTATCTTCAAACAAGTCGGGATTACTGGACTCGAACCAGCGACCTCGCGCCCCCCAGACGTGTGCGCTACCAACTGCGCTAAATCCCGTTGTTTTGTGATGCAAAAGGTAATGATTACTACTGTAATCTCCAAATTTTATATATATTTTTAATGTAAGGGCATCTAAACAACGATTTAAAAACGGCTGTAACAAGGCTGTTTCGCTGCTATTTTGTACATTTGCAATATATATGAAATAAAGCTTATTCAATGGTAACATACGATATAAAGGCTCCGCGAATGCTCAATGCTGATATTATGCTGCCGGCGTCGAAAAAGCATCAGCAACAGGGCACTCATTATCCATGCCCTGGCCGGAGGTGATGCCTTACCGCAAAATTTATCGGATTGCAATGATACATACGTTGTGCTTCAAGCGCTGAATACCCGTTCTTCTGTGATTGACATTGGTGCTGCCGGCACCGCAATGCGCTTCTCACAGCCCTATCTGGCAGCAACAAGCGGCACGTACACACTCACGGGTTCCGACCGTATGAAGCAGCGACCAATAGGTATTTTGAGTTGATACACTGCAAAAAACTGGGGGCCGACATCAGTTATTTAGAACAACAAGGCTATCCTCCTCTACTTATCAAAAGGGACATCAATTGCATGGCGGAAGCATAGAAATTCCTGGCCACGTAAGCTCACAATTCATCTCTGCATTGCTGTTAACGGCTCCTGTCATGACCACAGGGTTAGAGCTTCGATTACGTGGTGAAATTATTTCGCGACCATATATCGACCTCACGCTTTTGCACAATGAAGCAGTTTGGAGCTGATGCCGACTGGACCGATACGTGCACAATACGCGTCAATCCGTCGCTTACGAAGAGCATCCGTTCTTAATTGAAAACGACTGGACGGCGGCAAGCTACTGGTACGAAACCGTAGCTTTGTATGCTCCTGGGCAGGCAAGTGTGTGCCTTCACGGGCTTATGGACGGGTCACGACAGGGTGATGCCATCGTAAAATACATTTTTTCGCTACTCGGTGTAAAGACAACCTTTGATACCGTTGCCCCTGGAGGGCCTGCCAACGTAAGGCTAACACGCCACGAGGGCTGTGTAGACAGGCTCAATTACAACTTTATTAATTGTCCCGACCTGGCACAAACCATTGCCGTTACCTGCTGTGCAATGGGGGTTTTATTCAGATTTGACGGGCTCGCCAGCCTGAAGATAAAAGAAACCGACCGCCTTATGGCTTTACAAAAAGAGCTTAGAAAATTAGGCTATGTGGTAGAAATTGAGAATGACAACGCTTTAATATGGAACGGGGAAACATGCAAACCAACCTCAACTACGATTGATACTTACGACGATCACCGCATGGCTATGGCCTTTGCACCGCTTGCCGTAAGGACAGGAAGTCTGCAAATTAACCATCCCGACGTAGTAACCAAGTCGTATCCGCGCTTTTGGAACGATATGGCATCGGCGGGTTTTCATATCAGCAGTAACGGTAAAGGTTCTGGAAGGATAACAGAACCACCCCCTCCACTATCATTTTCCATATGCTATACTTATTTTAGGGAATCGTCATTCTGGGCTGCATAGCTGGAGCCTTCGAACTTATCTCGCAACGTTTTGACGGTAAGGAACAGCCCATACGTGTACAAAAAGGCGACTGTTCAACCTGTTCGGGCGACGATTCGGCCTGCGAACAGGTGTGCAGTGATGCAGGCAGCTACGAAGGATATTGTTTATTTTGACGATGAAGAACTGGATATTTACCGCGGCCGACCGTCAGACAGCTACAATGCCGATGAAACCGAGCAGTTTGCAGAAGTGCTGGAAACGCTCCGCCCTACGGAGATAAAAGAGTGGAACCGCAGTCTTATCCTCCGTGGAATCAACATGCCCGACGGCATCAAAGACGAATATTTTGCTTTGGTTTCTTCGGCCGGGGAGGCATAAAGATGCCCATAACGAAACAAAATATATATATGATTTTAGCGTTATATCATATATTGAGTATTAAACACCATATTTATTTTCTGCTGATTATTGCCCTGGCACTAATCGTTTGCAGCCCTGTTCCACCGAGAAAAAACACGTCTCAATCGCGGTGGTGGCAATCGTTTAATACCCGGTATAACGTTTATTATAACGGCTCGGTAGCCTATATTGACGGCTCGTTAGAGAAGGAAAACGGTAACCAGGACAACTTTACCGAGCTTATCCCACTGTACACATAGGAAACAAAGCAAGCAGGGGAACTGGGCAAATCACAGTTTGACCGTGCCATCGAAAAAGATGGAAAAAAAGGCATCCGCCTACACAGTATCAAGCGGCGGCCTGAATGGAACAAAAAGCAGGAAAAAGACGGAACGTGACATTGAATGGCTCGCAAGGAAGGAGTATAACCCCTTTCTCTGGAAGGCGTGGATGCTGATGGGACGGGCACAATTCTACAAAGGCGACTTCGATGCAGCCGCTTCTACCTTCAGCTATATGAGCCGTTTATACCAGACGCAGCCTGCCATCTATGCACGGGCACGGGCCTGGCTGGCAAAAAGCTATATTGAAAAACAACTTTCTTTACGATGCCGAGGACGTGATTCGCAACGCCCAACGCGACTCGGTTAACCGCTACGCGCAGAAGGAATGGGACTATACCTATGCCGATTACTATATCCATTCAGACGACTATACAAAGGCTGTTCCTTACCTGCAAAAAGGTTATCAAACACGAAATGCGACGCAAACAGAAGGCCCGTGAATACTATTTGCTCGGTCAATTGTACAATATTCTGGGCCGTCGGCAGGAGGCTTACAAGGCTTTCGGTAAAGGCAATTAAGATGAATCCGCCTTTACAAACTCGAGTTTAATGCGCGAATTGCCCAGACCGAAGTAATGGCAACAGGACAGGCCCGTAAAATGATTGGCAAGCTGAAACACCTTGCCTCATCTGACAAAAATACGGAATACCTCGACCAGATTTGATTATGCTATCGGCAATATATACCTTGCTGAGAAAAGACACTACACAAGCCATTGCCAGCTATGAAACGGGTAATGCGAAATCGGCACGCAGCGGAATAGAGAAAGGTGTGCTGCTGTTGACGCTCGGTAACCTTTACTGGGACACAGAAAAATTTGCTGATGCACAGCGCTGTTATGCTGAAGCCATCGGACTTTTAGACAAAGACCGCAGGGATTATGAGCAGCTTTCGGAACGCTCAAAAAGTGTTGGACGAGCTGGTTCCTTTCACCGAGGCCGTACATTTTACAGGATTCTTTGCAGAGCCTTGCACGCATGAACGAACACGATCGCAACGCGGCCATTGACCGTGTAATCAATGCTTTGAAGAAAAAGAGAAAGCAGAGAAGCGGCTTCAGGACGAAAATAATGCGGAACAGGCACGGCAACAGGGGCGAATCGCAACCCCAAAACTCCTGCAAAGGCCTGACGGCAAGGCTCCCGTACCACGCAACGGCAATACGAGACAACGAACAATGGTATTTCTATAACCCCATAGCCGTAACGCAAGGCAAACAACAATTCGAGCGCTTATGGGGCAAACGGCAGAACGTTGACAACTGGCAACGCAACAACAAAACGGTGGTATCGTCACTGAACGGCACCGATGAGGCATATACCGACCGTCAGAGAGACTCGATACAAACGGCACTGGCGCGCGAAGATTCCATAAAACAGCGTAACGACAGTGCACAGAACGACCCGCACCGCAGGGAATATTATCTGGCACAAATTCCCTTTACGCCCGACCAGCAAAAGGCTTCGGACGCAGTTCTCATGGACGGATTATTCCACAGCGGCGTCATTTTCAAGGATAAATTGGACAATCTTCCTCTGAGCGAAAAGGCCTTACGGCGCCTCGTCGACAATTATCCCTCAATACGAACACATGGATAATGCCTACTACCACCTGTTCTTATTATACTCGCGTATGGGCCAAAACGGACAGGCACAAGCCTGCATTGACAAGCTAAAGGCAAAATATCCACAAAGCCAATGGACCACACTGCTTACCGATCCCCACTTTATAGCGAACGCGCGTATGGGCGTACAGCTCGAAGATTCGCTCTATACCGCTACCTATAAAGCTTTTTAAAGGCCGACCGGTTCAGCGAGGTTAGCGCCAATGCCACCCTTTTCAAAAAAACAGGTTTCCACAGGGTGCAAACCGCGACAAATTTATATTTATCAACGGCCTCAGCAAGCTGAACAGCGGCAATGCACAGGCTTGTCTGGCCGAAATGCAGACGCTGGTAAAGAATTTCCCCAAAGTAAGCTGGCCGAAATGGCAGGTATGATTATTAACGGCGTAAAAGAGGCGAGCGCCTGCACGGCGGCAAGTTTGACATTGGAGATGTATGGAGCCGGAGAAGTGTGACGTTAAGCGACAGCACAGCCGCCCGTCAGAAGAAACTTTCGAACGAGACGAAACACCGCCTTTACGTTTATGTGGGTGTACAATCCCGATTCTGTAAACCAGAACAAACTGCTGTTCCAGGTAGCCCGTTACAATTTTACAAGCTTCCTGTACGAGGTTTCGATATGAACATTGAGGAGGCCGGCGGCCTGAACCGCATGCAAATTACAGGTTTCAGAAACTATGACGAGGGCTCTGCAATACGCGCGGGGGCTTGTAAAGCAGCAGGCTATCGCATCGCTTGTCAAGCGTGCCCGCCCTGTAATTATAAGCCAGGAAAAACCTGCCCTTGCTCGGTACGGCATACAGTTATGACGAATACGACAAGTTCTATAACAAGCATTTTGCACCGCTTAAGGTGGCTACCTTCCGGCTTTTAACCGAGCCTGACGAAATTGTTACACAGCCCGAGACAAAGAAAGACAACCCAACGACGGGACGTAATATTGACAACTACCTGAACGATACGTTTATTTCGAACGACGAACCTGTCGCACCTTCCGGGTACTACACTGCCCGATGAGCCGGCCCATACAACAATTACGCCGGCTGAAAACACCACGGTTGTACCTGTCGAAAGGCAGGACGAGAAGCCGTTGAAAGGCACAACGATAGAGGTTCAGGCTGATATTCCGGCTACAAAAGGCAAGCCGGAGGGCACCATTATTGTGCCACAGCAACCCGCCGTACCCGTAAAGCCACAACCTATAAACGTGCCAGGGCCTGAGGTTACTACGCCGGCACCGAAGCCTGCCCCCGTTCAGCCTGCCCGAAAAGCAGCCGAACCCATACAGCCTGTGATAACCAACGGGGCCGACATCATTTTTGACGACATGCCCGAAGCCCCTGTACGCAGCAACAAGCCATCGGTAACGTCAGGCGAAACCGTAATACCCGTACCGCCGGCAGCGGGCAAATCGTCGGCCACAAAAGGCAGGGACGGCAGTGCCTGCCACCAGTAACGACAAAGCAAAAACGGCAAAAACAGTGGCAAAAACGCAATCTTCCGCCACAACAAAGGGAAAAAAACTGAGAAAAAGACGATAAGAAAAACCGAGAAGAAACCGACGTCGAAGACATACGATCTCGACGATGAGTATTTTGATTTTGACGGATTTTTAAAACAACCATGAGCAACGGATTTATGCTTTGGGCCGACGATGAGATTGAACTTTTTAAAGGGTCATGTCATCTTCCTTGAAAAGAAAGGATACAACGTTACCACCGTAAGCAACGGTGCTGACGCCGATTGACGAGTGTAGAAAAACGCACGTTCGACCTGGTGATGCTCGACGAAATGATGCCGGGATTAACAGGGCTTGAAACCCTCCAGAAGGTGAAAGAGATACAGCCTCAGACCCCTGTGGTGATGGTTACCAAGAGCGAAGAGGAAGACATTATGGAACAGGCCATAGGTTCTAAAATAGCCGACTACCTGATAAAAACCCGTTAATCCGAGCCAGATACTGCTTACCCTGAAGAAGAATATACACCGCAGGAGATAGTTACCGAGGTTACACAGAGCGGCTACCAGCAGGAATACCAGCAGCTTTCCATGCAAATTGCCGCATGCAACACCTATCAGGGCTGGAAGGATATTTACAAACGACTGGTACACTGGGAGGTAGAGCTGAGTTCGGCCAACAGCGATATGGCAGGCATGCTGCAAATGCAGAAGGACGAAGCCAACAACGGGTTTGCCCGATACATCCGAAATAATTACATGAAATGGATGGAAACGTTCGACGTTAAAAATGCCGCAGCAGCCAGAAATCAACATAAAGACAATGCCGATATAAGGGCCGACGATGAGCACCGACATATTTAAAGAGAAGGTGTTCCCTGCCATAAAGCAGCGGCGAAAAGGTTTTTTTGATTGTTATTGATAACTTTCGATGGGATCAGTGGCGCACGCTGGCACGGGAAATCGGCGACCAGTTCGACATCGAAGAAGACATGTATATGTCAATTCTTCCAACAACAACGCAATACGCGCGCAACGCCATCTTCAGCGGATTAATGCCTAACAAGATAGCCTCTATGTTCCCGGAGCTGTGGGGTTGACGAAGACGAGGAGGAAGGAAAAACCTGAATGAAGAACCGTTAATACGCACACAGATTGAGCGTTATCGGCGTCACGACAAGTTCAGTTACCACAAAATAAACGACTCGGCTGCCGCAGAAGTTGCTTCAACAATATAACACGCTGCACGATAACGACCTTAATGTGGTGGTTATCAACTTTATAGACATGCTGTCGCACGCACGAACCGAATCGAAAATGGTGCGCGAGCTGGCAATAATGAAAGTGCTTACCGCAGCATTACACAAAGCTGGTTCCGCCATTCTGTCATGTCCGACCTGTTTTAAACGATTGGCAGAAAGCAACTATCACGTCATTCTTACTACCGATCACGGCTCAATTCGCTGCTCGAAACCCGTTAAAATTATAGGCGACCGCAACACCAATACCAACCTGCGATATAAGTTAGGCAAGAGTCTGAACTATAATTCGAAAGAGGTTTTCGCCATCAAAGAACCGCAAAAAGCCTGGCTGCCGTCACCCAATGTGAGCACAAGCTATGTATTTGCCACGGGCAACCTGTTCTTTGCCTATCCCAACAACTACAATTATTACGTTTCCTATTACAAGGATACGTTTCAGCACGGAGGCATTTCGATGGAGGAAATGCTTGTACTGCTCATCAGTATGAAGCCGCGAAAACGGGGATAATGTGCCTGTCTTACGCCCTTTTGCCAAACGGTTTACAGCCTTCTGCCCAGCCGTTCAGGACGTAAGGCCGGTTGTGCGACAACCGTCAGCAGCATTGTCGGCGGCCGTCAACAGCGCGTACGGCGGTCGTCGTACACAGGGCTTGACGATCGCCGCACAATGAGCAAAAGCCAATAATGGCATGAGCTTTCCAGGCAAACAAGACGAATATTTTGATAAAAATAGAGATACCTTTATGCCGATAAAAATATTTCCATGGAAGCAAAGGGAATATTTTTCTCCTGTTTAAAAGGTATCACTGTACAAAGGAAAAACGAATATCTGCCTGAACACAAACATATTACCGTTCAGAAGGCAGGCGTATAAAAATGCTGTCACATAGCAGCATACACGATTAAATATTATCGCGGAAATGAGGAGACAAACTGTCTGCCGCAGCCGCATAATGTCATACTGGTAAACAAATAAAGGCTGCCGGATACACCGGCAGCCTTCACATAAAAATAATTATTTCTACTACTTTTTAAAAGTTCTGATTACAGCAGGGCATCAAATTTCTCCTTCAATTTGTCCTTGGGAGCAGCACCTACAAACTTGTCAACAATCTGCCCACCTTTGAAAAAGAGTATCGTTGGTATGTTACGCACGCCGAAATCTTCGGCTATTTCTGCGTTCTCCTCAACGTCACACTTCCCCACTATAAGCTTACCGTCATACTCTTCAGCCAGCTCAGAAATGATCGGACCGACCATACGGCAAGGCCCGCACCACGTAGCCCAGAGGTCAACAACCAATGGCAGTTCGCCGTTTTTATACTTTTTCAGTTCTCTGTCGTAATTTTTACTTCCATTTTATTATTTCCTGTTTGTTAGTTATTGTTGCACACGAAGTGTCGCATTTGTATAAACATCTGCAAATAACGTGCCACTATCGTATGTTTTTATGATACAGCGTCAGAAGTCTACCGTCCTGCTGTCGTCATCGTTCTGCGTAATTGTAACCTTAACGGCACTGCCGGGCAGCAGCTCTTCAATCAGTTCGGGCCACTCTAAAAAGCACAAGGCACCGCTGTAAAAATAGTCTTCGTAGCCCATATCATACACTTCCTCGAGCTTTTTGATACGATAAAAAGTCGAAGTGATAAATCAGTTCACCCGTAGTTTCCGACCCTATATTCGTTTTACAATGGAAAATGTAGGCGAGGTAATTACATCGTCAACGCCCAGCTCTTCGCATACAGCCTTGATAAAAAGTAGTCTTGCCGGCTCCCATCTTTCCATAGAAAGCATAGACATTTCCTTCACCCATGTTCTTGACAAACTCTCGTGCTGCGGCACGGATATTGTCTAAAGAATCAATTTTAATTTGCATATTAATCTTTGATTTGGTTTCTTTTGTAAAAGGCCTTTACAACGTATAAAGGCATTAGTTTACCGAATACGACATCGATTCGTTGTCGGTAATATACTGAAAGTAACTGCTTCCTCACTTCAATATGACAGCCTCGTGCGTGCAACAGAATGTTCGTACTTGTTTGCTCATCACTAACGTTAAAATAAAGCTCAGTGCGTCCCGGGCAGTCTGTAACCATCGACATAATATCGTCTACAACCTCCTCGTTCATGTCTTCATTTTTAACGTAAATCGTAAAACGCTCAATCCGATTATCCTTAACCGTCTGCATGTATTCGATGTTCGTTATGCCTAAATTGTAGAATTTGCTTGTAGGATACTTCTTAAAACATCTTGCTGTTACGAAAACCGAGCATCCCTCTGTAAAGCCTTCCGTTCCAGCGTCCCCATTCTTCTCCAAACAAGGCAAGCTCGCCAGGGCCGTTGAAATCTTCAATAGTAACAATGCCAAAAGGCTCTCCACGCTTGCTGAAACGCTGTGTAACTTTTGGTAACCAGGCCGCCAAAGGTAATCTCCTGACGGGCTGCAAGCGTTTCCCTAAGGTCGCGTTGCCTACTTCAGCGCACGTAGTGTTACATATTATTAAGTACAATGCCATAGTCGTCTAAAGGATGGGCCGATAAATAAATGCCCACAAGGTCCTTTTCCCGATTTAATTTCTCAATATTACTCCATGGTTCGGCCGGCGGTGCAGGGGGTAACATAATATCAATATCGACAGCCATATTGCCGAAAAAGCGAGTTGGAAGCTTCGGCTTTTATCATGTTGATACTGCTGCCCGAAGCGTATAAGCAAATCCAAAAACACCTCACCCTTGTTATTAGATGAAAGGTATTGTTCACGAATAAAGGTGAAACCGTCGAACCCTCCACTCAGTGCAAGACTTTCAATAGCCTTTCTATTTACGTCTTTAAGGCTCACACGCTCTACAAAATCATAAATATCCTGGTATGGTCCATTGGCTTCACGTTCTCTGACAATGGCCTCGGCGGCTCCCGATCCCATCCCTTTGATGGCCGAAAGACCAAATCGAATCTCTCCCTTATTGTTCACACCGAACTCAACATAGCTTTCATTCACGTCAGGTCCAAGCGTTGGAATGCCCATCATTTTGCACTCTTCCATCAGCTTTGTAATCTCACCGATGTCGGAAAAACGGCGTGTCATCAATGCCGCCATGTACTCAGCGGGATAGTGTGCTTTCATATGGCAGTTTGATAAGCCACCCACGAATAGCACGTTGCAGCGAGATTTGTTGAAAGCGTACGATGCAAACTTCTCCCAGTCAGCCCATATTTTCTCCAATATTTTGGCGTCATACCCGTTCTTTTTCTCCTCCAGAGATGAACAAAAGGCTTCATTTGATCGACGATCGCTTTCTTCTTTTTCCCATGGCTTTACGTAGTGCATCGCTCTGCCCACAGGTGAAAACCAGCCAGTTGTCGCGACAGCAACATCACCTGTTCCTGATATACTGTAATGCCGTACGTATCCCTTAAGATACTTTTCCATGCACGGAATATCGTACGAAATACGCGACGGATCGTTCTTCCTCCTGATGAATTCGGAATATAATCCATTGGTCCGGGACGATAAAGAGCGTTCATAGCGATGAGGTCTTCAAACACAGTGGGATGCAGTTCCTTTAAGTGTTTCTGCATGCCTGGCGACTCAAACTGGAACGTTCCTATCGTACGGCCGTCCTGATACAGCTTTATAGGTGAGCTCATCGTCGATGGGAATATTGTCCAAATCAACCTCTATGCCGGTAGTTTGCTTCACTACTTTACATGCTTCTTTGAGCTCAGAGAGGTTTTTCAGGCCCAGAAAGTCCATCTTAATTAAAGCCTGTCGACTCAATCACATGGCCGTCATACTGGGTGACAGCACACTTTAAGCTTGGAAAATCAGGGTCATCTGCTGTCGAAACAGGCACATGGTCGCTGATAGGATTGCGGCTGATGATAAAAGCCACAAGCATGTATTCCCGCACCGAGATGGTGCCTTCGAGCATCCTTGCATATTTAATGGTGTTGCGTTCACGGGGGTCGGCAGAAGCCTCTGCCTCGCGAAGCTCGGGCATACACTCCAGAGCGTTCTTCAAATTCAGCTTACGAGGCTTACCGTCAGGAGCGTCAGGTAGGCGGTCGGGTATCGCTTTCTTCAGCGCATTAGCACGTTCGAGCGGCAATTTTTCAACACGAGCCACATCAGCTATCGAGTTTTTCATTGCCATACTACTGTATGTAATGATATGTGCACAGTTCTCAGCGCCATACTTTTCCATCACCCATCGCAGCACTTTACCTCGTCCGTCATCGTCAAAATCGGTGTCAATATCCGGCAAGTTCACACGATCAGGGTTCAGAAACGCTCGAGCAAGTCGTATTTCAGCGGGTCGATTTTTGTTATACCCAGACAATAGGCCACTACCGAACCGGCAGCCGACCCACGTCCCGGGCCAACCCAGCACACCTAACTGGTTACGAGCCGCGTTGATAAAAATCCTGCACGATAAGGAAATATCCCGGAAGCCCATGGTTTTCATCACTGAAGCTCGAAGTTTATGTGCTCACACACATCCTCCGGCACCGGATTTCCGTAGCATTTTCGCGCTCCATCGTATGCAAGTTTAGCCAGATAGTCGGCCTCAAACTTAATACGGTACATCTTTTCATACCCACCAAGTCGTTTGATAACGGCGTCAGCCTCATCAGACGGCAACGGATTCTCTCCCTTTTCATCGGATGTAAACTCTTTGAAAAGGTCAGCTTCGGTATATTTTTTGCGCCATTGTTCCTCGGTTCCAAAGCTTTCCGGTATCGGGAAGAAAGGCATAATAGGGCCGTGATCAATGCTGTACAGCTCTACCTTATTTAATATTTCTATCGTGTTTTGCAGCGCTTCGGGGAACGTCTGCAAACACTTCGTTCATCTCTTCACGTGTTTTAAACCACTCCTGTTTGGTGTAAACCATGCGCGTCGGGTCTGCAAGGTCCTTGCCCGTAGCCAGACAAAGCAGATGGTCATGGGCCTCAGCGGTCTCCTTATCTTCAAAATGGCAGTCGTTTGTACATATTGGTTTTACGTCATATTCTTTCGCATAGCCCTGCAAAACTTTATTTACACGCTGCTGAATAGCATAGGTCTCGCGATTGGCTCTCAACGAGGGGTCGGTCACTTTATGTCGCTGAATTTCCAGGTAGAAATCGTCACCGAAGAGGTTTTTATACCATCTCCACAGCCTCTCTGGCCCCTGGAATATCGCCCTTTATGATTTTTGCGGTATCTCTCCGCCCAGACAGGCCGAGGTTACAATAAGTCCTTCGTGATACTTTTCGAGGTCATAACGGTCGGTTCGCGGCTTATAGTAATAGCCGTCAACCCACGAACGGCTCACCAACTGACAAGATTCTTATACCCTTTAAGGTTTTTCCTCAACACAATTAAGTGATAGCCCGACCCGTCTCCAGCCTCTTTGTTGCGGTCTTCCTTATGATGATGTGCCACTACATTTCGCAACCAAAGATAGGTTTTAAACGGTTCCAGCCCTTCTGCCTTGCGTTTTTATTCACCGTTGCGCAATAATCGGCCAGCTCCTTAATGCCATACATCACGCCATGGTCGGTTAAGGCCATGCCTTTCATACCATTTCTGATAGCCTTTTCTACCAGATACGGCACCTTCGACTGCCCGTCGAGTATTGAATAATGTGTATGTACATGAAGGTGTACGAAATCTTTCATTTCCGTTGCTTTTTGAGATTGTAAAGTTACGCTGAAAAACGACATGCCCAAAAGAAGCATATAAAAATTTGTCACTTAAAGAAAAATCGACTACCTTTGCATATAGCTATATACAAAGTTCCCTAAACGGGAAATAAAAACACAACGCGCTTATTGTAATATGGGCAAACGCATTAAGAAATTAAAGAAAAATTCGCATACACCGTGAGGGCACAGACCAGCTGTTCTACGGTTTTCTTCTTTTTTATTATTTTGGCTTCAGGCCTCTGGTTTTCATTTGAAACAAAATGGCCCTTTTGGCTTTTTCATCGTGGTTTATGGCTTTTATTTATGGCATCGTCGTAAACTTTTATCAATCGTCCTATACGCTATCTTGACGTTGAAGATACCAATGGAATAGTTGTCGCTCCGGCAGATGGGAAGATTGTTGTTGTTGAAGAGGTTGATGAAGATACCTATTTTTCACGACCGACGCCTGATGATTAGTATCTTCATGAGCGTTACCAACGTTCATGCAAACTGGTTTCCTGTCGATGGCAAAGTGAAGTTCGTCAAGCACTTTAACGGCAATTTTCATAAGGCATGAGCTGCCTAAAGCCAGTATGGAAAAACGAACATACCGACACCATGATCACCACACCCGACGGCACAGATGTACTATGTCGTCAGATTGCAGGAGCGGTAGCACGCCGCATTGTAACCTATGCAAGGGAGGGAGAAGATTGTTTTATCGACGAACATCTGGGCTTTATTAAGTTAGGTTCGCGCGTAGACGTATTCCTTCCAGCCAACAGCGAGGGTATAGTGTTACAATGGGACAGAAGACAACCGGCGACCAAACTATAATTGCTCGCTTGCGTCAGTAATCGGCTTTAAAATGAAAAACACATTCCTAACATCCTTACTTGCTGCAACCTTATATCGGGTTGCATCGCTACTTGTTTCGCATTCTTCCACAGTCCAGACCAAGCTCTTACATGGATTATTATTGGAGCCGTGTTCGATTTCTTCGATGGCATGAGCGCACGAGCCTTGCATGTATCGTCGCCTATTGGCAAAGAGCTCGGACTCTCTGGCCGACGACGTTACCTTTGGTGTGGCTCCTTCAACCATCCTTCTGTCGCAATTGCTCGTAATGGACTTTCCGCTTCTGCCTGATTTCTTAGTAACTTACCTGCCCTTTGCTGGCCTACGTCATGACAGCTTTCTCCGCTTTGCGACTGGCAAAATTCAATCTTGACGAACGTCAAACGATGGGATTCATCGGGCTTCCCACGCCTGCCAACGCCCTTTTCTGGGCTTCTCTCATCGTCTTTGCAGGCAACTTTTTCACCAATTACACATGGGAGGCTACGCCCTATTGCGATGATGCTTGTAAGCTGCTGGCTTCTTGTATCCGAAATACCCATGTTTGCGCTTAAGTTTTAAGCACTGGGGCTTCAAAGGCAACGAAATACGCTATGCCTTCTTAGCGCTGGCTGCCGTTATCATTATGGCGTTTTCCACAGCGAACGGCTTCGACGGATTCCTTGAATCATGGTGGATTGTAATCAGCATATGCGTATTCTTCTCTGTCGTTCTCAGCATGGCCGAGCGTCAGGCTAAGGCTTAAAAATGCACAGCCATGATTATTTTAAAAACGCTTCTTATCGTTTTTGTTATCGGTATACTTGCTGCAGCCGCCATCATTTACTATGCTTTAACGGCCCTGCAAAGAATAATGAACCGTAATCGCGGCAATGCCGGTACCAACTCTGCAACAGGACGCAACAACCGTTACAACGAAAACACATCGCGCCGAACCACAACAGATGATGGCGAAACCATCATCGACTACCGCTCTCAACAGCAGGCCGGCCAGAAAATTTTTACACAGGACGAAGGCGAATACGTTGATTACGAGGAAGAAAATAGCTGTCTTCGTTTCTATAAAGCACCTTGCCTCTTGTTTTATTCTATTCATACCCCTGCTTTTTACGTGTTTTATGACGTAAAAACAGGGTGCAGTTAGCCCCTTATACGAATTAATTGTATATATTTGCCACGGGTAAGCACGCCAACCATAGCCTGCTACTCCTTGTTTTTCAATACTGTTTGTATGTAAAACCCATATTAAATTCCATAACCTACCAACACCTTCGCACAACTACGATATTGTCATTGGACCTATTGCCAACGACAGAGTAGGACGCCAGCTGTGGCGTTTTCAAAACAAAGACATCAATATATCACAGTTAATCAGGAATTTAAAATATATGAAAGGCATTACAATCCAGTATGATTTCAGAACAGAACGTGCCATTAAACATCTTCAGCGGATATGAATGAAATCGAAGAAATGAAAAGCCGACTTAGTAACAGAATCTTGCCAATATGTTGATGAGCAACGATGCAAACATCAGTATGGATCGGGCTTTTAGAGTATGTTTTTCAATTCAGAAACATATCAGGATTACTCGACAACAAAACACAGCTCTATTATCAAAGTGCAGGTTATGTTATGTCGTACCTGCAAAACGAACTCTAACCGGAAAGATGGGGTAGCTGACTATCCCGTTCACTCCCTTTCCCTCATACGGCCCCTGTCTCTACGTTGTAGTGGCAGGGTTCTTACTAATATAATTCTTACGACTTTTTGGGTGTAAAGGTCATTGTTCGACGGCCGTCAGCAGCGCGTATGACGGCCGTGACATCGTCGTTCGACGACCGTCATGCGCTGCTGACGGCCGTCGAACAATCAACTTAACAACGGAAACAAAGAAACAGAACAACGAAAATATAGTAGCAAAACGGCAAAGACAAAGAAAAATACAACGTAATCATCGAAACAAAACAACAAAGGTTACCACGATAACGCGATAACCTTTATACTGACCCGTGACAACCATACACGGCGTGGTAAACAAACACGGTTTTACCACGCGCATTTGTTCTGCCAATAATACTACGGGTGCACCAACGTGCCTATTTCCTCGCCCTCATCAGCCTTTTTGAGGTTTCTACTACGTCCATATTAAACACGTAAATAGGCAAATTGTTATCCTGGCACATGCAAATGGCTGTCAAATCCATTACTTTCAGTCCGCGCTCAAGCACGTCATGATAGGATATTTCGGTAATTTCTGCCGAAAGAATCCTTTTTCGGGGTCGGCCGTATAAACACCATCTACACGCGTACCTTTCAGCATCACGTCAGCTTCAATCTCTATACTGCGCAGCGAACTGTCCTGTATCGGTTGTAAAATAGGGATTACCCGTTCCGGCAGAAAAAGATGCAAACATAGCCGTCGTTGAGGGCTTCGACGGCCTTCCATTTATTATAGTACTCGCTAATAGGCTCCATTCGTATGGCCGTCATTACCTTATTTTTACGCCAATAGCCCCTAAGGCCGAAACTTAAAAGCCAACGAATTAATAACCGTAGCACATACCCATCTGTCGCCTTTCACACGGTCGAACCCTTTCTGGCTGCCACTCAGGCCGCGAAAGATGTTTCCGCCACCAATTACAATACCAATCTGCGCCCATGGCGTGTATCTCTTTATCTGGTTAGCGTAATCGGCCAGTCTATCAGGGTCGATACCGAAACCTGCTGTCCCATGCAGGCTCTCGCCAGAGAGCAGCAGAATTGTACTAAATCGTGTCATGTTTTCTTTGATATTAAATTTTTTATATCTTGCAAAGGTTTCTCTTAGAGTCAGGAGTATCCTTTTTAGGAGTCAGGAGTTAAGGAGTTAGAAGGGTTTTTAAAGGTAAAGGAGTAAAAAGGTAAAAGGTAAAAAGGCTTCCCAGACCTCACGGGAAACCGACATTAACAAGTTGAACAACTTAGGATAAATGTCTGCTCTGATGTCTTCGCTCCTGCAATCTACAACAATTAATATCCCTGTCACTCAATATCAGCCCATATTTCCATAATATGCGCGCAAACCTACCTTTTTACTCTTTTACTTTTTTACTTTTGAATGAAATTTACTTCCTTAAACGCATAGCTTCTTATACGTCCTTCGCGGTCACGAAGCACCAAATGGCCATCGTCTTCCACCTCAACCACAGCCGCTTCAAAGCATCCATCCTTGTCCTGATAAGCATAAAAGCCTTTTGCTCCGGTACAGATAGCTCATGTAAAGCGTGGCTATTTTTCGTAGTTTTCCATTACGTATTTCTTCTAAATACGCATCAATGCGACACACAATATCCTTAAGAAGCTTCATGCGATCGACGTCATGCCCCAGTATTTGTTTCAGCGAAACGGGGTTAGGAGCGTCACTTCGGAACACCTCCTGGTTTACATCTACACCCGTTCCAATAATACAGTCGGCAATATGGCGGTTTGAAAGCGTGTTTTCAATGATGGTACCACTTATCTTACAGTCGCGCCAGTAAATGTCGTTAGGCCATTTTATAGTAATGTCGCTGGTGTATTCGGCCAGCGAATCGCGCAGAGCCAGGGCCACAGCCTTTTGATATTACTAAAACTGACTTGTGACGGGAACCCATACGGGATGGCAGCAAACTGAGAACAAAAGATTCTTGCCTCGTTCGCTCTCCCAGGTGTTATTGCCCTGCCCTCGCCCCGCAGTCTGGTAGTCGGCATAGGCTACTATCATGCGTGGTTCAGGCTGAACACCGTCGGTGTGGCCAGTATCGACTTGATATAATTGCTTGTACTGTCGGTTTTCATCAATGTCAATGAACCGCACATCTGCCAGCGGGTCTTTCTTTCGCTTAAATAACGAGGTGGATTGAAAGCATCTTCTATAGATTTATTTCGACCTCATCGCTGCCTGTTGCACCAGCGGTGCAACAATATCAAAGCGCAGGTCTTCGGTTATATCGTTCATTTTACGTAGTTATCGGCCGCATGGCCTAAGCGTCGCATCTTTCATTTGGTGTGACGGCATCTTCGGGAAGCGTAATATCATCAGCGCTTCCCGTCTTTACTTCAACAAATACAATGGTGGTTTTCATCGGCAGTTTTGCAAATCAAATCAATATCACACAACTGCTTCCATGACGCCAGTCGCGTCTCGAGGATAACGTAACCGCTTTACGCCGAAGAAATGCTTCGACATAACGTTCACCCCATTTTCCCAATTCGTTATGCTCGGCCATGCTGGCACCTTATTATATATGCAAAAAGTAAAACAAATCATCCATACTTCAAAAGTTTTGCGTACCTTTGTAATATATCACGTGATACAGACCTCAACAACAACCCCACTGGACGAAGAGCAGACCATAACCGATGAGCATTTTCATGCGTATGGCTGAAGGAAGCACAGGCAGCCTTTGACGAAGGCGAAATACCCGTAGGAGCCGTAGTGGCAAACGGCGCGCGTACGTTAGCGCGCGCATAACTAGCGAGCAGCTGCACGACGTTACAGCCCATGCCGGATGCTCGCTATTTCGGCTGCAGCCAACTTTTATGGGCGGCAAGTATCTACAGGGCTGTACGCTTTATGTCACCGCTGAGCGCGGGCACAATGTGCGCCGGTGCCGCAGGGTGGGCACGAATCTGCCGTATAGTATACGAGTGCTACTGATGAAAAGCGCGGTTTCAGGCTCTACAGCCCCTCATGCCCTACACCCCAGAGCTACGGTTACGAAAGGTGCATTGGAAGACGAGTGTGCTGAACTGATGAAGACATTTTTCAGGCTTCGCCGGTGAAAGCAGCTGCTCCCGACAAAACAAAATTGCCTGCCACCCCGTATACGACTGTTGAACACGAAAAGCATTTTGACATCATCCTTTTCCGACAGAAAACTGACGCCCTGTCGTAAATATTGCCTACTTTTGCGGGTATACTTGTTAAACCCAAAAACAATGAGAACAATTCTTATTTCAATGCTGCTCATGGCTGGCAGCATAAGTGCGCACGCAAGTGAAGTGCAGCCGCTGTTTGCCAACAATATGGTGCTGCAACAACAGGCCAATGTACCCATCTGGGGCGAAGACAAGGCCGGTAAAAAAGTAACCGTTGTTACCTCATGGGACAATAAAAAATATACTACCACAACCACTGCCGAAGGCAAATGGAAGGTAAAGGTAACCACACCCGGGGCTGGAGGCCCCACACTATTACAATAAACGACAGCAAAACCGTTCGTCTGAACAATGTTCTTATAGGCGAAGTGTGGCTCTGTTCAGGACAGTCGAACATGGAAATGCCTATTGTAGGCTGGGGAAATGAATATTTTAAAAAGAAGAACATAAGGACGCCGACAACCATCCAAATATACGTTTATTACAGCTCGATTTGGTGGCAAATACAAAGCCCGCCAGCCATTTTTCAGCACGAAACAACGGGTGGTCGGTATGCAATTACGCTACACTGGCTCCCTTTTCGGCCACAGCCTACTTCTTTGGACGTGACCTTGAGAAGTACCTTAACGTGCCCATCGGACTGATTCAGACCTGCGGGGCGGAACTTTAGCCGAATCGTGGACAAGCAAAGAGGCGTTAGAGCTTGACCCTCGACTTTACAAACGGCCTGAAACACTTGTCGGAAATACCAGCTTCAAAAGCCGAAGCGCAGAAGAAATACGAAAAACAGCATACGCACAATGGCAGAAGGATATTGACAACAAAGACGCTGGAATGAAGAACGGTAAGGCCCTCTGGGTTACGCCAAACTTCAATGACAACGACTGAAAACGATGCCAAATACCGTCACTTTTCTCACAAAACGGTCTGGAGAAATTCGACGGTTTGGTATGGTTCAGGCGCACCATCGACATACCTTCCCCAATGGCAGGCAGGAAGCTTACGATACAATTGGGGCCCTATTGATGATATGGACGTAACCTATTTTAACGGCGAACGGTCGGCGAAATGTCGGATGGGAACGACCATTTACCAAATTCCGCGGTTGGTAAAAAGCCGGTAAGAATGTGATTGCCGTGCGCGTGCTCGACCCTGCGACGGACGCTGTATGGCGACGCGATGTAATCAAGGCTGATTGCCGAAGGAGAAAAGTGGAGGAAACCCATCGACAACGGATGTGAATTTTAGACGGCGAATGGCGCTACAAGGTGAGCACATCCATGCAGGTAACCTGCTTTCGGCAGAACCCGTAAATCCGAGTCACCAAATCAATACTTACCCACCGTTCCCACAGCGCCATGATAAGTCGCACTTGCGCTGTCTGTGAGGTGCAATATGGTATCAGGGCGAAGCAAACGCCAACCGCGCATATCAGAAATATCGTGAACTGCTGCCGTTGATGATTGACGACTGGCGCACGTTGGGGATACCGCTTCCCGTTCTATATATTGTTCAACTGGCCAGCTTTGTGGCAGGCACGGCCAGCCTACCGAATCTGGCATGGGGCAGAGCTGCGCTGAAGCACAGCTGCGCGCAAAATGGACAATACGGGCATATCATGTACCTGCCGTTGGCGTTTGGGATGGAAAAGGATATTCATCAGCAACAAGCAGGATGTGACATCGTCTGGCACTCATCGCAAGACAGCGACTCTACGGACAGAACAGTTTGAATACAGCGGGCCGTTAGCCGCAATCGTTCGAAATGATTTCGGCTCAGGCATCCGGCATCACACTCTGCAGCCATACTACGGCGGATTAAAGGACTCACGACGCACAGCCTGTGCACAGGATTTGCCATAGCAGGGCCCTGATCATGTATGGCATTGAGCCGTACGGCAAAGATTGAAAGGTAACAGCGTAATGGTGAGCGGTGACCGAGCAAAATTCCGCAGCCGTGCGCATATGCGTGGGCCGATAACCCTGCATGCAACCTGTATAATTTCGGAGCAGGTTTGCCGGCCTTTCCTTTGTCCAGAACCGACAGCTGGGACGGTGTAACATGCGGCGTAAAATAATATCAGTGCTCTGATATTCGGGCATAAAATATCTGCCCTGCGGTATAAACCGCCAGGGCTTTTTATTGCCAGGTGCAGCCTGACTGTCGTAGCGTCAGACCATATCTGCTATATTATTGTTGCGGTCACGGCAGACAAAAGCCGCTCTGAAACCAGAGGCGGCCCATATCATGATAATAGTGAATGAGCTAGCAGGCAAAATACCGCAAGCTGCCCGGAAAAGAACAAAGATACAAATCTGCGTAATACAGCGGTATTATTCATTCACAGCTGCTGTTTGTTACGCAGATTTTATTGTCTCAGAAACAGCACAGCTTATTTCACGTGACAACAAAGATATTTGGCTGCTGGCACACAGAACAATTGCGGTGTAGCAATACGCACACATACTGATTGTTACCGTCGAGATTAAGCTCGTAACTGCTCGAAGGGTGTGTGGTTAACAGCTTAACCGACTTGCGAATAAAAGACTTTATTTCCTGTGACGCGGCGTAATCTTCCAGTGAAATCATTCTTTATTAAACGATGCCTGAAGCATCTTTCCGTCCTGCAAAATATGCTCAGCAAGCTCTCGGCGGCGTTCCATAAACTAAGCATGCAGTGGTAAGCTGCACATCACGAAAGCTGTTTATTGTTTCGGTTTTTGCGCATTTTCGGTTTGAAAGATCGCTGACATTTGAATTCACTCCTGTAATGGTTTCCATCAAGTTCAGCAAATATGAATGTTCTTCGCATCAAGTTTCTCCAGCGCACGCTGTCGTGCATGCCGGTCTTTCGCATCAAGCTGTTCGCTAAGCATCGTTCGTAATGACCTTCTTTCGCTCCGAACCTTTAAAAATTGGTAGTTCTTAACTGGTGAAGCTTTTTGATTAGCGCGTGCAATTCTGCATGCATACGGTCGTGATGAAGCTGAGTCTTCCCTAATCGCTGTGCCTTATTTACACGTTCAGTGCCGTTTATCAAGCGTAACGCGGTTTTCCAGCTTCATTACATTTCATTTAGAAGCCTGCCTGTGTTTCGTCTCATCGTAGCCATCATTTCGTTAATTTGTTGGTCACGCTGAGAAACAATGTCCTTTAAGGAATCGTTCTGTTTCATGTTCGGTAAAGAATCGCATGAACTTCTTCTTTTGTTTACATACCCTACGGTAAAACAGTATACAAAAGAGAGAAAATGCACTGGTTTCCTCTGTTCGTCAATGTTTTTAAAGGTCGTTTTCCAGATATTGTCTCTTCCAGCAAACGACGGCTAACAAATCATGCCGCGCGGTTCTATTGTTTCAAAAGTCGGGCAACAGCCTCATCAAGTGGGTTCCATTTACATGCTCTTCGTAGCTTTTTGATATCTCGCGGACACACACTAACTTCTGACGTTCTCCCCGAAATAATCGCGAAATTGTTTGCGTTTTCAGCACACGGTAGGGCGATTCGTAAAATATCATGGTGCGCGTTTCGTCCCTAAGACTTTCCAAATGCGCTGGCGCCCCTTCTTTTGCAGAAATCTTCGAACACAAAGCGGTCACAGGGGAGCCCTGACGATACAATGGCAGGAATACAAGCCGTGCACCTGGCAGCGTTTGCACAGTAATATCTTCAAAGCGCACTCGCGGAAAGATACCGGGATCACTGATGCCCGGTGTGCCGGCATCGCTGATTAATGTCACCACCAAACTGCGAGTTTCTAAGCCGCTGCAATAATACCCGCGGTTGTGCCGTCGCTTCGTTAAACTTATGATGTGCAATGAGATGATTTTATGTCACCAATGCTTCAACAAAACACTGCAGTCCGAGTATCTTCTGCACGTACCAAGTCGGCTTCGCTTTCAGAATCTGCCAGGCTCGGAGCGTAATATCCTCCATGTTTTCGCTACTGGGGTAGGAACGATAAATAACAGTACCCATAACGGACAAATATGAGGAATTTAATCAACATAGGCAAAGAAAACAACTATTTCTCACAATAAGTAAGAATACTATCCCATCGCTTTTGCTTGTTTTAACGTGTTTTGCTTATCTTTGCAAACAGTATGATTAATAACTTTGTCAGGAGGCCCACCGCCCTGGAAGGAATAGAGGTGGTATGCGGTTCTATAGTTTCTCAGGAAAGACGGAAGAACTGATACGTGGCTCAAAAGGGCTAAAGTTTGCACGGCAGTACGTCGCGCCATTACTCTACGCCCGTTAATGACACCCGATGATACAGATACGAACGTTGTAAGCCACGACCATAATGCCATCCCATCTGACGCCAGGCCATTACTCTGACACTGTTCTTCAGATGTCAGCAGGATATGATGATGATTGGAATTGACGAAACTGCACAGTCTTTGACGACGGTCTTGTTGAGGTGTGTACAAACTTGCTTATCGCGGGGATAAGGAGGTTATTGTGGTGAGGCCTTGACATGGATTTTAAAGGGGAGGTTCCATTTCGCAGTCCAATGCGCCAGCCTTATGCGCCATTGCCTTGACGAGGTTGGCAAAAGTTCATGCGATATGTGTTAAATGCGGAGCACTGGCCTATATGTGAGCCACAGGCTCGTACGACTCACCCAGGTGATGCTCGGAGAAGACAGACATGAGCCACTGTGCAGAGAGTGCTTTAAAAGGCAATAGCCGAAGACGGACGCAATGCACGTTCAAAGAACTTATTTGAATAACCAATTATGCCATAAAAAGAAATTACCTTTAGTACTTTCATCAGGTGGACGTAGAGATCGCCTGCTTGTTGTTGCAGTTCTGTTTGCATTAAACTATCTGAGCGATGTGCTGATGCCCTTTTTGTGGCCTGGTTTGCTGGCCTATCTGCTCTATCCTATCGTAAAATTCATAGAAAACCGGCTGCATATCCGCTTTCGTCCTACTCATTATACTTACATTGCTGTTCGTTGGTACCGATACTCGGACATAGGATACCCTGTTGTACTGATGATAGAACAGTTCAACGACTTACGACATTCTTATCCACTGGGTACGTGAGGCGGGACACAACAATAACATATCCAACGTGGTTCCAACAGATTATTGAACCGGAACAGATTACAGCTTTCTTCAGCCGTGATTTTGCCGAAACTTTAAAACTACGGCTCCCAAATTATTCAGTGTAATAGGGCAGACGGCGAGCATTTTACTTAGTATTGCCGCCTCCACCATTACCTTATATATGTTCTTTATCCTGCTTGACTACGAAACTCTCACACAAAGCTGGATTAAAATATTTCCCAAAAAGGCACGACCGTTTCTGGCGTGACCTCGCAACCGATAATAGAACGAGAGCTGAATAACTATATCCGTGGGCAAGGAGGTGTAGCCCTTTGCATGGGCATTATGTTTTTGCATAGGCTTTTTCTATCATCGACTTTCCGTTGGCAATTGGTCTTGGTATCCTCATAGGTATCATAGTTTAATTCCTTATCTGCACACGTTTGCACTTATTCTGACCTTTCTTGCTATTAAAGGCTGCCAATACAGGAGCAAAGCTTCTGCAGGTTATCTTTGGAATGCCTTTGCTGTGTTGCTGTTATTGCAAATCATTTCGGACATGATTGTCACACTAAATCATGGGAAAGGCAATGGGACTTAATCCTGCTATCCTCCCTTTTGTCGTTATCGGTATGGGGTTCTTTGCTTCATTGGATTAATCATTGCTTTACCGCTCCTTCGCTTATTATTGCCTACTGAAACGCTATGTCACAAAAGGAAGATGGCGTTATTCCGCCATCAATAGCGATAGAAAAAGAATTGGAAAAGAACCAGAATAATGAGATGTAATTCAATATAAAACTGCTGGCTGGTGATACAAAAACAGCAGAATTGAGAACGAAAATGAAAAGGTTAAAGAGCAAAACAAGCCCTATAAACGGTATCAGGTCAGAATACAGGTATTTTCAAAGATTTCGCCGAAACTATGTAAAACATCGGGTGTTTGGCCGTTACGCCACTTCTTGTACCTTTGCATCCGCTTATCAGTGGCGATGCCGTACTAAACGTCAGACATCGGGCCAACAAGATAGAGGATGATGACTCGCTATAGCTCGCTGGTAGAGCACAACACTTTTAATGTTGGGGTTCATGGGTTCGGAGCATGCGGGTCACAGAGCACTAAAAAGAGGATTTCAGAAACGTGAAGTCCTCTTTTCCGTTTACTCCCACAACCGCTTGTTGAGCTCAAATGGCGCATTTAGAGGAAGTTATGCTAAATGTTGAACCTGCGGCTAACAGGACATAACGGGAATTAAAAAGCTTATCGGGAACAAATGTGCTGCAAATGTGTTACCACCTCCCAAAAATGTGTCTGCTTGCACATGGTATTGCAGTCACTCCTTTAGCCAGTTTAATTGGTTAAACTATGCTAAAGAAGATAGCAACGGTCATTTTGACAGAAAAACTAGGCGTAGAGAGCAATGGCTCCCGGCAAAGTAAATTACGCATCTACCTTGGCGAATAGGCGTAAGTACATTCTTTAGGCGATGTTCCTGTTGGAAAATGGGAAAGTTTGCTTCCTCACCACAGGTAAAAGCCGAGCAGAAGAAAATGTGAACAGATTGTCAGGAGCAATGGAGCTACTGGGCAATGAGATGACGATTGCCACCTTCGATGTTTATTATTATGGTGAAAGAAGAACAGCCATCATTCATCTCCACCCCAAAGGTTGTTGCAAAGCCCAAGACAAAGTTCAGCCTTCCATCAACTTCATGAAGAATATATGAAGGGCATATCAAGCTGAAGATATTGGTGAGGGGACGCGAAAACATAAGCAATGCGCTGAAAAGCCACTCTACTTTGACCCTTTTGGGCAAAACAGGATTGCTCACCTTTGGCCATAATATGATTGACCCTTTTGGTCAAAATAATATTAACCACTTAGTACAAGTGTCGTTAGAGTTTTTGTGTAGATTTGAGACCCCGAGTCCTGGTGTAAGGGTAATAATAAAAATCTATTCAAATGAATAAAAAGAATCAAGAACATTTTTAAGATGTTATACAGAGGATGGGTATCAAGGAAACGGCATCCACGTTCCATACTTCCCGTAACATCTGTCTCGCAAGTATGTCCGCCTGTTCCTTTCAAGTGGGAAAAAGCATCGATCAGCTTCTCTCCCTTTCCGAGGAGCAGTTGCATGAGATGTTTGGCAGTACGGAATCCCGACGTCAGGGCCTTCCTTCCAAAAAGGATTGAATTGGAGGCTTTGCTTCCGGATATGTATCCCGCCTGACACGCAAGGGATGAGTGTCAGGAAAACTTTTCGAGGGAGTATGCTTCAGTATCCTGACGGTCTTCAGCTGTCTTCCTCTGCGAGGCAGTCCGCCAGTACAAGTTCCACATCAAGGTCGTCGGCCATGTCGAGCACTATGCCGCAGACCAGATGTATGTTGATTTTGCCGGTGACAGGCTTGAAGTTTGTCGATCGAGATGACAGGCGAGACGAAGAAGGCCGAAGTCTTTGTTGCCATCCTTCCGTTCAGTCATTACACCTACTGTGAGGTCGTATGGTCTGCAGCGCAAGGAAGACCTGATCAAGGGATGCGAGAATGCCATGCTGTATTTCGAAGGGCTCCGGCGGCAGTAGTACGACAATCTGAAGGCGGCCGTCACACGAAGCGACCGCAACGAGCCGTCATCAATGACGATTTTGCCGCTTTTGCCGAGCATTACGGCTGTGCGGTCTATCCCGCCCGTGTACGCCACCCCAAGGACAAGGCCCTTGTTGAAAACGCCGTGAAGCTTCTCTACCGTTCCGTTTACCCTGGACATGAGGTGACTTCTATCAGTCTGGACGATCTCAATGCCGCCATCCATGTTTCCCTGCACGATTTCAATGAAAAGGTGATGGCCGGCCGGGGCGTCACGCAAGGAGATGTTCCTGCGCGGTGAGAAGGATTACCTCCGCCCGCTTCCACCGAAACGCTACGTCATGAAAGGAAAAAGCTGATGACTGTCGGCGGGAACTCCTACGTATCGCTGTTCAAGCACTCATTACAGTGTTCCCAAGGAACGATGGGGAAGCGCGTGACGATCCTCTACGATGCCGACACGGTGGAAATCTACTGTGGCATGGAACCTTGTCGCCGTCCACGACCGCTGTGACATACCCTACACTATTCATGGAAAAAGGAGCACATACCTGCCGGGGCACCATGGGCCCTTATGACAAAGGACTGTGAGGAACTCTTCCGACATGCCTCGGAAATGAGACAATATCGTATTGAATTATCTCGGGAAGTGGAGCGTGCTCATGCAATATCCTCCAAAAGCGTTCAGATCCTGTCGGGGCATACTGACGCTGGAGAAAAATACGGCCGTGACCGTCTGGTCGCTGCCTGCGCCTGCGCAGAACAGAAGCTTCTAATACGGGATATCAGGCCTTACGAGAGTGCTTGAACTAGGAGACGACGCGGATTTTTCCTTCCGATGAGGACGGAGAGGGCACAGCCTGACATGACATCCCCGATACCACTGACCCACAAGAATATACGTGGACGACTATTACAGAAAAGACAAACAGGAACAATGAAAAGCTAAAATTATGGAAATAAATACAAGACAGCTCCCGTAACAGGACAGCAGGACCAGAACAATCCATATCACTGGATTTGATGAGCCGCATGAAATTACACGTGTATGGCGGAGGCTTTCAGGAAAGCCTTGCCGGCACTCACTCCGCAGTCCATGACCGCGGACACCTTCCTTTCCATGCTTCTTGCACGTGAATGGGATTACCGTGCCCAGGCTGCCATAGTGCGACTTACCAGGAGAGTGGGCGTTCCGATACAAGGCCTATCTCGAACAGATTGACTCACCACAAATCGGGGTCTTGAGCGCAATCCAGATGGAACGCCTCGCCACCCTTGACTTTGTACATAAGGGCAGAACCTCTTCATTACCGGCTCTGCAGGTACGGGAGCTATCTAGCATGTGCCCTTGTCACGGGTCGTAAAAAGGGATTCCGTACTTTCTATGCCAATGCACCCAAACTACTTGGCGCACTGAAGGTTGCCAAAGTCAAAGGTACACTAAACTGAACTCAAGAAGATTGAGCGTTGCCGTTACTCATCCCTGATGACCTGTTCATTTGTACCTCATTGATGCCAAAGGGACGTCCTATCCTGCTCGAGATCATTGAGGACAGTGCATGAAAAGGAAATCCACTGATCGGCTTAACCCTCGCAGTACCCATCGTCCAACTGGTAT